>Ga0081539_10000116_pt1 | contig 186861 bp, 163 predicted proteins | sample TabmetS4T2R2_FD_71023 | JGI IMG/M metagenome (GOLD analysis project Ga0081539, IMG submission 71023) | Tabebuia heterophylla rhizosphere microbial communities from the University of Puerto Rico - S4T2R2 | ecosystem: Host-associated > Plants > Roots > Rhizosphere ... | reverse complement strand
TACATGCCCCAGACCCTGATCAAGGCCGTGGATCGGGGTTGAGATACACGGCGAGTCTTCTACTAGTCAGGTCACGTACCAGGGATTTTCCCATCGTCGCGCCATGGTCGGGCTCCCTCTTCCGGTCAGACACTTTCGCGGTCAGAGTGGCGTCTCCGTCATGACGGTCCTTTATAGATTTCCCCGGTCCGCGTCACCTGCGGACCGTATGCTCCCGCGGGCACCGCTGCGGCCGGCGGCGAGCTGGCGCTCGCCGAAATCCCCGGCCTCCGCTGCCAGGCCCGCGGGACAAGCCCACCGGGGGGTGTGCAGATGCGGCCGGGTCGGGCGCGAGAGGCCGTCGAGCTGAGCGCGTGGGCCAGGGCTGGGCTCAGTGGTGCGGAAAGCACGTTATCGAGGCCCTATTACGTGCTTTCCGCACCGCTGAAGCCACCGCCCCGCTCACGCGACCGGCGGCCACCTCCACTCCGAGAGGTCTCCTGGTCGCAGGTCGAGGTGGATCAGGGGTTGAGGGTCTTGCCGGTGCCGAGCCAGGCGTTGCCCTTCCACACGTTGCCCGGGTTGTTGTGCCAGGCCGCCACCGGGCCGTAGCTGCCGCAGCTCTTGTGAAACTTGGTCCCGAAGCGGTTGTCGATGTAGCGGATGTTGCTGCTGTTGGGCCCGCCGCCGTACGTGCAGTAGCCGCCCGCGGTGTTGAAGAGGTTTTTCTCCACCAGCACGTTTTTGATGGTCGGCTCGTCGTAGAGCGACAGAGCGGACGAGCAACCCTGCTTGTCGGCCGACACGTTGGTCCGGGCGCACTCGAGGTTGTTGTGGATGAGCGTCAGGTTGGCCCCGCCGTTGGCACCCGCGGCGGCCTGGTGCGCGCCGTCGGTGTACGTGAAGTCGTGCGCGAACGAGTCCTTGATCGTGACGTTGCCGCCCATGCTGATGCCGGTGCCCGTGTCGTGGATATGGCAGCGGATGCAGGTGAAGTTGGGTCCGCCGATCGCCGCCCGGTCGGGGCTCGTGTTGCCCTTGTCCTCGACCTCGACGTCGATCAGCGTCAGGCCTTGGAAGTCCCAGTCGGTCATGTACGACGCGTAGACCGAGCCCTTGATGTGCGATCGCTTGACGGTGACGTTCTTCGCCACGATCTTGAGGTCTTGCGGGAAGTAGCAACTGTCGAGCACCGCGTTGTTTTTGCGGATGTCGCCGTTGCAGTTTTTCAGCTTGACGCCGGTGTGTTGCCAGCCCGTGCAGCTCGCGTCAGGAAACTTCGGAAATGCCGGGCATGCCGACGGGCCGTCCGCGTTGGTCGCGGCTGCCGGGCTCTTGGTCGCCGAGGGCGACGGGCTGGGCGACGGCGACGGTGAGGCGGAGGGCGAGGCGCTCGGCGTCGCGGAGGGGGTGGTCGTCGGGTCGCTCCCCGTCGTCGCATCGTCGACCGGCTGGCCGGCGGGCTCCGCGCGGGACCTGTCCCACACCGAGTCGGACTGGGTGATGACGGCGACGGCGCCGCCACCGATCATGAGGAGCGCCGCCGCGCCGAGCACCAGCCGGCTGCGTCTGGAGCCGAGGATCGCCATTACCTAAACCTCCGTAAGCAGGCCGGCGGACTCGAGGTACTCGGTGCCGGTCCGGGGACAGACGAAGCGCCCTTCGCCCTTGCCGACCAATGGCTCGCCGGCGCGACCCACCCAGCGGACGCGCCGCGCGGGCACGCCGACGACGAGCGCGAAGTCCGGAATGTCCTTGGTCACCACGGCACCCGCGGCGACGAGTGCCCACCGACCGATCCGGACCGGTGCCACGCAGACGGCGCGGGCGCCGATCGAGGCGCCTTCCCCGATAACGACGCCGACCGCCGTCCAGTCGTCGCCGCCCTTGAGCCGGCCCTCGGGAGTGACGGCCCGCGGGTACTCGTCGTTGGTGAGCACCGCCGCCGGGCCGATGAAGACCCCGTCGGCCAGCTCCGCCGGCTCGTACACGAGGGCATAGTTTTGCAGCTTGACGTTGTCGCCGAGGCGCACTCCGGGTCCGACGTACGCCCCGCGACCAATGACGCAATTACGCCCGACCCTCGCATCTTCGCGCACCTGGGCCAGGTGCCAGACCTTGCTGCCGTCGCCGATCGTGGCGCGCTCGTCCACGTCTGCGCTCGGCGCGACCTGCGCGCCGGAGTGGGCCATCGTGCGGATCCTCCAGGTCTGAGAGCCTGTAGCCGCGACGGCGGCCACACGGGGGCGACCGCGACAGCCTATTGCCGCCGCCTCGCCGCTTGGTGTCGGTTAGCCGACGCGGCGCCACCTCCGACCCGAGCGTGGGGCATGACCAGGACGAACGTGCCTCCGAACGGGACGAGGGTGCGGCCCGGACCGGCCGTCAGGCGAAGCCGTGGGGCCGAAGGTACAGGTGATCCGCGTGGCTCTGCCGGATTTCTGTCACTGCGCTGGTCCGGATCTTCGAGCGGGCGATAGCCTGCCCGGGCGGATGGGAGTCCGCCATGCCGTCGCACGGGTTGCTGGCGGCGCATTCCACCTCGATACGGACTGAATCGGGATATCTGTGACCTCACCCCATGTCCCGGCCGCCGCGCCGGTAGAGCCCATCGGCGTCGCGGTCATCGGAGCTGGCTACTGGGGCCCCAACCTCGTACGCAACTTCCAGTCCTCCAGCGCCTTCCACCTGCGGTGGCTGTGCGACCTCGACATCGAGCGCGCCGAGCGGGTCCTCGGTCGATACTCGACCGTCCGGGCCACGGCAGACCTCGACGAGGTGTTGGCCGACGACGGCGTGCGGGCCGTGGCAATCGCCACACCGGCCGGCACCCACCTTCCGCTCTCGCTGGCCGCCATGCGCGCCGGCAAGCACGTGCTGGTGGAAAAGCCGCTCGCGGCCAGCCACCAGGAGGGTCGCCAGCTCGTCGACGAGGCCGACCGGCGCGGCCTCACGCTGATGTGCGACCACACGTACTGCTACACGCCGACCGTGCTGCGCATCCGCGAGTTCCTGCACAACGGCGATCTGGGCGACGTGCACTTCTTCGACTCGGTACGCATCAACCTGGGCCTCGTGCAGCGCGACATCGACGTGCTGTGGGACCTCGCGCCGCACGACCTGTCGATCCTCGACTTCGTGCTGCCGCCCGGCGTACGCCCGGTCGCGGTGGCCGCGCACGGCGCGGACGGCATCGGCGCGGGGCGGGCCTGCGTGGCGTACCTCACGCTGCAGCTCAACACCGGCGCTATCGCCCACATCCACGTCAACTGGCTGTCTCCGGTCAAGATCCGCACGATGATCGTCGGCGGGTCGAAGCGGACCCTGGTGTGGGACGATCTCAACCCCTCGCAGCGCCTCTCGGTCTTCGACCGGGGCGTCGACGTGGCCGCGTCCGACGAGCTGGGCGACGAGCTGCGGCACGACATGCTCATCTCCTACCGGTCCGGCGACATGGTCGCCCCGGCGCTCGTCGAGCGCGAGGCGCTCCGCACGATGGTCGAGGAGTACGCGCGGGCGATCCGCACCGGCACCCCGGCCCTCACCGACGGGCGCGCCGGCCTGCGCGTGCTAGACATCCTCGAGGCCGCGTCCCGCAGCCTCGCCAACGGCGGCACGATGGTCCAGCTCAACGAGGGGGAAGCGTGAGCAGAGGGGTCGAGATCGAGGGCGCGCGCGCGCTGGTCACCGGCGGCGCCGGCACGATCGGCTCGCACGTGGTCGACGAGCTCGTGCGCGGTGGCGCGGCAGACGTGGTCGTGCTCGACAACTTCGTGCGCGGCCGCAAGGACAACCTCGCCTGGGCGCTGGAGCACGGCCCGGTGCGGATCGTCGAGGGCGACATCCGCGACGCCGCGCTCGTGCGCGAGCTGACCACGGGCAACGACCTCGTCTTCCACCTCGCCGCGATCCGCATCACGCAGTGCGCCGAGGAGCCGCGCCTGGCCAACGAGGTGCTCGTCGACGGCACGTTCAACGTGTTGGAGGCGGCCGCGGCGGAGGGCGTGCGCAAGGTGGTCGCCTCGTCGTCCGCTTCGGTGTACGGGCTGGCCGAGGAGTTTCCGACCACCGAGCGCCACCACCCGTACAACAACGACACGTTCTACGGCGCGGCGAAGGCGTTCAACGAGGCCATGCTGCGCAGCTTCCACAGCATGTACGGGCTGGACTACGTGGCCCTGCGCTACTTCAACGTGTACGGCCCGCGGATGGACATCTACGGCCTCTACACCGAGGTGCTGATCCGCTGGATGGAGCGGATCGAGTCGGGCACTCCCCCGCTGATCCTCGGCGACGGCCTGCAGACGATGGACTTCGTGCACGTGGCCGACATCGCCCGCGCCAACATCCTGGCGGCCCGCGCCGACGTGACCGACACCGTGTACAACGTGGCCAGCGGCACCGAGACGAGCCTGAAGGAGCTGGCCGCCGCGCTCAGCGAGGTGATGAAGTCCGACCTCGCCCCGGAGCACGGCCCGGCCCGCGCGGTCAACGGCGTGACCCGGCGCCTCGCCGACACCTCGGCGGCGCTGGAGCAGATCGGCTTCAAGGCGGAGATCAGCCTGCGCGAGGGCCTGCAGGGCCTCGTTGACTGGTGGCGGAGCAGCAAAGCATGAGCGACCGCAAGATCCCCGTGATGATCCCGATGCTGGGCGAGGAAGAGGCGCAGGCGGCGGCCGAGGCGGTGCGGTCCGGCTGGGTCGCGCAGGGCCCGCGGGTGGCCGAGTTCGAGCGCCGGTTCGCCACGCTCGCCGGCGCCGGGCACGGCGTCGCGGTCAGCTCCTGCACCACCGCGCTGCACCTCGCGCTCGTGCTGCTGGAGGTCGGCCCCGGCGACGAGGTGATCGTCCCCTCGCTGTCGTTCATCGCGACCGCCAACGCCGTGCGGTACGTCGGCGCGACGCCGATCTTCGCGGACGTCGACCTGGCGACCGGCAACCTGACGGTGGAGACCATCGACGCGGTGCGCACGCCGCGCACCCGCGCGGTCATCGCGGTACACCAGGGCGGCGTCCCGTTCGACGTGGAGGCACTGCGGAGCGCGGCCGGGTCGTGGGGCGTGGCGCTGGTCGAAGACGCGGCGTGCGCGGCGGGCTCGACGGCTTACGGCAAGCCGGTCGGCGCCGGTGCGACGGTGGCGGCGTGGTCGTTCCACCCCCGCAAGGTGATCACCACCGGCGAGGGCGGCATGCTCACCGTCGACGACGGCGACTGGGCGGTCCGGCTGCGCCGGCTGCGCGAGCACGGCATGAACGTCTCCGCCGCCGACCGCCACGCGAGCGCCCAGCCGGTCCTCGAGGCCTACCTGGAGACCGCCTACAACTTCCGCATGACCGACATCCAGGCCGCGGTCGGGCTCGTGCAGCTGGGCCGGCTGGACGGGCTCGTCGCCCAGCGGCGCGAGCTGGCGGCGCGATACCAGGGGCTGCTCGCCGACGTCGACGGCCTCGTGCCGGTGCGCGACCCGGCCCACGGCCAGACCAACTACCAGTCGTTCTGGGTGCTGCTCGACTCGTTCCCGGTCGGGCGCGACGAGGCACTGTCCGAGCTGGCCGCGGCCGGCGTCTCGGCGCGGCGCGGCATCATGGCCGCCCACCTCGAGCCGGCGTACGCGGACGTCACCCCGGCGCCGCTGCCGGTGACCGAGCGCCTCACCCGCGACTCGCTGATCCTGCCGCTGCACCACGCGCTCACCGAAGACGACCAGGACCACGTGGTCGGCGTCCTGCGCAAGCTGGCCAACCAGTGAGAGACCTGGTCATCGTCGGGGCGGGCGGGTTCGCGCGGGAGACCGCGGCGGCCGTCCGGGCGGTCAACGAGGTGCGCCCGGCGTGGCGGCTGCGCGGCTTCCTCGACGACGACCCGGCCCTGCACGGCACCGAGCGCACCGGCGTGCCGATCCTCGGCGGCGTCGACCACCTCGCCGACCTGGCCGGCGCCGCGGTGCTCGTCTGCATCGGCAACCCGCGCCACTACGGCACCCGCGAGCGCGTGGTGGGAAAGCTGTCCCTGCCCGCCGACCGCTACGCCACGATCGTGCATCCCACCGCCCAGGTCGGCTCGGGCAGCCTCGTCGGGCCCGGCAGCGTACTGCTGGCCGGTGTCGTGCTCACCGCCGACGTCACGGTCGGCGCGCACGTCGCGGTCATGCCGCAGGCCGTGCTGACCCATGACGACGTCGTCAGCGACTACGCGACGGTCGCCTCCGGTGCCCGGCTCGGTGGCAGTGCGGTGCTGGAGCGCGGCTCGTACGTCGGCGCCGGCGCGCTCATCCGCGAGGGCGTTACGGTCGGCGCCCGCTCGCTGGTGGGGATGGGCTCGGTCGTCCTCGGCGACGTGCCACCCGACGAGATCTGGGTGGGCAACCCCGCTCGAAAGCTGCGTTCCGCCGACACCCTGACAGGAGCCACGTCATGATCCCACTGGTCGATCTCGCGGCGGCGCACGCCGAGGTGGCCGAGGAGGTCGAGGCGGGCTTCAAGCGGATCATCGCGGGCACCGCGTTCATCGGCGGGGCCGAGGTCGCCGCGTTCGAGCAGGAGTACGCGGCGTTCAGCGGCGTGCCGCACTGCGTGGGCGTGGCCAACGGCACCGACGCGCTGGAGCTCGCCCTACGCGCGGCCGGCGTGGGGCCGGGCGGCGAGGTGATCCTGCCGGCCAACACGTTCATCGCGACCGCCGAGGCGGTGGCCCGCGCCGGCGGCAAGGTGGTGCTGGTCGACTGCGACCCGGCGACGTACCTGATCGACGTCGACGCCGCGCTCGCCGCGGTCACGCCGGCCACCCGGGCCGTCGTGCCGGTGCACCTCTACGGCCAGCTGGCCCCCGTCGAGCGGCTCCGCGAAGGGCTCGCCGGCACCGGCGTGTCCATTGTGGAGGACGCGGCGCAGTGCCAGGGCGCGACCCGGCACGGTCGCGGCGCGGGCGTCGACGGCATCGCGGCCACGAGCTTCTACCCGGGCAAGAACCTCGGCGCCTACGGCGACGCGGGCGCGGTCGTCACCGCCGACGAAGGGCTCGCCACCGCGGTCCGTACGATCGGCAACCACGGCGGGCTCAAGAAGTACGCGCACGACGTCATCGGGGTCAACAGCCGGCTCGACGGGCTCCAGGCCGTCGTGCTCCGCGCCAAGCTGACCCGCCTCGCCCGCTGGAACGAGGCCCGGCGCGCGGCCGCGGCCCGCTACGACGCGCTGCTCGACGGGCTCGACGTCGTGCGCCCGGCGACCCTCGACGGCAACGTGCACGTGTGGCACATCTACTGCGTGCGCGTGCCCCGACGCGACGAGGTGCTCGGCAAGCTCAACGCGGCCGGCGTCGGCGCGGGCATCCACTACCCGGTACCGGTGCACCGCACCGGCGCGTTCGCCGGGCTGGGCTACGGCGAGGGCGCGTTTCCGCACGCCGAGCGGGCCGCCGGCGAGATCCTCTCGCTGCCGATCTACCCGCAGATCACCGCCGACCAGCAGGCCCTCGTGGTCCGCGAGCTGGCCACCGCACTGGGGTAGGTGGCGGGTCCCATGTACGTGTCACTGCGCGACAAGCCGGCGGGCGAGGCCCCGTCGGCTCGCCGCGTGGTGGCCAGGCGGGTCTCTTCGACGGTCGTCCTGCTCGGCGTCGTCAGCCTGCTCACCGACGTCTCGTCCGAGATGGTCGCGTCGATCATGCCGCTGTACCTCACCGCCGTGGTCGGCCTCAGCCCCGCCGCGTACGGCTTCTGGGACGGCATCTACCAGGGCGTGAGCGCCGTCGTGCGGATCGCCGGCGGGTACGCCGCGGACCGCCGCGAACACCCCAAGCTGGTGGCCGCGATCGGATACGGCGTCTCGGCGATCAGCCGCATCGCGCTGCTGCCCGCGCAGGGCTTCGCCGCGATCACGGCGGTCACCACGGCCGACCGCCTCGGCAAGGGCCTGCGCACCGCCCCGCGCGACGCGCTCATCGCCGCCTCCTCGCAGCCTGAGTCGCTGGGCCGCTCGTTCGGCGTGCACCGCGCGCTCGACACGTTCGGCGCGGCGCTCGGCCCGCTCGTCGCGTTCGCTCTGCTGTGGACGGTCCCGGGCAGCTACGACTCGGTGTTCGTGGTCTCGTTCGGCTTCGCGATCGCGGGCGTGGCGGTGCTCCTGCTGCTCGTTCCCAACCTGCGCACCGCGGCCGGCACGGCCCGCGTCGGCCTGCGGCGGGTGGCCCGCGAGATCGGCGGCCGGACGCTGCGGCGGCCCCTGTTCGCGGCCGGCCTGCTGGGCCTGCTGACCGTCGGCGACGGCTTCATCTACCTGTCGCTGCAGGACCGCGACGACTTCGCGGCGCTCTACTTCCCGCTGCTCTACATCGGCACCAACGCGGTGTACCTCTCGCTCGCCGTACCGTTCGGCCGCCTCGCCGACCGGTTCGGCCGCGCCCGCGTGCTTGTCTGCGGCCACGTCGCACTTGTGGCCGGATACCTGCTGGCCGCCCGCCCCTCCGGCGGCCTGGCCTCGACGCTCGCGGTGCTGGCGCTGCTCGGCACGTTCTACGCGGCCACCGACGGCGTGCTGCCCGCGCTGATCAGCCGCTTGGTGCCGGCCGAGACGCGGGGCAGCGGCATCGCGGCCGCGCAGACGGTGGTGGCGCTCGCCCGCTTCGCGGCCTCGCTGGGCTTCGGCGTACTGTGGCAGCTCACCGGCCGCGGCACCGCGCTCCTCCTGGTCGCGGCCGCGCTCGCCGCCGCCATCCCGGCCGCCGCCTGGCTGCTGCGCGGCGTCTCCGGAAGGGTGGCCCCGGCGTGATCTCCAAGTCCCGGATCTACGCGCTCGTCGCCATCGTCGTCGCGCTCGTTCTCGGCGCTTCCGGATACGTGCTCTACGCGCGCCACTCGCAGGCCGAGGCGCGCGAAGACGCCCCACCCGTGCCGGTCCGCGACGACCTCACCGCGCTGCGGTCCGCGCCGCACCTGGTCTTCCGCAACACCGCGCTCGGCCAGTCGTACGGGCAGGTGGCGGTCGTGCCGCTGAGCAACGCCGACGGCCCGCGCGCGATCACCCCCGCCTCCTGCGACCGCGTCTACGCCACCGTCACCGACGCGATCTGCCTGACGGCCGACCGGGGGCTTGTCACCACGTACAAGGCCAAGCTGCTCGACCAGGAGTGGGCGCCGAGCCACGACCTGCCGCTCGCCGGCATCCCCAGCCGCGCCCGGCTCTCCCGCGACGGCACGCTGGTCGCCACGACCGCGTTCGTCTTCGGCGACTCGTACGCCTCGCCCGGCCAGTTCTCCACCCGCACGCTGGTCGCGAAGACCGACGGCACGGTGGTGGGCGACATCGAGCAGTTCGACCTCGTGATCGGCGGGAAGGTGGACAACCCCCGCGACAAGAACCTCTGGGGCGTCACGTTCGCCGACGACGACCGCTTCTACGCCACCGCCGCCTCCGGCAAGAAGACCTGGCTCGTCGAGGGGAGCCTGTCGGCCAAGCGGATAACCGCCCTCCGCGAAGACGTGGAGTGCCCGTCGCTCTCCCCCGACGGCACGCGGATCGCCTTCAAGAAGCACGGCGACCTGCCCGCCGGCAAGTGGCGGCTGGCCGTCTACGACGTGCGCGGCGGCAAGGAGACCCTGCTCGCCGAGGAGCGGAGCGTCGACGACCAGGCGGTGTGGCTCGACGACAAGACGGTCCTCTACGGCCTGCCACGCGAGGGCGCGGACACGGCCACGAGCGACGTGTGGAGCGTACCGGCCGATGGCACGGGCGCGGCTAAACTGCTGATCCACGACGCCTGGTCCCCGGCGGTGGTGCGGTGACCCTTCCATCCGGTCTACTGTGGAGTGTCCAGTGAGGATCCTGGTCTACCCGCACGGCATGCACGTCGGCGGCAGCCAGCTCAACGCGATCGAGCTGGCCGCGGCCGTCCGCGATCTCGGGCACGAGGTGGCCGTCATCGGCGGGTCCGGCCCGCTGGTCGACCGGGTCACCGCCATGGGCATGGAGCACGTGCCGATCAGCGACCGCCGGCGCCGCCCGTCCCCCGGCGTGACCGCCAAGCTGCGGCGCCTGATCCGCGCCCGCGGCCTCGACATCGTGCACGGCTACGAGTGGCCGCCCGCCCTGGAGGCCAACGCCGCCGTCTACCCCGGCGGCCGCGCCGCCGCCGTGGCCACGGTGATGTCGATGGCCGTCGCCCCGTTCCTGCCCGCCTCCATGCACCTGGTGGTCGGCACGGCCGCCCTGCGGCGCCACACCGCGGCCCGCCGCCCCGGCCCGGTGCACCTGATCGAGCCGCCGGTCGACGTCCTGGCGAACGCGCCCGGCCATCCCACCGCCGACTTCCGCGCCGAGTTCGGCCTCGGCCCCGGATACGTCGACGTCGTGGCGGTCACCCGCCTCTCCCCCCAGCTCAAGCTGGAGGGCGTCCTCACCGCGATCGACACCGTCGGCGAGCTGGCCCAGCACGAGCCCCTGCGCCTGGTCATCGTCGGCGACGGCGTGGCCCGCGAGACCGTCGAGGCACGCGCCGAGGCGGCCAACGTGCGGGCCGGCCGGCGCGCCGTCGTGCTCACCGGCGAGCTGCTCGACCCGAGACCCGCCTACGCCGCCGCCGACGTCATGCTCGGCATGGGCGGCTCGGCACTGCGCGCGCTCGCCTTCGGCAAGCCACTCGTCGTGCAGGGCGAGGAGGGCTTCTGGCGCCTGCTCACGCCGGAAAGCGTCGACCTCTTCCTGGAGCAGGGCTGGTACGGCGTCGGCCGGGCGGACGACCTCGCCGCGGTGCTGCGCCGCCTGCTGGCCGACCCGGGCCAGCGCGCGAAGCTCGGCACCTACGGGCGCGAGCTCGTCGTCGAACGCTTCAGCCTCCAGCGGGCCGCCCGCATGCAGGTGGAGATCTACGAGCAGGCACTGGCGGCGAAGCAGGGCGCCGGCGCCCGCACCGTCGACGGCCTACGCTCACTGGCCGGCCTGGTCGCCCACAAGACCCGCCGCCGCTACGAGTCGCTACGCAAGAGCGCCGCCCGCGACGACTTCAACGCCCCCACCCTGGCCGCCGCCTCCATCAAACAGCCCGGCCCCACCGCATCCTGAGCTGGCCATCGAGTTTCAAAGGGCTTTCCCGGGTCCGCGTCAGTCACTGACCGCCGCTCCCGCCGGAGACCGCGGCGGCCGGCGGCTCGCAGGGCTCGCCGAAACCCCCGGCCCCCGCTGCCAGCCCCGCACACCAGCCCACCCCGCAACGACCGATGTCGGCGTCTGGTCCACATTGTCTGCTGCCGTCGGCGGGAAGGCTGTCGACATGCTCGCCGACGGATCATGGGCAACCGTCGCGCTCGGATCCGACGCCCGCATGATCGTTCGCCCGAAATCCGCACCCTTGTCGGCGTGTCATCCGGCTGGCGGGCGAACGATCACCGTGCCGGCGCGTTTCGGCCTCCAGCCTGGACGCACGCTCTGACCAGTCGCCGTTTTGTCCATATTCTCCTGTTGTTGGGGCGGCTTCACGAAGATCATCACGGGCTTTGTCGCCCTGAGTGACCGTCACGGTGGGGTGAGAGGCATCAAGCTCCAGATCTTGGAAAGTTGTGGCGCTATTTCAGCCCTAACTCTCCAAGATCTGGACGCCACAGCCGTCGGCCGGTGACCCTGCGTCATGGGAGCTTGCTCGGGCCGCAGGGCGGGCAGGGGGTAGGTGCGGCGGTCTGGGGCCGGTGCCACTCAGGTCGATTTGATCAAGGCTTGAGCTGGGCATTGTCTGAGGCTGCACGGTCTGACCCTCGTGACGACCCTCGTGGAGCCGGCGTTTGGTGGGGCTTGGTGCGCGGAGGTGGCAGCGGAGGCCGGGGGTTTCGGCGAGCCCTGCGAGCCGCCGGCCGCAGCGGTCTCCGGCGGGAGCGGCGGTCCGCCGCTGACGCGGACCTGGGCAAGTGTTTGCCCAAAGGGTCAAGCTGGGGCTGGAGCGGGGGTTTCGTCGGCGGCGGTGCCTATGCGGCGGAGGGTGCCGATCAGGTGGCGGAGGCGCCAGAGGAGGGCGGCCATGCCGGCCACGCCGATCAGGCCGGCCACCGCGAGCGCCAGCAGGTCGACGGTGATCAGGTGGCTGGTCAGGGCGACCACGCCGCCCACCGCCGCGGCGCCCAGCACCGGGAGTGCGAGGCGGGCCCCCAGCGCGGGCGTGGCGATGCCGGTGCGATGTAGCTCGTACAGGTAGATGGGCAGCACGACGACCAGGGCGACCAGCAGCTGTGCCGCGCCCGCGCCCTGGAGGCCGGCGATGGCGGCGCCGGCGATCAGGGCCGGGATGAGGGCGACCAGCCAGGCGATCTGCGCGGTCAGCACCACGCGGCTGCTCGCCAGCACCACGAAGTAGTCGTAGACGAGCTCGAAGAGGATGCGCACCGCGGCGACCAGGGCCAGCCACGGCAGGATCGTGGCGGCGGGCTGCCAGACCGCGCCGTACACGAGGCGGATAAGCGGCTCGGCGGCCGCCGCGAGCACCACGCACGCGGGCAGCGTGGCGGCGGAGAGCAGGCCGGCGGTGGAGAGGAAGGTGGTGCGCATGGCCGGCTTGTCTCCCTGGAGGCGGGCCAGCGCGGCCGGGGCGACCGCACGGACCGGCTGGGAGAAGATGTTGATCGGCCAGCCGGCGAGGTTGGCGGCCAGCACGTAGTAGCCGAGCGCGACCGGGCCCAGCGTGGCGCCGACCAGGATGCGGTCGACGTTGTTGACCGCGAAGACGATGATGCTCGACCCGGCCAGCGGCAGGCCGAAGCGGGTCAGCGCCTTGGCCTTCTCCCGGTTGAGGCCGAAGCGCATCGCCCGCGGGGCGAACGCGATGAACAGCACCGCCCCCGCGAGCGCGCCGGTGAGCCGGCCGATCGCGAGGCTCATCGCGCCCATGCCGGAGAACGCGCAGGCGATCGAGGTGAGCGAGCCGAGCCAGTGGGTGGTCTGGTCGACGATGGTCTTGCGGCCCTGCTGGAACTCGCGCTGCAGCATCGCCGCGGGCGTGGCGACCAGGCCGTCGATGATGACGCTGACGCAGAGCAGGCGCACCACGCCGGTGGCGTCCGGCTCGCCCATCGCGCTGGCGAAGAGCGGCGCGCCGAAGAAGCATCCGATGTAGACGATGACGCTGGAGACGACGGAGATGGTGAGGACGGTCGGGGCGATCTCCTTGGGGTCGCCCGGCCACCGGACGATGGCGAGGCTCACGCCCAGCTCGTTGAAGCTCAGCACGGCCAGCAGCGCGACGGTGGCCACCGCGAACGTGCCGAACTCTTCCGGGCCGAGCAGCCGCGCGATCGCGATGCCGATCGCCAGCGTGCTCAGCCGCCCGAGGGCGGTGGAGGCGAAGCTCCAGCCGAGCGCCTTGCCGGCGCGGCCGAACAGCGAGTCGCTCACCGAAGAATCTCCCCAGATCAAAGGCCGTCCGGCCGGGCCCCGTGCGGGGACCCGGCCGGATCCGTATGGTGCCGGTCAGCTGGCCTGGAACACCACGTCCACCCAGTAATTGTGGCCCGTGCCGTTGCTCGGGTACACCTGGCCGGCGCCGTACTGGTACATGCCGCCGTAGGCGAGCACGTGCAGCGGTGGCCGGTCGAAGTTGACGCCGCCGAACTGGTTGACCGTGACGGCGTAGTGGCCGGTGGTCGTGTGGTACGAGACCACGTAGTTGGTGTTGGCGGTGATCGGCACCGGTGTGGTGAGCGTCGCCGTCTGCCAGCCCGACGCGGACTCGCTGCCGAACGTCACGCTGCCCAGCACCTGTCCGGTGGTCGACCAGATCGTGCCCGTGTGCACCCCGGTGTTGCCCGCGCCCTTGTAGAACCGGATCGCGGTCACCGTCCCGTTGACGTCCGAGCGGAACTTGGCGCCGACCTCGATCGAGTCGTTGTCGTTCCAGGAGGCCGACTGCGGGGTGTCCGCGGGCGTGAAGATGGTGGTGCCGGTCGGCCACTGCGTCTCCGACGGTGACGGTGACGGTGAGGGCGACGGGGTAGCGGTGCCGCTCGGTGTCGGCGTGGGGCCGCCACCGCCACTACCGGGTATGAACATCGGCTCGACCCAGTAGTTGCTGGAGTTGTAGGCGTCCTGCGGGAAGCCCGGCGTCGACGTGTAGTTGTAGACGCCGTTGACGCCGCTGGGCGCGGTCAGCTGGCCATGCGTGTATGTCGAGGTGAAGAAGTTGCCGGACGCCGCGTAGTGACCGCTCGGCGCGTGGTACGACGCCACGTACGTGGTGCCGGCCGTCACGTTGACCGGGCTGGAGAACCGCGCGGTCTGCCAGCCGTTGCCGCCCTCGTTGGTGAACGTCACCCGGGCGAGCTGGCCACCCGCGGTGGTCCACAGCGTGCCCACGTGGGTGCCCGAGTTGCCGCCGCCCTTGTAGAACCGGATGCCGACGACCTGGCCGTTGACCTGTGGCGTGAACTTCACGCCCAGTTCCACGGGGTTGCTGTCGTTGACGCTCGGGTCGTTCGGCACCGCGTTGTCCGCGAACAGGCGCTGCACGGACGGGTCGAGCTCCGTCGTGAACGTCCAGGTGCGCGGCGTGTCCATCGCGTTTCCGTTGGTGTCGGCCGCGGACACGGACACGGTGTACACGGTCTCCGGCGCCAGGTTGGCGCTCGGCGTGAACGTCGCCGTCTTGCTGGCCGAGTCGTAGCTGGCCGAGCCGGCGACCGCCACGTTGGCCGGGTTCTTCACCGTGAACTGGAGCGACGACGTGCTGATCGCCTTGGAGAACACCGCCTGCGGCTTCACGCCGACCGCGACGTCGGTCGACTCCGGCAGCGGCGTGGCCGACAGCACCGTGGGCGCCAACGCGTTGCTCGGCGTGAACGTCACGTCGACCCAGTAGTTGGTGTCCTTGTAGCTGCCGCCCGGGAAGCCCGCGCCCTCCTTGTAGAGGCCGTTGCCCTCGGTCGACGACGAGCGCGTGGCACGGAGCGGGAACGCCTTGAAGTCCTCCACCGTGAACGCGGTCTGGTCCGCCGAGTACCGGCCCTGCGGCGCGTAGTACGAGGCGATATAGGTGGTGTTGGCGAACACGGTCACCGGGTTGGCGAACGTGACCTTCTGCCACCCGGTCGTGGTCTCGGTGCCGAACGTGGCTGTCGCCAGTCGGGTGCCGCCCGCGCTCCACAGGCTGCCGGTGTGGGTGCCACCGTTGCCGGTGCCCTTGTAGAACCGGATGCCGGTGATGAAGCCGTCGGTCTCCGGCTTGAACCGCACGCCCAGCTCCATGCCGTTTGTGTCGGTCACCGCCGCGGTCGTCGGCGTACGCGCGCCGAAGATCGTGCTCGGTCCGGTGAGCGTGAGGGTGCGGGTGACCGGTAGGCCGATGTTGGCCGTGTCGTCGATCGAGCGGGCCATGACCGCCTGGGTGCCCGCGCCGGTCGTGTAGAAGGAGTAGGACCAGGAGGTCGTGCCGTTGGCCGGGTGCCAGCTCTCGCCGCCGTCCGTGGAGACCTCGACGCCCGCGACCACACCGCCGACGTCGGCGGCCGTGCCCGAGACCGTGACCTGGTTGCCGTTGACCACGGAGGCGTTCTGAGCCGGCGAGCTGATCGCGACCGTCGGCTTGGTCGCGTCGGTGGAGGCGGTCGGCATCTGCTTGCCGGACATCAGCGTGCCGGGGAAGGCACCCATGTCCGCGAACAGGTTGAGCGTGGCCTGCTGCATGGCCCCGTCGACCGGCTCGACGGTGCCGTCGTGGTACTCGTCGAGGCCCCAGGCCCACTGCACCGTGCCGGCCGAGAAGACAAGCGCGCCGCTGGCCGCCCGGTACATGGTCAGGTGGTGCGTGGTCGTGCCGGGCGTGACCGTGTTGCCGAAGTCGCGCAGGTACTCGGGCGTGTCACCGGTGGTCGTGGAGAGCCGGATGAGGCCCGGTGGCCGGTGGCCGTTGTCGAGGTCCTCGTCCGACTCGTACCCGACGGTGTGCTGCGCGAGCGTGGCGACCTGCGTGCCGGTGAGGCCGGCGACGCTGGTGTTGCGCCAGAACCTGTTCTTGCCTTGCGCGGCCGGCACCTGGATGGGCAGGTCGGTGTTGTTGGACATGTAGATCGTGCCGGTCAGCGAGTTTTCCGGACGGCCGCCGTTGGACGGCGGGGAGAACCGCGGGTCGCGCCAGGTGCCGGTCCACTCGGTGGTCGGGTCGATCTTGTCGTTGGCCCAGGTCTCCTTGTAGCAGACCAGCGTGCGGTACGTGGTGTTGGTGCCGTCCTTGCTGTTCTCGTACCGGGTCTTCCAGTAGACCTCGTTGCCGCTGAAGAACGCGAGGTTGACGCCAGCGTCCCGGGCCGACTCGACGTTCGCCCGCTGCGTGCCGGACCAGTACTCGTCGTGGCCGGTGGAGAGGAACACCTGGTGGTTCTTGATCAGGCTGCCCCGGCGGTCGGAGTCGACGCCGGTGGTGTAGCTGACGTCGTACCCGTTGCGCTCCAGGAAGCGGAGCATCGGGTACTCGTTGCTGAAGAGGAAGTCCTCGGGCGCGTTGCCCCGGGTGCCGAACGGGCGGTTGTAGCTGAGCTTGAACGCCCGGCCGTTGTTGCCGCCGTGGTAGAAGCTGCTGCCGCCGTACATGTTGTACGCCTGCCAGGTCGTGTCCGAGGTCTGGAAGAACAGGTCGGACGTGCTGGCGTCGTTGCGCACGACGAACGTGATGTGGCTGCTGTCGCCGTTGCCACCGGAGTCGGTGCGGGTCAGCTTGGCGATGAAGACGCCGGACACGGTCGTGCTGGGCACCGTCCACTGTGCTGAGACGGCCCAGTTGCCGCAGTCGTAGTTTTCCGTCGCCGTCTCGGTGAGGCAGGCGGGCTGGTTCTGCGGGAGCGACACGATCGGCGAGATGCTCGCGATCTTGCGGGCACCGTCGCCGCCGTACCAGCCGAGGCGATAGATGTCGATCTTGTACGCGGTGGCCGGGGTCTTGATCTTGAACTTGATCTGCTGCCCGACGTTCACGCTGATGTCGGTGGCGAAGCCCTGGATCGACTCCTCGCCCGCCTCGAAGATCTCCCACTCGGAGGACGGGTTGCCGGCCTTCGAGTTTTCACACGCGACCGGGTTGATGAGCGGAGCACACGGGTCGGCGGCCGCCATCGCGGCCGGCACCACCACGAGTCCACCGGCGACGACACAGAGCGTCGCCGCGCCCGCGGCGAGCGTCAACCGCCGGCGCGCCTGGGTCCGCATGAGGCGGCTGCGCAGGAGCGAGTCCAGCACCCTTCCCCCCGACGCGGCCACGCGTACGGCGGTCGCCGCGGCTCCCTTGAGCACACGGCTCGTCACGCCGTCACTGCCTTGTTGCCCACTATTCACAACCGGTCGCCCCCTCAGCGCGCCCGAACAAGATTCATTCCGTTCCCCCCGGTTGCTCAAAGATCAGCGGAGAAACGTTAGCCCCCACCGTCAGAGCAGCACAATTATCGGATGTGGCCGCCACAACGCCGGGCCGGCCGGTGCCCGCTCGACCGTTTGGCCATACGGCGGGCGCAGTCGAAGTTGAAACATCGATGAAACGTGAGGCGACGCCTTCCGAGAGCTCGGCAACGAAACCCGTTTGCCCAGTTCAGAGGCGTTTGGTCCGAGCTGGATACAGGCCCGCCAATTCATTGCTTCGACACATATCCGGCACCCTCGGCACGAATGCGTCGGCAGGCATTGTCAGGAAACCGACAACACACCGGAGAATGCACCCGGACACGGCTCGTAATGACGGGAACACGACACGTGTGCCCGATCGACAATGGGCCCCAGGTTACTTCGGCAGCTTATAGGCGATCATCGACTTAGTGAGGCCTAGGAACCGCTCCGCCCGGATTGTCGAATGCGGAAAGTAGTGGCGCATCTGCGTCTTGTCGATCAGCTCGGTCCACAACACGTTTTGCATCGCGGTCGCGCGGTCCTTCGCCGGCGTGTGCGACAGCGGCCAGCGGTGCGCCACGGTGGTCCGCAGCGAGGTGGGCAGGAACTGCATGCCGGGCGCGACCCAGTGTGGCTCGATCGGGAAGAACCGGTAGGGCGTCTGCACCCAGTGGGCCTCGGCCAGCGCGTGCACCGACTCGGCGAAGCGCACCCGCCGCTCGTGCCCACCCACGTGCTCGATCACGGAGTTGGAGAACACGAGATCGTAGCGGCGCTTGGCGATGTGGTCGGGCAACGCGCAGGCGTCGCCGTAGTCGAGCTCGGCCCAGTCGGGCAGCTCGCCCGGGAGCGGCTCCAGGTTGACCACGTGCACGTGCTTGGGGCGCACCGTCGCGCGCTCCCAGGTGTCGACGCGGCCGCCCAGGTCGATGACGGACATCTGGGCGAGGTCCGGGAACGTCTCGCTCAACCACAGCGCGCGCTTGGCCCGGCGCCGCGCGCCCCACGAGTCCGGCGAGTCGACCAGGCGCCGGCGCAAGGAATGTAGACCCACGCTGGGAGGGTAGTTGCCGGCTCACGGGCCGCGGCAGGCCCGATCGGATCAGCTATCCGACACATGGGGTGCGGCGGCTCATTCCTGCGGGTTCTCGATCAGCCAATCGGTCATCCCGTCGTCGCGGACCGCCTCGTAGAGGCTCCGCGACGCGTCCTCGTCGGCGAAGACCACGCTCTGGTCGCCGACCCAGCCGGTATCCCGGGACGGGCTTGTCATGAACGTCATGTTGTCCGGCCGCAGCCCGCGCAGCCCCCACACGGTGTCGAAGAGCTTCATACCCTTGTCGACGGTCACCGCGTCGGCCGTCGAGCGGATGAACTTGTTGAGCCGCACCGGATCGGTCAGCAGCCCCTTGTCCGCGGCCCGCGCGATGACCGCCTGTACAAGCTGCTGCTGGTGGCGCATGCGGGTGAAGTCGCCGTCGGTGAACTGGTAGCGCTGCCGCGCGTAGTCCAGCGCGGTGTCGCCGTCCATGTGGTGCTCGCCCGTGGTGAACCTGCGGTTGGGCGGATGCACGGACGTGAAGTCCTCGTCCACCGCGATGTCCACGCCGTCGAGCGCGTCCACCACGTCGGTGAAACCGGCGAAGTCGACGAGCATCACGTTGTCGACGCGTACCCCGGTGAAGCTCTCCACGGTCCGCACCAGCAGCGGCGGCCCGCCCCACGCGAAGGCCGCGTTGATTTTCGCCTTCCGCCCGCCGGACCTGCCGTCGGCCGAACGCGGCACGTCCACCCACGTGTCCCGAGGGATCGAGATGAACTGGGCGTCCTCGCGGCCCGCCGAAACGTGCGCCAGGATGATCGTGTCGGTGCGCGAGCCGGCCAGGTCCGGGTCGCGCGAGTCGCTGCCGACGATGAGCAGGTTGAGCGCCTTCCCGGCCACCTTCTCCGGCCGGCTCTCCTCCGGCACGCCCACGAAGGCGTCGACCCGCTCGATGCTCTTGTCCACCGACCGGGTGTACAGCCACGCGGCCCCCGCCGTGCCGCCCGCACCGAGCACGAGCGCCAGACCGAGGATCAGCGCGACAAGGCGCCACCACCGGCGCCGCCGGCTGGTGGTGGGCGCGTCGGGCGTCGGCTCCAGGCCAGCCAGGAGCGCGGTTCCGGGTGGGGACGGGTCGGCCATGGCGACCGAGGGTACGCGGGCGGCGTACCGGCCGAATCAGCCGAATGCGGCGGACCGGCTGGCTGACTGACGGATCAGTCGACCGTCGCGGTGAGCCCGATCGCCCGGGCGACCCGGTCGGCCCGGTTGGCCCACGAGTGCTCCGCCGCGAACTCCTGCCGAGCCCGCACCCGCTCGGGCATCCGCGCTTCGGCCGCCACCTTGAGCGCGGCCTCGCCGAAGGCGGCCGGGTCGGTCACGATGCGCACGAGCTCGGTGTCGAGCCACCGCACGGCCGGCAGGTCGGTGCTCACGACCGGGCGGCCCGCGGCGAGGTACTCCAGCGTCTTGAGGGGGAACGAGGCACGGTTGAAGGCGTTGTCCACATAGGGCGTCAGGCCCACGTCGATCAGCCGCAGGTACGACGGCAGCTCGGCGAAGGGCCGGTGCCCCACGTACGCCACGCGGGGATGGGCGCACAGCCGCTCGAACTCGCGCACCGCCCACCGCTCGTCGCGCGAACCGACCATGAGCAGCGAGCAGCCCGCGTCGACGACCGCCTCCAGCAGGCGCACGTCGATCCGGTCGGACAGGTGGCCCACCACGCCGGCCACCGGACCGGGCAGGTCGACGTCGGTGGGAAGCGGCGCGGAGTCGACCGCCGTGTACGCGTCCGCGCGCACCCCGCCGGGCACCACGACCGGGTCGGCGCCGAGCGCCCGCCACTTGCCGGCCAGCACCTCGGACACCACGATCACGCGGTCGGCGCGGGACAGCGCCTCGCGCTCCTCCCGGTCGACGTCTTCCGGGGCGATCTGCATCAGGTCGGCGCCGGCCAGGTAGTCGTCGGTCGCGTAGAGCACGTCGAGCACGTCGTCGCCCCACCGGCCGAGCAGGTCGCTGGCGGAGAAGGCGAGCACCGCGGCCGGACGGACCCGCAGCCGTCGCAGCGCCCAGCGGATCTGCGCCCGGACGAGCCCCGGCGTGGCCAGCCGGATCCCGCGGCGGGTGTGGAACGGCTGGGCCACCGTCGCCAGCCGGGTGACCCGCGGCCCCTCGGTGTGCAGCCGCGGACGCAGCGAGCGCGGCGCGCCGTGGCGGTAGTCGGCGGGCGTCACCACCGAGACCGGCGGGTCGACCCACAGCACCCGCGCGTACCGGGTCAGCTGCGTGGCGATGTGGCGGTCGGTGCGCGCCGTGCCGGTCCACGAGTTGACCGCGCAGACGACGATCCAGGGCTCGGGGCTCATCTGAGGAACCACGCCCACTTTGCGACGGTGCCGTGCTCGAGCGCGGCGCCGAGGCTCCGGCCGGTGAGACCCCGCGCCGCGAAGCCCTCCAGCATCAGGCTCGCCAGCTTGCCCCGGTCGATCGCCGGCTCCGGGCCGTCGAACGCGTTGTCTTCCGCCCCCGCGTATCCGTCGTGGGCGAGGACGATCTCGCCGGCGCCGCTGCTCGCCATCACGCCCTCGGCGAGGCGCTCCTCGGACTCGTCGTCCCAGTCGCGGGGCGTGGGGCCCCAGGCGACCGGCATCATGCCGGCCCGCCGCACCTCCAGCCAGTGGCGCGGGAGCAGTGCGCCGTACGGCGCGCGGAACCACCGCACCGGCGCACCGGCCAGGTCTTCCAACTCGGCCTTGCCGTCGCGGATCCGGCGACGGGCCTCGGCGAGCGGGAGCCGGGTGAGGCGGGTGTGGTCGATGCCGTGCAGGGCGATCTCGTGGCCGGCGGCGGCGACCTCGGCCAGCAGCCCGGTGTGCAGCCGGGCGCGGCGGGTCAGCACGAAGAAGGTGGCGGTCGCGCCGAATCGGGCGAGCGCGTCGAGGACGGCCGGCGTGCCGTCGGGGTCCGGACCGTCGTCGTACGTCAGCACGATGTCGGGACGCGCTGTCCGGACGGCCCGCACCGTGCCCACCGGACGGGTGAGTGCGCGCGCGGCCGGGCGGGCCACGCGCCGCGCGGTGGTCGAGAAGGACCTCACCGGCGACACGGTACAAGGGCATGCGCCCTGCTCAGCACGGGAGGTGAGTCGGATATCCGTCGGCCGGCGGGCGCGGAACGCCGGTAGAGTCGGCAAGCCGGTGAGCCGAGGAGAGACCCGTGGAGTTCAATCGCAACCTGCTCGCGGTGAGCGGGACGCACGGTGCCGGTCCGGCCCCTTTCGGCGGCGCCGCCTCCGTGGCGCACCGGCCGTGGGGCCGGCTGTGGCTCGACGGCACGCTCTCCGGCGAGCGGGGCGTCGTGGCGCTCGCGCTGGGCCCGCGCGACCACGACTTCCGTCCGGTCAACGCGGACACGCTCGCCGGCTGGCTGCGGATGGGCGCGCCGCTCGCGCAGATGGCCGCCCCGTTCGCCGCGGTGGCCTACGACGACCGCGAGCTGATCGCCGCCACCGACCACATCGGACTGCGCCACCTCTACGGGGTACGCGGCGGCGGCTGGGCCGCCGTGTCCACGTCCGCGCTGGAGCTGGCCCGGCTGGCCGGCGCTCCGCTCGACCGGCACACCGTCGGCACGTACGCGGTGACCGGCTTCCACCTCGGCGAGTCGACCCCGTTCGCGGGCGTGACGAAGCTGCCCGCCGGCTCCCTGTGGCGGCTCTCCGGCGGCACGCTCACCACCGTGTCGTACGAGGAGGCGGCCGAGCCGGTCGAGGTGCCCGGCGGCGACCCGATCGAGGCGATGGCCGCCCTGCTGCGCGGCAACGTCGAGCGGTGCCTCGACGAGCACCCCGACACGGTTTTCGAGCTCTCCGGCGGCTTCGACAGCCGGCTGGCGTTCGCCGCCCTCCCGGCCGCCCGGCGGGCCGGCGTGCGCACGCTCACGCTCTCCGCGCCCGGCCGGGCCGACCCGGTCATCGCCGGCGAGCTGGCCGCGCACTTCCGCACCGAGCACCAGGTGATCGACCTGACCAAGCTGGGCGACCTGACGCCCAAGGCGGCGTACGAGCTGGTCGACGCCGCCGCCCTGCGCCACGACACGGTCGGCAATCCGGCCGCGCTCGGCGTGCTCGACTGGGTCGAGAGCCAGGTGCCACCGGGCGTGCGGATCACCGGGCAGGGCGGCGAGATGGCCCGCGGCAGCTACCACATGGGCCAGCAGCAGCACGACGCGCCGGACACCGAGCTTGTCGACCGGCTGGCCCGCTGGTGGTTCCTCACCAACGACGCCACGAGCGCCGACGCGCTGGAGCCCGAGTTCGTCGCCTCCGCGCGCGCCGACGCCACCGCCGCGATCCGCAAGGCCTTCGAGGGCTACCGCACCGACTGGCTGACCGCGATCGACGAGTTCTTCCTCCAGGAGCGGGTGCACCGCTGGGTCGGCATCAACTTCACCGGCGCCTGCCTCGACCGCACGATCGTCGGGCCGTACCTCGACCCGCGCTTTCTGGCGCTGGCCCGCTCGGTGCCGCCGACCCACCGCAGCGGCTCCGGCTTCGCCGCGCGCGTGCTCGAGCGGCTCGACCCGTGGCTGGCCAACGCGCGCCTGGCCACCGGCGTGCGCCCCAAGCACCTCCCCCGCCGGTACGTGCCCCGCGCGCTCGCCGAGTACTCGGTGCGCAAGTACGCCCAGCGCGGCATGGAGAAGGTGTACCAGTTCGCCCGCGGCAAGGCCGCGACGGCGGCGGGCACTCCGGTGCTGGCCGACCTCGTGATCCGCCACTGGCGCGAGCAGCCCAAGCTCGTCGAGCCCGTGCTCCACTCCGGCTTCGTCCGCGAGCAGTGGCTCACCGGCCTGCTCTCCGGCGAGTACGGCACGGACGCCGCCACGGTCGGCTTCCTGGCCAACCTGGCCGTGGTGGAACGCCAGTCGGTGCCCGCCTAAATCTGGAGAGGTTTCGGAGTCGCCCCGGAAGGCCTGCCGCTACGCCGGTGCCGACCGAGCCGGACGGACCTCGGTCGCGGGCAGTAGCCACCGCCGTGGGTAACGGGCGTCAAAGTTCGCGATCTAGAACGGTTAGGGCGCTATATCGACCCTAACCGTTCTAGATCCACACCTACGACCCAGATCTGGTAACGCTATGTTACCGGCGGTGCGGCGGCACCCGCACATTTCGACCTTTTCGGGCCACCGTGATGTCCGTTGTGGTCCAAGCCGCCGCTACGTCCGAGCGATCACCCCGACCCCGAGACCCTCTGGCCTGATCAGCCGTTGACGCGGGCCGTCGAGGGGTCGCGCTCGGGAGCGGGCCAGCCGGGGAGCCAGACGCGGCGGGCCCGCCAGACCTCGCGCCACGGGCTCTTGCGGCGCAGCAGGGCGGCCAGGCCGCCGCGCAGGCCCACTCCCGCGGCGATCAGAAAGCGTGCGGTCGCGGCCCGGCCCGGCGTCCAGCGGAGGCGCACGAAGGTGCACTTGCCGCGAAGCAGCATCACGATCTTGCGGGAGCTGGTGCCGGCCGAGGCGCCGCCCAGGTGGCGGAGCCGGGCTTCGGGCACGAGCACCGGCCGGGCGCCCCGCTCGCGGGCCCGGACGCAGAGGTCGATGTCCTCGCTGTACATGAAGTAGTCGGGGGTGAAGCCGCCCAGCGCCGTGAACAGCTCGCGGCGGATCAGCATCAGGCAGCCGGACACCGCCGGGACCTCGCGAGCGGTCGTCCGGTCGTACCCGGGAAGCTCCTCGGGGTTGAGGATCGGACCCAGGCGGCGGAAGCGGCGGCCCAGCGTGGAGAGGCCCAACGCGAACGCCACGTACTGCCGCAGCGTGGGCAGCGCGAAGCAGGACCGCATGTCGTCGGTGCCGTCGGCGTGCAGCGTCCGCCCCGTGTAGATGCCGTGCTCCGGATGTGCCGTGGCGTACGCGACCAGCGCGCTCACCACGTCGCCCTCCGGCTCGGTGTCCGGGTTGACCAGCAGCAGCCAGTCGCCGCGGGCGTGCTCGGCGGCCCGGTTCATCGCGCGGCCGAAGCCGACGTTGTCGGGCAGCTCCTCGACCGTCGCGGCCGGAAACGCGGCCCGGATCGCCGCGGCCGAGCCGTCGCCGGAGGCGTTGTCGACCACGATGGTCTCGAACGTGGTGCCGGGGCACGACTCGCGCAGCGCGGTCAGCGCGCCCAGGGTCAGCTCGCGCGTGCGGTACGAGACCATCAGCACGCTCACCGTCGGCGTCATCCGGCGACCGCCTGCCGGGACGACTCGTCGCGGCCCCAGCCGGTGGTACGCCGGGCGCGCAGCTCGGCCGCGGCCGTGATGGCGACGTAGCAGACCGCCGCCGGGAGCAGCCAGGGGCGGCGCAGCGTCACGTCACGGAGCCAGGAGGAGTTTTCCGCCGAGCGGGTGCCGGCGGACCGGCTGCGCAGGGCGCGGTTGCCGGCGCGCACCCGGGCCAGCCGGCGCACCAGGTCGCCGGTGCGGCGCGGCGCGGCGACCCGGGAGACGACCGCCGGCACCTCCCGCTTTTCGCCGCGGGCGAAGAGCGAGTCAAGGTACAGGTCGTCGGCGACCACGCCCGGGAAGGTCTCGAAGCGGGCGCGGCCCTCCTTGGACAGCGCGATCACGCCCCGCCCGAAGAGCGCGTTGCGGAAGAGCGGCAGCCGGTTGTTGATGGCGTAGTAGCCCTTGACCGGCAACGCCGAGCCGCGGGTCACCAGGCGCCGCACCGCCGTCGCCGCGAGTACCCCAGGCTCGTCGAGCGCCGTCACGATCACCTGGAGCTGGGTGCCGGTCAGCGCCATGTCGGCGTCGAGGTAGACCCTCGGGAAGCTCGTCGCCACCGCGTCGCCGGCGTTGAGCGCGCCGGCCTTGCCGGCCTCGGCCAGCTCGACGACGCGGACGCCCTCGTGCCGGCGGGCGACCTCGGCGGTGTCGTCGGTGCAGCCGTTGGCCACCACGGTGACGTCGAGGTCGGTGCCGCCCTCACGGAGCGCGGACAGGCATCGACCGATCACTGTGGACTCGTTGTGCGCGGCGATGACGACGCTCACGGTCATGTGGTGGACTCCGGCCCGCTCAGCACCGGCGCGGCGTCTTCGGGCGCGGCGTGGCGCGGCCCGGAGGCCCGCCGCGGCGTCGGTATCGCGTCCGCGACGCTCCCGCCCCCGGCACGGCGGCCGCGGAAGAGGCGGTGCCACATCGCCGCGTACCGCACGCTCTGGTGCTCCCACGACAGCTCGGTGGCGAACCGGTCGAGCGCGATCTTGCCCATCGCGGCCCGCCGCTCCGGGTCGTCGAGCAGCGCGTCGATGGCGGCGGCGAACTCGGACGGCGCGCCGGTCTCGACGTACACCGCGGCCTCGCCGGCCGTGCGCCGGGTCTCCACGAGGTCGACGGCGACGACCGGGACGCCCCGGCTGACGTACTCGACGCTCTTGGCCATCGTGGACAGGTGGTTCATCCGGGTCGGCAGGTCGGGCTGCACGCCGACGGTGGCCGTCTGCAGGAGCGCGTCGACCTCCTCGCCGCCCAGCCATCCGGTGAACTCCACCCGGTCGGCCACGCCCCGCGCGACCGCCAGCTCCTTGAGCTCGTCGAGCGTCTCGCCGTCGCCCGCGATGACCACCCGCCAGTCGCGCAGTGGGCGGCGGCGGGCCAGATCCTCGGCCGCGTACACGACCGCGGCGACGTTGTCCTGCTTGCCGAGCACGCCGAGGTAGACGATGCGGTGCGTCCCGTCCGGCGCGGCGACCGGCGCGGACGGCGCGATCTCGCGGGCGGACGGTCCGTTGCGCACGATCGTCACGCTCTCCGCCGGCACGCCGCGCGCCAGCGCGTTTTCCCGGAACGACTCGTTGGTCGCGACCACCGCCGACGCGGTGCGCAGCGTCAGCCACTCCATCGCGGTCAGCGCCCGGAACACCATGCGGTTGGGCGCGTCGTCGCTGCGCGTCGCGTAGACCTCCGGCGACAGGTCGTGGTGGTCGAAGACCCACGGCCGGCCCAGCGCGCGGATGAACAGCGCGAGCGGCCAGTAGACGTCCGGCGGATTGCACACCTGCACCGCGTGTGCCCGGCCGCGCACGACCTCGCCGAGGAGCCGGACCGCGATGCAGAGGAACGACCAGAGGAACTCGGCCGCGAACGTGAGCACGCCGGAACCGTTGAGGTACACCGGGTACGGCTTCAGCCGGGTGTTGCGGCTGCCGGGCAGCACGCGAAGGTCGGGATTGCCCCGCGGCGCGATGACCGTGACCTCGTACCCGTCTTCCTCCAGCGTCAGGCACTCCCGGATGACCCGGCGATCACGCTCGGCCGGCAGGTTGGCGATCAGGATCGTGACGTGTCGTTGGCGGGCACGGCGCGACGAACGGGACGGATCAGCGGTCAACGCGGCTCACCTCGCGGTAAGGGCCGGGCCGACGGCGAGGTGGTGGCAGGCACCTGACCTCGTCGGCAGGGAAAGTGTTTCGAGCTTGCGCCCGGCAAGTCTCCTGCACCGGCAGCGGGCGCGCAGTTGGTTTGTCGCCTTGCTTACAGAGAACTCCCGTGGAGGTGACACGAGGCGGGCCGTTCGGCCGAGAAGGGCATGTGCGAGCACTATACGGCGGCCGGCCGTTCGTCCCCGACGGCTGCCTCGATGGCCCGTACGGCCTCAGCCGCCGCGCGGTCCCAGGAGAACCAGGACCGGACGTCGGCCATGCCCGCGCGGGTCTTCTCGTAGAGCGCGTCGTCGGCGAGCACGCCGGCGACGAGCCCGGCGAGCTCCGCCGGGTCGTCCTTGGAGAGCAGCGCGCCGTTGACGCCCGGCTTGATCATCTCGGGCATGGCGAACGCGTCGCGGCCCACGCACGGCAGCCCGCGCGCGAGCGCCTCGGCGAAGACCAGGCCGAAGCCCTCGATCCGGGTCGGCAGCACGAAGAGGTCGTGGGTCTCGTACAGCGCGGCCACCTCGCGCAGCGGCAGCGAACCGCGGAAGTCGACGCCCTCCGGCGGCCCACCCGGCAGCGGCCACTCGCGCGGGCCCACCATCGTCAGCGTGATGGCCGGGTCGACGTCGCGGCGCAGGATCTGCAGCGCGGCCAGCACGAGATCGGCACCCTTGCCCTCGAACGTGCGGCCGACGAAGAGCAGCCGCCGGCGCGGGCCCTCCGGCGCGGGCGGTCGCGCGTCCGCGGCGCCCGCGTCCAGGTGCAGGCCGGGATGGAGCACGTGCACCTTCTCCGGTGGCAGGCCGGAGTCTTCGACGAGGCTGCGGGCGAGCCAGTGGCTCATCGCGAAGACGCCGGTGACCCGCTCGTACACCCGGCGCTGGCGCTCCCGGCGGCGGCGCAGCTCGTCGAGAGACAGCTCGCGGAAGATGGGCGCGCCCGACTCGACGAGCCTGATGAGCGCGTCGAACGTCATGTCCTGGTACACGAAGAACGGCCGGTCGAGCGGTGCCAGGTCCTGGATCTCCAGCACGGCGTCGCAGCGCTGGCGGGTCGCGGCCCGCTCGATCTGGCGCTGGCAGTAGGCGTCGGTCATCCGCGCCTGCTCCCACATCGTGCCCAGCCGCCCGTCGCGGTAGCGCAGATGCATGGCGGCGAACGCGCCGCGGGTGGCCCGGTTGAGCGTCACGCCCACGTCCGGCACGGCGGCGATCCTGCGCATCGCCGCACGTAGGTGCCACGGTGTGTGAGACCAGGTGGACGGTGCGTTGCGGTCCCACAGACACGCGAACCCGATGCGCATCAGGGTCCTTCCGGCTCTTGGCTGCTCGCCCGGTGGTTTCCTACGATGACGTACCTTGCTGGCGCGTCGCCGCAATTCTGCCGGGCGCGTCGGGGACCACAATCCTCCGTCGGGTTTGCGACAATGCCTGCTCTTCGGCGGGTATCGGCGGCGCTCAGGTGCCCGATTCCAATCCGTTCAGCGCCGTTCCTCGGCTTTTGGTGGCGTTGCCAGGCTCGGGTAGGCAGGTCACACTCTTCATGGACGCGGGCCGTGGAAGGATCACATGGATCTCTGGGATGTCACAAAGGTGTTGTGGCGCCACAAATGGGTGGCGTTGCCCCTTCTCGTGTTGACCCTGGTCATGGCCTATTTCGTCTCCTCCAGCGTCAAGCCGGACTACAAGACGACCGGTCACATCACGCTGCTGCCGCCGAGCGAGCAGCGCACCGTCGACCCGAAGAAGGTGCCGACGACGCAGACGGTCAGCCCGTGGAATGTGTACTCGCTGGCTGACGCGCTCGTCATCTACTCCGCGCGGGCCGACATCAAGCGCCAGCTCAGGAGCGAGGGCCTCTCCGAGGAGTGGGTCGCGTCGATCGGCGGCACCCAGCTGCCCATCATCGAGATCGAGGTCGTGGCCCCTTCGGAGCAGCTCGCCAAGGGGACTCTCGTCCGGCTGATCGACGCGCTCATCGCCCAGCTCGAGCGGCTCCAGTCGCCGTACGGGGTGGAGGGCGGCGAGGCGATCACGCTGGAGGCGCTCGACTCCGGGCAAAACATCCAGGTCGTGACGTCCAACGTCAAGCGCACGCTCATCGTCGTCACGGCGATCGGGCTCGTCATCACGCTCTCGGTCGTGCTCCTGCTCGACGCGCTGCTGCGCCGCCGCGAGGTGCGCCGGCGCGCGGGCGCGGCCGGCACCTCCGGCTCGGCCGCGGTGCCCGCCCGGCGATACCAGCCCACGCAGCCCTCCGAGATGGGCGAGACCCAGGTCATCCCGGGCAAGCCCGTGCGTAGGTCCAAAGTGGGTCGCGCCCGCGCCGGAGTGGGCTGGCCGGAGGCCGACGGCGCGCCGCCCACCAATGGCAACGGCAGCAACGGAAACGGCAGAAATGGCAAGGGCCGCGTCGTGCAGAGCAAGGCGGCCGCCACACAGCAGGGCCAGCAGGGGGAAAACGGCTCTGCCCCGCCCCGCCGGCCCGGCGGTGACGACGTCGAGCAGACGATCGTGATCAGCGGGATCGGCAGCTGGAGCCGCCGCGAGTCGGCCCAGCAGCAGGTGGAGCCCGACGCCGACGGCAAGCCCGGCCACCACCCCCCGTCCGACTCCGGGTCCATGCCCGTGTCCGAGGACGCCACCACCGTCCTCCCGCTCGGCCGCCTGCGGTGGATCACGCCCGACCGTGACGACGGGCAGCGGCCACCGCCCGGGGCCACGCCGAATTGACCGTCAGCACGGTCGACCTCGATCCGTCGCTGGTCGACACCGGGACCTACACGTCGCGGCAGCGGCGCCACCTGATCGACGTCAGCTTCCTGATCAGCCTGCTGGCGCTGCTCGCCTTGATGCTGCCGGCCGGCCTGGTCCTTCCCCAGTTCAGTGACCTCGGGCGGCCGTCGACCCTGATGGGCCTCGCCCTCTTCGTGGTGTGGGCGCTGGCCCGCGCCCACCCGCGGCTCGCCACGCGGGGGCCGCAGCCGATGCGCTGGGCGGTCGCGGCCTACCTGACCAGCTTCATGATCTCGTACGCGGCCGGCCTCTACCGCTCGATGCCGTCGATCGAGGCGAGCGGCGCCGACCGGGCGATGCTCGCCTGCCTCGCCTTCCTCGGCCCGATGGTCGCGTTCGCCGACGGCGTGCCCAACCGGCAGCGGCTCGACAGCGTCATACAGACCATGGTGTTCGCCGCGAGCGGCATGGCCTTCATCGGCATCCTCCAGTCCACTATGGGCATCGACCTTGCCGCGTACATCAAGGTGCCCGGCCTGGCCAACCTCAGCGACTACGGCGGCGGCATCCCGGAGTCGGAGTCGGTCCGCTCCGGCGTGGCGAGCACGGCGGCCCACTACATCGAGTTCGGCGCGCTGATGTCGATGATCCTGCCGTTCGGCGTGCACATGGCCCGCTTCGCGGAGAAGGGGATCGTCCGGCAGGCCAGCGCCGTCGCCACCGTGCTCATCCTCGCCGCGATCCCGATGACGGTTTCCCGCACCGGCACCCTCGCGCTGCTTGTCACGCTGGTCGTGATGATTCCCTTCTGGAACTGGCGGATGCGATACAACCTCGGGCTGCCGTTCATCGCGCTGATGGCCGCGCTCGCGGTGGTCCGGCCGGGCCTGCTCGGCTCGGTGACCGGGCTCTTCTCCAACTGGGGCAACGACCCGAGCGTGCAGGGGCGCAAAGACGACTACGAGATCGTCGGCTACTTCTTCAGCCAGCGGCCGTGGTTCGGTCGAGGTCAGGGCACGTTCATCCCGAGCGTCTACACGTTTCTCGACAACCAGTGGCTCGGCCACGTGGTCAGCGGCGGCATCGTCGGCGTAGCCACGCTCGCCGGCCTGCACCTGACCGCGATCGTGCTGGCGATCATGGCGTTCCGGCGCAGCAAGGAGCCCGCCGACCGCCACCTGTGCGGCTGCCTGATCACCGTCCAGATCGTCGCGATCGTCGTGGAGGGCACGTTCGACGCGCTCTCCTTCACGACGTTCGTGGCGGTGCTCTCGGTGGTGACGGGGTGTTCCGGCGCCCTGTGGCGGCTGGTGCATCCTTCTCGCCAGGTGCGCACCCAGGGTCCCGGCGCGGTGCAGCACGAGGTCGGCGGCGACACCCCGGTCGGCGCAGCCAGCAAGTCTTAGCCTTCGCGGCGCTGCTTCGGGCCGGCCACCGGGACGTCGGCGAAGGCGGCCACCGTGCGGTCGGCGTAGGCGCTGGCGTCGCCGGTCTCCATTGGACCGTCCCATGTAGACGGTAGTGGTGTCGGCACGTCCGGCGCGACGCGGGTGACGATCTCGTCCAGCACTCGCTCGGCGTCGCCCACCCACAGGTGCTTTGCCCCGTCGACGCCGATGACCTCTGCCTGCGGGATGGCGGCGAAGCGCCGGCGTGCCTCCTCGGGACGCAGGTAGTCGTCGAGCTCGGGCACCAGCGCGGTGACCGGCTTGCCGGACCCGGCCCACACCGCCATGTCGTCGTCGGTCGCGAAGCGCAGCGGGGGCGAGAGCAGGATCGCGCCGGCGACGGAGGGGTCGCAGCCGTACTTCAGGACCAGGTCGGTGCCGAAGGACCAGCCGACCAGCCACACGTTGGGCAGCGCGGCGAACTCCGCGTACTCGATGGCCGCCGCCACGTCGAAGCGCTCGCCGACAGCCTTGTCGAACTCGCCCTCGCTCGTGCCCCGCACGCTGCTCGTGCCGCGCGTGTTGAAGCGCAGCACCGCCAGCCCGGCCAGCGCGGGCAGCCGCCAGGCGGCCTTGCGGAAGAGGTGGCTGTCCATCATGCCGCCGTGGGTGGGCAGCGGATGGACGCAGACGAGGGCGCCGACCGGGTCGCGGTCGACCGGGAGGGCAAGCTCGCCGACGAGCTTGAGGCCGTCGGCGGTGTGCAGCTCGATGTCCTCCCGCCGGCCCGGCAGGATCGAGTTGGCGCGGATCTTCTCACTCACGGGCCAAGTCTTTCACCGCCGCGGGCCGGCGGCAGCCGGGCCGCTTCTTTAGCGGCGCCGTTCACGTGCCCGCCAGCAGCCGGGCCGCTTCTTTAGCGGCGCCGCTCGCGGGCCCGCCAGCCGGGCCGCTCCTTAGCGGCGCCGCTCACGGGCCCGCCAGCAGCCCGCGTGCCAGTGCCGGCGGTCACTCTCGTCGCCGCGGCCGTCGACCGGCCAGGCCACCACGTGCGGGGTGCCCGGGCGGATCTCCTGGTTGCAGCCGGGGCACCGGTAGGTCTTCGTGGAGGCCCCGCCGGGGATCGTGCGTACCGCCCACTCGCCGTCGCTCCACTGCTGTACCCGCTGGACGCCCTGCCGGGCGCGTTCGAGGTCGAGCGGCGGGATGTCGTCGCGGTCGGGCTTGCGGCGGGGCATCGGCTCAGGGCAGGCGGGCGTACACGTCACCCGACAGGCCCGACGGCCGCAGCCGCTCCAACAGTGCCAGCAGGCCCGGCATGTCGAGCCACTCGTCGCTCACCATGCGCGCGGTCTCTACGAGCGAGTAGTTGTAGCGGTATCCGCCGCCCGCGGCGCCGAGCTTGTCGACCATGTGGAGCGTGGCGATGGCGGTGTCGTGCACGGAGGGCACGTACTCGACGGAGAGGGCACGCACCGGGCGGGAGAGGCCGGCCAGCACCTGCGGCTCGAAGCCCTCGACGTCGATCTTGCAGAAGGCGGGCTCGCCGTGCCGCGCGATGAGCTCGTCGAGCGTGACGACCTCGACCTCGACAGAGCGGTCCCAGCGCACGCCGTGGAAGGCACCCGACACCGAGTCTCGCCACTCCTGAGACATCGAGGAGACCGTGGGGTTGGTCGTGGAGAGCGCCAGCGAGGCCTTGCCCGGCCGCTCACCGACGGCCACCGGCAGCACCGTGACGCCCTTGTCCCGCCCGAAGAGGAAGCGCAGGACGCGGAGGCAGTCGGGCTGCGGCTCCACCGCGACGACCCGGGCGCCGAGCTTTCGCCACTGGCGCACCCGGCCGCCCACGTGCGCGCCGATGTCGAACCCGATGTCGCCGGGGCCGAGGAACTGGCTGTAGAGCCGCCGCAACCGCCGGTGCTTGGTCGGCTGCCCGTGGTAGATGACCAGGGAGCGGGCGATGCCCCAGACGCGGTCGAGCATGGTGCGACGCTACTCCCTCTCAACCAACTCGCTGTGCTTTCTGGTTCGTTCGCTCGAGGCGACGTCTTCCTCCGCCACCGCGAAACCCCGACTTCGTCGGCGGGGCGCCAGCTCGCTCACTTACGTGGGTCCTTGGCGAAGCAGCGGGCGATGTTCTGCTCGCCCGGCCGGCCCAGGAAGTCCATGGGCGACTTGTTCGTCGGCTTCGCCTTCGGGTCGGTGTCGAGGTTGATCATCCAGAAGTAGATGCCGCCCAGGTCGCGCTCGCGCATCACCTGGCACGCGGCGTCGAACCAGCGCTGCTGGATCTCTGGCTTGATCGTGCCCTTGGAGTGCGGCGACCACGGCTCCTGGTACGCCCCCGAGCGGGCGCCGATCGCCACCTCGGCGAGCACGAGCTCGGGGAGCGTGTCGGCGCCGCGGTTGTCGTCGAGCCACTCGTTCCACCCTTCGACGAGCTTGCTCACCGAGGCGCTGTCGCCCACCTCCAGCGGCGGGTACGCGTCGACGGAGAGCGAGATGCCCGGCGCCGGGCCGCTGTCGCGGAGGCGGTCGTAGTTGGCGCTGTAGTCGATCTCGCCGCTGTAGACGGCCTTGACGCCGGTCGCCACCGTGCGCCAGCCGGTGGTGCTGCTCTCCAGCGAGTTGAGCTCCGTGCCGACGACGAACGTGGCGGCCTTCGACGCCTCGGCCACCTTGGCGTACTCGACGAGCATGTCCCGGTACGACGCGAACCACTTCGTGCGGCTCGCCGGGCGGATCGAGCCGCGCCACATGTCCGGGTCGTCGTCGGTGAGGTTGCGCTCGTTGAGCATCGGGCGCACCGCCGTGCGCAGGCCGCGCTTGTTGGCCTCGTCGAGCACGATCTCCAGGCGCCCCGGCGACGGCGTGATCGGGTGGTCCATCCGCACTGCGTTCGCGTACGCCGAGTCCATGACGAACGAGAACGAGACGGAGACCGAGTTGGCACCAAGCTCGACCGCGTGGTCGAGGACCTTCTGCGCCTTGGCGCGGACGACCTGGTCGGTGTCGTTGCCGTTGTTTTCCCAGTAGATCGCGATGCCGTACTGCCGCATGCCCGGCTGCCACGGCTGCTTGACCTTCGCCACCTCCGGCTCGGCGGAGGCGCTCGGCCCCGGACCGCCCCCGCCGGCCGGCGGCGCCTGGGAGAGCCGGGTGAGCGGGTCGCCCTCGCCGGACGAGCAGCCGGCTGCCAGCAGCACCGCCAGGGCGGCGACGACCGCGCGCCTCATATCGGCTTGGCGATGACGACGAACTGCTGCTGGCCGCCGCGCAGGTAGCGGATCAGGCCGCGCACGGCGCCGATCCCCTCCATCAGCGAGAAGACGGGGACGAGCAGGATCACCGCTATCCCCTCCCACCATCGGTACCTGCCGCGGCGGGAGACGCTCACGTTGATGCGCAGGCCCTCGGAGTAGAGCCAGATCGCGTACGCCATGTTGAGCGCCCAGATCGGCAGCACGGCCAGCGTGATCGGCACCGTGTCGAACGACCCGAGCACCCAGCCCAGCAGCAGGATCGTGCCGAGGTGCTGGAGCGGGCTGATCACCCAGGTGAACGTCGAGTATCCAATGTAGAGCCTGTCGCGCAGCGGGATGCGTTCGTCGAGCGAGAGCCCGATCAGCCCCCACGCCCACCGCTCCCGCTGGCGGAAGAAGTCGCGCACGGTGGCCGGCGAGGCGCCGTAGCACCGGCCCGCGAACCAGGCGCTGCGGCCGGGGTAGCGGCGGCTGAAGATGAGCGCGAACTGGGCGTCTTCGACGATCGCCTCGGGGCCGAAGTCCCAGCCGATCTCGGCCTCCACCGACGCGCGGACGAGCAGCAGCTCGCCGTGTACCCCGGCCAGCGGGTGGCCGCCACCGGTGAACGCCGAGTAGACCGTCACGTCGGCGATCGGCCGGCTCGCGTCGGCCAGCCAGGTGAGCCTGTTGCGGGCGTGCTCGCGAGGGTAGGTGAGGATGCCCTGCGCGAGATGGCACGCCTCGTCGCCGAGCTCGCGCTGCTGCTCGATGAGGCGGGCCACCGCTATCGCCGTGTCGAGCCCGACGCCGGTGTCGTCGTCCATGTGCAGCACCCACACGTCGTCGCGGTCTTCGTGCTGGGCGATGCGCAGCTCGTGGGCGTAGTTGTTGGCGCGCGACTTGAACTTGGTGCGGTTGACCGTGTGGTAGCTCTGCGGCACGGTGACGATCCGGATGTACCGGCTGATCTCGCCAAGCTTGTGGATCTTCTCCGCCGCCTCGCAGCCCTCTTCGATGACGACGTCGACGCGCAGCTTGGGGAAGCACTCCGGCAGGTACGTGATGTACGAGTGCACCACCCGGTCGAGCGCCGGGTACGTGTCGTGCCGGCCGATCGTCGGCACCACCACCACGAGGCGGTCGTTGCACCGGATGATCTTGTCGTCGGCGGCGGTGAGCCGGTCGCGGCGGAGCCTGCGCCGGGTGACGAACGCGCCCACGAGCCCGACGATCGTGCCGATCACCGGATAGGTCCACACGATCGTGACCACCGCGCCGAGCGGCCCGGTCGACTTCACGCTCAGGAAGAGCGTCACGCCCAGCACCGCCACGAACCAGGCGACGAGCGGCCACAGCCGCGGAAGCCAGCCGGCGTGACGCTGCGCCATTGTGGTGGCACGCGGAGTGATCGGCATGCGCACGGCGGGCATGACGTGCGTCTCGCCGGGGTGGTGTTGCCGCGGGATGATCTGCGTCCGCTCACCCGGCTCGTCGCGCCGCGAGGGAGCGACGTGCGTCGTCACGCGGGTTCCTTCCGGGTCAGCAACGCGACGGTGTAGCCCGTTGTCCACCAGCTGTCCGCGACATCATAACGTTCCTTAAGGACGTCCTTCTTGCTTCCGTCGAGGTCACCGAGGGGGTCCCCGTACTCCCCGAGGCGCAGCACCCACACCCGCCTGGTCTCCCCCAGCCGGGCCGCGACGTCCGCGTGCTCGCTCGCCACCATCCACCCGTCGGTGCGCATGGGGCGGTCGATCAGGAGGTCGGTGGGGCGCCGGTTTTCCGGCAGGTAGTGGGCGATCACGTCACGGTTGAGCACGCCCGGGCCGCGGTCCTCCAGGCCGTACACGATGCCGTCGCCGGGCTGGTAGTCGCGCTGGATCAGCGCCACGACCGCCTTGGTGTCCTGGTACCGGAACGAGGGCTTGCGCACCGAGGCGTGGCCGGGCAGGGCGAGCACGGTCAGCGCCGCCATCGTCGCGACCGCCGCGATGAGGCCGCGCTTGGCGAGCAACAGGCCGACGAGCACGGCCCAGCCGACGACCGTGTAGAGCACGTACCGCTGCTGCCAGATGTGCGTCACCGAGCCGAGGGCCATCAGCAGCCCCACCGGCACGACGCTGAGGCTGATCGCGACCACGGCGCCCCGCTCGCGGGACACCGCGGCGACACCGAGGGCCATGACCGCGCCGCCGATCAGCGCGCCGCCGAAGAACTCAAGGCCGTACGCCTCGATCTGGTGCAGGTCGGTGAACGGGATCCAGCCGATCTGGTTTCCCTGCTGCCGCCGGCCGATCAGGATGATCGGGATGAGCGGTATCAGGCCGGTGAACGCGCTCGGCGTCCACCGCCACAGCAGCTTTCGCTTGGTCAGCAGGACGGCGAGGCCGTGGCCCGCCAGCATCAGCAGCGCGACGAGGTGCATGGCGCCGAGCGCGGCGACGGCTGCCGCGTACGCCAGCGCGATGCCGAGCGTGTAGCCCTCGAGCATCCGGATGAGCAGCAGCGTGGCCACCGCCGCGGCGAGCGTCGCCAGCGCGTACGGCCGGGCCTCCTGCCCGAAGCGGGTGGTTATCGGCAGGATCGCGAAGGTGAGGCCGGCGAGCAGGCCGATGCGGTACGAGCCGAGGCGGATGCCGATCAGCCCGACGACCGCGGCGGCACCGGCCATCGCGAGCACGGACGGCAGGCGCAGCGCGAGGTCGGAGTCGCCGAAAACCGTTGTCCAGACCCGGATCAGCACGTAGTACGGGCCGATGGTCGCGTCGGTGCCGTCGAGCTGCTTCCACAGCTCCGACCACGAAACCGTGGTGATGCCCCATGTCGCGAGCTCGTCGGCCCACAGCCCCGGCCCGGTCAGCCCGATGACGCACAGCAGCAGGGCCATCAGAGCCGGCGCGCCCCAGGCGGTCCGGCGCTGCCACGCCTCGCGGCGCCGCTTGCGATCGGCCTCTTCCTCGCTCGGTGACTTTGGCAACAGCATCGTGGCGTCGGCCGGCGCCGGGGGCGTCACCGGCGTCTCCACGACACCGACCCGGCGCGGCAGGGGGATGTGCACCTCCCCGTTGGGCGTCGCCACAGGGAGTTGCGAGCGAGCCGCGCTACTCACAGCCAAACCCCCTTGCAGGGCACGAAAACGGTCAGTCCCCGGCGCCACACGCGGTCCCGTCGCCGTTGCGATCGAGGCCGTGCCGGTCGCGCCCACCCGTGATCTTAAGGGGTTCGAATCCCCGCTCTCGAAGCCAAGCGCACTTGTCGGACACACCGGCCGGAAACTCCCAGGGCACGCAAACATCACGATCGCCGTATGCGTGGTCACAACCGTCCGTACCCTCGGCGATGTCGACGCCCGCGGTGGGCGACGGCTGCGGTGCGCGGGGTTTCGCGCCCGGCTGCTCGGCGAACGGCTGCACGTACGGCGGCGGTGACTCGTCCGGCCCGGCCTGCTGCTGGGCACCGCTGCCTCGCCCCGGCTCCGCGCCGCCGCCGCTGTCCGGCGCCTGCTCGTCGGCGGGCGCCGCGGCGGGCGTGCCGTCGAACCAGAGGATGTCGCGGTCGCTCCCGCTGGCCACCGCAACGCCGGCGATCGCGAGCACGAGCACGGCGGCCACCGCCGCGATCCCGTACTGCTGACGGCGGCTGCGGGCCTTCAGCCACGCGGCCAGGCGCCTCATCCGAGCTTGACCCACTTGGCGGTCGACGGGACGCCGTTGGCGTTGTGCACGAAGAGCATGTACCAGCCGGGCGGTGCCAGGTTGGGGTTGCTCGTCACGTTGAGGTCGATCGTGTTGCCGTTGACCGTCATCGGCAGCTCGACGAACCGCTGGTTGGGGTCGGACGAGTGCGTGACGGCCGCCGGGCGGATCAGCGACGCCCGGGTCACCGCCGAGTTCACGGTGATCCGCTGCGTGGTGCCGTAACCCCAGTTGGTGTTTGCCACCGTCTGGATCGCCGGCCGCGCGCCCTTGAACATGTACGGCGGCGAGTAGATCGAGATGCGCGTGTCGAACGAGCCGTTGCCGGGGTTGTCGCCGACCGCCATCACGCGGCCGTCGGGCAGCAGGAACGCCGACGAGTGGTACGTGCGCGGCACCGGGTCGGTGGCCATGCCCTCGCGGAACTTGTTGGTCTGCGGGTCGAAGATGGACGCCTCGAAGACCGGGTCGGCCCTGTTGTGCAGCCCGCCGCCGGTCTCGAAGACCGTGCCGTCGGGCAGCAGCACGAGCGAGACGTACATCTTGCCCTGCTCTGGGGTCTGCGCCGCGCCACCGGTCAGCGTGCCCTGCGGCAGCAGCGGACCCGGCTTGTACTGGGGGCTGGCCGCCTTGAGGTCGATGATGTCGGTGAGCCGGTTGGCGGTCTTGCCCTCGTCGCCGTTGCCGCCGCCGACCGTGAACACCCGCTGCGCCTGCGCCGGCGGCAGCAGCACGCTCATCGACTGGTCGCGCTCGTCCTTGCGCTGCAGGCCGGGCACGTCGGTGATGGCCTTCGTGCCGTAGTTGTAGATGGACGCCCCGGTGCCGGGCAGGCCGATGCCGAACGTGTGGCTGCCGGTGTAGAAGAGCCGGCCGTCCTGCATCAGCACCATCGCGGGGTAGAGGCCCCACCACGACCAGGTCTGCTGCACGTCGTTAAGCCACTTGCCCTGGGCCGCGCTGTAGTAGTCGGTGGTCGTGGTGCCGGTGGAGTCTTCGCCGAGGCCGCCGAGCGATAGCACGTCACCGTTGCCGAGGATCGTCGCCGACGGGTACCAGTGGGCGGCGAGCATGTCGTTGGTGGCCGTGTAGGTGTTGGTGGCCGGGTCGAAGACGTACGAGTTCTTCAGGCCCCTGTAGCCGACCGAGCCGTCGGCCTTCGCGTAGTCCTTGGTGCCGCCCATCACCAGCACCTTGCCGTCCTTCAGCTGCACGTGGCCGGCGCAGAAGAGGTCTTTGGGCGTGGCCACGTTGGTGAAGCTGCCGTTCGCCGGGTCGTACACGGCCGTCTTGAACGTGCCGGCGGCGAACGCGTTGGGGTCGTTGCCGGAGCCCGCGACGAGCAACACCTTGCCGTTGTGGAGCATCACGGCGTGGATGCCGCGCACCGTCGACTCGTACGGCATTACCTGCCACTTGCCCTTGGTGCAGCCGGTGGCGTCGGTGCAGCCGCTGGGCGTCGGCACCGGCGCGCTCGCGTCGACCATCGAGTAGTCGTCGGTGGTGAGCGTGCCGACGCCGTAGATGCTCACGCCCCAGGTGATCCGGTCGGTGTTCGGCGGGACCGGCGGCGTGCGCACCACCTTGCGCTGCCACGCGGCGGTGGCCGGGAGAGTGGCCGGATCCATCCAGTACTGCCAGCCGAGCGTGGTGTCGCGGCGGAAGAGCGTGAGCGCGTTGGCCGCGGTGGTCGACTTGTAGTAGACGGACAAGTCGTACTGGCGACCAGGAGTGACGCGAGGAGCACACTGCGCGTTTTCCAGCATCATCGCCTTGCGGTCGCCCGACACGAGCCTCGTGACGCTGACCCGCATGGCCCGCGAGCCGGTGCGCGCGTCGCTGGTGACGCCCGTCGTAAACGTGTTGTCACCCTGGCCCGACCGCTCCCAGCAGACCGGGAAACCGTTGGCGTCCAACGACTCCAGCCCCGGATTCTGCACGAGGTTGGCCGCGGCCTGCGCCGGTGAGGCGACGAGACTGACGGTCAACAGCAGCGCGAGGGCGAGCAGCCGGCCGAGTCCTCGGCGGAGCTCCGGGCTGAACATCGGGACGGCTTTCGCGGCAGGCACAAGGTCTCCTGTCGGGGTGAGGCTGAACGGCCGCGTAATGGAGCGGCCCGCGCTGTGGTCAACGCTGAGCCCAATGGTTCGCTCGCAAGCTCGCTCACTGGGCCGTCCCGCAGGTTACCGGTCATTCTCACCACGGCCAATACGGGTTTGTCCGTCACTGTGCGAGTGGACTGATGTCCAGCCGGGCAAGGCGATCCGGGTCTGCGAGAATGTCCAATGCAGTCACCTTGCCACCACGGATCGTAAACGCCACGACGGACCTGAGCCGCTCGCCGTCCATCGAGATGAGACCCGGCACACCGTTGACAAGTGCCAGCCGGCCAGCGCTCGCGTACCGGGCGAAGGTGATGGCGTTGGTGGCGAGCGCCTTCGCGCCGCGGACCACGGCGCCGGTGTCGGGCCGGGCCACCACGTCGGGGTCGAGCACCGCGAGCAGGCCCTCCATGTCACCGCCCCGCGCCGCGGTGAGAAACGCCTCCACGACCGCGCGCTGGCTCGCCAAGTCACCGTCCGACGTGGGCTCCGCGCCCCGCACCCGCCGGCGGGCCCGGCTGGCGAGCTGCTTGGCCGCGGCGGGCGTGCGGCCGAGGATCGGGCCGATCTCCTCGAACGGCACGGCGAACGTGTCGTGCAGCACGAACGCCAGCCGCTCCGCAGGCGCCAGCTGCTCCAGCACGATGAGCAGCGCCAGCCCGACCGAGTCGGCCAGCAGCGCCTCCTGCTCCGGATCGGGACCGTCCGCCCGGCTGATGATCGGCTCAGGGACGTGTGCGCCCAGCGGCTCTTCGCGGCGTGCCCTGCGGGTGCGGAGCATGTCCAGGCACACGCGGCCCACCACGGTCGTCAGCCAGCCGCCCAGGTTGGTGACGCCGCTCGTGTCGGCGCGGGTCAGCTTGAGCCACGCCTCCTGCACCGCGTCGTCCGCCTCGCTGAGCGAGCCGAGCATCCGGTACGCCACCGCGCGCAAGTGACCGCGGTGCGCCTCGAAGCGCTCGGCCATCCAGTCGTACTCGTTCATGACTCCATGACGAAACGGGGACGGAAAACGTAACAGCTACCGGAAGCCGCGGCCGACCTTGCGTCCCAGATAGCCGGCGGTGACGAGGTGCTCCAGCAGCGGCGCCGGCGCGAACCCGGGCTCGCGCAGCTCCAGGTAGAGCTCGCGCTGGATGGCCAGCGCCACGTCCAGCCCCACCACGTCGAGCAGCTCGAACGGCCCCATCGGGTAGCCGCACCCCAGCTTCATCGCGTAGTCGATGTCGTCGGCCGTGGAGTAGCTCGCCTCGAGCATCCTGACCGCGTCGTTGAGGTACGGGAACAGCAGCGCGTTGACCACGAAGCCGGCCCGGTCGGCGCACACCACGGCGGTCTTGCCCAGCGCCGCGACCACCGCGCGGGCGGTGGCGAGCGCCTCCGGCGAGGTGCGGATCGTGTGCACCACCTCGACAAGCGACATGACCGGCGCCGGGTTGAAGAAGTGCAGCCCCACCACATCGGCCGGCCGCTGCGTGGCCATCGCGCACTGGATGACCGGCAGCGACGAGGTGGTGGTCGCCAGCACCACGCCTGGCTTGCAGATCTCGTCGAGCGTGGCGAAGAGCGCCTGCTTCACGCTCAGCTCCTCGATCACCGCCTCGACCACGAGGTCGACGTCGGCCAGGTGCTCCAGCGTGGCCGACCAGTTGACCCGCCCCAGCGCCGCGTCACGCTCCGCCTCGCTGAACTTGCCCCGCACCACGCCCTTGTCGAGCGAACGCTTGACCGCCTCGCACACCCGCGCCGACTTCTCCGCGCCGCGCGTGACGGACACGACCTCGTATCCGGCCTTCGCGAACACCTCGATGATGCCGGTGGCCATGGTCCCGGACCCCACGACGCCGACCTTCGCGATCCCTCGCGCGCCGTCGGCGACCGCCGGCTCCGTCGTGGTCGGTGTTTGATCATCGGGTACGAGCACCGGCGAACCCGGCTTCTCGTAAGAGTAGAAGCCGCGCCCGGACTTCCGGCCGAGCAGCCCAGCGGTGACCATCTGCTTGATGAGCGGGGCGGGTGCGTGCCGCCGGTCCCGCCCGCCCCGCCGGTACATCGTGTCGAGGATCTCGTACGCCGTGTCGAGACCGATCAGGTCCATCAGCGCCAGCGGCCCCATCGGCAGCCCGCAGCCGAGCCTCATTGCCACGTCGATGTCCTCCCGGCTGGCATACCGGGCCTCGTACATGGTGACCGCGTGGTTGAGGTAGCCGAACAGCAGCGCGTTGGCGATGAACCCGGCCCGGTCGTTGATGGTCACGTCGACCTTGCCCAGCCGCGCGCAGAGCGCCTCGACGGCCGCCACCACCTCCGGCGCGGTAACGACCGTGCGCACGACCTCTACCAGCTTCATGATCGGCGCCGGGTTGAAGAAGTGGATGCCGACAACCTGGTTGGGCCGGTGCGTGGCCACCGAGATCTCGGTGACACTCAGCGACGAGGTGTTGGTGGCGAGAATCGCGGTCGGCTTGCAGACCCGGTCGAGCTCCGCGAAGATCCGCTGCTTGAGGTCAAGATGCTCAGGCACCGCCTCGACCACGAGATCGACGTCGCGCAGCGCGCCAAGCCCCACGGCGAACGTGATCCGCGAGAGCAGCGCGTCCCGGTCGCCGGGCTCCAACTTGCCCTTGGCAACGGCCCGGTCGGTCGACCCGACCAACGTGGCGCGCCCCCGCTCCAGGGCCGCTTCGGCCACCTCAACGGCGACGACGTCGATCCCGTTGCGGGCGAAGACCTCCACGATCCCCGCGCCCATCGTGCCCAGCCCGACCACACCCACGGTGCTGATCTCACGCCCCACAGCGGTGCCCCTAACGTTCGCTAAGGTCATGCGCGCGAGTCTGCCACGTCCCGCCCTCCCGACCCCACCAGGTGGCACATCTCACCCGCACCCCCACACGCTCGTGGAGGGATACTTGGCCGTTGCGAGTTCCCATGAGTCCAGAGGGGGCTCCCACGGGATCTCGCCCTTTCGAGACACCCTCGGTCATCCGAGGGTGTCCTCTTATCTTGGGACCGTTTACTTCCGACCCGGCGGAGGTCATGTAGACACCGCCTTCTGGACGGCAGTTTGGCATTGACCAACCAATGACCAACACCCGACAGAAAGGATCAATATCCCTTTGCGTTGGGGTCTTTACACCACGCAATCGAGCCGAATACCGTCGCAGTACGCTATCGCATCGATGTGTGGAGCCGAGGTGCACAATGGCGAAGCTATGGGGCTGGTGGACGCGGCACAAGCTGCAAATCCTGGACGACTACCTGCGGGCCTTCGCCCAAGCCTCGAAGTCCGTTGAAGAGCGCATCTACCTGGATCTGTTCGCCGGCTGGCCAGAGAATGTCAGCCGCGAGACCGACGAGCAGGTCCTCGGATCGGTCCACCGGGCACTGCGGGCCACACCGCCTTTCACGCGCCTCTGCCTGTTCGAAATGGACGGCAAGGCGCAGCGTCTTGAGGCCGCGATCCGCAAAACCTATCCCGGGCGGAAGGGCATCGGTGTCTACCCAGGCGACTGCAACACGCAGGTGTCTCGGGCGCTCGCGAACTTGCAGGAGGTGTCCTGGGCGCCGACCTTCGCTTTCATCGACCAGTTCGACTCCGAGGTGCACTGGTCCACATTGGAGCAAATTGCCACGTTCCGGAACGGCAAGACAAAGGCCGAGATGTGGATCCTCTTCGCCACCGGGCAGTATCCACGTTGCCTCAACATCCACGCCGATGAGCTCAATGCGTCCTACGGTGACACGCTCACAAAGATGCTCGGCACGGAGGATTGGATCGACATCGCCGAGGCGCGCCGACGCGGACGGCTTGACCCTGCCGCGGCGCGCGCCGAGTGGGTCAATCTCATGCGCTGGCGCCTCGAACACGTCCTCGGATATGCCTCCTCGCACGCGTTCACCATGAAGAACACCAACGGCAACGACATCTACGACATGATCTTCACGACAGAACACCCCGTCGGGGACAGGATCATGCGCCACCTGTACGGGAAGGCACTCTCACAGCACGAGGCCATGCGCCAGCACGCGTTGGCATTACGCAGGGACAAACGGCGAGAAGATGCTGGAAGCTCAGCCCTCTTCCCTGTTACAGCGGAAATGGTCCAACCCTCGGCTATCACCGCTGATCGCGTATATGTGCATGAGCCTCCCCACGAGCCGTACCGGCTGCCCCGCGGCTAGCCGACCGAGGTCAACACACGTTCAACCCGCTGCGCCGGCATCTCGTCCCAAGTGCGGCCATCCAGCAGCCGTCCTCCGGCCTTCGGTGTACGACCGCCCCACTGCTTGAAGAAGAACGCCACCTCAGCTTCAGTGCAAGCGTCTCGTAGATGGCGTAGCCATCCTGCCGCCACAGGTCGTGCACTTGGCCCCGACTCGCCGCCGGCGATCAGCCAGTCAATCCCGGTTAGGTCAATACCGTCCAGGGCCCCTAGAAGCGGCTCTGCGGAGACAAATCGGACCGCCGCCGGCACACGACGCAGATGGTCCACTCGAGCCAGCTGATCAGAGTCCTCCACGCTGACCCCGATCCAGACGTTGGCGGGCCAAGAAAGATCCGGCGCCAAACGGCTGAGCCGGCTGGCGCGCTTCGTCAGAACCTGGTAGGTGTGCCGTGGCGTAGCCGCCATGACTTCGAACACCTGGTGAACGAAGGCGACCGGTACCCGCGCGTGAAACAGGTCGCTCATTGAGTTGACGAATACGACGCGGGGCTCACGCCATCGCAACGGTGTCTCCAGCGCATCCGCGTGGACCGTGACTCCAAAGCCCGGCCCGGACGTACGCGAATCACCGTCGTTCTGATACTTCGCCGATCCCATCGCCTTCAGACGCTTCGCCAAGGTGAGGGCATAGCAATTGTCACAGCCGGCGGACACGCGGTCACACCCCGTCGTTGGATTCCACGTCGCCTCGGTCCATTCGATGGCACTCCGGTCCGCCACTACGCCTCCTCCTTTAGCCCTCCGCGCCATCATGTCGCACAAACGTACGGTTGATCGTCACCACACAGCGCGTTGTCAACGATGAGACCGAATTGTGATTTCATTCGCCTTAAGATTCGGATGATCCCCAGTTGGTCTGCTATGCCACATGTTCACAATTCCCATCCCTCGACAGGTCGTGTTTGGAAAGGCCGCGTCATCGCGCACCCTTCGCGCGCTCGCCATGGGCGTTTCCATCCAGTCCAAACAGGACGATCGCATCGTCAAGGGCCTGCGCCAGGCGGCGCAGGGCAGTGCGGTCGGCCGGCTGGTAGCGCAGGCGCACCGGGCCGGCGAGCGGCGCGTCCTCGACCAGCCGGCGCCCTCGCTCGGTGAGGCGCACCAGCCGGCGGCGGCGGTCACCCGGGTCGGGCGCGACGTCGACCAGCGCGCGGGCGGCCAGCCGGTCGAGGAGCTGGCCCAGCGTCGCCGGGTGCATCTCGAGTCGCTCCCGCATGGCGGAGAGCGCCACGCCACCGCCGGCGGACCACTCCCGCACGATGCGCAGGATCGCCAGCTGGGCGCCGGTCACGCCGTGCTCCCGCTCCAGCCGCCGGTTGAAGGAGGCGATCGCCGCGTCCAGGCGGGTCCAGGCCTGGATCGCCGCGAGCGCGTCGGGGTCGGTCACAAGATTATTATGCACCACATAGCAATGCCCTTACCGGCGGGTAAGTTTGGGTCTAGACTGCCGAGACATGACCGCTGTGCACACGCCCGGGGCTCCCTGGATCGAAGACGGCGAGCTCGTCTCCACCAATCCGGCGACCGGCGCCGAGGCTGGCCGCTTCCCCGTGGCCAGCGCCGACGACGTGGTCAGCACGGTCGAGCGGGCGCGCGAGGCCGGGCGCTGGTGGGCCGGCCTCGGCTTCGCCGGGCGCAAGGAGCGGCTGCTGCGCTGGCGCGCCCTCCTCGCCCAGCAGATCACCGAGCTGGCCGAGCTTGTCAACAGCGAGTCCGGCAAGCCGGTCGCCGAGGCGATCGTCGAGGCGGTCGCGGCCATCGAGCACGTCGACTGGGCCGCGCGCAACGCCCGCCGCGTGCTCGGCCCGCGCAGGGTGCGCACCCGGCTCGTGCTCGCCGAGTTCTCCGCCCATCTCGAATACCAGCCGTTCGGCGTGGTCGGCGTCATCGGCCCGTGGAACTACCCGGTCGTGACACCCATCGGCTCCATCGCCTACGCGCTCGCCGCCGGCAACGCGGTGGTCTACAAGCCCAGCGAGTACACGCCGGCGGTCGGGCAGTGGCTCGTCGACTCGTTCGCGCGGGTGGTGCCCGAGCACCCGGTGTTCCAGATCGTCCACGGGCTTGGCGACGTCGGCGCCGCGCTCTGCCGCTCCGGGGTGGGCAAGGTGGCGTTCACCGGCTCCTCGGCCACGGCCCGCAAGGTGATGGCGGCCTGCGCCGAGACGCTGACGCCGGTGCTGATGGAGGCCGGCGGCAAAGACGCGATGATCGTCGACAGCGACGCCGACCTCGACAAGGCCGCCGAGGCCGCGGTGTGGGGCGGCCTCACCAACGCCGGGCAGACCTGCATCGGCATCGAGCGCGTGTACGCGGTGGAGCCCGTCTACGACGCCTTCGTCGCCAAGGTGGTGGAGCGCGCCGAGAAGCTCACCGTCGGCCCGGGCGGCGGCGCCGACATCGGCCCGATCACGATGCCCGCCCAGCTCGACATCATCCGCCGCCACATCGACGACGCGCTGGCCCGCGGCGGCCGGGCGGTGCTCGGCGGCCCCGAGTCGGTCCAGCCGCCGTACGTGAAGCCGACGATCCTCGTCGACGTGCCCGAAGACTCGGCGGCCGTGCGGGAGGAGACGTTCGGCCCCACACTCACGATCCGGCGCGTGCGCGACGCCGACGAGGCGGTCGAGCTGGCCAACGCCGTGTCCTACGGCCTCGGCGGCTCGGTCTTCGGCCGGCGGCGGGCGGTCGCCATCGCCCGGCGACTGCGCTCCGGCATGAGCGCGATCAACTCGACGCTCACCTTCGTCGGCATGTCCACGTTGCCGTTCGGCGGCGTCGGCGACTCCGGCTTCGGGCGCATCCACGGCGACGACGGGCTGCGCGAGTTCGGCCGGGCCAAGGCGATCACGCGGCGGCGCGGGCCGTCGCTGCTGCCGGCGCAGACCTTCGAGCGCACGCCCAAAGACGTCGACCGCATCGTCAAGGTCATCAAGCTGCTCTACGGCCGCACCCGCTAGAGATCCCCGGCCTCCGCTGCCGTCAAAGGCCCGGGATCGCGGGAACGCGCCGGAGGCTGGACGCGTCGAAGCGGCCATGAGGATCGCGGTGGCTCTGTTGTGTGCGCTGGCGCTGGCCGCCTGCGGTGAGACGACCCAAACCGCAACACCGTGGCGGGAGCCCGGCAGCTACACCTACGTCCTGCAGTCGAGCTGCGGCGAGCGGCCGTTGATCGGCCGCTTCCGCATCACGGTGAAGGACGGTCAGGTCACCGAGGCCGAAGGGGTCGGCGCGGCCGACCGGCGGTCGCTGGAGAGCACCGAGGTGCGCCCGCCCACCCTGGGCCAGCTCCTCGACGAGCTTGGCGAGGCTCGCCGCAACGGCGCGCACCAGGCGGAGCTGACCAGCGATCCGGGCGACGGCCACCCGACCCAGATCATGATCGACCCGATCGAAAACGCGATCGACGACGAGGCTTGCTACACGATCACGGAGTACCGCGCCTAGCCGGCCGGGTAGAAGAGGAAGAGCGTGCAGCCGGCGGTGGTGGCGGGCACGTTGCCACGGCCCTAGCGGCGCGAGCGGCCGGCGTGGGTGGCGAGTTGGTCGAGGCCGCTGATCACGCCGCCGGCCAGGTCGCCACCGCCGAAAGCGGCCACCATCGACAGCGCGGCGAGCTTGGCCTCGCGGTCGAGGATGCGCTTGCGGGCCACGGCACCGGTGACGATCTCCAGGGCGCGCTGGTTGGGCGACACGGCGACGAGCACCGAACGGTCCGGGTCGGCGAGCTGCGCGTGCAGCTTTTCCGCGTGGCCGCGCACCGGCTCGTCGAGGTCTCCGATGTAGACGCTGAAGGTCAGCCCCGTGGAACGGTCGGCCACCCGCAACGCCTCGTCGAGGCGCAACAGCTGACGGGTGTTGAACGGCCCGTCGAGCACGCCGCTCCGCACGGCCATGCCGCTCTCGGCCGGCTTGTCACCACCGGTCACTTGCGCCTCCCGTCGCTCCGATCCGGGTCGGCGCCGCTACGAGCTCGCCGCCCCCCTCCGTGGAAGAGCCAGCGGGCAGCGCCGCGTGCGACGACGTGCCGGCGGGCAGCTCCCCGTGCGAAGCGTGGGAGCCAGAAGCCTCGGCACCGGCCAGCTGCTCGGGCGCGGCCAGAAACCACACCGGGGCGAACTCGAACGGGCGCCCCGGCCGGTAGCGCTTGGCTGCGTGACCGCCACCGAGCGCGGCCAGCCCGGAGATCACGAGCACGATCGCCAGCGGTATGCCGGCGAAGACGAGCACCGTCTCGGTAACAGACACGGACAACACTCCTGACTCAGACGCCGTTCACGGTAGCGGAGGGCGTCGCCCGCCATATCTCGGGGTGCCGATCCCCCCATCCGAAGGACGATTCAAGCTCGGCCGCGGCGGCGAGCAGCGTGCCGTCGGCACCGGGCCGGCCGGTCAGCAGCACGCCCACGGGCATCCCGCCGGCCCGCGCGACCGGGAGCGAGACCGAGGGCTGGCCGGTGACATTGAACACCGCGCAGTACGGGGAGAACCGCCGCTGCATGTCGAAGTCGAGCGCCGGGTCGCCGGCCTCGGTGAACGAGCCGACCCGGGCCTGCGGCGCCGCGAGCGTGGGGCACAGCAGCAGGTCGTACCCCGCGGTCGCACGCATGCCCCGGCGCACCTGGACCTGCAGCTCGCCAAGGGTGCTCATCAGCCGTGGCACGGTGACCGCCGCGCCGCGCTGGCGCATCAGCCGGGTCAGCGGGAGCAGCTCGGACTCGCGGCCGGGCGGCACGGGGGCGAGCGCCAGCACGTACCAGATGACCTCGAAGAGCGGCCAGACCTCGGGGCCGAGCGGCGGCGCGACCTCGACCACCTCGTGGCCGGCCGCCGCCAGCGCGGCGGCCGCGGTGTCGACGGCGCCGGAGCAGGCGGGGTCGACCGGCTGGTCGCTGGCCAGCATCGGGGTGGTGAAGCGCCCCACCCGCAGCCGCGGACCGGGCCGCCGGGCCGCGGCCAGGTAGCCGCCGTCGGGCGGGGGTGGAGCGAGGTAGGGCTCGCCGGGCACCGGGACGGCCATCGCGTCGAGCATCGCGGCGGCGTCCGTCACCGTGCGGGCGATCGGGCCCGGCGTCGGCAACCCGAACGCGCCGAACCCGAGCGGGCCGCCGGAGACCACGCCGCGGCTGGGCTTGAACCCGACGAGCCCGCACAGCGCCGCCGGGATGCGCACCGAGCCGCCGCCGTCGGAGCCCTGCGCGAACGGCACGAGCCCGGCCGCCACCGCCGCGGCCGCACCGCCGCTGGAGCCGCCGGCCGTGTAGTCGAGGCCCCACGGGTTGCGGGCCGGCGGGGCGACCTTGCCCTCCGAGTAGAGCGAGACGCCCAGCTCGGACGTGGTGGTCTTGCCCAGGCTGACCGTGCCGGCCGCGCGGAGCAGGGCCACCACGTCGTTGTCGACCGGCGGCACGAAGTCGGCGAACACGGCCGATCCGAACGTCGTCCGCACGCCCGCCGTCATCGTCAGGTCCTTGATGGCCGTGGGCACCCCGTGCAACGGCGGGCGTCCCTCGCCCGGCGCGCCGTCGGCCGCCTTGGCCTGGGTACGCGCCAGATCGGCGGTGACCGTGACGAACGCACCGACCGTGTCGCCGTGCGCCTCGATCCGCGCGAGGTAGTGCTCGACGAGCTCGGCACTGGACAGCTCGCGCCGGCGGATCGCGCCGGCCTGCTCGAGGGCGGTGAGGTCGTGAAGATCAGCCATGTCCCTTAGTTTCTACCGGGTGACGGACTTTCTCGCACGCGCCCGCGAACTCGACGCCGCCGACGCGCTGGCGCCCTTCCGCGAACGGTTCGTCATCCCCGACGAGAGCCTCGTCTACCTCGACGGCAACTCGCTGGGCCGCCTACCGGTGTCCACAAGGGAGCGGCTGCACCGGGCGATCGACGAGTGGGGCGGCGACCTCATCCGCGGCTGGGACCGGTGGATCACGCTGTCTCGCGAGGTGGGCGACGTGCTGGCCACCGGCGTGCTGGAGGCCGCGCCCGGCGAGGTGGTGCTCTCCGACTCCACGAGCGTCAACCTGTACAAGCTCGCCGCCGCCGCGTGCGCCGCCCGCCCCGGCCGGCGTGTGATCGTCACCGACGACGACAACTTCCCCAGCGACAGGTACATCTTCCAGGGGCTGGCCGAGGAGCTGCGGGTCGTCAAGACCGACATCGACCTCGGCGTCTCGGTCGAGTCGGTGCGCGAGGCGCTGGACGAGGACGTGGCGCTCGTCTCACTCTCACACGTCGCCTACCGCTCCGGCGCGGTCGCGGACATGGCGGCCATCACCGCCGCCGCACACCAGGTGGGCGCGCTCACCCTCTGGGACCTCAGCCACTCGGCGGGCGCGGTCCGCGTGCCGTTGCGCTCCGCCGGGGTCGATCTCGCCGTCGGGTGTACCTACAAGCACCTCAACGCCGGCCCCGGCGCTCCCGCGTTCCTCTGTGTGCGGGCCGACCTCCAGCGCGAGCTGCGGCAGCCGATCTGGGGCTGGTTCGGGCAGCGCGACCAGTTCGACATGGGTGCCGCATACGAGCCGGTGGACTCGATCGACCGCTTCCAGGTGGGTACGCCGCCGGTGCTCGGCGCGTACGCGGCGCTGGAGGGTGCCCGCCTCACCGCCGAGGCGGGCATCGGGGCGATCGCGGAGAAGGGCACGGCGCTCGGTGCGTTCGCGATCGAGGCGAGCGACGCGTGGCTGGCGCCGCACGGCTTCGCGCTCGCCTCGCCCCGCGCGGGCATCCGCCGGGGTGGGCACGTGACGCTGCACCATCCGCGGGCGTGGCAGTTCAGCCAGGCGCTGCGCGCGGCCGGTGTGGTGCCCGACTTCCGTACGCCCGACCGGCTGCGGCTGGGCTTCGGCGCGCTCTACACCCGCTTCGTCGACGTGTACGCCGGGCTGGCCCGCCTGCGCGAGATCGCGGCGAGCGGTTCGCACCTTGGATTTCCGGAGAGGCGCGCAAGGGTAACTTGACCGGTTTTCCCTAATTTGTCGCGGACCGGTGCGAAGATCCTTCTCATGAGGGCTTACACGCTGGGTCGCTCCGCCGCGGCCCTGGGCATGGTGGCCATGGCTTGCCTGGCCCTGCCCGCACCCGCCTACGCCAACGGCGCCTGGGTCGAGGTCAACCCGAGCAGCATCCAGGCCGGGTACCGGGTCGGCGTCCGCGGCAGCTGCCAGGAAAACCTGAACGACGCGACCGCCACCTCGAAGGCGTTCGGCGAGGTGAAGATGGCGCCCGAGCACGGGTTCGTCGTGGCCGCGGTGACGATCCCCACCGGCACCAAGCCCGGCGACTACGACGTCAAGCTCTCCTGCGCGAACGGCAGCTCGGCCACCACCACCATGTACGTCCTCGGCATGGACACACCCACCAAGGGTCCGGCCACGGGCGGCGGCGGTACGGCCGGCGGCACGAGCACCCCCCTGGTGCTCACCGGCGGTGGCCTGGCCGCCGTGGTGGTCGGGGTCGGCCTGCTCGCGCTGCGCCGCCGCCGCGCGTAGCGCCCGTGTCCACGGGCACCCGGCTCGCCGCCGGGGCGCTCGTAGCGGTCGGGGTGTTCGCGATCGGGCTGGGGCTGGGCCAGATCGAGCTGCCCTCGTGGTGGGAGCCCGCGGGCAAGCCGCCACCGCGGGAGTTTCCGGTGCTGGAGCCGAGCCGCCCGACCCGCATCGTGATCCCGTCGATCCACCTGCGGGCGCCCGTACACGGCGTGGGGCTGGCCGGCGACGGGACCATCGCCGTACCCGAGGCGACCCGGCGGCACGAGGCCGGCTGGTACGACGAGGGCCCCACGCCGGGGCAGTTCGGCCCGGCGATCATCGTGGGGCACGTGGATACCCGCACCGGGCCGGCCGTCTTCCACGACCTGCGGCGGCTCCGCCCGGGCGCGACCATCGAGATCACTCGACGGGACCGCTCGGTGGCCGTCTTCGAGGTGAACACGGTCGAGCGCTTCGGCAAGACGAGGCTGCCGTCCCGCCGCCTCTACGCCGACTTCAGCCGCCCCGGCCTCCGCCTGATCACCTGCGGCGGGCGATGGGTCGGCGGCGAGACCGGCTACGAGGACAACGTCGTCGTCTTCGCCTCACTGGTGCGCGCGAAGAAGGCCTGAACCTCCATTCCAAGACAGAGATTTTGAGCTACCGCGATGTCCGCGGTGGTCCCGACCGCTGCTCCCGCGGCCTCACCCGTCCGCCGTTGGTCGCGCACTTTCCTCGGCGGGAAGCGCCCCGGATCATCGCGATGGCACAGCAGAGACAACAAAAGCGGCGTCTACGCCGCTTCAGGGAGGTCGAGCCAGTCGGCCCAGCGTGGGTCCGGGGCGCGGTGCCCGAGTACTCGCCAGGCTGTGCCTTTTGGCGCGGCGGGCAGCGCGTGCAGGCGCCAGCCGAGCTCGGCCGGGGTGCGGTCGCCCTTGGCATGGTTGCACTTCGCGCAGGCGGCCACGACGTTTTCCCAGGCGTGGCGCCCGCCGCGGCTGCGCGGGAAGACGTGGTCGATCGTCTCGGCCGGGCCGCGGCAGTAGGCGCAGCGCCAGCCGTCGCGGGCGAAGATGGCGCGCCGGGAGAGGCCGACGTGGCTGCGGTAGGGCACGCGCACGTAGCGGGTCAGCCGCACCACCGAGGGGACGGGCAGGTCGTGGCGGGCACTGTGCAGCATGCCGTCGCCGTCGGCGACGCACACCGCCTTCGCGGACAGGACAAGGATCGCGGCTCTTCGCACTGACACGACACACAGCGGCTCGTAAGTGGCATTGAGGACTAATGCTCCCGAGCCCACTGAGGGTCGTATGTCAGGCATCGCGCTCACCTCTCCAGGTCGTGCAGACCAGCTCCTGTCAAGCCCAGCCCGCCGCGGACCGCCGGTGACCGCGGCCGACGCCGGCAGATCACCGGCGTCCGTGCGCCAATAGTCCCTTACAGGTACCGCAATTGCACGTACTATTCGGGGCCTACCTCGTGAAGCTTAGGTATCCCGTGGCAAGATGACCGGTTTATCCGGTGAGAAGGGCCGCACCCCACCCGCCCCAACCGTGCCTCAGCTCCGCCCGTGCGGTACTAAGGCACGGTGATAGCCGCCCTACTCGCCGCCCCTGTCGACCCCTCACCAACCGTCGGGGCGGACTGTACGGACGATCCGATCTGCCAGCGGATGTACAACTGGACCGACAACGCGTGGCTGTCCGAGAGTAGCTACTGGATCATCGTGAAGCCGCTGCGCATCATCCTGATCGTGCTCATCGCGATGCTGATCCGCTGGGCCGCCCACCGCATGATCAAGCGGCTGGTCCGCACGTCCACGCACACCTCGGTGCCGACGATCCTGCGGCCGCTGCGCGAGCGGATTCCGAGCGCGCCCACCACCGACCCGACCATGGTCGTGCCGGAGCGGCGGCGCCAGCGGGCCGAGGCGATCGGCTCGGTCCTACGCAACACCGTGACCGCGGTGGTCTTCGCGATCGCCGTCCTGCTCGTCCTCTCCGAGCTCAACTTCAACCTGGCGCCGCTCATCGCGAGCGCGGGCATCGCCGGTGTCGCGCTCGGCTTCGGCGCGCAGTCGCTCGTCAAAGACGTGATCTCGGGCGTTTTCATGCTGCTGGAAGACCAGTACGGCGTCGGCGACACCGTCGACCTGGGCGAGGCGACCGGTGTCGTGGAGGCGGTGGGCCTGCGCATCACCACCGTGCGGGACGCGCGCGGGGTGCTCTGGTACATCCGCAACGGCGAGATCATCCGGGTCGGCAACAAGAGCCAGGGCTGGGCGATGGTCATGGTGGACATGCCGATCGGGTTCGCCGGCCTCGAGGAGGCCACCTCGGTCATGCGGGCCGCGGCCGCCGACGTCGCCGAGGACCCCGACCTGGCCGGCCACTTCGTCGAGCCGCCGGACGTCCTGGGCGTCGAGCAGATCACTGTGGACGGCGCGGTGATCCGTACGGTCGCGAAGACCACCACGGACGGGCAGTTCGACGTCGCGCGGGAGCTGCGGCGCCGGCTGACCGAGGCGCTGGACACCGCCGGCATCACCGCGCGGATCGCCGCCACCCGCTTGTACCCCCGCCCCGCCGCGCCGGATGGCGAGGGCGATTCCCGAGGTGGGGCCACCTAGGACCCATCGCCGCGGCACAGACGGGGGAACAGTCGTGCGTGGGTCGCGCGCCAGGTGGACGGTCGGGTATCGTCCGTTCGTTCAGTCGTCAAGGCGACGGACCATCCGTTCGCCCTAGCGAGTTGTCAGACGATCGGGCAGAATTCGTGAATAGCTCCATGGCGGAGCGTCACGACGATCTCGCCTTTCCGTCTAGATAGCGTTCCCCGGCAGTGTCACCACAAGTGACGGCCGGATGGGACGATGGAGGCTCCCCGGTGTCCGACGAGGCACGCGCCGCCGCCGAACGGCAGGCCACCTTCCGTGAGGTGTTCAGCCAGCCCGAGTATCGAGCGGTCTACCTCGCGAGCGCGCTGTCCTGGTTCGGCGACTACATCTCCAAGGCAGCGGTCACGGTGCTGGTCTACGAGCAGACCCAGTCCGTGGCGATGTCGGCCGCCGCCTTCGCGATCAGCTACCTGCCGTGGCTCCTGGGCGGCCCGCTCCTGGCCACCATCGCGGAGCGCTCGCCATACCGCACGGTGATGGTCAGCGCCGACCTGATCCGCATGGTGCTGGTCGGGGTGATCGCGCTCATCGAGATGCCGGCTGCCCTGCTCCTCGTCCTGATCTTCCTCTGCACGCTGGCCAACCCGCCGTCCCAGGCTGCCCGCTCGGCGCTGCTCCCGCTGATCCTGACCGGTGACCGGCTCGTCGTGGGCCTCTCGGTCAACCTCACCACGGGCCAGGCCGCCCAGGTCGCCGGCTATCTGGCGGGCGCCGCCGTCGCCGCGGTCAACCCCCGGCTGGCGCTGGCGGTCGACGCCGGCACCTACGCGCTGTCCGCGCTGCTGATCCGCTTCGGCGTGCGCTCCCGGCCGCCGGCCATGACCGCGGCGCATCGCAGCCACCTGCTGCGGGAGACCGCCGACGGGTTCCGCATCGTGTTCGGCACGCCGGTGCTGCGCTCGATCGCCGTGCTCGTCTTCGCCGCCATGCTCTTCGCGATCGTCCCCGAGGGGCTGGCCGCCGCCTGGGCCGCCACCCTCGGCGGCGACAGCGAGGCACACCGCGGCTTCTCCCAGGGCGTGATCATGGCTGCCAGCCCGGCCGGCTTCATCATCGGCGGCCTGGTGACCGCCCGGCTGCTCCGGCCCGACGTGCGGCGCGCGCTGATCCGCCCGTTCGCGGTGATCGCGCCGCTCTCGCTCGTGCCCGCGCTCTTCGGCCCCTCGGCCATGGGGATCGCGGCCATGGCCGCCGTCTGCGGCTTCGCCGTCGCCGGCATGATGCCCGCGGCCAACGGCCTGTTCGTCCAGGCGTTGCCGCACGGGTTTCGGGCCCGGGCGTTCGGCGTGATGCAGAGCGGCACCCAGATCATGCAGGGCGCGGCCGTGCTGGCGACCGGCGTGCTCGCCGAGCACAACCCGATCCCCCGGGTGGTCGGGCTCTGGAGCCTGGCCGGCGTGGTGCTCATCCTGCTGGCGTCGACCCAGTGGCCGAGCGCCGACCGGTTCAACGCCTTGGTGGCCGCCGCCGGCCGCGCCAAGTCGGGCACCGCCCCGCCACCGCCGCCGCCCGCGCCGCTCGACCAGCCGGCCCGGCGAAACGGCGCACACCAGGGTGACGCACATGACGTCGTCGAGCAGGTAAGGCTCCCTGGCAAGATAGAGCGGTGAACTTCTTCGACGCGGTCGGCGGCGAGCCGACCTTCCGCAAGCTGGTCGACGAGTTCTACGCGGGGGTGGCCACCGATCCACTGCTCCGCCCCCTCTACCCGGAGGAAGACCTCGGGCCGGCGGCCGAGCGGCTGACCCTGTTCCTGATGCAGTACTGGGGCGGTCCCAACACCTACTCGGCCGAGCGCGGGCATCCCCGGCTGCGGATGCGACACGCGCCGTTCCGGGTGGGTCCGGCCGAGCGGGACGCGTGGCTCCACCACATGCGCCGGGCCGTCGACAGCCTCGACCTCCCGGCCGACCAGCACGCGACATTGTGGGAGTACCTGGAGCGGGCCGCGTACTTCATGGTCAACACCATGGACGGCGACGGGCCCGGTCCGACAAATGGGTTGAAGACCGCATAACAGCTCGCGGCGCTCGGTCGTTGGGTAGATCATGCGTCGCCGTCTCTTCGCCGCCGCCGCCGTGGTCGCCGCCACCGTGGCCGGGGTCATGCCGGCCGTCGCGCAGGTCGCCCAGCCGGCCGTCGTCTCCACCGACCCGGTCGACTGGACACCGCACGTGCTCGACGGCACCGTGCACGCGATCGCCGTGGTGGGCGACACCGTCGTGCTCGGCGGCACGTTCTCGTCCGTGGCCGGCGAAGACGGGCTCCAGTACCGGCGCGACTACCTCCTCGCGTTCGGCGCGACGGACGGCGTGATCCGCCGCTTCGCGCCCCGGCTGGACGGCCCGGTGTACGCCCTGGCCGCCGGCCCGGACGGCACGGTCTACGCCGGCGGCGCCTTCCACACGGTCAACGGCGTCACGCAGCGCGGCATGACCCGCCTCTCGGTCGCCAGCGGTGCGCGGGTGCCCGACTTCGCCGCCGACATCAACTGGGGCGACGTGCGGGCGCTCGCCGCCTCCGGCCGGTGGCTCTACGCCGGTGGCACGTTCACGTCGGTCAACCGGGTGCCCCGGGCCGGACTCGCCCGGCTTGACGCGGGCTCGGGCGCGGTCGACACCGGCTTCGACGCCGGCCTCACCGGCGCCACCGCGGAGCAGCGGGTACGCGTCGAGGACTTCGCCCTCGCGCCCGGCGGGCGCCGGCTGGTGGTCGCGGGCGCGTTCGCCCGGGCGGCCGGCCAGGCCCGGGTCCAGCTCGCGCTCCTCGACACCGGCGGCCCGCGGGCCCTGGCGGTCAACTGGTACACGGACGCGTTCCGGGACAACTGCGACTCCATGTACGACACCTACCTGCGCGGCGTCGACTTCGCCCCCGACGGCTCGTACTTCGTCGTGGTGACCACCGGCAACGCGAGCGGCGCGACCCGGCTGTGCGACGCGGCAGCGCGCTTCGACGTCGCCGGGGCGGGGCGGCACAACCCGGCGTGGATCAACCACACCGGCGGCAACACGCTGCTGTCGGTCGCGGTCACCGGCAGCGCGGTCTACGTCGGCGGGCACCAGCAGTGGCTCGACAACCCGCAGGGCAGCAAGAGCGCCGGCCCCGGCGCGGTGTCGCGCCCGGGCATCGGGGCGATCGACCCGCGCACCGGCAAGGCGCTCGCCTGGAACCCCACCCGCAGCCGCGGCGTAGGCGTACGCGCGTTTCTCGCCACGGCGAGCGGCCTATGGGTGGGCTCCGACACCGACCGCCTGGGCAACGAATACCACGCCCGGATCGGCATGTTCCCGCTCTGATCCCGAATCCACGATGGAGATCTGGGCTACCGCGATGTCCACGAAGGGCCGTCTCGGCCACCGGCCCAGGCGCGCGCTCTGGCTGGTCGACGTTTTGTCCATATTGTTCTGCCACCGGAGTGCTCAAGGAAGATCGTCGCGGGCTTTGTCGCCCTGAGTGACCGCCACGGTGGGGTGAGCGGCATCAAGCTCCAGATCTTGGAAAGTTGTGGCGCTATTTCAGCCCTAACTTGCCAAGATCTGGAAGCCGCCATACGTCGGCGGTGACGCTGCGTTAGCTGAGTGGCATTTGGTCCAGACCGCTGCTCCAGCGGCACGCGGTCTGGTCTTGCACCGCGGACGTGGCAGCGGAGGTCGGGGATTTCGGCGAGCGCCAGCTCGCCGCCGGCCTCCGCGGTCTCCGGCGGGAGCGGCGGCCCGCCACTGACGCGGACCCGGGCAAACAATCTTGGAGAAAGGCTCTTGCGATCTTGCTAGAGGAGGGCGCCCTCGTCGTGGAGCCAGTCGACGAACGAGGTGGCGACGGCCGCGCCGCAGTCGAGGAGCTCGACCACCAGGGCGTCGTGCGCGCCGGCGCTGAGCGGCACCTGCAGCTCGGCGTAGATGGGCAGCTGGCCCCGCTCGGTGGGATCGCCGACGTAGGCCTTGCAGAAGCGACGCGTATGGTTCCACTCGTTGACCACGCGGTAGGCCCGGTCGGCCCAGTCGGGCGGCACTGTCGAGTGTGGACGGGCGCGCATCACCAGGATCTCGTCGTCGGGGCCCTCCAGCGTGAAGAGCACCGCGTGGCGCTCCCACATGGCCAGCAGGCTGCCGTCGCCATCCGCGAGATAGCGCACGTCGAGCAGGTCGAGAGCCTCGCCGATGCGCCGCAGCGTGACGGGGGCGACCTTCACCGGCAACTCATCGTCCATACTGGACAGATCGGATGGGACCGCGACGTGCTCGGCCTCGCGCTGGGCCGGGACGCCCACCCGCACCTTGCCGGACAGGGTCGTGCGCTTGCCGCTCGTGCCGGCGGGCCGCGGCCCGGGGCTCTGCCGTGGGGCGCTCGCCGGGCTCGCCGCCTCGGGCTCCTCCCCGGTGGCCTCCTGGGTCACGCCTGGCCTCTCCAGCCTTCCGCCACCGGTGTGACCGGGGCGCCATTGCCACCACGGCATCGCTCGTGCACCTCACTCCCCAGCGGATCCAGCCGCCTACGTTGCGTTGGACCCGACGCACGACGGTACCCGGACAGCCGGCTTCAGGCATCCCCCCAACGACCCCACCAAGCCAGAAAGACGATGCGGCATCAGCCGTTCGTATGAGCTGCGGCTGGTCGTACCGCGAATTGACTCACGGGAAGTAGCCAGGCCATACCGTATGGTGCCGCCAAGCCAACCCACCGGCCGATAGCTTGTACGCGCACTTCGCCTACCTGTACGGGGACGACTTCGGTGGCGGTCGGGGCCAAACGGCCGAGAAACCCCATCCTTACGACGGCCTGGATCAGCCTTTGCGGCACCTCGACCCGAGACTCCCCGTCGGTGACCAGGATCGCCACATGATCGAGCAGCGCGTCGCGCAGCGCCCGCTGCCCCACGGCCCGGCCACCGACCCCCTCGGTGCTTGCCGCGCGCAGCGTCCCCGCGGCCGCGGCCGCGATGCGGTAGACCTCGGCGGCGGGCACGGTCTCGACAACCCGCGCGCCGGACGGCGGCAGCGGCCACCGCCACTGCTGGTCGCGGCGCCCCGGCAGCGTCTCCCCGCCCCGGCCGAGCTCGGCGAGCAGGTCGGCCGCCGACACGGTGGCGTCTTCGGGCCCGGCTCCCTCGACGGTGCGGCTGACCAGCACCGACCAGGGCAGCTTCGCCCAGAGCGTGACGTGCTCGCCGCCGCCCTTCAGCCGCACGACCGCGCCCGGGTCGAGGCGGGTCAGCCGGGCGAGGAAGGTCCCCGCGTCCTGCGCGCCGATCTTCATCGATAACCGCTCAGGAAGGCCCGCTCGGCCTCCGTGAGCCGGCGGGGGCGCTGCTCGCTCAGGTCGTACGGCGCGCAGACGGAACGGGCACGGCTGGCCATGACATCGCCGTCGAAGAGCTCGTACGCCACGGTGAACCGGGCCGCCCGGATCTCCTCGATCCACGACTCGATCCGCACGGGGTCTCCGTAGTCCACCGGCCGCAGGTAGTCGATCTCGTGGCGCACGATGATCACGCCCTCTTCCAGCGAGGTCAGGCCGGCCTCCCGGGCGCCGACGAACATCATCGCCACCCGGGCCTCCTCGTAGAGGGTGAGGAACCGCGCGTTGTTCACGTGCCCGTACACGTCCATGTCGGACCACCGCACGGCACAGTGGTAGACGAACCGATCAGTCACGTGTGAGCTTGCGGTAGGTCACCCGGTGCGGCCGCGCCGCCTCGACGCCCAGCCGCTCGATCTTGTTCTTCTCGTACGCCTCGAAGTTGCCCTCGAACCAGAACCACTTCGCCGGGTCATCCTCGTCGCCCTCCCAGGCCAGGATGTGCGTCGCCACCCGGTCGAGGAACATGCGGTCGTGGGAGATGACCACGGCGCAGCCGGGAAACTCCAGCAGCGCGTTTTCCAGGCTGGAGAGCGTCTCCACGTCGAGGTCGTTGGTCGGCTCGTCGAGCAGGACCACGTTGCCGCCGATCTTCAGCGTCATCGCGAGGTTGAGCCTGTTGCGCTCGCCGCCGGAGAGCACCTTGGTCGGCTTCTGCTGGTCGGGGCCCTTGAAGCCGAACGCCGCCACGTACGCCCGGGAGGGCATCTCGACCTTGCCCACCATCAGGTGGTCGAGGCCGTCGGAGACCAGCTCCCACACGGTCTTGTCGCCGTCGAGGCTCTCCCTGTTCTGGTCGACGTAGGACAGCTTCACCGTCTCGCCGACCTTCACGGTGCCCTTGTCGGGCTGCTCCATCCCGACGATCGTCTTGAAGAGCGTGGTCTTGCCGACGCCGTTCGGCCCGATGATGCCGACGATGCCGTTGCGCGGCAGGGAGAAGGAGAGGTCGTCGATCAGCACCCGGTCGCCGAAACCCTTGACCAGGCCCTGCACCTCGATCACCGTGTTGCCAAGGCGCGGGCCCGGCGGGATCTGGATCTCCTCGAAGTCGAGCTTGCGGGTCTTCTCCGCCTCGTTGGCCATCTCGTCGTAGCGCTCGAGGCGCGCCCGCGACTTGGTCTGCCGCGCCTTGGCGTTGGAACGCACCCACTCCAGCTCCTCGGAGAGGCGCTTCTTGAGCTTGGCGTCCTTGCGCCCCTCGACCGCGAGCCGGGCGGCCTTCTTCTCCAGGTAGGTGGAGTAGTTGCCCTCGTATCCGATGGCGCGGCCTCGGTCGAGCTCGAGGATCCAACCGGCGACGTTGTCCAGGAAGTACCGGTCGTGGGTGATCGCCAGGACGGTGCCCGCGTACTTGGCCAGGTGCTGCTCCAGCCACTGCACGCTCTCCGCGTCGAGGTGGTTGGTGGGCTCGTCGAGCAGGAGCAGGTCGGGCGCCTCCAGCAGGAGCTTGCACAGCGCGACGCGGCGCCGCTCACCACCGGAGAGCTGGGTGACGTCCGCGTCCGGCGGCGGGCAGCGGAGAGCGTCCATCGCCAGCTCCAGCTTGGAGTCGACGTCCCACGCGTCGGCGTGGTCGAGCTCCTCCTGGAGCCGCCCCATCTCCTCCATCAGCTCGTCGGAGTAGTCGGTGGCCATCTGCTCGGCGATCTTGTTGAACCGCTCCAGCTTGGCCTTCGTCTCCGCGACCGCCTCCTCGATGTTGCCGAGCACGGTCTTCGCGTCGTTGAGCGGCGGCTCCTGGGCGAGCAGGCCGACGGTGTAGCCGGGCATCAGCCGCGCCTCACCGTTGCTGGGCCGGTCGAGCCCCGCCATGATCTTGAGCAGGCTCGACTTGCCCGCCCCGTTGGGACCGACCACACCGATCTTGGCACCGGGCAGGAAGCTCAGCGTCACGTTGTCGAGCACGACCTTGTCGCCGTGCGCCTTGCGCGCCTTTTCCAGGACGTAGATGAACTGGGCCACGGTGCGGCCTACCTCCAATGGATAGTGCAATCTGCTCGGGCGAACGCCACCGTCAATCCTGACAGGTGCGTGAGGCGTCTGACGCATCGGCCCGACCCAGCAGCAACCTACGAGCGTGGATCTGTATTTCGGTCAGCGCTGCCCGAGGATGAAGCCGACGCTGGCGCCGATCACGGCGAGCAGGACGGCGGTGACGATCAGCTGTATCGGCGCACTCGGAGGCCAACGCACCCGGCCAGCCTTTCTTAACCCCATTTTCCCCGCAACCCCTTGCCCCCGACCGGCCCCTCCCCTAGCTTCCGCCGCATGACCACCACACACACCGCCTTCGAGCGGTTCCTCATCTCCAGGGGCAAGACAATCCCTCCTCCGCTCACCGATGCCGAGCGCGCCAAGATGGAGGCGGATGAGCGGCGAGCCGACGAGGAGATCGAGCGCCTCTACGGCCCGCGCCGCGACGCGCCGTGAAACCACGGATTCTCGACACCTCCGCGATCCTCGCGCTCTTCGAGGCGCATGAGCCGGTGATGGCGCGACTGGAGGCCGCACAGGCGGGCGAGATGTGCCTGCTTCTACCCACGTCGGCGATAGCAGAGGCCGAGGCCCGGGTCTGCGCCGGCACCGACGGCTGGGCGGCAGTGCTCCTCAGTCCAGGGATCGCATCCCTACCGTTGACGGAGCACGCCGCCATCGAGGTTGGCCAGTGGTCGGGCGATCTGGCCACCCGCCATGCGGTCCACGAGGCGCAGGCCGTCCGGGCCGCGATCATGACCCGCCGCCCCGGGGTCTACGAGGGCCACCGCGTGGCATTGGTGGTGGTCTGAGGCGGCTCCGGCGTTCGACGGTCCCGCGACGCAGCGGCGAAATTTTGCACAAGTAGTCTCTGCTGGGGACCCGTCGACACCGGAGGTGTACGGAGCGTGACGGTTCGTAGTTCGTTCGTCGTTGTCGCTAACCGCCTGCCTGTCGATGAGGTGACCACAGCGGAGGGGCGCAGCTGGCGGCGTAGCCCTGGGGGCCTGGTCACCGCGCTTCACCCGGTGCTCGCCCAGCACAAGGGCACGTGGGTCGGCTGGGCCGGCGGGGTCGGCAGTGCCCCGGAGCCGTTCGACCTCGAAGGCATCCGGCTTCATCCCGTGCCGCTGAGCGCGGAGGAGCTGGAGCGCTACTACGAGGGCCAGTCCAACGCGACGATCTGGCCGCTCTACCACGACGCCGTCGAGACGCCGGTCTACAAGCGGCGCTGGCGGGAGGCCTACCGGGTGGTCAACGCCCGCTTCGCCGAGGCGGCCGCCGAGGTCGCGGCCGAGGGCGCCACGGTCTGGGTGCAGGATTACCAGCTCCAGCTGGTGCCGGCGATGCTCCGCGAGCTCCGCCCCGACCTGCGCATCGGGTTCTTCCTGCACATCCCCTTCCCACCGATCGAGCTCTTCATGCAGATGCCGCTCCGCGCCGAGGTGCTGCGCGGGCTGCTCGGCGCCGACCTGGTCGGGTTCCAGCAGCGGCTGGCCGCGCAAAACTTCGTCCGTCTGGCGCGCCACCTGCTCGGCCTGCGCTACGAGGGGCAGACCATCGAGGTCGACGGGCGGCGGGTCAAGGCCGGCGCGTTCCCGATCTCGATCGACGTGGCCGAGATGGAGCGGATGGCGGCCGACCCGGCGGTGCAGGCCCGCGCCAAGCAGATCCGCGCCGAGCTGGGCGACCCCAAGACGATCGTGCTCGGCGTCGACCGGCTCGACTACACCAAGGGCATCGAGCGGCGGCTGAAGGCGTTCCGGGAGCTCCTGGCCGACGGCCGGCTCAACGTGCCCGACGCGGTCATGGTGCAGGTGGCCACGCCGAGCCGCGAGCGGGTCGAGCACTACCAGACGCTCCGGGTGAAGGTCGAGCGCGAGGTGGGCCGCATCAACGGCGAGTTCGGCCGGGTTGGCGTGCCCGCGGTGCACTACCTGCACCAGTCGTACAGCCGGAGTGAGCTGGCCGCCCTCTACTGCGCCGCCGACGTGATGATGGTCACCCCGCTCCGCGACGGCATGAACCTCGTGGCCAAGGAGTACGTCGCCTCCCGCTCCGACACGGGTGGGGCGCTCGTGCTCAGCGAGTTCGCCGGGGCGGCCACCGAGCTGCGGCAGGCGTTCCTGTGCAACCCGCACGACCCCGAGGGGGTCAAAGACGCTCTCCTGCGGGCGGTACACGTCGATGGGGTCGAAGCCCGGCGGCGGATGCGGGTGATGCAGCGACACCTGCGCACGCATGACGTCGGCCACTGGGCCCGCTCGTTCCTCAACGAGCTGGGAGTGCCAGAGGCAGCATAGGAGTCATGGTCCTTGACCTTGACCAGCGCACCGTCGGCGAGATCGACCCCGACCTGCGGGCCGCGGTCGGCCGCATCGCGCGGGTGCCCAACCTGCTGATCGCCTGCGACTACGACGGCACGCTCGCGCCGATCGTGCTCGATCCGACCAAGGCGGTGCCGCTGCCCGAGTCCGTCGCCGCCGTGCGCGCGCTCGCCGCGCTGCCGCAGACCACCGTCGCGGTCGTGTCCAGCCGGGCCCTGCGCGACCTCGCCGCGCTCTCCCGCCTTCCCTCCGAAGTGCACCTCGTGGGCAGCCACGGGTCCGAGTTCGACATCGGGTTCGTCGAGCGCCTGGCCCCCGAGCTTGTCGAGGTCCGCACGCGCCTGCAGACCGCGGTCCGCCAGATCACCCAAAACCAGGCCGGGGTACGCCTCGAGGCGAAGCCCGCCAGCGTGGCCGTGCACGTGCGGGCGGCCGATCCCGACGTGGCGGCGCAGGTCCTCGACGCGCTCCGCGCGGGCCCCGCCACCTGGCCGGAGGTGACCGTCACCGACGGCAAGCAGGTGATGGAGCTCTCCGTGCTACCCACCAACAAGGGCGCGGCCATCGACCAGCTGCGTACCCAGATGTCGGCGAGCGCGGCGCTGGTGATCGGCGACAGCGTGACCGACGAGGCGGCGTTCGAGCGGCTCCACGGGCCCGACGTGGGCGTCAAGATCGGGCCGGGCGAGACCCGGGCGGCGTACCGCGTGGCCGAGCCGATCGAGGCCGCCCGCGTGCTCGGGCTCCTGCTGCAGATCCGCCGCACCTGGCTCTTCGGCGAGCGGGCGGTGCCGATCGAGCGCCACTCGATGCTCGCCAACGGACGTACCGTCGCCCTGCTCACGCCCTCGGCCCGGCTCACCTGGCTGTGCCATCCCCGGGCCGACTCGGCCGCGCTCTTCGCCGACCTGCTCGGCGGCCCGGCGGCCGGTCACTTCACGGTGGCACCCGACCGGGGCGGCATGCCGCTCGGCCAGCGCTACAGATCCGGCACGATGACCGTGGAGACCCGCTGGTCCGGGCTGACGGTCACCGACTGGCTCGCCACCCCCGGCGACGGCGGCGACTCCACGCTCGTGCGCGTGCTCGACGGCCGCGGCCGGGCCCGGCTGGAGTTCGCGCCGCGGCCGGAGTTCGGCCAGGTCGGGGTGCGGCTGCAACACCTCGGCGACGGCCTGCTGGTGCTCGGCTCCAACGAGCCCGTCGCGCTCTACTCCCCCGGCGTCGAGTGGGACGTGACCACCGACGGCGGCTACGACACCGCCCGCGCCGTGTTCGACCTGAGCGCCGCGGGCGGGCAGGCGACGCTGGAGCTGCGGTTCGGGTCGCACGGCCTCGACCACCACGATGTACCCCTTTCCGACCGCCAGGCGGCGGCGGAGCGGCCGTGGCGAGACTGGGCGGCCGGGCTGCGCCTGCCGGGTGTGGCCCGCGACCTTGTGCTGCGGTCGGCGCTCACGCTGCGCGGCATGTGCAACGACGCGACCGGCGGCATCCTCGCGGCGGCGACCACATCGCTGCCGGAGGAGGTCGGCGGCGTCCGCAACTGGGACTACCGCTACTGCTGGCTCCGCGACGCCGCGATGACCGCCCGCGCGCTCGTCGACCTCGGCTCGCTGGGCGAGGCCGAGCGCTTCCTGCGCTGGGTCGACGGCTGCGTGGAGCGCACCGGCGGCCACCCCGAGCGGCTGCACCCGCTCTACACCGTCGAGGGTTACGAGCTGGGCGCCGAGGCGGTCATCGACACGCTGCCCGGCTGGGCCGGCTCCCGCCCGGTACGCGTGGGCAACCTCGCCAACCACCAGCTCCAGCTCGACGTCTTCGGCCCGGTGGTCGACCTGATCGCGGCGGTGGCCGACTCCCGAGGCTCGGTACGCGAGGAGGAGTGGCGGGTCATCGAGGCGATGGTGCAGGCCGTCGAGCGGCGGTGGCACGAGCCCGACCACGGCCTGTGGGAGGCGCGGCTGCCGCCCCGCCACCACGTGTACTCGAAGGTCATGTGCTGGCTGACGGTCGACCGCGCGCTGCGCGTGCTGCGCAACCACGGCGGCGGTGATCGCCCGGAGTGGGTGGAGCTGCGCGACCGGATCGGCCACAACGTGCTGGAGCACGGCTGGCACGTGGGCGCCGGCGCGTACACGGTGGCGTACGGCGACGAGGAGATGGACGCCTCGAGCCTCTGGATCGGCCTGTCCGGCCTGCTGGCCGACGACGACCCGCGCTTCCTCGCCACCGTGCTCAAGGTCGAGGCCGACCTGCGCAGCGGCCCGGTCGTCTACCGCTACCGCTGGGACGACGGCCTGCCCGGCCGCGAGGGCGGCTTCCACGTGTGCACCGCCTGGCTGATCGAGGCCTACCTACGCACCGGCCGCCGCGGCGACGCCGAGGAGCTCTTCGCCCAGATGCTCGACACCGCCGGCCCGACGGGCCTGCTGCCCGAGGAGTACGACCCGATCGCCGAGCGCGGCCTGGGCAACCACCCGCAGGCCTACAGCCACCTCGGCCTGATCCGCTGCGCCCTGCTACTCGACACCTCGGCGCCGAAACCCAATTTCAAATAGACGTGAGCTACCGCGACGTCCGTCGTGGTCCAGACCGCTGCTCCCGCGGCCTCACCCATCCGCCGCTGGTCGCGCCCACCCCACTTACCCAGCCGGGCCCTCCGGCCCCAGCTGGGTAAGTGCGCGCGGGATGCCTTTGCTCTGCTTCCCTGGAGTGGCCACCCCCATCGGGCCGCCGCCAGCCGGGGAGGGCGTGGACGCGGGTCAGCCGAGGACCGCCCGGGAAGTCAGCGGAGGATCGACGCGGGTGGTGGCGTGAAGTTGCGCTTGGGCTTGCCCTTCAGGCCGTCGCGCAGGGTTTCCGCCACCGAGTTGATCGGCTTCAGCGACTGGCCGTCGCCCACCGCGTTGAACGGGTAGTCCGGGTCGGCGATGAACGACGCGGCCGCCAGGTCCGGAGTCATCCCGACGAACCAGGCCGCGCGGGTGGAGTCGGTCGTACCGGTCTTGCCGGCCACCGGCCGCCCCACGATGCCGTACACGCCGGGCGCGGTCGACCAGCCGCCGCACGAGCCGCGCGCCGCGCCGAAGCCGGTGACGCACCGCGCCGCGTCCGCCGCGGCTCGGGCGGCCGCCGGGCTGACCGCCTGCATGCAGCGCGGCTTGGCCACCTCGACGCCCTTGTACGCGGCCTGCGCACCGTCCGGCCCGACGACCGACAGTGCGGGCAGCGCCTCGCAGTACTTGCCGTCGGCGGCGACGGTCGCGTACGCGTTCGACATCTCCAGCGGCGTCACGTCGGACACGCCGAGCGTGAACGCGCCCCAGCCGCGCGCCTTCGCCGGCGAGGCCTGGAGCTTGTCGATGTCGGTGCGCCACCGCAGGCCCAGCCGCTCGGCCATGCGCACCGCCTTGTCCGCGCCCACTTTCTGCTCCAGCTGGACGAAGTACGTGTTCACCGACTTGCCGAAGCCGGACCACATGTTCTGGCGGCCGGTCATCGCGCCGGAGGCGTTCGACGGGCACCACCGGCCGCCGCAGCTGCTCGGCTCGCCCTCGCCGGCCAGGTACTGCGAGACGTACCGCTGCGGCGCGTGGAAGGACGTGGACATCGGCATGCCGGCGTCGAGCGCGGCGAGCATGACGAACATCTTGAACGTGGACCCCGCCTGGTACCCCGGCATGTCGCCGCCGCCGAGCAGCGGGTTGACCGTGTTGGGGTAGTTGCCCGGGATCTTGCCGCTCTTGTTGGGGTCGGAGTGCGCGCCGTTGTGCTTCTGGTCGAGCGAGTACGTGCGGTTGACCGCCATCGCCTTGACCTGTCCGGTGCCGGGCTGGATGGCGACGAGGCCGAGCGCGAAGCGGCTGGTCCTGCCCTCCTTCTCCAGCACGTTCGCCTGGGCGCTGCGCTGGATCTTGGGATCGAGGGTCGTCACGATCTTGTACCCGCCCCGGCGCAGCCGGTCCTCGCGCTCCTGCGCGCTGCTGCCGAACGCCTTCTGCTCGTTCCACCACGCCTTGAAGTAGTCGCAGAAGAAGCCCCAGTCGTTGTGCTTGTCGTCGACGGAGATGCAGTCGTTCGCCGGTGTGGTGAGGTGGAGCTTGATCGGGGTGGCCTTGGCCTTCGCCGCCTCGGCGGGGGTGGCGTAGTTGAGCGCCACCATCCGGTCGATCACGTAGTTGCGCCGCTCGGTGGCCGCGCGCTTGTCCTGGCTCGCCGGGTCGTACGCGGTGGGCGCCTTCACGAGGCCGGCGAGCGTGGCGGCCTCGACGAGCGTGAGGTCCTTGGGACGCTTGGAGAAGAAGACCTCGGCCGCGGCGTAGATGCCGTACGCCCGGTGCCCGAAGTACGCCGAGTTGAGGTAGCGCTCCAGGATCTGCTTCTTGCTGATCTGCTTTTCGAGCTCGACCGCCAGCCGCATCTCGCGGATCTTGCGGGCGCTCGTCTGCTCGGTGGCCTGTTGCACCTCCACCGGCGTCTTCGCGCCGTCCCGCAGCGCCATGCGCACGTACTGCATGGTCAGCGTCGACGCGCCCTGCTGCACCTCGCCGCCCTGGTGGTTGGCGACGAAGGCGCGGGCGATGCCCTTCGCGTCCACTCCGTTGTGCTCGTAGAAGCGGGAGTCCTCGGAGGCCACGATGGCCCGCTGGATGTACACGGACATCTGGCTGATCGGTGTGAACTTGCGATGCTCCTCGTAGAACATCGTGATCAGCGTCTTGCCGTCGGCGGCGTACACGTAGGTGGTCTGCGCCGGTGGGGTCACGTCCAGCACCGAGGGCATGTTGCCGACGAAATCGGCGGCGGCCTTGGCCCCGATGCCACCGGCGGCGGCGATGGGATAGGCGACGGCGGCCACGAGCACCCCGGCGATGAGTCCGGCGCGGACGAGGGGTGCCATCCGACTGGTTGCGGAGAGTACGCGCTTCATCACTACCCAAAGGTAGGACAAAGGCTGTCAAGACATGATCTAAAGACGCAAAACATGCCGCGCGCTTGGATCACGAATCGGTCGTTCATCCTGGACGGTATGGATCTCGGGTTTCACGGCGACCTCGAAGTCGGGTCCGGCCTCGTCGATCTCGCGGTCAACGTGCGCCGGGCGCCGATGCCGCCGTGGCTCGCCGAGCCGATCGCGGCGTCGCTCGCCGACCTCGCCGCGTACCCGGATGCGGCGCCGGCCACGGCCGCGGTCGCCGCCCGCCACTCCCGCCCGGCCGGCGAGGTGCTGCTCACCGCCGGCGCCGCGCAGGGCTTCGTGCTGCTGGCCCAGGCGCTGCGTGGGGCGCGGCGGCCGGTGGTGGTACACCCGCAGTTCACCGAGCCGGAGGCGGCGCTGCGGCACGCCGGCCACGAGGTGACCCGGGTGATCCTGCCTCAGGAGTCCGGCTTCGCGCTCGACCCTGCGCTCGTGCCGGACGACGCCGACCTCGTCTTCGTCGGCAACCCCACCAACCCCACCTCGGTACTTCACCCCGCGGAGGCGGTCGCGGCCCTCGCCCGCCCGGGGCGGGTGCTGGTGGTCGACGAGGCGTTCGCCGACACGACCGGCGAGGCCGAGTCGCTGGCCGGCCGGCGCGACCTGCCGGGGCTCGTGGTCATGCGCAGCCTCACCAAGACGTGGGGGCTGGCCGGGCTGCGGATCGGCTACCTGCTCGGCCCGGCCGACCTGCTGGCGCGGCTCGCGGCCGTACAGCCGCTGTGGGCCGTCTCGACGCCCGCGCTGGCCGCGGCGGCCGCGTGCGCGAGCCCGCCCGCTCTCGCGGCCGAGCGGGAGATCGCCGGCGAGCTGGCCGCCGATCGCGCGCACCTTGTGGGCGCGCTGCGCGACACGCCCGGCGTCACCGTCGAGGGGCGGCCGGCCTCGTCGTTCGTCCTTGTGCGCGTGCCCGGCGGCCTCCGCGTCCGGCTGGCCCTCCGGGAGGTGGGGTACGCGGTGCGGCGCGGCGACACGTTTCCCGGGCTGGGCGCCGACTGGCTGCGGATCGCGGTACGGGACACTGCGATCACCGATGGTTTCGTCTCGGCCCTGCGGAAGACACTGGAGGCACGATGATCGAGGGCATCTCCCCACTCGACGAGCGGGCGATGGAGGCGGCGCGGGCACTGCACGCGCGGCTCACCAAGCCGGCGGGCTCGCTGGGCGCGCTGGAGGAGCTCTCCGTGCGCCTGGCCGGGCTGGCCGGTGAGTGCCCACCCCCGCTCCCCGAGCCGGCCGCGGTGGCGATCTTCGCGGGCGACCACGGCGTACACGCCCAGGGGGTGACGCCCTGGCCGCAGGAGGTAACCGGCCAGATGGTGGCCAACTTCCTCTCCGGCGGGGCGGTGGTCAACGCGTTCGCCCGGCAGGTCGGCGCCTCCGTGACGGTCGTCGACGTCGGCGTGCTCGACGATCTCGGCGAGGGGCCCGGCCTCGTCGCGGCGAAGGTGCGCGCCGGCACCCGTGACATGACCGCGCAGGAGGCGCTCACCCGCGACGAGGTCTCGGCCGCGCTGGAGGCCGGCGCGCGGGTCGCGCTCAGGCTCGTCGACGAGGGGGCGCGGGCGCTGCTCACCGGCGACATGGGCATCGCCAACACGACGCCGGCGGCGGCGCTGATCGCGGCGTTCACCGGCGCGAGTGCCGACGAGGTCACCGGGCGGGGCACCGGCATCGACGACTACCGGTACGCCCGCAAGGTGGCCGTCGTCCGCGCCGCGCTGGAGATCCACAAGCCCGACCCGACCGACCCGGTAGGAGTACTGGCCGCGGTCGGCGGGCTGGAGCACGCGGCGATCGCCGGCTTCATCCTCGGCGGGGCCTCCCGCCGGGTACCCGTGATCCTCGATGGGGTGATCGCGGTGTCGGCCGCGCTCGCGGCGGCGGCGCTGGCCCCCGACGCGGTCGGCGCGATGGTCGCCGGCCACCGCTCGGCCGAGCCGGGCGCGACGGTGGCGCTGGCCCACCTCGGCCTCGATCCGCTCATCGACCTCGGCATGCGCCTCGGCGAGGGCACCGGCGCGCTGCTCGCGGCGCCGATCGTGGCGGGCGCGGTGCGGGTGCTCCACGAGGTGGCGACGTTCGACTCCGCGGGAGTGTCCGAGAAGTGACGAGTCCCTACCCACTCGCCCTGCTGCTCCAGGGGCGCCGCGTGCTCGTCGTCGGCGGCGGCACGGTCGCCACCCGGCGCGTGCCCGCCCTGCTCGACGCGGGCGCGCGGGTGGAGGTGGTCAGCCCACACCTGACCCCGGCCCTGCGCGCGCTCGTCGACGCCGGCCGGGTGCTGTGGAGCGAGCGGCGCTTCCAAGCCTCCGATGTGGACGGTGCCTGGCTGGTCCAGGTCGCGGTGGACGACCGGGCCGCCGCGGCGGCGGTGAGCGCGGCGGCGCTGGAGCGGCGGGTGTTCTGCGTGCGCGCCGACGACCGGCACGCGGCCACCGCCTGGACGCCGGCGACCACCCGCCACGGCGCGGTCACCGTCGCCGTCACGGCCGGCGGCGACCCACCCCGCGCGGTGGTGATCCGCGACGCGATCCGCGAAGGCCTGCTCGACGGCACCCTACCCGGGTGCGCCGCGCCCGCGGGGCTCGCGGAGGCGCCCGCGCGCGAGGTGCTGGGCGGCGGCCGCGTCGTGCTCGTCGGCGCCGGCCCCGGCGACCCCGAGCTGATCACGGTCAAGGGCCGGCGCCTGCTCGCCGAGGCGGACGTGGTCGTCGCCGACCGGCTCGTACCCGGCCTGCTGCTCGACGAGCTGCGCCCCGAGGTGGAGCTGGTCGACGCCTCGAAGATCCCGTACGGGCCGGCCAAGGCGCAGGAGGAGATCAACCGCATCCTCGTCGAACGCGCCGCCGCCGGCCTCACGGTGGTCCGCCTCAAGGGCGGCGACCCGTACGTCTTCGGCCGCGGCGGCGAGGAGGCGATCGCCTGCGCCCAGGCCGGGGTGCCGGTCACGGTGGTCCCGGGCGTGACGAGCTCGGTCGCCGCCCCGGCGGTCGCCGGCATCCCGGTGACACACCGCGGGGTGGCGCACGAGTTCACGGTGGTCAGCGGCCACGTCGCGCCGGAAGACCCTTCGTCGCTGGTGGACTGGCCGGCGCTGGCCCGCATGCGCGGCACGCTCGTGGTGCTGATGGGCCTGAAGAACCTCCCCAAGATCGCCGCCACGCTGCTGGCACACGGGCGCGCGCCGGAGACGCCGGCCGCTGTGGTCCAGGAGGGCACGACGGGCGCGCAGCGCGTGCTCCGCACGGTGTTGTCGGAGGTCGCGGCGGAGACCGCCGAGGCCGGCTTCCGCCCGCCCGCCATCGTCGTCGTCGGCGAGGTCGTCGACGTCCTCCAGACCCCTTCGGAGTCGGCGTCACCCCCGTCGTGAGGTGACCGCGAGGGCCGGCGGCTCGCGGGCGAGCCGAAACCCCGGCCCCCGCTGCGAGGTCACGAGCCGAGATCGGCCTTTACCAGGGACCACACTTCGAGATCGACCCGTCCACTGTGTACGTAGCCGGCGTTGCGGAGCAGGCCCTCGTACGTGAAGCCGGCCTTCTCCGCGACCCGCCGCGACGCCGTGTTGCCCGGCGCGACCCGCAGCTCGATCCGCTGAAAGCCGTGCTCCAGCAGCAGCGCGATGGCCAGCGCGTCGACCGCCTCCGCGGCCACCCCGAAACCGCGCGTGTCCGGCGCGATCGCGTACGACACTTCGGTGACCTTGGCGACCCAGTCGGTGCGCTTGGTCCACAGGCAGCCGACGAGACGGTCGTCCTCACGCCGGACCACCGCGTAGTGGTCGCCGGCGCCGCTGTCGCGCCGCTCCTGGGCGCTCTCGGAGCACCACGAGATGCCCTCGATCTGCCCGAACTCGCGCGGAAACGGCAACCACCGCTGGGTCTGCTTGTCGATGAAGACCTCGGTGACTGCCTTCGCGTCGGCGACCTCCACCGGGCGCACGAGGACGCGCGGGGTCGACACGGTCAACGACGGAAACCGCCGCACCGCGACATGTCCGCTCACGGCCGTCCTCGCTTCGCCGCTGGCGGCCGCGAGGCTTCAAGCGCGCTGAGCCTGATGGTTCGCTCGCTCACTGGCTAACCTCACCGCTCGGGCTGACGGGTGGCTGGACGGCGTCTGGCGCGGCCGCCGGGCCAGGCTGTTGGGGCAGCTCGGCGGTCGAGTCGGCGGGAGCGGCCTCCGGTGGCGCGGCCGCCGCCACCAGGCGGTGGGCGATCTCCGGCGCGCCCGCCCAGTGGAGCATGAGCTGCGAGGCGTGCACCCGCCGCCACACGAAGCCCTCCGGCGTGCTGCCACCCCAGGTCCAGGCGGGTGTCTGGCCGGAACGCGGGTTGAGCACGCCGCGGTGTTGCTTGTAGCCGACCATGCGGGTGCCGAGCTGGGCGACCGGTGTGGAGGCCCGCGCGGTCGCCTCGCGGTAGCCGACGACGACCTGGTCGGTGCTCATCCCGGTGGCCTCGACCACCCCGCACATCGGCCGGCCGTCGAACTCGCGGGCCAGCCACAGCACGCCCGCCCCCTCGGCGATCACCGGGCGGCCGGCCTGGGCGAGCGCCGCGACCTCCGTGCACAGCTGACGGTTGGCGGAGAGCTCCTCCGCGTACGACTCGGGCAGGCCACCTCCGACGACCAGCGCGTCGGTGCCTTCGGGGAGGTGCTCGTCGCGCAGCGGGTCGACCGACACCACGTGGGCGCGGGCGGCGGTGAGCAGCTCGGCCGTCTCCGCGTACGAGTACGACATCGACGGACCGCCGGCGAGGGCGACGACCGGGCGGCGCCCGACCGCGACGGCGGGGCTCTCCCCCCGCGCGGTCCACGGCTCGACACCGAGCTGGGGCGCGGAACGGGCGAGCGCGACGAGCCGGTCGAGGTCGACCGTTCCGGCCACGCCTTCGCCCAGCCGCCGCACGCCGCGGGCCGCCTCGACGCTGCGGTGCACCACCGGCACCACGCCGTCGTGCCGGGACGGGAGCGCGGCGGGCAGGTCGCGGCGGCGCAGCGCACCGAAGACCGGCACGCCGATGTCGTCGAGCGCCTCGCGCAGCAGCTGCTCGTGGCGGTCGGAGGCGACCCGGTTGAGGATCACGCCACCCAGCCACAGCACCTCGTCGTACGCCCGGAAGCCGTGCACCAGCGCGGCGACCGACTGGCCCATGGCGCCGACGTCGACGACGAGGATCACCGGCGCGCGCAGCGTGGCGGCGACGCCGGCGGTGGAGTGCGAGTCGGCGCGGCCGGTGAGGCTGTCGAAGAGGCCCATCGTGCCCTCGACCACCGCGATGTCGGCACCGCTCGCGCCGTGTGCGAAGAGCGGGGCGACCCGCGCCGGACCCACCAGGCGGGGGTCGAGGTTACGGCCGGGCCGGCCGGCGGCGAGCCCCAGGTACGCGGCGTCGGTGTGGTCCGGTCCGATCTTGAAGCCGGCGGCGCGCATGCTCCGGCCGGCCAGGGCCGCGAGGAGGCCTACGGCCACGGCGGTCTTTCCGTGCCCGGACGATGGCGCGCTCACCACGAGGCGCGGCACAGCGGTCATCACGTCTCCTCCCCAATAGGCCGGGACCAGCGTAGTGCCTCACATCACACGAGTAGCCTCGTGCTGTGTACCGGTTCCTCCTGACCCCCCGCTGGCTGGGCTTTGCCGCCCTCATCGGCGTGGCGGCCGTCGTCATGGTTCAGCTCGGCAATTGGCAGCTCCACCGGTACCAGCAGCGCAGTGCGACCAACGAACGGATCGATGAATCGTCACGGGTCGCGCCCGTGCCGCTGCCCGAGGAAGTGCCCGCGGCCTGGACGCGGGTGACCGTCACCGGCCAGTACGACCCGGCCAACGAGATCCTGGTCCGCGGCCGCACGGTCGACGGCGCCGTGGGCTTCGAGGTGGTCACGCCGCTGGTCCGCACCGACGGGCCGACCGTCCTCGTCGACCGGGGCTGGGTGCCACCCGCGCCCGGCGGCGCGGTCGCGATGCCGAAGGTGCCCGCCCCGCCCACCGGCGAGGTGACCGTGGTCGGCCGGGTGCACATGAGCCAGAGCCGCCCCGACTCGGTGACTCGCCGCGACGGCAAGATCGAGGTACGCCGGATCGGCGTGGCCCGGCTGGCCGAAGAGCTGCCCTACCCGGTCTACGACGCGTACGTGCTGAGCGAAAAGCCCGCCGCCGGCTTCACCGAGATCACCATCCAGCACGAAAACTCCTGGCAGAACGCCGGCTACGTGCTGCAGTGGTGGCTCTTCGCGGTGCTGGCCGTGGCCGGCTTCGTCTGGACCGTCTACCGCGAGGCACACCCGAAGGCCGAGCCGGTCGACCGCGCCGAGTTAGCCACGGCATGAGCGAACCCGTCGTCGCCCTCATCGGCGAGATCGCGGTGACACCCACGACCGTGCGCACGCCGGCCGGCGATATCCCGCTGGCCGAGTCGAGCTGGCAGGTCTCCGACTTCTGGCAGACCGAGCAGAAGACGCCGACCTGGGCGATCGTGGCGGCGGTGCTGGGCTTTTGCGTGCTGGCGTTCTTCAGCCTGCTTTTCCTGCTGGTCAAGCAGACCGTCTACAGAGGCACGGTCCAGATCACGGTGACCAACGGCCCCCGGCAGTACGTCGCGCGTATCCCGGTCACCACGCAAGAGCAGGTGCGACAGATCCATAACCAGGTCAACTACGTCCGCTCGCTGGCCGCCCTCTAGGGACCTTTCGGCGTTGAGGTCAGCGTTTGTCCACAATGTCCTGGTCAGCCAAGCCGGCGCCGACGCGAGCCAGGCGGCCCCCGTGGCCGCACCCATCCGCTACTGGCCACGCGCCAATGGATCCCCGCGTGCCCAGGTCCGGGCAGGCCTTTTCGGGGCCGGCGTAGCCGGGCCCCGGGGGGTGAGATTGCGCAGACGCGCAGGGTGAGGCCGCGGGAGCAGCGGTCGGGACCACGACGGACATCGCGGTAGCCCAAATCTCCTTTGTTTGAAACGGGTTTCGACGCCACGAAGACGTCGGTCACCCCAACTACGACCTGTGGGTTTGGGGTTACGCGTGTCGTGCTGTCGAGCTGCGCGCATCAGTGCGTCCAGCCACGAAGGCGAGCTCCCTGGAGACACAGCTCCTCAGCGGAGACGACCCAGCCTGACCTCGTCGGGTGCGACCGCGCGGCCGTAGTGCCAGCCCTGGGCCATGTCGCAGCCGAGCTCGCGCAGTGCCGCGGCCTGTGCCGCCGTCTCCACGCCCTCGGCGGTCACCGTCAGCTTGAGCTTGTGGGCCAGGCGGATCAGCGCGGACAGGATCTCCTGGTCGGTCTGGTCCGGCCCGCCCGGCGCGCGCAGCCCGGCCATGAACCGCCCGGCAAGCTTGAGCGCGTGCACCGGCAGGTCGCGCAGGTACGCCAGGTTGGAGTACCCGGTGCCGAAGTCGTCGATCGCGATCCGCACGCCGAGCTCGGCCAGGGCGTGGAGCGTGCGCAGCGGCTGGCCGGCGCTGCCCATGACCGAGCTCTCGGTCACCTCCAGCTGCAGCGCCTCGGGCTCGAGGCCGGTCTCGGCGAGCACCTGCTTGACCGCGTCGACGAAGCCGGGATCGCGTATCTGGCGCACCGCGATGTTGACGCTCATCAGGAACGGGTGAGCGTCGCGCCACACCCGGGCCTGGCGGCACGCCTCGGTGAGCACCCACTCGCCGAGCGGGCCGATCGCGCCGGTCTCCTCGGCCAGCTCGATGAAGCGGTTGGGGCCGAGCACCCCGAGGTCCGGGTGGCGCCACCGCACCAGCGCCTCGGTGCCGATCACCGCGGCGTCGTCGAGGCGCACCAGCGGCTGGTACTCCACAAAGAACTCCCGCCGGGCGAGCGCCTCGGGCAGCTGGCCGGAGAGCCTGTATCGGCTGACGTCGGAGGCGTGCCGGTCGGCGTCGAAGATCGCCCACCGGTCGCGCCCGTCGGCCTTGGCCCAGTAGAGCGTGGTGTCGGCCGCCTTCATCAGCTCGGCGGCGTCGGTGCCCTCCACCGGCCGGTCGACGACGCCCACGCTCGCCGAGACCTTGAGCACGTGGCCGCCGAGGTGCACCGGCGCGCGCACCGCGTCGAGGGCGAGCTCGGCCACCCGTACGACGTCGGCCGTGCTCTTGACCTGCTCGACGAGCACCACGAACTCGTCGCCGCCCATCCGCGCCACGAGGTGGCCGCTGGGGGTCAGGCGTGCGGCTAGCCGGCTGGCCACGGTGCGGATCAGCTCGTCGCCCGTGTCGTGCCCGAGCGTGTCGTTGATCGCCTTGAAGCCGTCGAGGTCGAGGTAGCAGACGCCGACCCGGGCGTCCGCGTCCGGCGTGATCAGTGCGCCGGTCAGCCGTTCGAAGAAGAGCGTGCGGTTGGGCAGGTCGGTGAGCGGGTCGTGCAGGGCCTGGTGGCGCAGCTGCTGCTGGAGCGAGCGGCGTTCGGTGACGTCTTCGACCATCGCCACCGCGTACAGCGGCGTGCCGTCCCGCCCGCGGATCAGCGAGACGACCAGGTCGGTCCAGATCCGGCCGCCGTCCGCCCGCCGGTAGGGCCGCTCGGTCCGGTAGTTGTCCCGGTCGCGCAGCCCGCCGGGGGGCAGGAAGGCGCCGGCCGGAAGGGCGAGGAACTGGGCCCGCGTGTACCCGAACATCACGCACAGCGCCCGGTTGACCTCCAGCAGCCGGCCGTCGAGCGCGGCGATGCCGATGCCGATCGCCGCCTCGGCGAAGACCGCCTGGAAGCGCGCCTCGCTGGCGATCCGGGCCTCCTCGGCCTCGATCCTGGCGGCCAGCGCGGCGGCGTAGATGTCCTCCTGCTCGCTGAGCGTCCGCTCGCGCAGCGCCTCGGCGTACCCGGCGGCGAGCGCGCCCTGCAGCAGGCCGAGGCGGGCGCCCCTGCCGATCGACTCCGCGTACGCCCCGAGCTGCTCGTCGAGCACCACGAGCGTGCGGTCGAGCGAGGCGGGCTGGGTGAAGTGGGCCGCCACGAGCCCGGCGCCGATCTCGTGTGCCGGGCGGGGATCGGGCTTTTCGGCGGCGAGCGCGTCGAGGAGGCGGGTCGCCGGACCCGCCAGGTGCACGGCCAACTCGCCCGTCGTCATCGACACGAAGCTCGTCCACGCGATCGCGCGGGCCCAGTGCTGGGCGAGCCGTTCGGCGGTCACCATCGGTGCCCCCGTTCACCCACCTTTCAGGACAAAGGCCGGCACATTACCAGCCAGCATAGGGGGCAACGGCGCTTGCGTGGAACTTTCACGTTCCGGTGTGGATCGATCGCACAGTGTCGATGGTGTCAGCCTCCGCCGCCGTCTTGTCGTCGCGGTAGCGCAGGACGCGCGCGAACCGGAGCGCCACCCCACCGGGGTATCGCGGGCTCGCCTGCACGCCGTCGAACGCGACCTCGACCACCTGCTCCGGCCGCACGGTCACCACCCAGTCGCCCATGGCCTCATACTCGCCCTGGTCCTCGCCTCGCGTGCCCGCTCGGCCAGGACCACGCCCGGAGGGGCTTACTGCCAACTCCAAGAAGCGTTCAGTCTGCCACCGCAACAGCTCGTCGGTGAGGCCTTTGAAGGTCTTTCCCAACATCACGAAACCGCCGGTCTCCGGATCGCGCGCGCCAAGGTGCAGATTGGACAGCCAGCCCTTGCGCCGCCCGTGTCCCCACTCGACGGCCAGCACCACAAGGTCGAGGGTGTGCCGTGGCTTGACCTTGACCCAGGCCGCACCGCGGCGCCCCACGTCGTACGCCGCGTCGGGCGACTTCACGACCACGCCCTCCTGGCCCGCGGCCAGCGCGGCGGCGAAGGCGTCCGCCGCCTCCGCCGGTGTGGTCACGGCGATGCGGCCGACCAGCAGCTGCGCCGGCACCGCCTCGGCGAGCGCGGCCCACCGCTCCCGCCCCGGCGCGTCGAGCAGGTCGGTGCCGTCGAGGTGGAGCAGATCGAAGAAGTACGGCGTGAGCGCGGTGACCGGAGCCCCTCGGGTGGCCGCCCGGCTGGCCGTCTCCTGAAACGGGCGCGGCCGCCCCGTCGTGTCGAGCGCCATCGCCTCGCCGTCGAGCACGATCTCGCGAGCCGGCAGCGCGCGCACGGCCGCGATGACCTCGGGCAACCGGGGCGTGATGTCGTCGAGGCTGCGGGTGAAGACCCCGACCTCGTCGCCCGAGCGGTGCACCTGGATGCGAATGCCGTCGAGCTTGACGTCGACCACCGCTGGCACACCTGTCGCGGCGAGCGCGTCGTCGACGGAGGCCGCGCTCTGCGCCAGCATCGGGGCGAGCGGCCGCCCCACCCGCAGGGTGAACTCCGCGAGCGCCGCCGCCCCGCCGGTCAGGGCGGCCGAGGCCACCTCCTTGAGGTCACCGGCCAGCAGCAGCGCCCGCCGCACCAGCGTCACCGGCACCTCACCGGCGCGGGCGATCGCGTCGACGAGCAGCCCGGCCTGGGCGCCCTGCCGCAGCTCGCCGCCGAAGAGGCCGATGAGGTGGCGCTGCTCGTTGGCGGTGGCCGTGGCGAAAAGCGCACCGACGAGCTCGCGGCGGCGGGCCTGCGAGCCGGCGCCGCCGACCTTGGAGATCTCCTCGATCGCCAGGTCGACGGCGCCTACGGTCAGGGTGGGCTCGGCGGCTGGTGGTGGCGCCTCCCGGAGCGTGGCCCAGCCGACGCCGGTCTGGCGCTGGCGCAGCTCACCCGAGAGGTATGCCGACCCGGCCACGATCTCCTCCGGCTCCAGCCGCCGCAGGGCGTCGGCGAGCAGCTCGACCTTCGCCTTCCGGCTGGACGTCGCCGAGACCGCCGCCGAGGTGGCCACGAGATCCACAAAGCGCACCCCTTCACGGTAGTGGCCCGACCGACAGTTCCGCGGCCGCCGGCCGCGGCTCGGGCCGCTCAGCCCCGGTCCCGCGCCGCTCGGCCTCCTCGCCGCGAAGGGTCCCGCGCCGCTCGGGTCGCTTGAGGCGCAGGACGAGGAACGCGCCCGCCACGGTCACCACCGCGGCCACCAGGCCGGCCGTGCGCAGCCCGGCGACCAGGTCCGCCGCGGGTGCCGCGCCCGCGTCCACGTCGAGGCCGGCGTTGGCGACCGCCACCAGCGCGGCCAGCCCCACCGCGCCGCCGATCTGCTGCGAGGTGGAGACCAGCGCCGACGCCACGCCCTGCTCACCGGCGGCGACGTCCGCGCCGCTGGCGAGGAAGACCATCGGGTACACCATGCCGGCGAACAGCCCGAGGAACACGATGCCCGGGAGCAGCCGCCAGTACGACCCGCCCGCCGACATGCCCGCCGCCACCGCCGCCATCGACAGGCCCGCGCCGAGGACGCCGGTGAAGAGGGCACCGCGCATGCCGAGGCGGTTGAGCAGCACCGGGAGGAGCTTGGCCGCACCCACGATCGACATGACGCTCATCGGCAGGAACGCGAGCCCGGCGCCGAGCGCGCTGTACCCCAGCACCTCCTGCACGTCCATGTAGAAGAGGTAGTGCAGCGTGTTGATCGTGCCCATGAGCACGAAGATCAACGCCATCATCGTGACGAGGCTGCGCACGCCGAAGAGGCGCGGCGGGGCCAGCGGGTCGCGGGAGGCCCGCTCGATCAGCACGAACGCGCCCAGCAGCAACCCGCCGACGGCGAGCGCACCGGCGCCGCGTACCGAGCCCCAACCCGCGTCCGGCCCGCTAGCCAGCCCGAAGACCACGAGCGTCGAACCAGCGGTGGCGACAAGCGCACCGGGCAGGTCGAAGCCACGCCACGCCCCGCCCGTGGTGTCCCGGTCGAGCAGTCGAAGCGCGGCCACCCCGGCGGCGAGCGTGAGCGGGGCGTTCACGAAGAACACCCACTCCCAGCCCAGGAAGTTGGTGATCACGCCGCCGGCCATCGGGCCGGCCACCGCACCGAGGCTGCCGGCGACGCCCCAGAGGCTGAGCGCCCGGTCGCGGGCCGGGCCGGCGGCGAACGTGTTGTTGATCAGGGCGAGCGTGGCCGGGAAGAGCAGCGCCCCACCGGTGCCCTGCACAACCCGGGCGGCCACCAGCACGCCCGGCGCGCCGGCCAGGCCCCCGGCCAGCGAGGCGAGCCCGAAGACGGCCAGCCCGAACACGAATACGCGCCGCGCGCCGAGCCGGTCCACGGCCCGCCCGCCGAGCAGCAGGAGCCCGCCGAAGCCGACCGCGTATGCGCTGACCACCCACTGCAGCGACTGCGCGGTGAAGCCGAGCTCGTGCCCGATGTCGGGCAGCGCGACGTACACGATGTTGAAGTCGATCGAGATGATGAACGCGGCGAAGATCAACAACGCCAGCCTGAGCCTGTTCACTGGTAACCACCCATCCACTAGGTGCACGACTTGTAACAGCACCCATGATGTGTGACTATGAACCCCAGCGTAAGGAGGCACTTTAATGTCCCAGGGAAACACGGATGTGACAGACGAGGCCTGCACCGTCCGGCAGGTGCTCGACAGCGTGGGCGGCAAGTGGAGCATCAGCATCCTCGTGTCCGCCTCGAAGGGTCCGGTGCGCTTCACCGAGCTGGAGCGCTCGATCGAGGGCATCAGCCGCCGCATGCTCACGCTGACCCTGCGCCAGCTGGAGCGCGACGGGCTGCTGGTGCGCACGGTCTACCCGACCGTCCCGCCCAAGGTGGAGTACACGGCGACCGAGATCGCGCTGGAGCTCTACGAGTCGCTTGTCACGCTGACGACGTGGGCCGAGCGACACCGCGCCACGATCGGTGCGGCCCGTATGGCGTATGACCGGGAGCACGCGCTCACGCCAGTGAGTTGATGTCCTTCGGCGTGAGGACGCGCGTGGGCGCGCCGTGGCGGGCCGCGTTGAGCATGGCCAGCCCGATCAGCTCGGTCGTGGTCATCTGGTTGGGAAAGAGCGGCCGGAACAACTGCGCGACCGGCCCCACAAAGCGGTAGAGGATCCGGTAGAGCCGGGTCCTCGACGTCGCGCCGTGCATGGGCTGGATGTACCCGGGCCGAAACATGTACGCCTTCGGAAAGAGCTCCAGCAGCGCGTCCTCGGTCTGCTTCTTGACCCGCGCCCACATCGCCTTGCCGTCGGTGCCGGCGCCCGAGACGTAGACGAACGTGAGGTCGGGGTTGCCCGCGGCCAGCACTCGCGCCGCGGCCATCGTCATGTCGTAGGTGATCCGCCGGTAGTCGGCCTCGCTCATGCCGGTCGACGAGACGCCGAGGCAGAAGAAGCACGCGTCCTGGCCGGCCAGGTCACCCTCGATCGGCGACAGGTCGAGCAGATCCTCGTGTACGAGGTCGCGCAGCTTTTCGTGTTTCACCCCGGTCGGCGTGCGACCGACCGCCGTGACGCTCTCCACATCGGGGGCGAGCAGGCACTCCCGCAGCACACCCTGCCCGAGCATGCCGGTCGCACCGAAGACGACGACTCTCACGCCGCTGAACCTACCGCCACATCGGACGGATCGGCGCCCGGCGCGACAAACGCAAGCAGCCGCGCCCCGGTCGCGCTTGGCGAGCCGGCCGAACGGCTCCACCGCGAGCCGGCGCTTCGCGATCGCGCATCCGCACCACCTTACGGTCGCGCAGCAGCCCACCCAGCTCCTCCGGGTCGAATGTGGACAGTCGCGACCACAGCCCCAGGTGCTGTGCCTGATGGCTCGCTCGCTCACCGCAGCCTGTCGAAGAACGCGCGCACGTCGCCCGCCGAGGTGGTGGCCGACCGGATCAACCCCGCGGTGGGCGTCGTGGAGGCGGTCGACCGGGACACGTGCGTGCTCAGCACGGGCGCCGACAGCATCACCACACTCGCCGTATACCTCGGGATGCTCGACGTCGACTTCGAGGTGAAATCGCCCCCCGAGCTCGTCTCCTACCTACGCGCCTTGTCCGACCGCTACGCCCGCGCCACCTAGACCCTTTTGAGCTACCGCGATGTCCGCCGTGGTCCCGACCGTCGCTCCCGCGGCCTCACCCTTCGCTTTTGGTCACGGTTTTGGGCCTCCGGCCCAGGGAGCGGTCGGCATTTTGTCCACATTGTCCGACGCCAGAGCGACAAAGGAAGATCGTCGAGGGCTTTCGTCACCCTGGGTGACCGCCACGATGGGCTGAGCGGCACCGAGTTCTAGATCTTGGAAAGTTTGGGCGCTATTTCAACCCCAACTTTCCAAGATCTGGAAGCCACCGCCCCTCGCCGGTAACGCTGCGTTTACAGACCTGCGGGGCGACTGCCGCGCGTCCTCGCCCAGGGCGTGACCAACGCGCCCCGGGGTGGGCTTGGCGCGCGGAGCTGGCAGTGGAGGCCGGGGATCTCGGCTCGCCCCGCGAGCCGCCGGCCGCAGCGGTCTCCGGCGGGAGCAACGGTCAGCGACTGACGCGGACCGGGAAATTCTCGTGAAACTAGCTCTTTCCCACGCTGGCGACGTTTGACAGCAGTAGCGCTTCGGCGAGGCAGACGCGGGCGAACTCGCCCAAGTGGAGGCTCTCGTTCGGGCCGTGTGCCTGGGCGTGCGGGTCTTCGACACCGGTGACCAGGATCGCGGCGCCCGGAAACATCTCCTGGAACGTCGCGATGAACGGGATCGACCCGCCCACCCCGATGTCGACCGGGGCGACGCCGTCCCAGGCGGCGCGAAACGCGTCGCGCGCGGCGTCGAACATCGGGCCGCTCGCGTCGATCACGCAGGGCGAGCCGTCGTGCTCGAAGGTCACGTCGACCTGCGCGCCCCACGGCACGTGCTTTTCCAGGTGGGCCTTCATCGCCGCGTACGCGGTCTTGGGGTCGTCGCCGGGGGCGAGGCGGATGCTGATCTTCGCCTTGGCCTTGGGGACGAGCGCGTTGGGTGCCTCGCTGGTGCGCGGCGCGTCGACGCCGAGCACCGAGACGGCCGGCTTGTGCCAGATGCGCTCGGTGAGCCGCCCGGTGCCCACAAAGGACACACCGTCGAGCAGGCTGGCCTCCAGGCGCAGCCGCTCCTCGGGGTAGTCGACCGGCGTGGGCCCGGCCGAGGTGAGCCCGTCGACCGCCACGTCGCCCGCCTCGTCGTGGAGCGTGGCGAGCAGCCTGGCCAGCACCGTCAGCGAGTCGGGGACCGCGCCGCCGAACATCCCACTGTGTACGGCGTGGTCGGCCGTGCGCACCTCGACGAACATGTTGACGATGCCGCGCAGCGACGTGGTCAGGGCCGGCACGCCGATGTCCCAGTTGCCGGAGTCGGCGATCACGATCACGTCGGCGGCGAGGTCGTCGCGGTGCTCGGCCAGCAGGCGCTCCAGCGAGGCCGAGCCGAACTCCTCCTCGCCCTCCACGAAGATCACGACGCCCACCGGCAGGTCGGCGCCGAACGCCCGGAGCGCCGCCACGTGCGCCATCACGCCGGCCTTGTCGTCCGCGGCGCCCCGCGCGTAGAGGCGCCCGTCGCGCTCGACCGGCACGAACGGGTCGCTCTCCCAGAGCGCGAGATCGCCGATCGGCTGCACGTCGTGGTGGGCGTAGAGCAGCACGGTGGGCGCGCCGGGCGGGGCCGCCTTGCGCCCGATGACCGCGGGCAGGCCGTCTGAACGCACGATCCTCGTATCGAGCCCGCAGCCGCGCAGCAACTCCGCCACCGCTTCGGCGGAACGCTCCACGTGGGAGTGGTCGAAGCCGTCGAACGCGATGCCGGGGATGCGGACGAGGCGCTCGAGATCGGCACGGACTCCGGGAAGCTCGCGCGTGATCGCCGCGCGCAGCTCGGGCTCGCTCAAGGTCATGCCGGAATCCTACGTCCGGCCGATGCTCCTACGACCCGTTGCCGCTGGTGCCGTCGCCGTCGCTCGGCGGCGTGTCGGTGCCGTTGGTCGGCGGCGGGGTGCGCGACTCGCCGCGTGCCGCGCGGGCCGCCGCCTCGCCCGCCGCGCCGAACCAGGCTCGCGCCCGGCCGGCCGCTCCGCCGGCCCACTCGCCCATCTCGGTGGCACCGTCGCCGAGCCGCCGCAGCAGCCCGACCAGCGGGTCCTGCGTGCGCCGGAACTCCTCGCGGTAGGACTCGGCCGCCGTCTTGATCTCGGTGGTGACCGAGGCGGTCGCGTCGTCTTCGCGGCGCGGGTAGTCGCCGTCGAGGATCCGCTGGTAGCCACCGCTGTCGATCCATTGCCGCAGCGACGCGGCGCGGGCCACCGGCACCGGGTGTGTCGACCACAAGGTCATGCGGAGCTTGTGGATGCTGTCTCGCACGTCGCCGCCGCCGTCGTACTCCGCGGCCTGCTCCAGGAACGCGGCCGTGTCGACCTGGGAGAGGTCGCCGCCGCCGGCCATCTTCATCAGCAGCCGGAGCGAGGCCGCCGGGTCCTGGCCGGCCAGCAGACCCGCCCGGTCGGCGGAGAGCTCGGCCTTGCGCCACCACTCCAGCATCGCCGCGATGATCGCCCGCAGCGCGATCGAGCCGACCGGCAGCCAGCTGAGGCTCTGCGCCCAGCCGGTGAGGATCATCATGATCGTCTTGTAGACCGCGTGGCCGCTGCGCACGTGGCCAAGCTCGTGTCCGAGCAGCGCGCGCAGCTCGTCGCCGTCGAGCTGCTGGACGGCGGCAGTGTTGATCACCACGAAGGGCTTGTCGAGACCGATCGCGTTGCCGTTGAGGAAAGGGTCCTGCCGCACGTAGAGCTCCGGCAGCTCCGGGATGTCGAGCGACTGGGCCGCCTCCGTGTACCGCTGGTAGACAGCCGGGTACTGCCGGTGGTCGACGCGCATCGCGGAAGCGAGGTACATAAGGCGGAAGCCCCGCTCATTCCACATCCCGAAGAAGGCCTTGACCACGTCGTCGAAGCCGCGCAGCTCGCGCAGCGCGGTGAGCGCGCCCCGGTCGGCCGGGTGCTCCCAGGCCCGGGAGCTGATGCCCGTGAGCACTATCCGGCGTCGCGCCGGGGGCTCAGCCGGTGTCGCCGCCCCGCCCGCATCCTCTGACGTCATCGTCGCTCCCCCGGGTAGATGTGATGCCGCTCATGCCGATGGTGCCCCAGCACGTCCACCGCGTCCATGGCTGGCGTCCCGGAGATCTCCCCTAGGTGGTCGTATCCACCACCACGTCGGCGTGATCGGCGGTGGCGTCCGCGGCGAAGTGCGCCTCCTCGCCAAGCCGCCATTTCTCCAGGTACACGGAGTGGGCCCCGCCGTCGCGGCGATCCGTGCGGCGGATCCGCTCGTCGAGCGGGGCGGTCAGGAAGACCGACAGCGTCAGCTCCGGTCTGATCTCGGCCCGCGCCGAGGTGACGCCTTCCAGCACCACCACGGGCGCCGGCGGCACCTCCGTCCACTCTGGAGCGAAGCGGCCCGCCTCCCAGTCGTACCGCCGATAGCGCCCGGTGCGCCCCTCCCGCAACGGGGCGAGCACCCACTCCTCCAGCCGCGGCCAGAACGTCACCTGATCGCCCCACCCGTCGAGCAGGTCGTCGGTGTGCACGATCGGCGTGCCCGGCCCGATCGCCTCGGCCAGCCGCGCCGCGAACGAGGTCTTGCCCGCCCCGCTCGGCCCGTCGACCGCCACCAGCCGCGTCTCGCCCAGCCGGGGTGATCTCGCCCAGACCTCGTCGGCGATCCGCTCGACCCTCATCTCAGGACGGCCTCGACCGTGGGAAGGTCGGGGGGACCCGACTCGATCAAGCGCCACAGCGCGCCGGTGTCCAGATGCTCCTCGACGAGGTCGCCGAGCAGGTCGAGCGTCCGCTCGCGCACCGCCGCGAACACCGTGTCGGGCGCCACCTCGAAGCCCGCCCGACCCGCCAACCGGGCCGCCTCGCCCAGAAACCGCCGCCGGAACTCGTCTGACTCGAACGCCCCGTGCCAATGCGTGCCGAACACGTTGCCAGCCGCCGCGCCCTCGCCTCGGCCGTCCGCGTACCGGATCAGGGGGTCGAGCGAGGCGTCCGCCCGCGAGACGTATCCGTGGTGGATCTCGTAGCCGCGCACCGGCACCGCACCGAACGCCGCGCCCGCCGACTGCGCCAGGATCTTGCGAGCGCTGAAGGTGACCTCGATCGGCAGCAACCCCAGCCCGGACACCGTGCCCCGGCGGCTCTCCACCTCGTCGTGGATGAGCGTGCCGAGCATCTGGAACCCGCCGCAGATGCCGAGCACCGGCCGCCCCGACGCCGCGTGCGCCGCCACCGCGTCCGCGAGCCCCGTCTCCCGCAGCCACGCCAGATCGTCCACAGTAGACTTCGACCCGGGCAGCACCACGAGGTCGGCGTCGGCGAGCTCGGCGGGCTCGATCGTGAGCCGCACCCGCACGCCCGGCTCGGTGGCGAGCGCCTCGGCGTCGGTCGCGTTGGAAACGCGCGGCAGCCGCACCACCGCCACCCGCAGCCACTCCGCCCCGCGCGGCGGCGCCGGCCGCCCGAGCACCCGGCCGTACGCGAGGGAGTCTTCGGCGTCGAGCCAGAGGTCGAGCTGCCACGGCAGCACGCCCAGCACCGGCCGGCCCGTCGCCGCCCGGATCATCTCCAGCCCGGGCGCGAGGAGCCCCGGGTCGCCGCGAAACTTGTTGACCACGAACCCGGCGACCAGCGCCTGGTCGGCCGGCTCCAGCAGCGCCACCGTGCCGAACAGCGCGGCGAACACGCCGCCCCGGTCGATGTCACCCACCACGATCGCGGGCAGCCCGGCCCGCCGCGCCAGCCCCATGTTGACGAAGTCGCCGTCGCGCAGGTTGATCTCCGCGGGGCTGCCGGCACCCTCGCAGACCACCACGTCGTACTCGGCGCGCAGCTCCGCCAGCGTCTCGAACACCGCCCCGGCGAGCCGCGGCCGCAGCGCGCGGTAGTCGCCGGCCGTCACCGTGTCGATCGCCTCGCCCAGCAGCACCACCTGGCTGGACCTGTCACTGCCCGGCTTGAGCAGCACGGGGTTGAAGCGCACGTCGGCCGGCACACCGCTGGCCGCCGCCTGCATCGCCTGCGCCCGCCCGATCTCGCCGCCCCGCCCGGCGCCGTCGACGACGACGGCGGAGTTGTTGGACATGTTTTGCGCCTTGAAGGGCGCCACCTTCACCCCGCGCCGGTGCAGCCAGCGGCAGATGCCCGCGGTGAGCACGCTCTTTCCCGCGTCGGACGTGGTGCCGGCGACGAGCAGCCCTCCGCTCACGCCCGGCCTCCGGCCGCCACGCCCCGGCCGCCGCGGGTGGCCAGGCCGGCGAGCGCGGCGGCGCCGGCGGCCAGCGCGACCGCGGCCACGCCGACCGCGCCCGAGAGGCGGGCGGCGCGGCGGATGTCGAGCGCGACGGGACGCGGGCCGTCGCCGAGGAACGGCCGGGTCTCCGACCGTCCGAAGTAGACGTTGCGGCCGCCGAGGCGGACCCCGAGCGCGCCAGCCATCGCCGCCTCGCAGTGGCCGGCGTTGGGGCTGGGGTGGTCGGTGCCGTCGCGCCGCCAGACCCGCAGCGTCTCCGGCCGCTCCCCGTCGACCACCGGCGCGGCGGCCACGGTCAGCGCCGCCGTCACCCGGGACGGCACGAGGTTGAGCAGGTCGTCGAGCCGCGCCGCCGCCGTGCCGAACCGGGCGTAGCGCGCGGACCGGTGCCCCACCATTGCGTCGAGCGTGTTGACCGCCCGGTAGCCGACCAGCCCGGGCAACCCCGCGACAGCGCCCCAGAAGAGCGGTGCGACGACCGCGTCGGAGGTGTTTTCCGCGACCGACTCGACCGTGGCGCGGGCGAGTTCCGGCTCGTCCAGGGCCGACGGATCGCGCCCGCAGAGGTGGCCGAGGCGCCCCCGGGCGGCGGGCAGGTCGGCCCGCTCCAGAGCACCTGCCATGTAGCCGGCCTCGCGCCGCAGCGTGCGCCCGCCCAGCACCGCCCAGGTGCCCGCCGCCACGAGCACCGCCCGCGCGACCGGGCGCCGCCGGGTGGCCATGCTCGCCGCGACCGCCGCGGCGACCGGCACACCCACGGCGACGGCGGTGAACACGGCGCCCGCCGCGCGGTCCGGCCGGTAGAGCCGCCGCTCCAGCGCGGTCGCCGCCCGACCGAAACCGGCCACCGGATGGAAGCGCCGTGGATCTCCCACCAGCGCGTCGACGGCGAAGCCGGCGAGCATGCCCGCGGCGTTGGCCAGGCTCATCGGCCCCCGACTCCTGGTCGCATGACCTCACCTCCTTAGGCAGCCTAGGGCCTGCCTCGTGGACCTCGTCTCGCTCCACCGAGATCCAGGCGGCGTCCGGCGCAGCCCTTCGAGATCCAGGGGACAGGCCCTCGGCGCCGGTGACGGGTAGAGGCCCGCCGGGACCGGCCCATATGTCCGGGCCCCGGCGGGCGCCCGCCTCGCTGGGATGGGCTCGTGTCAGCGAGACGGGCGGAAGCGGGTGGGTCGGTGAGCGGACCGGCCCACCTGCCGGCCCTTGGATGCCGGCGGCGGTCCTACGGGAGGCAGAGGAGGACCGCCGCCGGCCGTGTCCGGGCGCTGCGCGACCCTGGACACCACCGCCCTCCGGGCAGCTCGTCGCCAGCCGGAACCCGTGGGCGGTCGCTAGGCGGGCACCGGCGTCCGGCTCCGGGCGCGCCGGCCCCGCACCTTGCCACCGGACGCCTCCGTCTCGGACATGCCACCGTCCGGGTCGGTGAGGCCGGCGGCCCGTACGGCCGCACCCGGGTCGGGCTCGGCGCCGTCGCCCGGCAGCATGTCCGCGCTCAGGCCGTCGGCCGTCGAGTCGCCGTCGTCCTCCGCCTCGTCGAGGTCGTCGGTCTCGTCGTCGTCGGACTCGTCGTCATCGGTCTCAGCGGGCACCGTGGCGGCGCCGGCGGGCGCGAACGAGTCGAGCTCCTCGTCGAACTCGCGCCCACCGCGCAGCGCCGCCAGCCCGTCGTACGCCGTGCCCGGCGAGATCGGGCCGGCGCCGAGGTCGGGGGTCGGGAAGTCGTCGAACGGGTGGTCGCCGTAGCTCGCCGGCGCCTCGCCCTCGGGCACCGGCACGGTCGCCTCGCCGCGCACCCGGTTTTCCGCCTCGGCGTCCTCGACCGCGCTGGTCGGGCCCGTCGGGCGGGTGCGCGCGAACCGGGCTTTCCCGCGCGACAGATCGTGACCAATGGTGACCGCCTCCATCTCGTACGTCACGCGGGTGTTGCCCTCGGTGTCGGTCCAGTCGCGCGTGTAGAGGCGGCCGACCACGACCACGGGATCGCCGACCATCACGCTGGAGGCGACGCCCTCGGCGAGCCTCCGCCAGCAGCTCACCCGCACGCGCAGGCTGTTGCCGTCGACCCACTCCCCCGACTGTCGGTCGCGGCGGCGGGCGGTCGAGGCGACCCTGAAGTGCGCGACAAGCGTGTTGCTCTGGCTGGTGCGCCGCCACTCGGGCGCGGTCAGCACATTTCCGATCAAAGTGAGATAAGTATCGAACATCGTGTCTCCCCCACAGGGGTCCGAAGGGCTCGTGGCGCGAGTCGACTCGTGGGCCAGCGTGGCCCCGGACGCCACCCCTCGCCACCACCCGACCGCCGGGCTGTGGACAAGCGACCGCCTTGTGGAAAACACCCTGATCAAGCACTGATGTGCTACGCGGCACCATGGCGTACCGTTCCCGCATGGCAGACGGGCAGGCGGACATCCTCGGCGAGCCGTACCAGAGCAGGGTCATCGACCTGGGCCACGACGACGAGGGACCGGTCGTCGCGACGCTGGTGTCCCGCCGCGCACAAGCGCCCACCGGGCGCGCGGTGCTCTACGTGCACGGGTTCGTCGACTACTTCTTCCAGACCCACCTGGCCGAGTTCTTCACCGACCGCGGCTGGGACTTCTACGCGCTCGACCTCCGCAAATACGGGCGCAGCCTGCGTCCACACCAGACGCCGAACTTCTGCCGCAGCCTCACCGACTACTACCCGGAGCTCGACGCCGCCGCCCGCATCATCCGCGACGAGGACGGCCACGACACGCTGCTCGTCAACGGACACTCAACGGGCGGCCTGATCACGTCGCTGTGGGCGCACGACCGCCGCGCGGAGGGCTGGGTCGACGGGCTCGTGCTCAACAGCCCGTTCTTCGACTTCAACGCGCCCTGGCTCATGCGCAGACCCATCGCGGCCGCCGTCGCCCGCGTCGGCCGCGCCCGCCCGCGGCGGATCATCCCGCTCGGCCTCTCCCCGGTGTACGGCCAGACCCTCCACGCCGAGCAGCGCGGCGAGTGGACCTACGACCTGGCGTGGAAGCCGCTCCTCGGCTTTCCGGTGCGCGCCGGGTGGCTGGGCGCGATCCGCGAGGCCCAGCAGCGACTGCGGGGCGGTCTGGCGATCCCGGCGCCGGTGCTGCTGGCCTGCTCGGTGCGGAGCTTTCGCGGGTCACGCTGGCACGAGGCGGCCACGATCGCCGACGCGGTCCTCGACGTCGAGCACATGGTGCGCTGGGCGCCCGGCCTGGGCCCGCACGTCACGGTCGTCCGGATCGACGGCGGGATGCACGACCTGACCCTCTCCGGGCCGGCGGTGCGCGCCAGGGTGTTCGACGAGATGGACCGCTGGATGGGCGCGTACATCCAGCGCCCCCTCCAGATCGACGAGGCTGCTGCCTGAGGGACGGCTGAAGGTTGCCTGAGGGTCCGACACCGGCATCGGCCGTAAAGCCGGTGCTCGTCAGCCGCGTACCTGGAAATCTAATATGTGCTGGCCAGTGTTGCCGTCACTGCGTCGTGCGCTCGTAGCTCAGCGGATAGAGCAGCTGCCTTCTAAGCAGTTGGTCGCAGGTTCGAATCCTGCCGAGCGCGCACATCTTTCACATACCGTAGTTCGGCGCCGCGGGCCTCCAGCACGAGGTCGCCGCCCGTCTCGCAGCGCGGCGCCGCGGGCCTCCAGCACGAGGCCGGCGCCCGTCTTGCGGCACGGGCGCCGCGGGCGTCCAGCACGAGGCCGGCGCCCGCGGCGCGGGAAGAGCCCTAGCCCTTGACCGGGATGGCCTGCGACTTCATGGCCTCGATGGTCGAGGTCTGCGCCGCCTTCAGGGCGTCGGTCAGCGTGCTCTGGCCGGACGCCGCGGCCTTGAACCCGTCGGCCGCGTCCGCGTAGGTCTTGGTCATGATCGGGCCCCAGACGAAGTCGGGCGACACCTGGGCGGACGCCTCGGCGAAGACCTCGTAGATCTTCTGGCCGCCGTAGAACTCCACGCCGCTGCTCAGCGCGGGCAGCGTGGCGCCGGCCTTCGTCGCCGGGTACAGGTTGGCCTTCTGGTTGAGCAGGGTCAGGGCCTCGTCCGAGCTGTTGAGCCAGAGCGCGAACTGCGCCGCCTCGTACGGGTGCTTCGAGGTCTTGAAGACCGCGGTGGACGAGCCGCCCCAGTTACCGGCGGCCTTGTCGCCGGCGTTCCACTGCGGCATCGGCGCTACCGCCCACTTGCCCTTGGTGGCGGGCGCGCCGGTGGCGATGGAGTTGGCGCCCCAGACGGCCGAGACCCAGGTCCAGGCCTTGCCGGTGTTGTAGGCGTTGTCCCACTCCGTGGTCCATGGCGGCACGGTCGAGACGAGCTTGCGGGTGAGCAGGTCCTGCCAGTAGTTGGCCACCTCGGTGGTCTTCACGTCGGCGAAGTCGACGGTCCACTGTGAGCCGTCGTTGCCGAACCAGCGGCCACCGGCCTGCCACGCCAGCCCGGCGAACTGGTTGACGTCGCTCTGCGAGAAGTTGGTGATGTACCCGCCCGCGGCCTTGACCTTCTCCGCCGCAGCGGCGTACTCCGCCCAGGTGGTGGGCACCGCGATACCGTTCTGCTCGAACAGGTCGGCGCGGTAGAACATGGCCATCGGGCCGGCGTCCTGCGGGATGGCGTACACCGAGTCCTGCTCGCCGAACGTGACCTGCCCCCACGTCCAGTCGACGAACTTGTCCTTGGCGCCGGTGACGTTGTCGCACGAGGCGAGGTTGGTCAGTCCATCCTGGACCCGGAAGCTCGGCAGCGTGTCGTACTCGATCTGGCCGAGGTCCGGCGCGTTGCCGGCCTTGAGCTGGTTGAAGAAGTTCTGGTACGTGCCGCCGTTGCCGTTCGGCCCGGTCTGCACCTTGACCTGGATGTTGGGGTTCTTGTCGTTCCAGACCTTGACCACGTCCTCGATCCCGGGGATCCACGAGGTGAATGTCAGGTTGACCGTTCCACCGGAGGGCGCGCAGGCACTCGAGGCGGTGGCGCCGGTGGATGAGGAGTCCGACCCGCACGCGGCCAGGGCGAGTGCGGATGCCAGCAGGACGCTGGCCGGTTTGAAAATAGCCTTCATCGTGGGTTCCTTTCGTAGGGCGGCTATTTCACGGCCCCCGTGCCGAGTCCGTTGCGCCAGAAGCGCTGCAAGAGGAGGAATGCGACGATCAGCGGAGCGATCGACAGCAGCGAGCCGACGAGCACGAGCCCGCGCAGCTCCGGCAGTTGGTTCACCTGCGTGTTCCAGGTGTAGAGGCCGAGCGTCACCGGAAACAGCCGCTCGTCGCCGAGCATGATCAGCGGTAGCAGGAAGCTGTTCCAGACGGCGACGAAGTGGAAGAGGAAAATCGTCACCAGACCCGGAAACATCAGCCGGCTGGCGACGGTGAAGAACGTGCGCACCTCGCCGGCCCCGTCGAGGCGCGCCGCCTCCAGCAGTTCGTCCGGCACGCTCGCCCCGGCGTAGATCTGCGCGAGGTACACGCCGAACGGGTTGACGAGGCTGGGCAGAAACACCGACCAGAACGTGTTGGTGGCGCCGACGTAGCTGAAGATGAGAAACAGCGGGAGCGCGAGCGCCGTGGCCGGCACGAGCACGCCGCCGAGCACCAGGTTGAAGAGCGCCTCGCGGCCGGGAAAGCGGTACTTCGACAGCGCGTACCCGCACATGGCGGCGAGCAGCGTGCCGAGGAGAGCGGCCCCGCCCGTGTACGCGATGCTGTTGCCGACCCAGCGCAGAAACACGCCGTCGCGGTAGGTCAGCAGCTCGCGCACGTTGTCGACGAGCGCGAAGTCGGCGAACCACAATGGGTTCGTGCCGGTGAACTGGGCCCGGTTCTTCGTGGCGGCGACGACCAGCCACCAGACCGGCAGCAGGATGTAGACGGTGCAGACGCCCATGACGAGCATCGCGAACGAGCGACCTTTCACCGCCACCCCTTCCGTTGAGTGATCTTGAGGAAGCCGAACGACAGCGCGAAGGTCGCCAGCGCGAGCACCACCGAGAAGGCGGCCGCCAGGTTGAAGTTCGGGATCGAGGAGGTCGAGTACACGGTCATGTTGGGCGTGTAGGTGCTCGACACCGCGGAGCTGAAGCTGCGGAAGACCTGTGGTTCGGCCAGCAGCTGGAGCGTGCCGATGATGGAGAACACGGTGGTCAGCACCAGCGCCGGCGCGACGAGCGGGATCTTGATCGACCAGGCCACCCGGATCGGTCCGGCGCCGTCGAGCCGGGCCGCCTCGTAGATCTCCGTCGGGATCGCCAGCAGGTACGAGTAGATGATGATCATGTTGTAGCCGACGTAGACCCAGGTCACGACGTTCGCGATCGCCCACAGCACGAAGTCGGCGGAGAGCAGGTCGACGCGCGACGTGACGGCCGTGAACGGCGACAGGTTGGGCGAGTAGAGGAAGCCCCACATGATCGACGCGACAACGCCCGGCACCGCGTACGGCAGGAAGAAGGCGAGCCGGAAGAAACGCCCGGCCTTGACCAGCCCGGAGTCCAGCAGGAGCGCGGTCAGCAGGGCGATGCCCAGCATGACCGGCACCTGCACGACGCCGAAGAGCAGCACCCGGCCGATGGAGGACCAGAAGGGCCCGTCCGAGAAGACCCGGCTGTACTGGGTCAGCCCGCCGAACACCTCGCGCGCCGGGCCGAACGTGCCGACCCGCTCCACTTTGTACAGTGACTGCACCACCGCGTAGCCGACGGGCAGGATGAAGAACAACGCGAACAGCACCCCGAACGGCAAGACGAAGAAAGTGATGGCGCCCTTGTGTGGGACCCGGCGCCGCACTGCTCTCGCGGTCATCTCGACTCCTCGCGAACCACCCGCACCTCGCCGGCGGGGATGCGCATCAGGCCGTTCACGGCGTCGCCGGTCACCAGCTCCTGGCCGGTGGCCGCGTACTCGGCGTCGCCCGTGCCGTGGTTGACGACGAACAGGTAGCCGCGGCGCCCGTCGCTCCGGCGCACCACCTCCACCGAGCCGTCGCCGTCCGGGCCGAGCGGCCGTACGCCGGCCGTCCGGACCGCCTCGCGGACCACGTCGCGCAGGGCGTCGGGCCGCAGTTCGGTGGCGACGTACCACGCGGTGCCCGCGTGGTACGCGTTTCGGGTGATCGCCGCGACGCCCGGCAGTGGGCCGTCGACGTAGCGGGCCACGGGTCGCGCGGTCGTGGCGCGGAGGCGCTCGGTCCACAGCCCGGCCCGGGCCCCACTGTCCAGCGACACCTCGTGCCCGGGTAGCAGCGGCACGAACTCCTCGACCACCACGCCCAGCAGCTCGCGGAAGGCTCCCGGGTATCCGCCGGGGCGGATGCGATCGTCCTGGTCGACGATGCCGCTGTTGAACGTGACCAGCACGTGCCCGCCGGCCGCCACGTACGCGTGCAGCGCCGCCGCCTCCTGGTCCGAGACAAGGTGGAGGCAGGGCACGACGACAAGGCGGTAGCGGTCCAGCGCCGCCGAAGGGGCCACCACGTCGGTGGTCACGCCCACCTCGCGCATCGCGTTGTACGCCCGATGCACCTGGTCGAGGTAGCGCACGTCCTGCGAGGGGCGGCTCTCCCCGTCGCACGCCCACCAGGACTGCCAGCTGAAGAGCAGGGCCACGTCGGTGTCCACAGTGGTCCCGGCGACCTCCGCCAGCCGGTCGAGGGTGACGGAGAGCCGCAGCACCTCCCGCCAGACCTCGGTGTCGGTGCCGGCGTGCGGGACGAGGGCCGAGTGGAACTTCTCCGCGCCCTGCAGCGAAGCGCGCCACTGGAAGAAGCAGACCGAGTCGGCACCCCGCGCGACGTACGTCAGCGAGTTGCGGATCATCTCCCCCGGCGCCTTCGCCAGGTTGTGCGGCTGCCAGGTGACCGCGCCGACCGCCGACTCCATGAGCATCCACGGCTGGCCGCCGGCGAGTCCGCGGGTGAGATCCGCGGCGAACGCCAGCTCGGCCGTGGGGTCGCCGAGCCGGTGGTCGAGGTAGTGGTCGTTGGCCACCACGTCCATCTCGGGCGCCCAGGTCCAGTAGTCGAGGTTGCGGATGTGCGCGGTGACCATGAAGTTCGTGGTGATCGGCGCGGCTGAGTGCCGGCGCAGCACCTCGACCTCGGCGCGGTAGTAGTCGAGCAGCTCGTCCGAGCTGAAGCGGTGGAAGTCGAGCACCTGGCCGGGGTTGCGGGCGGACAGCGCCTGGCGGGGCGGCTGCACCTCGGCCCAGTCCCCGTACCGCTGGCTCCAGAACGACGTCCCCCACCCGTCGTTGAGCGCGTCGACGCTCCCGTAGCGCTTGCGCAGCCAGCGCCGGAACGCTTCGGCGGTCTCCTCGTCGTAGCAGTGTGCGTTGTGGCAGCCGAGCTCGTTGGAGACGTGCCAGAGCGCGAGCGCCGGGTGCTCGCCGTACCGCCGGGCGACCTGCTCCACGAGCGCCAGCGCCCGCCGCCGGAAGATCGGCGAGCTGGGGCACCAGGCCTGGCGGCCGCCGGGATAACGGGTGGTGCCGTCGGCCGCGACCGGCAGGATCTCCGGGTGCCGGGCGGCCAGCCACGGTGGCGGCGACGCCGTGCCGGTACCCAGGTTGATCTTGATGCCGTGCTCGTGCAGCAGGTCCACGATCGCGTCGAGCCCGGTGAAGTCGTACTCGTCCGGCCGCGGCTCGAGGTACGCCCAGCCGAAGATGTTGATCGCGACGAGGTCGACGCCGGCCTCCCGCATCAGCCAGACGTCCTCGCGCCAGACGTCGGGCGACCACTGCTCCGGGTTGTAGTCGCAGCCCAGGCTGATGCCGGCAGCAATCATCGGCTCCCCTCCGAGGTCAGAGCGTGTGTGCACGTGCACATGTGTGAACGTGCACACACTAGGTCCAGCTGCTCGCCCGGGTCAAGGCCTGGCGCTAGAGTGACTGCGTGCAGCGGCCGAAGGGGGCGTCGAAGCGGGCGACCGTGCACGACGTCGCGGCCGTCGCGGGCGTCTCACGGGGCACCGTCAGCCGCGTTCTCAACGGTGGGTATGTGTCGGCGGCGGCCCGCGCGGCGATCGAGGCCGCCATCGCCGAGGTCGGCTACGCGCCCAACACCGCCGCGCGCAACCTCGTCACCCAGCGCTCCCAGGCGGTCGGCTTCCTCGTCCTGGAGCCACACAGCCTGCTGCTCGAAGACCCCAACATCGGCGCCATCATGCTCGGCGTCAACTCGGTGCTCTCCGAAGCCGACTACCAGATGGTCAACCTTGTCATCGACTCGGCGCGCGACATCGAGCGGATCTCCAGGTACCTCAGCGGCGGCTTCGTCGACGGCGCCGTGATCGTCTCGGCCCGGGCAAACGACCCGATCACCCGGCTCGTCGCCGACCTCGCGCTGCCGGCCGCGTTCGTCGGGCACCCGCCCGACCTGGGGGTGGGCATCCCGTTCGTCGGCGTCGACAACATCAGCTCCGCGCGGGCGATCACCGAGCGGCTTGTCGCCACCGGGCGCAAGCACATCGGCATGATCGCCGCGGCGCTCGACCGCGACTCCGGCGCCGACCGGCTCACCGGCTTTCGGCAGGCGCTCGGGCGCCGGTTCGCCCCCAGGCTCGTCGCCCAGGTCGACTTCTACAACTACTCGGCGGGCATGGAGGGCATGCGCGAGCTGCTCCGGCGCGAGCCACGCATCGACGGCGTCTTCGCCGCGTCAGACTCGGTCGCCGCCGGCGCCCTGCACGTGCTGCGCGAGGCCGGCCGCGCGGTCCCCGACGACGTCGGTGTGGTCGGCTTCGACGACAGCCCGTGGGCCCAGCGCACCGATCCCGCTCTGTCCACTGTGCACCAGCCGGCCAAGGAGGTCGGCGCGCTCGCGGCCGACCTCGTGCTGCAACAGCTCAGGGGCAAGACCCCGCGCTCCGACGGCATCCTCCTGCCCACGCCCATCGTCTGGCGGGCCAGCGCCTGAGACTCAGCGCCGCCTGATCCACCAGGCGAGGGCCACCGCGACCGCCCCCGTGACCCACAGGCAGCACGACGCGGCGGCGACAAGGCCGACGATCCCCCACTCCACCTACGCCTCCAGCTCCTCGGCCCACCGCTCCGACCAGCGGGCCAGCGGGCGTAGCGCCTGGTAGGCGTCGCGGCCGAGCGGCGTCAGCGCGTACGAGGTGTCTGGCAGCTGCGCCACGATCCGGCCCTCGACCAGCTCGCCCAGCCGCTGGCGCAGCACGCTCGACGACATGTTGCCGCAGCGCTGCTGCAGCGCCCGGAAGCCCACCGGCCCCTCCCGCAGCTCCCACAGGATGCGCAGGCTCCACCGCCGGCCGAACAGGTCCAGCGCGGCCATCAACGGGCGGCCCGTGGTCGAGCCCCGGACCGGCTCGCCCGGCTTCGGAGCGGTCACGCACAACCCCCTGGCGCTTCGGATAGAGAAACGCTACCGTGCTTCTAAAACAGAAGCAGCAAGGGAGGGGCCGGCCATGGCTCGCATCGCACCGCTCACCCCGCCGTACCCGACGGACGTCGCCACCACACTCGCGAAGTGGATGCCGCCCGGCTCCGACCGCGCGCCGCTGGTGCTCTTCCGCGTCCTGGAGCGCCACCCCGAGCTCGCCTCGCGGATGCGCGCGGTCGGCTCGGGCCTGCTCGGCCACGGCGCGCTGCCGCCCGCCGACCGCGAGCTCGTGATCCTGCGCACCACCGCCCGCGCCGCCTGCTGGTACGAGTGGGGCGTCCACGCCCAGGGCTTCGCCGAGCTCACGCCGGCCCGGATCGAGGCGACCGCGGTCGAGGAGACGGACGACCCGCTGATGGTCGCGGCCGACGAGCTGCACGACCACTCGCGCTGGTCAGACGCGACATGGCGGGCCATGCGCGAGCGCTACACCGACGCGCAGCTGATCGAGCTGCTGGTGCTCGCCGGCTGGTACCGCGTGATCAGCTACGTCGTAACCAACTTGCTGGACGACGAGGACGCCCGCGAGGATCGGGTGCGTGATCGACCAGCTCAGCGTTGACGAGCTTGACGCGTGCCTCGCCCTCGCCCAGGATCGCGACTGGCCGCCCGAGCGGCACAAGTGGCGCCTCCTCTTCGACATCGGCACGGTCTACGGCGTGCGCGACGAGGGCGGCAGGGTCGTCGCGACCACGATCCTGACCAGGTTCGGCGCCGGTCTGGCCGCGATAAGCATGGTGCTCGTCGCCACGAGCCACGGGCGGCAGGGCATCGGCCGGGCGCTGATGACCCGGGCAATCTCCGACGCGGGCGGCGCCACCGTCGTCCTCAACGCCACCGAGTACGGCCGCCCGCTCTACGAACGGCTCGGCTTCGTCACCGTGGGGCGCACGCTCACCCACGTCGGGCACTTCACCGGCGGCGGCGAGCACGCCTCACGGCCGGCCACGCCCGCCGACCACAGCGCGATCCACCAGCTCGACACCGAGGTCAACGGCGCGGACCGGAAGATCCTCGTGGACCGCCTGCCGGCCTTCGCGTCAGAGGTGCGCGCCGTCGTGCGCGAGGGAGCCATCACCGGGTACGCCGCGGCATGGCCCAACCACGACAACACCGTGATCGGCCCGGTGCTGGCCGAGACGCCGGCCGAGGCCCGCGGGCTGATCGCCGACCTGGCGGCGGGAGTCGGGGGTCCGATCCGCCTCGACCTCGACGGCCGCCACCCCGAGCTGCACGGCTGGGCGGTGGAGCGCGGCCTCGAGCTGCGCAGGACGACGGCGGTCATGGCGCTCGGCGGGCCGCTCCCCGGTGACCGCGGCCGGTGGTTCGTCCCGATGATGCAAGCACTGGGCTGACCTTCTTGACAGGACGTGCGCGCACCCCGACCCTTTGTGATGACAACCCTCGATATAGGAGGTCGCGGTGGCCAAGGGGAAGTTCGAGCTCGTGTTCCTCGCCGGTGGCTTGCTGCTCGACGTGCTGCAGATGCGCCTTCGCCGCGCGCCGGCGACACCCCGCGAGGTGGTTGGCGCCGCGATGTTCGCGCTCGACCAGACCTTCGACGAGCGGCGCACCCACCTGGCCGACCCGCGGGCCGTCGCCGACCAGATCGACGTGATCAAGGCCGAGCTCTGCTCCGACGAGCCACACAAGCTGGTCCTGGAGGCCTACCTCGACGAGCTTGCCACCCGCGCCGCCACCGACGCCGAGCTCAGCGAGGCCGTCGACCGACTCCGCGAGGCCGTCCGCGGCTGGCAGAGCTGAGGTCCCTTTCTTCAGAAGGATGTCCCGGCTCCGCGAAATTCCTTTGAAACTCAACGTGGTGGCCGCGGGTCTTGGCGGAAGGCCGCGGCCAGGCGGCGCAGGCCTCCGCCGATGCGCTCGGTGGGGATGGCGCCGTAGCCGATTACCAGACCGTCTCGCGCCGGCTCGCCCAGGTTGTAGTCGCGGAGCGCCTGCACGCCCACGCCCGCCGATCGGGCGTTGGCGACAACGGGATCGACATCCACTGTGGACAGTGCGCACAGGTGCAGGCCGGCAGCGGACGGCACCGTCTCCAGCCACGGCGCGAAGTCCTCGGCCAGCGCGTCGACGATGCGGGCGTGCCGTTCGGCGTATTGGCGGTTGGCCTTGCGCACGTGCCGCGCGAGCAGGCCCTCGTCGATGAACCGGGCCAGAGCGGCCTGTGTGGGCAGGTCGCCGTGCCAGTCGCTGAGCAGCTTGGCACCGGCCAGCGCCGGTTGCAGCGAGGCGGGCGCGACGAGGAAGCCGAGCCGCAGCATGGGCAGGAGTGTCTTGCTGAACGAGCCGACGTATACCACCCGCCCACCGCGGTCCAGGCTCTGCAACGGCTCCAGCGGCCGGTCCTCGAAGCGGAACTCGCTGTCGTAGTCGTCTTCGATCACCACCGCGTCCCGCCGCTCGGCCCAGGCGAGCAGCGCCGCGCGGCGGGCGAGCGAAAGCGGTGTACCCATCGGAAACTGGTGTGACGGCGTGACGTAGACGAGCCTCACGGCGGCCGGGATCGCGGCGACGTCGATGCCCTCCGCGTCCACCGGCACGCCCACGACACGAGCGCCGAGCGACTGGAAGAGCAGCCGCGCCGGCCAGTAGCCGGGCTCCTCCACCGCGACGGTGCCGCCCGGCTCGACGAGCACGCGGCCGATCAGGTCGAGGGCCTGCTGGGCGCCGTGGGTGACCAGCACGTCGTCCGCGCCCGTCCGCACCGAGCGGGCCACCCCGATGTGGCGGGCGATCGCGGCGCGCAGGCCGGCGTGGCCGCGCGGGTCGCCGTACGTGGCCGAGCGCACCGCGGACGCGCGCAGCTCGCGGGCGACGAGCCGGCGCCACGTCTCGATCGGGAAGAAGCGGCCGTCCGGCACGCCGACCGCGAAGTCGTACTCCACAGTGGACGCTTCGAGGGCCGGCACGGCGAGGGTGCGCCAGAGCGGCCGAGGGCGCACGTTCGAGCCGGAGGGCGCGGCCCGGGAGCGGAGGCGGCCGAGCGGCTCGGTCGACACGAACGTGCCCGCGCCCACCCGGCTGACCAGAAAGCCCTCGGCGGTCAACCGCTCGTAGGCGACGGACACGGTGTTGCGGGAGACCTCCAGTCGCTGGGCGAGGTCGCGGGTCGGCGGCAACCGCTCCCCCGAGCGCAGGCGCCCGTCCAGGATCGCGTCGAGCAGCTGGCGGTAGATGCCGGCGGCCAGGTCGCGTCGCCCGGTGAGGCTGACGTGGATGTCCATCGCCCCGCAGCCTAGCACCGCCGTGGGAGCGCTCTCACCAACGCAGCAGGACCCGTTTGGTAACAGCTTGAGAGCGCTCTCTTGACAAGCCGGACACGCAACCGCGACCCTCCTGTGAGAGCGCTCTCAGCGCCAGGAGGAAGGGGCACCCTATGCGCGGACATGACCGCGGTCGCCGGTTCGCGGCCGTGGCCGTCGCCGTCACGACGGCGACCTTGCTGGCCGCCTGCGGCGGCGACGATGGCGACAGCGGTAGCGGAGACGGGCCGATCACGCTGACGGTCGACGTCTTCGGGCAGTTCGGATACGACGATCTCTACAAGCAGTACGAGGCGAGCCACCCCAACGTGAAGATCGTCGAGCGCGGCACCGGCAGCAACCTCGACGAGTACTCGCCGAAGCTCACCCAGTGGCTCGCGGCGGGCAAGGGCGCCGGCGACATCGTGGCGATCGAGGAGGGCCTGCTCGTCGAGTACAAGGCCAACCCCGGCAACTTCGTCAACCTGCTCGACCACGGCGCGGCCGAGCTCAAGGGCAACTTCATGGAGTGGAAGTGGAACCAGGGGCTCACCGCTGACGGCAAGCAGCTCGTCGGCCTCGGCACCGACGTCGGCGGCATGGCGATGTGCTACCGCAAGGACCTCTTCGAGAAGGCCGGCCTGCCCACCGAGCGGGACGCGGTCTCCAAGCTGTGGCCCACCTGGCAGGACTACATCAAGGTCGGCGAGCGGTTCAAGGCCAAGAACACCGGCGCGGCCTTCCTCGACGCCGCCACCAACACGTTCAACACGATCGTGCTCCAGGAAGCTGGCACCGGCGGCGGCTTCCACTACTACGACACGAGCGACAACCTCGTGGTCGACAGCAACCCGGTGGTCAAGCAGGCCTGGGACACCACAATGGACATCATCGACTCCGGCCTCTCCGGCAAGTACCAGGCCTGGTCCGACGACTGGGTGGCCGCGTTCAAGCAGGCCAAGTTCGCCACGATCGCCTGCCCGGCGTGGATGACCGGCGTCATCGAGGGCAACGCGGGCGCGGGCGCCTCCGGCAAGTGGGACATCGCCACCGTGCCGGGCAACGGTGGCAACTGGGGCGGCTCCTTCCTCGCCGTGCCCAAGCAGAGCAAGCACCAGGCTGAAGCGGTCGAGCTGGCCAAGTTCCTGACCAGCCCGCAGGGCCAGATCGGCGCGTTCAAGGCGAAGGGCCCGCTGCCCTCCTCGCCGCAAGCGCTCGACGACCCGGCCGTCACGGCGGCGACGAGCGCGTACTTCAGCGGGGCGCCCACCGGCCAGATCTTCGGGGCCGGTGCGAAGAGCCTCAAGCCGGTCTACATGGGACCGAAGAACCAAGCGGTGCGGACGGAGGTGGAAAACGCGGTGCGCACGGTCGAGCTCGGCCAACGCAGTCCCACAGACGGCTGGACCGACGCCGTGAACAACGCCAAGAAGGCCGCGGACAAGTAGTGGCCACCAGCCTCGAAGTCCGCACCCAGCCCGGGACGCCGGTCAGCCACCGGCGTCCCGGGTCACCCCGGCGACACCGGCTCAGCCGCCTCGACGTGAGGTGCTCGCCGTACCTGTACATCGCGCCGTTCTTCGTGCTCTTCGCGGTGTTCGGCGCCTACCCGCTGGTGTACACGTTGTGGGTCTCGCTGCACGAGTGGGACCTGCTCGCGCGGGAGCATCCTTTCGTGGGGCTGGCGAACTACAGCGCGCTGATGAGCGACGTCGACTTCTGGAACTCGGTGTACAACACGCTCGGCATCTTCGTGCTCTCGACGGTGCCACAGCTGCTGCTCGCGCTCTGGCTGGCCAACCTGCTCAACCGCCAGCTGCGTGCCCGCACGTTCTTCCGGATGGGCGTGCTGATCCCGAACATCACCTCCACCGCGGCGGTGGCGATCGTCTTCGGGCAGCTCTTCAGCCGCGACTTCGGGCTCGTCAACTGGGTGCTCGGCCTCGTCGGCGTCGGCCCGATCGACTGGAACGCGAGCAAGCTCAGCTCCTGGATCGCCATCTCCACCATGGTCGACTGGCGGTGGACCGGCTACAACGCGCTCATCTTCCTGGCCGCGATGCAGGCCATCCCCCGCGACCTGTACGAGTCGGCCGCGATCGACGGCGCCCGCCCGGCGCGGCAGTTCTGGTCGATCACGGTGCCGCTGCTCCGCCCCACCATCGTCTTCTGCGTCATCATCTCCACGATCGGCGGCCTCCAGCTCTTCACCGAGCCGCTCCTCTTCAACTCCGGTACCAACCCCATCCGCGGCGGGCCGCTGCGCGAGTCGCAGACCATGACGATGTACATGTTCGAGAACGCGTTCGCGCCCAACTACAACTTCGGGTACGGCGCCGCGGTCGCCTGGATGCTCTTCGCCCTCATCGTCGTCGTCGCCATCGTCAACGTGCTCCTCGTCCGAAGGGCGGCGCGGTCCTCATGAGCCTCTGGAAAGGCACGCGCCTCACCTACGTGGCCCTGCTGCTCGCCGGCGTGATGTCGATCTTCCCGATCTACTGGATGTTCGTGGTGGCCACCCGCTCCAGCGACGCGATGGGCGAGGTGCCCCCGCCCGTCACCCCCGGCGGCAACCTGCCCGGCAACCTCGACCGCCTCTTCTCCAACGCCGACGCCCACTTCCTCACCGGCATGCTCAACTCGGCCATCGTCGCCGGCTGCGTGACGCTGAGCGTGGTGTTCTTCTCGTCGCTGGCCGGCTTCGCCTTCGCCAAGCTCCGCTTTCGCGGCTCCAACGCGCTGCTGCTCGTCATCATCGCGACGATGATGGTGCCCACCCAGCTCGGCGTGATCCCGCTGTACATGCTGATGACCGACCTGGGCTGGAACGACCGCCTGCAGGCCGTGATCGTGCCCGCGCTGGTCACCGGCTTCGGCGTCTTCATGATGCGCCAGTACGCCGCCCAGGCCGTCTCGGACGAGCTGATCGAGGCGGCCCGCGTCGACGGCTGCGGCACGTTCCGCATCTTCCGCAGCGTGGTCGCCCCCGCGCTACGCCCGGCCGCCGCCGTGCTCGGCCTCCTCACGTTCATGACCACGTGGAACGACTTCCTGTGGCCCTACGCCGTGCTCAACGACCCGGAGAACCCCACCGTCCAGCTCTCCCTGCGCGCCCTCTCCAACGGCTACTACCAGGACATGTCGCAGGTCTTCACGGGTACCGCCATCGCCACGCTGCCGCTGCTCGCCGTGTTCGTCATCTTCGGACGCCAGATCATCGGGGGGATCATGGAAGGCGCGGTCAAGGCGTGACGTCCGCACGCGAACGCCCGACGCTGGAGGAGGTGGCGCGCCGGGCGGGGGTCTCGCGCGCCACCGTCTCCCGCGTGGTCAACGGCTCCCCGACGGTCGCCCCACCCATCCAGGAGGCGGTACGCCGCGCGGTGCGCGAGCTCGGCTACGTGCCCAACCTGGCCGCCCGCACGCTCGTCACCCAGCGGACGGACTCCATCGCCCTGGTACTCCCCGAAACCGCCACCCGCGTCTTCTCCGACGACCCCCTCTTCCCGGGAATCGTGCGCGGCGTGAGCCAGGAACTCGAGGCGGCGGACCGCCAGCTGGTGCTGATGATGGCCGGCTCGGCGGCCAGCCACGACCGCATCGAACGCTACGCGATGGGCCGCCACGTGGACGGCGTGATGTTCGCCTCGATGCACGGCATGGACCCGCTGCCCGGCGCCCTGGCCCGGATCGGCATGCCCGCGGTATGCAGCGGCCGCCCTTTGGGCCGGCCGGGAGTGCCCTATGTGGACATAGACCACGTGAGCGGCGTGACCAGCGCCATCCAACACCTGTTCGACAGCGGTCGGCAGCGCATCGCGACGATCGCCGGCCCGCAGGACATGGTCGCGGGAATCGAACGCCTGGCCGGCTACCGCGACGCCCTTCGGGGGTCGGACCGCCGCTCGATCGTCGCGGTCGGCGACTTCACCCGCGAGTCGGGCGCGGTCGCGATGCGCCACCTCCTCGACGACGACCCGAAGCTTGACGCGGTGTTCGTGGCCTCGGACCTCATGGCCGACGGCGCGCTCCGCACGCTCCGCGAGGCGGGGCGGCGGGTGCCGGAGGATGTCGCGGTGATCGGCTTCGACGACGCCGAGTTCGCCAGCTACACCGACCCTCCACTCACGACGGTCCGCCAACCCATCATCGACATCGGCCGCGAAATGGTGCGACTCCTGCTGAGACTCGCCGAGGGCGAGCCGGTCGAAGAAGCCCTGATCCTCCCCACCCACCTGGTCGTGAGAGACAGCGCCTAGCAGCTCTGCAGAACACGCTCCACATCTGAGACGGCGTGGACGACGACCGCGTCGGCGGCGAGCTCCTCTGGGAGGTGGCGACGCCGTCCTTCGTGCGCCAGCAAGGTGGGACAGCCAGGTGGAAGCACGACGGCGTCGGCGAGACCGATGAACTTGACGAGCAAGTCGAGGACCAGTCCCGGGGAGAAGCGGCTGATTGTCACGCAGTCGACAGTGGCGTAGATGTCTGCCGTGCTGCCGTCGTCGGTGCTGATGTGCCAGTAGCTGCCATCAGGGTCGCGCCGGTCGACGTGTGGCTCGAAGACAGCACGGAAGGCCTCGCCCTCCATCAATGCCGCGTTCCCGTGTTCGAACCGCTGAACAAACATGTCGTAACCCACGAGATAGCAATGTAGCTCTGTGTGGTGCCCGCTCATCTGAACCTCGGTGATGCCAGCGGCTATGCCAGTGCGCAAAGCCGGCGATGTCGGCGATGCTGTGGGAATTTCTGTACGTCTTCAAGGCGGCCCGAAACGGGCCGCTCGCGCCGCCGCCTGGGCGCGCGCCCGCCGCTGCCACTGTCGCTCTGCGGCGGACACGCCTAACGCCCGTCGGCTGGCGCGAAGATGCGAAACCCCGGGCCGCCAAGACGCCGACAGTTCCCGGGTGGATGGTGTTGACGCCGGCGGCCGGCCAGACGCCGCGCCGAGCTGGGCGCGGCGTGGTCGCGGGTTCCGGCCGTGGCGCGACTCGCGGCCAGCCGCGGCGGGGTGGGCGGCGCGGAGTGTGCGGGGCCTGCCCGGAATGCGCGCGCCACCCGTCCCGCCGCAGCCTCTCGCGTCGTCAAGCTCGCTGTCAACGCCCGCTTGACGTGGCGCTGGGCACGCCCCCGCTCCGCCGAAGGTGCGGGTCGACGGCAGACAGAGTACGGCGGTTGGCTAATGATGCCTATGCGTTGGTACCTTCCGCGCCTTCCATAGGAAATACATATCGTTGAGTTCGACTTGCTGGCGATCATCAAAGTACTTAAGCAGCTGAGCAACCGGAAGTGTTGCAGCGGCTGCGGTCGCGCCAGCCGCCGCGATAAGCGGAAACCCTGCAACGGCACCCACGGCACCCGTTGACGCGCTGACCGATATCCCAGTAGCCATCTTCCTGGCCAGGGAGCGATTGCTAGCCGCTATTCGACGCTCCACATCTAGCGCTGCTGGCCTAATTGTATCGCGCCAGACGGTTTCTGCCAGAACCGACGCCGGTTGAGTCTTGTTCTTATCGACAAGGCTAGCAATGGCCTGGGCCACGATCTGCCGAAAACGCTCGAAATGGTGATATTCTTCCTCACGGAGCTTGATTAGTTGCTCTGTACTCAGTGCATCCAGAACAGGAATTCTGAGTTGCAGCGCCACATCGGCAGCTGAGACCTGGTCACCAGCACTTTCGCCCCACAAAAACTCCGGCTGCGATACAGCAGACATAGGGGTTCCAAACATGCGAGCGACCGCCGTCTCGGTCACGGCCTGAAATACAAGCGCTCGAATTATGCTGGCGGCTACTTCCTTCTTCTTTGGTCGAGTCTTTTGCAGGTACGTCCGGCGATAGTTTGATGCAAACTGAGGGTGCACCAGCCGAGTGGACCATTCTCGAGGGCCGGTCCGCGTAATCTCCATGCCCCCTTCACGGCACACCTTCGCCGCCAGATCGTCTATTGCGCCTTCCTCTACGAGATGGTCAAACCCTGATTCCTTGGCATATGACGAGAAATGATTCGAGCAGTAGCAAGGAAGCCGCTTAGGCACAAAAATTGTGTAGTCCGCAAGGCCGATCTTGCGGAAGTAGGCCATCACTCCAACATCGTCGGCGAAGCTTCTGAGAATGTCTTTGTAGTCGCTCCTGGATTTCACCTCGTCCAAAAGCTTCGTCCGTCTCGCTTCAGGCCCTTCCATCACTAAATAGTCGAAATAGTGGAGCGGGACGCCAAAGTCGTAGTCGATGACCACTTGGCGACAACTTAATGAGTGACATATTCCCATTCCCCGGTCGAGACCTGGGCCGGCAAGTACCGATCCAACAAGCGGTATCAGCGAGGTCGCGTCGTCCGACTGCCCGTCTGCGTGTTCCCGGAGACGTGCGACGGACCTAGGATCCGCAAGTCGCTTCTGGGCAGTCTCGGCATCCGAGGCATCGAACTCGTCCATCCAGTTATATAGCCAATGTTTTCCTGTGGCCATCGCCGACATCCGCGTACGCTCCGATCACGTCGTACCTCGACTCTGCGTGAGTGAACCTGGCGAAAGTGTAGAAGCCTCGTGCCCGTTCCAAGGGGCAGCACCCGTACGCAGAGGACAGACCGTTGCGACGCTCCGTCGCCCAGCCGCGATCCTGCCACTGCCACGACGACGCTCCGTTAAGATCAAGACGTCTTCTAAGCAGCTGGTATAGATAGCTCAGGCCGGTCACCGGCTACGCCCCGCTCGCCGCGATCTCTCGCCCTTTCTCCCACAGGTGTTCCACGTGGCTGGCGAAGCGGTCGTATAGGCCATCCGGCCCTTGGCGGCAGATATGCAGCGTCGGCGAGTCGTGGCCGAGCAGGTCAGCTACATGGATCGACACCAGGGCGTCGTTGTCGAACAGGAAGACCGACGTCGCGATGTGCCGGTCGCTGAACCGACCCTCGACTGTGGGCAGTAGCTTGCCCAACTCGTCCAGCGTCACCCGGATGCGGGTGGACACTGTGAGCGCCACGCCCTCGATCTCCTCGCGTTCGCGCGTCACCGGGCTGTCCGGATCGCCGACCAGGAACCGTACCCGCACGCCCTGCTCGGCCTTGCGGCGCAACGCACCGCCGAGGTTGTTCTGGTCCAACCAGAGGAAGTAGTTGGTGTAGCCACCAAAGAAGAGCTCGTGCTTCGCGCCAGTGATCAGGTCGCGCCAAAGCGACCGCGGGCACGCCGACCGAAACGGGTAGACCGCCACGATCTCGCGGTCGGCGCCGGTCTTGATCGCTGAGCGCACCGCCTGCGGCCACAACATGGTCTCGTCAACTCCCAACGCGTCTGCTGTTGCGTACCGGTGGCGGGGATGTGGCAACCGGCCGGGCTGGGCCACCCAGCGGGATACGGTCTTCTCGTCCACGCCAACGGCTTCCGCCAGTTGCCTTTCGGTCATCCTGGCACTGGTCATGGCCTGCCGTAACGCGTTATTTGCCACGGTGCAAACCCTTCGCGGACGTCTCGGACGTTTCTCGGATCATATCGAAGAACGTCCTGGACGTCCGACCGCTTGCGGTGGAGGCGTCACCGTCGGTCACTGGACCATGATGTCAACTCGCCACGATGCGTTGGCACGGCAACGCAAAGCCGGTGGGCCAGCCGGAACGAATAATGCCGGTCCCCTTCACCGGTAGTCCGTGTCCGGCGCGGGGACCGGTGCGCCTCCCCACCATGCGTCAGCCGGTCCCCGCTTCAGAGGCAACCCAGAAAGGGTGCGGCAGATGTGTGGCGACCAACTGAGCAACACTGCGGATCTCGCCTGCGCCGCCCGGCGAATCCTGCAAGCGCACATACGCATGATCGATGGCCGGTGCAGGGGTTGCTTTGTCGAGCACGGCCGCTGGGTGCCGCATCCGTGCACACCGGTCGACTTCGCCGCCCGCGTTATCGGGCATGACATGACTGCGAGGTTTCTGAGCGCATGAGCGCAGACCTGATTCTGCCCGGCTCACATCGCGTTCCAGTCGAGCTGGGTAACCGCCCGTACGACGCCATTCTCCGCGCGGTGCAGACGTGTGAGGACGCGTTGCGGCGGCCGGTCCGGCTGGATGCCGACGACTGGCTGACGCTGGCCGACATCGCGGCCCGCAGTGGCGTCAGCCGGGAGCTGGCGCGCCTGTGGTCGATCGGAAAACAGGGGCCTGGCAACTTTCCGCCACCCCTGAATCCGGCGCGGGACACCAGGTTCTACTCCTGGTTGGAGACCAGTGCCTGGATTCGGCGACACACCATCTATGTCCCCAACGACGATCCTGAGCCGGCGCTCGTCGCGATGAACCTCGCACTACAACTGCGCCGGATGCGCGGCCAGATTTCACGGCTGGACGCCGTAATGGAGTGCATCACCGGATAGGAGGGAGGCGGACAGCAAACGCGGAAAGTCCCCATCCGCAGGAGTGCGAGCCTTGGATTTCAGGCGGCCGGCCGAGGTGCCTGCGGGTGGGAGCTTTCTGGGTTACGGGACCTCTTCGAGCGGCAGCAGGACCGTGAACTCGGTCTTGCCGGGCTGGCTCGCCACCTTGATGTCGCCGTGGTGTTTGTTGACCACGATGCGGTACGAGATGTCGAGGCCCAGCCCCGTGCCCTCGCCGACCGCCTTCGTCGTGAAGAAGGGCTCGAAGATGCGGGGCCGCACCTCCGGAGGGATGCCGCCGCCCGTGTCGCCGACCGTCACGGCGATCTGGTCGCCGTCGCGCTCGGTGCGGATCGTCAGCGTGCCGCGCTCGCCCATCGCGCCGAGGGCGTTGTCGATCAGGTTGGTCCAGACCTGGTTGAGCTCAGCGGGATAGCCGGGGATCTCCGGGAGCGTGTGGTCGTACTCCTTCACGACCGTCACGTTCGGCGAGATCTTCGCCGTCAGCATGATCAGCGTCGAGTCGAGCAGCTTGTGCACGTCGACCACCTGGTGTGGCGCGCGGTCGAGCTGCGAGTACTGCTTGGCGGCGCCGACCAGCGCGGAGATGCGGCTGACCGACTCGTCGATCTCGCCCATCAGCAGCTCGGTCTCGATGGTGTACGCCAGCCAGCTCACCGCCGACTGCAGGTCGCTCTCGTCGACGGCCTCGGCGACAAGGTCGAGCCAGGCCACGTTGGCGTCGCCGGCGACGAGGGTGGCGGCGTGGTCGTACTCGAAGCCCGGGGACAGGCCGCGGTCCTGCAGCCAGTCGACCACGGCGTCTTCGGCCTCGTTGGTCTCCAGCGCCTTCAGCTTGGGGGCGTTGGCCGCGCGCTTGACCGCGGCCTCCTGCAGCTCGACGAGGCGGTGCAGCTGCTTCACGTTGATCTTGCCTTCGGCGATCATCGCGAGCTTGTGGCGCATACCGGCGACCTTGTCGCGGAGGGTGGCGGTGGCGCGCACGGCCGCGGAGGCCGGGTTGTTGAGCTCGTGGGTGAGGCCGGCGGACAGCGAACCGAGCGCGAGCAGCCGCTCCCGCTCGCCGACGATCGTCTGGCTCCGCCGCATGCCGAGGAAGAGGCCGTCGAGCAGGTGCATCGTCATCGGGAACCACTTGCGCAGCGCCGGGCCGAACTGGTCGGCCGGCAGCTCCAGCACCCGCACCGGGCCGAGCGGCACCATCGTGTTGTTGTAGGTCTTCGACTCTTTGTCGGCGATGTACGCCTGGGTGGCGCCGCCGTAGGCACCGAGCTGGTCGGTGCGGGTGATCTCGACCTCCTGCCCGTGCACCCGCCGGGTCAGCGCGATCGCGCCCTCCAGCAGCACGACGAAGCAGGTGGCCGGCTCGCCCTCGGTGTAGACCTTCGCGGGTGGCTCGTACTCGACGACCGTGCTGTGCTCCTGCACCCACCGCAGCTTGTCTTCGTCGAGCGACTCGAAGAGGAACAGCTTCTTGAGATCCTCTTTAGAGATCATTGTGCCTCCAGGTACCTGTGCACGAGCGTGACCGCCATCGCGCCCTCGCCCACCGCGGACGCCACCCGCTTGACCGAGTTGGCCCGCACGTCGCCGGCGGCGAAGACGCCGGAGACGCTCGTCTCCAAGTGGTACGGGTCGCGGTCGAGCCGCCAACCCTTGGGCCGCCGGCCGCCGACGACGAGGTCGGGACCGGTCACCACGAAGCCCTGGGCGTCTCGCTCCACAAGGCCGTCGAGCCAGCTTGTGTGCGGCTCGGCGCCGATGAAGACGAACAGCCATGAAGCGTCAACATCGCGCGTCTGCCCGGTGTTCCGGTCGCGGAGTGTGAGCCCTTCGAGGTGCTCGGTGCCGTGGCCGGCCGTCACCTCGGTGCAGGTGTGCACCTGGATGCGGGGGATGCTCTCGATCTGCTCGATCAGGTACGCGGACATCGACTGTGCGAGCGTCTCCCCGCGCACGACGAGGTGCACCCGCGCGGCGTACCGGGAGAAGTAGACCGCGGCCTGGCCGGCCGAGTTTGCCCCGCCGACGATGTAGACGTCGGCGCCGGAGCAGGCGGGCGCCTCGGTGGCCGCGCTGCCGTAGAAGACGCCGCGCCCGGTCAGCTCCGCGAGGCCGGGCACGTCGAGCGTGCGGTAGGAGACGCCGGTCGCCAGGATCACCGTGTGTGCCACGATCTGCGGCCCGCCCGCGCAGGTGAGCATGCGCGCCGAGCCCTTGACGTCGAGGCAGGTGACGTCTTGGGCGGTGAGCAGCTCGGCGCCGAAGCGCTGCGCCTGGCGGCGGGCCCGGTCGGTCAGCTGCGCGCCGGAGACGCCGTCTGGAAAGCCCAGGTAGTTTTCGATCCGGCTGCTCTGGCCGGCCTGGCCGCCGGTCGCCCGCCGCTCGACGAGGATCGTGCGCAGGCCCTCCGACGCGCCGTACACCGCCGCGCCGAGCCCGCCCGGCCCGGCACCGACCACGGCCAGGTCGTAGAAGTCGGCCGTGGGGGTGGTGGTGAGGCCCACGTGCGCGGCCAGCTCGGCCTCCGACGGCCGCACGAGCGTCTTGCCGTCCGGCGTGACGACCACGGGTACGTCGGACTCCTTCGCCCCGGACGCCGTCAGCAGCCGCTGCCCCTCCGGCTCCTCCGCGAGGTACCACCGGTAGGGCACCATGTTGCGGGCGAGGAAGTCGCGGATCTCGAACGACTCCGCCGACCACCGGTGGCCGACGACGCGCGTGTCCGCCTCGGGTGAGGCGGGCGTCGCCTGCCACGCCTCCAGCAGCGAGTCGAGCACCGGGTAGAGCTTTTCCTCCGGCGGGTGCCAGGGCTTGAGCAGGTAGTGGTCGACGTCGACGAGGTTGATCGCGTCGATCGCGGCCTCCGTGTCCGCGTACGCGGTCAGCAGCACCCGCCGGGCGAGGGGAAAGAGGTCCATGGCGGCCTCGAGGAACTGGATGCCGTTCATCTGTGGCATCCGGTAGTCGGCGAGCAGGACCGCCACCTGCTCACCGCGCAGCTTTATCTCCTTGAGCGCGTCAAGCGCCTCGGCTCCCGAACTTGCCCGCACGACGCGGTAGTCCTGGCCGAAGCGGCGCCGTACATCGCGCGCGACGGCCCGGGAGACCGCCGGGTCGTCGTCGACCGTCACGATCGCTGGGTTGGCCATTGCCCAATCAAAGCACGCTCAGCCGCCGTGGCGTTCCTCGCGCGCCTTCTCCCACCGATCCAGCAGCTCGAGCATCCCGTCCTGGATGAAGAGATAGAACTCGTGTACCTCGGCGAGCCGCGCGCCGGACGGCGAGGATGGGTCACCGACGGCCTCGACACCCTCGTAGATGATGTCGGCCATCCGCTTGTACACGCCGCCCCGGACCATGCTGGCGGTGTACCAGGGGTCGTCGGGCATGCGGTAGCGGTCGCTGCGCGAGCCCGGCACCGGTTCGCGCACGACGAACTGCAGCTGCATGAGATAGCGCACCGCACCGGAGACGGCGGCCGGGCTGGCCCCGATGCGCTCGCCGATCTGGCCGGCGGTGAGGCCCGGCTCGTCGGCGACCGTGAGCACGGCCAGGATCCGCGCGGGCATGCGGGGAAAGCCCAGGTCGCTGAGGGTCATCGCGAAGTGCTCAACGAAGCGGCGAACCGCGTCCTCGTCACGCTCTTTCGTCATGGTTCACCACCTTCACGTGCGTGTGGCGGCGCCTGAGGGGCGCCGCCACGCCTTACTAGATCACCAGGTCTCGTCGCCGGAAGAGTGCCAGGCCGGCCGCCCCGAGTGCCAACGCGATCGCGGTGAGGGCGACCAGCGGGCCCGCCGTCGCACTCGCCGCCGGCACCGCCGGCACGTGAGTAAAGGGCGAAATGTCCCGTACCGCCTGGGGCAGGCCCAGCAGCTCGCCGAGCTGGCCGACGATCAGGCTGACGGCGAACGCGGCCCACGCGAGCCCGACGGCGAGCCGGGGCAGCACGCCGAACACGGCGACCGCGAACCCGGCCAGGATCAATGCCGCCGGCAGCTGGACCAGCGCCGCGCCGGTGAGCTCGCCCACCTGGCCGCCCGTGTCGCTGCCGCTGAGGTCGGCCACCAGGCCGGTCGCGGCACCGGACGCGGCCAGCAGCACCGCCGCGCCGACCACGGCCACCGCGATGTGGCTGGCCAGCCAGGTCAGCCGGCCGGTGCCGGTGGCGAGCACCGCTTCGGCGGGGCCGCCGGCCTCCTCCGAGCGCGGGCGCATCAGCGCCTGTACGACGTAGGCGGCCGCCATCGCGCCGTAGAACGCCATCATCGCCGCGTAGTAGGTATCGAGAAGGTTGGAGCTGTCGCCGCCGGCCAGCTTGCCGATCGTGTCCGCCGTGCCCTGGTTTTCCTCGAGCGCGTCCTCGACGGTCTTGGTGAGCGAGCCCACGGTCGCGCCGTACGCCACCATCGCGACACCCCAGCCGAGCAGCGTGCCGCGCTGCAGCCGCCACGCGAGACCGAGCGGGCTGAGCAGGCCGGCCGTGGCCCGGGCGGGGCCACGCCGGGCCGGGACCATCCCCATGCCCACGTCGCGGCGGGTGGTCAGCGCGAACGCCACCGCCACGCTCGCCGCGAACGTCACCACCGGCAACACCAGCACCCACCAGCGGTCGCCCTCGTACTGGCGCATCTCGGTGACCCAGCCGATCGGCGAGAGCCAGGTGGGCCAGGCGCTCACCATCGTGTACCCGTCGGGCCGCACCTCGCCGAGCACGTCGCCGAGGCCGCGTACCAGAAAGGCGACGCCGACCACGGCGGCGGCGATGCCGTTCGCGGCGCGTGAGGTCTGGGTGATCTGTGCGGCGATGGCCGCGGCGCCGGCGAAGACGATGCCCGCGGCGGCGATGCCGGCACCGGCGCCGATCGACCCGGCGGCCGGCTGGCCGTAGCCGACCAGCAGGAGCGCGATCAGGCCGCCGAGCACGAGGTTGGCCCCGGCCGCGACGACCAGCGCCGCGGTGAGCCCGGCGTGCCGGCCGACGACGGTCGCGCCGACCATCTCGGAACGGCCGGTCTCCTCGTTCTGCCGAGTGTGCCGCACGACCGCGAGCGTGCTCATGAGGCCGGCGAACAACGCGACGTAGGTGAGGAACGAGAACATGATCATCGCGGCTTCGCTCGCGCCGGTGGGCGCCATGCGAAACAGCAGCAGGGCGGGGCTTTCGACGGCGCTGCGCAGGATCTCGATGCGGTCGGCCTCGGTCGGGTACCGGTCCCGCACCGACGCCACCACGATCGGGACGAACACCGACGTGCCGGCGATCCACAGTGGAAGCTGGAGGCGGTCGCGCCGGATCGCGAGCCGCACGAGGCGGCCGGTGCCCGTGAAGGCGCCCATCAGACCGTCGCCTCCTGCAGCTCGTCGCCGTAGTGGCGCATGAACAGCTCCTCCAGCGAAGGCGGGGCGCTGGTGAGCGTCCGCACCTCGAAGCGGGTCAGGTAGCGCAGCACGTGGTCCAGCTCGTGACTGTCCACATCGAACTTCGCCCGGTTTCCGTCGACCTGCGCGTCGTGCACCCCGGACTGCTCGTGGAGGCCGTTGATCGGGTGGGTGGTCTCCACCGAGATCGAGGTACGCGTCAGGTGGCGCAGCTCGGTCAGCGTGCCGGCCTCCACTGTCTTGCCCTGGCGGATGATGCTCACCCTGTCGCAGAGCGCCTCCACCTCCGAGAAGATGTGGCTGGAGAGGAGGACGGTGCGCCCTTCGTGCTTCACCTCGCGGACGCACTCCTGGAAGACCGCCTCCATCAGCGGGTCGAGGCCCGAGGTCGGCTCGTCGAGGATGTAGAGCTCCACATCCGAGGCGAACGCCGCCACGACCGCCACCTTCTGCCGGTTGCCCTTGGAGTACGTGCGGGCCTTCTTGCTCGGGTCGAGCTGAAACCGCTCGATCAGCTCGGCGCGGCGGCGCTTGTCGAGCCCGCCGCGAAGCGCGCCGAAGAGGTCGATCGCCTCCCCACCGGTCAGGTTGGGCCAGAGGTTCACGTCGCCGGGTACGTACGCGAGGCGCCGGTGCAACGTCACCGCGTCCCGCCACGGGTGGCCGCCGAGGAGGCTCACGTCGCCGGCGTCGGCGCGGAGCAGGCCGAGCAGCACCCGGATGGTCGTGGACTTTCCGGAGCCGTTCGGGCCGAGGAAGCCGTGCACCTCACCGGTGTCGACGGACAGGTCGAGCCCGTCCAGCGCGCGGGTCTGGCCGAAGGTCTTGACCAGACCGGAGACCGAGATCGCAGATGTCATACCGCTGAAGCTACGCTCGTTTCACAAATTTGTGAAACCTCAGAAGCGTATGAATCGCGTCAAGAAACGTGACCCGGGCCACCGCCCCGGTCAGGGCTGCGCGTCGACCACCTCGCCGATGCCGGAGGCGACAAGCTCGTCGCGGATCACGGCGGCGTCGCCCTCGACGACCAGCGTGAGGCCGTGCGGGTTGAGGTGGTCGGCGGCCGCCCGGGAGACCGTCGCCTCGTCGGCCGCCAGCAGGGCCGCGCGGAGGTTGGCGTGGTAGTCGTCGGGCAGGTCGTGCACCACGAGCGTGGCCAGCGCGCCGGCGATCGCGCCCGGCGTCTGCAGCTCCACCGACAGCTGGCCGGCCCGCCACGACCGGGCCACCGCCAGCTCCGGCTCGGTGACGCCCTCGGCGGCGGTACGCGAGATCTCGCCCACGGTGTCGACGAGCGCCGGCACGGTCACGGCGGTCTGCACGCTGGAGCTGACCAGCAGCCGGCCGAAGCGGCGGGACTGGCCGAACTCGCCCCGGATGCCGTACGTGTACCCGCGCACCTCGCGGATCAGGTGGTTGAGCCGGGACGTGAACGCCCCGCCCAGCACCGTCGCGGCGAGCGTCATCGGGACGTAGTCGGGGTGCGCGCGGTGTGGCGCCACGTGCCCGAGCCGCAGCGTCGACTGCACCGAGCCGGGCCGGTCGACGAGCACCACACGCCGCTCGCTACGCGGGTCGATCGGCAGCGGCCCGCCCGCCCGCTCGACCGGCTCGCCGGCACCGGCGAAGACCGCCGCGCCGAGCGCGTCGAGGTCGACCGTGCTCAGGTCGCCGGCCACGACCAGCGTGCCGCGCTGGCCGAACCACGTGCGGTGGTACCCGATCACGTCGTCGACCGTGACCGCGGCGACCGAGTCGGGGTCGCCGTGCAGCGAGCGACCGTGCCGCTGCTCCAGCCCGAAGAGGTCGGCGCGGAGCGCGGCCTCGGCCCGCGGCCCCGGGTCGGCCCACTCCATCCGGAGGGCGGTCGCCTCGTCGTCGCGTACCCGGGCGACGTCCGCCGGGTCCAGGCGCGGGGTGCGGGCCGCCTCGGCGAGCAGCGCCACCGCCTCGGGCAGCCGGTCGACGGGCGCCTGCACGCCGATCCGGAACGAGTCCCAGTCCACTGTGGTGAACAGCTCCGCGCCGAGGCTCTCCAGCGCGAGCGCGTACGCGGCCGAGTCGCGCGCGCCCGTACCCTCCTCCAACGCCTTGGACATGACGGCGGCGAGCCCTTCACGGCCGGACGGCTCGCGGCCGGCGCCGGCGTCGATCAGCAGGATCGCCATCGCCAGCGCCTGGCCGGGCAGGTGGGCGGCGACCACGCCGTCGCGGCGCACCACCTCGGGAAAGCGGTACGGCCGGGCCGCGCCCGGCCCCGGACGCTCGACAACCAGGCTCATTGAGCGGTCTCCTCGGTGAGGTAGGTGAGGGTGACACGGCGCGACGGGCTCAGCTCGGCGGCGACCTCGGCCACGGCGTCGAGCGTGACCGCCTGCCAGGCCGGGAGCCGATCCCCGGCGCGCGCCGGGTCGCCGAACTGCGTGGTGTACCGGCTCAGCGCGTCCGCCCGACCCGCCACTGTGGACACCTGCCGCCACCAGGCGGTGGCCAGCAGCGCCTTGGCCCGGTCCAGCTCCTCCTGGCTGATGTCGGCGAGCCCGTCGAGCACCTCGACGAGCCCGGCCTCGAGGTCGGCGGCGGGCACGCCGTCGCGGGCGGTCGCGCTCACGATCAGCGGCGCGGGCGCGTGCGCGAGGTCGACGCCGTACGCCGAGACGTAGTCGGGCTGGGCGAGCCGCGCCCCGTCCGCGAGCCGCTGGTAGAGGCGGCTGCCCCGGCCGTTGCCGAGGATCGTGGCGAGCAGGGTGACCGCGTCGTACTCCACCGAGCCGAACGGGTGGGTGCGCTGCGCGATGTAGACGCGCGGGGCGGGCACGTCGCCGACCACGTCCTCACGCACGGGGCCGCCGGGCGGCGCGGGCCGCCTGCCGTCCGGGGCGGGTGGGATGTCGGCGCGCGCCGGCAGGCCGCCGAAGTACTTCTCCGCGAGCGCGAACACGTCGGCCACCACCACGTCACCGACGACCGACAGCACCGCGTTGTTGGGCGCGTAGTACGTCGTGTGGAAAGCCGCGAACGTGGGCAGGTCGGCCGCGTTGAGGTCGTCCATCGAGCCGATCGTCGCGTGGTGGTACGGGTGGCCCGGCGGGTAGAGCATCGGCAGCAGGCGCAGCCAGGCGTCCCCGTACGGCACGTTGTCGTACCGCTGGCGCCGCTCGTTCTTGACCACCTCGCGCTGGTTGTCGAGCGTCTCCTGGGTGAGCGCCGGCACGAGCCCGCCCATCCGGTCCGCCTCGAGCCACAGCGCCAGCTCCAGGTGCTCCGCCGGCACCGTCTCGAAGTAGTTGGTGCGGTCGGGGTTTGTCGTCGCGTTGAGCGAGCCGCCGGCACCCTGGATCAGGCGCATGTGCTCGGTCTTCGCCACGTGCGCCGACCCCTCGAACATCAGGTGCTCGAAGAGGTGCGCGAACCCGGTCTGCCCTTCCGGCTCGTGCCGCGATCCCACGTCGTACCAGATATTCACGGCCACCACGGGCGCCGTGCGGTCTTCGCTGACCACGACGCGCAGGCCGTTGTCGAGGCGGGTGGTTTCGATGGGCCACGGGTAGCCGGTCGGCGACATGCGCTCGACGGTAGCGGATCTATTGCGTTCCGCACGCAACGGTCCCTCGCCGGCGCGTGGAGCGGGCGGGGAAGCATACTCGGGGACATGCTGTGTGAGCCGTACCTGCTCGACCCCACGGACGGCGGCGTGCACGTCGTCTGGCACACCGAGGGGCCCGGCTCCCACCACGCGGTGCTCGTCGGCCCGGCCGTCGCGGCCATGACCGGCGACGAGGCCCGTGCCGCGGCCGCCGGCGAGGCGGGCGAGGGATGGCGCCGCTTCAGCGCCGACACCGTCGAGCTGTCCCGCACCCGGGAAGACCAGGAGTCCTCGGTACCGGGCCGGACGTACCCGATCGTCACCCGCCGCCCGGTCTACCGGCACCTGGCGACCGTCAGCGGGCTGGCGGGCGGGCGCACGCCCTACCGGGTGGTGTCCGACGGGGTCGTCACCGCCGCGTACACGCTCGCGCCCGCGCCGCCGCCCGACCGGCCGGTGCGGCTGCTGCTCACCAGCGACCACCAGCTCAAGGCGATGGTGCCGGCCAACCTGGCGAAGGTGGCCGAGACGGCGGGCGTGACGTTCGACGGCGTGCTGATGGCCGGCGACATGGTCAACGCGCCCGACCGGGCCAGCGAGTGGTTCGACAGCACGGCCGAGCCGGCGTTCTTCCGCACGTTCGAGCCGATCCTGGCGCACTCGCCGATCTACCCGGCGATCGGCAACCACGAGGTGATGGGGCGCTGGTCGGAGACCGCGACGCTGGACGCGCAGTTCAACGACCCGCAGCCGGGCGACTGGGACATCACCACCTACCGGGAGATATTCCCCTACCCGCGCAGCGCGTCCGGCGGCCAGAAGTGGTGGTCCCGCGCGATCGGCGACGTGCACGTGATCTGCCTCTTCGCCACCCAGGTGTGGCGCTCGCCGCAGCCGGAGGGGCGGGGCAAGTTTCAGGAGGCGCTCGAAGACGTCGACAACCCGGACCGCTGGGGGTACGGCCAGTTCATCTTCGAGCCGATCAAGCGCGGCTCGCCCCAGTTCGCCTTCCTGGAAGCTGAGCTCGCGTCGCCGGCGGCGCGGTCCGCGCGCTATCGCGTGGTGATGTTTCACCACCCGAGCCACGGGCTGGGCAACCACTCGGTGCCGCCGTACACCGACCCGGTCCAGGTGGTCGGTCCCAAGTCGATCCGGTACGAGTACCCGCTCGCCGACGACCACATCCTGCGCGACGTCGAGCCGCTGCTGTCCGGGGCCGGCGTCCACCTGGTCCTCAATGGACATTCACACGTGTGGAACCGCTTCCGGAACGCCGCCGGCGTGCACTGGCTCGAAACGTCCAATGTGGGCAACAGCTACGGCGCCTACGACGTCACCTCGGGCATGACCCGCTGGTACCCGCCGGGCTACGTGCTCCAGGGCGACCCGGGCGGCCTCCAGCCCGTGGTGCCGACGGTCGCCCCGCTGACGCGCCCCGACGGCGTGCCCCTCCCCTTCGTGGCGAGCAACGAGATCACCGTCTTCACCCTGCTCGACTCGGCCGCCGGCGTCGTCCGCTCCTACCGCCACGACACCCGCCACCCCACGACGCCGGCCGTCCTCTTCGACGAGTTCCCCTTGCACTGAAGAGCCTTCGCAGATATACCCCGGTCCGCGTCACCTGCGGACCGTATGCTCCCGCGGGCACCGCTCCGGCCGGCGGCTCGCTAGCGCTCACCGAAACCCCGGCCTACGCTGCCGGGTCCGCGCGACAAGCACCAAGATCCCGACAAATCCCTGCTTTTGTCGCCTCGCGCGCCGTGGAAGCAGCAAAAGCAGGGATTTTGCTGTTTACGCCGCGGGCTTGCCCCGCGGACCCGGCAGCGAAGCGTCGGGGGTTCGGCGAGCGCAGCGAAGTCGAACCCCCGACCGGAGCGGTGCCCGCGGGAGCATGCGGTCCGCAGGTGACGCGGACGGGGGCAAAGAATCTGCCTTTACCTGAAGGGGCCGCGGACCTCGTAGGTGATGCCGCCGGAGGAGGAGCCCGACGTGCCGCGCTGGGAGGAGAAATAGAGCCGCGTGCCGTCGGGTGAGAAGGCTGGTCCGGTGATCTCCGAGCCGGACTGGCCGGAGAGGCGGATGAACGGTGCCACGACACCGGCCGGTGTGATGATGTTGATCTCCATGTTGCCGCCGTCCTCGGCGACGAAGAGGTCGCCCGAGTCGGAGCCGGTGATGTTGTCGACCCCGGTCAGCGGGGCGGTGCCGCTCACCAGGGAGTCGTCGTAGGTGAGGTCGATCCGCTGGTTGACCGCGTCGTAGGCCCACACCCGGTTGTCGCCCTTGGTGGTGAACCAGCAGACGCCGTCGGCGTAGTAGCAGCCCTCGCCGCCGTTGAACCGCTTGGCGCCGGAGACCTGGCTCCGGGTGCGGGTCGGGCTGCCGTCCGGGTCGGGCACCGGCGCCCAGCTGACCGGTCCGCTGGTGGCCGTGCCGGCGACCAGCACCTCCAGCGTGCCGGAGGAGAGGTTGCCCCACGAGGTGGGGCGGAAGCGGTAGAAGCAGCCGTTGGTCTCGTCCTCGGTCAGGTAGATCACCCGCCGGTCCGGGTCGGACGCGGCCGCCTCGTGGGTGAAGCGCCCCATCGCCGGCCGCCGCACCGCCGCGGTCCCGCCCAGCGGGTACGTCTCGTACACGTAACCCAGGTCGGTCTCCTCGCAGGACAGCCAGGTCCCCCACGGGGTGGCGCCGCCGGCGCAGTTGCGGTTGGTGCTCCCCAGGATCCGGTACGCGGACGCGACGCTCCCGTCCGCGTTGAACCGCACCGCCGAGGCACCTCCCGTGGAGGAGATCTCGGAGTTGGACACGTACACCCAGCCGGAACCGGCCACGAAGCACGCGCCGCCGTCCGGTGCGTCGTGCCAGGTGTACCCGGCCACCGCCTGGCGGGAGCGGGCGATGATCCGGCTCGTGAAGCCGGTCGGCAGTTGTACGCCGTTGGCGTCGGCGGCGCGCAGCGCGCCGTAGGGGCTCGGTCCGGGCTGGGCGGGGGCGGCGAAGGCAGCCGACCAGAGGCTGCCGGAGAAGGCGGCGGTGCCCGCTCCGATCACGGTGGTACGCAACACAGTGCGACGATCCATGCCGGAAACGTATTAATTGTTCGGTGTCGCGCGGCATGCCCGGAAGGTGAACGCCGGACGACGGTCCGTTGATAGTCCAGCGATGGGCTATGATGCCACGGTGACCCGATGGTATGCGTGCTTTAGTTGGCCGGCGCTGGCGCCGGCGACTGAGGCATGAGCGCATGACCTAGTCACCACCGCCAGAGCCGGCACAGGGCAGGAGAGACTCCTGCCCTTTCGCGTGTAACGACGACGCAGAGCCGGCTTCGGCCCCGGGACGCCGGCCCCGGGGTGGCTGGCGGAAGGAAACCCGACGTGACTCTCCCGAGCGTGCAGCGGGTCAGCGACACCCGGATCGACAAGGTCGTGCCTCTGGTGTCGCCCGCGCTGCTCCACCACGAGCTGCCCCTGGATGACGATCTCTCGGCCGCCGTGGTCGAGGGGCGGCGCGCCGTCGCCCGCGTGCTGGACCGGGAGGACGACCGCTTGATGGTCGTCGTCGGCCCGTGTTCGGTGCACGACCCGGCGGCCGCGCTCGAGTACGCCGACCGCCTCGCCGAGACGGCCGCGCGGCTGGCCGACGACCTGCTCATCGTGATGCGGGTCTACTTCGAGAAGCCGCGCTCGACCGTCGGTTGGAAGGGGCTCATCAACGACCCGCGCCTCGACGGCTCCGGCGACGTCAACACCGGGCTGCGCACCGCCCGCTCGCTGTTGCTGCGGGTGCTGCGCAAGGGCCTGCCGGTCGGCTGCGAGTTCCTCGACCCGATCACCCCGCAGTACATCGCCGACACCGTCTCGTGGGGCGCGATCGGCGCCCGCACGGTGGAGAGCCAGGTGCACCGCCAGCTCGCCTCCGGCCTCTCCATGCCGATCGGCATGAAGAACAGGCCGGACGGGGCGATCTCCACCGCCGTCGACGCGATCCGGGCCGCCTCGGTGCCGCACGTGTTTCCCGGCATCGACATGTCCGGCACGCCGGCGATCCTGCACACCCGCGGCAACGCCGACTGCCACCTCGTGCTGCGCGGCGGCCGCGGCGGGCCGAACTACGGCGCCGAGGATGTCGCCGGCGCGCTCGACCTGCTGCGCGCGGCCGGGCTGCCGGAGCGGCTGATCGTCGACGCCAGCCACGACAACAGCGGCAAGGACCACACCCGCCAGCCGGTGGTCGCCCAGGACGTCGCCGCCCAGCTCGCCGCCGGACAGCGCGGCATCGCCGGGGTCATGCTCGAGTCTTTCCTGGTACCCGGCCGGCAAGACCTGGACCCGACGCGCCCGCTGGCGTACGGCCAGTCGATCACCGACGCGTGCATGGGCTGGGACACGACGGTCCAGGTCCTGGAAGGGCTGGCCTCAGCCCACCGCTGACACCTTCGCGATCTTGCACCCCGCGCCGTTCGCGGGGTGCAAGATCACGCCGCTCGGCGGCGCTCGCTCGAGCCCATGAAGCGGGCCGCGAGCCAGACGAAGAGGACCGCCAGCGCGATCTGGATGGCGTGCCGGATCCAGTCGATGCCCTTGGTGTCGCCGACGCCGAGCCAGTCGGCGAGCACGCCACCGAGCAGCGCCGCCGCGATGCCGACGCCGATCGTGACCCAGACGGAGATGTTCTGCTTGCCGGGCAGGATCAGGCGGCCCAGCATGCCGACTACGGCGCCGCCGATGATGGCCCAGAGAATCGTTCCGATCATGTGGGGAGCGTATGACCGATGCTCGCCCAAAAGAGGTGAATTGCCAGGAAAGCCCACACCACTCGTGAAAGTGCTGTGAAGATCGGTATCACCTGCAACCCAGGCATCCCCTGTGGACGTCTTTGCAGGCGTGACCGAACCTCTCCTGCGCTTCACCCCCGGGCGCGCCGCGGGCCGGCCCCGCCGCCATGCGCTCGTCAACCTCGCGACGCTCGTGGTGTGCGGCCTTCTCGCCGGCCTCGTCGTCGCGGCCGCCATGTTTCCCGCACTGGCCGCCTCGGGCCTCGCGGCGAAGGCGGGAGCGGAGTCGTTCGAGTCGCTGCCGACCGAGCTCACGACCACCCTGGCGCCGCAGCAGACCGAGGTGTACGCGTCCGACGGCAAGACACTGATCTCGCGGTTCTTCGACGAAAACCGCGACGACGTGACGTTCGAACAGATCGCCGAGCCGATGCGCCAGGCGATCGTCGCCGCCGAGGACCACAACTTCTACGTGCACAACGGCGTTGACGTGAAAGGCACCTTCCGCGCCCTGCTCAACAACAGCACCGGCGGGGCGCAGCAGGGTGCCTCGACGCTGACGATGCAGTTCGTCCGGATGTCCGCCATCTACACCGCGCCCACCCACGAGCAGGCTGTCAAGGCGGGCGAGGACACCACCGCCCGCAAGGTCCGCGAGATGCGGCTGGCGCAGCAGGCGGAGAAGAAGTTCTCCAAGGACGAGATCCTCACCCGCTACCTCAACCTGGCGCCGTTCGGTCACAACACCTACGGGGTCTACGCGGCCAGCCAGTTCTACTTCGGGAAGAAGCCGAAGGACCTCACGATCCCGGAGGCGGCGCTGATCGCCGGCATGGTCAAGTCGCCCACGTACAACGACCCGCTGGACCCCGAGGGCAAGGTGCGCGCGCTCGACCGGCGCAACTGGGTGATCGGCCAGATGGTGGAGATCAAGGCGATCACGCCCGCCGAGGGTGAGGCGGCGAAGAAGGTGAAGATGGCCGTCCGGGGCACGCGCCCGCCGAACGGCTGCACGGTCACCAAGCCCAACGACTGGGGCTTCTTCTGCGACTACTTCCGCCGGTGGTGGCTCGGGCAGGAGGCGTTCGGCGCCACGCCGTACGACCGCGAGCGGCGGCTGTACAGCGGCGGCTACCGCGTCGTGACCACGCTCGACCCGAGCGCGCAGAAGAAGGCCCGGGACAACGTGGAGGAGCACCTCAAGACCGGCAACAAGCACGCGCTGATGATCGCCGCGATCGAGCCGGGCAGTGGGCGGGTGCGGGCGCTGGCCACCAACCGCGTCTTCAAGAACGACAACTCCAAGAACAAGCCCACGACAAATCCCAAGAACGGGGGCCAGCGGGGCACGTACCCGAACACCACGAACCCGTTGCTCACGGGGGGCAGCGGTTACCAGTTCGGGTCGACCTTCAAGATCTTCACGCTCGTCGCGGCGCTGGAGAAGGGGTACCCGCTGGCCACCACCATCAACGCACCGCAGCAGTACACGTCCAAGTACCACGGCGCCTCGGGCAGCTCGGCCTGCCCCGGCACCGACCGCTGGTGCCCGAAGAACAGCAGCCCGAGCCTCGCCGGCACGCACAACGCCTGGACCGGGTTCGGCAAGTCGGTCAACACGTACTTCGTACCGCTGGAGGAGATGGCCGGCGCGGCCAACGCCGTCGCGGCGGCGAAGAAGCTCGGCATCCGCTTCGTCAACCCGGACGATGCCGACATGGCGAACAACAAGGAGATGGCCGACGGGTGGGGCTCGTTCACGCTCGGCGTGTCCGGCACGACCCCGCTCGACCTCGCCAACGCGTACGCCACCCTCGCCGCCGACGGCAAGCACTGCGAGCCGATCCCGGTGCAGGAGATCAAGGACATCGACGGCAAGAAGCTCGACGTCGCCAACCCCCGCTGCGACCAGGCGGTCGACCGCGACGTGGCGCGCGCCGCGATCGACGCCGCGCGCTGCCCGGTCGGCGACAGGTCCGCGTTCGGCGAGTGCCGTGGCACGACCGCGGCCGACGCGTACCGGACCATCAAGCACCCGATCGCCGGCAAGACCGGTACGACAGACAGCAAGCGCACCGCGTCGCTGGTCGTCACCAGCCGGACGATGGCGGTCGCCGGCATCGTGGCCGACCCGGACTGGCCGGAGACCACCGCGAAAATGGACCACGGCATCGTCAACCCCGCCGTGTACAAGACGCTCGCCGACATCATGCGAGGCAAGCCGCAGCAGGACTTCCCGCGGCCGAGTGAGAAGATCGCGTACGGCACGCAGCGCCAGATCCCGACCGTCACCTGCCAGACCGTCCAAGCGGCGACGTCCACGTTGGAGGGTGCGGGATTCCGGGTCGAGTTGAACCCCACGCCGATCCCGTCGTCCTGCCCGGCCGGCACGGTCGCCGGCACCGAACCGGCGGGCCGCACCATCGACGGCGGCCTGGTGGTACTCCGCACGAGCACGGGGGTCGCCGGCACCCCGCCAACCGCGTCGCCTCCCCCGCGGTAGCCGGCACGCAAAAAGCGCCGCCCGGTGGGATCACCACCGGGCGGCGCTAGAGGTCGGTGTGCAGGTCGCCTCTCGGCGAGTGGCACGACGCGGCTCCAGCCGGACGGTATTCCGCGAAGGCAATTAGGTGAGGCCCGGGGACACTGGACACACCGACAGTCATCTCAACGGCACACCCCCGCGAGGTGTTCCGGGCCCCCGAGTGGCCCGCGCCACACTCCCCGCGGCTCAGTCGCGGAGGCGGCTCGGGTCGACCTCGCGGCCGGGATAGCGGGTGAGGTACTCCGTCTCCAGTTCGGCCGTGCGCCGCAGGTGGTTGGCCAGCGCCGCGTCCGAGCCGTGCCGCAGCGTGTCCAGCCGGGTCCGGTGCAGGCTGGACATCTCCCGCAAGAGGTCGTCATCGGTGAGGTCGGCCGCGTCGACACCGGTGTAGAGGTCGGCCGCCGAGCCTTCGGCGTACTGCGCAGGTCCGCTCATGTCCCACCGTTGCCCGGCCCGGACCTCGCCAAAACCCCGCCGGTACTCTCGGGCGTATGAGGCGGCTGTGGTCACCGGCGTGGATCGCGCGCCATGTGCTCGCGGTCGGGCTCGTGGCCGGCTTCACGGCGCTCGGCTGGTGGCAGATCAGCCGCGCGGCCGGGGGCAACACGCTCAGTTGGGCGTATGCGTTCGAGTGGCCCCTGTTCGCCGCGTTCGTGGTGTTCATCTGGGTGCGCGAGGTGCGCCTCGCCCTCCGCGGCAAGCCGGAGGCGCCGGTCTCACCGGCCCCATCCGGGTCGCCCGCCACGCCCGCCACGGCCTTCCGCCGCCCCGTCCGCACCGCGCGGCAGCCCATCGGGTACGACGATGGCGCCGACCCGGAGCTCACGGCGTACAACCGATATCTGGCCTGGCTCAACGAGCACCCGGACGCCCGGCCCGCCGACTACCCGGGGTGACTGGAGGAGTAAACCGTGGGGGGAGCCCTGCTGCGCTACCGCGCGATCGCGTACATCGTGGGCGTGGTCCTGATCGTGCTCGTCGTGATCGGCATGCCGCTCAAGTACGTCTGGGACGAGCCTTCCATCGTGGAGACCGTGGGTCCGGCACACGGCTTCCTCTACATGATCTACCTGGTGGCGGTCTTCGACCTGGCCCGCCGCACCCGCTGGGGGCTGCGCCGCATGCTCCTGGTCATGCTCGCGGGCACGATCCCGTTTCTGTCCTTCTACGCCGAGCGGGTCGTGACCCGCTGGGTGCGCGAGCCCGTCGCCGTCACCGGCTGAACTCGCCGGCGCGCAACGCCGCGCAGAACACCCTCCATGCTGTCGCGGTGACCTCTATGAACGGCCCGTCCGGCGACGCAGAGTCACGGATCGCGACGTGAGCCTCGTCGAAGGCCACCTCGACACAGTTCAGCGATTCGCACTGCCCGCTCTTACGCCACTTAGTCGGTCCATCCGCCACGGCAACCTGCCCCTCCGCGGGCTGGTGCGCGCCGGCCATGACGGCACCGCCCCGCACTCGCGCTGCTATCAAATGTTCCATGCCGAGGCATCCACAGAAAGGAGGGCGTACATGAATGAATGACCTCCTCGCCGCTACCAATGTGCCACACGCTGTCACGGCTTCGTGAACAACAAAAAGAGGCATCCGTCGTGGATGCCCCGCACGATGCTGGAGGAGAGCTCCCCGGGCGGAGAGACCCGGGGAACAGGACCCTACTGAAGGTCGAACTGACCTGCGCGAACGCCGCTGATGAACGCTGCCCACACCGGGCGGGCGAAAGCCAACTGTGCGTCCGGAACCGAGCTGTTGCGAATAGCAACCTCGTCGGCGCGCTCGGCTACCTCGACGCAGTTGTGCGCCTCGCAGCGAGCGCTCTTCCGCCACACATCGGTGACGGAATGTGTCTGGGCCATCCGGTGCTCCTCTAAGCAGCCGCAAATGTCGCGGCAGAGCGCCGTGACGCCACACTGTAGCGCACGAAGAGTGGACCGATGCGCCCAAACCGCCGCACTTACGGCCGAGTCGGAACCGTACCTTTGACGGATGCTCCGGCCCCCGGGGCACGATGCTGGAAAAGCTAGCAGGGCAGGTGTAGCCTTCACAAGACTAGCTAAATGGCAGGTCGCGTCTAGCCAGGTGGCATTCTGCACAGATCATTTTCTGCACGGACGGGTCTACTGCACGGTGACACATCGTGGGCGCGTGACGCGCGCAGCCAGGGAGGGTCGCCGATGACGACGGTGCACGGGCCTACGGTCGGCCGGCGCCGACTGCGGTCCGCGCTGCGCCGGGCGAGAGACGCCGCCGGGCTGACCCAGGAGCAGGTCGCCGCGGCGATGGACTGGTCGCTGTCCAAGCTGATCCGCATCGAGGCCGGCTCGGTCTCGATCTCCACCAACGACGTCAAGGCGCTGCTCGGCCACTACCGGATGACCGACCAGCACCAGATCGACGAGCTTGTCGAGCTGGCCCGGGTCTCCCGGCGCCGCACCTGGTGGTCGCAGTACAAGGACACCCTCCCGAGCGCCTACGCCGCGTACATCGGGCTGGAGGCGGAGGCGTTCAGGCTCTCGTTCTTCCAGCCGTCCGGCATCCCCGGCCTCCTGCAGACCGAGTCCTACGCGCGGGCCGCCGTCACCGCGGCCTCGACGACCGTCGGCGACACGATGGACGCGGAGCAGATCGAGGTGCGACACGCGATCCGCATGCGCCGGCAAAAGGAGGTGCTCGACCGCCCCGACCGGCCAGACATCGACGTCGTGCTCGACGAGGCCGCGCTCCACCGGCAGACCGGCGGGCCGGAGAGCCTGCGCGAGCAGCTGCGACACCTGGCCGCCGTGGGGCGCCGTCCGCAGGTGACGATCCGGGTGCTCCCGTTCACGGCGGGCGACTACGCCCCTCAAGGCCCGTTCGTGATCCTGCGCTTCCCCGACGATGACGACACCGACATCGTCTACCTCGAGGGTGTGCTAGCCCAAGACGTGCTCGACCGCCCCACCGACGTGGCGGCGTATCAGCAGATGTTCGACCGACTCTGGGAGATGTCCCTCCAGCCCGACGAGTCCATCGAGAAGATCACGAAGATGGCCGACCAGCTCGGCTGAGCGGCGAAACAACGCAGGAGCGGCGGCATGACTGCGACATATGGACCCACCGTTGGTCGGCGACGGTTGCGGTCCGCACTGCGCGCGGCGCGTGAGGCGGCAGCCTTCACGCAGGAGCAGGTCGCCACGGAGATGGACTGGTCCCTGTCGAAGATCATCAGGATCGAGTCCGGTGCCGTCGGCGTCTCTCCCATCGACGCGCGCGCCCTCCTGCGGCTCTACGGCGTGACCGACAAGCCCCGCGTCGACGAGCTGGTCGGGCTGGCCCGGTCGTCGCGGGCGCGCCGGTGGTGGTCGTCGTACGCGAGTGCGCTCCCCGCGCCGTACACGGCGTACATCGGGCTCGAGGCGGAGACCTCGTCGGTGCTCTGCTACACGCCCACCAAGCTCCCCTCGCTCTTCCAGACCGAGGCGTACGCGGCGAAGGCGCTGCGCCGCCACCAGTCCGGCACCGACGAGCAGAGCCAGGTCGAGGTGCGGCTCGCCCGCCAGCGTGAGGTGCTGGGCAAGGACGACCCGCCGCACATCACCGCGGTGATCGACGAGGCGGTCGTGCGGCGCATCGCCAGCGACCCGCGCACCAAGCGCGAGCAGCTCGAGCGGCTCGTGTCGCTGAGCGGCGAGCCCAACATCACGATCCAGGTGCTGCCGTTCGCGGCCGGCGTCGACGGCTTCCCCAACCCGTTCGCGATCCTGGAGTTTCCCGACCCGTCCGACGCCGCCGTCATGTACCTGGAAAACGGCCTCGGCGACGACGTGGTCGACCAGCCCGACCTGGTCAAGCCCTACCGGCACGAGTTCGAGCGGCTGCGCGAGATGGCGCTGAGCCCGGCCGAGACCCAGGACATGATCAAACGGATCGTGGGCGAGCTCGACTGAGCCCGCCCACGATCGGTGTGGCCCCCCGGCCCCACCAGCGCCCCTTGTCCGTCCGTTAGACCCGCTTTGCCGCGCGGCGGCTCGAACTCGGGACGAGTGTTTAGTTACATCTGCCGCATGCGCCAGATGTTCATCGAAACCAGCGGCTCGGCCAGCCCGCCGAGCCGGTATGCCTCTTGCGCGCGGAGCAGTGCCCGGGTGACCTGCCCGTACTGCCGCTCCTCGTCGCTGCTGAAGAGCAGCACCGTCATCCCGCGAAACTCACCCCAGAGCTCGTATGCCCGCGGCCGCAGGCGGTGGCCGATCGTCGCCACGAGGAACGGGACGAACGCCACCGCCGTGAGCGCCAGGTAGGCCTGAGCACTCAGATGACTGAGCTCGGTGGTCATGCCGAGCGTGATCCCGATGGCGGCCAGCACGATCGCGGTCACCGTCACCGACCGCACGGTGAGCTGATGCGCCGGGCCCCGGGCCGTGTGCAGGTGGTGCAGCTCGCTCACCGCGAACCTGCGGCCGCCGACGATGAACCAGTCGCGGGTCACCAGGATGCCGGGCTGCTGGTAGAGCGGCGCGGGCGGTTTCGGGCTCGTTACGTCTGCTTGCGTTACGGGCTGTGCTGCTGGTGACCGCGCGGGGTAGCGAGTAGTCTGCACTGCAATGCCTCCTACGGCTCGTGAGGCGGGCTGGTGTGGTGGTTTCTTGAGATCGGCACCTGGTGGCAGCCAGGTGCCGATCGTCTTTCTCGCTCCGGTGCCGCTTCAGCAACCTCAAGGGCCCTGCTGCCATTGTGCGAGATGCCATCTAGTCGAGGGAAGGGGTGCAATCAGCCACCTGGCAGATTGGAAGGGGTCGGCTAGCCGCATCGCGGGGCTTTCCGGCCCGCATATCCGATTTGTCAGCGCCGTCGCCCACGTAACGCGCAGACCGACAAATCGCCCGTCCCCCATGTGGCCGACGGATCCGGGTGTACGACCTAATCACTTAGAGTGACTTAGACATTCGACTCGTTCACGGGCGTCAGTCACAAGTCACCCTTCCACCACTTTCGCCCGACCGGCACCGGCGCTAGGTTGGAGCCGCTGGTCCGGTCGTCAGTCACTCCCCCGGGTGACGCCGGCCCGGTGCCGCCGAATCGCGAAACGGTTACTCTCCGTCAGCGAATCGGGGACCCACCGAATGCACTGGGGTGAATCCGCGGCCGTCTTCCCTCGGCGGTCCCGGTAGGGCGATCTTCCCGCCCGAATCCGTCAGCTAACCCGGTAGGCGGCGTTGGGGAAGAAGGGTTTCACCGTTTGTCTTCCGCGCGGAAGCTGCTCCGCGCCCTCGTGCTGGTCGGCCTCGGGATCGGGCTGATCGTGCCGGCGGCGGCCGCACAGGCCGAGCCCTCGCCGAGCGAGCTGACGGAGCAGATCAACAAGGCATCCACCGAGCTGGAGAAGGTCGTCGAGTCGTACAACAAGCTCAACGAGCAGCTCAAGCAGACCAAGGCCGCCGTCGCGACGCTCACCGCCAAGATGGGCCCGCTGGAGGCCCAGCTCGCCAAGGCGGACGCCGAGGTGGGCAAGATGGCGTCGGTCGCGTACCGGACCGGCCAGGTGGGCACCGCGAGCGCGCTCCTGGACGGCAGCGGGCCGCTCGCCGACCGGCTCGGCATGCTCGACCAGCTCGCCCGCGACCGCAGGCGGCAGCTGGAGGGGTTCACCGACGCCGAGCGCCGGTTCACCGAGGAGAAGGCGAAGCTCGACGCCACAGAGGCCAAGCAGACGGCCCAGCTCAAGGAGCTCGGGGCGGGCAAGAAGAAGATCGAGGGCGACCTCGCCAAGCTGTACAAGATGCGCGAGGCGGCGTACGGCTCGGCCACCACGTCCAGTGGCGGGTACACCGGGTCGATCCCCTCGATCTCCGGCCAGGCGGGCGTGGCGGTGCGGTTCGCGTACAACGCGATCGGCACGCCCTACGTCTGGGCCGGCGAGAGCTCCAGCGGGTACGACTGCTCGGGCCTCACGCTCGCCGCCTGGCGCGCGGCCGGCAAGTCGCTGCCGCACAACGCCGCGATGCAGTGGGACGTGGTCGCGCACATCAGCCGAAGTTCGCTGCAGGCCGGTGATCTCGTCTTCTACAGCGGCCTCGGCCACGTCGCCATCTACGTCGGCGGCGGCAAGGTGATCCACGCGCCACAGGCCGGCGAAAACGTCAAACTCTCCTCGGTCGACATGATGACCCCGTACGGCTACGGCAGAGTCAGATAAATCTTCAAGTGCGCCGATCGAGGGCGGCTCGCGGCGGGTCCATCGCGGACACGCCGTCGGCAGCCCTCGATCGGCGCGTAAGTCCTTGATCGGCGGGGTGGCGGGCCGGCCAGAAGTGTCGTACCGAGGGTTCACCGTCGAGGCATGACCGAAGTCCTTCTGGCGGCTACCGAGCCGTTCTCGTTCGACCTGTCCCTGCGCGCCCTCGCCGGGTTCGCGCCCTGCGCCGGCGGCCACGTGGTCACCGACGGCCGGGTGCGCAAGGCGTTCCTGCTCGGCTCCGAGGCGGTGGTCGCCGACGTCGGCCCCAGCCCGGAGGGTCCGGGCGTCGCGCTCACCCTCCACGCCGACCGCCACCTCTTACCTACCGAGCGGGCCGCGGTGCAGCGGGCCGTCGCGCGGTGGCTCAGCCTCGACGACGACCTCGCCGCCTTCCTCGACGTCGCCGGGCGCGACCCGGCCATGGCCACGCTGCTGCGCGCCGCACACGGCCTCCACCAGGTGCGCTTCGCCTCACTCGCCGAGGGCGCGGTCTACTTCGCGCTGGTCCAGCGGAGCACCCAGTGGTACGCGGCGGCCCGCAAGCGCCGGGTCGCCGCCGAGCTCGGGCCGTCCCTGAGGCTCGACGGCGTGGAGCACGTGGCCTTCCCGTCGCTCGCCACAGTCGCCGCGCAGGACGACCGCGACCTGATCCGTTTCGCGGGCAACGGGCTCCGCGGCCGCCGGCTGCGCGAGGTGGTCGAGGGTGTGGCCACGCTCGACGAGGAGTGGCTGCGCACCGGGCCCTACCCGGAGGTCCGCAAGGCCCTGCTGGGCCTGCCAGGCGTGGGTGAGTTCACGGCGCACGCCCTGCTGCTGCGGGTGCTCGGTCGCCCGGAGGGCGTCCCGCTCGAGATGGCCCAGTTCGAAGACGCCGCGCGCGCGGTTTATGGCGATCCCCCGCCAAGCCCCGCCGAGCTGAGGGAGGCATACGGGTCGTCGATCGGCTGGTGGGCCTACTACGTGTGCACCGCCCGCTCCTGGCAGCCCGACGACGCCCTGGTGGCGGCATAGACGGGCGAGCGGCCGGTGTCCGATCCGGACACCGGCCGCTCAGCGGGCAGATGGTGGGGGGTGTGTCAGGCGGCCTGCAGGCCCTCGGCCCGGGCCAGCTCGCGCAGCCGGCCCAGCGCCTGGATCTCCAGCTGGCGGATCCGCTCGCGGGAGAGGGAAAAGCGCGAGGCGACCTCGGTGAGCGAGTGCTCGCGCCCGTCTTCCAGGCCGTAGCGGGCCCGCATGATGCCGGCCGACCGGTCGTCGAGGTGGTTGAGCAGGCCCTCGATCCGCTGCCGCTCGAGCGCGGTCAGCACGACCTCCTCGGGCGACGGCGCGTCGCTGTCGGCCACCAGGTCACCGAGGTTGGTGTCGCCGTCGTCGCCGACCGGCGTGTCAAGCGACACGGTGTCCTGCGACCAGCGCACCAGCTCGTGCACACGCTCGACCGGCACGCCCAGCGCCACCGCGATCTGCTCCGGCTCCGGGTCGGAGCCGAGCTCGCGGGTCAGCTGGCGGGCCACGTTACGCATCCGGTTGACGTCTTCGACAAGATGCACCGGCAGCCGCACGGTGCGCTCCTGCTGGGCGATCGCCCGGCTGATGGCCTGGCGGATCCACCACGTCGCGTACGTCGAAAACTTGAAACCGCGCTCGTAGTCGAACTTCTCCACGGCGCGCACCAGGCCGGTGTTGCCCTCCTGGATCAGGTCGAGCATCGGCATGCCCGACCGCACGTAGCGGCGGGCGATCGAGACGACCAGCCGGAGGTTGGCCCGGATGAAGAGATCCTTGGCGCGCTCGCCCTCGAAGACGATGCGCTCCAGCTCCTCCTGCCCGACGCCCTTCGGGATCTGCCCCTCGTCGAGCAGGTGCTCGGCGTACAGCCCGGCCTCGATGGCCTTCGAGAGGTCGACCTCGGTGGCGGCGTCAAGCAGTGGCGTGCGGGAGATCTCGTGTAGGTAGACACCAACCAGGTCGCGCTCTTCGGCGACCTCGTCGGTGCGCATCACCACATTGCTTTCCACGTTGCTCACGATCCCCTCGTTCGCCCCTGTTGCTCTCTTGCCTGCGGTCCCCACGTTCATCAGCCCTCCCCCGTAACTTCCGCTATCCCCCGCGGTGCTGACACCTACACAACAGATGAGACGCGTAAGGGATTCCATCTGCTGAGTCGAAAGTGTCACGAATGCCTGAGTACTAGCTGAGAGCGCGGTGCAGACTTGCTGTGCACCGCCCTCATCAGGGCGTTCGGGGTCCGACTCGGTGGCGGATTGGGCGGCCGCTGCGCATACTTCGCCCGAATAATGACAACATCCGGGCTCCATAACGCACAGCGATCCGGGTCACTACCTGTCTGCGATCCTCGTCACTTCACAGTACGCACGTACGCCGACGCCGGTTCACTGTCGGATCAAGGATTACCCGGGCGTCATCGCACCTAACTCAGCGCCGCCAGGCATCCATCTCAGCCGTGACGGGCGTCACCCGCGGCGGTCGGCCAGCAGGGCGAGCGCGCCGCGCACCTGGCCGGTCGAGCGCGCCAGCGCGCCCCGCGCCTCGGCCACGCTCGCGCCCGAGACGAGCGCCACGAGGGCGGCCTTGAGGTCACCGTCCGCGTCGGCGAGCGCGCGGCGGCAGGCCTCCTCGCCGTACCCGGTGGCCTCTTCGAGGATGGAGATCATGCGGCCGCGCAGCTTCGCGTTGGTGGCGACCATGTCGATCATCAGGTTGGAGTAGACCCGGCCCAGCCGCACCATCACCGCGGTGGAAAAGGCGTTCAGCACAAGCTTCTGCGCGGTCGCCGCCTTCATCCGGGTGGAGCCGGTCACCACCTCGGGCCCGGTGTCGACGCCGATGAAGACGTCGACCTCGGCGGCCGCCGCCGCGGCCGGGTCGGCGGTCACCAGCACGGTGCCGGCCCCCGCCGCACGTGAGGCGCGCAGCGCGCCCAGCACGTACGGAGTGCGCCCGCTAGCGGCCAGCCCCACCACCACGTCGCCGGCGCGCACGCACTCGGCGGCCTCGCGCTCGCCGCTGCCGTCGCTGTCCTCCGCGTCCTCGACCGGGCGGAAGACCGCCCCGGTGCCACCGGCGAGGTGTGCGCAGAACCAGTCTTCCGGCGAGTTGAACGTGGGCGGCAACTCGGCCACGTCGAGCACGCCGAGCCGCCCGGACGTACCCGCGCCGAAGTAGTGCACCCGGCGGCCGGAGCGGATCGCCGAGACCGCCATGTCGACGGCGGCCGCGATCTCGTCGAGCACCGCCGCCACAGCGGTCGGCACCGTGCGGTCCGCCTCGTTGATGACCCGCACGACGTCGCGGGTGGACATCAGGTCCAGGTCGACGCTGTCCGGGTTGCGGCGCTCGGTGGGCGAGCCGACCCGGACGACCGCGCGCCCGTCCGCTTCCGCCGTCACCGGGACCGCCGGGCCGCACCCACGCGGTGGGTCTGCACGGCCTCGGCGGTGACCTCGAGCGCGCGCCGCGCCCTGGTCCGGTTGCGGGCCGCGACGCCGACGAAGAGGCAGTCGACGACGGTCAGCTGGGCCAGGCGGCTGGCCATCGCACCAGAGCGGTACGTGGTCTCGCGCGCGGCCGTGGTGAGCACGAAATCGGCCACCTCGGTGATCGGAGATCTGGGGAAGTTGGTCAGCGCGACGGTGGTGGCCCCTCGCATGCGGGCCTGCTGGAGCACCTCGACGACGTCGGAGGTGGTGCCAGAGTGCGAGATGCCCATCGCCACGTCGCCCTTGCCGAGCAGCGCCGCCGAGGTGAGCGCGAGGTGCACGTCCGGCCAGGCGAACGCGGTGCGCCCGATGCGGTGCAGCTTCTGCTGGAAGTCGGAGGCGACGAAGCCGCTCGCGGCGGCACCGTAGATGTCCACCCGGCCGGCGCTGTTGATCGCGTCGACGACCTGCTCGCAGATGGCGGGGTCGAGCTGCTCGGCGGTCTCCTCCACGGCGCGCGCGTCGTTGAACGAGATCGTCGCGATGATCTGGGCCAGGTCGGCGCCGGGCGGGATGTCGCCGCCCACCACGCGCGCGTCCGGCGGCTCGACCCGGCGCGCGGCCTCGGCGGCGAGCCGGATGCGCAGCTGCGGGTAGCCCTCCATGCCGACCGAACGGCAGAAGCGGATCACCGTGGCCTCGGAGGTCTCGGCGGCGGTGGCGAGATCGGTGATGGTGCGCCGCGCGGCGTCGGCGGGGTCGGCCACGACGAGGCGCGCCACGCGCTGCTCAGCGGGCGACAGCGACGGCAGCAGGCCGCTGATGTGCACAATCAGCCCGCTCGACTCGTGAGTCGCGGAAACCTTCGTCGTTTTCGCCACGGATGAAACTTACTTTCACAGAGGTCGGACCGTCAACCGTGACCTCGCTATCTGCGACGGTACGCCTGACAGCATTCCGCGGCGTCCGGCTTTCGCCGGCCGAGCGTGCCATTCCTGGCACCCGTTCGGGTCATCCGGACGTGGCGGGACGGCGAGGATACGGTGTGGGTCATGGCCGATCGCACCGCATTGATCACCGGTGGCACGGGCGGGCTGGGCGCCGCCGTCACCGCGGCGTTCGTGGCAGCCGGCTGGCGCGCCGTCGTGCCCGTGCGCAAGGATCCGCCCGCCGACGCCGGCGGCGCCGTCTATCTGACCGCCGACCTCGCGGATCCGGCTGCCGTCGAGGCCGTCGTGACCGCCGCGGCGGCCGAGCCGGCGGCGCCCCTGCGGGCCGTGGTCAACCTCGTCGGCGGATACGCGCCGAGCGGTCTCGTGCACGAGACGCCGATCGAAGACTTCGAGCGGATGCTGGCCATCAACCTGCGCCCTACCTATCTCGTCACCCAGGCCGCGCTGCCCCACCTCGTCGAGGCCGGCGGCGGTGCCGTCGTCTTCGTCTCCTCCCGGGCGGCGCTCTCGCCCTTCCCGGGCGCGGCCGGGTACGTCACGGCGAAGGCGGCCGTGCTTGCGTTCGCCAACGCGGTGGCGGTGGAGTACAGGGCGAAGGGTGTGCGGTCCAACACCGTGGTGCCGAGCGTCATCGACACCCCGGCCAACCGGGCGGCGCAGCCGGACGCGGACACGTCCCGGTGGGTGCCGCCGGAGCAGATCGCCGCGGTGATCCGCTTCCTCGCCGGCGACGAGTCGGCGCCGACCAGCGGCGCGGCGATCCCGGTCTACGGGCGGGCGTAGCTCGGATCGGCCAGCGCCCCGAGGTACCCCTGGATACGGGCGGTCACCTCGTCCGGCGTAACGTTTCCGTCAATTACCACAAAAGAGCCAAATTCCGGCAGTGACCCGTACGCGGTGGTCGAAGTCGCCAGGAAGTCCTCGCTCTCGTGGTCTTCGGCCCGCGAGTCGATGCGGCGGACCGCCTCGCGGTGGCCAGGCGATAGGCCTGGGTGGTCTTGCCAGAGCCGTCGACACCGACGAGCGCGACAACCCGTGGGCGCCCGGTCACAGCGGGCCGACTCTGGAGTCGATCATGCCAGCCCACGGTACCCGGGCCTCACAACATCGTACTTTCGGCTAGATTTCTCTGATCCGTTTGGTCTAAGGTGAGATAGCTGATCGGTTAGCCCTCCTTGGATGATCGGGCAGCCACATAAGTGGACAGGAACAGACACGAGTCCGGACACAGGTGCAGGGAGGACCACCATGACCGCGACACACGTGCACCAGACGAAGAGCAGTGCCCTCCTGGACGAGCGCCAGGTGACCGATACCGCCGCGGACCTGATGGCCGCGATGGCCTCGCTGCCCATGCACCACCCGTCCCGGGCCAGGGTGCGCGACCAGGTCATCGAGTCCTGGCTTCCGCTGGCACAGCACCTCGCCAACCGGTTCGCCGGCCGTGGCGAGCCGATCGAAGACCTCGTGCAGACGGCGACGGTCGGGCTGATCAAGGCGGTCGACAAGTTCGACCCCGAGCGCGGCGTCGAGTTCGCCGCGTACGCGATCCCCACCATCATCGGCGAGATCAAGCGCCACTTCCGCGACCGCACGTGGGACATCCGGGTGCCCCGCCGCCTCCAGGAGCTGCGGCTGAGCATCTCCGAGGCGACGAGCACGCTGCTGCAGACGCTCGGCCGCTCGCCGACGGTCGCCGACATCGCCGCCCACATCGGGATCTCCGAGGAAGAGGTGCTGGAGGGGCTGGAAGGCGCCCGGGCGTACAACGCCGTGTCGCTCTCCATGCCGACCAGCGACGGCGACCGCGCCACCGAGCTTGGCGACATGCTCGGCAGCGAGGACAGCGAGTTCGAGCTCGCGGAGCTGCGCGTCGCGCTCGGCCCGGCGCTCGCCGCGCTCGACCAGCGCGAGCAGAAGATCCTGACGCTGCGCTTCTACGGCAACATGACGCAGTCGCAGATCGCCGACCAGATCGGCGTCTCGCAGATGCACGTGTCCCGGCTGCTCGCCCGGGCACTCGCCAAGCTGCGCGGCCACCTGGGCGAGGACGCCGCCTAGGCGCTCGCCACCCCCAAGACGCTCGGCGGCGGTTCGCCGTATGAGCGGCCCTTCACGCGCGGACGGACCGGTGCGCCTCTATCAAGGGGCAGGGGCCACCGGTCCGTCCGTGCGTGTCAACGGCCCGCCACCTGGGTATTCGTTCTTCCTTCCCCCGAGCGACGACGCTGAGGAGCCTTTATGAGCGTGGACGACGGACTGCTCATCACACTCAAACGGGTCGCCGCCACGTTCAAGCAGGCAGAGATCCCGTTCGCACTCGGTGGCAGCTTCGCCGTGTACGCGCACGGCGGCCACTCCGGTGACCACGACGTCGACTTCCTCCTCCGCGAGGAGGACGTGGAACGGGCGCTGGAAGCGTTGGTGGCGACCGGTTTCCGGGCCGAGCGACCGCCGGAGGACTGGTTGGTCAAGGTCTACGACGAAGACCGGATGGTCGACCTCATACACCACCCCCTGGATACGCCGGTGACCGAGGAGACGCTCGCCGACACCGTCCCCCGGGTCGTCGACGCGATCGTCATGCCGTGCGTGACCGCCACCCAGCTGATGATCCACAAACTGCTGAGCTTCACCGAGCACTACTGCGACTTCACCCGCGGCCTGCCGCTGGCCCGGTCCCTCCGCGAGCAGATCGACTGGGATCGGGTACGCAAGGAGACCGCGCCGTCGCCGTACGCCGAGGCGTTCCTCCTGCTGCTCGAACGACTGGAGGTGGTTCCATGATCGATGAGTACGTGGAGGCGGCCGTACAGCGGCTGCTGACCGAGCACGCGGGCCTCGCCGAGCAGGGCATCACGGTGGCCCGCCGGGAACGCACGATGGTCCTCTGCGGTGAGGTGGAGAGCCCCGCCCGCCGGGACGAGATCGTTCGGCTCGTCGAGGAGAACTTCCCGGACGTTCCGCTCTGGGTCGACATCGGCATCACCCGCGCGAACCCACCGAGCGAGCCGGAGGATCTCCTATGAAGGACTCGAACGATCCGCCGATCCGCATCGCGGCCGTCGGCGACGTCCACATGGACCAGGACGTGCTCGGCCGCTTCCGCCCGGCCCTGGAGCAGCTGCCCGAGCACGCCGACGTGCTGCTGCTCGCCGGTGACCTGACCCGGCACGGCACCGAGGCCGAGGCGCGCTGCGTGGCCCAGGAGTTCGGCCACCTCGGCGTGCCGGTTATCGCCGTGCTGGGCAACCACGACTACCACTGCGACCAGGTCGACAAGGTGCTCGACGTGCTCACCAACGAGGGCGGCATCACCGTCCTCGAAGGAGACAGCACGGTCGTGGACACGCCCGCCTGCCGCCTGGGCGTCGCCGGGGCGAAGGGCTTCGGCGGCGGGTTCGCGGGGCGGTGCGCCAGCGAGTTCGGCGAGCCGGAGATGAAGGCGTTCGTGCGCACGACGAGCACGGTGGCCGAGCGGCTGGGCCAGGCGCTCCGCGACCTCGACTGTGACGTGCGGGTCGCGCTGACCCACTACGCCCCGGTGCCGGACACGCTGGCCGGCGAGCCGCCCGAGATCTACCCATTTCTCGGCTCGTACCTGCTGGGTCAGGCCATCGACTCGGCGCCCACCGCGCTGGCCGTGCACGGGCACGCGCACGCGGGCACCGAACGGGGCGCGACACCGGGGGGCGTGCGGGTGCGTAACGTCGCGCATCCGGTCATCAAGCAGGCGTACAGCGTCTTCCGGCTGGGCTGAGAAGAGGTTTCTCCCGACGAGCGCGGGGGTACCTCACAACACATGGAATTTCTTCTGTGGATTCTCGCAGTTGTGCTCGTGGTCGCCGGCATCCTGGCGCTCTTCCGCCGGCAGATCCTGTGGGGCGTCGTCCTCATCATCGTCGGGCTGCTCGTGGGCCCGGGTGGCGTCAGCATCTTCACCTAACCATCCAGGCGTGCCTTCGCACCGCTTCCCTACGGCGTATCTGAGCGGTCTGGGCGACTTGCGGCCACCCCAACGGCTGTAAGTCGCCCAGATCTTTGTAAGGGGCGCACAACCTGTGCGCCCGCCCGGCCACGCGCGTGCCTCAATCACTGCCGTGGCTGAGATCCATCACCTGACGTACGGTGCCGTCAATCCCGTCGTCGCGTACCTGATCGCCTTCGTCGGCTCGCTGCTCGGCCTCGTCTGCACGAGCCGCGCGCGAGCCGCCCGTCATCGCCGGCGGCGTGCCCGCTGGCTCGTCCTCGCCGCCATCACGATCGGTGGGGCGGCGGTGTGGCTGATGCACTTCACCGCCATGTTCGGCTTCGACGTGCCGGACAGCCCGGTCCGGTACAACGCGACGCTCACCGTCGCCAGCCTCGTCGTGGCGGTCGTTACCGTCGGGTCCGGCCTCTTCGTTGTCGGCCGTGGCGAGCCCAACGGCGGCCGCATCATCCTCGGCGGCCTCCTCGTCGGCGCCGGAGCGGTCGCGATGCACTACACCGCGATGGCCGCCGTGCGGGTGGCCGGCCGCGTCGAGTACGCCGGCGCGCTGGTCGGAGCCTCCACGTTCATCGCCGTCACCGGCGCGACCTTGGCGCTCTGGCTCGTCGTCGCGGTACGCGGCTGGCCGGCCGTCATCGGGGGCGCGTTCGTGCTCGGTCTCGCGGTGTGCGGCATGCACTACACCGGCATGGCCGCGATGCGGGTGCGGCTGTGGACGCCCGGCGAGACCCGGGTGGAAGGGCTCAGCCCGTCGCTGCTCATCGTGCCGATCACGGTCCTGGCGGCGGTCACGCTGATCGGTGTGGCGTTCAGCGCGCTGCAGGCGATGACCGACGAGGAGTTCGCCGACGACCGCTGGCCCGCCTCCCGGGCGGCCGGCAGGCCCGCGCCGATCGACGCGGGCCCGCCCTACGCGCGCGCTATCGGTACACGCCGCGTCCGGTGATCAGCAGCGCGGGACGCTCGGGATGAAGCCGTCGTACCCGGTGTAGACGTACGCGTCGGAGACGAACCTGTCGGTGCCGATGCGGTCCCAGATGTTGCTCGTGCCGTACGTGCCGGTGATCGTCGTGCCGGTCGTCTGGCAGTAGATGGTGACGGTGGCGCCGTCGGCCACGGTGCCGACCGCGCTGTAGCCCGTGCCCGGTCCGGATCGGACGGTCAGCGGCGAGCCCGCGGTGTTGACCGTGCCGGACCCGGTGTTGCCGCCGGAGCAGGCGTTGTCGCTGGTGTACGTCTTCGTCCCCCAGTAGAGGGCGAGCGCGCCGTTGAAGCGCACCTGGATGTCCGCCCCGTCGAGGCGCTGCTCGTAGTGCAGGTGCGGGCCGGTCGAGCCACCCGTGGTGCCCACGTAGCCGATGACGGTGCCGTAGCCAACCGCCTGTCCGACAGAGACGTTGAACGCGTTGAGGTGCGCGTAGTACGTGGTGTACCCGCTGCCGTGGTTGATGCGCACGTACTTGCCGTAGCTCGTGTTGCCGAGGTCGGTGACCCGGTCGACGGTGCCGGGCGCGCTGGCGACGACCGGGTCGCCCAAGTCGTCCGTGCGGTTGAAGTCGACGGCGTTGGCGGGGCTGTGGTTGGTGCGGGTCTGGCCGGACCACGACTGTCCACAGGGGAATGGAACCTTGAACGCCGGAGCGGCCTGTGCCGGGCCGGGCGCCACGATGATCACGGCGGCCACGGTGGCGGTAACGGCGAGAAGTCGGAGTGAGCGGCGAGCCATCCATGACCTCCTACGTCGAAAACCTTCCTGCCTGGGCCGCAGTTTGACAGAAAGCTTCATCGAGCGGAAGACGGGCCGACGGAAATTGGCGAGATCCGGTATACCTGGAGCCCATGGCGTCCCCGGGATACCTCGCGACAATGCCGCTGCACGCGATCACCGAGGTCTACGGGGAAGACGGCCTGCGCCAGCGGTTCGCGCTGGAGGTCGCCCGCTTTCCCGCGCCTGACCAGGAGCGGCTGACCGCGGCGCTGGAGCTTGCCGCGCAGCTGCACCGCGACGACCGCCGGACCCGCGAGCCGTACCTCAACCACCTGCTCCGGGTCGCGATCCGGATCATGTCGCACTACGGCGTGACCGACATCGACGTGATCGTGGCGGCGCTGCTTCACGACGCGGTCGAAGACCACCCCGAGGAGCTGGGCGGCGACACCGAGGGGGCGCTGGCCGAGCTTGCCCGGCGGTTCAACCCGCGGGTCGCCGACCTGGTCCGGGCGGTGACCAACCCGGAGTACGACCCGGACCGCGACCGCCACGAGCAGTACCGGGCGCATGTGGCGGAGAGCCTCGACCGCCACCCGTGGGCGCGGGTGATCAAGGTGTCCGACTTCACCGACAACGGCGTGGGGGTCATACACACCACCGGGCCGAAGGTGCACAGCTCAGCCACCAAGTACCGGCCGCTCGTGCCGGTCTTCCGGGAGCTTGTCGGCCGTCCGGACACGCCCCTCTCCGACCCGGCCAAAGCACACATCATGGACCAGCTCGACCTCGCGGAGAGCCGGTTCGCCGCCATCCTCGACGGCCATGGAAGCGCTCCCGACGTTTCCTAATCGTTACGGCTTCCTTACTCGAAAGCCTGGACGAAAGATCGTGCAAGCGCTTACATGTGTAGACGCCCCAAGTCGGGACCGGCATGTGAGCTAACGCACCGTGCCGGCGAGGAAGGAGGACGGCATGGCGGTCTTTCCAAGACGACGCCAAGCCATCGTGATCGCCACCGTAGTCGGCTTGGCGCTCAGCGCCACCGCCTGCGGCGATGACAGCGACAGCGGAAGTGGCAGCAACGGAAGCTCGGCGGAGTGCTCCGCCTTTGACAAGTACGACGGCAACGACGGCAAGAAGGTCAAGATCTACGCGTCCATCCGCGACGCGGAGGCCGACCTGCTGGAGCAGTCGTGGAAGCAGTTCACCGACTGCACCGGCATCGAGATCGACTACGAGGGCAGCGGCGAGTTCGAGGCGCAGCTCCAGGTTCTTGTGGACGGCGGCAACGCGCCGGACATCGCCTTCATCCCCCAGCCCGGCCTGCTGGGCACGTTCGCGAAGGCGGGCAAGCTCAAGCCCGCTCCCGCCGACACGAAGACGTCGGCGGAGGCCAACTACCCGGCCGACTGGCTGAAGTACGGCACCGTCGACGGCACGTTCTACGGCGCGCCGCTCGGCTCCAACGTCAAGTCCTTCGTCTGGTACTCGCCGAAGACCTTCCAGGAGAAGGGCTACACGGTGCCCAAGACCTGGGACGAGCTCATCGCGCTGAGCGACAAGATCGCTCAGGGTGGCGACAAGCCCTGGTGCGCGGGCATCGAGTCCGGCGACGCCACCGGCTGGCCGGCCACCGACTGGATCGAGGACATCATGCTCCGCGACCAGTCGCCCGAGGTCTACGACCAGTGGGTGACCCACCAGATCCCGTTCAACGACCCGAAGGTCGCCGCCGCGGTCGACCGCGCCGGCACGATCCTCAAGAACGACAAGTACGTCAACGCCGGGTTCGGCCCCGTGAAGAGCATCTCGACCACGTCGTTCCAGGAGGCTGGCCTGCCGATCCTGGAAAACAAGTGCTACCTGCACCGCCAGGCGTCCTTCTACGCCAACCAGTGGCCGCAGGGCACGAAGGTGGCCGAGGACGGCGACGTGTTCGCCTTCTACTTCCCGGCCGTCGACCCCAGCAAGGGCGAGCCGGTGCTCGCGGCCGGTGAGTTCACCGCCGCGTTCGCCGACCGGCCCGAGGTCCAGGCAGTGCAGAACTACCTGGCCACGCCCGAGTACGCCAACTCCCGGGCCAAGCTCGGCAACTGGGTCTCGGGCAGCAAGGGTGCGGACATCAACAACTTCGCCAACCCGATCGACAAGCTGTCGGTCCAGATCCTGCAGGACCAGAGCAAGGTGCTCCGCTTCGACGGCTCCGACCTGATGCCGTCGGCCGTCGGCGCCGGCACGTTCTGGAAGGGCATGGTCGAGTGGATCAACGGTAAGGACACCGCGAGCGTGCTCTCCGGTATCCAGAGCTCCTGGAAGTAACGCATAGACGGCCGGCCCGACCCCGTTCCGCGGGGTCTGGGCCGGCCGATCCCCCTCGGGAGGGCGGATGGACTTCGCGGACATTTCCCCCAAGCTCACCATGCTGGTGTACGGCCTCGTCGCGTTCGCGGTCGTCGTCGGTGGGCTGCTGCTACTGCTTGACGTCGTACCCACCTACTTCGCCCGCCGGCGCGAGCGCCAGCTCCTCGCCGTCGCGGCCGGCGACGCACCAGCCCCACCCGCGGGCTACGTGCGCAAGCCGCGCGAGTTCGGGTACGCGATCTTCTTCCTCCTCCCGGTCATCGTGCTGCTGCTGATCGGGCTGGTGGTGCCAGTCATCCGCACGCTCCTGCTGTCGCTGAAGAGCGGCGACGGCACGGAGTGGGTGGGCCTCGACAACTACGGCTGGATGTTCAGCAACAGCGACATCCTCGGCGTGCTGTGGAACAGCCTCCTCTGGGTCGTGCTCGTACCTCTCGTGGCGACCTCGGTCGGGCTGCTCTACGCCGTGATGGTCGACCGGGCCCGCTTCGAAGCGGTCGCCAAGTCGCTGATCTTCCTGCCGATGGCCATCTCGTTCGTCGGCGCGAGCATCATCTGGCGGTTCGTGTACGCGTACCGAGGCGAGGAGCAGGACCAGATCGGCCTGCTCAACCAGATCGTCGTGTGGCTGGGCGGCACGCCGAAGCAATGGCTGCTCGACTCACCGCTCAACACCCTGCTGCTGATCGTGGTCATGGTCTGGATCCAGGCCGGCTTCGCCATGGTGATCCTCTCCGCCGCGATCAAGGCCATCCCGGGCGACATCGTCGAGGCGGCCCGCCTGGACGGCGTCACCGCGTGGCAGATGTTCTGGCGGATCACGCTGCCGAGCATCCGCCCCGCCCTGATCGTCGTGATCGTCGCGATCACCGTCGCCACGATGAAGATCTTCGACATCGTCCGCACTATGACCAACGGCAACTACGACACCAACGTGATCGCGCTGGAGATGTACAACCAGGCCTTCCGCTACCAGGAGACCGGGCAGGGCTCGGCGCTGGCGGTGTTCCTCTTCATCCTGGTGATCCCCATCGTCGTCTTCCAGATCCGCAACCTGCGCCAGCAGCGGGAGGGCTGACATGGCTACCACGACTCCCGTCCTGCCCGGCGTCACCGCGGAGCCCTTGCCCAAGACGGTCGCCGGCCGGGTGCGCAAGCGGCTCAACACCCGCATGGCGACGGTCATCTCGATCCTCATCGCGGTGCTGTGGACCGTGCCGACGTTCGGCCTGTTCATCTCGTCGCTGCGGCCCGAGCAGGCGATCAAGACCACCGGCTGGTGGACGTTCTTCAGCGACCCGAAGCTGACGCTGGAAAACTACAACGAGGTCCTCTTCGGACAGTCGGCCTCCTCGGGCCAGCTGGCCAACTACTTCGTCAACTCGCTCGTCATCACGATCCCCTCGGTGCTCTTCCCGGTGGCGTTCGCCGCTATGGCCGCGTACGCGCTCTCCTGGATCCAGTTCCGCGGGCGTGAGTGGGTCTACATCGGCATCTTCGCGCTGCAGATCGTGCCGCTGCAGATGGCGCTCGTGCCGTTGCTGAGCTTCTTCTCACGCGGCGTCTCGCTGGGTGGCATCACGCTCATGCCGGCGTGGCAGCTCGAAGACGAGCAGAAGTTCATCCAGGTGTGGTTCGCGCACACCTGCTTCGCCCTGCCGTTCGCCGTGTTCCTGCTGCACAACTTCGTGTCGCAGCTGCCCGGCGAGCTGATGGAGGCGGCCCGGGTCGACGGGGCCAGCCACCCGAAGATCTTCCGGACCATCGTGTTGCCGCTGATCACGCCGGCGCTGGCATCGCTGACCATCTTCCAGTTCCTGTGGGTCTGGAACGACCTGCTCGTGGCGCTCATCTTCGCGGGAGGCGGGGACGAAACGGCCCCGCTGACGGTACGGCTCGCCGAGCTGGCCGGCACCCGCGGCAACGAGTGGCAACGGCTGACGTCCGGCGCGTTCGTGTCGATCGTCATCCCGCTGATCGTCTTCCTGTCCCTCCAGCGGTACTTCGTCCGGGGTCTCCTCACCGGCAGCGTGAAGGGCTGACGCGCCGTACGCGGGTGGGCGGCTCACGCCGCCCACCCGCCGCGATCACCCACGAGGAGGGCACGCGTGACAAAGATCGATGATGTCGCGCGGCTGGCCGGCGTATCGACGGCCACCGTTTCCCGGGCCCTGCGCGGCCTGCCGACCGTCTCCCAGTCCACCCGCGACCGCGTGCTCGCGGCCGCCGCACAGCTCGGATACGCCGCCTCGCCCAGCGCCTCCCGGCTCGCCGGTGGCAAGACCGGAGCCGTCGCCGTGGTCGTACCGCGGATCACCCGGTGGTTCTTCGCCACCGTCGTCGAGGCCGCCGAGGAGGCACTCCACCAGGGCGGGTACGACCTGCTGCTGCACAACCTCGGCGGCAGCGAGACCGAGCGGCAGCGGCTGCTGCGCACGGCCGCGCTGCACAAGCGGGTCGACGCGCTGATGCTGGTGGCCACCCCGTTGCAGGGCGCCGACTTCGACGCGGTCACCAGCCTCGCCCTGCCCGGTGTCACGGTCAGCTCCGGCACCGGTGTACCCGGCTGGCCCAGCATCCGGATCGACGACATCGCCGCCGCGCGTACCGCCACGGGCCACCTCATCGGGTGCGGTCACCGCCGGATCGCGCACATCTCCGGCGACCCCGCCGACGAGCTCGCCTTCACCACCCACATCGACCGGCGACACGGCTACCGCGAGGCGCTCGCCGCGGCGGGCATCACGCCCGACCCCGCGCTCGACGTCGAGGAGGAGTTCACGGTCGCCGGCGGCGAGCGGGCGGTGGCCGAGCTGCTGCGGCGCGGCGAACCGCCCACCGGGATCTTCGCGGCCTGCGACGAGATCGCGATGGGCGCGATGGCCGCCCTGCGGCAGGCCGGGCTCAAGGTGCCCGAGGACATCAGCGTTATCGGCATAGACGACCACGACCTGGCCGGTGTGGTGGGACTCACAACAGTGGCCCAGCCCGCGGCCGATCAGGGCCGCCTCGCGGCCAACATCCTTCTCGGCCCGCTGACCGGCGGCGAGTACCCAGGAGAGGAAACCGTGATCCTGCCAACTCAGTTGATCGTTCGCGAATCCACCGCGCCGCCTCGGGCAAACTAGAGCGATGCCTGAGCAGAGCCAAGACTGGTGGCGCACCGCCGTCATCTACCAGATCTACCCCCGTTCCTTCGCCGACTCCAACGGTGACGGGCTCGGCGACCTGCCCGGCATCACGGCGCGGCTCGACCACCTCGTCGAGCTCGGCGTCGACGCGGTGTGGCTGTCGCCCTTCTACCCCTCGCCGCAGGCGGACGCCGGCTACGACGTGTCCGACTACCGAAACGTCGACCCGATCTTCGGGAGCCTCGAGGACGCCGACAAGCTCCTCGCCGCGGCCCGCGAGCGCGGCCTGCGGGTGATCGTCGACCTCGTGCCCAACCACACGTCGAGCGAGCACCCCTGGTTCAAGCAGGCGCTCGCCGCCGGGCCGGGCAGCCCCGAGCGGGCCCGCTACATCTTCCGGCCGCACAAGCCGAACAACTGGGAGAGCACGTTCGGCGGCCCGGCCTGGACCCAGGTGCCCGACGGGGAGTGGTACCTGCACCTGTTCGACGCGGGCCAGCCCGACCTCAACTGGGACCACCCCGAGGTGCGCGCGGAGTTCCGCGACATCCTGCGCTTCTGGCTCGACCGCGGCGTCGACGGCTTCCGGGTCGACGTCGCGCACGGGCTGATCAAGCAGGCCGACCTCGCCGACTGGCACTACCCGGTCGAGCCGTCGACCGGTCCCGGCAGCGAGGCGATCCGGCCGCCGATGTGGGACCAGGACGGCGTGCACGACGTCTACCGCGACTGGCGCCGGGTGCTGGAGGAGTACCCGGGCGAGCGCGTCCTCGTGGCCGAGGCCTGGGTGTCGCCGGCCGAGCGGATCGCCGCGTACACCCGGCCGGACGAGATGCACCAAGCCTTCAACTTCGAGTACCTGCAGGCGTACTGGACGGCGGCCGCCCAGCACGCGGTGATTACCCGGTCGCTGACGGCCAGCGCGGCGGTGGGCGCGCCGACCACGTGGGTGCTCTCCAACCACGACGTCATCCGGCACGCGTCCCGGCTCGGCCTGCCGGTCGGTGTCCGGCCGCCGCGCGGCATCGGCGCCGACGACCCGCAGCCGGACGCGGTGCTCGGTCTGCGCCGGGCCCGCGCGGCCACGCTGCTGATGCTCGCCCTGCCCGGCTCGGCCTACCTGTACCAGGGCGAGGAGCTGGGGCTGCCGGAGCACACCACGATGCCCGACGAGGCGCGGCAGGATCCGACGTTTCTGCGCACGATGGGCGAGCAGAAGGGGCGCGACGGCTGCCGGGTGCCGATCCCGTGGCAGAGCGACGCCCCGTCGTACGGGTTCGGCCCGTCCGACGCGAGCTGGCTCCCCCAGCCCGCGATCTACGCCGACTTCGCGCTCGACCGCCAGCGCGGCGTGACCGGCTCGACGTACGAGATGTACCGCGCGGCCCTCCGCCTGCGCGCCCGGCACGGGCTCGGCGCCGGCTCGCTCACCTGGACCGAAGGACCAGATGGCGCGCTGGCCTTCCGCAACGATGACGTGTTCGTGCTGACCAACTTCGGCGAGACGCCGGTCTCCCTGCCGGCGGGCGCCCGCCCGCTGATCAGCAGCGCGGAGCTGCACGCCGACGGCACGGTGCCGACCGACGTCACGGTGTGGGCTGTGGTGTAGCCGGCTTGCTCCGCTCGGCGCGGGCCTCCAGCAGCTCGTGGACGGTGGCGATGTCCGCCGGCGAGGTGCGGGAGGCCCGCAGGTACATCAGGCCGGTCGGCAGGAAGAAGAGCTGGAAGGCGGCGAGCCCGACCGCGTAGTTGAGCGGCGGCGGAAACGGCCCCTGCAGCGCCCGAAACGCCACGCCGGCCAGGCCGTTGCCGACCGCGCGGCCCATGCCGTTGCCGAGGTTGCCCAGGCTGTACACGGTGCCGCGGTGCTCGGGCGGGTTGACGTCCGCGATGAGAGCGAACCAGTTGGGCGAGTTGGCCGAGGTCAACGCCAGCGCGACGAGCGCGGTGAGCAGGCTCAGGCCCACGGTCGGCTCGGTGAACACGCTGGCCAGCACGGCCCGGACCACCGCTCCGGCGCCGGCGCCGTCGGGCACGTCGATCCGGATCGGCACGAAGAAGAGCGCGAGGTACAGCGGGACGGCCGCGAGGATGCCGACCGCCGCGACCATGGCCCGCCCACCGGGGTCGCGCCGCTGCAGCCGGTCGCCGATCAGCCCGCCGATGACCGAGAATCCGGCGCCGAGCTGAAACAGCGTGGCGAAGATGCTGCCCACCACGATCGCGGTGTCTTCGCTGTAGCCCTGCGCCTCGGCCCGCTCGCGGAAGAGCACCGGCAGCCATACCAGCGAGCCGAATGCCACCTGCGCGGTCAGCCCCTGCAACACGAGCCAGAGGTTTGTCCGCCGGCCGAGGATCCCGGGCAGGTCGTCGCGGCTGATCCGGTAGTCGTACTCACCGCCGTGCGCGATCACGCCGGCGAGCTCGGCGTCACTCTGGCCGCGCCGGACGTCGTAGGTGAAGACGTACGCCAGCGTGGCGGCCAGCCCGACGCCGGTCAGCACGAGGAACGGCACCCGCCAGTCACTGCGCCCGAGCAGCCCGCCGACGAGCGTGCCGGCGAGCGTGCCGACGCCCTGTGACAGCCCCCAGAAGCTCATCACAAGCCCCCGGCGGCGCGGCGCGATGAGGTCGCTGACCACGGAGAACCCCACCGAGGCGACCGCGCCCAGCCCCACCGCGGCGACGATCTGGGCCGCGAAGAAGGCCGCGTAGCCGCCGCTCAGCGCCGTGCCCCCGGTGCCCGCCGCCCACAGCAGCGTGCCCACCATGAGCAGCGGCTTGCGGTGGTGACGATCCCCCGTGTACGCCCAGGCCACGGCGGCGACCGCGCTGAAGAAAAAGGTGATCGCGGTGACCAGGCCGATGGCGCTCTCGGCCACCCCGAACGAGTCGCTGATGCTCCCGTAGAGCGGCGGCACGAGCCCGATGGCGACGTTGTCGAGCGAGGCGAGCACGACGAAGACCACCACGCTGTAGGTCCGGTGCGCCCGCCCGCCGCTGCTCATGACGGCACCCAACCAGCACCAGATCACGAACAGATCGCGCCACGCCGCCACGGGCCGGCTCATTCCCCGCCGAAGTTGATAAGTTCATTTAGCTGACGACTACCTGTATCAACTTCACAGCTGCGGATCTGGAAGGGGCCACGTCGTGGCAGCGAGCCGAGGACGCCCAAGCCGGGAGACAGTCTATGCCCGGCTCGAGAGCGCGCTCCTGGAGCTAAACCAACGACTCGGCGGCTTGCCCAACCCGAAAGAGGCCCAGGGCATCTGGGAGGACATCTGGCACCAGGAGGCCCACCACTCCACTGCCTTGGAAGGCAATACCCTCGTCCTGCGTGAGGTGGAAGCTCTATTGGAGCAGGGCCGTGCGGTCGGCGCCAAGCCCTTGCGCGAATACAACGAGGTCCGCGGCTATGCGGACGCCGCGAAATGGGTCTACGGGCAGGCACTCGAGCCGGAGGGGTGGCACGACGGGCGGCTCGTCACCGTCAGTGAGGTGCGGCAGGTACACCACACGGCGATGACTCCGGTGTGGAATGTGGCCCCACATCCGGACGCTACCGGCCGCGAGGGTCCGGGGAGCTTCCGTGAGCACGACATCCAGTCGTTCGCCGGCGGCATGCGGCCACCCGCGTGGCCACTGGTCCCGGCCCAGGTCGAGCACTGGGTTGGGGAGGTGTGCACGCTTGGCCAGCAGATCACCGCAGGCGTTGCGACTCCTCGCCCTCTGCCGGAGGCCCTCGCCCATCTGCACAACGAGTTCGAGCGGATCCATCCCTTCATCGACGGAAACGGACGGGCCGGCCGCCTGCTGCTCAACCTGATTCTCGTGCGCCTCGGTTATCCGCCGGTCATCATCTTCAAGAAGCAGCGGGCGGCGTACCTCACGGCCTTGCAGCGGGCCGACAATGGCGACTGTGGCGCCCTCGGTGAGTTGATCGCGCGGGCGATGCACGACAATCTCAACCGCTTCATCGTGCCCAACTTGGCCGGTCCGGCTCGATTGGTGCCGCTGGCCGCTCTGGTGACAGACGAGTTCACGATGGCGGCACTGCGGCAGGCCGCTCAGCGAGGACGATTGGACGCGCTTCAAGGACCCGACGGTGTCTGGCGGAGTTCTCGCAAGGCAGTGAACGCCTACCGTGCGTCTCGGGGCAAGCAGACGCGGCGGACGGCCTAGGTACAAACAGTTTGTACTACAAGCTGTTTGTACTGCCCGCCTTGGTGACGACGAGGCCGAGCTCTTCGGCGCGATCCCAGACCGGGCGCATCGCGGCCTCCGGGTCGCGGTGGTAGACGCTGGCCCGCAGGCGCACGAAGACGCAGTTGCCGACGCGCTCCAGGATGGCTTGACGGCGCAGGTCGTGGGCGAACGCCTCGGCGCCGTGGTAGCTGTCGCCGTCGCACTCGATGGCGAGGCGGCGGCCGTCGGGGGCGGCGATCATGAAGTCGACCTTGAACGTGCCGATGCGGAACTGGGGCACCGCGCGCAGCCCGGCCGCCGTCAGCTGGCGGTGCACCGCGCGCTGGAACTCCGTCACCGGCTCGCCACCCACCTCCGGCGGCGCGGGCGGGCGCTGCGCGTACGCCAGCAGTGCCGCCCTCGCGTCGTCGGGGTGCAGGTCGGCCTGCGTTACCGAGTGGAAGAGCCAGATCTGGTCGCGGGCGCGGGAGGCGGCGACGTTGATACGGCGGTGGAAGTCGCGCTTGGTGAACGCGCCGATCGCGCCGTCGGCCGAGGAGACCACCATCGAGGCGAGCACCACGTCGCGCTCGTCGCCCTGGAACGTGTACGGGTCGCCGACCCGCAGCTCGCGCCGCTCCAGCTCGTCGGGGCCGATCTCCTCGCGGAGGCGGTGCTGGAGGTATGCCGCCTGCCCGCTCCCGGAGAGCAGGCTGATCACGCCGAGCGTGCGGCCGGCGTAGGACGGGTCGGCCACGATCGCCGCCACGCGGGTGACCAGCGCCTCGGCCTCGGCGACGTTGACCTCGCCGTACTCGGGAAGGGTCACCCGCTTGCCCTGCGGCACGTGCTCGGCCACCACGGAGCGGTCGAGGCCGCTTCGGGCGGCGCGGAGCGGCTGGATCTTGCCGTCGTAGTAGACGCCGCTGGAGAAGCCGATGATCTCGGGCACGCTGCGGAAGTGCTCGGTCAGCAGGATGCGCTGTGGCGAGCGGCGTACCGCGTGGTCGTAGAGGCTGCTCTCGGTGTCGAAGTGCTCCGCCGAGGGCACGCCGGCCGGGTGCAGGTGGGTGGCGACGAGGCCGTTGACCCGGTCGGTGGGCACGCCGACGAGCTGCGGGCCGATCTGCTGGTCGTCGCCGACCACGACCGCGCGGCGGGCGAGCGTGAGCACCGGCAGCGCGAAGAGGTCGGCCTGCGACGCCTCGTCGACGATCACCACGTCGAAGATCGGCGGGGTGCCGGGAAACTGTTCCAATGCCCGGTCGATCGACATGATCCAGACCGGCACGGCGGTGACCGCCTCGGACATGGCCCGCTGCGCGGCGGCCTGCCAGTGCGCGGCGCTCTTGCCGGTGCCCTTGCCGATCTTGCGAAGCGCGGCGGTCCAGTCGGCCAGCGCCGCCTTGCGCCGGTCGTCGAGCCCCAGTGCGACCTCCAGCCAGGCCGAGGTGACCACCAGGTCGCCGGTGAGCCGGCGGATCTGGTCGCGGGCCCGCTCCAGCCGGCGCCCCAGGTCGGCGCCGTCGACGTCGCCCAGCACCTCGTCGAACCAGGTCTGCGCCTGCCGCCACTGCCACGCCCGCAGCGCCGCCCCGCCGTCGAAGTCGCCCGCGCCCGCGTCGATCGCCGCCGCCCACTGCGGTGCGACCGCGGCGAGGCGGGCGTGCAGCGCGGCGTACCTCGTGGCGTCCGGCCGCAGCGTCCACAGTCGACGGATCTCGGCCAGCGCCGCGTCCCAGCCGGCGAGGTCGTCGCGCTCCCAGGCCCCGGCGAGCGCCTGGATCTGCGGCGCCTCCGGCGCGAACCGCCGCAGCCACTCGGCCATCGCCGCCCGCTCGGCTTCCAGGCGGTCGGCGACGAAGACGTTGCCCGCCGCCTCGACCGCGCCGGCCAGCTCGGCGATCTGCCGGGCGTCGAGGTCGCGCGGGCAGCGCGGGAAGACGGTGACGAGCGTGCCGTGCAGCTCCGGCCAGCGCACGCTCTCCCACTCGAGCGCCGCGACCGCCGAGGACAGGAGGCGGCCCGCCCACAGCTCCGGCTCGGCGGAGGCGGTCTCGGGCACCGGCGCGTCGAGCCGGGTGCGCCACTCGCCCCACCTGGCGGCGAGCTGCTGCCGCAACTGCTCGCGCTCCACGGTGGCTATCACGAGGTCGACGTCGTCGGCGCTGCGCAGCGGCTCGCCGTCGACCCGCACCTCGGCCACCACCCGGGCCAGCTCGGCGTGGGTGAGGCGGCGGACCGGCTTGCCGGCGGCGTAGCGGGCGCGGATCTCGGTGAGCTGGGTGAGCAGGCGGCGGGGCTGCGCCGCGTACGGCTCGGGGATGGTGATCCGCCGCCCGGCCAGGAACGCGGTGCGCCGCCCCAGCTCGCCGAGCAGCTGCTGGCAGCCGGCCACGTGGCCGTCCCACACCGCGCGCCAGCTCGGGTCGCGGATCAGCAGGCCGAGCCGGTCGGTCCAGCTGCCCTCGCGGCGGGTCAGGTCGTCGGCCGCTCCGCGCAGGGCCGCCGCCAGCTCGTCGACGGCCGTGGAGCCCACCTCGCGTACCCCGTCTATGGCCATGCCGCGGTCGCGCAGCGCGTCGACCACCTTGCGCGCGTCGCGCAGCGCGTCTCTCTGCGCGGCGACGGCCTCTCCGACCGGAAGCTGGCCGTCGACGGGCAGGGGTCCGAGCGCGGCGGCACGGTCCGCGGCGGTCAGCCGCCGCGACAGATCCGCGAGTACCGCGAACTCGGCGGCCTCCAGCGGCGCCGGCGTGCCCGGCGCGATCGGGTCCGGCACGAGCGCGTCGGCGCCGTGGCGGCGCAGCCACTCGCCCACCTCGCCGGCGCTCCGCCCGCCGTAGCGCCGCGCCTCCCGCTCGGCGGCCGCGAGCAGCTCGGCCCGGGCGGCGGCGAACGCCTCCTCGGCCGCCTCCACGTCGGCGAGCAGGCGGCGCACCCAGGCCGCCTCCGCCTCACTGTCCAATGTGGCGGCGCGGTCGGCGAGCTCGCGGGCGGCGACCTGCAGCTGCACCAGCTGGTCGGCGGAGCGGCCCAGCACCGCCAGGCAGAGCGGCTGGATCTCCTCGGGCAGCCCGTCGCGGAGTACCCGGAGTGGGTCTTCTTTCTGGGCGAGGACGAGCACGCGCTTGCCGTGCGCGACGAGATGGCAGATGAGGTTGCGGATGGTGTGGGTCTTGCCTGTGCCGGGCGGGCCCTGCACGGCGACGTTTCGGTGGGCGGCCAGCCGCCGGGCGATCGACTCCTGGGCGTCGTTGGTGGCCATCGGCATGAGCAGCCGCTCGCTGGTGCGCGCCCAGTCGTCGGAGTCGTCGTCGGGCATCCGCAGCCGGCTCGGCTCGTGGGCGAGCACCCCGGCGAGCGCGCCCACCTCCGGGGTGCCCTTGGTCAGGCGCTCCTGGAGCAGCTCGAGGAAGCGGCGGACCATCCGCTGGCGGGGCCGGACGAAGAGGACACCCGTATCGACGACGGTCTCCGGCTCCAGGCCGAGGCGGCGCGCCGCCCGGCGGCCGAAGTCGAGCCGCTCGGCCGCGTCCCACGGGTCGATGTCGACCTGGCCGCCGGTGCCGCCGAGGTCGAGCAGGTCGGCCACCCGCCGCGCGTCGAGGTCGCCGAGCGCGTCGGCCTGTATCCGCGGCGGGCCCTGCGGGGTGACCGAGACGGTGGTGGACTCCGGGTCGTACTCGATCGCGACCGGCGTGGCCAGCAGCGGGTAGTGGATGTCTCGGTGGCGCAGCACGAGGTGGCCCCAGACGAGCTCCACCCGGGCGGCGTCGATGTCGACCCGGTAGCGCAGGTCGTAGAGACGGTCGTGCAGGCGCCGGGTGACCTCGGCGAGCTGGTGGTCGCGGGCCCACGGCTCCCACTGCTTGTCACGCCACTCGGTGAACGCGGCCTCCACCTCGGGCGTGACCTCACCGATCGTGGGCGGCTCCGTGTCGGAGAGGTCCCAGACCAGGTGGCGCAGGAGGGGGGTGGGGATCGAGGGCGGGTCTGGCGGATCCGGGCGGCCGACGCGCAGCCAGCTCCCGCCCGGCTTGAACGGGCCGACCCCGCACTCGACGTGGGCGGGCAGGTCGCCCTGCCAGTACGCGTCGACGGCGGGCACGGCACGCACCGGCTTTTCCAGCAGCGCGCGCACGGCCAGCAGATATTCGGTGAGTGCGACCGCGCGCGCGTGAATCGCTGGCGGCGAGTCGCCGCCAGCGATCTGCTCCGTGTCGTCCTGCGGTGCGGTCATACCCATCGACGGTAACCCGGGGACGCACAGCGGCGCCCGTTGATCAAGCAGTTCGGTCGATCACGTGTTCGCGCGCCTCCGCGTAACGCTCCCGGATCGCCGGGACGGCCTTGCCTTCGTACTCCTCTACCGCGCCGCCGGACCAGGCCGGTGGCTCGTCGCCGCCGAGCGCCACCCAGGCGGCCTGGCGGGCGGCGCCGTCGGCCACGTACTCGCCCGGCGGCGGGACGACCACCGGGGCGCCGAAGACCTCCGGCGCGATCCGGCGCACCGCCTCGGATCGGGCGCCGCCGCCGACGAGGATCACCCTGTTGACCACCGCGCCCTGCGCCACCAGCGCGTCGAGGCCGTCGGCGAGCGCGCAGAGCATGCCCTCCACGGCCGCCCGGGCCAGGTGTGCCGGAGTGGACGTGCCCAGCGTCAGCCCGTGCAGCGCGCCGGTCGAGTTCGGACGGTTGGGGGTGCGCTCGCCCTCCAGGTACGGCACGAGGGCCAGCCCGCCCGCCCCGGCCGGCGCGCTCAACGCGAGCCGGGAGAGCTCGGCGTGGTCGACGCCGAGCAGCCGGGCGGCCGCGTCCAGCACCCGGGCCGCGTTGAGCGTGGCGACCAGCGGCAGGAATCGGCCGGTGGTGTCGGCGAACCCGGCGACCGTGCCGCTCGGGTCGGCGGCCGGCGTCTCCGCGACGCTGAACGCCGTGCCCGACGTGCCGATCGAGACGAGCACGTCGCCGGGGCGGGCGCCGGCGCCCAGCGCGGCCGCGGCGTTGTCGCCCGCGCCCGGCCCGAGCGGGGCGCCACCCGGCAGGGTGCCGGCGATGCCGGTCGGGCCGAGCACCTCCGGCACGAGCGGCTCCCGCCCGAACGCCTGGCGCAGCAGGTCGGGCCGGTACTCCCCGGTGGGCGTCGACCAGTAGCCGGTGCCGCTGGCGTCGCTGCGGTCGGTGCGCAGCGCGTCGAGGCTCCCGGCACCGGCCAGCTTCCAGGTCAGCCAGTCGTGCGGCAGGCACACCGCGGCGGTGCGGTCGGCGTTGGCCGGCTCGCTGGTGGCCAGCCAGCGCAGCTTGGTGATGGTGAACGAGGCCACCGGCACCAGCCCCACCGCCTCGGCCCATGCCTGCCCGCCGCCCAGCTCCTCGATCAGCTCGGCGGCGGCGCCGGCGGAACGGGTGTCGTTCCACAGCAGGGCCGGGCGGACCACCTCGCCGCTCTCGTCGAGGCAGACCATGCCGTGCTGCTGCCCGGCCACCGAGGCGGCGGCCACGTCGGCAAGGCCGCCCGCCCCTTCGATGGCCGTGTCGAGCGCCGCCCACCAGGCGGCCGGATCGACCTCCGTGCCGTCCGGGTGGGCCGCTCGCCCCTCACGAACGAGCGCCCCGGTCTCCGCGTCCCGGACGACGACCTTGCACGACTGGGTGGACGAGTCCACTCCCGCGACGAGCATGGCCGCGCCCTCAGCGGGCCCCGAGCGCGTGCTCGGCGGCGAGCTGGTTGAGGCGGACGAAACCGTAGCCCTGCGCGCCCTTGGCGTCCGGGTCGAAGTCTTCCCACGCGCCGCGGTCGGCCAGCAGGTCCGCGATCGTCTCGCCCTCGCCGAGCGTGGGCTGGGACAGCTCCGCCACCTTCGCCGCGGCGAGCGCCTCCCGCACCTCCGGATCGGCCCGGAACGCCTTGGCACGCTCCTTGAGCAGCAGGTACATCCGCATGTTGGCCCGGGCCGACTCCCACACACCCTCGTAGTCCTCGGTGCGGGACGGCTTGTAGTCGAAGTGGCGGGGGCCCTCGTACGCCTGGCCGCCGGCGGGCCCGCCGTGCTCCAGCAGGTCGACCAGCGCGAACGCGTTGAGCAGGTCGCCGTGGCCGAAGACGAGGTCCTGGTCGAACTTGATGCCGCGCTGCCCGTTGAGGTCGATGTGGAAGAGCTTGCCCGCCCACAGCGCCTGGGCGATGCCGTGCGCGAAGTTGAGCCCGGCCATCTGCTCGTGGCCCACCTCGGGGTTGAGGCCGACCATGTCGCCGTGGTCGAGGCTGGCGATGAACGCGAGCGCGTGACCCACCGTGGGCAGCAGGATGTCGCCGCGCGGCTCGTTGGGCTTGGGCTCCAGCGCGAAGCGCAGGCCGTAGCCGCGGTCGACCACGTACTGCGCGAGCGTGTCGACGGCCTCCCGGTAGCGGTCGAGCGCGGCCTGGACGTCCTTCGCCGCGTCGTACTCCGCGCCCTCGCGGCCGCCCCACATCACGAACGTCTGCGCGCCGAGCTCCGCCGCCAGGTCGATATTGCGCAGGACCTTGCGCAGCGCGTAGCGCCGGACCGCGCGGTCGTTGCTGGTGAAGCCGCCGTCCTTGAACACCGGGTGGGTGAAGAGGTTGGTGGTCACCATCGGGATGACCAGGCCGGTCTCGTCGAGCGCCTTGCGGAAGCGGGCGAGGATCTCGTCGCGGCTTGTGCTGTCGGAGCCGAACGGCACCACGTCGTCGTCGTGGAACGTCATGCCGTAGGCGCCCAGCTCGGTCAGCTTGTGGACCGCCTCGACCGGGTCGAGCGGGGCGCGGGTGGCGTCACCGAAGGGATCGCGGGCCTGCCAACCGACGGTCCAGAGGCCGAACGAGAACTTGTCGGCGCGGGTGGGTTGCACAGACATATTGACCTCCACGTAACAACCTCGATTTGTTCAACGGTTGAATTATTTGCCCCTGCTGTGGCACTGTCAAGGGCATGACGGACGCGCCTGTACGGCAGGCCTCGCTGCGCGAGCACAACCTGGGGTTGGTGCTCCGCCAAGCCGCGAACGCCGCCCGCCCGCCGTCGCGCGCCGACATCGCCGCCGCCACAAGTCTCACCCGCGCCACCGTGTCCGCGCTGGTAGATGACCTGATCGCGGGCGGCCTGCTGACCGAGGTCGAGCCCGCGCCGAGGGCCGGTGCCGGTCGCCCCGCCGCCGGCCTCGTGCTTTCCGCGAGCGGCCCCGCCGGCCTCGGCCTGGAGATCAACGTCGACTACCTGTCGGCCTGCGTGGTGGACCTCGCGGGGACCGTCCGGCACCGGGAGGTGCGCCACGCCGACCAGCGCCCCGGCCGCCCCGCCGAGGTGCTCGCCGAGGTCGCCGGGCTGGCGAAGGACGCCCGCGCGCACGCCGAGCGGGAGGGCCTGACGCTCGCCGGTGCCGCGCTCGCCGTGCCCGGGCTCGTGACTCCGGCTGGGCTGGTCCGCCTCGCACCCAACCTCGGCTGGCGCGACGTGGAGGTGCCGACCGACCTGGACGGCCTGCCCCTCGCCGTCGACAACGAGGCCAACCTCGCCGCGCTCGGCGAGCTGCACGCCGGTCCGGCCGGGCCGGCCAGCTTCCTCTACGTCTCCGGCGAGATCGGCATCGGCGCCGGCATCGTGTTGCACGGCGCGCTCTTCCGCGGCGCCCGCGGCTGGAGCGGCGAGCTCGGCCACGTGGCCGTGCGCCCCGACGGCCCCGCCTGCAGGTGCGGCGCGCGCGGCTGCCTGGAGCAGTACGCGGGCCAGGAAGCCATCACCCGCGCGGCCGGCGCCGACGACCTGCTCCCGCAGGCCGAGGCGGGCAACGCCGCGGTGCTGGACGCGCTCTCCACGGCCGGCGCGGCGCTCGGCGTAGCGGTGGCCGGCGTGGTCAACCTGCTCGACGTCGAGGCGGTCGTGCTCGGCGGCATCTACGCGCCACTCGCCCCCTGGCTCCGCCCGGCCGTCGAGTCCGAGATCCACCAGCGGGTCCTGACCGCCGGATGGTCCCCAGTGGACGTACGCCCCTCGGTGCTGGGAGCCGACGCCGCCGTGGTCGGCGCCGCCGGCTCCGTCGTCCGGACGATCCGCGACCACCCGGCCCGCTGGCTCACCCGCGTCGGGTGACCCCGGCGAAAACCCTTTCCAGACAAGAGATTTGGGCTACCGCGATGTCCGTCGTGGTCCAGACCGCTGCTCCCGCGGCCTCACCCTCCGCGTCTGGGCAATCTCACCCCAGGGCCGGCTACGCCAGCCCTACCCGGCCCTGTGCGCGCGGGATCCTTTGGCGCCTGGGCCAGCGGCGGACGGGTGCGGCCAGCGCGACTTCAACCACGACGGACGTCGCGGCAGCCCAAATGGTCGAAATGTACGGGTGCCGCAGCACCGCCGGTAACGTACCGTAATCAGCCTCGGGCCGCAGGTGTGGATCTAGAACGGTTAGGGTCGATATAGCGCCATAACCGTTCTAGATCGCGAGTCTGGTGCCGGTTACCCGGCATGGCGGCTACTGCCCGCGACCGAGGCCCGCCCGGCTCACGCGCCGCCAGCCTGGCGACTTAGGACATTGTGGACGAACGCTGACCTCAAACGGGTCGATGAGGGGTGACCACTCCTTGGCTAGTAGGCGCCTCGGCTGGCCATGACGGCGCCGACGGTCTTCCACATGATGACGACGTCGGTGGCGAGTGACCAGTTTTCGACGTAGTACAGATCGAGGCGGAGGCCGTCTTCCCAGGAAAGGTCGGAGCGGCCGCTCACCTGCCACAGGCCGGTGATGCCGGGCTTGACCAGCAGGCGGCGGGCGATGTCGCCGTCGTAGCGGGCGACCTCCGAGGGCAGCGGCGGGCGCGGGCCGACCAGGCTCATGTGGCCGACCAGCACGTTGAGCAGCTGGGGCAGCTCGTCCAATGAGTACTTGCGGAGGATCCGCCCGACCCGGGTGACCCGCGGGTCCTTGCGCATCTTGAAGAGCAGGCCGTCGTGCTCGTTACGGGCGGTCAGCTTGGCCAGCATCTCGTCGGCGTTGACCACCATGGTGCGGAACTTGAAGACGCCGAACTCGCGGCCGCCCTGCCCGACGCGGATCTGCCGGAAGATGACCGGGCCCTTGCTGTCGAGCTTGATGGCGAGGGCGATCGCGAGCATCAGCGGCATCGCGATCGTCAGGCCGACAAGCGCGGTGAACCTGTCGACGAAGCCCTTGACGATCTTGCGGGTGCCGCGGAACTCGGGCGCCTCCACGTGGATCAGCGGCAGCCCGGCGACCGGACGGGTGTGGATCCGCGGGCCGGCGACGTCGGTGAGCGCGGGTGCGAGCACCAGGTCGATGCCGGTGCCCTCCATCTGCCAGCCCAGCCGGCGCAGGCGGGCGGCGGTCAGCTCGCCCGAGGCGGTCACCGCGACGGTGTCGACGCCGGCCGCGCGGGCCGATTCGAGGATGCTGCGGAACGAGCCCACCACCGGCACGTCGCCGAGGCGCTGCGGCACCGGCGCAAGCAGTGCGTCCGGGATGCAGGCACCGACCACGCGATACCCGGCGTACGGCTCGCGGCGAAGTGTGTGCACCAACTCGAGGACGTGCGGGGCGTCGCCGACGACGAGCACGCGGCGGGACCAGCCGGCACCCCGGGCGCGAGCCCGGTGCAGCCACTTGCGGGCCACGTAGCGCCCGGCGGCGAGGCCGACCGTGCCGGTCGCGAACGTCAGGGCCAGGAAACCCCGGGCGACGCCGACGTTGGCGACGTAGCCGACGATCGCGATCGCGCCGGCCAGGCGGAGGCTCGCCGAGGTGACCCGGCGGTACTCGTCGGCGCCGTAGCCGAGCACGCGGTCGTCGTAGCACCGTAGCAGCTTGAGCGAGGCGAGCCAGACCAGCACGAGGGCCGGGCCGACCACCGGGTAGGGGATCTGCGAACCGACCGGCGCACCCCCGCCGAACGGCTCCACCACCCAGTTGAACCGCCCGAAGTAGCCCGCGAGGACGGCCAGCGAGATGATGGCGAGATCCAGCACCACCAATGCGCGCTCGTACGTGCGCAGCCGAGAGCGCAGCAGCGCACCTGTCGTTTCCAGCGCGTTCGGGGCCCCCACCGGACGCGTCAGGAGAGTCGCCGACGTCACCAGCCCTCCCCCAGCTTGTTCAAGTCGACCGTGCCCTCATGGCAAGCGCCGGACCCATCTTGGGGCCGGCGGCGCCAGAGCACCAGGACATCTTGAACCCACCGCGGCACCCCGCAAGTGCTTCGGACAAAAAACTGTCAGTTCATTGCGATCAACCACCCGAACGTACATGTACGCAAGGTAGTCAATTGCCTACATTCGCGTAGACCCGCAGGTCAGCGGGGCGCGGCAGGGCGTAGTGCGAGTGCTTTTAGGAAGATGTCACCGATTTTCGTCGGATCTTTCGTGACGAAGACCCCGCCACCCGTGACGTTGGTGATCCGCTTGAGCTGTGCCTCGTCGACACCGTCGCCGATGCCCAAGATGATCACCTGGACGGGCTTCTTCGGGTCGGCGACGTCCTTCAGCTGAGCCAGCAGGTCCTGCTCGCTGATCCCGTTGGCGTCGTCGTTCTTCCCGTCGGTGAACATGACGATCGAGTTGACCCGGTCGGACGCCCAGCCCTCCTGGACCTCCTTGTACGCCGCGAGCATCGTGTCGTACAGCCCGGTGTCGCCGTCGGACTTCGGCTGGATCGTCTTCAGGGCGGCGAGCGCCTGCGACCGGTTGCTCGCGAGCGGCCCGATCGGCACCAGCTCGCGCCAGTCCTTGTTGCCGTTGAGCTGGGTGGAGAACGTCCACAGGCCGAGCGCCCACGAGTCGTCGAAGAGGCTGAGCCCGGCCTGGGCCGCCGCGAGCGTCACCGCCATGCGGGTGGCGTTGCGAGCCTCGGGCACCTTCTCCAGCATCGAGCCGGAGACGTCCATGACGGCGAGCATGCGGCCGGGCGCGGTGACGGCCGTCCAGGTGGCCAGCGAGCGGTCGAGGGCGAGCGGGTCGAGGTCGCCCGCCGCCTTGCCGCCGGGGTTGGGGGTCGGGGTCGGCGGGCCACCGGCCGGGCTGGGCGCCCCGGTGGGCGCGCTGAAGCCGGCGCCCCAGGTGCCGTCGGGCGAGCGGAGGCCCTGCGCGCCGAGCCGGTCGCGGAAGGTGCCGCTGTCGAGCGCGTCGTGGACGGCCTCGGCGGCGGCCGTCTTGGCCGGGTCGACGCCCGGCATGATCGCGAACGGGTAGTCGAGCGGCGTCGGCGTCGGCTCGACGTAGAGCGCGGCGAGCGGCACGGGCGGCTTCTTCGCGTTGTACGCGATGACGTCTTCCTCCGACAGCGGCGCCACGCTGAGCCCGGAGGCGAGCGAGGCGGCGTCGGACGCCTGCGGAAACTTGGCCACCAGGTCGTCGCGGAGCGCCGAGCGGCCGATGGCCAGCGAGCGGAGCGCGGCGGTCTGTGCCTGCTGCGCGCTGCTCCCCGCGCTGGCGGCCGCGGCGCCGAGCGAGAGCAGCCCGGAGAGGCCGGCCGCGTCGCGGGTCGGCTCGACGATCCCGGTACGCAGGCCGGTGCCGGTGGTGATCCGCTTGAGCAGGTCGGCCCAGCCGACCTTCTTCTCCGGCCAGCCGAGGCTTTCCGCGAGGGGCTCGGGCATCGCGGCGACCACGGGGCTGCGCGCGACCGAACCGCCGTCGGTGGGCGTGAAGCCGGGCGCCAGCGTGCGGAGCCGCACCAGCCACGTCGAGGAGTCGGGCAGCCACACGTCGGGCACCTCGAGCGTGCCGTTGGCGCTGCCGACACCGGCCAGGCCCACGTTGTGCTGTGCGGCGATCACCGCCGCCATGTCGACCGAGTTGACCTCGCTGACGTCGACCACCACGCAGGTGCCGCCGGCCGAGCCGCCGTCCGCGCTCCAACTGTCCACCGTGGAACGCACAGCGGGTGCGACCTCGGGTGCGGCGGCGACGGCAAGCTTCACCTCGCCGGTGCACCGCGAACCGGCTAACTCCCGATAACCGAACCACGAGCCACCCACGACGACGACAAGCGCCACCGCCACGGCGATGGCGCCTGCTCCGCGATAGTTGCTATGCATGCGATGGCGGCCTGGCACGGTCCCCATCCTGCTGACGCTTCCTGCGCGTCGCCAGGTACGTTCGGCCGAAAGTTACGGATCAGGGACCTTCTGGCTGATATTCGGTCACGTGGCGTAGCTATATAACGCCGGTCTGTTTTGGGAATCCCCCATATACCGGGACCAATCCCCAATCGTTCAAGAGGTCCACTTCATTCGCGACATTGGCCTATAAGGACTTAGCGGGCAAAACGCACGTGGGGCTCGGCAGGTCGAGTACTCTGCCCGGCTCCTGCGGCACGCCCGAGTCTTTGTCGAGGTGAAACCCGACCACGGCGTGCGAGCGCTCGTTGGCCACGTACAGGTGCTCGCCCACGAGCGCGAAGTGGCGCGGCCATGCGCCACCGGTCGGCACCTCGGCGAGGCACGCCGGTGCGTCCGCGTCGAGCGAGAAGACCGAGACGGTGTCGGTGCCGCGGTTGGCCACGTAGAGGAAGCGGCCGTCGGCGCCGACCGCGATCTCGGAGGGCTGCGCGCCGGTGAGCCGGGTGGTGGCCACCCGGGCGCGCTCGTGCAGCACGCCCGCCAGGCCGTCGATGTCGTAGGCGGTCACTGTCGCGTCGAGCTCGCCGACCAGGTAGGCGCGCCGGCCGTCCGGGTGGCGGGCGAGGTGTCGCGGCCCCGAGCCGGCGTGCACGTGGATCCGCGGACCGACCGGGACGAGGCGGCCGGTCGCGGCCTCCAGCCCGTACCGGTAGACCGCGTCGGTGCCCAGGTCGACCACGAGGATCGCGCCGCCGCCAGGGTTGGGCGAGGCCATATGGGCGTGTGCCCGCTCCTGACGCTTGGGGTCCGGGCCGGCGCCGTCGTGCACCAGCAGATCGGTCCGCTCACCCAGCGCGCCGTCGTCACCGAGCCGGTGTACGGCCACGCTGCCGCTCGTGTAGTTGGCGCTCACCAGGTATCGCCCGCCGGGTGCCACGGCGAGGTGACAGGGGTGGGCGCCGCCGGTCGCGCCGGACCCGAGAGGGCGCAGGTCGGTCTCGCCGTCGACCGCCCAGGCGCTGACGCCGCCCTCGTCGACCTCGTTGACCGAGTACAGCACCGGGAGCGTCGGGTGCCAGGTCAGAAACGAGGGGGACTGCGCGGGCGCCACCACGCCGAGTGACTCGAGCCGGCCGGTGTCCGGGTCGCGCCGCACAGCCGTGATGCCGGTCCCTTCCCCACCCATCTCCGCCGTGTAGCACCCGATGTAGAGGAGTCCGGTCACGCTCTGATCCAACCAGACCGCCACCGGTTGATCTAGCGTCTGCGGATCGTATAGGATCCACGATCGTGGCGACGATACGGCCGGCACGGCGGCTGACACTCACCGAGGATGTGTACGCCTCGGTGCAGGCGCTGATCATGGACCATGCCGTCGCGCCCGGCGCGCGGATCAACATCGACGCCCTCGCCCGCCAGCTGGAGGTCTCGCCCACGCCGGTGCGCGAGGCGCTCGCCCGGCTGGAGGCCGACGGGCTCGTCCGCAAGCGCCCGCTGGCCGGATACACGGCCGCGCCGCTGCTCACCCGCGAGGAGTTCGAGGAGCTCGTGGAGATGCGGCTGATCCTGGAGCCGCCGGCCGCCAGCCGCGCCGCCACGGCGACCCCGGCGTCCGATGTGGACCGGCTCCGCGCGGAGGCCGACCTCCCCGACCCCCAGCCGGGGATCGGAGCCTTCACCGCGCAGGACGCCCGATTCCACAACCTCGTGGCCGAACTCTCCGGCAACCACATGCTGCACGAGGCCGTGGTGCGGCTCCGCTCGCACCTGCACCTCTTCCGCCTCCACTTCCCGCCGGCCCACTACGGGATCAGCGCGGAGGAGCACCACCGCGTGGTCGACGCGATAGCCGCCCGCGACCCGGAGCGCGCCGGCGCGGCCATGCGCGCCCACATCACCGCCGCCCGGGAGCGGCATCTCCCCTACTTCGGGAGGCCCGCGTGAAAGTCGCGCTGTTCGTCACCTGCGTCAACGACCTCGTCTTTCCGGGCACCGGCCGCGCGGTGGTCGAGGTCCTGGAGCGGCTCGGCCACACCGTGGAGTTTCCGGCCGAGCAGGGTTGCTGCGGCCAGATGCACGCCAACAGCGGCTACCGCGAAGAGTCGCTGCCGCTCGTGGCCAACTTCGTCAAGACCTTCGACGGGTACGACGCGGTGGTCGGCCCGTCCGGCTCGTGCGTAGCGATGGTCCGCGACTGGTACCCCAGGCTCGTACCCGACGCGGGCGAGGTGGCCGCCCGTACGTACGAGCTGTCCGAGCTCCTCGTCGACGTGCTCGGCGTGACCGACGTGGGCGCCGCCTTCCCGCACCGGGTGACGTACCACCCGACCTGCCACGGCCTGCGCATGCTCCGCCTGGGTGACCGGCCGCGGCGCCTGCTGGAGTCCGTGCGCGGCCTCGATCTCGTCGACCTGCCCGGCGCCGAGGAGTGCTGCGGCTTCGGCGGCACGTTCGCGATGAAGAACGCCGACGTCTCGGGCGCCATGCTCGCCGACAAGTGCCGGTCCATCGTGGACACCGGAGCGGCGTACGTGGCGGCGGTCGACAACTCGTGCCTCGCGCACATCGGCGGCGGCCTCTCCCGCGCCGGCGGCCCGGCCAAGCCGATCCACTACGCCGAGATCCTGGCGGCCACCTCATGAGCGGCGGCGGAAACATCGTGGCGCGGCGGCCGTTTCCGGTGGCGGCGCGCAAGGAGCTGGGCGACGCGCAGCTGCGGGCCAACCTGCGCAAGGCGACCCACACGATCCGCGACAAGCGGCTGCGCGTGGTCGGCGAGGTGCCCGACTGGGAGGCGCTGCGGCGCTCCGGCGGGGCCATCAAGGACGACGTGCTGAGCCGGCTGCCCGAGCTGCTCGAACAGTTCGAGGCGGCGGCCACCGCAGCAGGCGCCACCGTGCACTGGGCCCGGGACGCGGTCGAGGCGTGCGCCGTGGTCACCGGCCTGGTGCGCGACACCGGCGCCACCGAAGTCGTCAAGGTGAAGTCGATGGCCACCCAGGAGATCGGTCTCAACGAGGCGCTGGAGGCGGCCGGCATCGCCGCGGTGGAGACGGATCTCGCCGAGCTGATCGTCCAGCTCGCCGGCGACACGCCCTCGCACATACTGGTGCCGGCGATCCACTACAACCGCTCGCAGATCCGCGACATCTTCGAGCGCAACGGCCTCTCCGCATTGACCGACGACCCGCCCGCGCTGGCCGAGGCGGCACGGCGGCACCTGCGCGCCAAGTTCCTCTCCGCGCGGGTCGGCATATCCGGTGCCAACTTCGCGGTCGCCGAGTCGGGCACGCTCGTCGTGGTCGAGTCCGAGGGAAACGGCCGGATGTGCCTCACGCTGCCCGAGACGCTCATCTCGGTGATGGGCATCGAGAAGGTCGTGCCGACGTTCCGCGACCTGGAGGTCTTCCTCCAGCTGCTGCCGCGCTCGTCGACCGGCGAGCGGATGAACCCCTACACGTCACTGTGGACCGGCGTCACGCCCGGCGACGGCCCGCGGACCGTCCACATCGTCCTGGTGGACAACGGCCGCACGCAGACCCTCGCCGACGACGTCGGGCGGCAGGCGCTGCGCTGCATCCGCTGCTCCGCCTGCCTCAACGTCTGCCCGGTGTACGAGCGGGTCGGCGGCCACGCCTACGGCTCCGTCTACCCTGGACCGATCGGCGCGATCCTCTCCCCGCAGATGAGCGGCGAGGGCGCCAACCGCACGCTGCCGTACGCATCGACGCTCTGCGGCGCCTGCTACGACGCCTGCCCGGTGCGGATCAACATCCCCGAGGTGCTCGTCCACTTGCGACAGACCGGCCCGCACCCGCCGGCCGAGCGGGCCGCGATGCGGGCGCTGTCGTGGGCGATGCGCGACCGCCGCCGCTACACGGCCGCCCTCCGCGCCGCCCGCCGCGGCGCCGCCCCGGTGCGCTGGGTGGCGGGCCGTCGCGGCACGGTGCGCCACCTGCCCTGGCCGCTGTCGAAGTGGACGTCCACACGCGACGCTCCCCTGCCGGCGAAGCAGACCTTCCGCGAATGGTGGGCCCGTGAACGCGGCGCCTGACCCCCGCGGCCTCTCGCTCTGCTTCCCCGGAGGATTCGTCTCGGGAGACAGTGAGCTGCCGCGACGTCCGTCGTGGTCCGGACCCGACGCGACTCGCCCTAAGTTGATCATGGGCTCAGGCTCGACCCTGGGCTACCGCCGTTGGTTGCGGTTACCCCGTCGCGGCCTCCGGCCCGGCACTCGAAGCCTCCGCCCGGCGGCCGAGATCACGACAGAATCCCTGTTGTTGTCGCTTCGTGCGGCCGTCCAGGCCGCAAAATCAGGGATTTTGCTGTCAACCGCGGAGGGTGAGGCCGCGGGAGCAGCGGTCCGGACCACGACGGACATCGCGGTAGCTCAAATCTTTGGAGAGCCTGTGGGGTGGGGATGGCGGCGCGCCCCGAATCGCCACGCGGCGGCGGACGACGGTGCCGGGATGACGCGGCGGGTGCTTCCTCGGCGGAAGCAGAGCAAAAGCGCGGGTGCTTCCTCCGCGGAAGCAGAGCAAAAGCGGCGGGAGGAGATGGTCGTGAGCGCGCGTGACGAGGTGTTGCGGCGGGTGCGGGCGGCGCGGCCGACCGGGCCGGTCGCGGTGCCGCGGGAGTACCGGGCCGTGGACGGCGGCGACGACCTTGTGGAGCTGCTGGTCGATCGGCTGGTCGACTACAAGGCCACCGTGCGGCGGTGTGACGCGGGCGGCCTGGCCGGCGCGGTCGGCGAGCTGCTGAGTGGTGCGTCAGCCGTCGTCACTCCGGCCGGGGTGCCGGACGCATGGCTCGGCGCTTATCAGGGAGAGGTCCTGCGGGAGCCGCTCGCGGTGGCCGACCTCGACGCGCCTGGGGTGGCCGTGCTGACCGGGTGTGCCGTCGCGATCGCGCGCACCGGCACGCTGGTGCTCGACGCCGGCCCGGACCAGGGTCGGCGCGCGCTCACGCTGGTGCCCGACCACCACATCTGTGTCGTCCACACCGGACAGATCGTGGGCGGGGTGCCGGAGGCGCTGGCCCGGCTGGCCGACCCCACGCGGCCGCTCACGCTTGTCTCCGGGCCTTCGGCGACCAGCGACATCGAGCTAAACCGGGTCGAGGGCGTGCACGGGCCGCGGCGGCTCGACGTCGTCGTGGTGGATTGACGTCATCTCGCCGCGCAGGCGGGGTTGGTCGGCGCAGATCTTCTTGAGCAGCGCGACGATGGGGCGCAGGTGGTTGGGGCGCGGGTTGGCCGTCGTCACGTGCACCTCCAGCCTCAGCCGCTCGGTCGCGTGGTGCAGCGGCACCCACTTGGAGTGCTCCACGCCCGCGCCGCCGAAGCGCATGCCGGGCTTGTAGATGAGCGCGATGTCGGACGGCGCCAGGACGAGCGGGCTGGGCAGGCCGCACTCGTGCAGCAGGGCGACGCGCTCGATGACGCTGCCGATCTCGTACGTGGCGCTGGCCACCCGCCGCTCCTCGCCCGGGTCCTCGATGCGGTTGGCCGCGATCCGCTCCTCCAGCAGGAGGCGGGCGCGCGAGTCCTTGGGCGGCACGTGCGAGACGCTGCGCACGAACTCCGCCAGCGGCATCGCGTCGCCCGGGTAGTCGGCCGGCACCAGGACTTCGAGCTGCGACTCGTACAGCAGGTCGGACTGGAGCTCTTCGCGAAACTCGGCGGGCGGCGGCTGGCCGATCGCGAGGTGGAACGTGCCCGTGGTGAGCGGCCAGAAGGCCTGGTCGAAGAAGGACTCGTTGCCGCGGTCGCTCTGCTGGAGCTCCTCGATGCCGACCTTCTCCTCACCGGCCGGGTGCTGCGCGAGCGTCTCGACGTAGAGCGTCTTGACGATGGTGGCGTGGTGCGGGAGGCAGACGAGGCGGGGGACGTCCGACTCGGCGAGGCGACCGCGCTCCTCCAGGTACAGGTTGCGGACGCGTTCGCAGAAGCGCTGAAACCGCCGGCCGCGTACGGTCAGCTCCGCCTTGCCGCGCGGTCCCACGCCCTCGCGCAGCGCGGGGCGACCCAGCCACCTGTTGATCTTCAGGAGGATGGTGCGCACGCCTTCGACGGTGATGTGCTCGTCGTACCGGTCGGCGAGCAGCCGCACGGCACGCTGCCGGGTGCCGGCCTCCACCACCGCCATGAAGACGACGCAGTCCCACTCGTCGGGCGCGCGGTCCCTCACCTTTCCCACATGCGGAAAGTTACGGCCCATACACGGCCTGTTCGCGTGATTTGCGGTACAGCGGCGTGGCTCTCAGCAAGCGGAGCTTGCCGGGCGCAACAAATAGTTCTTCCGATCTTGGTCGAACCACGGCGGTGGGCACGAGCGAAAATCGGCCGGCACGATCGCCGTGACAGGTACAAAACGGGTGTGTTCGCCCGGCCGAGCTGGCACTCGCTCATCTTCTACGTCGGTGCCGCCAACGTCGCCCGCACGCTGCTCACCCATGGCCAAGGCGACCCCGAGCCGCACGCCTACGTCGGTGTGTACGCGCTCTGCGCCGCGCTGGCCGTGCTTGTCGCCCGGCTCGTGGAGCGGGCCCGCAGCGCGCTCACCTCGCGGGTGTGCAGCGCGGCCCTCGGCATGTCCGGGCTGATCTACGCCACGCTCCACGTCGAGACCCACCCGTGGGCACCCGTGCCGGCGGCGCTGCTGCTGCTCGGGGCGGTGTGCGCGGGCGAGCTCGGCTACAGGTTTCGGGGCACCCGCCGCCCCTCCTGGTACTCGGTCATCTTCTTCGTCGCGTCGGCCGGCGTGAGCCGCACGGTGCTGGTCGCCTACGGCGCGGACCTGCCGCTGCTCGTCCACAGTGGCGCGTACCTGCTGTGCCTGGCCTTCGCGCTCGCCGCGGGCGGCATCATGCGGCGGGTGGAGAGCCCGCTGACGCCGCGAGTACACAGCGGGAGCCTCGGTCTGACCGGCCTGCTGCTGGCCGCGGCACACGCGGACACGCCGGCACACGCGCCGGTCGCGATCACCGCGCTCGTGCTGGGCGGGACCTGCGTCGGCGAGCTCATGCACCGCCGACGCAGCGTCCGGGAGGCGGGTCAGGCCGGCACGGGGTGGCCGTGATAGCCGGCCACGTGCTCGACGAGTGCGATCAGCACGAGCTTGCCGGACTGCCGCTCGCGCACGTCGCAGAGCACCACGGGCACCTCACGGTCGAGGTCGAGCGCCTGCCGCACCGCCTCCGCGGTGTAGCGGCGGGCGCCGTCGAAGCAGTTGACCCCCACGACGAACGGGATGCCGTGCCGCTCGAAGTAGTCGACGGAGGGAAAGCTGTCGGCCAGCCGGCGGGTGTCGGCGAGCACCACGGCGCCGAGCGCCCCGTAGGCCAGCTCGTCCCAGAGAAACCAGAAGCGGTCCTGCCCCGGCGTGCCGAACAGGTAGACCTGAAGGTCTTCGTTGATGGTGATGCGGCCGAAGTCCATCGCCACCGTGGTGGTGCGCTTGCCCTCGACGCCGGCCATGTTGTCGGTGCCGATGCTGGCGTGGGTGATGACCTCCTCGGTGTGCAAGGGTCGGATCTCGCTCACCGCACCCACCAAAGTGGACTTACCAGCGCCGAACCCGCCCGCGATGAGTATCTTCAACGCGAGCGGGATGCGCCGATCGGCGTCGAGGTCAGAGTGCCCGTAGTCCATTCACCACCGCCTGGAGGACGTCGTCTTCGGGGAAGTGGGCCGCCGTGGACGGCTCGTGCATCGCGATGAGGCCGGCCGCCAGAAGGTCGCCCAGAAGCACCCGGACGACCCCGAGGACCAGGTTGAGGCCGGCGGCCAGCTCGGCCACCGACACCGGGTCTTCGGCCATCGCGAGGATCGCGCGGTGCTCGGGTTGCAGGTATGCGGCGTCCGGTGAACCCGCGGCACCCGGTGCCGCGAGGACGAACGCCATCAGGTCGAAGCCGCCGGTCACCGGCCGCACCCGGCCACCGGTCACCGTGTACGGACGGACTACCGGCCCGGCGTCTTCGTCGAGCCAGTCGTGCTGGCCCTCGGGGGCCGGTGACATCCGGTCCGAGGAGCGCGGCGACGGGGGCGGACGGTGCCGGCCGTCCTCGGGGCCAACGCGCGCGGAGCGCGCGTCAGCCGGCTCAGCCCCGGAGGCCTCACCCCGCATCGGAGGGCACCGTCGGGTGGCGGGTGGGTGTGCTCATGTTTTGACCCACCCGCGCGACAAGCATCGCCATCTCATATGCGATCAAGCCAATGTCCGAGTCGATGCCGGCCAGCAGCGCCAGGCACGCACCCCGCCCGGCGGCGGTGACGAAGAGGTACGCCCCCTCCATCTCGACCACGGTCTGCCGCACCGGTCCGGTCTCGAAGTGGCGGCTCGCCCCCTTGGCCAGGCTCTGGAAGCCGGCGGCCATGGCGGACAGGTGCTCGGCGTCTTCTCGGGTCAGGCCGTGCGACGAGCCCATCAGCAGCCCGTCGGCGGAGAGCACGACGGCGTGGTGCGCGGACGGCACCCGCTCGATGAGGTCGTCGAGCAGCCAGTTGAGTCTGGCGGCCGGGCTGGTCGTCGACACCACTAAACGTCTCCTTCCGGCTCGGCGGGCGGGGTCTCGTCGTCGGCCTGCTTGCCGTTTCCGTTTCCGTTTGCCTCGGCCGGCGACGGGTCGGCGCCACGGACGTGGAACGTCTCGGCGCCGGCGATCCCGGGCTGGCGTGTGGGCAGGCCGTCGCCGTCGGTCCTGCGGAGGCGGAGCGGCTCGAGCCCGCCGCCCCGCGCGGGCCGCTCGGCGCCGTCGTCGCCCGGCGTCGACGACTCGCCGGCCTTGCGGCGGGGCAACCCTCCGGCGCTGGACCTGCGCGCGGGCGGCCCTTCCGCGCCCGCTCGCCGCGAAGGTGGCGCGTCGGTGGCGCGCTTGCGGCGGGGCAGGCCGTCGACCACGTCCGGCGTCTCACCGGCCGCGGGCGGGGTCACGACCGCGCCGGGCGGTGGCGAGGCGGTCCCGCGGGCGAGCGGCACGGGGCCGGCCGGAGCGTCGCCGCCACCCCGCCTGGCGAGCGGCACGGCACCCGGCTCGCGGCCGGGCGGTATGGCGTCGGCGTCGCGGCGACCGCGGGCGGTGCCGGCCTGTAGCGCGGCCATCGTGGCCCGGGCCTGCTCGGCGGTACGCGGCGGCGGCTCGGAGTCGACCCGGTCGAGCGTGAGCGGGCCGGCCGGCTCGCCGCGGAGCTGGGGCGCGAGGCTCGCCTGCCGCACGCGCTTGGGCAGCCCGTCAGGCCCCGCCGTGAGCGACGCGTCGGTGGGCTCCTCCGGCTCGATGACGGGTGCGGGCACCAGGACCGGGCGGGCCACGGCCTCCAGCGAGCGGCGCGGCGCGGAGTCGACGCTGGCGAGGGAGCGCGCCCGGCGCACCGGGCGGGTCTCCGGACCGGCCGGGACGGGCGGAAGCGCGGCCGGCTCGTCGCGCGGGGTCACGAGGTCGGGCGGCACGAGCACGATGGCGGTGACGCCGCCGTACGGCGAGGTGCGGAGCTGGATCTTCACGCTGTGGCGGGCACCGAGCTGTGCCACCACGAACAGGCCGAGCCGGGCACTGTTGGCCGGGTCGAAGTCGGGCGGCCGGCTAAGCTTGCGGTTGGCCTCGCCGATCGCATCCGGCGTCATGCCGAGCCCGCGGTCTTCGATCTCGATCGCGTATCCATTGGGCACCGAGGCACCGGTGACCTGCACCTTGGTCTCCGGTGGCGAGTACGAGGTCGCGTTTTCGAACAGCTCGGCGAGCAGGTGGATCATGTCACCGACCGCGCGGCCGGCGATGTCCGCGGGCTCGATCTTGGTGATCGCGACCCGGGAGTAATCCTCCACTTCGGACACCGCGCCGCGGATCACGTCGATCACGCCGACCGGGTTTCGCCAGCCTCGGCCAGGTGCGGAACCGGCGAGGATGACGAGGTCTTCGGCGTGCCGCCGCATACGCGTGGCGAGGTGGTCGACGCGGAAGAGGTTTTCCAGCTCGTCGGGGTCGGTGCTGCGCCGCTCCATCGAGTCGAGCAGCGAGAGCTGGCGGTGCAGGAGCGCCTGGCTGCGCCGGGCGATGTTGAGGAACACGTCGTTGAAGCCCTGCCGCAGCGTCGCCTCGTCGACCGCCGCCTGCACCGCCGTGCGCTGCGCCTCGGTGAACGCCCGGCCGAGCTGGCCGATCTCGTCGCTGCCGTACTCGAGTGGGGGCGCCTCCTCGGCGACGTCGACGTCCTCGCCGCGCCGCAGCCGGGCGACGACCCCGGGCAGCCGACGGTCGGCCAGGTCCATCGCGCTCTCCCGCAGGCTGCTGAGGCGCCGGATCAGCGAACGGCCCACGCGCAGCGAGATGAGCAGCGACAGCGCGATAGCGGCGAGACCGAGCAGGCCGGCGAGCGCGAGGCGGAGGAGCACGCCGACGGCCACCGGCGTGGCGCGGTCGGCGAGCGCGTCGGCGCTGGAGAGCTCGAACTCGCGCAGCTGGAGGACCGCCGGCTCGTACGCACTCTGCCAGGCCGATGCGGTAATCGGCAGGGCCTGGCCGTCGTGCCCCTGTGCGATCACGCGGTCTTCGAGCGCGCGGAGCTGGGTGAACGCCTCGCCCTCGGTCATCCGCTGGTAGGCGACCCGCTCGGCGTCGGGCAGGGCGGGCAGCGCCTGCGCGAAGAGGTAGCGGTGGGCACCGATGATCTGCACCAGCTGGGCGTGCTCGCCGCCGGAGAACTTGCCGGCCGCGAACGCGCCGGCGAGCAGCGCGTCGGACTGCCCGAGCACCTCGCGCGCCCGGCCGAGCGCGGTGATCGCGCGAGCCTCGCGGTTGAGCTCGTCGTCGTCGACGTCCGCGATGATCTCGAAGACCCGGAACCCGCCGTCGATCACACCGCTGTAGAGCCCGAGCGCGCCAGCCTGGTCCATCTCCCGGCGGTCGATGAAGCCGCGGCCGGTGGGCAGCAGGTCGAGCGAGGTGAAGAGCTGGTCGAGGTGGCTGCGGAGCCGGCCCTCGGCCGTGTCGCGCAGGTCAGGGCTCCCGGCCCGGCGGCGAAACTCGGTCACTGCCGCGTCGGTGCGATTGCGCTGCTCGCCCAGGGCCGGCAGCTCGCCCTTGCCGGCGAGGTAGACCATCGAGAGCCGCCGCTCGCGCTGGAGCTCGGCCACCAGGTTTTCACCTGGCCTGCCCACCTCGTCGAGGAGCTTTTGCGTCCCGAGCAGGGCCAATGCCGGGCCGACCGTCAGTGTCGTGGTGAATATCCAGAGCGCCAAAAGGGCGGCGAGGGGCACGGTGACCAGGGCGATAATCTTCGCGCGGATCGACCAGTTGCCTGTATTCATGAGACCTCGCCCGGCGGGGGTACGGTACGGCAGCCTTGGGCAGGATACATTGCCGCCGCAAGTACCAAGGTGCCCCTTCTGGCGCGAAATGAGCACCGAAGATCAACGCCATTCACGCCGAGATTTTGCCGGTTGAGGGATTGTTGATCATGGTTGAGCGGGAACTACGTACCCATGTCAGCCACGCAGATCGTTGTCACAGTCATCGTCGTGCTCGCGGTGCTGGCCGCCGCGGGTGCCGGCTGGATGTTGTATCGCCGGTGGTCCCTGCGTCACCGGTTCGGCCCCGAATACGACCGCCTCGTCTCCCAGCGGGAAGGCCGGGTGGCCGCCGAGCGCGAGCTGCGCGAGCGCGAGCGCCGGCACGCCGAACTGGACCGCAAACCACTCAGCCCCGAGTCCCGCGCCCGCTACGCCGCGGAGTGGGAAGAGATCCAGATCCGCTTCGTCGAGTCGCCGGTCGAGGCCGTGAGCGCCGCCGAGGACCTCGTCGGCCGCATGGCCACCGAGCGCGGCTACCCCGCGGGTGACTTCGAGGAGCAGGCCGCGTACCTGTCCGTCGAGCACTCCCGCTCGCTCGACCACTACCGCCGGGCGCACGCGGTGCGCGAGGCCGTCGACCGCGGCGAGCGCGACACCGAGCAGCTGCGCGAGGCGCTCGTGCACTACCGCGAGATGGTCACCGAGCTGCTCGGCCGCGAGGCCGTGCCCACCGCTCGCCCGCCCGCCGACGAGGCCGCGCCGACGGCGCCCGCAGCGAAGCGAGGACGGTCGTGAGCGAGCGGCAGACCCCTGAGCGGGTCACCTCCGATCCCGTTCCGGTGCCGCCGCCCGCCGACGACGCCGACCAGGACCGTGACGGCGTCGCCGACGACCGAGAGGCCGTCGATGGCGTCGTGGACGACCCAGACGGCGTCGCCGACGGTGGGGACCGGGACGACGCGCGGCGGGACGCGGCCGAGGACGTCACCGACCGGGTGCCCGAGGACCAGCTCGACGACCGCGGCACGTTCGAAGACCCGGTGCTCACCGGCGAACGCACCGACCCGGACGACCTCACCGCCGTGAGCCCCGGCGCCCCCGGCTTCGACGAGCCGGCGCCGCAGGCGACCGCGTTCGGCGCGGCGACCGTCGGCGGTGCCGCCGCCGCGGCCGCGCAGGCCGGCCCGTTCCGCGAGGTCCGCGACACCGACCCCGGCGCGGAGGGTGCTCTCGACGACCGCACCGTGGACGCGGACCGCGGCCTCGACGACGACAGCCCGGCCGACCGCTCGCTCGACCAGGATCGCCAGCTCGACGAGGACCGCGGGCTGGATGCCGACCGCGCTGCCGAGGAGCGGGCGTACCAGGACGCGGCGGAGCGGCCGCTCGACGGCTCGACCGACCTTCCGGAAACCGCGGCGGCCGTGGACGCCCCGGCGACGACGAGTACCGCCACCGCCGTCGAGGAGCCGATCGCCGGCCTGTGGGGCGAGGACACCGCGCAGGGATACCGCGACCGCTGGCGCGAGGTGCAGCTCCGCTTCATCGACGACCCGCCGGCCGCCGCCCGCGAGGCGAACCTGCTGGTGGAGGAGGCCGTCGGCGCGCTCACCGCCGAGCTGTCCCGGCAGAAGGAGGCGCTCAGCGGCTGGTCCGGTGAGGACACCGAGCAGCTGCGCGCCGTCGTACGCCGGCACCGCGACTTCCTCGACCGGCTGCTCGGCCTTTAACAACGCTATTCGCGCCACACGGGCCCGCGGATTGCTCAATGCGAGCTATCTGACAGCGACCCGTCCGTCACACGTCGGGGTTCCGAACGCCTGGCATCACCTCGCACCGGGCGGAAGGAACCCCGATGTCCATACGTACCCGACTCTCTACGCGGCGCGGCGCCGCCGCACTCGCGGCGATGGCCGTGCTCGGCGGCGCGGGCCTCTACGGCCTCGGCCCGAGCGGCGCCGTGGCCTCCAGCCACCGTGAGGCACCGCTCATCGCGGCCGACCCGGCCGTGGACAACACCGACCTGTACGCGTTCGTCAGCCCCGACCGGCCGGACTACGTCACGTTCGTGGCGAACTGGATCCCGTTCGAGGAGCCCAACGGTGGGCCGAACTTCTACCCGTTCGCGACCGACGCGACCTACAACATCAACGTCGACAACGACGGCGACGCGAAGCCGGACGCGGTCTTCCGGTGGAAGTTCAAGACGGAGGACCGGCGCGGCACCAACACGTTCCTGTACAACAACGGTCCGGTGACCTCGCTCGACGACGAGAACCTGCTGGTCCGCCAGACGTACACGATGGAATCGTCGTTCGGCGGCAAGCCGTTCAAGACCCGGGTCAACCGGGGCCCGGTGGCGCCGTCCCGCGTCGGCCCGGCGTCCATGCCGGACTACGCCAAGCTGCGCGACCAGGCCTCGATCCAGCTGCCCGGCGGCTGGAAGATCTACGCCGGCCAGGCGGACGACCCGTTCTTCCTGGACCTGCGGGTCTTCGACCTGCTGTACGGCGGCGACCTGAGCGAGACCGGCCAGGACACGCTCGCCGGCTACAACGTCAACACGATCGTGCTGCAGGTGCCGTTCAAGGACGTGGCGCTGAACGGCGACGCGAAGCGCAACCCCAACATCGGCGTCTGGACCACCACCGACCGCCCGCGCGTGCGGCTCGCCGGTGGCGGCTCGTCGGGTGACCGCGTGCAGGTCTCCCGCCTCGGCAACCCGCTGGTCAACGAGGTCGTCGTGCCGGCCGGGCTCAAGGACGCGTTCAACGCTTCCCGCCCCGACCAGGACGCCAAGAACCCGACCATCGTCAAGCGGGTGACCAACCCCGAGGTGCCGATGCTGATCGAGAAGATCTACGGCATCCCGGCGCCGGCCACACCCCGCAACGACCTCGTCGAGATCTTCCTGACCGGTATCACCACCAAGGCCGGTGGGCCGATCAAGGCGGACCTCAACTCGCAGCTCAACAACAAGGACGTGAACCCGAAGCGGTTCGTGCCCTCGGAGCAGCTGCGGCTCAACCTGACTGTGCCCGTCACGGCGGAACCCAACCGGCTCGGCGTGCTCGCCGGCGACCTGCAGGGCTTCCCGAACGGGCGGCGGCTCACCGACGACGTCGTCGACATCGAGGTGCAGGCGCTGGAGGGCGCGGCGCAGACCGGCAAGATCGTGGACGCGCTCGCGGCCGGTGACAAGGTCGACGCCAACGACCAGCAGTTCAGTGGCAAGTTCCCCTACGTCGCGCTGCCCAACGGCGTCGGCGTCAACACGGGTGGCGACGGCGTGAAGCCGGCTGCCGCCGACGGGTCCTCTTCGGACGGTCCGGCCCTGACTCCGGCCGGGTTCGCCAGCAAGTCCGACGACGGCATGCCCGCCACCATCGCGGCGGCGGCCGTGGGGGTCGCGGCGAGCGCGGGCCTCGGCCTGCTGGTCCTCGCCTGGCTGTGGCGCCGCCGGGTCCGCCTCGCGGACCAGCGCACCCAGCGGTTCTGACAAACCCCTAACCGGGCGCGCCGCCCAGCGCGGCGCGCCCGCTCTACCTGGAGGCTCCACATGCGACGGACAGTCCTGATCGGCGGCGCGGTGGCGGTCGCCGTCGCGGTGACCGGTGCGGCGGCCGTGCTCGGCCCCACCGGAGGCACCCCGGCGACCGCGCCGGTCGCGGCCGCCGCACCGGCCGACCCGATCGCCCGCGCGCGGGAACGCGTCCGGCTCGTGCCGGGCGACTGGCGCGCCTGGGCCTCGCTCGCGGTCGCCTACGTCGAGCGCGGCCGCACCACCGGCGATCCCACGAACTACCCGCGCGCCGACGAGGCGGCTCGCCAGTCGCTCGCCGTCAAGCCCACCGGCAACGGCGACGCGCTCGTCGCCAAGGGCGCGCTCGCCAACGCCCGCCACGACTTCGCCGCCGCCCGCCGCTTCGCCCTCGACGCCACGAAGATCAACGGATACGACGCGGACGCGTACGCCGTGCTCGCCGACGCGGAGACGCAGCTGGGCAACGTGGCCGCCGCGACCGCCGCGGTGCAGCGCCAGCTCGACCTGCGGCCGGGCCTGTCGGCGTACGCGCGCGCCTCGTACGACCTGGAGCTGCGCGGCAAGGTCGCCGAGGCCACCGACCTGATGCGTCAGGCGCTCGAGGCGGCGGTCAGCCCTTCCGACATCGGGTTCTGCCGGGTGCAGCTCGGCGACCTCGCCTGGCGCGCCGGCGACCTCGACGAGGCTGTCGCGGAGTACGACGCCGGCCTCGCCGCCGACCCGGGATCAGTCGCGCTGCGCCGCGGCAAGGCACGCACCGACTGGGCGGCCAGGCGGTACGAGGCCGCGCTGGCCGGGTACGCCGACGTCACGCGCCGCGCCCCCGAACCGTCCTATGTGCTCGAGTACGCCGAGCTGCTCCGCGCCGCCGGCCGGGTCGCCGAGGCGGACGCCCAGCTCGACCGCGCCGCCGCCGGCCACCGCCTCTTCACCGCCGTGGAAGGCGTCGACGGGCTGACCGGCACGGCGCTCGCCCTCGCCGCCGGCGACCCCGCCACCGCGCTGAACGAGGCGCGGAGCGAGTGGTCACGCCGCCGGCACGCCGATGTCGCCGACAACCTCGCCTGGGCACTGCACCACACCGGGCGGGACGCCGAAGCCCTGCGGTATGCCCGCCTGGCTGTCGACAGTGGAGCGAGGTCGGCCACGTACATGTACCACCTGGGCGTGATCGAGCTCGGTCTGGGCCGCACCGGCCCGGCGAAGGCCGACCTGGGCGCGGCGCTGCGCCTCAACCCCTACTTCTCCCCCACCGACGCGCCGCTGGCGCGCACCCTGCTCGCGGGCCCGGAGCTCACCCGATGAAGGGCCGCCGGCTGCTCGCCGCTCGCCGAGGCGCTGCGCAGCGGGCTTGGTGCGCGGAGGTGGCAGCGGGGGCCGGGGATCTCGGCGAGCCCTGGCGAGCCGCCGGCCGCCGCGGTCTCCGGCGGGAGCGGCGGTCCGCGGCTGACGCGCACCCGGGAAAGGGGCTCCCGGCCGGGCGGCGCGGGGTTCACGTGGCGTTTGGCGGGCGTTGGGACGCGGGGGTGATCTTTGTTCGTCGGGATCCAGGTGGATGGCCCTATGGCAACTCGACGGACTCTTTTGCAGGGCGTGGGGCTGGGCGCCGTGGCGGCCGCGGCCCCGGTGGGAGTGGCGGGCGCCAGTGCCCACGGTGCGGCCAAGCCGGACGCTCGGGCTCGCTTCACGCTGGCCGTCATCCCGGATACGCAATACCTCTTCGACCAGGACCGGGGTGACCCCGCTCCGCTCGCCGCCACGCTGCGCTACATCGTGGAGCAGCGGGCGGAGCAGAACATCGTCTTCACCGCGCACCTCGGCGACATCGTGGAAAACGCGGAGGCCGGCGAGCTCGACGGCGCCGGCGAGGTTTTCGAGATCTTCGACCGGCGGCGGGTGCCGTACAGCGTGCTGGCCGGCAACCACGACATCAACCCGCGCACGACCGACCAGCGCGGGCCGAGCGCGTACCTCGACGTCTTCGGGCCGGCGCGCTTCCGGTCGCTGCCCACCTTCGGCGGCGCCACGCCGGACGGGTACAACACCTACCACCTCTTCCGCGCCGCCGGGCGGGAGTGGCTGCTCTTCGCGCTCGACTGGCGGCCGTCCGACGCGACGCTGGAGTGGGCCAAGGGCGTGCTGAAGGCGCACCCGCGTACGCCGGCGATCCTTACCACGCACGAGATCGCGGTCGAAGGTGACGAGCCGGGCGAGGCGGTGCTCTCCGGTCACGGGCAGCGGATGTGGGACGGCCTGGTCAAGGGGAACGACCAGATCTTCCTCACGATCAACGGGCACTTCTGGCCGCCCGCGCGCACCGTGCTGACCAACGAGGCCGGGCACGACGTCCACGTGCACATCACCAACTACCAGGACCGCTATTACGGCGGCGGGGCGATGCTCCGGCTGTACCACTTCGACCTGGACCGCGACACGATCGACGTGGAGACGATCTCGCCGTGGATCCTCGGCCAGGACCCGAGCCGGCGCAACGCGCTGGAGCGGGAGGAGGTCGAGCTCACCGGCGCGGCCGACCGCTTCAGCGTGCCGATCGACTTCGCCGAGCGGTTCGCCGGGTTCGCGCCGGTGCCGGTGCGGCCGGCCCGCCCGGGGCTCATCAGGGGGACGGTGGCGTACTGGCGCTTCGACCAGGGGCGGCCGGACGGCACCGCCGTGCCCGAAGGGTTTCGCGTCGACGACCTCTCCGGCCAGGGCAACCACCTGACCCGGGTCACGCTCGGCGACAGCCCCGCGGAGGCGCTGCGCTGGAGCGGCGACTACCACCCCGACCAGCCGGCGCACGCCAGCGTCTTCTTCGACGGCGGCAAGCAGCCGGCGCGCGGCGCGTACCTGCGCACGGCCGACGGGGCGCCGCTCAACCGGGCCACGTTCGAGGCCGGGTACACCATCGAGGCGTTCGTGAAGCTGCCCGCCGACGTGCGCGCGACCAACCACGCCTGGATGAGCATCGTGAGCCGGATGGGCGCCGGCAAGGACGCGGGCAAGACCGGCGGCGACCCGGCCGAGCCGCTCGCCACGCTGAGCATGTCGGACGGCATGGCCCTGCAGTGGGCGGTGTTTCCACAGAACCAGGACGGCATCTCCACCAACTGGGGGCACGAGATGCGCGCGGGCGAGTGGTTTCACGTCGCGGTGGTCAACGGCGGCCGCACCACCACGCTGTACGTCGACGGCGCCGAGCTCCTGCGCAACCCGTCGACGCCGGCGATCGGGCTGGCCACGTCGGGTGAGCCGTGGTTCGTCGGCGCGTACCACTACGACCGGATCATCGAGCAGGGCTTCTACGGCTGGCTCGGTGACGTGCGGATCGTCAACCGATCGCTTCCAGTGAGCGCGTTCCTCAACGCGTGAGCGCGGGACGGGCATAGAGTCGGCCACGAGGGAGGTACGCACCATGAGCGGTAAAGTCGTTCACTTCGAGATGCCCGCCGATGACATGGAGCGGGCGCACACCTTCTACCGCGACGCCTTCGGCTGGGAGCTGACCCCGATGCCGGAGATGTCGTACACGGTGGTGGTCACCACGCCGAGCGACGAGCAGGGCATGCCCATCGATCCGGGTGCCATCAACGGCGGGCTGACCCCGCGCCAGTCCCCCGTCTCCGCGCCGACGCTCACGATCGGCGTGGACAGCGTCGACGACGCGCTGGCCACGGTGGAAAAGCACGGCGGCAAGGTGGTGGCCGGCAAGATGGCGGTCGGCGACATGGGATTCGTCGGCTACTTCAGCGACACCGAGGGCAACATCGTCGGGCTCTGGCAGAACGCCGCCCCGGCCTGACCTTCCCCCGGGTGTTACCTGATGGTAACTTCCGAGAATGGCGGGCCCACAGCACTACCGGATCGCGGTGATCGGGGCGGGTTTCAGCGGCCTCGGCGCCGCGATCCGGCTCAAACAGCGGGGATATGACGACTTCGTCGTGCTCGACCGGGGCACCGAGGTGGGCGGCACCTGGCGAGACAACACCTATCCAGGCTGCGCCTGCGACGTGCCCTCGCACCTCTACTCGTTCTCCTTCGACCTCAACCCGGAGTGGAGCCGCAGCTTCTCCCCGCAGCCGGAGATCTGGGACTACCTGCGGCAGCGCGCCGCCGCGTATGGCCTGGACCGGCACCTGCGGCTGGCCACCGAGGTGCACAGCGCGGCGTGGGACGGCGAGCGGTGGGTGGTCGAGACGTCGCGCGGCGGATACACCGCGGACGTGCTGATCTCCGCGACCGGCGCGCTCTGCGAGCCGGCGCAGCCGAAGCTGCCCGGGCTGGAGACGTTCACCGGCGAGGTCTTCCACTCCGCCCGGTGGAACCACGACCTCGACCTCACCGGCCGCCGGGTGGCGGTGGTCGGCACCGGCGCGTCGGCGATCCAGTTCGTGCCGGCGATCGCGCCGGACGTCGAGCGGCTCCACCTCTTCCAGCGCACGGCGCCGTGGGTGATGCCGAAGACCGACCGGCCGATCAGCCGGCTGGAGCGGCGCGCGTTCCGGGCGGTGCCCGGCGCGCAGCGGCTGGCCCGCACCGGCATCTACTGGCTCCGGGAGCTCTGGCAGGGCACCGCGTTCCTCCAGCCGGTCATGATGCGGCTCGGCCAGCGGATGGCCCGGGCTCACCTGCGCAAGCAGGTGCGCGACCCGGAGCTGCGCGCCAAGCTCACCCCGCGCTACCGGATGGGTTGCAAGCGGGTCCTGCTCTCCAACGACTACTACCCGGCGCTGACCCGGTCCAATGTGGAGGTCGTCACGGACGGCGTCACCGAGGTGCGCCCGGACGCGGTGGTGGCCGCCGACGGCACCGTGCGCGAGGTCGACACGATCATCTTCGGCACGGGCTTCCACGTCACCGACAACCCCATCTCGCAGAAGATCCGCGGCCGCGACGGGCGCACGCTCGCCGAGGTGTGGGCGGGCTCGCCGAAGGCGTACCTCGGCACGACCGTCGCGGGTTTTCCCAACCTCTTCCTGCTGCTCGGCCCGGGCACCGGCACCGGGCATACGTCGGTGGTGTTCATGATGGAGTGCCAGCTCGCCTACGTGCTGGACGCGCTGCGCCACCTCGACCGCACCGGCGCCGCCACGATCGAGCCGACGCCCGCCGCGCAGAGCGCGTTCATCTCCACTGTGGACAAGAAGATGGTCGGCACCGTGTGGCAGACCGGATGCAAGAGCTGGTATCAGGACACCACCGGCCGTGTCGCCGCGATCTGGCCCGGCTACACCTGGTCGTACCGGCTGCGCACCAGGCGCTTCGACCCCACACACTACGAGGTGGTGGCCCGTGCTTGACGGCAAGGTCGTTTTCATCACCGGCGCCGCCCGGGGCATCGGCGAGCACACCGCGCGGCTGGCCGCGGCCCGCGGGGCGACCGTGGTGCTCGCCGGCCTCGAGCCCGACCGGCTCGCCACCGTCGCGGCCGAGACCGGCGGCGCCTGGTTCGAGGCCGACGTGACCGACCAGTCGGCGCTCGACCGCGCGGCCGCGGGGGCCGTGGAGCGATACGGGCGCATCGACGCGGTCGTCGCCAACGCCGGCATCGCCCCGCGCGGCACGATCGCGGTCGGCGACATCGAGGCGATGGCACACACGGTGCAGGTAAACCTCGTCGGCGTGATGCGCACCGTCGGGGCCACCGTCGACCACCTCCTCGCCAGCCGCGGGTACTACCTGCTCGTCTCGTCGGCCGCCGCGTTCACCGTGCTGCCCGGCATGGCGGCGTACTGCGCGTCGAAGGCGGGCGTGGAGCAGTTCGGCAACGCGATCCGGTTGGAGCTGCGGCACCGCGGCGTCTCGGTGGGCACGGCGCACATGTCGTTCGTCGACACCGACATGGTCCGCGACGTGCAGGAAGACCTGCCCGAGTTTCGCGAGACGCTGCACAAGCTGCCGTGGCCGCTCGGCACGCTCACGTCGGTGGAGGCGTGCTCGCGGGCGTTCGTCGACGCGATCGAACGCCGCCGCCGCAAGGTGTACGTGCCGCGCGCGGTCGGTGCCGTGCAGGCGCTCCGCTCGCTGGTGCTCAGCCCGCTCAGCGACGCGATCGTCGGGCGCGGCGCGCGCACCGGCGTACCGAGGATGGAGGAGCAGGTCCGCACGCTGGGGCGCGCGTTCGGGCGACACGGCGGTGGCCGATGATCGTCTACGAGCGGCGAGGCGCCGGCGAGCCACTTGTGCTGCTGCACGGCATCGGCCACCACTGGCAGGCCTGGTCGCCGGTGCTCGACCGGCTCGCCGAGGCACACGACGTGATCGCGGTCGACTTGCCCGGCTTCGGTGAGTCGCCGATGCCCGCCGACGGCCCGCCGCGCGACATGGCGAAGGCGGTCGAGGGCGTCGCGACGTTCATCGTTGACATGGGCCTCGACCGGCCACACGTGGCGGGCAACAGCCTCGGCGGCGCCATGGCCCTCGAGCTCGCCAACGCCGGCCTCGTCTCCTCGGCGACCGCACTCTCCCCGGCCGGCTTCTGGAACCGCCGCGAGCTGCGCTGGGCCATCGGCACGCTCACCGCCCACCGCTGGGGCACGAGGCTGCCGGAGCCGGTCATGCGCACCGCGTTCCGCTACGGCGCCTTCCGCGCGCTCTGCTTCGGCATGATCTGCGCCCGCCCCGGCCGCATCACACCGGAGGTCGCCCTCTCCGACGCGCTGGCACTGCGCGACGGGCGCGCCTTCCGCGCGGTGGCCAAGGCCGGCCGGGCGTACGCCTACCACGGCACCCCGACCGTGCCGGTGACCATCGCGTGGGGCACCCGCGACAAGATCCTGCTCTACCGCCAGGCGGCCCGCGCCCGGGCCGCGCTCCCCGGCGCCCGCCATGTGGACCTGCCCGGCTGCGGCCACGTCCCGATGAGCGACGACCCAGACCTCGTCGCGTCGGTCATCCTCACGACCACGGGCGCCATCCACTCGACTCCATGACCTTTCATACCCAGGCAGATTTACCCCCGTCCGCGTCACCTGCGGACCGCATGCTCCCGCGGGCCGCCGGGTCCGCGGTGCAAGCCCGCGTTCGTCACCGTCACGGCCTGTAACCCAGCGTGGCCTCGAGACCCGACCGGCCCCTGCGACCCGGGGGTCTCGACAGGAGAGCTGTCGACCTGCTCGCACCGATGCGTCCACCGGTGATCGTTAGCCCAAATGCCGTTTGCGGCATATCACCCAAACTCCTCTATGGACTTTTCGCCATCGAGGTTTGCGACACTGTCCACAGTGCTCTTCCGCGGATCCCGGGCCCGCGCACCCCGGGATGCTTTGGTGCGTGCCCAGCGACGGATGGGTAGCCCAAATGGTCGAAATGTGCAGTGCCACCGCGCCGCCGGTAACGTAGCGTAATCAGCTTCGGGGCGTCGGTGTGGATCTAGAACGGTTAGGGTCGATATAGAGTCTTTTGCTTGGTTGGTGGTGGGGTGTTGGTCAAGTGCTGGTTTGGGTGGGTGGTTTGTGGTGGCGGAGGTATTTGTGGGCGTTGTAGGCGGTGGTGAGGGCGAGGATTTCGGTGTGTTG
>Ga0081539_10000026_pt2 | contig 187817 bp, 157 predicted proteins | sample TabmetS4T2R2_FD_71023 | JGI IMG/M metagenome (GOLD analysis project Ga0081539, IMG submission 71023) | Tabebuia heterophylla rhizosphere microbial communities from the University of Puerto Rico - S4T2R2 | ecosystem: Host-associated > Plants > Roots > Rhizosphere ... | reverse complement strand
CTGATGAAGCGCGGCCTGGTGCGCGGGGTCGAGTTCGATCGGATCCAGGTGCCGTTCATCCAGACGTATCCGGGCGGGCGCAACGTGCTGCTGGTGTTGAGCGATGTGCGCCCGGAGGTGCGGGTTCTCATTGCGCCGTTGGAAGACGCGCTCGCGGGGCGGGCGACGTGGAAATCGATCGCGACCTTTGAAGATGAGCTGACCGGAGTGGAGATGGTGAGCGACGATCTTTATCTCCTGGTGAACAAAGGGACGCCGCGGGGGCGCTTGCTCAAGACAAGCACGGCGAAGCCGGAGATTGCCGGCGCGCGCGAGATCGTGGCGCAAGGGCCGACCGTGATCGATGAGATCAAACGGGCGAAGGACGGGCTTTATCTCAAGATGATGGACGGCGGGATCAACCGGTTGCGCCGGGTGGATTGGGACGGCCGCGTCTCGAAGATCGCGCTGCCGTTTGATGGGACGATCGGAGACGTGTTCACGTCGGCGAATGAAGATGGCGCGCTCATGCTGCTCTCGGGCTGGCTCACGCCGACCGGTGTGTGGTCGGTCGATGCGAACGGCAAACTCGCCGATACCGGGATCACGCCGAAACCGCCGATCGATGTGAGCGGTTACGAAACGAAACGAGGGTTCGCGACGGCGAAGGACGGCGTGAAAATTCCTTACAGCCTGATTTACAAGAAAGGGCTGAAGCTCGATGGCAACGCGCCGGCCTACGTTTTGGCGTATGGCGCGTACGGGATTTCGCCGTTGACGCCAAACTTTGCGGGACGCCTCCTGGCGCTGATCGATGCGGGCGCGATCGTTGGTTACGCGAACGTGCGCGGCGGCGGCGAGTACGGACGGGAATGGCACAAGGCCGGGCAACTGGCGAACAAGCCGAACACGTGGCGGGATTTGATCGCGGTGTGCGAGGAGTTGATCGCGCAGAAGTACACGTCGCGCGAGCGCCTCGCGATCGGGGGCCGATCAGCCGGCGGGATCACGGTCGGTCGCGCGATGACGGAGCGGCCGGACTTGTTCGGCGCGGTCGTGTCGGGCGTTGGCTGGTCGAATCCGTTGCGTTACGTAGTCGAACAAAACGGCTTCGGCGAAGAACCGGAATGGGGCGTAATCCGCGAGGAAGCAGGTTATCGCGCGCTCAAAAGCATCGACAGTTACCAGGCGGTGAAAGATGGGACGGCGTATCCGGCCGTGTTGCTCACGACGGGCGTGACCGACCCGCGGGTCGCGCCGTTTCACGTCGCGAAGATGGCGGCGCGATTGCAGAAGGCGAGCAGCTCAGGCAAACCGGTTCTGATGCGGGTCGAGTTCGAAGCCGGTCATGGGATCGGTTCGACGCGCGCACAACAAGACCGGGAAGCGGCCGACACGTATGCGTTTTTGCTCTGGCAACTGGGCGTGAAGGAATATCAACCGGAAGATAAGTGACCCGCCTCCGCCAAGGCTACGGCGCGGCAAGCGCGTGATGGGTGACGAGTGACGAGTGGGCAGGCGGAAGTGATTAGTGAGAAGTGAGAAGGAGCGTGTGCGCCCCCGGAAACAGATGCGGCTGATACAGCCGCCGCTACAAAAAAACGCGGGAGCCGGATGGGACGGCTCCCGCGAGCAAGGTTGATCGTTTACGGAATCGACTAAGGAACTGTGACGGGGACTTCGTTGGAACAATCATTCGTGTCCGTCTCACAGACCTGGTACGTGAACATGCCCGTCATCGTCCCAAGGTTGTCGCGGGTCCCGCCATCGTCTGGAGTAGTCTGAACGATGACGCCGTTGCGCAGGACGTTCACATTGCCGCCATCCGCCGGGCTCCATCTCAGCACCACAATATTATCACTCCCCTGCGTCCTCGCGCGGGCCTGGAGCACAATGCCGCCGCCGCCGCCACTGGCGGGTTCGCGATCGACGAACGCATCCTGTTGCGCCGCGCTGTTCACGGCTACGCGGCCATCGGTCCATGGATGGATATGGGTGTTACCGACTGAGTTACTGTAATCGTAGTCGCCGGCGTATTCGGCGATGATGCCGCTGTCTGGTTGTCCCGGCAGCGGGCTGATGACATCCGAGAACGGTTCATCCGGGGCCCAGGTGAGGCCGCCGTCGGCGGAGCGACGCGCCCACATTCGGTAACACGGCACGGTCTGGTCACCCTTGGTGCAGGCGGTCGTCTCGCGTTCGTCGTACCAGACTGCGAGGAGGCTGCCATCGGCCGCCACGGAAATGTTCGGCTGCCATTGGGCGCGTGTGGTGGAGTCGGTATTCAACTTGAACGGCGCGCTAAAGGTGACGCCCCCATCGGTGGAGCGAATGTAGAAGACATCGGCCGGGTCGCTGTTGACGGTGTTCCGCGAGTCGTAGATGTAATGAACGACGCCATTGAAGGCGGCAGGCTGGCCCCAACCCATGTGCCGCCAATAGCCGCTGCGACCTGATTGGAACATGCAGGCGAAATAGCTGTTCGGGCAAAGCCTGCGTCCAGGCGCATCGAACGACGGACCGGTATAAGTGTTCGTCCAGGTGACGCCGCCATCGGTCGACTTGAAAATCTTGTTTCGCCGCGTGGTGAGACCGCCGCCCGCTTCATCCATTCCAGCGACGTAGACGGCGCCGGTCGACGGATCACCGGTGATCTGCACGTCGCGGATGAAGCCGGTCGTCAACTGGCGTTCGTTCGACCAGGTCAATCCGTTATCGGTGGAGAACCGGACGAAAAGCGCGCCGCCGCCGCGATTAAAGTCGTTCCAGGATACATACATTCGCCCGAAAAACGGACTGGTCGTGCTGTTGTCGGCGTAGCCAGACTCGCGGTCGTCGCCGCCGCCGTTGTGAATACAACCATGGGTCCAACTGTTGGGATCGGACGCATTAGTCGACTTATAGAAGCCGAGACCCTGCGAGCCGCAGGCGGCGTCGAGCCAAATGGCAAACCAGGTGCCGGTTGGTTTGTTGTATAAAGCCACCGGGTCGCCGAACGTATTTGTAAAGGGACTTTGACCGCCGGACTTGGTCAGGCGGGTGAAGGTGGCGCCCCCATCGGTGGAGACTGAGGCGCCGGAAATGTTGATCGGGCTGGCGAAAACTCCGCGCGAATCGTTGAAGGCAACCACGATCTCGTTCGGGTTATCCGGATTAGCGGCCGCGAATGTTTCCGACTGGGTGACATGGGGAGAGGTGTCGGCACCGGTAATTAGATCGACATCCGCTCCACCGAGCAGGGGCGCCGATATTTCCCGGATAATTTGCTGCGTCAATGAACCGGATGATGGCCCGTCAGGATCGAGTGCGCCGCCCTGTGCTTCACCGCAGGCAATCATGATTGCGCCGGCCCGAAGGTTTTCCTGAATGTGGATCCCGAGGGAAGGAATTTGAGCGCAATCAAACCCCGGAGGCACGAGCGGACTGATGCCCGTGCCCGCGGTGTTGCCGCGTTGGGCTTGCGCCGGAAACTGGCCCACGCCGAGCAGCGCCAGAAACACGCCGCTCAGAACGAAGAGCAGTCCGAGCGAAGTCCGGACATAAAAGAAGGCGGATTGTGAAACGGATTTGTTTTTCATAGGAGATGAGTTGAATTGGCGACCATGGAGAGAATTCTCTTGGCCGTTCCGAGGCTATGAAAACGCATCCCGTACTGTCGCTATTTATTTGGTAACAAAACTGTTACCTGGAAGGCGAGCCAAATTTCCCCTGCGCCGAATCTGAACGACCGTCGCGCAATTGGCGTACGTCAATCGCAATGATAACGCGTGCGCGTTGTCATTTCATTCGGTCGAATGTTTTCTGAAGGAGCTCCAAGTCCGAGGCGCTGCCGGTTTTTTCGCGCGTGGTCTCAATCCATTTTTTCTCCAGCGCGTTCTTGGTCGGCCGATCGGATTGATAGAAGACGCCGAAGACGCCGGGGAACGGGAGCTGCGCGAGCTTGTAGGCGGCGAGCTCGTCGGTGACGTCGTGGCGGAGCTCGTCCTCGGGCGTGTTGTCCCATTTCTTTTCCTGGATCACTTCGAAGCTCCCGCCTTTGCGCGGGTCGGCCGGGTCGAAGACATCTGGGAAAAATTCAACGCATTCGGAGAGACATTCGATAACGCTGAAGCCCTGGTGATCGAACGCGCGTTCGATCATTTCCATCATATGCTTGACCTGGGTGGCGTGAGTACGCGCGATGAAAGTGGCGCCGCCGGCGATGAGTTTTTTCATCGGATTAACCGGCTGATCGATCGCGCCGGTGGGATCGGTCTTGGATTTGAACCCGATCGGCGAGGTGGGCGAGGTTTGTTTCTTCGTCAGGCCGTAAACGAAGTTGTCCATGATGAAATAGGTCATGTTGATGTTCTTGCGCCCGCCGTGATCGACGTGGTTGCCGCCGATGGAGAACCCATCGCCGTCGCCACCGAATAAAAAGACATGGAGATCAGGCCGGGCCAGGCTGATGCCGGTGGCCAGCGGGACGGCACGGCCATGAATGAAGTGGGCGCCGTGGCCGTTGACGAAATAGGGGAAGCGCGAGGAACAACCAATCCCCGCAAGAGTGACGATTTTTTCGTGATCGAGGTTGCGTTTCTCGAGCACTTTGTAGAAAGACGCGAGCACGGCGAAATCGCCGCAGCCGGGGCACCAGGTTGGATGGTCCGCAGTGATGGCTTTTTTGGTCAGCTTTTCGCGCGGGACTGTAGCGGCGGGCATGCTGCCCGCGGACGCAGCCGACACGGCTGCCTCTACAGGGGAACCATTCGTGGTGGCTTCGCTCATAAGATCGACATCGGCGTATTTCTTAGCATGAGAGCAGGCAAAATGCGAGCGGCGTAATCTACGGGAATAACGGCAATTGGCCTCGCCAAGCCGCGGAGTTTTGACTAAGGTGCGGCATGCAGTGGGGCGGGGCGCTTCTGGGTCTAATCGCGGCGGGCGCTTTGTCTGCGGTTGCCCAGGAGCCCGACTCGTTCGATATCGAACCGCCTCTGCTCACTATTCCTAACCGCGATGCCGCGGCCGCGGATGCGCAAAGCGAGACCGACACCCAGTATGTCGATGTTGCGCAGCTCGAACGCGCCATTCAGCGCGCCAAACGAAGCGCGGCTGACGGCGCCCATCTCTACCGGGTCGGCGTTCTTTCACAGGAACAGGTCGAGGAACGCCGGTTGCGGATCGTGCGTCTGGAAGCCGAGCTGGCCAATGCCCGGCTCGAACACGCAAAGGCGGAGGCGGCTGCTTCCAGTTCCGTCATGGTGAACGGCCAACCCGCGAGTGATGCGCAGACCAAATCGGAGTTAGCCCAGCTCACCGAAGCGGCTCAAGCTGCGGGTCAAAAGTTGCGACGCGCCGAGCTCGAGCTTGCCGAAGCCAACCTCGACCGGCAAATACGGCTGCTCGCCGTCGGAAGCGCGCACAAATCGGACGTGGCTCGCGCCGAGCAAAAGGTCGCCGAACTGAAGGCGCAGTCGCAGTAAACTGTAGCCGGCATCGTTGATGCCGGCCGCGATCGCCAATCGCGGCTACAATTTTCAAGGAACTACGAAGACAATCCGTCAAACCGATTGCGCAAATGTTGTTACGGATTCTTCTGCTCATACTCTGGCTGATCGCCGCCGCACCCAGAGCGGACGCGGCCGAGCAATCCATCGCCGACACGATCAAGAAAATTTTCGCCACACCGACGCCGCCGCCGCGAAAAAAGAAAACTTCGACGTCGGCAAAAAAGAAATCGCCCACACCGACGCCTGGGCCAAGCGCGACGCCGAAGCCGTCCGCCACACCGCGTCCCTCGGCAAGCCCGAAGAAGAAGCGTTCGCCCACTCCGACGGCCACGCCTCGTCGGAAGAAGCAAATTACGCCATCGCCGACACCAACGGAGACACCAGCGGAAACACCGCCACCGACAGCGACATTGAGTCCGACGCCGTCGCCGACATCTTCCGCCAGCCCTTCCCCGACGGAATCACCGAAACGACGCGGCGCCCCCAACGCCAGCCTCGCGCCCGATGCGATCAATGGTTTCGATACTTACCCGCCAAGAGTCCAGCAACTCCTCACGAGCGCACTGGAATTGACCACACGCGACCTCACCTACTCCTACGGCTCGGCCGATCCCGCCAACGGCGGCATGGATTGCTCCGGCTTCGTTTATTACGTGCTTAAACAGAACGGCGTCGAAGACGTGCCGCGCAGCTCGAGCGAGCAATACGTCTGGCTCCGCCGCGCCGGCAAGTTCGAGCCCGTTCTCAGCCGCAAGGATGACTCCTTTGAAATGGAAAATCTGCAGCCGGGCGACCTGCTCTTCTGGACCGGCACTTATTCAATCGAGCGCGATCCGCCGATCACCCACGCCATGATTTACCTGGGCCGGGAAAAGAAAACTGGCGCGCGCGTCATGGTGGGCGCAAGCGATGGCCGGATTTACCAGGGGCAATCGCGCTACGGCGTGAGCGTGTTCGATTTCAAAATCCCGCGCCCGGAAAACGACAACGGGAAATTGCGTCCGACTTTTATCGGCTACGGCCACATTCCGGGTCTGCGCGAATGATCTGTAGCCGGCGTCGCCGACGCCGGAAATGTCAGGCTCGCACCGCGCTCAGCGACCGCGGCTACAGCGATTAAGATCGACAATCACTGTGAATTTTGGCACGACCGCGCAGGGTTTTTTGGGGTAAGCAAAACATTCAACAAAAAACTATGAACTGGAAAAAATTCTTCATCGCATTCATCGCGGCGTTTGTTTTCGTCTTTCTGTTCGGCTTTATCTGGTGGGGAAAACTCATGCACGGCGCGCACATGGAAGTGCCGGCAATGTTCCGCAGCCAAGCAGAGTTCGGAACCTACATGCCGTGGCTGGTTTTTGGTCACATCGTCATGGCTTTTTTTCTGACCATGCTCTGCGCCAGCTTTAGTCCAGCCGGCGGAGCAGGTGGCGGCGCGAAGCTTGGATTCATGGTCGGACTGTTCAGTAGCGGGATTGATTTAATCGGCTACGCGGTTCACCCGATGACCACAAAAATGCTTTGTGGTTGGGTGGTGGGCGATGTGCTGATGCTCGCCATCGCCGGTGCCATTATCGGCGCGATTTACAAACCAGCCGTGATGACGACAGCGCCGTAGCCCGGTGGGTCTGTAGCGGCGCTCTATGAGCGTCGGACTAATAATGCGGCGGTCATAGACCGCCGCTACAGTGCTGGCTGTGGACGAAACGGCGCCAACACCGGCCGCGCTCGGCTATCGCATGCCGGCCGAATGGGAGCCGCACGCCGCCACCTGGCTGTCGTGGCCGCGCCGGAAAGGAATCAGTTTCCCCGGTTCGTTCGATCGGGTGTTGCCGACATTTCGCGCCCTTGTTGCTGCCCTCGTCGAATCGGAACCGGTCTGCATCAATGTTTGCAATGGCGCCCACGAAGCCCAGGCGCGCGCCGTCTTGAAAGATGTCGATCTTGCCCGGGTCAGATTTTACCGAATCGCCACGAACGAGCCGTGGTGCCGCGATCATGGACCGATTTTTTTGACGCGGGATGCCGCGCCGAAACTGGCGGTCGTCGACTGGGACTATAACGCCTGGGGAAACAAATATCCGCCCTTCGACCGCGATGAAGTCGTGCCGACGCGCGTCGCCGAGATGATGAAGTTGCCGGTTTTTTATCCGCGCATGATCCTCGAAGGCGGCGCCATCGACGTGAACGGCGCCGGCGCGCTGCTCACCACCGAGTCGTGTTTATTGAATAAGAACCGTAACTTCGATCTCACCCGCGATGCGGTTGAAGAGCGATTGCGCGATTTTCTTGGCGTGCGCCAGGTCCTTTGGCTCGCCCGCGGGACGGAAGGGGACGACACGGACGGTCACATCGACAACCTCGCGCGCTTTGTTTCTGCATCGAAAGTGATCGCCATGATCGAAGACGATCGGGCCGACGCGAATTACGAGCCGCTCCAGGAAAATCTCGCGCGCCTGCGCGACATAAAACTGGTATGTCGGGACGGCGCCGACAGCGCGGCGCCCTCCCAATTGCTCGACATCATCACAATTCCGATGCCGCACAAGATGCTGCGCGAAGGCATGCGCCTGCCGGCGAGCTACGCGAACTTTTACATCGCGAACACGGTTGTCATTTGCCCGACCTTTGCCGATCCCGCGGACGAAATCGCATTGTCGATCTTGCGCGATTGTTTTCCCGGTCGCCGCGTTCTCGGAATCGATTGCCGCGAATTGATCTGGGGTCTCGGCACTTTTCACTGCCTTACCCAACAACAACCGGCGGTGTGATCCGAAGAAAACCCCGAAACGCCGCAATCTCAAATTCAGAGTTCTGATCGGCATTTTTCATTGCCTCAGCCAGCAATGGCCGGCGCTCCCAGGTAGGGGCGATTGACCTCAATCGCCCGCGAGCGGTTCGGTGAACCGCCCCTACCTGTCCGCGCTTGGCGCGGGTTCTAACGGTGGAAGAAACGATAAATAGACGCTTGCAGCTGTTTGAATGCGGCCCGTTTTGCCGGAGGAACGCCTCCCATGGCCCAAGCGTCCAGGCGCTGGTTTTCCAAAGCAAAAGCGCAATTCAGCGCGACGCTGATTACGCTGAAGAAGACAAGCACGATTGTCACAGGTCGAGCGCGCCGGTGACTCCCGATCCGATGGATGCCGCTCGCGCCGCACAGGATTAATGCCGGATAAAAATCGTGCAGGTAGCGCTCGGTAATCGCCACCGTGGCCAGAACAGTCGCGCCGCCTAAAAACAGAGTGAGCACCGGCAATCGCAGCTGGCGAAGGCGATCATCGGAGCCGAGAAAAAGGGGCGAACAGCCCAATAATGCGATCGTGAAGAGGGCCGGCATACTGACCGGGAACGTGGAAAAGCCTTCCGCGACGATGATCACCGGTGAGCCGATGAAGGTGGCTTCGCGGGACGGGAAAACCCAGGGAAACCGTGGGTCGAGCCAGCAGCCGCGGATTCCGAAATAAGTGGCGAAGGCGGTTGGAACATTTTCGAGGTGAAGTTGTCGCCCCTTGGTCATTTCCAGGTTGCGAGGGTTCTGAACGTAAAAATCGTAGTATTGCAACGGCACGGCATCGAAGGTGTGGAACTTGGCATAGTTCACTCCGAAATAGGAAACAGCGATGATGACGGCCACTGCGCCCGCCAGCAGTGCGTGTCTCCCCGGTTTTTTAACCGCGCCCAGCGCAAGCAGGCCGTCTGGGGTGAAAGATTTGCCCAGACTTCGCCAGGCTAAAACGCCGCTCAAGAGACAGAGGCAAAGCAACGCGCCGGCGCCGACCGTTGCCCGCGCGTGAAGCGACATGAAGGCAAACAGTCCGGCGGCGACCAGCAGGCCGACGCTTGGTTTACTCAAGTATTTCAGCACGGTCAACGCGAACAGTAATCCGAAAGCAGCGCTCCAGATGATCGCTTCGTGGAAAACGAACGAGCGCGCGACCAGGAAAACGTTGGTCGAACCAATACCGGCGCAAACAATAAACAGGGAGTGGAGCCACTGCCGAACGCGCGACGTGACCGGCTCGTCGCCAACCGTAAAGCGCATGATACGATACGCGCAGAGCAGACTGATCGTGCACGCCGCCATCACCATGAGCCGGCTCCAGCGCCCATCCATGCTCGGAAAGGCGAGCACCAGTGGGAGGCGGAGCAGCGCCGGCGCGATTCCGAAGTAACCGTAGGTCTTGCCGCCTACGGTAAAAGCCTCGTCGCCAATGGCCGATGGGGGCACGTCGAGGTGACCGCCGAGGATTGAGCGGGCCTGAGCATCGTAAAAACCGGAAAGTTTCTCCGGCTCGAAGAATTTCCAATCGCCTAAGGTAGCAAACCACGCGCAGACCAGGATCGAAATGAAAAAGCTTGGGAGGATATAAGCGTGTCGGCTCCACCAGCGGCAGAGGCCGGAGGCAGCTTCAGCCCGCATTTGCTCACCAGCGTCATGAACAATAACGGGAGCATCCAAAGCCGGCATTCCATATTACAAAGCACGCAGCGCGCCGAAGGTGGCGGCGGCAGCGGGCATCGACCACGTGCGAGCAGCTGTAGGGGACGCTGTTAGCGTCCCGACGCGGGGAAGCAAAACTGCTTCCCCTCCAGCAGCAGCAAACGCCCGACGCTCAACGCCGAACGGGCCAATCTCGAATTCGGAGTTCTGACTTCGACGCTCAGAGTCGGGCGTTGGGCGTTTGCTTTAGTCAGTCGAAGCCGCGGGTTTGTAGCCGCTCTTGAGAATCGCGTCGTGCAGATCGGGGGCGTGAGTTTTGCGCGCATCGAAGGTGACGACCACGCGCTCGCGCTCAAGATCGACAACCACGTCTTTGACGCCGTTGATCTTCAGCAGCGGCGGGCGCAACCGACGGACGCAGTTATCGCAATCTTCGCCGGCGGTTGCGATCTCAATTGTCTCGAGAATGGCGTGATCGGCCCGCTCGGGGTTCTGCGGATCGCTCGGGTCAAGCTCGTTTGGGCGTGCGGGGTCCATCACTTATCTTACGACGCAGGCGAGCGGCGTGGCTGTGTATTCACGCTGTTATCCTGAACGAAGTGATGGACCTCGCCTTCGTCCGATGGTCACACAACGTACTCTGCGTGATCAGTGAGTCTGTGGGAGGTCCCTCGCCGTCTGCGCGGCTCGGGATGACTGACTTGCCACTTCGCGCGCGACGGGCTCCAAAACGCGCCAGACGTTTTCAGCGAGGATTTTTTGGCCGGCGCTGTTCGGATGAATTCCGTCGCCCAGATTCAAATCGCGATTGCCGGCCACGCCTTCGAGCAGATACGGCACGAGCGCGGCGCTGTTTTTCGCGGCAAGATCGACATACATCCGCCCGAACGCGCCGATGTAATCGTCCGCGGCATAGTTCGGCAACTGCATGCCGGCGATGACCACGCGCGCGCTCGCATTGCGCGCCTTCACCTGGTCGATGATCGATTGCAAGTTGGCTTCGATTTGCTCGATCGGCACGCCGAGAAAGGCGTCGTTGATCCCGAGCTCGAGAATGAAGATGTCGATCTTGCGTTTCAGGTGCGGAGGGAGCCGGGCCAGGCCGCTCGCCGTCGTGCCGCCGCTTTGGCTGGCGTTGACCACTTCGAACTCCAGGCCGGCCTCGCGCAGTTTATCGACCAGCAACGCGGGATAGGCCTGACTGCTTTTGAGATGAAAACCTTCCGACAAGCTGTCACCGAAAACGAAAATCGTTTTCACTCGTGAAGAATCGTAGCGCACTGCGCCGATGGTCGGCGCGCACAAGATCGACGCCGCCAGCGCGCAGGCTCCGATAGTTCTCAATTGCTTCACCCGTCGGCCCATTTTAATTTCCCCGCCTCATTTGCTGCCGATCGAGATGGATCGGCAAGCGCAACCCGGGTTTGGGAGAAAGTACTATGGCTAACTACGCGATCAATGGCTTTGGACGGATCGGGCGCAACGTCTTGCGCGCGATGACGCAAAAACAGGTCGAGCGCGTCCGCGCGATCAACGATCTGACCGATACGAAAACGCTCGCCCATTTGCTCAAGTGGGACTCGGTGCACGGCAAGTTCGACGGGGACATCGATCATGACGAGGAGAACATCGTCGTGCGCGGTCACACCATCCGCATTTTCAAGGAGCGCGACCCGGGCAACCTGCCGTGGAAAAAACTCGAGGTCGATGTTGTCCTGGAATCGACCGGCTTTTTCACGGCCCGCGAGAAAGCCGAGTTGCATATTTCCAAAGCGGGCGCGCGCCGAGTCCTCATTTCCGCGCCGGCCAAAAACCCGGATGCCACCGTCTGCATCGGGATCAACGACGATATCTACGACCCCGAGAAACACACCGTCATCTCCAACGCGAGCTGCACGACCAATTGTCTCGCGCCGCTGGCCAAAGTGTTGAACGACAAATTCGGCGTGGCCCACGGGTTCATGAGCACGATCCACAGCTACACCAACGACCAGCGCATCCTCGATTTTCCGCATGAGGACCTGCGCCGGGCGCGCGCGGCCGCGATCAGCATCATCCCTTCGAGCACCGGCGCGGCCAAAGCCATTGGCGAAGTCGTTCCCGAACTGAAAGGTAAATTAAACGGCGGCGCCTTTCGCGTGCCGACGCCCGATGGCTCCGTGACGGACTTCAGCGCGGTCCTGGAACAAGACGCGACGATTGAAACGGTCAACGCCGCCTTCAAAGAGGCCGCGTCGGACAAGCGCTACAAAGGCGTGCTCGAATACAGCGACGAACCGCTCGTCTCGGCCGACATCGTCGGCAATCCGCACTCCTGCATCTTCGACAGCAAACTCACGATCATGCTGGGCAACCGCTTCGTGAAAGTGGTCGGCTGGTACGACAACGAGTGGGGCTACAGCAACCGCTGCGTCGAGCTAATGGAAATGCTCGCGAAGTAAACTTCTGTCATCCCGAGTCGCGCAGACGACGAGGGGATCTCACAATCGCATGGAACATTTACAAACAACCGGATCGCTTGCGCGAGCAAAGCGCGAGCTGCGAGAACATCGGCGCGGCTTTGTGAGGTTCCTCGCTTCGCTCGGAATGACAGTTTAAGACATGCCCAAGCTCTCCATTCGCGACCTCGACATGGCCGGTAAACGCGTGCTCGTGCGCGTCGATTTCAATGTGCCGGTGGAGGAGCGCGGCGGCAAGATCGACATCACCGACGATACGCGGATTCGCGAAGCGCTGCCGACGATCAATTATCTGCGCGAGCACCGGGCGAAAACGATTTTGATGTCGCACTTCGGACGGCCGAAGGGAAAACGCGTGGAGAAATATTCCCTGCGGCCGATTGGCGATTACCTGCACACCTTGCTCCATCATCCGGTCATCTTCAGTCACGATACGCTCGGCCCGGCACCGCAGAAAATTATCGAGCACATGCAGGAAGGCGACGTGGCGCTGCTCGAAAATCTCCGGTTTCAGCCGCAAGAGGAGGCGAACGATCCAAAATTCTCCGAGGCGCTGGCGCAATTCGCCGACGTTTACGTGAACGATGCTTTCGGTGCGGCGCATCGGGCGCACGCCTCGACGGTCGGCGTAACGAAATTCGTCGGTCAATCGGCCATGGGTTATTTGATGGAGAAGGAGCTGAAGTATCTTCACCAGGAACTCGACCAACCAGCCAGGCCGTTTGTGGTGGTGATGGGCGGCGCGAAAGTCTCGGACAAGATCGACGTGCTCAAAGCCCTGATGGAAAAGGCCGACACGATTTTGATCGGCGGCGCGATGGCCAACACTTTTTTGAAGGCGCGTGGCATCCCGATCGGCGCAAGCCGGGCTGAGACCGACAAGACCGATCTGGCCAATGAGATTGTCGATCTTGCCAAGCAGCGCGGCGTCAATTTGCTCCTGCCGGTCGACGTCGTTGAAGCCAGGGAGATCAAACCGGGCGCACAAATTCGAAATACACAGAGGCTCTCCCAGAAACATGGGGTCGATGAGGGCTGGCAGGCGGTGGATATCGGCAACGCCACGGTCGCGCTTTATCAGGATGAGATCGGCAAAGCGAAAACGGTTCTCTGGAATGGACCGCTCGGCATTTTCGAAATTCCGGATTTTGCCGAGGGCACCTTTGCTATCGCTGAAGCGCTCGCCAGTTCAGGCGCGACCACCATCATCGGCGGTGGCGACTCGGTCACGGCGGTGCGGCAAGCCGGTCTCGCCGACAAGATGACGTTCATTTCCACCGGCGGCGGCGCTGCCCTGGAGTTGCTCGAAGGAAAGGAACTGCCCGGAGTCGCAGCATTGACCGATAAGGAGTGATGGAGTGTGGGAGTAATGGAGTAATGTAGCCGCCTCGCTCAGTCGAGGCGCATCGAACCGCGGCGACAGAGCGCCGCGACTACAACAAATGAGAAAGAAAATCGTCGCCGCGAACTGGAAGATGAACATGACGCAGGCCGAATCGGCTGCGTTTGTGAAATCGCTCCTGCTCGACCTCGGCGACATTATCGACGTCGAGGTGGTGATCATTCCACCCTTCACCGCACTGGCGGAAGTGATGGAAGCACTCGGCTCCTCGCAAGGGATCAAGGTCGGCGCCCAAAACATGCATTGGGAACCGAACGGCGCTTTCACCGGGGAGATCAGTGCCGCGCTCTTACGCGATCTGCTCGTGCGCTACGTCGTGCTCGGTCATAGTGAACGACGCCAACACTTCGGCGAGACCGACGAAATCGTGAATCGCAAGGTGCGTGCCGCGCATGAAGCGACATTGCGTCCGATCGTTTGCGTAGGCGAAACACTGGAGCAGCGCGACAAAGGCAATGTGGAAAAGATATTGTCGATCCAACTGCGCGGCAGTCTCGCCGGTCTGGGCGAGAAGGAGCTGCAGGAGACCGTGATCGCTTACGAGCCGGTCTGGGCGATCGGCACCGGACGCAACGCCACGCCCGAACAGGCGCAGGAAGCGCACGCATTCATTCGTCACACGCTGGGCAAAATGTCAGATGAAGCGACCGCCGAGCGTGTGCGGATTCAATATGGCGGCAGCGTGAAACCGGAAAACGCGCGCGACCTGATGAGCCAGCCAGACATCGACGGCGCGCTGGTGGGCGGCGCGAGTCTTGATCCGCGCAGTTTCGCGCAAATTGTTTTGGCAGCGCGCGAAGAACTGTAGCCGCCCCGCTCTGCCGGGGCGCCGGACACGGCGACAGAGCGCCGTGGCTACATTCATTTTTTAATTTCGAGATAGGTGCGCGCCTGCACCTTGTTCGAGCCGGGCGCCAGTTCCTCCACCCGCATTTGTTTGAGGAACCAGCGATTGTCGATCTTCTGCGCAGAGACAACTTCGAAACGTTTGGCGAGTTTTCCGTTCCAATCGAAGCCTTCCATCCGCATGAGCGCGCCGCTCGCTTCATCGACCCAGAGGAAAACATTCGAGTATTGCGAGTCGCGTGACGGCGGCCGCAAGTGCAGTTTCCAGCAACGCCGCGTCCGCACATTTTCCTGCCCGACAACGTTGCCGTCGGGCCAGTAAAGAAATTTCAGCGCGAGGTCTTCGTAGGTAATGGCGGTGCCGCGGATTTTTTCGGTCAGTTTCGAAGCAGCAAATTTGCGCGTGCTCGTATCCGTGACCCAGTCGAGCCGGGAACTGTTCTCGGCGAGGCGCAATTGCAAAACTTCGTCGGGATTGCTGAAGGAATAGCGGATGACCGGACCGGTTTGGATGAGACGAAACGGGACGACGATCTGGTCCTGACGAAGCTGGCCTTCGAGATCGAGTTGCTGCTGGGTCTCCACCAACCGGACAGAATCGAGGATCTCTTTAGCCGACGGCGCGGGAGGTTGGGCATGAGCAATCGCCGCCCCGACAAAAAACGCTGCGAGTGTTTTTCGCGTCATCGCCTTAGTGTTAACCTTTAAAACTTCTGTTTTGGACGAAAGCCTTTTTCACTTAATCAACGAACGCTGGACGAATCCGGTGCTGGACCTGTGCATGGGTGCGCTGGCCAATGTCGAGGTCTGGAGGCCGTTGCTCATCGGCGTGCTCATTTTCCTGCTCGTCTTCGGTGGGTTCCGCGGCCGGGCTTGCGTTATCAGTCTGGCGGTTTGCCTGCTCATTACCGAACCGGTGACAAAGTTCCTTAAAACGGCGATTGATCGACATCGCCCCAAGCAAGTCCAAACCGTGCGCCTGGTCGAACTGCGGCACACACGGCCGGCCTTCATGACGTTGTTTCACCGACCTACCAGCCGATATTCCGATGCAGCGGACCGGACACGCTCGGGGCCGTCGTTTCCTTCGGGCCACGTGACCAACAACACCGTGATCGCGCTCTGTTTCACTCTCTTTTATCGCCGCGGCTGGCTTTATTGGATCGTGACGGCGGCGATCGGTTATGGCCGGATCTATCTCGGGGCGCACTGGCCGAGCGATGTCATCGCCACATTCTTTCTCGCGACCGGCGAGACCTTGCTCATCCTGGCGGGAGTGGAATGGCTGTGGCGCCGCGGCGCGGCAAAATGGGCGCCGGCCGTCTACCTGCGGCACGGCAGTTTGATTTTTCCGCAGGTCGAATGAGCACGACGCGCGCGCTTTGGTTATTCGTCGCGGCCTTGACGGCGATTCGATTGTCGATCTTGCCGACAAGCGACCTCGAATTCGACGAGGCCCATTACTGGATGTGGTCGGAGCGACTGGCGCCGGCTTATTTCAGCAAAGGTCCAGGCGTCGCCTTCGCCATGCGCGCCAGCACCGCCGTTTTCGGTGCGAATGAATTCGGGGTGCGTTTTTTTGCCCCGATTCTCGCGGCGGGCACGACTCTGCTGTTTTTTTACCTGGCGCGACGTTTGTTCGGCGCCACAGCCGCGCTCTGGGGCGCAATCGCGCTCAATGTCGCCCCGATTTTCAATCTCGGCGCGTTCCTCATGACGATTGATCCGTTGTCGATCTTTTTCTGGCTGGCGGCGATGTTCGGTTTCTGGCTGGCCCTCGAAAAAAGCCCGCGTTTGTCGTGGTGGTGGCCAGTGACCGGGTTACTCATCGGGCTTGGATTCCTTTGCAAATACACGAACGCGCTCGAGTTGGCGTCCATTGTGATCGTCCTCGCGCTGGCGCCGCGATTACGACAGGAGTTCGCCCGGCCGGGGTTGTATTTGCTCCTCGGCAGTTTCGCCATTTGCACGATCCCGCCCATTGTCTGGAACGCGCAGCACGTCTGGATCACCCTCACACACTTGCGCTCCCGCGGCGGCCTCGAGGAAGGGTTCGGTTTTAATCCCATGGAGCTGTTGGCCTTTCTCGGCGAACATTTCCTCGCTTATTCCCCGCTGCTTTTTTTGGGCCTCGTTTGGGGTGTGATTGGGAGCTGGCGGCGTGTGCGGCAGCAATTCAAGGCGCTCTTTCTCTTCTGGTTCGGGTTTCCCGTGTTCGCTTTTTATTTTCTGCTGTCGCTGAACAAGACGGCTGCGCCCAACTGGGACGCGTTGTCGATCTTGAGCTTCGCTTTGCTGGCAATTTATTTTTGGCGCGAACGCCTCGGCGCCAGCCGTGCGCTCCAGATTACCGCAGCGGCGGGCTTGTTGGTGGGACTTCTCATGAGCGCGCTTGTCCTCAACACCGATCTCCTCCGCAGCGCCGGATTCACTCTCTGGCGCAGCGACCCGAGCGATCGAATGCGCGGCTGGAAATCCGCGACCGCGGCGGTTGAAGCAATCCGCCAGGATCTGGAGACGAAGCTCGGTGAGCGTCTGTTTTTGATCGCCGACTTTCGCGATCGCGCCTCGGAGATGTCGTTCTATTTGCGTGACAAACGGCCGGCCGGGCCGGGGCATCCGCCCGTTTACATTGTCGAATCGCAAGACATCCGGAACCAATTTTCCTTTTGGCCCCGTTACGACCAATTCGAGGCGAAACCGACGGCGCCGGCGCCGGGCGGTGAAACCGACAGTGAAGAAGAAGGGTCAAGTCTGTTCGCTGGCCGGAGCGCGTTGTTTGTGCGCGAAGGCGTTAAAGATCGACCGCCGCACAATATTCGCCTGGCCTTTCAATCGAGTGAGCCCGTCGCGGTCATCGCGGTCCACCGCTTCGGTCAACTCGTGCGAACCTGGCAGGTTTGGCTGTGTCGCTATTATCATCCGCTCGCCTTATGACCGAAATGAAAAACGGGCGCGCGCTTTCCGTCGTCGTGCCGGTCTTCAACGAAGAAGAGAACATGTCGATCTTGCAAGCGGAGCTGCATGGCGCGCTCGCCGGTCGTGATTACGAGATCATCTTCGTCGATGACGGCTCGACCGACGCCACGGTGGAGCGGATCGAATGCGGGCCGAGCGTGCGCCTGATTCGATTTGATCGAAACACCGGGCAAAGCGCGGCGATCTATGCCGGTCTGCAAGCCGCCACCGGCGCGGTCGCGGTGCTCATTGACGGCGACCTGCAAAATGACCCGGCCGACATCGGGCGATTGCTCTCCGAAATCGAGCGCGGCGCCGATCTGGTCTGTGGGTATCGCGAAAAACGCAGGGACACGCTGGTGAAACGGATCACCAGCCGTATCGCCAACTTCGTCCGCAGCCGGTTCGTGAAAGATTATGTCCGCGACACCGGTTGCACGCTCAAGGCGATGCGCCGTGAATGCATCGCCGCGCTCGTGCCGTTCAAAGGCATGCACCGTTTTATCCCGGCGCTGATCCGGGGCGCGGGCTATCGCCTCGTCGAAGTCCCGGTCCATCACCGGCCGCGCCGCTTCGGCAAAAGCAAATATGGTCTGGGTAATCGCGCGCTCCGGGCCACCATCGACATGTTCGGCGTGCGCTGGCTGCTCTCGCGGCGCCTCGATTACAAAGAGAAATCAGAGCCGTGTTGATGAGCGTCCGGGCGGGGCGACAAACTCAGAAGGTCTCGACCCGGATGCCGCGCTTCAGCAGTTGCATTTGCAAACTGTCCGGCCCGGCGAGATGCCCGGCGCCCACGGCGATGAGTTGCACGCCGGAGCGTTGCAAAAGCGCGGCGATTTTTTCGCTCCACTGCACGTTGCGCTGGACGAGAAGCCGCCGGTAAACTTCCGGCTCCTTCTCCCTGACCTCCTCGACGACCAGTTCATTGATCGTTTTGGTATCGCCATTGACCCACGCCCTGGCCAGCGTATCGACGAGCGCGATCCCTTTGCTCACCTCGTCGAGTGTGCTCTCGAGAAATTCTATTTGGATGCGCTCGGGAAGCTCGGCCAGAATCCGGATATGTTGCTCGAGGGTTTCAAAGCCCAGCACGGTTGCACCTCTCTTTTCCGCCTCGGCTTTCAAAATCATATCGACCCCCGCGTTTGGATCGTAGCCGGCGCTTTGCAATGGCAGTTCGGTCAGAATTATCGCCGCCATCCAGGGCTGCATCGGTTCCAAGTTGGACAGAGGCACGGAGTATTGGCCGGCCACCTTTTTCAGTTTCTCCTGCTGCGCGGGGCTGAGTTTGGTCGAGAGACCGCGTTGCCGATCGAATCCGTAACGTTGGATGAGCGGCAGTGCGACGGTTTGATTCGTCGGGTCCGCCACCTCCAGCCATAACTCCTTGCTCTCGGCCAGCGCGCCCAAGACCCGGGCCCGGTTCCATTCGGTCGTGTGCTTCAACAAATGCAGCGTGCCGATGAGGTAAATCGTCGAATCGGCGTCGCGGATCACCCACATGGCCGGGTCGGCCTTCGCCGAACGGCTCAGTGCGAGCAGGACGAAGATGACGGCGAGCGCGCGCACGGTTCGGCCGGAGAACGAAAGTGTCATCAACGTCCGAGATTAACGCTGAGCAAGTGGCGGCAGGCAAGCGCGCCTGTTCTAAAACTGGCTTGTCAACCTAACCGCCGACGTTAAGCTTGCGCTCCCCGGTCGGAGAAGCTGCATGTCGCTGGCTGATTTACTTTCCGCAGAGCAGATCGTTCCTGAAATGAAGGCGAGCGAACGCTGGCCGGCCATCGTCGAGCTGATCGATCTACTTGTCGGCCTCGGCAAAATCAAAGCCGAGGATCGCGACAGCATCCTGGCCTCGCTCAAACAGCGGGAGGAAACCATGAGCACGGGCATCGGCTTCGGCATTGCCATCCCGCATTGCTCTTCCGATCGGCTCTCCGAAGTGGTGGCCGCTTTTGGAAGATCGACAACCGGCATCGAGTTCGACGCGCTCGATAATGCGCCGGTAAAATTCGTCGTCTTGTTCATCGTGCCGAAAAACCAGTTCCAGACCCATCTGCGCACGCTCGCTTCGATTGCCAAGTTTCTGAACGATCGCTCGGTCCGCGATCAGCTCGCGGCCGCGAATTCGAAAGAAGAAATCCTGTCGATCTTCCAAGACCGCGGCCAAAAATGACTGTAGCGGCGGTCTATGACCGTCGGACGAATCGGACGAAAAGAATGCGACGCTCACAGAGCGCCGCTACAGTTCGCAGATTCCATGGAGACATTTCAGTCGCTCCTCGCGCAGAGGTTTTCGGACGCGCTCGCGAAAGCCGGTTTGCCCGAAGCAGGCGAATTGACTCTGACGAGCGATCCGCGCTTTGGCGATTACCAGAGCAACGCGGCGCTCATCCTCGGCAAGCAACGCGGCGAAAACCCGCGGGAGGTTGCCGGCAAAATTCTCGGGCATCTCGACGTGAGCAGCTTGGCCGGGCCGCCGCAGATCGCCGGCGCCGGCTTTATCAATTTCACTCTCGAGGCCGAGGCAGTCGCAGCCAGGACGCGTGAGCTGTTTGAGGACGAGCGCCTCGGCGTGGCAAGATCGACATCGCCGAAAAAAATCGTGATCGATTTTGGTTCGCCAAACGTGGCCAAGCCGATGCACGTCGGTCACATCCGCAGCACCGTTTTGGGTGATGCGCTTGCGCGCATCGCCACCTTTCTCGGGCACGACGTGATCCGCGACAATCACGTCGGCGATTGGGGCACACAGTTTGGCATGGTCATCTGGGGCTGGAAAAATTTGCTCGATCGCAATGCGCTCGCGCGCGGCTCGCTCGCCGAGATCGTCCGCATTTACAAGGAGACAAACGCAAGATCGACAACCGACCCGCAGGTGCGCGAGGCCTGTCGCCAGGAGCTGGTCAAACTCCAGTCGGGCGACAAGGAAAACCTCGATATTTGGAACGAATGCGTCGCCTTCTCCATGCAGGATTTCGAGCACGTCTACGGCTTGCTCGACATCCGTTACGACATCCAGTGCGGGGAGAGCTTTTACAACGACCGGTTGCCAGGCGTAGTCGACGGGTTACTCAAAAAAGGCATCGCCGAAATGAGCGAAGACGCCGTGGTCGTCTTCTTTCGCGATATTCCCGAGCTGGCCGATAAACCCTGCATCATCCGGAAACGCGACGGTGGCTATAACTACGCCACCACCGACATCGCCACGGTCGACTATCGCGTCAATGATTTGCAGCGCGATACGCTCTGGTACGTGGTCGGCGCTCCGCAGATTTTGCATTTCAAACAAATCTTCGCCATCGCGCGCCGGGCCGGTTACGACGCTGACTTTCGTCACATCACTTTCGGCAGCATCCTCGGCGAAGACCGCAAACTAATGAAAACGCGCGCCGGCGAGAACGTGCCATTGCGCCAGTTGCTCGAAGAAGCGGTTTCCCGCGCCCGGCAGATCATCGAGGAAAAGAATCCCGGCCTCGCCGAAGAGGAAAAGATCGACATCGCGCACAAAATCGGCCTCGGCGCGGTCAAATATGCCGATCTCTCGCAGTACCGGATGACCGATTACATCTTTTCCTGGGACAAAATGCTCGCGCTCCAGGGCAACACCGCCCCCTATTTGCAAAACGCCTATGTCCGCATCCGCTCCATCTTCCGCAAAGCCGCCGCTGCCGGTGAACTTGACCGGTTAAACCGGTCAAGTTTAGCGAGCGCGCAATTCAAGGAGGCGGCGGAGATCGACCTGGCCAAACGTCTCTGCCAATTCGCCGAAGTGCTTCCGCAGGTGCTGAATGATTTTCGACCAAACATTCTCGCGAATTATTTGTTCGAGCTGGCGAACAGCTTTCACGCCTTCTATGAGGCCTGCCCGGTTTTGAAAGCAGCGGAGCCGGCGCGCAGCTCGCGTCTCGCCTTATGCGATTTGGCCGGGCGAACTCTCGAGCGCGGGCTGGACCTGCTCGGCATCAAGGTGCCGGAGAAAATGTGACACGCGTCGGCGTGTCATCCTGAGCGAAGCGAAGCGAAGTCGAAGGATCCCGCGGCAGAACCGAGCGTATCGCCACGGGGTTCCTCGACTTCGCTCGGAATGACGGGAAATTGTCAGCTGTGAGAATGGAACATCCGCGCATTCCGCTTTGCACCTATCGCCTGCAATTGAACCGCCGGTTCACCTTCGCGCAGGCGCGCGAGATCGTGCCTTACTTGCACGCGCTGGGTGTGAGTGATGTCTACGCATCGCCGTATTTTCAGGCGAGTGCCGACAGCCTGCACGGTTACGACATTACCGATCATAATAAATTCAACGCAGCGATTGGATCGCGTGAGGAGTACGATGCCTGGATCGCGGAGTTGCACGCCCACGGGATGGGCCAGGTGCTCGATTTCGTCCCGAACCACATGGGCATCGCCGAGCCGCTCAATGAATGGTGGATGGACGTGCTCGAAAACGGGCCCAGCTCGCCCTACGCGAAATATTTCGACATCGACTGGCGGCCGCTCAAATCCGAGCTGCACGATCGCGTCCTGCTCCCGATCCTCGGCGACCAGTATGGACGCGTGCTCGAGCGCGGCGAGCTCAAGGTGCACTTCGATTCCGGCGCGTTTTATCTCATGTATTTCGAGCACCACTTTCCCATCGCGCCGGGCACGTATCGGTTCGTCCTCGACTGCGCGCTGGACAGTTTGGCCGGGCAAAGGTCGGAGGATTATTATGCCGAGCTGCAAAGCATCCGCACCGCGCTGGAATATTTGCCGCGCCGGACCGAAACCGATCCGGAAAAGATCGCCGAGCGCGCTCGCGAAAAGGAAATCATCAAGCGGCGTCTGGAGCGGCGTTGCCAGGAATGGCCGCAGGTGCAAAAGGCTATCGATTCCGCAATCGATAAAATTAATGGCCGCCCCGGCGATCCGCGCAGCTTTGATGCGCTCGACGAACTGCTGAACGCGCAGGCCTATCGGCTGGCGTTCTGGCGCGTCGCCGCGGAGGAAATCAATTACCGCCGCTTCTTCGACGTCAACCATCTGGCTGCGCTGCGCCAGGAGGAACCCGAGGTATTTGAGGCGACGCATAAGTTGGTTGTCGATCTTGTCCGGACGGGCGCGGTCACCGGGCTGCGCATCGATCATCCGGACGGCCTTTATCTGCCGCGGGATTATTGCGAAAAGCTTCAGCAGCGTTGCGCCGAGGCGCTCGGAATTGCGGTGGCAGGCGTGGCGCCTGCGAGCTCACGGAATGCAGCCGGCACGGCTGCCACTACAGATCGTCGCGCGATCTACATGATCGTCGAAAAGATTTTAACGGGCGACGAGCCGCTCCGCGGCGATTGGCCAATCCATGGCACGACTGGTTACGATTTTGGCAGTCAAGTCGCCCAGTTGCTGGTCGATCCGGCAGCTGAAACCGCCATCACGAACGCCTTTCGAAAATTCATCGGCTCCTCCATGCATTACGGCCATCTCGTTTACGCTAAGAAACGTCTCGTCATGCGGCTCGCGCTCGCCAATGACGTGAACGTCCTTGGGAACATGGTCGATCGGCTGTCGGAACAGAACAGATGGTTCCGCGATTTCACGCTGCAGGCGCTGCTCCTGGCCGTGCGCGAGACGATCGCCTGTTTCCCCGTCTATCGCACTTATGTCGAGCCGGGCCGGCCGGTGAGCGAGGAAGATCGACAATTGATCGAGCGCGCCATTGCCGCGGCCAAGCGCCGCAACCCCGGAATCGAGGTCTCGGTCTTTAATTTTCTCCGGGACGTGCTTCTCCTGCGATTTCCGGAAAACATCGACGAAGAAGCGCGCGATGAGCACGCGCATTTTGTCCTGAAATTTCAACAGGTCACCGGTCCGGTGATGGCGAAAGGCGTCGAGGACACTACGTTTTACATTTACAATCGGTTGGTCGCGCTCAACGAGGTCGGCGGCGAGCCGCAGCAGTTCGGCTCCGGCGTGGAGCGTTTTCACGAGCGCAATCTGGCTCGGCAGCGCGATTGGCCGGCGAGTTTGCTGGCGACTTCAACCCACGACACGAAACGAAGCGAAGACGTGCGGGCGCGGATCGTGGCGATCTCGGAATTGCCGGAGCTGTGGCGCCGATCACTGACCAAGTGGCGTGCCGTGAATCGCCGCTGGAAAAAACGAATCGAGGACGCCGAAGCGCCCGACGCGAACGAAGAATATTTGCTTTACCAGACCCTGCTCGGGACGTGGCCAATCGACCAAGCGGGCGCGGCGTTACGCGATCCCGGAGGGGAATACCTCGAGCGCATCCAGCTTTACATGCACAAGGCGCTCAACGAAGCCAAAATCAACACCAGCTGGATCCAGCCAAATGACGAATGGCTCGCCGCCACGCGCGAGTTTGTCGCGAAAATTCTGGAGCCCGGCGCGAAAAACAAATTTCTGCCGTTGTTTCTCGCTTTGGCCGAGCAAATCGCGCCGCTCGGGGCGATCAATTCGCTTAGCCAAACCCTGCTCAAGCTCACCGCACCGGGCGTGCCCGACATTTATCAAGGCACCGAGATCTGGGATTTTTCGCTGGTCGATCCTGATAATCGTCGCCCGGTCGATTACGCGAAGCGGCGCGAAATGCTGAAGTGCCTGAGCAGCTCGAAACCGGAAGAGCTCCTGCGCGGCTGGCCCAACGGTCACATCAAGATGTTCCTGACCGAGCGGCTGCTCCATTTTCGCCGCGAACATGTCGATCTTTTCCAGCTCGGAAATTATCTGCCACTGTGCACGAGCGGGCAATTCGCCGATTGCTGCGTCAGTTTCGCGCGCGCGCTCAAGAATGAATGGGTCATCGTCCTCGTGCCGCGTCTTTCCGCGCGCATCGGCTTCCCGCCGGTTGGCGACAAGTGGCATGACACGAGTGTTGAAATTCCCGAAGCGCTTTCATTTACCAACGCGAGGGAGCTGTTCACGAATCGGCAGATTCGTTTGGTTGACCGGCGCCTTAATGTTGCCGACGTATTGTCGACCTTGCCCTTTGCCACGGTCACGCGCGCCCTGTAGCGGCGGTCTATGACCGTCGCATTAATTTCGAACCAGAGTCTACCGTGCCCGAACGCCTCCGAAGATTGGAACACGTTTTTCAGCGTTGTCCGATCTACCTCATCACCACAAACACGCACAACCGACGTAAGATTTTGGATAACGACCAAGTTCATGGCCGACTGCTTGAATTCGCCAACGAAGGCCCACAACATGGCGCCTGGCTCGGCGCCTATGTCTTGATGCCGGATCATCTGCACGGCTTCGTCGCCTTAGATGATCAGCGCATCAGCCTCCCGAGATGGGGCAAGTCGCTCAAGAACGCTTTGTCCGAAGTTTTGCGCGCACGTGAAGTTCCGTCACCACAATGGCAAAAGGGATTTTTCGACCATGTGCTGCGCAGCACCGAATCATATTCAGAGAAATGGCATTATGTGCGCGACAATCCTGTTCGCGCCGGATTGGTGAAACATTGGAGCGAGTGGCCGTTTCTGGGGGAGATCTTTGACTTGTACTTTCATGACGACGAGCGTTGAGTCAAATAATGCGACGGTCATAGACCGCCGCTACAGATGCGCGCGAGCTGCGACCCATTGCGAAAACCGCGCGATGTTCGTCAGCAGATCGCTGGCGAAGCTGGCGAACGTGATCTGCGGCGACGCGAGGACGAGCATCGCGCTAAGCAGGAGCAGATTCATCAGGTAGATAACGGTCAGCGAAAAGAATGTGCCCTGGTCGCGCAGGTCGGTCTGGCTCTTCGGGATCATCCAGGCGGTGAACGTGAAATGGAACGCAACCGTCACGCCGATGGCGGCGTAAAGCCAGCGGCCGTAAGGCTGCACGTTCACGAAAAAGCCGGCGATTCCGTAAAATGCGATGGCGAGAATGCTGTAGAGCGGGAAAAAATATGGCGCCAGCGCGATCCAGAAATTCGTGCGTGTCGTGACGATGTGACCGCCTTCGCGGCCGACGCGAAACCGGCTGACGCGTCCGCCCATTAACCAAACCCACACGGCGTGCGTCAGTTCATGGCCGAACACGTAGAGGAGCATGGGCCGCGGCAAACCGAAAAACGCGATCAACCAAAGCAGCGCGCCTAACGCGAAGAACCAGAATTCTTCGCCTGCCCAAAGGCGCTGCGCCACGGTCGCGCGCGCAAAGGCCGTGAAAAACGTCTGCGTCAGCACGAGGCACACCGGCAGGAGAAACAACCCGATGACGAACTTCACCCAGCGCGTCGGGACAGTAAGTCCTGCTTCGCCAAGGCTACGCCGGGCAGGCGCCCATCCGGCGACGCCCCGCGTCGTCGCGACGCGCACGCGCCGCGATCGTTTGTTCTGCCGGTGAGTTGTCGATCTTCGCTTCTTCGCCAAACCGTCCTCTCAGCTCAGTCCACTGTTCGCTGTCATTCCGGGCGAAGTCGAGCCCGGTTTCACCTGGTCTTGCCCGGCCCCCAGAGCGCGCGCCCCGGCTTTGCCCCGGTGTGCTCGCCATCTTTGATCACTTGAACGCCGTTCACGAAAACGTGTTTCATGCCGACAGCGTATTGGTGGGGCTTATCGAATGTCGCGCGGTCGGCGATGGTGGCAGGATCGAAGACGACGACATCGGCGAACATTCCTTCCTTTAAGAAGCCGCGATGATCGAGGCCGAGGTTAATCGCCGGGAAACCGCTCAAGCGCCGGATCGCTTCCTTCATCGGGATCACTTTTTCGTCGCGCACGTATTTGCCGAGGACACGCGCAAAACTCCCGTAGGCGCGCGGGTGGGGATTGGCTTTCAGGAACGGACCTTCCGGCGCCTGTGACGCTTCATCGGAACAAAATGCGACCCACGGCTTGGCCATTTCTTTCTTCACGTTCTCTTCCGACATGAGAAAATAAAGCGTGCCGATCCGCGATTCGTCCTCGGCGATCAAATCCATGATCGTCTCGATCGGATCTTTGCCGCGCATCTTTGCCACTTCGGCGAGCGTTTCGCCGGTCAGCGGCTTGAGCTTTTCGTTTTTGAAGCCGACCAAAAGAATTTTGTCGGGCGAACCGGCGTCGAGATAAAGATTTTCCCATGCCTCGGTCGGCGTCTTGACCTGTTCGGCGATTTTCGCGCGCGTCGCTGGATCGCGCAGCCGCTTGAACAACGCCGGATAACCGCCGTCCTCCGTCCATGGCGGCAGACAGGCGTCGAGTCCGGTTCCCGCCGCGGTGTAGGTGTACATGTCGGCCGTGATTTTGAGTCCTTCTTTTTGCGCGGCTTCGATCCGGGCAAGCAGGTTGTCGATCTTGCCCCAGTTTTTCTGGCCGGACGCTTTAATGTGATAAAGCTCGGCCGGGATGCCTGCTTCCCGGCTTACCCGCACTAATTCCTCGAACGATTCGAGCAACTGGCCGCCTTCGCTGCGCATATGAGAGATGTATTTGCCCTGATATTTGGCCGCGACTTTGCAGAGCTCGATTAGCTCTTCCGTTTTCGCGAAAAAGGCCGGCGGATAAATCAAGGCCGAACCGATCCCGAGAGCGCCTTCCTCCATCGCCTGGCGAACCAACTCGCGCATCTGGTCGAGCTGCTGCGGAGTGGGCTGCTTGTCTTCAAACCCGATGACGTACTCACGCACCGTGGCCGCGCCGAGAAACGACGCCACGTTGCAGGAAATCCCGCGACCTTCGAGGTAACGCAAATATTCCGCGAGCGTGTTCCATTTGATCTCGAACTTGATGTCGGCCTGCTGCTGCAGCATGCGCTTCTTCAACTCCTCGTTGAGCGGTCCCATCGATTCGCCTTCGCCCATGATCTCGGTGGTAACGCCTTCGCGGATCTCGCTCTGCGAACGCCCGTCCTGGATCAACGATTCGGTCGACCACGAAAGCATGTTGATAAAGCCTGGGGCGACGACGAGTCCCTTCGCATCGATCACCGTCTTTGCTTTCGCGTTCTTAAAATCGCCGAGCCCGGCGACGCGATCCCCGCGAAGCGCAAGATCGACATGCTGTCCCTCGCTGCCGGTGCCGTCGTAAACCGTGCCGTTCCTGATGATGACGTCGAAGTCCTGGCCCAGAACGACCGAAGCGACGAAAGAGACGCCCAGGACAATGTGAAACAAAGCGCGTTGCATGGCGCGATTCAACGAATGCAACCGCGCGGTGTCGATCTTAAATTCGCCACCAGCGAAAAGCATCAAGGAGCGGCGCTCTCCAGAGCGCCGGCCAAAATAAACGGCGGCTTGGAAGCCGCCGCTCCTTGAATTCCGCGACCAGATCGCGCCGCCGGTCTCGCGCAGGTGCTGGCGTGATTATTCAATGCTCCGATTCCTTGAGCAGCTTGACCAGCTCGTCTTTCCAGAGCGCGGCGACGGTGTGGCTGCCGTGGCCGCGCGTTTGCTCGCTCATTGGTATAACAACGGCGCGTGCGTGCGGGACGCGTTTGATCTCGCGCTCGAGAATGCCCAGCTCGGGCGGGTTGATCAGGTCGTCGGCGAAATTGATCGCCAGGAGCGGCGCGCGAATTTTCTCCAGGTTCGGACCGGGATCATAATCGTGCGACGCTTCCAGCGCGTAGAGAACGTCATTCGCGTCGGCGGTTTTATTATGATCGGCGACGAACTTGTCGATCTTCTCATCGGTTTCGCGCAAAGTCGGCGCTTCTTTCTGGCGCAGGAGCGGATTGCTGCTCATAAACCAGAGGATCTGGGCGGCGGTGCGCAGACTCGGGGGTTGCGTTTTGTATTCGCCACCATCCCACGCGGGATCGTTGCGGATTGCGTCGATGATCATGCGCCGCCAGGCGCGATTGCGCCCCGAAATTTGGGTGGGCAGACTGGCCAGCGGCAGGAGCGCGTCCATGAAATCGGCGTGTAATTCGCCCCAGAGCCAGGTGTGCATCCCGCCCATGGACGTGCCCATGATCAGGCGTGCGTGATTGACGCCAAGACCATCGCGGAGCAGGCGATATTGCGCTTCGATCATGTCGTTATAGCCGTAGTGGGGAAACTTCGCGTGCAATCCATCACTCGGCTTGCTTGATTTGCCGTGACCGATCCCGTCTGGCAGCACGATGAAATATTTGCCGGCGTCGAGCGGCTGACCTTTGGCGAAGAGTTCGTCCGCAAACTCGGGTCGCGGCACAAATTGCGCACCGCTGCCGGTCGTGCCGTGCGTGATCAGAACTGCGTTCGTGACTTTGCCCTGCGCGTCCTTGTCGATCTTGCCCAAGGTCCGGTAATGAATCCGCAGCTCCGGCAAGGTCTCGCCGGATGCGAATTTGAAATCGCGGATGGTGTAATCGGCTTCAGTCGGCGCCGGATAATCGACAGCTTCAACGCGCCCAGACGCGGGGCCCAACGTCGCCAGCAACGCCACGATCGCGAACCGTGGCCAAAACTTGCGGCGTCGGTCGGGCGCGCTCATCGCAGCTCGACCTTAGATGCGCTTGATTGGGCCTGCCAGCTCCCGCGCCCTTATTTGTGATTGGGCGGAGCCGGTGTCATGAGGGCGAGACGTGCGTGAAGGGTCTGGGTGCCATCGGTCAGTTCGACACGACCATCGGCGATTCGGACGACGCGCAGCGTGACGGCGACTGAATGCATCGGAGTGTGAACGGTGATCGAATCGCCTTCGGCCAGGGCTCGGCCGTTGATGACGGCGAGGCGAGGATGACCAAGCGCAATCGCGGTGACGCGAATCACCTCGGGATTGATCTGCACGACGACCGGTGCGGGCGTCGTGATCGTGTGCGGAGACCCGGATACAGCGTGGGTGACGACATTGAGTAGACGAGGCGCAGACGTCGCTTCGCGTTGGGCGCGCTCGTGCCGCACAAACGCGTAGCCGGCAGCCGAGATGAGAATGCCGCCGGCAAACAAACCAATAAAAATCGCACGGCCGTTGCCACTTAAAAACTGTGAGCCCCGCAGTTGGAAAGGTGAATCGGCGCCCTCCTCGCGATCTTCGAGTCCAGCCGGCTCAGGTGCAATGGAGGACAACCGGCGCTCGGGCAATTTGCTCGGGATAAGCTCCACAACGCCTCTCAAGAGCATTGGCTGTTCCAGTGTCTGGGTAACAATCGCGTTACCTTTGCCTGCTGGCCGAACACTGGGGCTATTCATACGCTGCGCGTATGAAGCGTCAGGGACCGGCTTTTGCAATTATCGGGATGGCTGCGGCCATCAGTTTCATTCCAGCATTTTCACAGTCGACCGACAAATGGCGCGCAGTAGTGTCGGGAACGACGGCTGTCGCATCGCGACCGCAGCTTTCGGCGGCGTTTACCTATCGGGTGCTTGGCACCAGCCCCGAAGCGCCGTTGCCGTTGCGATTGTTCACGACGGCGGTGAAAACGGATTCGCAGGGCAAAATCATCACCGGGCCACAAAGCGATCCGGTGAAAAACATCATCGGGCCGGAATCGGCCGGTGTGCGTGCCGGCCTTGAGCGTTTCACGAAAGTGATGTTTGGCGCCGCCTACATCGATGGTCGCCCTGATCCTGGCACGCGCATTGATCCAAACAACGCGCAAGTGTCGAGCGGCAGCCAAAAGTGGCCGAACCGGCCGCAGCCGTTTCGCAGTCATCCCCGCGCGCTTGCGCTCACGCCCGATGGAAAAAAGCTCTACGTGACGCTGCCCGGGCGCGAAGGTTATCCCGACTGGCGCGTGGCGGTGGTGGACACGGTGAATCGGCGCGTGCTGAAATGGATCGACTTGCGGCCGGCCGGTGTGACGCGCGGGCTGCGACCGATCGGAATTAAAGTTTCCCCGCTGAACACCGCGATCTATGCGCGGCCTTACGCGGTAGTTCTGAATCAATACGGCAACTTCGCCTCAGTGATCGACACCGGGACCGATACCGTGATCGGCGATTTCGAAGCGAGCTGGTACGGCGAGAAAGTGTTGTTCAATTCAACCGGCACGCGGCTTTACGTCACCGACCGCGCGAAAGACGAGGTGCGCGTCTTCCGGATCGATCCCGGCCCGAAGTTTACGCAAATCGCCGAAGTGCCGACCGGCTTGAATGAGCTCGACCGAACGAACCCGCGCGATCTCGATCTGAGCGCCGACGGAAAAACGCTCTACGTGGCGAACACCCTCGGCCACACGATTGCCGTCATTAACGTCGCGAACGACGCGAACGTGCTCGTGAAAAATATGATCGTCGGCGGTTTGTCCACCGATGTGAAGATCAGCGGCCGCTGGGGTTTTGTCTGCGGCCAGGAGACGAACACCAAGCTGAACGGCAAAGAAACTGGGCACGGGCTGCCGACCACCGACGCCAACGGCGTGGCGATCAAGAACGACGGCACCCCGCTCGGTTACCTCCCGGTCATGACTGATGCGACCAGGGCAACCACCTTCGACGACATCGGCAGCGAGGTGAACGTATTTGATACCAGCACCAATCAGTTTGTCTTTCGCTATGTCGACAAGGGCCGCGACTACAGCCAGCTGATCGTCCCGGGAGACGTTGTCGATCTTGGCGACCACACCACCGCGCAGGAAATCATTCGCGGTAGCGGACCGGAACAGATGTTTGTGCGAAACAACATGCTCTTCGTCAGCATGCTGCATTCGGACAAGCTGGAAGTGTTTCGCATCAGTCAGAACACAACCGATCCATCAAAGGTGCTCACGCCGCTCGGCTTCGATTTCACCGGCGGGATTACGCCGCAGGGCGTGCAGGTCTCGCCCGACGGCCGGACCGCGTATGTAGCCAACATGCAGACGGAAGACGTCTCGATTCTTGCCGTCGATTCAGCGGGCAAACTGAGCCGCGTCGCGCTTTTGCCCGTCGGGGTGACGCCCAGCACGACTGATCCCACCAAAGGCGGTAAAGGTTCCAATCTGTTCGCGACCGATGAAGAGGTCGGGTTGCGCTGGTTCTTCTCCTCCGCTTATGCCGATGATCCTCCGCTCGCCGGCAAAACGCCCACCGGATTTGACGCGCAGAAGTCGTGCGGTTTTTGCCATTGGGACGGTCGTCAGGACGGCTGCCAATGGAATGTCGCTGCGAACGCAGTCGGCGGCGTGAAGACCTGCCCGCAAAACAAGGACATCTCCGACAACTGGCCGGAATGGTACGAAGGTTTGAACAACGATTTCATGGCTTACGCCTCAGCCTGCAACGGTGAAGTGCTCGGCGGCGAGCGCGCACCGACCGTATTGTTTCCGCAGGCCGATCAAACCGAACGGCTCAAGGCGCGTGACCAATACGTGCTGCAAAAAACGCTTGAGAACTCGAATGCGATCGGCCGTTCCGATCTCAACGGCAAAGCCAAACAGGTCGGCTACTACGACATGGCATATCTCCAGATTCTCTGGTCGCAAAACGAACATCGCCGCCTGCCTAATCCGCTCGCCCAGTTCCCCAGCAGCACGGACGCGGCGCAGATCGCCCGTGGCAAAGACATCTTTAGCCTCGGTGTCGCGCAGGGCGGCGCCGGTTGCGCCGAATGCCATCACAACGGCAACCGTTTCACCAACGGCGTGCTCGACGACACGTTCCAGGATTTCAATATCCACGAACCCGGCGTCACCAGCGAAACGACGGTGGACGGCAACGGCCCGTTCTTCCGGCCAACCAACGATTACTTCTTCGTCGAGAACGGCCCGCCCCAGGACGTGGGCACGCCGCAGAACCTGAGCAGTCGAAACACGAAACACCTTCGGGCGGTTTGGGACGCGGTGCCGCGTTATCTCCATCACGGCGACGCGCACACCCTGCGCGAAGTGGTGCTCCCGCCGGATTCGCCGTTGCTCGCTACCGGTGAACGCGGTTTCAACTTCCGCACCGTGCGCACCGATCACAGTCGCGCCACCGGCTTTGCCTTGCCCGGCGAAGTCGCCCCGGTCTTGCCGACGCAGGTGCCAATCACGTTTGCCGATAGCAGCGGGACGTTCGCCGGCGACGGCAAAGGCCAACTCTACGTCAGCCTCGACTCGCCGTTTGTGAAAAATCCCGACGGCTCATTGCAGATCGATCGGCTTGGCACCAGCAATCTGGCGCCGTTGACCTCGGGCGGTCAGATCAATCCCGTGCTCGCAGCCAATAACATTTCCGTGATCAAGGACGTGCACGGTAAAACGTCGCACCTCACTGCTTCCGATGTTGATGCGCTCGTGCTGTACCTCAAATCTCTCGACGGCAGTGGCAACGGCCAATAACGGCCGTTGCCGCGTTGTTCGGATAGGGCCTTGCGAGTAGGCTCAGTGTCGTGAACAGATTCGCGCTCATTCTTAGCCTCTGCCTCGCCGCGACGCAGCTTGGTGCGGCCGAGCAGAGCGCGGCCGACTCGCGCGCCCTCGATTTCAAGGAGTTCGGTCTCCTGGCCGTGCAGGACAACGGCCGGCGCAAACCAGTCGACACCTTTGCCAGAGAGACGGTGATCAAGCTCACCGGAAGATCGACATATACGGATCAAAATGGCCGACGCTGGCGGGCAAACGATTTTGTTCTTTCCGCCATTCTCGGAACCCACAACTGGAGAACCGAACCGATGCTGCTCGTCTCCTTCGCCAAACTAAAGGAACAAGTCGGGATCGAGAAAACCAGGCGCCGGTTCGCGTTCGACGAACTGGCGAATCTGCCCGAGCTCAACCGCCTGATAGCCGAGGCGCAGGAATTGAAGCGCGCCGAAAAACCGACTACACGCCTCCAACAAGAGGCGGTGACGGTCGGCAACCGGCTGGCGCTGATGGCTCAATTGATCAATGGCCGCGGGCTCCTGATCGTTCCGCCGCCGAAAAACGAAGAGGACCCGTGGGTGATCCCGCCCGAGTTCAACCGTTATTACACCGAGCAACAGTTCGCGGCCGTGCAGCCGCGGCTCCAGGAACTGGCGACCGCAAACATGCGCGGTGACAGTCTCAATTTCAGTCGCGCCTCCCGTCAGCTGCGGGAAAATTTGCGCGCGCTCAGCCCATCGATTTACCCGCAAGATCGACAACTGCGCCTGGAATATTTTTACAACCATTTCGAAGCGTTCTATCGCGCGATCTGGCTTTACGGCCTGGGATTTCTCCTTCTCTTCATCGCGCATCTGCGCAAACGCGGCGGCGCGCTGCGCAATACGGGCGTCGGAATCGGGCTGGTTGGCCTGTTATTTCATGGCAGCGGCATTGTCATGCGTTGCTTGATCGCGGGCCGGCCGCCGGTCACAAACATGTACGAATCGATTATTTGGGTATCATTCGCGGTTTCCTTCTTTGGTCTGATCTTTTTTGCCCGCTACCGCACGCCCGTGTATTTGCTCGCGGCGCTGCCGGTGAGCTTCGTCGCGCTGTTGCTCGTTCATCAGATGCCGATCGCGATGCCCTCGAGCATCGACCCGCTCGTCCCGGTGTTGCGCGACAATTTCTGGCTCACGGTCCATGTGTTGACGATCACTTTGAGCTACGCCGCATTCGCGCTCGCGATGGGGTTCGGTCACATTTTGCTTTTCCGATATGCACGCAATCCGAGCGGGGCGCGGGCCGACGCGCCCATGCATTTCTGGCTCTACCGCGTGCTCCAGCTCGGTGTGTTGCTGCTCGCCGCCGGCACGATCCTCGGCGGGGTCTGGGCGAATTATTCCTGGGGCAGATTTTGGGGATGGGACCCGAAGGAAACGTGGGCGCTGATCGCCCTTCTCAGCTACATCCTCACGCTGCACGGGCGGCTGGCCGGCTGGTGGACTGAATTCGGTTTGGTGGTGGCGAGCGTGATTTGTTTTCTCGCCGTGTTGATGGCGTGGTATGGCGTCAATTTCGTGCTCGGCAAAGGCCTGCACAGTTACGGCTTCGGGATCGGCGGCGAAACCTACGTTGCGATCTTTGTGATTGTCGATCTTCTCTTTGTCGCGTTCGCCATCTGGCGATATCGCGCGAGCAAAGGCGCAATCAAAACTGTAGAGGCCGCCGTGTCGGCGGCATAGAGAAGTGTTGCGCGCGATTCGCTTTGCTCGCGCGAATCATTAAGCGTATGGCAGGCAAAAAGACGATGCATCCGCGCCGCTCCTTGCGGCCGCAATCGCCGCCCGCGCGTCGCGACGAAAACATTCAGATCGGCGGGACGAAAGTGGGGATGAAAAGCGGCGCGCGAAAATCCGACACCACGCGGGCGCGGCGGCGCTCGGCGGGCGTGAGGTAACTGTAGGCGCGAAAGCTTTTGGGGGGGCGGCGGCTGCCGCGATCAGCGATCGCGAGTACAGATTAGCTTTCAGCGCGTCCCGCGAGAATTATTGGATTATCCGGGCAAAGCCGCGTAAACGTTCAATCGCCGCCGACGTAATACTTGGTTTATACGCGGCAAAGCAGTTATCCAGTTTAGCGAAAAACCGTGGCAACTGAAAACATCGCGCTCGCGGCCAACGAAGAGAGGACCGTCTCGCTCCAGCGCAGCATTTACGATCCCGGCTACGTCAACGCGATGTCGCATTTTTATCGCGGGGAGATGGGCCGGATCATGGTGTGGCGACAACGGCTCGACGTCACCACGAACTGGGCCATCACCAGCAGCACCGCCATTATTACGGTCGCGTTTTCGAGTCGGGAGGTGCCGCACATTATTTTCTTTTTCAATCTCGCGATCGTCTGGAGCCTGCTCTGGATCGAGGCGCGACGCTATCGCTTCTACGACGCGTTTCGTGCGCGCATCCGCATGCTGGAAGCGCATTTTCTCGTCCCGATGGTGATGGAGAACCGCGAGTTGCTGCAAGGCGAATGGAAAAAACTCGTCTGCGAAGATTTGATTTTGCCGTGTTTCAAAATCAGCAAACTGGAAGCAGTCGGCCGCCGGCTCAAGCGCAACTACATTTTCATTTTCGTCCTCATCATGGCGGCATGGGTCACGAAGATTTTTCTGCACGCGCCGCTGCCGATTGACGGCCTGCCCGGTTTCTATCGCGCGCTGCGGGTCGGACATATCCCGTCGTGGCTGGTCGCGTTTGTTTTCGTCGGCACCCTGGCGAGCGTCATTGCGATCAGCATTTACGTGGGCAAAAAGACGACCGGCGAGATTTCCGAGTTCGGGACGCACCGGTCACTTTGGAGAATTTAGTCATTCCGAGCGAAGTCAGGAACCCCCGTGATCCACCCAACGGTAACACTACGGGATTCTTCGACTTCGCTCCGCTTCGCTCAGAATGACGGCGTTTGAAAAGCTTTGCGAGATCGTGGCGAAGCTGCGCGGGCCTGGCGGTTGCCCGTGGGACCGTGAACAGACAAACGACTCGCTTTTGCCGGCGCTGATCGAGGAAGCTTACGAAACCGCCGAAGCGGCGCGCGCGAAGAACGACGAACACTTTTGCGAGGAGCTGGGCGATCTGCTGCTTGTCGTGGTAATGCACGCCGAGATCGCGCGCGAGGCCGGCCGTTTCAACATCGACAACGTGCTCGCGACGGTGACTGAGAAACTGATTCGCCGCCATCCGCACGTCTTTGGCGAGAGCCAGGCCACGGACGCAGGCGCAGTGTTGAAGCAATGGGAAGCGATCAAGCGCGAAGAGAAGAACGCGGACGCGCATTACCTGGCCAGTTTGCCCAAGGCTTTGCCGGCGTTGGCGCGCGCGCAAAAAGCCCAGGAGAAAGTTGCCCGCGTGCATTTCGATTGGACGGAGCTACGCGATGTGCTCGCCAAAGTTGAAGAAGAACTCGGCGAACTAAAACACGCGATCGAGAGCAAAGATCGACTATCGATCGAGGACGAGACCGGCGACATGCTATTTGCGGCCGTCAATCTCGCCCGTAAATGCGACCTCGATGCGGAGGAAGCTTTGCAGCGCGCAACCGACAAATTCGTCGCGCGTTTCAACCGGCTGGAGGACGAGCTGCGCGCGCGAGGGAAAAAGCTCGGTGAGGTCGATCTGGCCGAGATGGATGAGATTTGGAACCGGATAAAGCAGCAAACGCCGAACGGTCCGAGCCGGCCTGGCATTAAACGCCGAACATCGAATCTCTGAATTCAGCATTCGGCGTTCGGGGTTGGACGTTCGGCGTTTGCTTCTCATCCGCTGCCAGCCATATTGCCCGCTCTCATGGCGATCCTGATTAATGTTCTCCTGGCGATCTGGATCCTGGTCGCGCTGCTTATGGTGCTGGTCATTTTGATGCAGCGGCCCAAGAGCGAAGGACTGGGCGCGGCCTTTGGCGCCGGAGTGACGGAAAACATTTTCGGCGCGCAGACCACCAACGTGCTCGTCAAATTCACCGCCTGGCTGGCGGGATTTTTCTTTCTGCTCACCTTCGCGTTGTCGATCTTGTATGCGCACAAAGGGGCGGGAAACAGCGCGCTTCGTCGCGAGTTGTTGAAACAACAAACCGCCGCGCCACCGTCTCCCGGCGCGACCGCTGCGCCGGCTTCAACGTCGCCAGCGCCCATGCAAGGTTCTCCGCCGGCTTCGCCAGCGCCGGATTCCGGCGCGGGCGTTTTGCCAGCGGGCGAAACCACTCCCGCGAGTTCGCCGGCAGCGAGCGCCAAAAAAAGCCCATAGGCTGTAGCGTGCGCTGTCCTCAGCGCATTGCTCGCGCGTGGCATAGGGCGGGAGTTCCGGTGAGGACACCGGACGCTACAGCCCTGCGTGCTGCGCTTAAACGTCACACAATCGTTACGTGGGCGTCATCTGAACGTAACAATCGCCTCCTAGCTTCCGATGCATGCTAATCAATCGCTTCATCTTCATCGTCGTGGCGGCTGGGTTCATCCTGGCCGGTTCGCCGGCCCGTTCCCAGGACGCGGGCGCGTTGCTCGATCTGCTCGTCCGCAAAAGGATCATTACCGATCAGGAAGCCGAGGAGGTTCGGGCCGAGCTGGTCAAGGAAACCGCCAGCACTTCGGCCGGCAAATGGAAGCTCTCAACGTCGCTGACCGAGCTCGAGCTCTATGGCGACGCGCGTGTTCGTTATGAGTATCGCGGCGGGCGCACGGCCGACGACGTGGACATGCCGCACGACTGGCTGGAGCGTAAACGCGAGCGTTATCGTCTGCGTCTCGGTCTGCGCGGGACGTTGGCGGATGATTGGTTCTTCGGGGTTCGTTTGGAAACCAGCACCAGTCCGCGCTCGACGAACGTCACTTTCGGAGACGACAGCGGCGTCAATGGTCCGTTTTCCAAAGACAGCGACCGCATCAGCGTCGGCCAAGCTTACCTCGGTTATCGCGGTTTCCGCGACCTCACTTTGACGGCGGGCCGAATGCCGCAGCCGCTCATCACGACGTTGATGACCTGGGACAATGACATCAACCCCGAAGGTCTGGCCGAGCAATGGAAGCACACGTTTAACTTTTCATTCGGCGGCGGTGAGGCGGCCGTGGCGGAATCAACCGCCGGTTACAGCAAGGAGGGCGGCAAGGAAATCGTCGCGACCCAGGCCGTGGCCGAGCCATTCAAGGTGAAGCTCGATCTCTTCGTCAATCTGGCGCAGTTCATTTACGACGACGCGAACCCGGAAAACCCCCTCGGCAAGCGCAAACATGCCGACAACGGCGCGCTTATCCCGAACACCGACGCGTTCCTGCTCGCCTGGCAAACCGGCGCGCGCGTCACATTCCCGCACGACTTCTACGTGCAGTTCGCGCCCACGCTCTACAATTACACCGGCAATGGGGACACGTTTAACACCCATTTCGTGGGCGGTTCTCCGCTACTGACGAACAGCGATTCACAGGCCACGAACCAGACCGGCATCAACAGCCTGCTCGTGCTCGATGTCCCGGCCGAGATCGGTTGGAAGTTCGGCGAATTGCCCATGCGCATCTTCGGCGATTTCGCCGTCAACCTCGATGCCGAGGATCGCGCCGAGGCAGCCGGTTTCCCGCACAAAGACGACCAGCGCTACGCCTATCAGATCGGCCTCGGCATCGGTCAGATGAAAGAAAAAGGCAACTGGCAGCTGAGCGCGTTTTGGCAGCATACCGAGCAATATTCGCTCGATCCGAATCTGGTCGATTCCGACATCTTCGACAGCCGCGTGAACATGGAAGGCGTGGGCGTGACTGCCGGCTACATGTTGAGCGGCGCGGTCTTCCTCAATCTGACCTACGCCTACGGCTGGCGCTCGGATGATTTCTTGGGCACGGGCGGCGTCGGCGACATCGGCATCAATCCACTCGACCAATATCAAATCTTCCAGGCAGACCTGAACGTAAAATTCTAAACCCTTCGAAAGATCGATAACTACTCACCGCATGAAATTAAAACATCTCATCATCGTTCTCGCAGTCGGCTTCGGTGCCACCAGCACGTATGCCGACCGCCTCGTTATCAAGGGTTCCGATACGCTCGGTGCCAAACTCGTGCCGCAGCTGGCAGAGCATTTCAAGGCGCAACATTCCGGCACGACCTTCGATATCGCGGCCGAAGGCTCCACCACCGGTATTGCCGCAATCATCGATGGCACCGCGGAAATCGGGATGTCCAGCCGGCGCGCCAAAACTTCAGAAGTGGGCGCCGCCGCGGCGAAAGGCAAGAACCTCAAGCCGACGATTGTCGCCTACGACGGAATCGCCGTGATCGTGAATTCGGGCAACCCGGTGAAAACGCTGACGAAAAAGCAGGTCGAGCAAATCTTCACCGGCGACGTGACTGATTGGAGCGCAGTCGGCGGTTCCGGTGGAAAGATTTCGATTTACACGCGCAACACTTCGTCGGGCACTTACTCCGAGTTCAAGGAGTTGGCCATGAAGAAACGCGATTACGCGGGCGGCTCGCAGAAAATGGCCGGCAACGAGCAAATCGCCGCCGAGGTCGGCAAGAATCCGAACGGGATCGGCTATGTGGGAATGGCCTACACCAAAGCCTCCGGCGTAAAGGTCGTCTCAATTGACGGCGCGACCCCTTCAGTCAAATCGGTCCAGGACCACTCCTATCCTTACTGGCGGCCGACATTTTATTACACCAACGGCGAACCGAGCGGCCTGGCGAAAGAATTCCTTGATTTCACCCTCGGCTCGGCCGGCCAGAAAATTGTCGCCCAGGTTGGGTTTGTTCCCATCAAGTAAACGAACGCCGCTAAGATCGACATGAAGACAAAATCGTTTCTCGCCTGCGTCGCTCTCGCGGTCGCCGCGACAACCAGTCGGGCGGACACACTGGTCATCAAAGGTTCCGACACGCTCGGCGCGAAGCTCGTCCCGCAACTGGCTGAAGAATTCAAGGCGCAACATCCCGAAACCACCTTCAACATCGCGGCGGAAGGATCGACCACCGGCATCGCCGCAATCATTGACGGCACCGCGCAAATCGGGATGTCGAGTCGCCCGACCAAGCCGGAAGAGGTGGCGGCGGCGAAAGCCAAAGGCGTCAACTTCAAAGAGACAATCGTCGCCTGGGACGGCATCGCCGTGATCGTGAATTCGGCGAATCCGATCAAGGGGCTGACGAAACGGCAGGTGGAACAGATTTTTACCGGCGATATTACCGATTGGAGCGGCGCCGGCGGGTCAGGCGGCAAGATCTCGATTTATACCCGCAACACTTCGTCGGGCACCTATTCGGAGTTCAAAGAACTGGCGATGAAAAAACGCGATTACGCGCCGGACTCGCAAAAGATGGCGGGCAACGAACAGATCGCATCGGAAGTGAGCAAAAACCCGAACGGCGTCGGTTACGTCGGGCTCGCTTACACCAAAGCGAGCGGCATCAAAGTTATGCCGATCGACGGCGCGCTGCCGTCGAAGGAAAGCGTGCTCGGCAAAGCTTATCCCTACGCGCGCCCAACTTTCTATTACACCAACGGCGAGCCGAGCGGCGTGGCGAAGCAGTTTGTCGATTTCACCCTCAGCGATGCCGGCCAGAAAGTTGTCGCGCAAGTTGGATTCGTCCCGATCAAATAGTCCAGGCCGGACTGGCGGAGAAGCCTGGTTAGGTAAGCGAGAGCCCGCCGGAGATTCGCTCCGGCGGGCTTTTCCGCTTGTCTCGGAACCTGTCGTTCCAAGTTCGCCGCGATTTTCCTTTGAGCCCGCAAACGACGACCCGGAGTCGGTTCACCGCGTCCGCACTGTTTGGTTGTCCGACGTGCACCTGGGCACGCGCTGCAGCAACGTCGAGGCGCTTCTCCAGTTTCTGCGCGATTACCACTGCGAAAAGCTCTACGTGGTCGGCGATTTGATCGACATCTGGCAGCTGCGCCGGGGCCGCTATTGGCCGCAAACCCACAACGACGTGATCCAAAAAATCCTGCGCAAAGCGCGCAAGGGCGTGACCGTTACCTACATCCCCGGTAATCACGACGATTTCGTCGGCATGTTTGGCGGCGCCTACGGAAACATCTCGATCCAGAAACAGGCCGTTCATACCACGGCCGACGGCCGGCGCATGCTGGTGATCCATGGACACGAGCTCGATACCGTCGTGCAAAATGCGAAGTGGCTCGCCTATCTCGGCGATGCCGGCTACCAATTTTTGCTCTCGCTCAATCCGGCGATCAATTTTGTCCGGCGGCGATTTGGTCTCGGCTACTGGTCGTTGAGCGCGTATGCGAAACGGACCGTCAAAGATGCGGTCAAGTTCATCGGCGCCTTCGAAGCGGCCATCGTTCGCTATGCCGCGGAGTTTACGGTAGACGCCGTTCTTTGCGGCCACATTCATAGCGCCGCCGTTCACCAATTCGGCCGCGTCACTTACTACAACTGCGGCGACTGGGTGGAGAGCTGCACCGCGCTGGTCGAGCAGTACGACGGCACGATCGAGCTGGTCAGTTATCAGCCGTTTTCGTCCCAACCCTCGTCGAGAATCGCCGTGCCGGAGGGATTGTTATTATGAAACGCGGCCTCTTCGCGTTGTCGATCTTGCTCGGAACGGCGCACCTCTCGTGGGCCATTTCGCTGGCTGCCGAAATCATCGTCAGCGTCCCCGATCAGCAACTGGCCGTGATCGATCGCGGCAAATTGATCTCGAAGTACCCGATCTCGACTTCCAGGTTCGGCCTCGGCGATGGCCCCGGGACTTATCGCACGCCGCTGGGCACCCTGTTTGTCTCGGCCAGGTTTGGCGACCATTTGCCGGCCGGCGCGGTGATCAAGAACCGCGTGCCCACCGGCGAGATCGTCGACCCGGATGCACCCGGGCGTGATGCAATCGTGTCGCGCGTCATCTGGTTGCGCGGGATGGAAGCGCAAAACCGCAGCGCGCGCGACCGGTGTATTTACATTCACGGCACGCCGGAGGAAAAATGCATCGGTCGACCAGCCAGTTTCGGCTGCATCCGAATGCGCTCCAAAGACGTGATCGCGCTTTACGATCTGGCGCACATCGGCATGCACGTGACGATCACCCAACGCAAGATCGACAGTTTCGTTTTGCCGGACGAACCAAACCTGTTCGCGCGCACCGATTAGTGTTTCCCGTGAAAAAGAAGAAAGTGCTCTTCATTTGCGTGCACAACAGCGCGCGCAGCCAGATGGCGGCCGCGCTGCTGAACAAGCGATGCGGGAGATTTTTCGAGGCGCAGAGCGCCGGCCTCGAGCCGGGCGAACTGAATCCATTGGCCATCGAGGTGCTGCGCGACATCGGAATCGATATTTCCAGGAACAGGACGCGCGCCGTATTCGACGTTTTCAAATCCGGCGAACTGTTCGCTTACACCATCACCGTTTGCGACGAATCCGAAGCGGAAGGCTGTCCGATTTTTCCCGGCGTCACGACCAGGTTGCACTGGCCGTTTCCAGATCCATCGAAGTTCACCGGGACGCCCGAAGAACGGATCGAACAAATTCGCCGCGTCCGCGACAAGATCGACAATCAAGTTCGGCGCTTCTGCGCGGAACATCGTCCCGAATAAGCCGGGCGGTTCGCTCCGGCTGCCGTTACCAGTTCGTCACGCCGTTTTCACAATTCGTAACCTGACGCCTTCAAGCCGGCCGCTAGTTTTGGCGCATGCGCGTGATCACGATTAAACGAAGCGTTCGCAGGGCAAACCGAGCAGACGAACCGAGAGGGCGACGCGCCTTTCGCGAGTTCGTCCACAAATTTCTGACCAGCGAGACGGCGCGGGAATTCATCGTTGAGGCGCTGATCTTCGCTATTCTGCTCGCGACCGTCACGTGGCCGATCATTGTCGCGGCCGGGGCGATCGGCGAGCTGCTGCAGCGGAGCACGAGCTAAAAGATTTTATTTGCACGGTGCGGGAGGCTGGGTTAAATAGTTAACCGGATGGTTAAATATTCCTCCAGCTTGGACCGGACCTTCGCCGCTTTGGCCGACCCGACCCGGCGGCGCATCCTCGCCCACCTCGCCCGCGGCAATCTTCGCGTCACCCATCTCGCGCGACATCACGACATGTCGCTCCCCGCGGTTTCCAAACATCTTCGCGTCCTTGAGAAAGCCGGACTTCTGCGCCGGCGTCGTTACGGCCGCGTTCACGAAATGAAACTTGAAGCCAGGCCGCTCAAGCAAGCCGCCCGATGGGTCGAGGAGTATCGCAAATTCTGGGAAGGCTCCCTCGACCGGCTGGCCGCCTATTTGGAAAAGACAAAACCGGGCGGCGGCAAGAAAGGAAGAGCTTAAAATGACCAAACACAAAACCGGTACGCGTAAAGACTGGCTGGTAGCTCGCCTTCACCTGCTCAAGGAAGAGAAAGAACTTACCCGTCGCAGCGACGAGCTGGCGAGAAAACGGCAGGAGCTGCCGTGGGTTAAGATCGACAAGCAATATCGATTCCAGACAGAGGAGGGGAGCGCTTCATTGCAGGACCTGTTTCGCGGCCGCTCGCAGCTTCTCGTTTATCACTTCATGTTCGGGCCGGATTACGCAGCGGGTTGTCCGTCCTGCTCGGCGATCGCGGACGGCTTTAACGGAATCGCCGTCCATCTGATCAATCATGACGTGATGTTCTGGGCCGTTTCGCGCGCGCCGCTCGCGAAGTTGCAGGAGTTCAAACGCCGAATGGGATGGACATTTCCCTGGGCCTCCTCGTTCGGCAGCGATTTCAATTTCGATTTCGCGGTCGGATTAACCGAAGAGCAACAGCGCAAAGGCGGCATCGAGTACAACTTCGAGCGGGAAGAGAGTTGGAATCCCGAGGAATCCGAAGCGGTGCGCAAATTCGCAGCAATGTCGGGGACGGATGCCGCCACCTACGTGCGCGAGCGGCCGGGCATGAGCGCGTTCGCGCTCCAGGACGGGATCGTTTACCACACCTATTCTGCGTATGCGCGTGGACTCGACGCGCTCTGGGCCATGTACCCGTGGCTCGACCGCGCCCCGAAAGGCCGCAACGAGGAGGACGGCCTCTGGTGGCGTCATCACGACAAATACAAGGCGCAATTATGAAAACCGAAACGGAATCAACGGGAACCGTCTTCATCGAGCGCACGTTCAACGCGCCGGTCGCGCGGGTCTGGCAGGCGCTCACCGATGTCGATCAAATGCGCGAGTGGTATTTCGACTTGAAGGAATTCAGGCCCGAGGTCGGCTTTGAATTTGAGTTCGTCGTCGAGCACGAGGGCAACAGTTATCACCATCTTTGCAAAGTCACGGAAGTGATTCCGCAAAAGAAAATCGCCTATACCTGGCGCTACAAAGGCGCCCCCGGCAATTCGTTGGTCACGATTGAATTGCTTCCCGAAAATAACATGACGCGGTTGCGTCTGACGCACGAAGGTCTGGAGACGTTCCCACAGACTCCGGCTTACGCGCGCAAGAACTTCGAGGCTGGCTGGACCGCGATTATCGGCACCGAGCTCAAACAATTCGTCGAACAAAAACAGAAAACGTCATCGTGACTTTATTCGCCAGGAACCTTTTGCGGAGCGGGTGTGGCCACCGCTTCGCCGGGCTCGCCTCCGCCGGGGGCGCGGTAAACGGTCCGGCGGGGTTGTTCGTTTATTTCTTCGACGTCTCCGAAGAGACCGCAGCCCGACAGGACAAACGTCGCGCTGATCATCAACAGGATGTGTCTCATCGGCTTAGCGTTTTTTAGCGCTCACCGGCGGAGTTTCGGCAAGCGACAAGGCGCGGGCGAGATCTTTTTCGTCGGTTAGATCGAGCCGGAGCGGGGTGATCGAGACCCATTTATGCTCGATCGCCCAGCGGTCGGTCCCTTCCTCGGCGCCTTCCAGCGGCGTGACGGTGAACCAATAAATCGCGCGGCCCATCGGATCTTTGTCCGGAACAACTTTGCCGTCGTAATGCCGCACCGATTGGCGGGTCCAACGGATGCCTTTCGGTTTATCGGGAAGGTTCACGTTCAAGAGGGGCATTTTCCTTTCGGCGATCAGCAGCTCGATCACTTCGCTGACGTAGGGCTCGAGCGCGGCAAAATCCGGTTCTTTGTTGTCCGTCACCGGCGCGCTAATGGCGATCCCGCGCAAGCCGAGCAACGCCGCCTGCTTGGCCGCCGCGAGTGTGCCGGAATGCCAGCAGGAATTTCCGAGGTTGAGCCCGAGATTAATGCCGGAGAGGACAAGATCGACATGTCCCCAGCGATGGGTGCCGAGCGCGACGCAATCGGCCGGGGTGCCGTTTACCCGGTAAGCATCGAAGTCGCCCAACTGAATCCGCTTGTAGCGCAGGGGACGCGACGCGGTGATGGCGTGGCTGGCCGAGGATTGCTCGACGTCCGGCGCGACGATCCGGACCTCGCCAAAACGCGACGCCACTTTGGCGAGCGCAAAAATGCCGGGGCTGTAAATCCCGTCGTCATTCGAAATCAAAATTCGCATCTTCATTCCAATTCAGAAACGCGTGCCGGCCCGGCTGTGGTGCGAATAGTTTGTGGGTAATCCTTCCGAGATACAACATGCGAATCACGTTGCTGCACAATCCGAAAGCCGGCGACGGCAAACATCGCAAGAAAGAATTGATGGCCGCGCTGACCCGGGCCGGACATCGCGCGGTTTATCAATCGACCAAGAAGAAGAATTACAAGAAAGCGTTAAAGAAACCCGGCGACATCGTGCTTGCCGGTGGCGGCGACGGCACGGTCGCACGAGTGGGGCGCGAACTGATCGACCGCGCTGTGCCTTTGAGTATTCTGCCCCTTGGCACCGCCAACAATCTGGCCCGCAGTCTGGGCATCATCGCGCCGCCGGAAAAAATTATCCGGCGGCTCGAGCGCGGGAAGAAGTGCACCTTTGATGTCGGCGTCGCGCGCGCGCCATGGGGAAGGAAATACTTTTTCGAGAGCGTCGGCGGCGGGCTGCTGGCGGACCATGTTTACAAGGCGAAACGCGCCGGCAACAAAAGGAAGAAGCTTTCCAAGGAACAGGAGATGACCCGGCACGTTACGCTTCTGCGCCAGATGTTCCGGCGTTATCCCGCCCGGGAATGGAAGATCGACATCGACGGAATCGATATTTCCGGCCGCTACATTCTTTGGGAAGCGATGAACATTCGTTCGATCGGCCCCGCCCTTTATCTCGCTCCGCCGGCCCTCACCGAGGACGGCTATCTCGACTTCGTCGGCGCGCAGGAAAAAGATCGCGCTCTTTTCATCAAATATCTCGACGCCTGGCTGGCCGGAAAGAGACAGAAATTTCCATTGCCCCTGAGCCGGTTTCGAAAACTAACGGTCGAATTGAAAAACAACTCGCGGCTTCATCTCGACGGCAAACCCTGGCCAGGCAAGAAGCGCAAGCCGAAAGGCGCCGGCAAAATCGAAATAATGGTCAAACCGTCTGCGCTCGTCATCCTGCGGCCGACGCGCTGAACCGCCCCGGCAGGCGCATCCGGCACTTAAATTCACATGCCGCTCCCTACGGAGCTGAAGTTTTTTCATGAGCCGCATCTATAAACATGTCGCGCCTTCCGGCGCTGACGCATGATCGAGAACTAACAAAGGCCACGCATCGGCGCCGCTTGAGCTCCACTAGGAGCGAAATGTCTATAGTCCAGACCAGTGGTACCAGCCGAGCTCCAGCGGAGCGGCATGTACGGCAGTGCGCTCGGCACCGAACGTCTTCGGCATTGTCGTACGGCCGAGGTGCTGAAATTAGCGCGCACCGAATCGCCCCCTTCAATCTGCAACTTTCCGGCCACTCCCTGCGACATTGATTGCCGGGCTCACAACGGCAGCTCCGCGCCGTAAATTCGTCTGAATAACTGCCGTTTACGTTCCGTCTCCGACAAATCGCGCGGCAACGACGCCGCGATCATGGCGCGTGCGGCCTCGAACATTTCCGCTCCCATGACAAACCTCTCCTCCGGCGAACGTTTCATGATTTCGTCGCGCACCCGGCGCTCGATTTCCGGCGGCGTATCACGCATGCAAACACTCCTCCAGCAAACTATCGAGCCCGAGTTCACCCGTCCAGCGCCGGAGATAATCCGCATCGTAACCGGTCGCGAGCAGATTTCTGACATCGCGCAGTTGCAATTCCGAGCGCGAATCCTTCGCCCAAAACAATTTTGAGATGATCACGTCCTCCTTGCTCGCAATGTAAGTTGTAAAATCGAGGATCGACACCTGGCGTCGCCGGCCGAACTCAATTCGCCGGTAATCGGTGTTTTTGCGCACGATACAATCGATTTTGATGACGCTCTGCTGATGAATGAGGTTGAAGATCGATTCGTGCGCGAGGGATTCGCGAATGCTTGGTTCGCTTACGTAATACTCCGGGTGAAACAGCGCACTCAGCTTGTCGATCTTGTCCGGCGTCAGCTCAATGACCACGTCGATATCGCGGGTCATGCGCGGCTGGGCGTAGTAATTCATGGCCATCGAGCCGGTAAGCATGTAAGCGATCCCCGCCTGCTCGAATTTGCGCGAGATATCGCGCACGATGTCGATCTCGTTCATAGGCGGTGCACGATATTATATGCCGTGGCTCGAATCGGCGTCGCGCGAATAAATTCTTGGCGATTGGGTTGGGAAAGGTTTGAGTCGATGCCATGCGCAAGCCGCACCACGTTTCGTCGCGCGAGATCGAACGGAAATTTTTGATCAAGCAGTTACCGGTGGAAATTTTGCGCTCGCGCCGTTTTTGCCTGGCGCAGGGTTACCTCGCGAACGAGACCGGTGGCCGGCACGTGCGCCTGCGGACGAAAGGCAAAACGGCTTCGCTGACTTTCAAGGTTGGACGCGGATCGGCCCGCGAAGAACGCGAAATCAGGCTGAGCGCGAAACAATTTGCCACGCTCTGGCCGGCCACGCGCGGCCGGCGGTTGCGCAAGACGCGTTACGAAGTGCCGTGGAAAAATCTCAAGATCGAGATCGACATTTATCACGGACGCAACCATGGTCTGATGGTGGCGGAAGTGGAATTTCCGAACCACGCGAGCTGCCGCCGATTCAAACCCCCACGCTGGTTCGGGCGTGAAATCACCGGTGCGAAACGTTACAGCAATGTGAGACTGGCGCGCGAATAGATCGCAAGATGAGCTACGAATTGAAACACGGCCAGGCGCTGGACGACAATTTGCGCCGGATTTGCCGCAAACAAATCGAAGGCGCGATCGAGATTACGAACGGGGAAAAGAAAACCAACGACACGCCTGTCCACGAGATGCGCAAACATGTGAAGAAAGCGCGCGCCGCGCTGCGCCTGGTGCGCAAGGAGATCGGGCGCGGCTTGTTCCGGGAACAGGACCACTGTCTGCGCGACGTGGGGCGACTCACCTCCGAGATTCGGGATGCGGAGGTGCGCTTGCAGACGGTGCGGCAGCTTCAGGGCATCACTCAGCGCCGGGGCCGCGGCGCTTACGCAAATCTGGAAGGAATGCTGACGTTGGAGCTGGAGAATTTCATGGCCGCATTTGCGGAGTGGCAAACCCAGGCGCTCCCCATGTTGCAGCGGGCGCAGGCCAGCGTCGATTCCTGGCCGCTCGACCAGTTTGATTGCAAACAACTTCGTCGCGCCGTGCAGCGGACCTACAAGGGAGCGAGAAAAGCGCTCGCCCGCGCCGAAGCCAGCCCGACCGCTGAAAATTTTCATGAGTTTCGGACGCGGGCGAAGAGACTTTGGTACGAACTGCGCATTCTGCGGCCGATCAATCCGGTCGTGCTCAAAAATTTGAGCGACGATCTGCGTGCGCTCGGAAACTTGCTCGGCCGCGCGCACGACCTGAGTTTTCTCGGCGACCGGCTCCGGTGCGAAGATCGACAATCGGAGTGGGAGCGTGAAGGTCACAAGCTGCTGGCGGTCATTGAAGTGAGCCAGGGCGACTTGCAACGCGGCGCGGCCGAATTGGCCGAGCACTTTTTCGCCGAGCGCCCGCGCGATTTTGGCGGCCGCCTCGCGAGCTGGCTGGCGGATTGGGAGAACAAGACTTCGCCGTCGCTGGCCGAAGCGCTCGTTCAGTAACGCGGCTCTTTATTTCTTCGCCACTTTTGGCGGAAACAGCCAGAGAAGTTTTCCTTCTTCGGCCTCAAGATCGACATCGACCAGGGCGACGCCGGCCTTGGAAAGTTTGAGCGCGGCACCGGTCAATTTCGAAATCACGTCGGTGAAATCCGGTTCGTGCCCGACGACCATCAGGCTTCTGGCGCGATGCCGTTTCCAGATTTTGCGCAGCTCGTCCATGCCAAAGCCGGGCGCGAGCAATTCGTCCGTGCGCAACTTTGCCTTTAGTTGATCGGCGGCAATCTCGGCCGTTTGCGACGCGCGCGGCAGCGGGCTGGTGACGATCAGCCCGGGGCGCACCTTCAATCGCACCAAAAAATTCGCGACCTCGTGCATCTCTTTTTTTCCCCGCTTGGTCAGCGGCCGCTCGTCATCCGATTTTTTCCAGTTTGGCCAATCGGCCTCGCCATGCCGGAGAAAGTAGAGGTCCATGTCGAATCAGCTACATCACGTTCCACTTCGGTCGCCGCGTGCGCGGATCGAGTTGCCAGAGCCGGACGCCGCCGAGGAACGCGTTGCGATTGTGCCCGAGCTCGACGCCGTCGGGAAGCTCGTCGAGTTTTTTGGCTTCGCCGCCGCCGAGCACGACGTAGTCGGCCACGAGCGATTTTTTCAACTGCGTGATCGCCCAGAGGACCTCGCGTTTCCATTCCTTTCCGCCGAGCATTTTGAGGCCGCTTTTGCCCAGATAATCCTCGATGACCTGATGGTCGCCATAAGGCAGGTCGCCGAGTTCGAGTGGGAGCACGCTTCGGCCCCAAATCAGAGTCGATCCGAGACCGGTGCCGAGACCGAGAAACAGCATCCGTCCGCCGCGGTAACTGCCCAGCGCCTGCATCGCTGCGTCGTTGACGATGCGGACCGGTTTGCCCAGCGCCTTCTCGAAATTGAACCGCGTCCAACCGGTGCCGAGATTTTTCGGCTCGTCCAAAATGCGGCCATCGCGGACCGGCGCCGGAAAACCGATCGAGACCAGGTCGAACTTCCAGTCGCCTAGCAACGGTTTGATTCGCGCGACCATTTCGCGGGGCGTCAGGTCCGGGCCGGATTCGAACTTTCGTTTCTGCGCGCGCGAGATCATCAGCTTGACGTGCGAACCGCCGATGTCGATGACAAGAATGGTTTTCTTCACGCCGGCTCGTTCGAGGTTGGAGCGGTTTGGCGATCATCGCTCGGAGCAGCCGGCTTCGGGTTGGCCACGGCAATGGGGATCAACTTATCGGCCCGGGATTTCTTCTGCGACCGGCTCAACTTTTTCGCGCGCTCACGCGAAACTTCGCGGAATTGCCATTGCGCCTGTCGCCGCGGCTCGGGTCCTTCCGGTTTCAATCGCCGATAAGTCCCGTCCGGTTGCAGTTCGCGCGCTTTGACGCGGTCGTGCAGGAATGTCGGGATGATTTCGTTGACCATCTGGTCGCGCAGCGCGGTGGTCTCGATCGGGAAGGCGACTTCGATGCGGCGGAAGAAATTGCGCGGCATCCAATCGGCGCTCGAAACATAAACCAAAGGGTTGCCGGCATTCTCAAAATAATAAATCCGGCTGTGCTCGAGAAATCGGCCGACAATGCTGATGACGCGGATGTTTTCGCTCAGGTCGGGGATTTTCGGGCGCAAACAACAGATGCCGCGCACGACAAGATCGACAGTCACCTCGGCGCAGGAAGCCTCGTAGAGTTTCTCGATGATCTCGTGATCGACCAGCGCGTTTAATTTCGCCACGATCCGCGCCGGTTTGCCGGCGCGCGCGTTGGCGGACTCCTGCTCGATCAGCTGAATGACGCGGGTGTGCAGGTCGAAGGGCGCGACCATTAATTTTTTCAAGCCCGGGTAACCGGCCAGGCCGGTGAGTGTGTTGAACACGGTCGCCACTTCATCCGTCAGTTCAGCCTGGCTGCTGAGCAGGCTGAAGTCGGTGTAAATGCGGGCGGTGCGCGGATGGTAATTACCCGTGCCGAGATGCACATAACGCCGGAGCCGGTCCGAATCGCGGCGGACGATGAGCGTCGCCTTGCAATGGGTTTTGAGGCCGACGACGCCGTAGATCACGTGCGCGCCGGCTTCTTCCAGGCGCCGCGCCCATTGAATGTTGGTCGCCTCATCGAAGCGGGCGCGCAGTTCGACAATGGTGGTGACCTGCTTGCCGGCGTTGGCCGCATCGATCAACGCTTCAACAATCGGCGAATCGCCGCTCGTCCGATAGAGCGTGATCTTGATCGCGAGCACCTGCGGGTCGGTCGCCGCCTTCTCGATCAATTCGACTACCTGATCGAAGCTGTCGTAGGGATGATGCAGCAACACGTCCTGGCGCCGTAACACTTCGAAAAAATCCGCATGCGGCGGCAGCGCCGGATCACGCGTCGGTTGAAACGGCCGGTCCTTCAGTTTGGCAAAGGCATCGTTCGCCACCAGCGGCGTCAGATGCGTCATCGAGAGCGGGCCGTCGAGTTTGTAGACATCGGTTTCAACCAAATCGAAAAACTCGAGGAGTAATCCGAGAAAATCTTTCGGACAATCGGCTTCCACTTCGAGGCGCACGGCCTTACCGCGGCTGGAGCGGCGCAACTCCTGTTCGATCGTGCGCAGGAGATTTTCCGCTTCCTCGTCATCGATGTAGAGATCGCTGTTGCGAGTAACGCGAAAGGCGTGCACCGCGTCGAGGATCAGTCCGGGAAACAATTCGCCGATGTACTGCTTGATGAGCGACGCGAGATAAATGTATTCCCACGGCTCGCTGGCGCCCTTGGTGCGCGGCAAGGCGATGAGTCGCGGCACCACACGCGGCACCTGGACGATGGCGTGCAACGGCTCGCTGCGCCGGCGCGCTTTCAGGCGCACCAGCAGATTGTGACTGCGGTTCAGCAGATGCGGAAAGGGGTGGCTCGCGTCCACCGCCAGCGGCGTCAGCATCGGCAAAACTTCCTGCTGAAAGTAACGATGCGCCCAGGCCGCGCGTTTGGCGGGCAACTCCGCGATCTCGCGCACGTAAATCCCGTTCCTGGCCAGCTGCGGCAGCAGTTCCTCGTTCCAGAGCGCGTATTGCGCCGTCACGATCTCATGCACCGCTGTCTGGATCCGATTCAGCGTCTCAGTCGGACTCAAACCATCCGGCCCGACCTCGCTCGTTTCGCTTGCGATCTGTTGCTTGATCCCGGCGACGCGGATCTCGAAAAACTCGTCCAGGTTCGAGCTGACGATGGTGATAAACTTGACGCGCTCGATCAACGGTTGAGTTGGGTCCTGCGCTTCTTCGAGGACGCGGCGATTGAATTCCAGCCAGCTCAGCTCGCGATTGATGAAGTTTTTCGGGTCGCCGAATCGATCGTGCGCGGTCCGCACCACTTGGGGCGTGACGGGTGCGCTCGCTTCCGTGTCGATCCCGGCAGTGGCGTGAGCTTCCGGCATTTTAGAAAACCGAGGAACGCTCGCGCATAAACGATGCGCCGCGACTAACTGGCGGCGACGAAAGGCTGGTGGCGAATGTCTTCGGCGGCGGCAACGTAAACGGCGTCCTCCCCGATATTGGTCGCATGATCGCCGACGCGCTCGAGACAGCGCGAGATGAAAATCAGATTGAGATAGCCGCGGAGCTGGTCCGGGTCTTCCGCCATTCGCTGGGTGAGACGGCGGCTGGCCATCTTGTTCATTTTGTCCAGGGCGTCGTCGCGACTCACGACATCCCGTGCAAGATCGACATCTTCGCGGGTGAACGCGTCGATGCTGTCCTTGAACATGGCCATGGCATGCGCCTGGATCGGCTGGATCAGCTCGATTTCCGGCAGCGGCGGATGTTTATTTAACTTGCGCGCGCGCCGGGCGATGTTGGTCCCTTGATCGGCGACGCGCTCGACATTGGGGGAAAGCTTCATCGCCGCGACGACCCGCCGCAGGTCGGACGCCACCGGCTGGTAACGCAGCAGCACGTCGATCCCCTCCTTGTCGATCTGTTTTTCGAGCTGATCGATCTCTTCGTCGTCCACGATCGCATGCGCACAAAGATCGTCGTCGCGCTGGAACAACCCTTTGAGCGCGCGATCGACGCTGCGCTCGGCCAGGCCGGCCATCATCAGCACGTTGTTACGGAGCGACCCGAGCGCTTCATCGAACGTTCCGAGAATATGTTTGGGCGGCGTCATTGTTTTGCTGTGTCAGGTCGAGCGAAGTCGAGACATCTCTTACTGTTGAACAATGAGAGATCCCTCCACTTCGGTCGGGATGACATTTAGCCGAACCTCCCGGTGATGTAATCCTCCGTCTTCTTTTCGCTTGGGTTGGTGAAGATTTTCGTGGTCGCGCCAAACTCGATGAGCCGGCCGAGATAAAAGAAAGCCGTGTAATCGGAGACGCGGCCCGCCTGCTGCATGTTGTGCGTGACGATGACGATGGTGTATTGCGCTTTTAATTCGTGGATCAATTCCTCGATCTTGGCGGTGGCGATCGGGTCGAGCGCCGAGCACGGCTCATCCATCAAAATCACTTCCGGCTCGACGGCGAGGGCGCGCGCGATGCAAAGGCGTTGCTGCTGGCCGCCGGAGAGGCCATAGGCGTTTGTTTCCAAACGATCTTTCACTTCGTCCCAGAGCGCGGCCGCGCGTAAACTTTTTTCGACCGCTTCATCGATCTGGGAACGTTTGGTAATTCCGGCGATCCGCAGACCGTAGGAGACATTCTCGTAAATCGATTTCGGGAACGGGTTCGACTTTTGGAAAACCATCCCGACGCGCCGGCGAAGATCGACAACGTCCACTTCCGGCGCGCTGATATCGACGCCTTCGAGATAAATCGCGCCCTGGGTGATGCGCGCACCTTCAATCAGGTCGTTCATCCGGTTGATGCAGCGCAACAAGGTCGTCTTGCCGCAACCCGACGGGCCGATGAAGGCGGTCACGGCCCGCGCCGGAATTTCCAGGGTGACATCGTGCAGCACCTGATTGCTGCCATAGGCGAAATCGACATCGCGCACATCGATCATCAACGCCTCACGCTCGGTCTCATCCTCCGGTCGATCAATCTGGCGTGGAACTTGTTGGGTCAGGGTTTGGGGCATGTCGAGCAAGCTTACCATGATAAGCGCCTCCTTTGTTTTTCGCGCAATAAAATTGATGTCAACGCAATCAGCATCACCACCCCGAGAAAGACGAAGGCCGTGCCGTATTGGACACGCTCCGTGTACTCGTTCTGCGGGATTTTCGAGCTGACCACGTAAATGTGATAGGGCAACGCCATCACGCCCTGGTAAAAGAAATCGGTCCAACGGCTCACCTGCCACGGCATTTCATCGCGCATGGCATAAGCGGCGGTAAACATGATCGGCGCGGTCTCGCCGGCGACGCGCGCGATCCCAAGAATGGATGAGGTCAAAATTCCCGGCAACGCGTAGGGCAAAACATTTTTGCGCACGGTCTGCCATTTGGTGGCGCCGAGCGCGAGCGAACCTTCGCGCAGCCCCTGCGGCACCGCGCGCAGCGATTCCTCGCTCGCCGTGATGATGGCGGGCAGGACCATCAGGCCAAGCGTGAACCAACCCGAGAGCAGGGAGACATTCCAGGCGAAGAAAATGACGAACAGTCCAAAGCCGAAAAGGCCGAACACGATCGAGGGCACACCGGCCAGATTAAGAATGGCGACGCGAATCAGCCGAATGAAACGCCCGTCCCGGCTGTACTCGCTCAGGTAAATCGCGCAACTGATCCCGATGAAGAGCGCAAGCGTCATCGAACCGACGACGAGCAGCGCCGTGCCCACGATGCACGGCCAGATGCCGCCGGCCGAGTAGGAGACGCTCGTTACATCGACATCCGCCTTCGTCGAGGCTACGGCGGACGGGTCTTCCGGGTGGGTCGCCTTCCACTCGCGAAACTGGCGATCGCTCAGCTCCATCTTTTTTCCCTGGTAATCGAAGACGTAGAGCGTTTGCGGCGGTTCGCTCAGGAACTTCAGATTAATAAATGGCGCCGTCCGCGTGAAGACGGTGCGGCCGCCTTTGATTCCGATATCGAGAAAAATGTAGGTCGCGCAAAGGAGGATGAAATAGGTGGCGAGACGAAAGGCCCAGAACACGATTCTTTCGATGAAATGGCGGCGACGGAATGCCGAATGGCCAGAGATTGGTGCTTCGGGCTTCGTCATTCCTTCGGCGATCGACATTCGGGCTTCGTCATTCATCCGATGCTCATGCGGTAACGCGCGACCAATCGTTGCGCGAGGTAATTGATTCCGAGAGTCAGGGCGAACAAAACCAACCCCACCATGAAGAGGGCGCGATAATGAATGCTGCCGCGCACGACTTCGCCCATTTCCTGCGCGATGATTCCGGTCATCGTGTGCACCGGTTGGAAAAAGGCGCCCAATCCCTGCGTAAAATCGGGGATGGCGATCCGGTTCCCGGCGCAAAGCAGCACCACCATCGTCTCGCCAATCACCCGCCCGAGCCCGAGCAGGATGGCCGAGATGATTCCGGAAAGCGACGCCGGAACGAGCACGCGAGCGATCGTCTGGAGACGGTTCGCCCCGAGCGCGTAGGAGGCTTCCTTGAAACCGCGCGGCACATTTCGCAACGCGTCCTCAGCCAAAGTGAAGATCGTCGGCACGGCCATGAGCGCGAGCAAACAGCCGGCGGTAAAAACATTGAGCCGTTCGCTGATCGGAAAGAACGGGACCCATTTCATGAACGGCATTTGGGACAAGGCGCGGACCGCCTGACCGACCACGGCGATCCCAAAAAATCCGAGCACGACTGAGGGGATCGCGGAAATGAATTCGATGTAGGGCTTGATCAGCGCTTTCTCGCCCCGGGCCGCCACTTCGCTGACGTAAATCGCCGAGCAAACCCCCAGCGGAACGGCGATGACCAGGGCAACGGTCGCGACCATGATCGACCCGACCAGCAACGGGATGATCCCGTACCAATCCTGCCAGAAACTGGCCGTGATCCACTGCGTGCCGAAGAGGAACGATGTGATTGCGCGATGAGCGGGCACCGGTTCCTCCGCATTCCACTGGCGCAATCGCTGGGAGACGTTGGGAAGCTGCCCGAGATATTCTTGCGTCTTTGTTTTCCATTTTTGAAAAGCAGCTTGCGCTTCTGCGTTTGTTAATTGCGGGGGGTTCGCGAGAAGATTGTCGATCTTCGCTTTCATCGTCTCGGCAACTGTGGGGAACGTATTGTCGGCGGTGCGAAGCGCGGTCATCGCCGCGACCGGATCGACCGGTGCCGCCGCCGCGGCGGGTGCCTCGCCTTCCGAAGGAGAAATTGCCCCCTGAGCGCCGGACGCCATTAATGCGTCTCGCAAAGCCAGGGCTTGATCATTTGCATCCGAAACGAGCGCATTGAGAAATTCGCCCGCATCGCTGAAAGCGCCCGCGAATTGGTCGAACGCCTGCAAATGGGCTTCGCTTGAAGGAGTTCGCGATTCCACCTGGCGAATCGCGCCGAGTTTCCGGGAAAGCGCCGCGTGTTGCTGAGCCTGGACACGCATGATGTCGACGTATTCCAAACCAGCGCGGCGATAGAGCCGAAGATTGGCCAGGTTCTGCCCGAAAAATCCGAAGCCCTCGCGAAAAAGGAAAATCGTGATGAGGGCGAGGACGACGATCGCGACCAGCGCGTTGCTGCCGAAAAAGGTTTTGATGGCCGAATCGGTGCTTACTCGCCTGCGCTTGGAGATCTTTTTGCCCTCGAAAACGGCAGGTGCAGGAGCGAGAGCTTCCACATCAGCGACGATGCGAAGCGGCGTCAGGAGCAGCAATCCATTTAATGTTACGATTCTGTGACAAAACGGAATGTCGAATGTCGAATGTCGAATGTCGGAGGAATAACGAAACCCGAATGACGAATCATTATCCCGTCGTCATTTGAGCATTCGAGCTTCCTTCGGCATTCGTCATTCGTGCGTCGTCATTATTCGTCGGCAGAATGACCCGAACAGTCGTGCCCTTTCCAACCTCACTATCTGCTTCCACTCTTCCACCGTGCAATTGCGCGATGTGTTTCACGATTGCCAGCCCGAGTCCGGTTCCACCTTGTTCGCTGGTTCGCGCTTTGTCGGCCCGATAAAATCTCTCGAAGATGCGCGGCAAATCCTCTCGTTTAATTCCGGGGCCATTGTCGCTCACGCTCAAGGCGATTTCGCGTTCGCGGTTTTCGACCCGGAGCCGGATCTCGCCGTTTTTCGGCGAATATTTCACGGCGTTATCGAGCAGATTGTAGAGGATTTCCTGCAGTCGTGACGCGTCCGCCTGAACTGCCGGCAACCCGGGAGCAAGATCGACAATCACGTGCAAATTTTTGTCGGCCAACTTCTTCTCCCAATCGCGCGAAACGTTCAGGTAAAGCTCATCGAGCCGCACGCTCGACAATTCGAGATTGGGATTGGCCGATTCCAGCTTGGCCAGGCTGAGCAGATCCTCGAGGAGCAATCCGAGCCGCTTGGAGTGCCGTTCCATCACCCCAAGAATGCGCCGGAGCTCGTCCCGCGAGGTGGCAGTCTCGCGCAATGTTTCGATGTATCCGCGCAAGATCGACAACGGCGTTCGCAATTCGTGGGAGACGTTGGCGACAAAATCCCGGCGCATGTCGTCCAGGCGTTTGAATTCCGTGACGTCGTGAAAGAGAACGACGACGCCGGCTAGCTCTCCGTTCTGCCCGCCCATCGGCACCGCATTCATCTGCAAGTGGCGATCGCCAACGGTGATGTCGCGCTCGACCGGTTGACGTTTGCGGAAGGCGGTGTCGACGGCCCGTTCGATATCGGCATCGCGCACACTCTCCAGCAGCGGCGCGCCGATGGAGTCGGGCGGCAGACCAAACCATTGTTCGCATGCGCGATTGAGCAGGGCGATCCGGCGGTCGCGGTCGAGCACGAGGAGCGCGTCCTGCATGGCCGAGAAAATCGCCTTCTGTCCCGAAGCAGTTTCGGCAAATTGGTGGTCGAGCGTTTGCTGCCGCACGAAGGTATCTTCGAGCGCGACGGCGATGCGCTGCGCTCGCTTGCCGCCCCGGACGAGAAAGGTTCGTGGTTGTTCGGCGCGCCCAACTTGCTGGACCAGGTTCTCAATTTCGCGCCACGGCGCGATCCATCTGCGCCAGACGACGTAGCCGATGGCGACCGTCAATCCGACGAATGTCCCGAGCACAATCCAGGACATGCGCGTTTACTCTTCGCGTAAGCGATAACCGAAGCCGCGCACCGTTTCGATGACGTCGCCGGCGGGCCCGAGTTTTTCGCGCAACCGCCGCACGTGCGTATCGACGGTGCGGGTGTCGATCGTGCTTTCGTAACCCCAGACGTCATTGAGCAAGCGGTCGCGCTCCTGCACGCGTCCGCGCCGCTGCATGAGGGTGCGCAGAAGTTTGAACTCCAACGCGGTCAGGCTGACCTCGCTTCCATCGACCGAAACCCGATGGCGCGTCGGGTCAATCGAGATCGGACCGGCCTTCAAGCGCTCGTCCACCGGCTCGCCGCTGCGTCGCAGAATGGCATTGATCCGCAGGAGCACTTCCCGCGGGCTGAACGGTTTGACCACGTAATCGTCCGCGCCGAATTCCAAGCCCACGATCCGGTCCATCTCCTCGGCCTTGGCGGTCAACATCAGAATCGGGATGTGGCGCGTCTCCGGGTCGGTCTTGAGAATTTTGCAGACCTCCAGGCCGGGCATTTTAGGCAGCATCAGGTCGAGAATGATGAAATCGGGTTTTTCGTCGCGCGCTCGCGTCAGCCCGGCGGCGCCATCTTTCGCGCTCGAGACGACGAACCCGCCGGTCTTGCGCAGGTTGAGACTGAGAAGATCGACAACGTCCTTCTCGTCTTCGACGATGAGGATGGTTTTACTCGACACCGCGACCATGCGTGTAAAGCCGGGCGGCCTGTTGTTAGGATGGTTCCCCGGCGACGCTTTCTTTCGCGCCGGTCTTTTCGTTCAATGCCTGGGTAAATTCCTGCAGGCTGGTAACGATCTGGGGCGCCTTGCTCAGAACGGTGGTGGCGAGTTTTTCGGCGTAGTCGGGCCGGCGCTGGGACATTTCGGAAAGCGCCATCATGACCGCGAGCGCGTTGTTGATCGAGTGTTTGATCTCGCTGAACCGGCGCTGCAATTGGGCAAACTCTTCCTGGCTGATCTTGACGGCGGGTTCACTCATAAACGGGGCGTTTTCGACTGGAGAAACGAAACGGTTGTGCTTGACTGAAAGGTTCGAGATTTGTCGTCCCGATGCCTGCGCAAGTTATTCGGATCAGTGGTGCGCGCCAGCACAATTTGAAGAATCTCCACGTCGAGTTGCCGCGGGAAAAACTCGTCGTGATCACCGGGTTAAGCGGCTCGGGAAAATCCTCGCTCGCCTTCGATACGCTCTACGCCGAGGGGCAACGCCGTTACGTGGAAAGCCTCTCCGCCTATGCCCGGCAATTCCTCGACCAGATGGAAAAACCCGATGTCGATTTCATTGAGGGCCTCTCGCCGGCCATCGCGATCGAGCAGCGCAGCGCCGGCGCCAACCCAAGATCGACAATCGCGACCACCACGGAAATTTATGATTACCTGCGGGTATTGTTTTCGGCGGTCGGCCAGCCGCATGATCCGGCGAGCGGCGAAGCGATTCATCGCCAAACGCCGCAGCAGATTGTCGATCAAATCCTGGCTTACCCCGGCGGAGCGAAGATTGTCGTGCTCGCGCCCTTGATCCGAAATCAGATCGGCGAATTCCGCGACGTGATCGAGAAGCTCAGGCGGGAAGGCTTCGTCCGAGCGCGCATCGACGGAGAGATCTTCGAACTGGACCGGGCCGAACCGATTCGATTGAAAAAGAGCGAGCGGCACACGATCGAGGCGGTGGTCGACCGGCTGGTCGTGCGGGACGGCATCCGGGCGCGGCTGGCCGATTCAGTGGAGACGGCGCTGAAATGGGGCGGCAATCGCGTTGTTGTTTTGCGCGAACAACGCGACGCGGCCTGGGAGGAGTTGCCTTACTCGACCGACTACGCCAGTCCGGGTTTGGATTTTTCGCTCGGGGAACTGACGCCGAAACATTTCTCCTTCAACAGTCATCTCGGGGCGTGTCCGGCCTGTCACGGCTTGGGAACGCAACTGGTGGTCGATCCCGAATTGATGATCAGCGATCAGACAAAAACGCTGGCCGAAGGCGCAATCGGGCCGTGGCGTCGCGGGACCAAGCGGATGCGATCCTACTACCGCTATTTGCAGGACGCGTTGGTCAAACATTTCCGCATCGACGAACACCTGCCCTTTGCGGAGCTGCCCGAAGATTTTAAGACCGCGCTTTACTACGGTACCAAGGGCGAACCGATCGAGATGAGTTACAGCAGCAACTCCGATGGATCGCGAGCAGGCGGCGAAAAGAAAAAAGCGGCCCGGCCGTTTGAAGGTTTGGTCCCGCAGATGCAACGGCTTTACCTCGAGACCGAGAGCGAATTCACCCGCAACCGAATCCGCGCGTTTATGACACGGGTGCCGTGCAAAACCTGCGGGGGCGCCCGGTTGAAACCAGAAATCCTCGGGGTCACAATCAAAGACCGAAGCGGCTGCGAGCTGAACATCCATCAGTTCAGCGAACAGACGACTGAAGCGGCGGCGCGTTACATCGACAATCTGGATTTGAGCGGCCAGCAGCAACAGATCGCGGCCGATGTGGTGCGCGAAATCCAGTCGCGCCTGCACTTTTTGGTCGAGGTCGGGCTGGGCTATCTGACGCTCGACCGGGAGAGCGGCACATTGAGTGGCGGCGAAGCGCAACGCATCCGGCTGGCCACCCAAATCGGGTCCGGGCTGGCCGGCGTGCTCTACGTTTTGGACGAGCCGAGCATTGGCCTGCATCAACGGGACAATGCGCGATTGCTCGGCACGCTGCGCAAACTGCGCGACCTCGGCAATTCCGTCATCGTGGTCGAACACGATGAGGAAACGATCCGGGCGGCCGATCACATTGTCGATCTTGGCCCAGGCGCCGGGCCGCGCGGCGGCGAGATCGTGGCCCAGGGGACGCTCGACGATATTCTGAGCGCGAAGAATTCGCTTACCGCGGATTACCTTTCCGCCCGGCTGCGCATCCCGGTGCCGAGACAGCGGGTGAAACCGCGGACGCACCGCAACCAGGAGGTAAAAAACGAGGAGGGCTGGCTCGTGGTGGAAGGCGCCTCGGAGAATAATCTGAAAAACATCGAGGTAGCGTTTCCTCTCGGCTGTTTCACTTGCGTGACCGGCGTGTCGGGCAGCGGCAAATCCACTCTGGTGGATGATATTGTGCGACGCGCTCTTTTCCGCCGGTTCTACAATTCAAAAGAAAAACCGGGTGCGCATAAGGCGCTGCGCGGCGTCGAGCAGATCGACAAGGCGATCGTGATCGACCAAAGCGCGATCGGTCGCACCCCGCGCTCGAACCCGGTGACATACACCGGCGCATTTACGCCGATCCGCGAATTGTTCGCGCAACTGCCGGCCTCCCGCGTGCGCGGCTACGGCGCAGGGCGGTTCAGTTTCAACGTCAAAGGCGGCCGGTGCGAGAACTGCGAAGGCGGGGGGCTGATCAAGATCGAGATGCATTTCTTACCCGACGTCTACGTGCAGTGCGAAGTGTGTCATGGCCGCCGCTACAATCGCGAGACGCTCGAGATCACTTATAAAGGCAAAAACATCGCCGACGTTCTTGATCTGACGGTGGATGAAGCGGCGCGGTTCTTTCGCAACGTCCCAAACGTCTCCGACCGACTGAACGCGCTCCTCGACGTCGGCCTGGGTTATCTGCGCCTGGGGCAGGCCGGCACGACCCTCTCCGGCGGCGAAGCCCAGCGGGTCAAACTCGCGACCGAGCTGGCGAAAAAGGCGACCGGCCGCACGGTTTACATCCTGGACGAACCGACCACCGGGTTGCACTTCGCGGATATCGAGAAGTTGCTCCAGGTGCTGATGAAACTGCGCAACGCCGGCAACACCGTGATCGTGATCGAACACAACCTCGAGATGATCAAATGCGCCGACTGGCTCATTGATCTTGGTCCGGAAGGCGGGGAAAACGGCGGCGGGATCGTGGGTGCCGGCTCGCCGGAAGCGATTGTCGATCTTGCCGCAAGTTACACCGGCAAATATTTGCGGCCGCTGCTCGAGAAAAAATGAGACGAATCCCCATCGCGCTTGCTGCGCTCGTCGCAAGCACGCTGGCCGCGCATGCGAAAATTTCCGGCGAACTAACCGAAGCGGCGAACCCACTCAGCCTGGGTGTGCCTGAAGTTGCGGTCGTGCGATTGCAAGCGCTGCTCGCGCGAAACCTATCGGTCGAGGATTGGCGGTCGGCGGCGGTGAAGCTGGCCGAAGCGCTCGTCGTCAGTCGAAGGTCCGGTGACGCGCTGGTTTTACTCGATGATCCGCGTCTGCGCGAGGATGTCTCGGCGAAGTTTTGGCGCGCTCAAGCGCTGGCCAGTCTGCAGCGCTGGGGCGAGGCGCTCGACGCTTACAACGACATTGCGGCGGGTGACCGGTCGGCGCTTTGGCCAAGCGCAACCTTTGGCGCCGCCAATGCGCTGCGCGCGCTCGGTCGAAGCGACGAAGCGCTGGCCAAATTCAAACTTCTCTTCGCGGAACCGGACTGGGCCGCCGAAGCCAGGCTGCGCGCGGCCGAATTGTCCATCGACCGGAACGACGCGACGAGCGCATGGCGGTTGCTCGATGAATTGGAGCCGCGCTCGACGGCCCAACGAAAAGAGCGGCGCTTATTGCGTGGCCGGGCTGAACTGCTGGCGCACCACCCCGACAAGGCGATTGAAGCTTTCGAGACATTGCTCAAACGGGAGAATGCCAGCCATGCCGTCGTGATCGGCGCGCTCTTCGGAATCGCCGACGCGCATTTGCAACTCAAAACACCGGAATCGGGTGACGATGTCCTGCAGGACTTCATCGACCGTCACCCGCAGGATGTCGATCTACCGCTGGTCTTTGCGAAGCTGGATGAACTGTATCGGGCGGAGCGGAAATTATCGCGCACAGAGTTGGAGCGCTGGGGCAGGGACCCAGCCCAACCACGGCGCGCTCTGGCTCAATGGTATCTGGCCCGGGTCGATCTGCGCGCCGGCCGGCGCGATCGCGCGCTGGAATCGTTTGCCGCCATGCGCCGCACCGAGAATCGATCGCCTGTCCTTGCCCCGGCATTGGTCGAGTATGCGCAACTCAAAATGGAAGACGGCGATTTCGACGGCGCGCTCGCGATTTTGAAGGAAGCAGGGTCGTTGCCGCCGGCGCCAGAATGGCGCGACCGGATCGAATGGCTCATTGGTCGGATCGAGTACCGCGCCGGCCGATTCGATCGCGCGACGGAAATGTTCGAGCAGGTCGCGCGCTCCGGTTCGCCGTCGGCGAAGCTCGCGCTGTTCAATGCTGCGCTCGGCTGGCTGCAGGTTGGCAATCAGGGGCGGTTTTTGGCGGACTATAATGAGCTGGCAAAAGCGGGCGGCGACGAGCAGGCGCGCACCGAACTGCGCCTCGAACAAGGGTTGGTAGAAGCGGCGGCCGGCGACCCGAAAGCCGTCGATTTATTGCAAAACTTTGTCCGCGACTTTCCGCAGGACCCGCGAGCATCGGAAGCGTGGGTGGCGTTGGCCGAGCTCGCTTTCCATTCCAACCCGCCACGCCTGGACGAGGCGCGGAAGAATCTCGCTCGCGCCGCGGAGTCGAAACCGACGGCGACGGCCAGCGAACGCGCCGATTACTTGATGATCTGGATCGAGGACAGCGCGGGCGGCAGCGACGGCAAAGTAATCGACCTGGCGAAACATTTTCTCGAGCAGCATCCGGCCGCCGCCGTGGCAGGCGATGTGCGAATGAAATTGGCCGAGACCTATTATCGCCGCCAGGATTACGCTAACGCGCAAACCCAATTCGAGCTGCTGGCGCAACAAACCAGCGGGTTACTCGCGGAGAAGGCGCTCTTTTTCGCGGCGGAATCCGCGATGTCGAGCATGGCCGCACATTCGCTCGACCAGGCGATCCGATTGTTCGACCAGGTGGTCCGATTAAACGGGGAATTGAAGTGGGCCGCGCGCAACGAGCAAGCGGTGATTGAACGCAAACTGGACAAACCCCAGGACGCACTCTCCCTCTACGATGAGGTCCTGAAGAGCGACGCCCGGCCGGCGGAAAAACGAGAGGCGATTTGCGGTAAAGGCGACGTGCTCTTCGAGCTCGGCGGCCGGGAAAATTACCGCCGCGCCATCGACCTTTACGATCAACTCGGCGCGAACAAGGACCAGCCGCTTCACTGGCGTAACCAGGCCCTGTTCAAGAAAGCGCTCTGCCTGGAAAAAGATGGCGACCGCGCCGGTGCGCTGGCCACTTTTTACACTGTCCTCGAAGGCGAAACGCGACCCGACCGGCGGCGAGAGCTTTTTTGGTATTACAAGGCCGGATTCAACGCGGCGCGCTTACTCGAGGAGGACGGCAAATGGGATTCGGCGGCGGCGATCTACCGGGGCCTCGCCGCCGCTGGCGGCAGCCGGAGCGAAGAAGCAAGGACGCGACTCGACCGGCTGCGCCTGGAACATTTTCTCTGGGGCGATTGAAATCGGCGGCGGCTCTGCAAGGTCGCGGCCGCGCTGGTTTTACCTTGTTTTCCCGGTTCAAAAGCTGCACAATCAAGCCATGACACCAGCGATCAGACTGGCCCGCCGGGGCGGTCGGTTGATCCGCTGCGCAGCCGTTGCCATGGCGCTCACGCTTGGCACGTCGGCATTTGCTGACACGGACAAAACAAATGCGTCCGTGAACCAGCAGCAGGCCCAAAGGAGAGGCAGAAAGGCCTGCTACACAATGACGACCGTGTCGCGTATTCCGCTCGATTGCAAACAGCTCGCCGCGATTCCGACTACCGCCAGCCCGATGAGTATCTTCGGGCACAAACCGCGGGCGGAGAAAGACTAATTCCCGACGAATTTCGCCGGAGATGATTCGCTGCTCAGGGCAGCAGCGCGAGTCAGCGGTGTTTTGTTTTCCAAATCATGCGGTCGCGCAGTCTGCGCCCGACTTTCTCGATCGGATGCTGATCGCTTTGCCGCACTAATTTGCGGTAACGTCGCCGTCCCGAGCTCATTTCGCGGATGAATTCGCGGGCAAATTTGCCGGAGCGAATGTTGCGCAGCGCCATGGCCATTCGCTTCTGCACGGAGCGATCAATGATCTTGGGACCAACGGTCAGTTCGCCCCATTTCGCCGTGTCGGAAATGAGCGCCCGCATCCCGGCCAGTCCCTCTTCGTGGACAAGATCGACAATGAACTTGAGCTCGTGGAGACATTCGAAATATGCCAGCTCGGCGGGATAACCGGCGCGGACGAGGGTTTCGAAACCGGCCCGGATCAGCGCGCTGGTGCCGCCGCAGAGCACGGCCTGCTCGCCAAACAAATCAGTTTCGGTCTCCGCGCGAAAAGTCGTTTCGATCACTGCGGCCCGGCTGCAGCCGATCGCTTTCGCCCAGGCGAGCGCTGTTTTTTTGGCCTGGCCGCTGCGATTTTGGTGCACCGCGATGAGCGCCGGCACGCCGCGACCGGCGACAAATTCACGCCGCACCATTGGCCCCAGCCCTTTTGGGGCGACCATGACAAGATCGACATCTCGAGGCGGCGCGATCGTGCGGTAATAAACCGCAAATCCGTGCGCAAAGAGAAGCGTTTGTCCCGGACGCAGATTAGGCCCGATCTCGTCCTTGAAAATTTCGGGCATCCTGGTGTCGGGCAGCGCTAAAAAAATAATGTCGCCTCGCTGCACGGCGTCGCGCGTATGGAAAACTTCGAGGCCATGGCGCCGGGCGAGCACGCGCGATTTGCTCGTGCCGGGCAAACCGATGACGACTTTGACGCCGCTGTCCCGAAGATTAAGCGCCTGGGCGCGGCCCTGCGCGCCAAAGCCGATCACCGCGCAAATTTTTCCCTTTAACCAGGCAAGATCGACATCTTTATCGGTGTAAATGCGCACGCTGATTACATCGGCGAAGCGCGCGGCAATTGCGAGACGGATTATGGCCGGACGCGCGTTGTCGCCGGTTGCGCCCGCGCCATTTGGCCGGGGCCGAACTTAGTTAAGCGTCGCCACGTCGCCTACGAGTGCGCGCAAACTGGACGCTCGGGCCAGCGCGGCACGCGCTTCACTGTCGCGCCCCATTTTCTCCAGGATGTTCGAGAGCAGCATGTACTGGCGCGGCTCGTCGGGCTGCCTGGCGACGGCGCGACGCTGCGCGCTGCACGCTTCGGTGAGCCGATTTTGGCGCATGCGCAGCCCGGCCAGCAGATTCAACGCTCTTGTCTCATGGATATCGAGTCTGCTCGCTTGTCGAAGCGCCGCTTCCGACCGGCTAACGTCGCCTTTCTGCGCGTATAATCGGCCGAGCGCGAGCGCGGCTTGGTAATCCCACCAGTGCCCGTGCGCAAAACTCTCCACCAACTGGAGTGCGCCATCGAGTTGGCCGTGCTGGCGAAGGATTTCCGATTCGAGCGCGATCATGTCCCAGACCTGCGGATACTCGGAGCGGGCCTTCTTCAAAATAGTGAGCGCGGCGTCATCATCCTTCGCATTGTGACGCAACTTGGCCAGGTTGAGCGCACCGATCCAGGTATGCGGATATTCCCGGCGGGTGCGGCCCGAATTTTTTTCCACCTCGGCGTAGAGCTGCTCTGCCTCGGCCACCTTGCCCTGGTTGAACAAAACCGAGGCGAGATGGTTCTGCGCGTTCGGATAAGTTGGGTTGCAGGCGAGCACCGCGCGAAATGTCTTTTCCGCCTGCACGTAATCGCCGCGGTTGGCATAAATTTGCCCCAGATTGATCGCGACCCGGGCACTTTTGCTCCCGGCGGCGAAGGTACGCTTGTAAAACGTTTCCTCGGTCGCCCAATCGCCGCTGCGCACAAAACTGCGCACTCCCAGTGCGATCACGGCGATGACCGCCAGGGTTGGCATCGCGCGGCGCCAGGGTTGCGGCAGGAGAAAAGTGCATCCGAAAAGCCAAATGAGAAAACCGACGCTCGGTAGATACAACCAGTGTTCGGCGGCAGTGGCGTTGAGTTGAACGATGTTCGAGATCGGCAGGTAGGCGGCCAGGAACCAGGCTGCTCCGAAAATGCGCAGCCCCTGACCACGACCGCGGCGCAAGGCGCTGACGACAAAAGCGGCGAAAACGATCAATCCCAAGATCGACAAGTACTGGGCGGCAGCCAGCGCCTGCCAATTCCCAATCGTGGCGGGACCGTTATAATCGAATTCGACGGTGCGTTCCATGTGGAGGTTGCCTGGAAAAACCATCAGCCGGCCATAATCACCCAGCGCCCGCGCCATGAGCATCGCGCGCACCGGCAGGCTCTCCCGCAGGTCGAGCGCGGCGGGCGGACGTTGCTCGGGCAAATGACGGATGCCGAGGTAAAGCGCGAGCACGACGCTGCAGCAAACGATCGCTCCGAGCCAGACGCGAAGAGGGAGTTTCTTCTCGACGAAAAGGATGTGAGCGAGAAACAAAACGATCCAGACCGTGGCGATCTCGCGGGACAAAAGCGCCAACAGACTCAACGCGGCAGACAGAAAATAGAGCGACCAGGAAACGATGGGGCGCGTTGTGCGTTGGCCACGCACAAAGACCAGCCAGGCCGCGCTGGAAAACAAAAAGGCAAGGCTGTCCGCGCGGCCGGAGATGTAATCGACTGCGGCGCTGTGCACTGGATGCACCACCCAGATGAGCGCGCCACAGAATGCGGCCAGCGAGATCCACGGGACGCGCCGCTCCCCCCGCACCCGGGCGGTGATGGAAAGGCGGCGAAAGACCAATGACGCGGCAAGATAGCGGAGCAAATAATAGAGCAGGGCCGCGCTCGCGGCATGGAGGAGAACATTGGTGATGTGAAATCCCCATGTGTCCGTGTTCCAGAAAAAGTAATCGACCATGTAGGAGACGTTTTGGATCGGCCGATAATGCGCAGAAAAGGAATCGAGAAACAGATAGTGCCGAAACGTTTCCAGAATCAGCGCCGGGCTCTTGATGAACGGGTTGTCGCGCGTGAGATAGTTATCGTCCCAGATGCGCTCGCCCTGGAGCGCGGGTAGGTGCACGAGCACCGCCGCCAGGATCAAGGCAAAGACGCGGAGCCAGTCGCGGCGGAGATAATTTAGCAGCGCAGCGGCGAATCGCCGCCCGCCGGCGGCGCGAGCTACCGGTGCGTTTGATGCGCGCTTGGTGAGCCCGAGAGCGGTGGTCACAGGGAGAAGCAATCCCGCATTAAGCGATAAGAGCGTCCTTCCGCTGCCGAAAGGACGCTCTCATACGGGAGCGTTTAGGCTACGGGCCGTAAGGCGACCAGAATCCCACGCCTGCTACGTCGGACAATGCGTCGTAGCTGGACGAAGGGACCGCGGGGACAGTGTCGACGGTCTGGGGACCGTAGTCATTGCCGAGGATGTCCTTGCCCGTGTTATAGAGCAGGGCATTCTTCTTCGCGTAGTTGGTCCAGTCGGCGGTATTAACCGCATCGCCGGTTTTTCTGCCGGTCTCGATCGCGTATTGGTCGACCGCGGAGTCGATCAAGCGCAGATCGTTGAGGATGCGGCTGGCCTGTGAGCGTTTGCGGGCCCGGAGGAACCCGGGCACGGCAATCGCCGCCAGCAGAGCAATGATCGCGACCACGATCATGATTTCCACCAGCGTGAAGCCGGCGCGTTTGGTTTGAAGTTTCTTCAACATGAGTGCGTTTCTTTCTTGATGGTTTCTGCTAAGGCGAGTCGCGGGAGCGGGAATTATTCCTTTTCTCACGACTCATTCCCTGTCATCGCGCTCAGGCGCCAATGACAGGTGAATGAATCGTCAGGTGACTACGGGCCGTAGGGAGACCAGAACCCGACGCCGGCCACATCCGACAAGGCGGTGTAGCTGGCCGGAGGGACAACCGGCAGCGTGTCCACGGTCTGCGCGCCGTAGGCGTTGCCGAGGATGTCTTTGCCGGTGTTGTAAAGGACCGATCCCTTTTTCAGGTAATTGGTCCAGTCGCCGGTCCCCACACTGAAACCGGTCGCACGGTTGGTCTCGATCGCGTATTGATCGACTGCGGAGTCGATCAAGCGCAGATCGTTGAGAATGCGGCTGGCCTGTGAGCGTTTGCGGGCCCGGAGAAATCCCGGGACAGCAATCGCTGCGAGCAGCGCAATGATCGCGACCACGATCATGATTTCCACGAGGGTGAAGCCCCCGCGTTTGCTATTGAGTCTGTTTAACATGCTGTTTGCTTCCTTTATCTCTTGTTGTTTGACTGCGCTTCGCGGCGTTTACCGCGAAGTGGCTGTCTGTGGAGCAGTGTTAATGCCACGGAGCGGCCTTTTTGCGTGGTCACGGCCCTCGGTTCGGGCCGGGCAGCTCGCGGCGCGACCTCCGCTTGAGCGAGCGATGTCCGGACAAAGGGGCTGCGCATGGCGCACGCATCGTGCTTGAATAGCCCCCTGTGAGCATCCTCAAGCGTCCGGCTTATTGCATTTTCGTCGGCGTGCTTCTCATACGCCTCGTTGTCCTCACCCGGCTGACCGGGTCGGCGTTCCTTTTCCCTGTCCGCGGCGACATGCACTTTTACGACGATTGGGCGCAGCGGATCCTGCGCGGTCAGTTAACCGATCATGTCGCGTTCTACGGCTTGCCGCTTTATGCCTATCTGCTGGCGGCGATTTACAAACTCGCCGGCTACGGCCCCTTCGTTCCCGGCCTGTTGCAGGCCACGCTCGACGCGGCGACCGCGGTCATTGTTTATCAGATCGGCCTGTGCGTTTTTCCGCCGGCTCGAGCAGTGCCGCCGGCGCACGACGGCATTGCGCTCAACTTCGTGCGACGGCACCGTGGCCAGGTGATCGGCATGGCTGCCGCGCTCGGCTGGGCGTTCTTTCTGCCCGCCCAGGCCTATGCTGTTATTTTGATGCCAACCGTGTGGCTGGTGGCGGTGTTCTGGTTCGTGCTTTGGCGAATCGTCCAAAGCAAGTTCGCCCCGGGAGCGCTCGCGGCCTTCGCTTATGGTGCGCTGCTTGGTTTCGTGGCCATGGGTGTAGCCACAATCTTATTCCTGCTTCCATTGCTACTGGCCGCGATTTTGGTTCGGCCGGCGCGCAGCGCGGTTCGACCGTTGCCCGCTAAAACAGCCGCGATCGCGTTGCTCTTCATCGGCGTCGCTGCCGGCAGCGCGCCGTGCTGGATCCACAACTATTTCGTGGCGCGTGATCCGGTCGTCCTTTCCGCCCATGGCGGCGTGAATTTTTGGGTGGGCAACAATCCGCTCGCCACGGGTTATCCGCGCTTCCCGCCCGGATTGCACGCCGGCCAGGAAATGATGCTGAAGGATTCGATCAATGTCGCCGAAAAGCGTGCCGGCCACGAGTTAAAGCGCTCCGAGGTCTCGGCCTTCTGGTCGGCCAAGGCGCGCGATTACATTCGCCATCAGTTCGGGCAATGGCTGAGCTTGCTCGCCACCAAGGTAAAGAACTTCTGGAACGCATTTCAATACGACGATATCAGTATGATCACGGCGTTGCGGGAGCATGGCGTGCTTTTTCCGGGTCTGCGGTTTGGGATCGTCGCGGCACTCGCCATTCCCGGCATGATCATCGCCTGCCGTGGATTTGCCCGCTCCCGATGGGTCGCTGCCGCTGTCCTCTTGCAAATGGCGTCCTTGCTCCCGGTTTTTATAACTGAACGCTACCGGCTGGCGGCCGTTCCGGGCCTGCTCTTGTTCGCCGCCTTTGGATTGTCGATCTTGTGGGAAGGGTGCGCGCTTCTGCGGCCGCGGCTCGCCTTGGTTTATCTGGCGCTGCTCGCCGCCTCGACCATTTTCGTCGCCTGGCCGGTGCGCGACCGCTCTCTTTGGGCGCTCGACACTTACAATTCCGGCTGGCAGGCGTTTGAATCGGGCGATCTGCCTCTGGCCGAAAAGAAGTTGCAACTGGCCTATGCTTATGTGCCGGAGAACGCGGAGACCAATTTTGCCCTTGGCAATCTGCGTCTCGCCCAAGGGCAGAACGCCGAAGCGCGCTCGTATTATCTGGCCACCTTGCGTTTGGATCCGACGCATGAAGGCAGTTACAACAACCTCGGCATCCTTGCTCTCCAGGAAAAACACTGGAACGTGGCCGTAAATCTGTTCCGTAAGGCGCTTGAACAAGATCCGCGTGAGGCAAAAACCTATTACCTGCTGGCCCAGGCCTATTTCAACGGCGGCGATGTGCAACGCGCTTCCACCGAAATCGGGGAAGCTCTCCGCTTGGATCCAGCACGCTCCGATTTTCGTGATTTGCACGACCGCATCGAGGCGGCAACGGCCGCTTCCTCGCAATAAAATGATGCGCCGGGCTGGCGTTTTTCCTTTCAGTTGATGGCTCCTTCAGAATCGCGTTCTCGCGCGCTTTGCATCGTTGGCCTCGCCCTGGTTCTCGGTGTCGGTGTTTTTTTGAGAATCCCAGCGGACGCATTTACCGCGGAACGCGCGCCGCTGCGTTCGCTGCGTGCCCTGCATCCGAACACCAGCATGACCGGCATCGGTTTCGACGAGAATCTCTACCGCAGCTATGTCAATGTGCTGAGCGCGCGCGGGATTACTTCTTATCCCGATCTTGCCGAACAATACGTTTCCGTTCAGGAACGACTGCCGAGCGCGATTCTGCCGCCGACGCGATTTCTCTACATCTTTGCGTCCTATCTCTGGCACGAGGTCTTTGGCTCCGAAGCGCTGGCCGCGCTCAAGGGGGTGGCGAGTCTCTTCAGCGTATTTCTGCTGGTTCTTTCGGTCGTCTTCACGTGGCGGGTGAGTAACGTGCGGCTGGCGCTTTGTGTGGGTGCGCTCATGAGTTGCGCGCCGACACAAATCCACATGTCGCAACATGCGTTGATCGACGGGTTCTTCGCCTTTTGGGCAATGCTCTGCCTTTGGCTGCTCTGGGAAAACCTCCAACATCCGGGCGACTGGCGTTACCTCGCGCCCTACACCGTGGCGCTCGCCCTCATGGTGCTGACGAAAGAAAACGCGCTCTTCGCCTACATCGGCCTGATCGCGTTGCTCGTCGCCAATCGTTGGTTGCGTTTCGGTCAAACGACGCGCGTCCTGTGGTTGCTCAGCCTGGTCGGTGCATTGCTGGGCGTCGCCATCCTGGTGAATCTCTGTGGCTCCCTCCAGACAGCGACCCGCGTTTATCTCCTCCTCACGAGCAAAGCGGCCGTCTTGCCCTACGCGGTCAAAACCGGCGACGGCCCCTGGTATCGTTACCTTGTCGATCTAATGTTGATGAGTCCGGTCGTGCTTGTTCTCGCCATCGGCCGCCTTTTTCAGCTCGACCGCGCAAAGAAAGCGGAACTGTTCATGGCGCTCTTTGTCGCCGCCACCTACCTCGTCATGTGCAACGTCCGATACGGAATGAATCTGCGCTACGCCAACATGTGGGACCTGCCCCTGCGTTTTCTCGCCGTCTGTTGCCTGGTCGATTTCGCCGGCCGCTTCGGTCGCTGGCAGAATATTCTCTTCGGATCGAGCGTTACTCTCCTGGCTGCGCTCGACCTCAATCAGTACTGCGTCTTTTTCGTAAAGTTCGGCCTCTACGAGCTGGTGACGGAAGGATTGCTCCGCGCCGTCAACATTCTCAAATAATCGGCCAGCGCGCTGTCGCGCAGCTTCTGGCTGGTATCAATCGTTTCCGCGAGCAGATTGTTCACCGTCGGCAAGGCCTGGGCGCGCACGAACAGCTGATAGGAAAACAGACCGGGCAGCAACCGGATGAGAAGCGCGTTCGCCCGCACCAGGAGCCGCGACCACCAATGATCGCCCAGCGCCTTGGGAAAGGGCGCCGGAATACCGCGGATTTGGACGATCCGGTAGCCGGCTTGATTGAGCAATTCCCGCATCGACCGGAACGTAAAGAGCCGGGTGTGCGTGGCGTCGAGAATGCCGCGTTTGCCGTAGTTGAACTGCCCGAAAAAGAGCATCAACCGCGTCGCGATAAAACCGATGTTCGCAGTTGTGATGACGAGCTCGGGCCGTTTGCAGCCGGTCGCGAAACGGAGCTCGTCGAGGAATTCCTCGGGCGCTTTCAGGTGCTCGATGATGTCGAGCAGAAAAATCTGGTCGAAGATCGACACGTTGACCGGAAACTCTCGCCGGTCGAGGTCCCAGCAAATGAACTTCGGCCGGGTCGGTCCCAGCGGAGTGGCGGGCGTATAACGATCCAGCCCGGTCACGCGGCAGCCGCGCTTGATCAACTCGGCCGCCACGTATCCCTGGCCGCAACCCACATCGAGGATGTGACCGCCGGGACGCGCCGCTGCGATCGCCGCCGTGTGCGACGATTCGTAGCCAAGTTTCAGATCGTAGGTCGCTTCCGGCGCGTCGACATCGAATTTGCGATCGAAAAATACTCCGAGCCGATGCAGCCGCGCGCGCAGCGTCGTCCGCAAAATGTTCGCCGCGTAGCGCAGGCCGTTCACGTAACAGATTTCGTCGCCGTAAAAGGTTGGAATCGGCAGCTCGACGATCCGCAGTTTCTTGAGCACGAATTGAATGATGATCTCAGTGTCGAAATGGAAATCGTTTGTGTTTTTCTCGAACGGCACCTGGGCCAGCGCCGCGGTCGAATAGAGTCGGTAGCCCGAGTGGAACTCCGATAGCCGCAGGCCGAGCAGCCGGTTTTGGATCGCGGTCAAAATCTGGTTGCCGATCCATTTGTAAAACGGCATCCCGCCACGTAGCGCCGCGCCTTTGTCCAGCATGCGCGACCCGATCACCGCGTCGGCCTCGCCCCGCACGAGGGGCTCGAGTAAGAGCGGCAGTTTTTCCGGCGCATACTGGCCGTCGCCGTGGATGAGCGCGACGAAATCGAAATTGTTCTCGATCGCGTAGCGGTAACCGAGCTTCTGGTTCCCGCCGTAGCCTTGATTTTCCGGGCTGCGCAGCACCGTCAGTTTGAATTCGGAGTTGCCGTGTTGATAGCGCACGCCTCGGGCAAATGTGCCGTCCGCCGATGAATCGTCGATGATCAAGACTTCGACGTCTTCGCGGTGCAGCGAAGCGGGGATGCGTTGCAGCACTTTCTCGATCGTCGTCTCGGCGTTGTAGGCGACGATAAAGATGAGTAGCCGTTTGCCGGCTGGACTTGGGCCGGCCGGAGCGTAAGGATCGATCGCTGACGCTGGGGTTGGTTGCGACTTGTTCATCGCACGGATTAGTCGGCAGCTAGATTTGCGCCAGTGCGCCGCTGACAGCTGACGGGCCGATCACGCCACGCGCTTCACCGGGCGATGATAAATCTCGGCCGGCTCCACCTGTTTTTTGCCGATCACCGCGGCTACCTCCGGGAGAGGCCGCGCCCGGATGCAAATCTCGTGCGCAAACAAATGCTTCGAGAACCGGCACAATGCCCGGTTCAGCTTCACGCAGCCACGGCTCCAACGATTGGCTTCGCCTTTCGCCAAAGAGCGCATCGGTATGCCGCGACTCTCGACAATTTCATAACCCGCCTCCTCGAGCAGGGCGCGCAGCGATCGAATGGTAAATGATCGCCGGTCTTGTTTCGGTCGAACCGCCGCCGTGCGGCGAACACCGCCGAGCGCAAGCAGCACCCGCCGAATGAGCGAAACAACGTTCCCGGTCGTGATTACTACTTCCGAACCGCGTCGCGCCATTTTTTGGCGCAGCTCGCGCATAAAAACGTCGGGCGCGCCGATTTGATCGAGCAAATCGAGCAGGAGAATTTCATCAAACCATCCCACGTTGTCCGGCAACCGGGGCACGGGCGCGGTCGCCTCACCGCTGGCCGCGGTTTTGGCCGCGCGCCGGCTGATCGGGAGATCGGCCGAGGTAACATGGCAAAGCTTGCGCTTCAGTTCGCGCGCCAGCTCGCCGTGGCCGCGCCCGAGTTTGAGGACGTATCGGCCGGGTGCGCAGGCGTTCAGGGCGAATGTATTTGCATTAAAATTGCGGGTGCCCTTTCCGCCAAAGCGCGTTTCGATTGTCGATCTAGCCGCGCGCCAGGCCCGCTTGGACCATCGCCCAGCGACGTCGAATGGTGTGTCGTATAGAGTTGTGGAGTACATGCCGCAAACTGGTAGCTAAAAGCTTGCCAGCTGGCTGTAGAGTGCGCTGTCCTCAGCGCAAAAAGACGTGATGAAAATCCGCTGAGTCAGCGGACACTACAGCCTTACAGCGGCCGCCCGAGACACCCCGAGTCCACTGATTCAGTAGCGGAATTTTGCGCAACGCGGGCCCGTGGCGCGTCGGGCCCGTCGTCTGAAGACTGAAACCGGAACATGCAGCGGCTAGCGCACAATCACCGTTGCGGTCGCGCTTCCACCAGCGCTGCTTTTCACCGTGATCGTCCCGGGATTCGTGTCCATCCGAAACCTGCCCACGTATTTTGTCCCGCTCTTCGTCAGTGTCCCGATAAAGCTATCGGTGGAGGTGACGTTCAGGGTGGCATCGCTGCTCGTGGTGGTGGCCTGCACGGAAAGCAACCTGCGCGCAGTTGTGTAAATCGCGCGCTGGATCGTGACCGTGTCGGCAGCCGCAACCGGAGTGAGGAGGACGGCGTGAATTTCGTTGGTCGAGATCTTGATCGCATCGACCGCGATTTGGCCCGCGTCATTGATCCCGGTGGCGGTGTAGAGCCGATAATCAGCGCCCGAATCGTCGACCAACGTCTCCAGATCGAACATTTGTCCATCGCGATAGACAAACGCGACCTGGTAGAGCGCGCCGCCCTGGTATGGCCGATAAGTGCTCCCGACGACGTGGTCGTGAATGTTGATTCCGTAGCCGTAGCTGCGGTCGCTCAGGAAATCATTGTCCCCGATCGCTCCCAGGTCGTGCATCGTGCCGTCATATAGGAAAGCGTGCTCGCGATTGTCCACGGCGTTAATGGTGGACGTGCCCGCGACATGGCCGTTGTCGTTAATGAATGCTCCGGTGCTCGTGGTGCCCGCGATCGTCCCGATGTCTCTCATCCCGGTGGCGGCTTCCCAGATGAAGGCGTGAAAGCTTCCAAAGGTGCCGATCTGCGCAGTGCCCGTGACCATGCTCGAGTTATTAATGCTCAAAGCCTTTGCATATTGGCCCCCAAGAGTGCCGAGATCGCGCATGCCGTTCCTGGCATCCCAGATAAACGCGCGGGTGTTGCTCGTGGTTAAGGCCGGCCCGGAATAACCCACCACCTCAGTTGCCTGGTTGATGCCGGCGCCGAGCGAGTAGTTGCCTGCCAGGGGCAGGGTGCCAAGATCGGTTGCCATTCCGTTGCTCCAAAGGGTGGCATGTCGAATCGAGCCGCTATTCTGGAATTGTGAGTCGCCCACCACCTGCCCCAAATCATTGATCCCCACACCCGTGCTCACGCTCCCGCCGGGGAGCGTGCCGAGATCTTCCACCATGCCATTGGTGAAGCGCACGGCGTGGATCATGGGGCCGGAATAGCCCGTGACCTGCCCCGGATTATTGATTCCAGCCGGATGGCTGATCGTCTGGCCAGGAAGCGTACCAAGGTCCGTGAGCGTGTAAGTAGTCTGAGCATTTGTCGTTGAACTACAAAGAGCGATGCCGATCAGACCGAGGAAGAGAGTGCGGACACGTGTGGAGTTCATTGCCGACGATAGACCGACTACTACCGCGCAAACAGTAAAAAGAGGTTACAGCCCTGTTACCTTTGCCGGCGCAATGCAGCGCGATACATCCGGCCTCGGTTAAAAGCTCCCGCCGAGGCTGGCCAGCTAAGCACCTGAGCCGTGTGACCGACCTTGCCCGAGCACACCGTCGGCGCCCTAAAGTGATGGACCCGACAGCGCGTGTCCCTCCAGCCTCACAATGGACCGCCCGACACGCCGGACACACCCGACGCGCTGCCCGCTTTTCCCAGCTCCGACTCCGCCGCCTTTAGAATAAATTCGTCGTCGTTGTCGCTGAGGGCCGCGAGATTATGCCGGATTCGCCTGAAAGATTGCCGCAGAAAAAGTTCCGCCGCCGTGTTTTTCACCGCAGGCGATTGCCCGTTGCCTTGTGCGAATTGAATCTCCGAGTCCCACCGGCTTAGCGTCGCCGCTGCCGCAAACAATTCCATCGCCGCGCCGGCGATGCGTTCCTGCACGAGCTGCATGTCCAGGATCGGTTCCCGATAAAGGATCAGCGATTTGTTGACGGCGAAATTGAACCGCCAGATGAGGCGGCCGAGTTGATTGGCGAGCGATTTCAATTCGCTGCTGCGCACCGGCACGTCGGGCACGCGCACGGTCGCGCCCAGCCGATTCATCCCGGCCTGCCACGCTTTGCCCAGCCCGCCTTCGCGCGTCGGTTGCAACATCGTGTCGTAAATTTCCTTGAACTCCATCCCGGGCCCGCGCATCCCGACCAGCGCGATGAACGATTTCAACACTTCGTTGCTGCCTTCGCCGATCTGGTTGATCCGCGCGTCGCGCACCATTCGTTCCAGCGGCAGATCGGTCATGTAAGCCGCGCCGCCGTGGATCTGGAAGGCTTCGTTCACGCATTCCCAGAGCAGCTCGGTCGTGAACACTTTGAGCATCGCCGTCTCGAGCATGTAATCTTCCAGGCCGCGATCGATCAACGCCGCCGTGATCGTGGTCATCGCTTCCATCGCGTAAGCGTCGGCCGCGACCCGCGCGATTTTCTTTTTCACCAGATGAAAATTGCCCAGCGTTTTGTTGAACTGTTTCCGCGTGTTCGCGTGCTTCACCGCCATTTCCAGGCAGGTCTTGGCCGCGCCGGTGCAACACGCCCCGAACGTCGTCCGCCCAAAATCGAGAACGGTGAGCGCCACCTTCAATCCTTTGCCCGGCTGACCGAGAATGTTTTCTTTCGGCACTCGCACATTGCGCAACGCGAACCGCCCGGTCGCCGTGCCACGGATTCCCATTTTTTCCATTCGACCGTCGATCAGTTCGAATCCCGGCATGTCCGGCGTAACCAGGAAGGCCGTGATCGCGTCCTTGCCCGGTTTACCGGGAACCGGCGTCCGCGCCATCACCGTCAACACCTGCGCGATCGCGGTGTTGGTGATGTAACGCTTTTCGCCGTTCAAGATGAAGTGCGCCCCGTCCTCGCTCGGCGTCGCCGTTGTCTGCACATTCCCCGCGTCGGAGCCGGCTTCCTTTTCCGTGAGCGCGAACGCGCCCAGCCATTCGCCCGTGCACAGTTTCGGCAGCCACTTTTGTTTTTGTTCGTGCGTCCCGAACAACAACAGCGCGCGGATCCCGATCGAGTGATGCGCGTTGACGAAAACTGAAGTCGAAGCGCACCGACGCCCGATCTCTTCCAAAATCTTGCAGTTCGCCATCTGCGAAAACCCGTGGCCGCCGTATTCTTTCGGCGCCGTCATCCCCAGCACCCCGACCCGGCCCAAACCATCGATCACATTGCGCGGAATATCCGCTTGTCGATCTATCGCCGCCGGGTCCAGCTCCGCATCGAGCATCTGCCGTAATTCGCCCAGCGTTTTGTCCAGCTCCGTCCGGTGCGCCGCCGCAATCCGCGGATACGGCATCACCCAATCCGCCACGAAATGCCCCGCGAAGAGACCCTTCGCAAACCCCAGCGCCTGCGGCCCGGCAAAAAGCAGCTCCTCCGCCTGCTGAATCTCCTTCTGTCGTTGTGCTTCGGTCTCGGTCATGAAAAACGAATCCGCCGACGAATAATCGGCGGGTCACGAACTCTAGCCGGCAAGCCGCATGTGTCTAATCGTGAACTCGATAGTAGCAAATATCGGCTCGTAGACTAGAATTACGGAAATGATAGACGAGCTGCGAACGGCAATTCATGCCTCGCCGTTTGTGCCATTTACGATCACATTGAGTGACGGTCGGCGTTTACGCGCACAGACTGGGGACCATGTCTTTTTATCGCCGCGCGGCACAACAGTTTACATCTACCCGACCGATGAGCACGTCGTGTGGGTAAGCACGCGTCACATCACATCGATCGAGCCGGACGAGGAACCGGCGATCTCCTAATCGTTTTAACTACAGCCCTGACTCGTCCCGCATTCGGTGCAGACGCCGCAGGCGCCGGCGCGAATGACTTTGTCGCTGCCGCAATGAGAGCAGACGATGTCCATGAACATGTTGCCGAGCGCTTCCTGGACGCGATCGGCGTGGCTGCTCCCGCTTGTGGCGATCTGCGGTTGGCCGTCGTTCGGGACGTGGCTCGTGATCACGTCGAGGATTTCTTTTTCGCCGGTCCGGGCGAGGTCAGACACGGGGCGATTGATCGCTTTCTTTTCGATCTCGGAGATTTCCTTGAGCGGTAACTCGGGCTGACCGCGGTTGGGCGCGGTCGCTTCCTTGTAACCTTTGATGAATTGGCAGGCCAACCAGCGGAACACGTAATCGGTGATGCTGGTGGCGTTGCGGATATCGGGATTTTTCGTGAACCCGCTCGGCTCGAACCGTTGATAAGCGAACTTTTTCACGAGCGATTCGAGCGGCACGCCGTACTGGAGCGCGATCGAGGTGAGCGTGCCAACCGTGTCCATTAATCCGCCAATGGTGCTGCCTTCCTTCGACATGGTGATGAACAGCTCGCCCGGCTGACCGTCTTCGTAGAGGCCGACCGTGATGTAACCTTCGTGCCCGGCGATCTCGAACCGGTGAGTCAACGACATGCGCGTGTCGGGCATCCGATGCCGGATCGGTTTGTCGATCTTGGCCCGCAGCTCCCTGAGCTCGTCTTCGAGCTCGAGGATCCGTTTCTGGAAATCTTCGCGATCGACGGTGACATCGAGCGCAACATCGACATCTTCCGCCGTGCCGCCCATGTCGCGGGTCTTGCGGGTGTTGAGCGGCGCGGAGCGTTTCGAGCCTTCGCGATAAATGGCGATCGATTTGAGACCGAGTCGCCAGCCTTCGACATACGTGTTCATGATATCGTTCACGGTCGCGTCTTCGGGCATGTTCACCGTTTTCGAGATCGCGCCGCTCAGGAACGGCTGGGCCGCGGCCATCATTTTCAGGTGGGCCATGTAATGAAGCGAGCGTTCGCCTTTGAACGGCTTGAACGCGCAATCGAAGATCGGCAGATGCTCGGGTTTAAGGCCGGAACGTAGACGCGACGCCCCGTCGCCGTCACCCTCGACGTCTTCGATCGTGTCAAACGCGTCGATGTGCGCGATGATCCGGTCGATCTCCTCGGAGTTGTAATCGAGTTTTTCCAGCGCGGGTTTGATCGTCTGGTTGACAATTTTGAGCATGCCGCCGCCGGCGAGCAGCTTGTATTTCACCAGCGCGATGTCCGGCTCGATCCCGGTGGTGTCGCAATCCATCAGGAAACTGATCGTGCCGGTCGGCGCCAGCACCGTGACCTGGGCGTTGCGATAACCGTGGCGTTTGCCCAGATCGGCGGCGCGCTTCCAGGTTTTCGCGGCTTCCTTTTTCAAATAAGCGAACTCATCGACATCGGGAATCTCGTTCACCGCGCAGCGATGGAGTTCGATCACTTCGAGCATCGACGCGACGTTGCTTTTTGAGACCGGTTTCGGCACACCGGCGCAACGCGCATCTTTGTAGCCGGGGAACGGCCCCATCGCTTCGGCCAGGCGCGCGCTTTGTTCGTAGGCTTCCCCGGTCAGGATCGCCGTGACCGCGCCGCAGAGCGCGCGGCCTTCCACACTGTCGTAACCGTAACCGTAGCTCATGATAAGCGAGCCGAGGTTGGCGTAACCCAGCCCGAGCGTGCGGAAGATGTGCGAGTTCTCCGCGATTTCCTTGATCGGGTAACTGGCGTTATCGACAATGATCTCCTGCGCGGTGATGAAGATGCGCACCGCGGCTTTGAACCGCTCGACGTCGAACGAGCCGTCCGGCGCCTTGAACTTCATTAGATTCAGCGAGGCGAGATTGCACGCCGTGTTGTCGAGGAAGAGATATTCCGAGCACGGGTTGGTGGAATTCTGCCGGCCGGTGCCTTTGCAGGTGTGCCATTTATGGATCGTGGTGTCGAACTGCATCCCCGGATCGCCGCACACCCAAGTGCCCTCGGCGATTTTGCGCAGCAACGTGCGCGCATCTTTGCATTCGCACGGTTGACCGTCCGTCACCCGGCGCGTCCACCATTCCCGGCCTTCCAGCGCCGCTTCCATGAACTCGTCGCTCACCCGCACACTCACGTTTTCGTTTTGATACATGACCGACCCGTAGGCGTCGCCGTTGTAACTGCCGTCGTAGCCCTGCTCGATCAGTGCCCAGGCTTTTTTCTCTTCCTTTTGTTTCGCGTCGATGAACTCTTCGATGTCCGGGTGCCAATCCTTGAGCGTGTTCATCTTGGCGGCGCGCCGGGTTTTGCCCCCGCTTTTCACCACGTTCGCGACCTGATCGTAAACTTTGAGGAACGAAAGCGGTCCGCTCGGTTTGCCGCCGCCGCTCAATTTTTCTCTTGTCGATCTTAGCGTGGAAAGATCGGTGCCGGTGCCGCTGCCGTACTTGAAGAGCATCGCCTCGCTCGTGGCCAGGCGCATGATGTCTTCCATCGTGTCGTCCACATCCTGGATGAAACAGGCGCTGCCCTGCGGGTATTCATATTGGGTCGGCGCCCTCTGCGCCTCACCGGTCGCGCGATTATAAAAATAATTGCCTTCACCCGCGCCGCGGCCCACGCCGTACTGATGATACAAACCGACGTTGAACCAGACCGGCGAATTAAATGCGCCGTGCTGGTTCAAACAAAGCCAGGTCAGTTCGTCGTAAAAAATTTCGGCCGCTTCGTCGTCGGCAAAATAGCCGTCGGCAATTCCCCAATCGGTGATCGTGCGCGTGACGCGATGAATCAGTTGGCGCACGGAAGTTTCGCGCCCGCTTTTGCGCGGATCGGTTCCGTGCGCGATGTCGCCGTAAAAATATTTCGAGACCGCGATCTTGGTCGCAAGCGCGCTCCAGCTCTTCGGCACCTCAATTTCTTCCTGCTTGAAAATGATCTTGCCGCTGTCGTCGGTGATTTCCGCTGTGCGCCGTTCCCATTCGACCTGATCAAATGGCGCGACCGCCGGATCGCTGAACACCCGCGCAATATGCAGTCCGCGGTGTTTCTTTCTGGTCAGCCGAGTTGATCTGCGACCGGTAGTTTTTGCTCGCGGGAGGGGCGAGAGCGCGACGTCATCTTTGAGTTGGACCATAAGCGGGAGGAGGTTTGGGCTTGTGAATAACGGTCAATACTGGTGAACAGCCCGGGCCAATAACCTGTGAATTCTGGTAAACACCAAGTAATAGCGGGAGCCGTCCGGCGGACATACAATATGCGGGGCAAAAACCGCCAAAGGCAAGCCGAAATTTGTGACATTTTTCAGCCGTAAAGGGCAGCCACGGCGGTGACGGCCGCAAACGCCCAACGTCCAACCCCGAACGCCCCATCTCGAATATAAGGGCTGGCGGAAGGGGTGGGATTCGAACCCACGGTCCCGTTGTAACGGGACGCTCGATTTCGAGTCGAGTGCCTTAAACCGGACTCAGCCACCCTTCCTCTCAGACGAGGGGAAAACGCTGAACGTCGAACATCGAATACCGAATGCAACCCGATTTCAATTCGGCGTTCAGAGTTCGGCGTTTGCTTCTCTGTTTCCGAACAAGCTTGCCATTGGCACCGTCGCTGCTCTACAACGCCGCCGTTAAGTGCTGTGATGATCAGGGCGAATTGCCGGGAACGATTCACGGCCGCGGATTTTGATTTCATCATCCGCACCCTCGCGCGCTCACAAGGCGACCAAGTCTCAATTGTCGATCTTCTCAGCGACGCCGCGACGCGCGACTCGATCCTCGATCACCCGCGCCTCGTCGAGGCGATCCTCTCGCATCCGGTGCAGCTGCGGATTTCATCGCAGTTTTATTTTTATGTGCTGGCCCGGCACGTCCTGCGCCAGGCGGCAATCAACGACCGCAAACTTTGCGATTATGTCGCTTCACTGTTGGAAACGTTTTCCCGGGCCAGCCAGTTACAACGTCCGGACAAGATCGACAATCACGCCCACGAGTACATCTGCGACATGCTCATCGCGCTGCAGCGGCTTTCGCCCGAGCAGGTCTTTCTCTTGCGCGCGCACATCGGTAATTATTCGCTCTTTATCAGCGGCATTTTTCATGAGAACGCCCAGCGCCGGCGCGACCGCGGCGGACCGGACCTGAAGTTTTACGAGCAAATCGGGCGGACCAATTATCAGCTTGTGGCCGGGCACGAGACCGCGCGGCGGTGCGAGCTCGACGACGTCTTTGAAGGTTTGGCCGAGCGCTTCCGCGACGTCCGTCTCGCCCTCAACGAGCTTTCCGACCGCCTGCTTAATCTCGACGAAGACGCGCGTCCGTCGCTCGTTTTGTGAACGAGACGCTCTTCAGCCAGATCCAGAAACTGTTTGAGCGCACTTACGCGCAGGTCGGGATCAATTTGGAGGATTGCCTGATCGACCGGCAGCGCTGCGCGCAATTGTCGATCTTAGCGGGAAGATCGGCGCGCGAATTGAGCGAGCTGGCCCGCACGTTTCTACGCCGCGCCGATGACCGGCTTTACGTCGGGATCTATTATTCGCGCTGGCTGATCGAACAACTCGAGCGCCACGATCCACGCGCCGGCCTGGGCGATCACAACATTCGCTCCCTCATCGCGTTCGTCGAAGAAATCAATCACGCCCTCCACGCCGCGCTCCAGTTCCAGAGCGGCGCGCGCGAGGTCGGCTCGGAAGATTTCGCGCGTAACCTCGAGCTTCAGGCCCAGGTCGACACTTATCTGGTGCTGCTCTTGTTCGTCGCCTTCTTTCGCAAAACCCAGCGCGTCTCGCGCACCGACCGTCGGTGGCTGCGCTTTCATCTCTTCAGCCGGCAGTGCCCAAACGCGTTTCACGAGCGAAATTTGCGGGGCCGTTATCTGGAAACGACCGAGCTGGCGGCGAGCTACACCCAATATCTCGACTCGCTCAACGGATTACGCCGTCTGGACGAAATCCGCGCCTTTCGCGCGCTCGATTACGACGGGAAAAAGCGCCACATTCTCGCGCTCGCCGATCGCGCCCTCTAAATAACGTTCGCGCCCGCGCCGTGCGCAGCGGATGTTTTGCGTCCAGCTATGGCAAAGATTGCGCTCCTTTCGCGATCGTGGCGGCGTAAAACTCAGAAGGCAAACCCGCGCGAAGCGTTGCCCATGCCGTATTACGGAATGTGGGACCGCGTCAGCCAGTCGGCCGAAGAGATCCGGTCGAGCAGGTTCATGGCCGAGATGATGGAGCGGCGCACTGCTTTTGGGAAACACGGACTGATGGCCGCGCTCGATTGCGCGACGCTCTATGCCCTGACCCGCGCCCAACGCCCGGGAATCGTCGTTGAGTCCGGAGGGTTCGTTGGCTTATCAGCCGCCTTTATTTTAAAGGCGCTCGCCGACGAACAACTTGGCGAGGCGCGCGTCTACAGCATCGAGATGAGCGAAGAATGCGAGCACGGCGCGTTAGTGCCCGCGGAATTGCAGCGACAATTCGTGCCGCTGCGTGGCCAGGTGGAAGATCTCGTCCGCGGCGACCAGTTACCGGCCAAGATCGACATGTTCCTGCACGATAGTTCCCATCGTTACCGTCATATGAAATGGGAGTTTGCCGAGTTTTGGCAGCGCCTCGGCGACGGCGGCATGCTCGTCTCGCACGACGTGAATATGACCGGCGCTTTCGCCGAGTTCGTCGCGGAGACCTACGCGCACGAGAAAAAGAGCGGCCTGCTCGATCACGAACGCACCGGCCATTACGAATGGGGCCGGTGGGGTTACATCGGCTTCATCATCAAAAAAGCCGATCACTCAACCGGTTGATAGGCAATCGCCGGTTTTGCTTCGCGCTGGAATTTAATTTGCGAAAACCGCGGCTCGGTCGCTAAATAGCGGTCGTGTTCAGTCTGACCATGCTCGGCAGCGGGAGCGCGGGCAACAGTGCCCTGATCGCGAGCGATCACTGTCGGATCCTGGTCGATGGCGGACTGAGCGCGCGCCAGATCGCGCTGCGGCTGGAGCAATGCGGGGTGCGGCCCGAGCAGCTCGATGGCGTCCTGCTCACGCACGAGCACGGCGATCACGTCTGCGGGTTGGAAGTTTTCTGTCGCAAGTTCGACCTGCCCATTTATGCCAATGCGCTCACGGCCGAAGCGGTCCGCTGTGATTGCGCGCTAGATCGACATCGGAACTGGCGCATTTTTCGCAGCGGCGCCGAGTTTTCGATCTGCGACATTAGCGTGCTGCCAATTCCAGTGCCGCACGATGCGGTCGATCCGGTCGGGTTCGTTTTTTCCGCCGGCTCGAGCAGCCTCGGGTTCATCACCGATCTCGGGTCGGTCACAAAACTGATCGTGGAGCGGCTCCGCCAGGTGCACACCCTGGTGATCGAAACCAATCACGACGAAAAACTTTTGCAGAACGACACCCATCGGCCGTGGCCGGTGAAACAACGAATCCAATCGCGGCATGGACATCTCTCGAACACCACCGCGGCGGCCGTTCTGGAACAGTTGCTGCCCGGAAAAATCGAGCGCGTCGTGCTCGGACATTTAAGCCGGGATTGCAATACGCCGGCGCTCGCCCTTGGAACGATTTCCGATTCGCTGGCCAAAGCCGGTAAGATCGACATCGAACTTCATTGCGCCACGCAGTTCGAATTGAGTCCGCGGTTCCGCATCGGCGAGACGAAGCGCGGCGCGTTTCAGCCGACGTTCGAGAACGCGTTTTTTCAAACGGCTTGAGCGCAATCGTTGGGGAAGGTCGTCGCTCAGAGATCGCCGCGGCAGACGTGTTTGAATTAATGCACACGCTCATGGCATATCGGCACGCGCCGATTCACGCCGAGCTCGACAGGATCCGCAAAAAATATTCCATGCTGCACCTCGACGTGCTGCTGTTGATTTATCATTTCGCAAAAATTTGTTCCGGCCAGATTCTCGAGATCGGAGCGTTTCTTGGCGGGGCCACGATCGCGGCGGCCCGCGGCGTACGCGACTCGGGCGAAAAAAAGACGCTGGTCGCGATCGAGTTGGGCGGCAGTCTGAAACACGATCGGCTCGGCACGAAAAACATCTGGCGCGATCTGGAGCGCAACCTCGCCCGGGAAGGCGTCGCCGGGATGGTGACGTTGTTGAAAGGGCGTTCTTCGGATCGCAGCGTCATCGCCGCGGTGGACGAGGCCTTGGGCGCGAACAAAATCGGCCTGGTCATTCTCGATGCTGATGCGGCTAAACGGCGCGACATCGATGCGTATGAGCACAAGTTCGCCTCCGGCTGTTGGATGGTGATTGACGACTATTACGGGCAGGGGCCGGACAACAAGATCGCCCTTACTCGCCGCGACGTGGATGCGCTGGTCGCATCCGGCCGGCTCGAGCCGCTGGGATTTTACGGCTGGAGCACCTGGATCGGGCGCTGGCGCGGAAGATCGACAATCAGCGCTTAACCGCCGCTGCCTTCCAACCGTGTCGATGTCCCATTCTCCGGCCGCCATCGAGCGCCAGCTCGCTGATTGCTTCGCATTGATGCAAACGCTGGTGCAAATCCGGCAGCAGCCGATCCGGGACGAGCTCGAACAAATCCGCAAGCTCTCGATGCTTCATCTGGACGTGCTCTTGTCGATCTACCATTTCGCCAAAACCTGCTCCGCAAATATTTTGGAGATCGGCGCATTCCTCGGCGGCGCGACCATGGCCGCGGCCCTCGGTGTGCGCGACTCGGGCCGGGGCAAGATACTTGTCTCAATCGAACCCGGCGGATCTTTGAAACATCCCCAGTTGCCTTCCCGCGATATCTTTCGCGATCTGCAACGAAACCTTCACAAGCATCGGCTGAGCGACATGGCGAAGCTGATCAACGGCCGCTCGTTCGAGCCGGCCACGGTCGCGGCGGTTCACGAGGCGATCGGTGCCGGTCAAATCGGCCTGTTAATCATCGACGCCGACGGCCGGGTGAAACGCGACCTCGATTTGTACGGCGCGAAACTGACCGATGGCTGCGCCGTTGTGGTGGATGATTATTTGGGGCCGGCCGCCAAAGCGGTGATGACGCGCGAGGCGGTAGACGGATTGGTCCGCGCCGGACGCCTTGAGCCGCTGGGTTTCTACGGTTGGGGCACGTGGGTCGGACGCTGGCGGGAAAGATCGACAAGCAGCGCGTGAACCCTTTGAGTCCGCACCGGTTCAGAGCGTCCACGCAAAATTTGCGAGCAACCCAATCGTGTCGTCGCTAAAGACAAGCATGAGGAGCGCGAATCCATACCGGGCTGGCCAATGTGTCGCCGGCCCGCCGAGCTGAGCGGCGCACGCCTTTAGTTCAGCCTCGAAAAACCTGGCCACGGCCGAGCGCACCTGATCCGGAAAGTTACGCTTGCCTCGGACGTTGATCGTTCGCTTCGCCTTTTTGAGGATTTTCTTTCCCGGCGCGGCGCCGCCGAGGAACTGCACAATCGACGCGAACAACGCGGCAGGGGCTTGCTGGAGTTCATCGAAAAAGCAAAGGCGAAAGCGCTCGCCCGGCACGTAGCGCCGCCAACGGGCCACGATCCGGCTCGGGTAGGAGCGCGCCAGGACTCCCGGGCGCTCCAGTTTGCGCAGCACTTCATCGGCCGAGGTGATATCGAATGGGCGACTCACGCCCAGGTCCACTTCCATGAGGAATTGAGACAGGGCTCGTTCCACCGGGTCACGCGCCAGAAAGATCACTTTCAACTCCGGAAACCGCCGCGCGATTTGGCCGATGATCTCGTCGGTGAGCGTCGAGTAAGCAGGCGTGATGTCGCCGGAAATCAGTGTTCCCTTGACCTGAAAAAGTTGAGCATACCCATCCAGATCAAGAGACGACTGCTCACTTAACCTTTGCATTCCCTCAACGAAACGAACGTCGCGCTCGTCTCGATTTCTCGCGGGACCGAAACGTTTTGCGCGGCAAAGTTGATCGAAGTAATGCAACTCCTTACGCGGCGGCATCCAGAAGTCGGGGAGCAAATCGAGATTTTCGTAGAGCCAGGTAGTGCCGGCTCGCTGTGCGCCGATGCAAAGAAAATCAGGGCGCGCCTCGCGCTTGGCGGGCGATGCGGCGTTGGCCTTCCGTCGCAATGGCCAAACCAATCCCATCGCCCGGTTATCCGCGTTTGAGCAACAAAAGCAAGTGTGCGAACCGCTAAGATCGACAGTCGCTCTTGACCACCGTCGTGCTGGCAGTCGCAGCGCGACTGCGGATAGACTGGGACCATGACACTGGTAGTTGGCGCGACCGGCGCGCTGGGCTTTGAAATTTGCCGGCGACTTCGCGCGGCGGGAAAATCAGTCCGCGCGCTCGTGCGCCGTGCTTCCGATCCGGTGCGAAAGGATGCGCTGAGCGGTCTCGGCGCTGATCTCGTGGAAGGCGACTTGAAAGACGGCGCGTCATTGGAAAGGGCCTGCCGCGGCGCGAGCGCAGTGATTACCACGCCGACAGCGATCACGGCGCGCGATCAATCGGACAACTTCGAAACGGTGGATCGACACGGGCAAATGGATTTGATCGACGCGGCCCGCGCCGCGCGGGTAAGTCATTTCGTGTTCGTTTCCGCTTCGGGCACGTTCGGGAGCAACCCACTGATCGATGCCAAGCGGGAGGTCGAAAGACATCTGCAGCGGAGCGGGCTGACCTACACGATTCTGCGACCGACTTTTTTCGCGGAGATCTGGCTCAGTTCGCATCTCGGGTTCGACGCGCAGAATGCGAAGGCGCGGGTTTACGGCACGGGTCGCAACAAAGCCAGCTACATCTCGCTTGAGGACGTGGCCGAATTTGCCGTGCAATCGCTCGTTAATCCGGCCGCGCGAAATGCGGTGCTCGAGCTGGGCGGGCCGGAAGCGCTCAGTCAGCTCGAAGTCGTCCGGATTTTTGAAGAAGTGACGGGTCGCAAATTCGAACTCGAATTCGTGCCGGAGGAGGAGCTTCTCGCCCGGCGCGCGGCGGCGAGCAGCCCGGTCGAACGCACGTTCGCCGAGCTGATGCTGGGGGCGGCGCGCGGCGACGTCATCGACATGACCGAGACGTTGCGAACCTTTCCGATTCGATTTAAGCCTGTGCGTGAGTACGCGCTGGTCGCGAGCGGCGCCGCTCCTCGGTAAGATCGCGACCCGCCTTCGCCAACGCTATGGCGCGGCAGGCAATTCCGCCAAGACGCCCGGCGGATCAGACTTCTTCCGGGCCGACGACGAGATGAATCACGCCGTTCGGCGCCGAGACGAAGAAGCCGTTAAAATCTTCGCGTAACTGCTCGACTTCGTCGCGCCGGGTTACGCCGTGCACTTTGAGAAACGCGGTGGCGGCTTCGGTGTCGTTGGTTTCGAGCTCGAGCCAGATGTCGGGCTGGCTCAGGTTCGGGACTTTGTCGATCCAGAGCCGGTTCGGACCAAACTGGAAAATGCAACCATCGCGTTCTTCCTCGATCAAGGGCAGCGCGAGTGTGTCGCGGTAAAAGGCGACGGTTTGATCGTAGGTATGGCTCGGGCATTTGATGGCGATGTTCGCGCCTCCGGAAAATTGCGGGCCCTCGAGTTTGGCAACCATGCCGGGAATCTAGGAGTGCGATGGAGGATTGCCAATCGCACTGCGGCCACTGGCGTGCGGGCTAATAACTGCCGCAGACATCAAGGAGCGGCGCTCTCCAGAGCGCCGGCTAAAGTAAACGCCGGCTGAGAAGCCGCCGCTCCTTGAGTTTTTCTTCGCCACGATGCTCGGCAACACGGGGATTTAATCCCGTGCGGTGGCGACACTATCGTCAGGCCGCTGCGGCCTTATAACTTCTGGAGAATTCGCTGGGCGACGTTCCTGGCCTTTTCCAACGCGAGCGAATCGTCCTCCACGCCGTTGATGCCGACAGTGATAAGATTTTTGCCTTTCACGACGTAAAGCATCAGGCCATGCGCTGGCAGGTTGCTGTCGGCGCCATGTGCATATTCGGCGCGATCGCCGAGACCGGAAAGCGGCGTGGTCGCGCCGGTGCTGGCCCGGAGCAATTCCAATTGCTGTTGCGGATCGCTCGCGTCGGGCACGGCTTGCCGCAAACGGATGACGAGGGATTTGCCTGGTTTGACGCTGTAGTAGTTGCACTTGGAATAGTAACCGTCCGCGCCATCCAAATTACGCGGGCTGGGCGGTTTGACTGCTTCGCCGAGAATCGATTCGGCACTCGCCTTGTCGACGATGCTCGAAACATCGATCCGCGCGTCAGCGGCGAATACCGTCGCGCCGATGAGCAGTGGAGCGAGCGGGGCGAGAAGGCGGCTCATTTCGCCTCACGGGTTCGCCCGACGGGCTCGGTCATCGCGATTGGATCGAGAGCGCGATCGAGCTCGGCCTCCGGGAGCACTTTCTTTTCGCGGCAAATTTCGCGCACCGTCCGGCCGGTCCGCGCGCTCTCTTTCGCGATCTCGGCGGCACGATCGTAACCGATCTTTGGGGCGAGGCTGGTGACCATGGCCATCGACAACTCGACCAGTTCGGCGCAGCGTTTTTCGTTCGCCGTAATTCCAATTACGCACTTGTCGCAGAACGCCTCCACCGCGTTGGCCAGGAGGCGGATCGCTTCGAGAAGGTTGTGCGTTATCGCCGGCATCATGACATTCAGCTCGAAGTTGCCGTTCGCTCCGGCCCACGTCACCGCCGCGTCATTGCCGAAGACTTGGGCGCACACCATCATCATCGATTCGCAGAGCACCGGGTTGACCTTGCCCGGCATGATCGAGCTGCCGGGTTGCGTGGCCGGCAACTGAATTTCGCCGATGCCGCAGCGCGGTCCGCTACCGAGCCAGCGAATGTCGTTCGCGATCTTAAATAAACTCGCGGCCATCGTTTTGAGCTGCCCGCTCGCTTCGACCACCGCGTCCTTGCCGCCCTGCGCCTCGAAATGATTGCGCGCTTCGAAGAATCCGATCCCGGTGCGTTGCTCGAGATGGCGCAACATTTTGCCGGTAAGATCGACATGTCGATTCAAGCCGGTGCCGACGGCCGTGCCGCCGAGGGCAAGCTCGCGCAGGACCTCGATCGCCTTGTCCGCCCGCTCCCGGGCATAAGCGACTTGCTGCGCGTAACCGGAAAATTCCTGGCCAAGGCGGATCGGGGTCGCGTCCATCAGATGAGTCCGGCCAATCTTGATAATGTCCCAAAATTCGTGCGCCTTGGCGTCGAAGGCGCGCTGCAATTTTTCCAGCGCCGGGATGAGACAGTGCTTGAGCTGCTCAGCCGCGCTCACATGAATGGCCGAGGGGATCACGTCATTGCTCGATTGGCCCATGTTAACGTGATCGTTCGGGTGCACGAACTCGCGGGAACCGATCGGTTTGCCGGCGAGCTGGGCGCAACGATTGGCGATGACCTCGTTTGCGTTTGTGTTCGTGCTCGTGCCCGAACCGGTCTGGAAAATGTCGAGCGGGAAATGTTCGTCCAATTTGCCTTCGATCATTTCTTCGGCGGCTTGCACGATCAAGGCGCTGCGTTCCGCGTCGAGCAGGCCGAGATCGTGATTGGCCTGCGCGGCGGCCCACTTGATCAGGCCGAGAGCGCGGATAAAAGGCCGCGAAAAGCGATAACCGCTGATGGGAAAGTTGAGCACTGCGCGTTGCGTCGAAGGCCCATAAAGCGCGTTCGCCGGCACGGACATCTCGCCCATCGAATCCCTTTCCACCCGGCTCCCTTCCTGCCTCATGCCGGGCGCTGGGCGGAAAAACGGCTCAACTCCAGGTCCCCCGCGCCATCCGGCGCGACGGCCGATTTCTGGAAAACGGTGATGAACATCGGCGGAATATTTTGCAGGAAGTATTCCGATTCCACGCACTCGAACAGGGTGGCGTGCTGCTTCAGCTCGTTCGTGACCTGATAAATGATGAAACTGCCGCCCAAGGCGAGCGCGTCGTAGGTCTTCTGCAGGAGGTCGCGTTTCTTGTCGATCTTGAGGATGCTGAATGGAATGCCGGAAAGGACGTAATCGCACCGGTCGAACCCGCGGCGTTCCAGCTCGTCGGGCAACTGGGCGGCGTCGCCATGCACCACATGCACCCTGGGGTCGCGCGCGAACTGGCGTTCCAGGTCGCGCGCAAACGCGGCGTCGAGCTCGAAAAGCAGCAGATGCGAATCGGCGCTCATCCGGCGGGCGATCTCGCGCGAGTGCACCCCGTCGCCCGGTCCGTATTCTGCGATCACTCGCGGCTGACTGAAATCCATCTTGCTGGCCACTCGTTCGACGAGCGATTTCGAGCTTGGCACAATGGAAGCCACCTGGAGCGGACGCTTGAGGAAGCGTTTGAAAAAGAGCGCGCTCATGAGGTGCGAATAGTCAACTGCCCGGTTCCCAATGTCCAGTCGCTAACACCATCGCCTCCGGCGCCGGCCGGCTGAACAAGGGATTGACATCGATTCTAAAATTTATAATGCTCTCCCCCGAGCGAAATAGCTTGCTCATTTGTAATCGGATTGCTGAGTAATGAGGATTGTTTTCCATGCACAACCTGCTGACGGTTAAGGAAACGGCCAAATACCTCCGCATACCATTGCCCACCGTTTACTATCTGGTCCAGCGGGGCCAATTGCCAGCCATCCAAATCGGCGGCCGCTGGCGGATCAAGAAATCCTCGCTCGACAAGGACATCCTCAAGGAAGATAAGGCCGGCCAGCCGACCGTCCTCGTGGTGGACGACGATGAAAGCCTGCAAAACCTCTTCAAGCTGTTCCTCAAAAAAATCGGTTTCAGCCGCGTCGTGGTCGGCACGGTCAAGGAAGCGCTGGCCGCGCTGGAGAAACAAAAGTTCGACCTCATTTTTCTCGATCTGAAACTGCCCGATGGCCCGGCCGACGACGTTTACGAGACCGCCCGCGCCGAGCAGCCCGATTGTCCCATCGTCATTATCACCGGTTATCCCGACAGCGACATGCTCGACCGGATTTTGGCCAAAGGCCCGATCACGGTGTTGAAAAAGCCCCTCAAGGTCGAGCAGCTCAAGGCCACGGTCCGGATCCTGGGCCACAAGGAAGCGGCCAAACTGGCGGCGTAAGTTCGCCGCTCGCAAGATCGACATCTTGCGCTTGACTGGTCAGCCGTCACTCGTCACTTGTCACTGCTTCAGACCGCGCGGTTAGCTCAGTGGTAGAGCACTACCTTGACACGGTAGGGGTCAGTGGTTCGATCCCACTACCGCGCACCATCCCATGCATGGTCCATCTGGAATTTTTAGAAGTGCGCTGACTGCGGCGAAAGCGACGCTGCAGTCGATTGTCGATCTGGAACAGCCGATCGCGAAAGCGGCGGAATTGATTGGCGATTGCCTGACGAGCGGAAACAAAGTGTTGGTTTGCGGGAACGGCGGAAGCGCGGCGGATGCGGCTGATTTTTGCACCGAGTTGGCCTGCCGTTTTGTCGAGGATCGCCGGCCTTATCCGGCGCTGAATTTGTCGCAGGGCGGAAGTTTGCTCACCGCGACAGCCAATGATTACGGGTTTGATGAAATCTTTGCCCGACAGGTGGGCGCCTTCGGCAAATCGGGCGATGTCCTAATCGCCATCACGACCAGCGGCAAATCGCAAAACATCCGGCGCGCGCTGGGAGAAGCGAAGTCGGCGCAACTGAAAACGGTCGCGCTGCTCGGCCGCGACGGCGGCGACAGCGGCGGAATCGCCGATGTCGATCTTGTCGTTCCCGGAGATTCCACCGCGCGGATTCAGGAGGCACACAAGTTCATCCTCCACGTGCTCTGCGAAATCATCGAGCCGCGACTGGGCGGTGCAAAGCTGCGCTAGCAGCGAAATGTCTGTAGCTGTGCCATGCTTGAGTGGAAAAGCTCCGTAGGAGCGACATGTGCGGGTTGAGCCGTGCCGCTCCTGACGGAGCTCATCCAATTATATGGACGGCGGATGGCTATAAACGTGCCGCACCTACGGTGCTCTAACTCAGGCACGAACGGTCCGGCCGCCTTCCTCAAAGCGAAGCTTACTCGGGTTTTTTCAGGAGCCGGTCACGGGCGCGATCGAGCTGCCGCCGTTCCGCCGCGGTCAAACTGCCGATTCCCGATTTGGAGATTTTATCGAGGATCGGATCGACCGACGCGTAAACGTCTTCCGGTTCGGCGACGCGCCGCACGGCCGTGGATTTTTGCACGACACGAAGCCGCGGTTTTTTGCGAAACGGATTGAGCCGTTGCCAGCCGCTCGGCAGGGTCAGCCGCTCCTGCGCCACCCGAATGAAAACAAACGCGGTGAGACACATTCCCCACAACACGGTGAGATAGCCCCAGTCGTGTCGCGGGAGATACTGCATTGAGCCGAGAACGAGGCCGGCAAAGGCGAGCCACTTCAAAGTGACCCAGCCAAAAATTTCAATGTTCGGGTAGAGCGCCGCAAAAGCGATAAACATCCCGATGGTCAGCTCGTAGGAACCGTAATAGCTCCAATGCGCCGCGACCGGGCCCCAGGCGATGAAGACGAGCGGCGGCACGAGCAGAAGCAACCCGAGCAGTTTGAGGTAACGCCGGATCCCGAGGTATTGCTCGACCTGGTTGCCCGACCAATAGAAGAAAAAGACGTTAAACAAGAAGAAGAACGACGCCGTTTGGATGAGTGTGCAGGTGAACGGTTGCCAAAGCGCGCCGTGGAGAAGCGCGCGCGGTTGCAGGGCAAGGCCCGAAATGTCCCAGCCAGCGGTCTGCGCGATCACGGTCACGAACATTCCGAGCACGAAAAGCGCGCAAATAATCGAGGTGACCCGCACCGGATACCGCCCCATCCACGCCACCGGCCGGTAATCATCGGAGGTAGTGACTCCGAACATGACCCAATAAACAGCCGCGACTTTCGCGACGCAAGCAGCGGCGACTTGTTCGGCCAAAAAAATCTTGGAGAAGCGGGCGAAGCGGCGGAAAGTCGTTCTCCGCTCGAATGGCAAGATCGACAATGCCGGCCATGAAGAACCTCGCACCTGCGATCTCCCCGCCTGCCGGCATCGGCGACGCCAAACCGCGTAATCAGGCGGTGCTCGATTGGGTGCACGAGGTGGAGCTGCTGACTCAGCCCGAAAACATCTTCTGGTGCGACGGTTCGGAGAAGGAACACGAATTCCTCGTCCGGCAGGCGCTCGACCAGGGCGTGCTGATCAAGCTCAACGAGCAAAAAGTTCCGCGCTCCTTTCTCCATCGCTCGAACCCGAACGATGTCGCGCGCGTCGAGCAGTTCACTTTCATCTGCACACCGACAAAAGAGGAGGCCGGCCCGACCAATAATTGGAGCGACCCGGCCGAGACCTACTCGAAATTGCACGGCTTGCTCAAGGGCGCGATGCGCGGGCGCACCCTGTTCGTCATTCCTTACATCATGGGTCCGCCCGATTCGCCCCTCACCAAGGTCGGTTTTGAAATCACCGATTCCATTTATGTCGTGCTCAGCATGCGGATCATGACCCGGATGGGCGCGGTCGCGGTCAAACGCCTCGGTGACGACCCGGCCGCGGAATGGAACCGCGGGGTCCATTCATTATTAGATGTCGATCCTGCGCGGCGGTTCATCTGCCATTTCCCGCAGGACAACAGCATCATCTCGGTCGGGTCCGGTTACGGCGGGAACGTGTTGCTGAGCAAAAAATGTCTCGCCCTCCGGATCGGCTCCTATCTCGCGCGCAAGCAGGGGTGGATGGCCGAGCACATGTTGATCCTGGGCATCGAATCGCCGGAAGGAAAAAAACATTTCGTGGCGGCGGCCTTCCCCAGCGCGTGCGGCAAGACCAATTTCGCCATGCTCATTCCCCCGGCCCATTTCGCCGGCTGGAAAATCACCACCGTGGGCGACGACATCGCCTGGATGCAGATTCGCGACGGCCGTTTGTGGGCGGTTAATCCGGAGAACGGTTACTTCGGGGTGGTGCCGGGGACGAATTGCAAATCGAACCCGAACGCGATGAAATCGATCGCGCACGATTCGCTTTACACCAACGTCGCGCTGACGGATGACGGCGACGTTTGGTGGGAAGGCAAAGATGGCGAGCCGCCCGCGCACGCGATCGATTGGCGCGGCCGCGGTTGGACGCCGCAATCAAAAGAAAAAGCCGCGCACCCGAACTCGCGCTTTACGGCGCCGGTGCGCAACAATCCCGCGCTCGACCCGGATTTCGAGAAAGGCGATGGCGTGCCGATCAGCGCGATCGTTTTCGGCGGGCGCCGCAGCACGACGGTGCCGCTGGTGTATCAGGCGTTCGATTGGAACCACGGCGTTTATCTCGGCGCGACCATGGCCTCCGAAACGACCGCCGCGGCGACCGGCGCGGTCGGCCAGGTCCGGCGCGACCCGATGGCCATGTTGCCGTTCTGCGGTTACAACATCGGCGATTATTTTCGCCATTGGATCGACATCGGGAAACGACTCTCCAATCCGCCGCTCATATTTAATGTGAACTGGTTTCGCAAAGGCGTGCACGGCCAGTTCCTCTGGCCCGGGTTCGGCGACAATATGCGCGTGCTCAAGTGGATCATCGATCGCTGTGAGAGTGGAGACGCGACGCCCTCGTCGCGTTCGTCCACGGCGGCAGGAGCAGTCCGGTCGCCCATCGGCTGGCTGCCCGGTATGCACGACCTCGACCTGGCCGAGCTCGCGATCGACCATAAATGCGTGGCTGAACTGCTCGGGATCGACCACGAAGAATGGCAGAAAGAGCTCGCCGCGCATAAACGCTTCTTCGATTCGCTCGGCGGCGTCGTCCCCGAGGAACTTCTCGACCAGCGCAAACAACTCGCCGCCCGATTTAAGGAATAGCCTCGCGGCCGCAGATTCCGGGGCGTAGCCCGGAAGCTGCTTGGAAGGGTCGTCGGTATGATGCGACCCTTACTCGCCGGGCTCCTCTTCTTCGCGCTGAGCGTGGGAACGGCGGTCGCGCAGGCTGCCCCCGAAGGGCCGGACAAGGACCGCGACGCGATGCTTCGCCAATTGCTGGCGCGGGTGGAAAGCCTCGAGGCTGAGGTGCGTCAACTGCGGGCGGAGAAAGCGAGCCGACAGGCGGAGCTTCGCAATGACAAGTCGACGCCGGCCGAGAGGTCACGGGTCGCGGAAAAGGAGACCGTTGTTCCCGAGGAAACTCAGCCGGTGGAAAGCTTCCCCCAATTCAAGCTGCGTGGTTTCGCTGACGTTGATTATCACCTGGCCGATCGCGGCCCGGACAAGAACGCGTTTCGCCTCGGTCAGCTCGACCTCTTCATCGCTTCGCGGCTCGCGGAGAACGTGAACGTTTTGAGCGAGAACGTGATCGAGGCAAACGAGGAGAATGAGTTCGGCTTCGAGATCGAGCGTTTGCTCCTGCAGTGGACGCCGCGCGATTATTTCAACCTCGCGATGGGCCGGTATCACACCGCGATTGGCTATTACAACAACGCCTATCACCACGGCAAATGGCTCCAGACCGCGGTCGGCCGCCCGACTATTTTCAACTTTGAAGACGAGGGCGGACTACTGCCCATCCACAACGTCGGCGTGAGTGTGAGCGGCGCGATTCCATCGGGTCCGGTGGGGCTGCATTACGTGGCCGAGATCGGCAACGGGCGGAATTACACCCCCGGCCAGGAAGCAGTCCAGAGTGTCTCCGACAACAACGCTTTCAAAGCCGTTAACCTGGCCATCTTCGCACGGCCGGACCGGTTTCCGGGTTTACAGGCGGGCGCCTCGGTTTACTTCGATCGGTTGAATGTCCGGCGTTTGCCGGAGGTGGATCAAACGATTGTCTCCGCTCATGCCGTTTACGTCTCGCCGATGTTCGAGTGGTTGAACGAAGCCGTGCTGATTCATCACTCGAGCGATCGCGGCTCGTTCACCACGACCGGCTTTTACACGCAGACCGCGCGTCAATTTGGAAAATTCCGACCGTATGCGCGCTTTGAATTGTTGGATGCGAATGAAGACGATCCCATCATTCGGGCGTCGGCCAGTCCTGGACTTCAGGAAACTTTTTCGCTGGGTGTCCGCTACAACTTTAGCGAGCTGTGCGCGGTCAAGCTGGAGGGAAGCCACAGTTTCCACGACCTCGATCACGACGCTCCGCGCAACCAGTTGACCCTCCAGGTGGCATTCACTTTTTAGGCGCAATGAAGCCTCGGATCTGGATTGTCGCGTTCTTCATCGCCGGTCTTGCCCTTTCCATCGCACCGCGCGCCCACGGCCAGGGAGCGCTCGCCGTGATCGTGAACAAGAACAATCCCATTGAAAACGTGACGCTGGACGAGCTGCGCAAGTATTGTCTGCAAGAGCGCAAACACTGGGCGGACAACAAGCGGGTCACGGTCGTCCTGCGCGAGCCGGGCCAGGCGGAACGCGAAGCGGTCCTCCAGCTCATTTACCAGATGAGCGAGAGCGATTTTAATCGCTATTTTCTGCAGGGTGAATTCACGGGCGAAGTGCAAGGCGTTCCGAAACACCTTTCCAGCGCGACCGGGGTAAGCCGATTCGTTTTCAACGTTCCCGGGGCAATAGGTTTTGCCCGCGCCTCGGACGTCGACAGCTCGGTAAAAGTGCTGCGCGTGAATGGCTACGCGCCGGGCGACCCCAGATACCCGCTCCAGTTTCCCAACGGATGAAGGCGGTCCGACTCAATCGCTTTTCCGGCGCGATGATCGCCATCGCGGTCCTCGCGATCGGCGCCGCGGTATTTTTCTTCTTTGATCTCTCCCGTTCGCAACACGCGTCTCGCAACACTTACGCCGAAGCGATCCGCGGTCTCGACATCATCGGGGATCTGCAATTTCAGGCACAGGAAGCGCGCCGGACGCTCCTTTACGCGCTGGCTACGACCGACAGCAACCTGCAGGTGCAATATGCCGATCAATCACGCGCCGCCGAAGCACTGGTTAGTCAACGACTCGCCGAATACGGCTCGCTCGCCTTCGGAGAAAGGGGTCGCGCGGCGCCCAAGAAACTGGCCCGCGACTGGACTGCATACCTGGCGGTCCGCGACGAATTGATCGCCGCCATGCTCGAGGGCGATCCAAAGGCGGCCGTCGCCATCGATTTGGAACGGGGCGTCCCGGCGTTCAATGCTCTGCGCGCTGATCTTGAAACGACCAAGGATCAGTTCAAGCTCAACGCCGAGCGATTGCTCAAGGAAGTTGATGCCTCCTTTCAACGGTCGCGGCTGCGCATGCTTCTCATGTTCGGCATGCTCGCGGTGCTCGGAGCGCTGGCCGCCGTTAATGCCCGGCTGCGCAAGAAATCGGCCGAAGCCGGCGCGGCGCGCGAAGCGAGCGAACAGAATTTCCGTCAGATTTTCGAAGAAGCTCCCATTGGCATGGCGGTGGTTGGTTTGGATGAACGTTTTATTCAGGTCAACGCCGCACTTTGCGAAATGGTCGGCTACTCGGCTGAGGAACTGACGGGGCGCACGCCGCTCGATATCACTCATCCCGATGACATCGCCCTGAGCAAGGCATTGCCCCAAGCGATGTTGAGCGGTTCTGCTCCCTCCATCGTGGAAAAGCGCTACATTCGGAAAAACGGCGACGTCATTTGGGCCACCCGAACCGGTTGCGTGATCCACGACCAGACCGGCGCACCCCGCCATTTCCTCATCATGGTCGAGGATATTACCGAGCGGAAGAACAATGCCGTCGCTCTGCAGAAAGCGAAAGAGGAAGCCGAAACCGCCAATAACGCCAAGAGCGAGTTCCTTTCCCGGATGAGCCATGAGCTCCGCACTCCGCTCAACGCCATCCTCGGCTTTGGCCAACTGATCGAGAGGCAAAATCCGACCGAAGCGCAGCAGACCCGCATCAAATACATCCTCAACGCCGGTCGTCATCTTCTCGATCTCATCAACGAAGTTCTCGACATCAGCCGGATCGAGATGGGACGCATGCAACTTTCGCTCGAGCCGGTTTGCGTGGCACACGCGCTCCGGGAGACGCTCGACTTGATTCGACCCGTCGCTGCAAATCACTCCGTCGAGCTTTGCCCGCTGGACGACTTCGACGAGACAGTTCATGTCCTCGCAGATCGTCAACGATTGCGACAAATCCTGCTCAATCTCGTCACCAACGCCGTCAAATATAATCGCCTCGGCGGCAGCGTTTCTCTTTCCTGCACGTTATCGGGCCAGGACAAGGTGCAGCTGGCGGTGAGCGACACGGGACCGGGGATCGCCGCCGACAAACTGCCGCGGTTGTTTACTCCGTTCGATCGTCTCGGCGCAGAGCAAACCGACATCCAGGGCACAGGCCTTGGCCTCGCCCTCTGTCAACGTCTCGTCAAAGAAATGGGCGGTTCCGTCGCGGTCAACAGCACTGTGGGTGAAGGCAGCATTTTTTGGGTGGAATTATCGCGCACGGCCTCGCCGCTCGAAGCCTTGGCCACCCGGAAGACGCCACCCGCCATGGAATGGAAAGAGGAGTTCACCCACGCCTCGCCGCGTACCGTGCTCTACATCGAAGACAACCTTTCCAACGTGACGTTGATCGAGCAAATCTTGGAAACAAAACCGCACATCGAGCTCATGACTGCCATACAAGGCACCGTCGGTCTCGATCTCGCGCGCCAGCATCTGCCTGATCTCATCCTGCTCGATTTGCATTTGCCCGACTTGCCGGGCTGGGAAGTCCTTCGCCAATTGCAGGAAAACGAAGCCACCCGCCACATACCGGTCGTTGTCATCAGCGCGGACGCGACCGCCCGTCAGATTGAACGATTGATGGCCGCGGGCGCGCGCACCTATCTGACCAAACCGGTCGATGTGGAGAACTTTTGTCGGGTTCTCGATGAGGTCACTAGATCTGTGGCTGGGGGAACCCATCACAATGGCCGCGAATCCGGCGAAAGTTCTGAGAAATTGGCCGCCGCGACCGTAGACTGAAGCGAAACGCAGTTTCGCCCGCAAAATTTGCGAACCGGTTCGCCATCTGGAATTGTTTCCAGTGGGTTCGAAGGTCCTCGAAAAAGAATGTGTGACCGCGCCGTATGAGCGCGGTTGCATCGAGATCCGAGGAGCGCGCCAGAACAATCTCAAGGGCGTGGATGTCGATCTTCCGCTGGGAAAATTGACCGTGGTCACCGGCCCGAGCGGTTCCGGTAAATCGTCGCTCGCTTTCGAAACGATCTACGCCGAAGGCCAGCGCCGCTACGTCGAAACCTTCTCGCCTTACATGCGGCAATTCCTCGACCGCATGGACAAACCGCGCGTCGACGACATCCGCGGCATCCCGCCCGCCATCGCCATCGAGCAATCCAACCCGGTCAAAACCTCGCGCTCCACCGTCGGCACAATGACCGAGATCAACGATTACTTGAAGCTGCTTTGGCCGCGCATTGCCAAAGCATTTTGCCCAAACTGCGCCCGCCAGATCCGGCCCGAGACGGCGAAATCCATCGCCGATCAGGTGTTCGCGATCTTTCTGGGGAGCGCACGCGACTCGCGTGCCGATTGCGGCGACCCGCCGCAATCTTCTTCAAGGATCAACAAAAGTGATCGGCGAGTCGGCGATCACAGCGCGCGAGTCGCGTCCGCTCCCCAGGTTCTCATCACCTTCTGGGTCTCCGTTCCGCCAAAAACCGAGCCGAAGAAGTTTTTCGAGTTCCTCCAGCAACAAGGTTATCTCCGCGTCTGGATCGACGATCAAGTCGTGCGCGTCGATGTCGATCCAAAAAAATCGCTTCGTCTCGGCGCGCGCGTTCAGGTCATCCAGGACCGAATCGAGATTGCCGAGAAAAATCGCGCGCGATTGGTCGAGGCCATCGAAACCGCTCTCCGTTTCGGAAAAGGGAAAATAAAGGTTATCCCGGTTTCAACTGATCACCGACCTGTCCGCCGTAGCCTTGGCGAAGGTGGATCACTGATCACTGATCACATTCCGTTCAGCACCGGCTGGCATTGCGCGCATTGCGACATCGACATTCGCCCGCCGACGCCGGGTCTATTCAGCTTTAACAATCCGCTCGGCGCCTGTCCCGAATGCCGCGGCTTCGGTCGCACCATCACGATCGATCTGAACAAGGCGATCCCCGACCGCTCGTTGTCGATCAAACAAGGCGCGGTCCGCGTGTTTCGCGGCCAGGAGTTCGGCGAATCGCAAAAGGATCTGCTGCGCGCCTGCGCTCGCGAAGAGATCGACATCAACGTGCCCTTCGAGGAATTGCCGAAGGCCGATCAGGATTTCGTCATTAGCGGCGAGAAATCTGTCGTCGCGGCGCGCGAACGTGGCGAAAGTTATAGCGACGACGATTACGAGAGCGGCCGCTGGTATGGCGTGCGCGGATTTTTCCGCTGGCTCGAATCGCAGGTTTACAAGATGCACATGCGCGTCTTGCTGAGCCGCTATCGCGCTTACACGACCTGTCCAAAATGCAGCGGCGGACGTTTCCAGCCCGACGCGCTGAACTACAAGCTTGTAGCGGCGGTCTATGACCGTCGCATTAATTCGTCCGACGCTCATAGAGCGCCGCTACAGCTAACGCTTCCTGAATTTCAAGCCCTTCCCATATCGGAAATCTGCCCGCTATTAAATAAGATCGACGTCTCATCCTCGGACAAAACCGCGCAGATGCTGCGCGACGAGATCTGCGCCCGGCTTAATTATCTCTGCGAAGTCGGCGTCGGTTATCTCACGCTCGATCGCTCGACGCGCACGTTGAGCGGCGGCGAAGTCCAGCGGGTCAATCTCACCACCTGTCTCGGGGCTTCGCTGGTCAACACGCTCTTCGTCATGGACGAGCCGAGCATCGGTTTGCATCCGCGCGACGTCGGCCGCCTCGTTCGCGTGATGCACAACCTGCGCGACTGCGGCAATACGCTGCTCGTGGTCGAACACGAGGAGCAAATCATCCGCGCCGCCGATAATTTGATCGACATCGGGCCCGGTCGCGGCGAACGCGGCGGGGAATTGGTTTTTAGCGGGTCGCTCGACGCATTTCTGGGTGGATCGCGACCTCCGGGCGCGATGGCAAATACAATCGCGGAGCGATCAAGAATGAGCGGCTCTGCCGCTCTTGACTTACCATCGCGCGCGGAGCGCACGATCCACCAATCGCTCACGCGCGATTATCTCACCGGTCGAAAAACGATTCCGGTCTCGAGATCGCGGCGAAGATCGACATCGTCGATCAAGATCGTCGGCGCCCGCGCGCACAACCTCAAGAACATCGATGTCGATCTTCCGCTCGGCGTCTTTACCTGCGTGACCGGCGTCTCCGGCTCCGGGAAATCGACCCTGGTGCACGATGTTCTTTATCGAAATCTGCTTGTCGCCAAAGGCCAGGCGTCCGGCGAACAGCCCGGCATCTGCAAATCGATCACCGGCGCGCATCGCATCAACGAAGTCGTCATGGTCGATCAATCGCCGCTCGCGCGGACGCCGCGTTCGACGCCGATTCTTTATCTCGGTCTTTACGATCGCGTCCGTGAATTGTTTGCCGGGCAGCCGGAAGCGCTGGCGCAGGGCCTCACGGCCAGCGCGTTTTCGTTCAATTCCGGCAGCGGCCGTTGCCAGCGCTGCTCGGGAACCGGATTCGAAAAAATCGAGATGCAATTCCTGAGCGATCTTTATGTCCGCTGCGCGGAATGCGACGGAAAACGTTTTCAATCGCACGTGCTCAAGATCAAACTGCATGGCAAATCGATTCACGATCTGCTCGAGCTCACGGTGCAGGAGGCGATTCAGTTCTTTGCCCAGATCGGCGAAGGGAAAACCTTGTCCCAGCCGCTCGACGTTCTCGATGAAGTCGGCCTCGGTTATCTGCGCCTCGGTCAACCGTTGAACACTTTGTCCGGCGGCGAATCGCAGCGGCTCAAACTGGTCCGGCATTTGGCCGAAAAGTCTGTGGAGGCAGGCGTGCCGCCTGTAAAACCAAACGGAGCAGCCGACACGGCTGCCTCTGCAGAGAGACGCAATGGCAACCTGTTCATCTTCGACGAGCCGACGACCGGTCTGCATTTCGATGACGTCGCGATGTTGCTTCAGGTTTTTCAGCGGCTGGTCGATGCCGGCCATTCGCTCATCGTGATCGAGCACAATCTCGAAGTCATCAAATGCGCCGATTGGATTGTCGATCTTGGGCCCGAAGCCGGCGATGAGGGCGGCGAAGTTGTGGCGGAAGGAACGCCGGAACAAATCGCAAGGATCAAAACTTCCCATACCGGCAGATTCCTTAGAGCTGTCATCCCGAGCCGGGAAGACGGCGCGGGACCTCACCGTGCTCGATCGATCACACAAGGTAAGCTGCGTGATCCATCATCTTTTGAGAGGTCCTTCGCTTCCGCTCAGGATGACAACTGGCAACTGCCGCGTGCCGCGGAAGCCTCGGCGCATTATCGTCTAAATGGAAACGGCGCCATCGCCGTTCACGGGGCGCGCGAGCACAATCTGAAAAATATCGAAGTCAAAATCCCGCGCGACCGGATGGTGGTGATCACCGGGTTGAGCGGATCCGGTAAATCGACGCTCGCCTTCGACATTTTGTTCGCGGAAGGACAACGCCGCTTTCTCGACAGCATGTCGCCTTATGCGCGGCAGTTTGTCGAGCAGCTCGAAAAGCCGGATGTCGATCTTGTCACCGGTCTGCCGCCGAGCGTGGCGATCGAGCAGCGCGTCACCCGCGGCGGCGGTAAATCGACCGTCGCAACCGTGACGGAAGTTTATCATTTTCTCCGATTGCTCTTCGCCAAAACCGGGACGCAGTTTTGTCCGGAGTGCAATTTGCCGGTCGAAAGTCAGAACCTGGAAGGGATCGTCAAACAAATCGAAGCGGCGGCCAAACGCGCGCCGGTCAAAGTCCTCGCGCCTCTGGTCAAAGCGCGCAAAGGCTTTCACAGCGACGTGGCGCGCTGGGCCGATAAACAAGGGTTCGACACCTTGTTCGTAGATGGTGCGCTTGTTCCCATTTCGCAGTTTCGGCGACTGGCGCGTTTCAAAGAACACACCATTTCGGTCGTGGTCGGCGTTATCGACCAGGCGCGAATGGCCAGGGCGCGTCCCTTCGCGCAGCGCGCGCTCGAGATCGGGCGCGGCACCGCCCATGTGCTCGATGCTAGAAGCAACCTCACCGTGATGAGCACGGAAATGAGTTGTCCGAACTGCGGGCGGGCGTTCGAAGAACTCGATCCGCGATTGTTCTCGTTCAATTCGCCGCATGGCGCGTGTCAAGAATGCGGCGGTTTCGGCGAAATTTGGGACCAGGAATTTCAAACCGCCGCCGAAGAAACCAGCGACTCGGTTTTGGAGAACGAACTTCGCGCCGAACGCGAATCGGAATGGATCGAGGCGACCGAAGCGCACGAATGTGCGCATTGTCACGGCTCGCGTCTCAATGAAGTCGCGCGCCATGTCCGCGTTCAGGGAATGACGATCGACCAATTCACGGACCTTTCGGCCAGTGAAGCCGCGGAGAAGATCGACAAGTTGAAGTTCGCCGGGACGCAACAAACGATTGCGGCCGATTTGATCCCGGAAATCCGGCAACGGTTGCGCTTCATGGAAAATGTCGGGCTCGGTTATCTCGCGCTCGGTCGTTCCGCGAAAACATTGAGCGGAGGCGAATCGCAGCGGATTCGACTGGCCGCGCAGCTCGGCTCGAATTTGCGCGGGGTTCTTTACGTGCTGGACGAACCGACGATCGGTCTGCACGCGCGGGACAATTTGCGGCTGCTCGACACACTCGAGGCGTTGCGCGAAAAGGGAAACTCACTCGTCGTGGTCGAGCACGACGAGGAAACGGTGCGTCGCGCCGATCACATTGTCGATCTTGGCCCGCGCGCCGGCGCGCACGGCGGCGAAGTGGTGTTTAACGGCTCGCGCGCAGAGTTCTTGGGTGGATCGCGCTCTCCGCGCGCGATGGCAACCCCAATCGCGCAGCGATCAAAGATGAGCCCCGAAAGCGTTCGGGGCTTTGGTTTAACATCGTCCGCGGAGCGGCCGATCCACCATTCGCTGACTCGAGATTATCTCACCGGCGCTAAATCAATGTCGCGTCGCGAATCGCGCCGCTCGCTGCGCACGGTTGAAAATTGGATCGAGATCTGCGGCGCACACGCAAACAATCTGAAAAACATCGATGTGCGTTTCCCAGTCGCGCGTTTGTCGGTCATCACCGGCATTTCCGGCTCGGGCAAATCGACCTTGATGCACGACGTTCTGTTACCGGCCGTGATCGACCAATTGGAAAATCGCAGGCGCAGTGGGAACGGCGATTTGTTCAAGCTCGTCAGCGGCACCGACCAGATCGAAGCGGTTTACGAAGTCGATCAATCGCCCATCGGCAAAACGTCGCGCTCGACGCCGGGGACCTACGTCAAAGTCTTCGACGAGGTCCGGAACCTTTACGCGCAGCTGCCGGTCTCGCGCATGCGCGGCTATTCGGCCAGCCGGTTTTCGTTCAATGCCGAGGGTGGCCGCTGCGAAAGATGCAAGGGCCAGGGCGTGATCAAACTGGAGATGAACTTTTTACCCGACACGCTCGTGCCCTGCGAAGATTGCGACGGCAAACGTTACAACCCGCAAACACTCGAAGTCCTCTATAACGACAAATCGATCGGCGACGTCATGGAGCTGACGATCGAAGAAGCGGCGGAGTTTTTTTCCGCCCATCCGAAGATCGCCCGTCCACTGCGCCTGTTGCATGAGACCGGGCTCGGTTACCTCAAGCTCGGCCAGCCGAGCCCGACCTTGAGCGGCGGCGAAGCGCAACGGTTGAAACTGGTCACGCAATTAAAACGCGGCGTCGGGCGGGCCGAGAACGAGCGCATCCGAAAAATGCGCAAGCCAGGGTCGACCTTATATCTGCTGGAGGAACCGACGATCGGGCTGCACATGGCCGATATCGAGCTGCTGCTCAAAGTGCTGCATCGGCTGGTGGACGACGGCAACACCGTGATCGTGATCGAGCATAACCTGAGCGTGATCGCCGAGGCCGATTACATTGTCGATCTTGGACCGGAAGCAGGCGATGCCGGCGGAAAAGTGGTGGCCACAGGGGCGCCGGAGCAGGTGGCAAAGAGCAAAAAGAGTCGGACCGCGCCGTTTTTGCGGAAAGTACTGAACGGCTCGCCAGCACAAAAAGCGATGTCATCCTGAGCGGAGCGAAGGACCTCACAGTCTAAGCTCGCGGCACACAAAGTAATTTGTGTGATCGACCAGCGTGTGGGAGGTCCCTCGCTTGCGCTCGGGATGACACGCCATGAGAATCGCCGAACGAAATGCTCGCCTATTACGTTCACGATTTTGATCCGCTCGTTTTTCGGTTGTGGGACAATGTCGGGCCGCGCTGGTACGGGCTCGCCTATGTGCTGGCGTTCGCGTCGAGCTATGCACTCCTCCGCGTTTTAGTACGCCGCGGTTTTGCTGATTTGCCGCTGGCCGCGGTCGGCGATTTCATCACCGGCGCCGCCTTGTTCGGCGTGCTTCTCGGGGGCCGGCTCGGCTACGTCTTTTTCTACAAGCCGGACATGTTGCGCGAGCCGATGTCGATCTTGCGGGTGTGGGAAGGCGGAATGTCGAGCCACGGCGGGATGCTCGGCGTGCTTGCCTTCACCTTTTATTATGCGCGGCGGCATAAACTTTCCTGGTTCAACCTCGGCGATAATCTCGTCGTGACCGTGCCGGCGGGACTGTTTTTTGGCCGGTGCGCCAATTTCGTCAACGGCGAGCTTTACGGTCGTGCCATCAACGCCGCGTGGGCGATGCAATTCCCCAAGGAGTTGTTCGATCACCGGGATGAAGCCGCGCGCGCCATCACGGCGTGCAGCCAGATCGACCCGTCCCTGAACTCAGCGGAATCGATCGTCGCGGCCGTTCATCGACAGCCAGAGGTCAAGGAGGCGCTGCGCGGGATTTTAACGCCCCGTCATCCCTCGCAGCTTTACGAGGCTTTTCTCGAAGGAATCATCCTGTTCACCCTCCTTTGGATTGTCCGGACGCGGGCGCGTCAACCAAACGGCGTGTTGACCGGTCTTTTTTTTATCTGCTACGCGGTTCTGCGGATCGCGGTGGAATATTTCCGGGAACCGGATGCGGGCTTGATCGCCGGCTTCACGCGGGGGCAGTTCTTTTCCTTTTTCCTGATTGCGATCGGCGCGGCGTTTGTCGTTGCCGCCAAAATGCGGCCGACATTTCCAAAGAAGATGTCGATTTAAGCGTCTGTCATGTCGAGCGGAGTCGAGACATCTCTCAATGTTTAACCGTAAGAGATTTCTCCACTTCGCTGCGCTGCGGTCGAAATGACAGGTAGCGCTTTGGCGAAAGCGCGTTATTACTTACTTCGGTAGGCGCGAATGTTCCCCCTTGGTTTGATAGCCGCCGGCGGTCTGCTTTTTGCCTTCGAGCACGCCACCATCGCGGGCAAGCTCGTCCTGCTTTTGCTTGCCCTCGCCTCGATCTTCAGTTGGTCGGTCATGATCACGAAGCTGCGCGTGGTCCAGTTTGCGCGAAAACAAAATGCGCGGTTTCTCACCGCTTTCCGCCAGGATCGACAACCGCTGCGGTTGTTCGAAAAAAACGCGCGTTTTACCGGTTCACCAAATTTCAATGTCTACCGGGCCGGTGCCCAGGAAGCGACTTTCCAATTGCTTGGCTCGCCCGAGGTAGACGAAACGTTTCGCGCCCGTCTGGGCGTGGCCGATAAAATTTCTCCGGCGCAAATGGGCGCGGTGACAGCGGCGATGGAACGGGCGGTGGGAGAGACGGCGCTGGAACTTGAATCGCAGATGATCCTGCTCGCCACCGCCGTCAGCGGGTCGCCGTTTCTTGGATTGCTCGGCACGGTTTGGGGCGTGATGGACGCGTTCACCGGCGTGGCCGAAGCCGGCGCGCCCAACCTCTCCGCGATGGCGCCGGGTGTTTCCGGCGCGCTCATCACCACCGTGACAGCGCTGTGCGTCGCCATCCCGGCGATGTTTGGCTACAATTTTCTCGTCACCCGCATTCGCGGGATGATCGTGGAAATGGACAATTTCGCCGCCGAGCTGGCGTCGGAGTTCGAGCATAAATATGTCGACCACGGCGCGCGCCTGCCCGCCGTAGCCTTGGCGCAGGTGGGGGAAGAAGCCTATTCGCGATGAGGTGCTATCCCCATTCTTGTCATGTCGAGCGAAGTCGAGACATCTCTCATTGTTTTCTGCACCAGATAACAAGCTGAAATGAGACGTTACTCCCAGCGGCAAAGTCTTTCCTCGCTCAGCGAGATCAATATCACACCATTGCTCGACCTGGCGTTCGTGTTGCTCATCATTTTCATGATCACAACGCCGTTGCTCGAGAGCAACCTGAGCCTGGTCATTCCATCGAGCGCGGCGAACAATCCGCCGATCAATACGCCGCGAGTGCACACCGTCTCGATCGATCGGGCCGAGACGCTCAAGCTCAACAATGAAATTGTCGATCTTGCCACGCTTAGTACGCGGCTGGTGGAATTGAAACGCGGCGATGCCGACCTGGCCGTGGTCGTTCGGCCCGACCGCGAATTGCCGGTGCAAAAACTTGTCGCGGTCATGGACGCGCTCCAGCAGGGCGGTATCACCAAGGTAGGCATCGCGACGCGAGCCGAGGCGAAGTAGATGCCGAAGAACCTGCGCTTCTGGCGCAACCTCGCGCTGATCGGTTTTGCTCATGCCGCGGTCATTGGCGGTTTGATTCGTTTCAGCGCCAAAAGCAAAGCCGCCGCTCCTCCCCCGGGTATTGTCTGGATAAATGGCGGGGGCAGCGACAAAGCCGCGCCCGCTAAAACGCACACGCCTCCGCCGAATTCGCCGGGCACGCCGGAGCCGGCAGCGCAATCGAGCGCTCTCATGCTGAGTGAAGCGCGGGAGGACGAATCCATTTTGCTGGCGTCGAAAAGTGAGATTCAACTTCCGGCGCCCAGTCCTGCGCCAAGATCGACATCTACTCCGCGTCCCACGCCGAGAGTGAAAGTCACCCCAAGGCCGACGCCAAAACCGAAGCCGAAACCCACGGCATCGCCAAAACCGAGACGCTCGCAAAAGAAATTGGTCTTGGCCAAGGCCGCGTCGACGCCCGCGCGCAAGGTCAGTCCCGAGCCGGAGATGCCGGAGAAAAAAGAACAACCGGTCGTCCCACCGAGCGCAGGCCCAAAAGAATCGCCGCCCGTTACCCAGGCGCGCGAAAATAGCGTTCCCGGAGGATCAGGTAGCGGTCAGAACGGCGGCAGCGGACGCGAATCGCAATTCGGTTGGTACGGCAGCATGCTGCACGACCGCTTTTACAGCGAATGGGCGCAGCCGGCGACGGTCGCGGCCGGCGCGAAAAACTCCGTGTTGGTGAAACTGCGCATCGAAAGAGACGGCCGCGTTTCCAGTTTCGAGATCGCGCGGCCCTCCGGCAACAACGAGCTTGATCAATCGGTCGCCGCCGTGGCGAAACGAGTGACCCAGGTTGAGCCGTTGCCCGACGGATTGGGCAACGGCCAGCATTATGATGTGAAGATCAAGTTCGAGCTGGGTTCGGAATAATCTGTCGCCGGCGTCGCTGACGCCGACCGCGGTCGACGACCGCGGCTACAGCAGCGCGAGCGATTTGCCTTCGCGTCCGGTGACCTGGTCCAGGGTGCATTGCCGCGGCGCCTTGTCGGTGCGCCAGCGCAAAATTTTTGTGCCGTGCCGGAAACGCCCACCAGTGAAATGATCGTAAGCGACCTCCACCACCAGTTTCGGATCGACCGGTTCCCATTCCTCGCTGCGTTCGGTGCTCCAGCGGCTTGGCCCGCCCGGCGCGTTGCCCGTGAATCCGGGCGGTTTGCGCAACGCTTCGAATTTTTTCGTGAGGGCGCGGCGCTCGGCTGTCTTGAAAGCGGAAGTGAACCCGACGTGATGGAGGAGGCCGTCGGTGTCGTAGAGGCCGAGGAGTAACGAGCCGAGCACCTTCGCGCCACTGGCGTAGCGGAATCCGCCGATCGCGCAATCGGCGCTGCGAATTTGTTTGACCTTGAACGCCGCCGTGCGCTCGCCCGCTGCATAGGGCGCGTCCAATCTCTTCGCGATCACGCCGTCGAGGTCGCCGCCGGCTTTCTCGAACCATTTCTTCGCCTGAACCACCTTGGTCGTGGCGGGCGACAATCTGATCGCGCCGCCGATTTTGAATTTGTCGAGAAGCGCGCGACGCTCACGCAACGGCCTTGGCAAATGCGATTGTCGATCTTGCGCGAGCAAATCGAAAGCGATGAAAATGGCCGGATGCGCTTGGGCGAGTTTCGCCACGCGACTCGCCGCCGGGTGAAGACGCAATTGCAGCTCGTCGAACGACAACGCGCCCTCGACCGGGATGGCGAGCTCGCCATCGAGGACGAAATCGGCGGCCGGCAATTGCCGGATGGCTTCGACGATGTCGGGAAAATAACGGGCGAGCGGCTGGCCGGACTTGGACTGGAGATAGACGTCGGCCTTGTGGCGGAAGGCAAGGCAGCGGAAGCCGTCCCATTTCGGCTCGTATTGCCAGCCATCGCCCGCCGGGATTTCGTCGACCGATTTGGTTTCCATCGGCGCGAGTGGGGGCTTGATCGTGAAAGCCATAATTCAACGAATTGTCATCCTGAACGAAGTGAAGGATCTCGCAATAGGTGATGGATCACGCACGGTACACGTGCACGCACATCGCTTCGATTGTGAGGTCCCTCGCCGTCTCCGCGGCTCGGGATGACAACGGCAAATTAGATCGGCGAATTGCGCGGGTATCACCGGGGTTCAAGTTTGGGCGGCCGAACGCCGTGAAGGACCGCGCCTTTGACGGAGATGTAGCTCAGCTCCCGGCAATCGGCCGCGCAGCGCAAGAGCAAGCCGCCCCGACTCATGTCGCCGCGGCCGACGAAATCGCTCGGAAACCGAAGGCGTTCGCCAAAATGCGCGAGCAGGACCTCGACATATTTGTTGCTGGCGATGCTGCCCAGAAGAATGACTTCGCAGCGGGGTGAAAGTTTTTTCGCCAACTTGCGCGCGTCGCGCTCGAGCGGTTTGCGGTAACGCGCATCGGCAAGATCGACATCGACCTCGGCGAACTCGCGCAGATCATCGAGCGTAATGAACGAGTGCGCGTCGACCAGGCCACGGGTGGGAGTGATTACGAGCGCGCCGGAATTGCCGTTGCGCACCCGGGCGAACACGTTGGCATAGGCGATTTTGCCGCGAAAATAGAGCCCGCTCAAAAAGGTGAAGACTTCGGCCAGGGTCGCGCCCTCCGCGCTGCGCAGGCGCCGGGCGAGGTCGAATTGCGCGCGTTCGCTCATGATAAGACGGGCGCGTTCGCCACCCGCATAAGCGGGGGAAAGAAGAAAAATCCGTTGGCCCGGTGGTTTCTTCATTCGTGGCAACGTTTCCGTCTAGCTCCGGCGCGCAAGTCGCGTCAACCAACATGTCGCTCCTAGCGGAGCTGCTGCGTTCTGTAATACTGAAGACTATAAACATGTCGCGCCGCTGGCGCTGTAGCTCCGGCAGGAGCGGCCTGTCTGTAGCTAACGGCCACCCGCCCAATCCAGCTCCATCGGAGCGACATGCGGGAGACTTGCGGCCTTAGAGGGATTCAAGGCTGCTCCTCTTGCTTTCTTCGACGGGCGGCGAACATAATGGAAGCGTGCATCTGGCCTGGCCATTCAAAGGTCGCACCCACAACGATCGCGAAGAGGAAGCGAACGGTTCAAAACCAGTCGAGGCGCGGCCCGATTTTCTTTGCGTAGGCGCGCAGAAAGGCGGTACCTCCTGGCTGTATCAGCAACTCGCCGCGCATCCCGAGTTCTGGATGCCGCCGATCAAAGAGTTGCATTACTTCGACAAACTGAGCCGGGTCAAAGGCGCAATGCCCCGCCGCCAGCGCGATGAGCGGGACGGCCAATTTCTCGAGCGCCTAAGAAAGTTGAGCGAGCGCTCGTATATTGATCTGGATAATTACGCGCGTTTGTTCGAGGCGAAGGGATCCCGACTCTCGGGCGACATTTCGCCCAGCTACTCCGCGCTGAACGAGGAAATCATCGCGCGGATCATCGAATACCTGCCCGATCTAAAAGTGGTCTTTCTCGCGCGTGATCCGGTCGAGCGCGCCTGGTCGCAATTGTCCATGGGCGTGCGTCGCGGCATGCTCGAGCCGTTCGACGCCACCGATGCCGATGAAGTGATATGCAATCTGCTCAACCCGGGCGTGCTTGCTCTTTCCTACCCGAGCAAGATCGTGGCGCGCTGGCGTCGGTATGTGCCGGCCGAACTGTTTCGTGTCTATTTTTTTGATGACCTGGAGACGGACCCGCGCGCTCTGCGCCGGGAAGTGTTGCAGTTTCTCGGCTCCAACGCCGACAAACCGAGCGGACGTTTGTCGCCCGATTATAACAAGGACGCCGGGGTGAAAAAGCTGCGGCTGACCGACAAAGTGCGGGCGCGTGTCGCGCAGTTTTTCAAGGACGAACTGCGGGCGTGCGCGTCGGAACTGGGCGGAGCGGCGAAGAGCTGGCCGGCGCGCTACGGATTTTCCGCGTAAGACGGCGCACGATTGTCGATCTTTTCACCCGCGCCGGCAGCGATTGGAGTGATGGAATATCGGAGTGATGCGCGACTGAGCCCGTCAGTTCAATGCTCGACTACTCCATTACTCCAGCCGCCTTCGATTTCGCGCGTGCGCGGTTGGCCTGCAATTCGCCCAGGTGTTTCTCCGACCAGCGGCAAAGTGAGCGGAGCGGATCGATCAAGGTGCGCCCCAGCCGGGTGAGCGAATATTCGACGCGCGGCGGAACGACCGGATAAACCTTGCGTTGCACGAGTCCGTCGCGTTCAAGGCTGCGCAAGGTTTGGGTAAGCATCTTTTGCGAGATGCCGCCGATACGCTGTTGCAAGGCGCTGTAGCGCATCGTCTCCTTGGCCAGGAGCTGAATGATGAGCGCGGTCCATTTGTCGGCAATTCGATCCAGCACGAGACGGGAAGGACACTGCGGTTCCATCACCGAGGGCGGCGACGAGGTTTTTGCCATGGGGTTCTTTTAGGCGCCATGGCCGCGAAGGCAAGTAACATCCCAAATAGAATGTATGGCCGTATCGACCTGTGTTGACGGGCTGGCCGGAGACTGCGAAATTTGTGTGCCAATGCAACTTATGTTCAACGACAACGACACGGCGACGGATGAGGCAGCGCCGGCTCAGCCCAATCGGTCGCACGATTCGGTCTTGCTCGACGAATACTCGCGCACCGTCGTGGCCGCGGTGGAACGCGTCGCGCCGAGCGTGGTCAACATCGGGATCAAACAACGGCTCAACACCAGGCAGGGCGAGCGGGAACTGGCCGGAAGCGGCTCGGGCTTTGTCATCGCGCCGGATGGATTCATCCTCACCAACAGTCACGTCGTTCACCATGGCAGCGAGATCAGAACGAACCTGGCCGACGGCGGCGAATACCGCGCCGAGCTGATCGGCGACGATCCGGACACCGATCTGGCGGTGATTCGGATCGACGCGCCGCGGCTGGCGCATGTGCGTCTGGCCGATTCGGAAGAGTTGCGCGCCGGCCAAATCGCGATCGCCATTGGCAACCCGCTCGGGTTCCAAGCCAGCGTCACGACCGGTGTGATCAGCGCGCTCGGGCGTTCGATGCATGCGCAATCGGGTCGTTTGATCGACAACATCATCCAAACCGACGCGGCGCTGAATCCCGGCAACTCGGGCGGGCCGCTGGTTAATTCCGCCGGTGAAGTGATCGGCGTGAACACGGCGATGATTCGACCGGCGCAGGGAATTTGTTTCGCCATCGCCAGCAACACGGCCAAGTTCGTCGCCGGCTGGTTAATCAAGGAAGGCAGGATCCGGCGCAGTTACATCGGCGTCGCCGGCCAGAATGTCCCGATCCACCGGCGGATCGTGCGGTTTTATAATTTGCCGCGGGAAACGGGCGTGCTGGTCGTTTCGATCGAAAAAAACAGCCCGGCAGCGAAGAGCGGCTTGCGGGAAGCGGATGTAATCGTCGCGTTCGACGGCCAGCCAATCGGCAGCATCCACGACCTGCACAAAATGCTGGCCGGCGAACAAATCGGCCGCGCCGCCTTCATTTCGATTATCCGACACACCGAGAAGTTGGAGTTAACGATCTGGCCGGCCGAATCGCGCGCCGCGTGAGTTGGGGACGAGCCGGTTGAATTGAGAGATTTCTCGACTTCGCCTGCGGCTTCGCTCGAAATGACAGGCGACGGATGAACGAACGTTATCTCAAATGGTACACGCCCTATCTAAGCCGCGAGTTTGAGATGCTCGCGTTCGGCGAAGGCGGCGGGTTGCCGCTGATTATTTTTCCGACCTCGTTTGGCCGCTATTACCAGAACAAAGACTTCGGTTTGGTCGGCTCGATCGCCTGGTACATCGACAATCGCAAAGTCACCGTTTACTGCCCGGACGCGATCGATCTGGAAAGTTTTTACAACGAGTCCATTCATCCCGCCGACCGGATGAAGACGCACAACGCCTACGAAAACGTGATCGTGCGCGAGGTGTTCGATCTCGCCCGGCGCGAATGTTCAGCCCACCGCGTGGCCGTCTGCGGCGCGAGCCTCGGGGCGTATCACGCCGCCAATATCGCCTTTCGTCACCCCGATCTGGTGAGTCACTTGATCAGCCTGAGCGGCTCATTCGATATCAGCTCGTTCTTCGACGGCTACCACGACGACAACATTTATTTCAACAGCCCCTACGAATATCTGCCGAACACGACCGACCCGTGGAAATACAATCACATCAGCATCGTTCTCGGGACCGGCGAATGGGACAACACTCGCCACGAATCGTATCGTCTCTCCGAAATTCTCAACGCCAAAGGCGTCAAACACTGGCTCGACGACGGCCGCTGGCGCGGCCACGATTGGAACTACTGGCGCGACATGCTCCCGCATTATTTGTCGAGGTTGTAACGGCTTGTCATTTCGACTGGTGTGGCGAAAGATGTGGTTGATGTACGTTTCAGCCGCACAACCAGAAACCCGCGGTCGCATCAATGCCCTGCTTCAAGAGGACCGACGCGTCCACGACTGGTATCGGTTCGTGCTGTCATATCCGCCGCATCTCGTCCGCCAGTACTGCGAAAAGCTCGGCTTTGATTCGCGGATCAGAGTCTTGGATCCGTTTTGTGGAACGGGAACTACACTCGTCGAAACAAAACTTACCGGAATCGCAAGCGCTGGATGCGATGCTCACCCGTTTGCCGCGCTAGTCAGTCGTGTAAAGACAAATTGGCGAGTCGACGCCGATCGGTTGCACGCGCGAGCGAAAGGTATTTTGGCGCAAGCTGAGCGCGACATGACCGTAAATGGGCTCGAACGCCTGTCATTTGAAGCTGGCTTGGCGCAGGACAAAGCCGCGGCGCTTGAAGGATTAACGCCAGATGAGCAGAAGCTGCTGCCAGAAGGTTTTCTCAGCGAGCGGCCATTACGTCGCCTGTTGGTTCTAAGGAGGGCAATCAAACGATTTTCGGGTGATCTTTCACAGGCCGAGCGCGAATTTTTGTTCCTGCCGCTTGCCCACACTATCGCGAATGGCGCAGGCAACTTTGGATTTGGTCCCGAAATCTATCGAAAGAAGGCTATCGATGACTATGACGTACTGGGGCATTACGCTAAGCAAGTATGGCTGATGCTCAGTGATCTTCGACATGTCCAACAGGAAGGACTGCACAACACGCGGACTGATGTGGTGCAGGACGATGCGCGGAATCTGGACCAGATTCGAGATGGCTTCGGAGGTGTAATTACGTCGCCACCGTATCCGAATGAGAAAGATTACACCAGGACCACCCGCGTAGAGTCTCTAGTTCTCGGGTTGATTTCGGATAAGGCGTCTCTGCGTCGAGTGAAGGACGCTCTATTGCGATCGAATACGCGAAACATTTTTGTCGATGACCGCGACAGAGAGGAAGTTGCGGACTTCGAATCCATTCAGAGCGTCTGTAAGGAGATTGAAGACCGTCGCATCGAACTAAATAAGACGAGCGGTTTCGAACGCCTATATCACAAAGTTGTTTCTCACTACTTTGGCGGGATGCGTCGACATTTCCGTGCGCTGAGGACGCGGCTGGAACGTGGTGCGCGTTTGGCATACGTCGTCGGCGATCAGCTTTCGTTTTTGATGGTTCACGTGCCAACGGCAAGCTTTTTAGCTGAGGTAGCCGAAGCCGAAGGTTTCGAATTCCTCGGTTGTGATTTGTGGCGCGAACGTGTCGGTACAAAGATTCGTAATGATGTTGAGGGACGACGGGTCGTTAGAGTGCGCGAAGAAGTGCTGCTCTTAAAAAATCCCTGATGCCGAAAAAGAAGCGAGGCACTTCCACAAAACAGGGTGGGTACGCGCGCGTCATTAGCGCAATTTTTCAGCGGCATTATCGACCCGGCTCAAATCGCTTTACGTTCCGGCGTACTGAACTCGCCGACACAGTGGAGCGGCTCGGACTAGAGCTAAAGGGGGACTCAGAAATCGTTGCGAAAAATCTTGGCGACATCGTTTATTCTTTTCGTTTCCGTCGAGATTTTCCGCCCGAAATCAACGCGACAGCTCCAAGCGGAAAGATGTGGATCATTACAGGAAAAGGAGACGCTGTTTACGAATTTCGCCTAATTACAATCCCGACGCTGTCCGCTGATCCGAGCTGGTTTATTACCAAACTGCACGACGCTACGCCCGAGATCGTGCGACGTTTTAACCTCGGCGATGAACAAGCTGTTTTAGCTCGTATTAGATATAACCGATTGGTCGATGTTTTTTGTCGGTGTGTCGCCCACTCGCTTCAAAATCATTTGCGCACGAAAGTTCAAGGAATCGGACAAATCGAAGTCGACGAGCTTTATGTGGGCGCTAATCGGCAAGGCGAACACTTCATTATTCCCGTTCAAGCGAAGAGGAAGAAAGAACGACTCGGCGTTTCGCAGTTGATGCAGGATTTGGAATACTGCAGGGAATGCTATCCCGACTTGAAAGCGCGACCGCTTGGAGCGCAATTGATGAAACACCGCGAGGGTGCCCGAACCTACGACAAGATCGTAATATTCGAGTTTGAGTGCCGCGATGAAACTGACGACGTGGTCATTCGCAAAATAGCGGAACGCCACTTCGTTCTACTTCCGTATCCTGAAATCAGCGCGCAAGACTTTAGGGATGCATCGGCCCGAACTGAAGAGCATGATTAGTATCACTCGCGCTGGGCAAAGCCGTTGGTCTACCCGCATCGGGCTGACGCCCGATATTAATGGCAACTAGAGATTTCTCGACTTCGCTCGAAATGACAGAGAGCTTAGTGCTGCTGTCATATCCGTGTAAATCCGCGTAATCCGCGGCTCTCTTTGATATGAAAAAAATCGGGATCCTTTTTGGACAGGAGCACAGTTTTCCGCCGGCGTTTGTGGAGCGGGTAAACCAAAAAACGGGCGGCAAGGACATCGTCGCTGAGTTCGTTAAGATCGACAAGGTGCTGCAGGGCGAGCCGTGCGGCTACGACGTGGTGATCGATCGCATCTCGCAGGACGTGCCGTTTTATCGGGCCTGGCTCAAGAACGCTGCGCTCAGCGGCACGGCGGTGGTGAACAATCCGTTCTGGTGGAGCGCGGACGACAAGTTTTTCAACAACGCGCTCGCGACCAAGATCGGCGTGGCCGTGCCGCGCACAGTGTTGTTGCCATCGAACCAGCCGCCGCCCGACACGAACGACAAATCATTTCGCAACCTCGGTTATCCGCTGAACTGGGAAGAGATCTTCGCCTATGTCGGGTGGCCGGCGTTTTTCAAACCGTTCGCGGGCGGGGGATGGAAAAACGTTTACCGCCTCAACAACACCGATGAATTTTTCCGCGCCTACAACGACACCGGTCAACTGGTGATGATGCTGCAGGAAGAAGTGAAGTTCGAGATGTACTTCCGTTGTTACTCGATCGATCAACGTCACGTGCGGATCATGCCGTATGAGCCGCGGAACCCGTTCCATCTCCGCTACCAAACCGAGTGGCAGGCGCCGAAAGAAATCTTGCAGCAGGTCGAGGAAGGGGTGCTGCGGCTGAACCAGTTCCTCGGCTACGACTTGAACACGGTCGAGTTCGCCGTGCGCGACGGTGTCCCGGTGGCGATCGATTTTTGCAACCCGGCGCCCGACGCCGAAGCGGCGTCGGTCGGCCAGGCGAATTTCGAATGGGTCGTCGAAGCAGTCTCCGACATGGCGATCCGCAAAGCGCGCGAGCACGTGCCCGGCCGGGACAATTTGAGCTGGGGTAAATATCTGCAAGCCGCGGTGACACAGCGCTCTCTCGCCGAGCTCGTGTAAGATCGACATCTGCGCCTCAAGGAACGGCGGTTTCCATGACCGCCGACTAAAAAATTACAGGCGCTTCGGCGCCTATTATGTAAACGGCGGTCGAGGACACCGCCGCTCCTTGGGGCGCAGCTCGTCGGCCAAGAGCGCAGCATCGGGCGAGGTAACAGGCGCGTTAACTTTGGGCGTTTGAGCTCGCCGCCGAAAGGGCGATTCTGCACGCCCAAAACAAAATCCCAAACATTTAGACACGACATGACCGCCCTCCTCAGAACGTTGCGTCCCCTGGCCGCTGGAATCCTGCTCGGGACGCTCACCTTTCAAGCGAACGCTCAGGCCCAAACGCCTGCAGTGGTTTGGCAACAGCTCATTAACTACAGCGATTTCTCCGATTGGGGACCGAGTCAATCGTCTCCCGGCGGCGAAATCGCCGATGATTTCGACGTGGTCGGCACCATCACCCGAATCGACGTCAACGGCTATGGCGCCTATACGGGCGACGCCTCTTTCGGCGGCGTCTATGTCCGCTTCTATGCTTACGGCACCGATAATCTCCCGGGTGCGTTGCTGGCGGAGTATTTTATTCCCAAAGGCGATTCGCGAATTTTGAATCAGGCCAGCTCGGCCGATTTCCAGCTCGACCTTGGCACCGCCTTCCAAGCGAGCGGTAAACATTTTGTTTCCGTTCAAGTCAGCAGCCCCAATGCGTGGTACTGGCGCAGCGCCAACGAAAACGCGCCGCGCAACACCGCGCTTTTTTATCGACCGGGACCGACTTCAGCGTGGTCGCACACGGTGGGCTTTCTTGGGACGGCAAACTGCGACACGGCTTTTACTCTTTATGGCACGCGCACTCTAACCACACCGACGATTACCAGCCTCTCGGCTGCAAGCCTTCCTCAAGCCGGTCGATTGAAAATCAGCGGTAACGGCTTTGGCGACATGCAAGGCACGGGTGTGGTGAAGATTGGCGGCGTTCCAGCGCCGGTGAGCAACTGGAGCGACAGTGTGATCACAGCCTATGTCCCCGATGCAGCCGCGATCGGCAGCGACACAGTGCAGGTTGTTACCTCCGGCGGCACGAGCAACACCTCCTCGCTCCAAGTCCTTGCCCGCGCGGGCACCGTCGGTCACGTCAAATGGCGTTTCATGGCCGATGATCTTTATATTCAAGGCCGGCCCGCGATAGGTCCGGACGGCACCGTCTACGCAATCGGTGTCAAAGGTCATCTCTACGCGCTTACGCCGGCAGGCGGTGTGAAATGGATTTTCAGGATCGACAATGCCAACGCGCTCCAGCCGGTGAGCGTCGGCAACGATGGCACCGTTTACTTTGCCTCGGTCGCATCGATTTACGCCGTCAATCCCGATGGCACGCTGAAATGGACGTTCACCGATCCGGGTTTCGCGCCCGTCTTCGCCGGCCCAACCGTCGGTCCCGACGGCAACGTTTACGCGGCTAGCTCCGACTTCACTCGCACCGGCGGTCTGGGCGCATTCGTGCTTTCGCCGGCCGGCCAATTGCTTTCAAATCGGCCGGGCTTTGATACACGCTGGGGCTACGGCAACATCGAAATCGCGTTTGGTCAAAACCAATGGTACTTCACCAACAACGCTTCCGGCGGCATCCCAAACGCCGGCTCGCTCTGGGCGTTCAGCCTTGGGAGCACCAAGCTCGTTTGGAACCAGGGAGCAATCGGTCAGCCTCGTGTCCAACCGAGCGGCAATGTTGTCGTCGGCGACGGCAACCCGACGCACCCCGGTCTGAAGGATTTCACTACGAGCGGCAGCCTGGTCTGGGCCGCTTTGGGTGAAGGAACTCCGAACGACGCCCAAACTGCGGTCGATGTTGGAAGCGATGGTTCGGTGTATGTCGGCACGCTCGCGTACGGCCTCGGCAGACATTTAACCGCGCTCAATTCCGACGGCACGATTCGCTGGCAGTACTTCGATAGCGGCATTGCCAGCGCGCCCGCGGTCAGTCCACTGAACACATTGGTTTTATATAGCGCCTACGACGTGGGCGCGCCGAGTCACGTCAACGCCCTGAGCACGACCGGGCAGCTTCTTTGGACGGAGAGCTTGCCGGCGGAGAATGGCGGTTTCGTCCGGGCGATGTCGACGCCGCGTTTCAGTCCCGATGGCGCGACCGCTTACGTCGGCATGGACGTGAACGATTACGCGACCGATCCTTACACTTACCTTTACGCCTTCGAAACAGCTTCGGCGCCGGCGACAGACACAGTCACCATCACCGCCGCGCAGTACATGACCGGGCGTCAACTACTCCAGGTCAAGGCGACCGATAACAATTCGAGCGCAATCCTGGATGTCTATGTGACTTCGACCAATACCCGCATCGGAAGTCTGAAGAAGAACAGTACCGGTTACGTGGGCAAGTTCTCCTGGCCGACAAACCCGCAGAGCATCACGGTTAAGAGCAATCTCGGCGGAACCGCGACGGCGACGGTCAAAGTCAAATAGCCAAGGCGCGATGCACGACGCACCGTTTAGGTCGAGGCTATTCGTTCGCAATACGTCCTTCTGCGTTTGTCAGCGCGATTCTTAGAGCAATGAAAACACGCCGCACCTGGGGGCGTTGTTGGACTGCGCTTCTGCTTTGCGCAAGCGGCGGCGCGCTCGCTTTGCTTGGTCTGACGGTCAACAGATTACCGGACAGGACTGCACAACAACTTCGTCTCGACAGAATTTCGTTTCCCTCGACAAAGAGTGGCTCGCAGAAATCACCGCTCTTATCTCAGGTAAGATCGACAACTACCGCGTCGCTGCGCGCGGACGCGCCGGCATTCGGCCATCCCATCATCAGCGGGATCGGCGGCACCGGGTTTGAACAATCGATTAGGCTTGATCCGACGGATCCAAACCGGATTTACACGAGCGCGCCCGGCACGGCGTCGGCAGAGACGAGCTGGATCTGGCACTCATTGGATGGCGGCCGGACCTTCAAATGGGTGGTAGGCGCGGCGCCATTCGAAGGAAAAGTGACCACTTGCGGGGGCGGCGGTGACAGCGAGATCGCGGTTGATTCGGCCGGACACCTTTATTTCAACGACCTGACGCTGGCGAATTTCAGCACCGCGCGCTCGGATGATTTCGGCGTCACCTTCACCTGCAGCAACACCGGTGTGCCCGACACCGCGGTAGATCGACAATGGTATGCGACTGATGGCGACCCGACGAACGGCGGCTCGATTTATTTGACGAACGATGAAATCGGCACCGGCGGCGCATCGTGTCCCGGGACGCCTACGCCCGGGAACAACACGCTGGTGATGAGCAAGCCACCGTTTCAATCCTCGACGGTCAGTAAACCGACCAGTCAGAGAATTGCTTGGGACTGAGCCCTTCTGCGCTTCCAGATGCCTGCGATGAGAACCGATCAACCGCGCATCAAGATTCGTCGCGCCACGTTCATCTTTGTCGCGGCTATCATCACCGCATCGTGTTCCGAGAAGCCGGCGGCGGATCGGGAAAAACGTGAATCGGAAGCGTCGCGCGAGCAGGTGCGCGAGTCGGAAGCGGGAACTGAGGAAGTGCGGCCCGGCGAAGATCAGATCGCGCAAGATTGTGTCGCTCTGGTCGGCTCCACCAAGGTTGTTCCTGCTGGTGCAGTGAGCGCCGATTGCCCGGGATGTCCTGCCGGAGGGACCGAGGTGTTGACCTTTCGCCACATGAAAACAGATTCGGTCTCCTGCTCCGGCGATACGTGCACCGTATTGGTAACGATTCGCGCGGTGTTCAAGCCCGGCGCCGGCGAAAAAATCGCGGGCGGAATGATTGCCTGGATTCCTCCGGAGCAGCGCAGCGCTTATTTGAGTGGGCACTCGCCCTCGGGCGAACAGGAGTATCACGTCCAAATCACCTACAAGCGTCGCGGCAAAGTGTGGCGAGCGGTCGAATTCGATCGAGCGCGCGCCAAATGATCGATATTGCAGAGATGACTCTCGCTTATCGTGCAGTTATGGCAGCCTCGCTTATGACGCTCTGTTCCATGACAGCCGCGGCTGCGACACCCGCTCCCGGCACGAGCGGAATAGAAGGGACGATCGTTGTTTCGCCGATCCGCCCCGGCCCGATCAGGAAAGACGACGAGACGAGTGTTGCGCCGGTGCGTAACGAGCAGTTCGCGATCACAGCCGGCGATGCGACCGTCAAGACGTTCACGACGGATGGCGAGGGCCGGTTCCAGGTCGCGTTACCGCCTGGTCATTATGTCATCGTGAAAGAAGGCGCGACGGCACGGATTGGCCGCTGGCGTTTCGAGGCGGATGTCGTCGCTGGCCAAATGACGAGGGTAAATTGGACTGCCGACAGCGGAATGCGCTGAACAGACTTATTTCTGGCCTTCGAGAAAAAAGTCTTGACGCGCCCGCCGAAACAAGATAACAGCAGATACACCCGGGCGAGCATTTCAATACGATGTAACACCTCGACGATCTCACATGACCGGCAAGTGACCGGCGCATGGCTCGTCCTCGGGAGACCCTACCCATGAAAATAAAAAAAATCCGCCGTATCGCCTTCTTCAACTTCCGCGCCTTGGTCACATGTTTCCTGTGCCTCGCCGCGGGGATGCTCACGCTGTTCGCCGTCGGGCTCGCGCAGCCCGATAAAAACACCCAGACGATTCGTTCGTCCACCTGGCTGACCCGGCTGGCCTCGAGCGTCGGGATAAAGTCAGCGGCTCAATCAGGTGGCGCGGTCAAGATCGACAAGTACCCGGCAGAGCGACCGCCGGGAACAACCGAACCGGTCGTCGGGCCCTACAAGGGTCCGGTGGTTGATCTGCGCCCACACGCCGCCGTTCGCAGCGGGAATCTGCGCGATATTAAACCGATCGATCCCGCCAGCGTGCCGAAAGTTTATTATCGGGAACCGATTCGCCCCACGCCTCCGACGAAAAGTGGCGGACCCGACGGGCCGGTGCAAAGCGCTCCGGGACCGCTGGCCTCGGCGCCAACCCCGACCGGCCTGAGCTTCGAAGGCATCGGTGAGGGAATTCCTGGGTTTCTCGTCGGCAGCAATCCGCCCGACGTGAACGGCCGCGTCGGCTCGACTCAATATGTGCAATGGAACAACACCAGCTTTGCCGTCTTCGACAAAACCACCGGCGCGCTCCTCTACGGTCCCGCTGCTGGTAACACTCTTTTCCAGGCGTTGGGCGGCCTCTGCGCGTCGCACAATGACGGCGACCCGGTCGTCTCTTACGACATCCTCGCGGGCCGCTGGGTTATCTCGCAGTTTGTGGTCGGAGGCTCGACAACCGACTTCTCGCACCAATGCATCGCGGTTTCGACCACGTCGGACGCCACCGGAGAATATTACCTCTACGATTTCCAGACCGATCCGGTGAACTTCGTCGATTATCCGCACACCGGCGTATGGCCCGACGGTTATTATATGAGCACGCACGTGTTCAATCCCGCCGGGACCTTCCTGCAAGGGCGCATCTACGTTTTCGAGCGCACCAAAATGATTAATGGTCAACCGGCGCGCATGCAGAGCCAGGATATCGGAGCTGAATACGGATTTCTCCCCGCCGACCTGGACAGTTTAACGCCCCCGGCCACGGGCGAGGCCGAGTTTCTCCTCGGCCCTAACTTCGGGCTCACGAACCTGACCGACTCGTTTCGAGTGGCAGTAACATGGGACCCTGCTCCAACGATGGCTATCATACGGAGTCATATCTTAGCGGGGGTCGGCACTGCACCGTGCATCAACGACAGCAACGGCCGCGACTGCGTGCCGCAGCCTCCACCGGCGGTCGGGACGGACTATCTCGACAACATCTCCTTCCACTACATGTATCGGCTGGCCTACCGGAACCAGGGCACCCAGGCGTCGCCGCAAGAAAGGCTCCTTGTCAGTGGTCCGAGCTCGGCCAGCAACGCCAATCACGGAGCTGTGGAATGGTTCGAATTCCGCAATACGGGCAGTTCGACGACGCACCCGACACTTTTTCAATCCGGCACCTTCGATCCGGATACCAGCTACCGCTGGCTGCCGTCGATCGCGATGGATAAAGATGGCAATATCGCCCTCGGCTACAGCAAATCGAATAGCACGACGGTTAAGCCTGGCATCTACATCACCGGCCGCCTGGCGGGGGATCCTGCCGGCACGATGGGGGCGGAGATCGCAATGACGACCGGCATCGGCGTCCAGTTGGGCGCCGGGAATCGCTGGGGCGACTACAGCTCCATGACCCTCGACCCGATCGACCAATGTACCTTCTATTATACGAACGAGTACTTGGCGACGACCGGCAGCTTCAACTGGTCGACCCGGATCGCTGCCTTCAAATTTTCATCCTGCGCCTCGGCTGCGGGTTTGTGGGGCACCGTCACCGGCACAATCACCTCGTCTCAGACTGGCGCTCCGATCTCGGGAGTGACCGTGACCTTGAGCAACGGCTACGCGGGCGCGAGCAACGCAAGCGGTGTTTACACCATTCTCGTGCCGGCCGGGACCTACACCGCCACGGCCGCAGACCCAGCGCGCAATTGTACTTCGGCGACGCCTAGTTCGGCACAGGTCTCACCGCCCGGCGGTGGAACCGTTGTCCAGAACTTCCAAATGAGTGGTACATCAAAGCTCGAGGCCAACGGCTACACGATCGACGATTCGCTCGGCAACAACAACGGCATCGTCAACCGGGGTGAATGCGTAAAGCTCAACCTCGGCGTCAAGAACAATGGCTGCGCGAGCGAGAGCGCGATCTCGGGCACGCTCACGACCACGACGCCGGGCGTCACGGTTGTCGACGCGAATTCCACTTATCCGAACATGGTGATTGATGCGAGCGGCACCAACGCCACGCCATTCAAGATTTCGGTCTCGAACACATTCAGTTGCGGCACGCCGATCGACCTTTCGCTTAACCTGACTTACGCCAGCGGAAGCAAGTCCGTTGCGTTCAGCATTCCGACGTGCGCCGGCGGCCCTAATCAAGGCTTCGGTCCTTACACTCTGACGACGAGCGATACGACCCAGGCGGATCGTATCGGCCGCGATAGCCGCCCGAGCACCTGCGCCGGGAAGGCCAGCCCGGGCGGTGGTTTCCCGGGAACGCACTACTACAAAACCTGGACCTTCACCAACACGAGCGGGGCGCCTCGTTGCTATACCGTGACGATCAACACGCAAACCGGCGGTCCGGCGGACATTGAAAGCGTCGCCTACGACCAAGTCTATGACCCGACCATGCTCGACACCAATTACCTTGGCGACTCGGGTATCAGCGGTCTCGGGACCACGGTCGATACCGCGACCTACTCCTTCACCGTTCCCGCGGGGCATAATTTCGTCGTGGTAGTCAATACCACCGGCGGAGAGCCGGCCTCAGGCACGGTCTCCTCGCCGTTCAGCGGCACAGTCTCCGGCTTCGTCGATGATACGGCCGGCCCGGGCCCGTGCGGAACCGCGACGCCAACGCCAACACCGAGTCCGACACCAACGCCAACGCCGACACCGACTCCGAGTCCGACGCCGACTCCTACAGCGACGCCGACCCCGACTCCCGCGCCAACGGCGACACCCACTCCGACACCGACGCCTGCGCCTGTTGTCGTGACGGTCACTACGCCAACCCCGAACATTACTGAGGGAGAAAACGGCAGATATACCGTTAGCGCCGGCGCGCCTGTGGCCCAATCAACGACGGTCAATTATTCGATGAGCGGCACCGCCACCGCGGGACGCGACTATCGCATAGGTAGATCGGGGCAAGTGACAATCCCGGCCGGTGCATCTGCCGCTCGGGTGTCACTCCGATCCAACCAGGATGGGGTTACTGAAGGCACCGAGACTGCCACCATGACTCTGGAGCCGGGCACCGGCTACACCGTCGGTAATCCAAATCAGGCCACCATCTCAATCGCGGACAGCCCCTGATTCCGGCATCTCTCCTGTGCCCGGCGTCGTTGACGCCGGGCACTGGTGCCGCCCGGTCGGATGAACAAATAGCTTGTAGGGGAAGCCGTTAGCTTCCCGTCGGGACGCTGTCAGCGTCCCCTACAGACCGCTCTTCTGTAGCCGGCGTCGCTGACGCCGAAATGCGAGTGCTGCTCGCGCCGCGTCGGCGACCGCGGCTACAAAGGCACGCCCGCTGCCGGCGGACAAGATCGACATCATCGAAAGAACGCTGACACCCTGACGGGCCGTTGAATCTGGTGCCGCTACTTACGGAAAAAGCTTGACGTTATCAGGTGTCGATTGGGAAGATCGCGCTACGAAGACAGATCGAAAGCGTCGGCTCCCGAGCATCTTTGACAGGGCGACGCACCCGCTCACGTGCGTCCTCATCCTCTTCGTCGGCTGTGCAACCGGCTTCAGTGGTAGCGAGTGAACTACAAAATATGCAATCAACTCTTCGTCATCGTGGCCTGAACAAACGCCTCCTTCAATCAGGCGCGATTAATCTGTGCGCGGCGGGCTTGCTCATCGTTTCGGCGCTGTTCATTTTTAACGCGCCCCTGCTCGCCTGGCTGCGACCGGCTATTCTTAAGACCGCGCCACACAAGCCAGCGCAAATCCGAGCGCTTACTTTCGCCGAGCGCGTCGCGTATCAGCGCGCGATCGAAGGAATTTATTGGAGCCACCGCATTTGGCCGAAGGAGAACGGCAAGCCCAAGCCGCCGCTCGACGGCGTCATGTCGCCGGCTGAGATCGAGAAGAAGGTTGCAGATTACCTGCGCAACTCACAACTGCTCGAGCAGTACTGGCAAAAGCCGATCACGCCCGACCAGTTGCAGGCCGAGATGGATAGAATGGCGCAACACACTAAACAGCCCGAGGTGCTGCGCGAGATCTTCGCCGCGCTGGGCAACGATCCCACCATCATCGCCGAATGTCTCGCCAGAGCTACGCTTGCGCAGCGATTGGTCACGGATCTGTATGCACATGACCAGAGATTCCATGGCGAGCTGAAACGCCGCGCCGAAGCCGAGCTGGCCGCGCACGACAGTGTCGCTGACATCAAAAAAGCCAGCGGCACCTACAGCGAAACCGAATGGCGCAAGAGCGACGAGGAATCTAGCGACGCAACGAAAGCTCAATCTAGAAATGTTGTAGCCACGGCGCTCGGTCGCCGTGCAATAGGCAACCCATCGGCGCCTCGACAGAGCGAGGCGGCTACAACAAACGCAAGCAACGCGATCGAATTGAAGGACTCCGAGTGGAACGAACGAATCGAACAACTCGCCGCCGTCTTCGAGACGCCGGCGAACAAAATACCTGTTGGAAAGCTAAGCGAGTTACAGGAAACGGATGCTGCTTACTATGCGACCGCGATCGTCGATAAAGGCAGAGACAAGATAAAGATCGCGACAATTGCTTGGCAGAAGCAGCCATTTGATTCATGGCGCTCTACTGCCGCCGTAAAGGACACGATAACAACGATGGCAGCCTCGGTTTCCGCCGACTACACGCTCCCTGTCATAGGTGCTCCCGCGGCAGCTGGTTGCACGAACGATACCTGGAACGATACGAGCACGACCAACGCGCCAGATGCACGCTATTACCACACCGCCGTCTGGACCGGCAGCGAAATGATCGTCTGGGGCGGCTTCCTAGTCGGCACCGGCGACTTGAACACCGGCGGGAGATACGATCCCACCACTGACAGTTGGATTGTGACCAGCACGACCAATGCGCCGGACGCGCGCGAGTCCCACACGGCGATTTGGACGGGCAGCGAAATGATTGTCTGGGGTGGGTATGATGGGTTCAACTACTTTAACACTGGCGGCAGATACAATCCCGGCACCGATAGCTGGACTACGACCAGCACGACCAACGCGCCGGCCGCGCGCGTTATCCACACTGCTGTCTGGACTGGCAGTGAAATGGTCGTCTGGGGCGGCTATGACGGCAGCGTCGTCTTGAACACTGGCGCGAGATACAATCCCGGAACTGACAGCTGGACTGCGACCAGCACAACTAATGCGCCCTCGGCGCGCTATCTCCACAGGGCCATCTGGACTGGCAACCAAATGATTGTGTGGGGTGGCGCTGGCAATGGCTTCTTGAATACTGGCGGCCGATACAATCCCAATGCGGATACTTGGACCGCTACCACGACGACCAACGCGCCGGTTGCGCGCTATGCTCACACGGCCATCTGGACGGGCAACGAAATAATCGTCTGGGGTGGCTATGGTGACAGTGGCGAGCTGAACACTGGCGGCAGATACAATCCCAACAGCGATAGTTGGGCTGCTACGAGCACCACCAACGCGCCGGCCGCGCGTTATGTTCACACCGCCATCTGGACCGGCACTGAAATGATTATTTGGGGCGGAACGGTTTTCAGCGGCACGGACCTTAACACTGGCGGCAGATACAATCCCAGCAGCGACAGTTGGGCCGCTACCAGCATCACGAACGCGCCTTCTGGCCGAGAAAATCACACGGCTGTGTGGACCGGCAATCAAATGATCGTCTGGGGTGGAGACAACGATTCCGGTATTCTGAACACCGGCGGCAGATACTGCGCCGCGCCCTGCACCGATAACACCTGGACTCCAGTAAGCACGACTAACGGTGACGGCGCGCCCAGCGGCCGTGTCGATCACACCGCAGTCTGGACGGGCAGCGAAATGATTGTCTGGGGCGGAGACAATAACAACGGCACGCCCTACAACACGGGCGGTAGATACGATCCCACGATCGACAATTGGACTGCCACCACAACCACGAACGCGCCCGCTGCTCGCTACATTCACAGCGCCGTGTGGACCGGCACCGAAATGATTGTGTGGGGCGGCCGCACCAATGTTGCACCCTTCTCGCTCAATACCGGCGGCAAATACAATCCGGCCAGCAACACCTGGAGTTCTACTACGACCACCAATGCTCCGAGTGGCCGGGACACACACACCGCTGTGTGGACCGGGAGCGAAATGATTATTTGGGGCGGGGCCGGTGCCAGCCTGACCAATACCGGCGGCAAATACAACCCGAACACCGACAGTTGGTCTGCGACTTCAACGATAAACGCTCCCGGCGCGCGCTATCTCCACAGCGCAGTGTGGACTGGCAACAACATGGTCGTCTGGGGTGGTGCCAACACCAGTGGTGCTGTTTTTAATACCGGCGGCAAATACAATCCCGGCAGCGATCTCTGGACTAGCACGAGCACGACCGGCGCGCCCACCGCACGCGCATCACACACTGCCGTCTGGACTGACTGTGAAATGGTCGTCTGGGGCGGTTTCACCAGCACAGGTACGGCGAACACCGGCGCGAAGTACTACCCCGACAACGACGCGTGGCTACCCACCAGTACGACCAACGCGCCCGCCGCTCGCTACGAGCACACCGCCGTCTGGAGCGGCGGTGAAATGATCGTCTGGGGCGGATACGATGGCAACTTCACTCTTTATAACACCGGCGGCAGATACAATCCCGGATTAAACAATTGGACTGCCACCACCACCTCAGGTGCACCTCAGGCAAGACCCAGGCACACTGCTGTCTGGAGCGGTAGCCAAATGATCGTGTGGGGCGGCTACAACGGCGGCGTTTTGAATAGCGGCGGCAAATACTGCGCGACGGTACCTGCTTCGCCTTGCGTAACACCAACGCCGACTCCAACACCTACTCCTAGCCCAACACCGACGCCGACACCTGAACCCACAGCTACGCCAACACCAACTGCCACTCCAACCGCGACACCAGCTCCTACACCCTCACCCACAGCTACCCCGACTCCTGAGCCAACCGCTACGCCGACGCCAACCCCGGCGCCAACGTGCGCACCAACGCCTGCCGGCATGATCAGTTGGTGGCCCGCCGAAGGAAACGCCAACGACATCGTCGGTCATCATGACGGGACGCTGATCAATGGAGCGAGTTTCGCCTCTGGAAAAGTGGGTCAGGCCTTCAATTTCGACGGCGTGAATGATTATGTCGATGTCGGCGATGTCGATCTTCCGGTCACGTTCACGATTGATGCCTGGGTGAATCCGGCAACGCTACCGGCAAGTTCCATGGTCTTAATCTCCAAAGACAATGGCTCCAGCCGTAGTTATGTGTGGTACTTTTTTAACGGAGAACTCTACCTCGACGTCTTTTCATCGGCGGGATTGACCGAGTACAACACTGGCTCGGTCGGCGCAGTCAACGCGTGGCAGCATCTGGCCGTCACTTACGATGGCGCTGCAGGTTCCGGCCAGAAAATTAAGTTTTACGTCAACGGTGTTCAGGTGCCTGCGACCGTCGGTGCCGATGGCGGTGGAACTCCGAACAACATCGCCTTGAGCACGAAAATCGGCATTTATGGCGATGGCGCGACGCTCGCCTTCAGCGGGCTCATCGATGAACTGGAGCTTTTCGACCGTGTCCTGACGCTCGCCGAAGTGCAGCAGATTTACGGTGCCGGGAGCGCGGGAAAATGCACCCCAACACCTACTCCGACTCCAACTCCCACGCCGACACCAACTCCGACGCCGACGCCTACTCCGACTCCGACGCCAACTCCGACGCCTACGCCAACTCCCACACCGACACCAACTCCCACGCCGACGCCTACGCCGACGCCTACGCCGACACCCGAACCAACGGCGACTCCTACGCCAACTCCGACACCTACGCCCGAACCGACTGCCACGCCGACTCCAACTCCAACTCCCACGCCGACTCCAAATCCCACACCGACTCCGACTCCAGAGCCAACTGCGACCCCGACGCCGACGCCGACCCCCACTCCAACACCGTCTCCGACACCAACTCCTTCTCCAACGCCCTCGCCAACACCGACAGCGACGCCCACACCAACGCCGTCAACCACGCTCAGAATCACGAAGGTGGCGGATGCCGCTTCTGTAAATGCTGGTTCACCAATCGGCTTTACCGTCAGGCTCAAGAATAATACCGCGACAACAGCAACCGGCATAAGCGTCACCGACAACCTGCCGGCCGGGTCGGCGATTAACTGGACGCTCGCCTCCAGCATTCCGCCGGGCGCCTGGTCTGTTACCGGAACTCCGCCGAATCAATCGCTGGTTTACAATTCGACGACACTGGCTGGCAGCACCACCACCTCCGCGCACACAGTCAGCAACACGACGAGCCTGAGCTGCGGCACGTATCAAAACACGGCCAGTTTCACCAGCAGCAATGGTGGCTCGGGCGTGGCCTCCGCTTCCGAAGTGGTGGTCTGCCCAACTCCAACACCAACGCCTACCCCAAGTCCAACGCCGACACCGTCGCCTACTCCGACGCCAAGCCCGAGCCCGACGCCAACACCCGCTCCCGTGTCGATGGGCGTGACCGTCGCGCCCACGTCCATCAACGGAGGGCAAACTGCCACTTACACCGTGCGCGCTTCGGCCACCGTCACTCAGAATACAACCGTGAACTATACCATGAGCGGCAGCGCCATCTCGGGCACCGACTACAAGCTCAGTGGAACCGCCGGGCAAGTGACGATTTTGAGTGGCCAGTCCTCGGCTACCGTCACGCTCACGTCGAAAGCTGAACCCACTCAGGCTTCCAAGACGGCAACCATGACTTTGCAGCCGGGGACCGGTTACACAGTCGGAACCCGTAACACCGCGACGCTTACAATTAACTATCCGTAGGTCGCCCGCGCCCGGAGTGTCTACAAGGTGGGAGGGACCTCAGTGTCCCGACGCTGCGCTCGAGCTGCAGATTCGCGGCTCCCACATTTTTCTGTAGCCGGCATCGGTGATGCCGGCCGCGATCAACGATCGCGGCTACAGCGCTCTGCATGACAGCGCATTGTTTTTGAGGGACATTTGCGCCCCGCGATGAACAGTAAGGAGCACAAATTTACCCTCGGCATCGAGGAAGAGTTCGCGATTGTCGATCCGAACACGCGCGAGCTGAAGTCGCACATTCAGGAAATCCTCGAGGGCGGCAAAGTCGTGCTCAAGGAGCAGATCAAACCCGAGATGCACCAGTCGGTCGTCGAGCTCGGCACTGAGATTTGCGACGACATTCATTGCGCCCGCACGCACGTTGTCGATCTTCGCAGCAAGCTCGCCGGCCTCGCCGAGAGAGCCGGATTGAAAATCGCCTCGGTTGGCACGCATCCGTTCTCCCATTGGCGCGACCAGCTCATCACTGAAGGCGAGCGTTACCAGGAGATCGTCAAAGACATGCAACTCGTCGCGCGCGCCAACCTGATCTTCGGTTTGCATGTGCACGTCGGCATCCCCAATCGCGAGACCGCCATCCACGTCATGAACCAGGCGCGCTATTTTTTGCCGCACATCTACGCGCTCTCGGTCAACTCGCCCTTCTGGGTCGGACATAACACCGGGTTGAAAGGTTATCGGCTCAAAGTGTTCGAGCGTTTTCCCCGCACCGGCATCCCGGACGCCTTCGAATCGCTCTCCGAGTATGAGGATTTCTGCAAATTGCTGGTTAAAACCGGCTGCATCGACAACCCGAAGAAGATCTGGTGGGACATCCGGCTGCATCCGTTTTTCGACACGCTCGAAGTCCGCGTCTGCGATGCCCAGACACGCGTCGACGACACGCTCGCGATCGCCGCCTTGATCCAGGCGATCATCGCCAAGCTGCACAAACTCCTCTGGCAAAACATTACCTTTCGTGTCTATCGCCGGCGCCTCCTCGATGAAAACCGCTGGCGCGCCGCGCGTTATGGCATCGAAGGCAAACTGATCGATTTCGGCAAGGAAACCGAAGTGGAAATGCGCAGTTTGCTGGGCGAACTGCTGGAATTCGTTTCCACGGAAGTGAACGAGCTCGGCAGTCAACGCGAGATGGCGCACATTGAGCGGATCATGCGCGAAGGAACGGGCGCCGATCGACAACTGCACAAATTCGCCGAAACCCACGACATGAAAGCGGTCGTCGATCAAATCGTCGCCGAAACTTACGAAGGGCTCAGTGTCGCGTAAGATCGACATCTCCACCCCGCCGGTCCTTACACCGCGCGCCTTTACATGAACACATTTTGGCAACGCATCGGCAATCCGGAATACATGCACGTGCTGCTCAATCCGCTGCCACTCTACGGCCTGGGCTTTGGCGCGCTCGCCCTCGTCCTTGCCTTGGTCCTGCGAAACCAGCGGGTGACGATCGCCGCGCTCGTCCTCGTTTTTCTCGGCGCGATCTCGGCCTGGCCTGTCTACGAGTACGGCGAATCCGCTTACGACCGGGTCAGATCAATGTCCGATCCGCCCGGCGAGCAATGGCTCGACGAACACCAGGCGCGCGGCGAAAAGCTGATCTGGATTTTTTATAGCCTTGCGGCGGTTTCAGCCGGCGGCATCGCCGTGACCTGGAAATGGCCACGGAGTGCAGCGCCGGTCTCGGCAATCGCGCTCGCGTTGGCTTGTGCAACTCTCGCCGTGGGCGCTTACATCGCTTACGCCGGCGGACATGTCCGCCATCGCGAGTTCCGTTTCGAGCCGCCCCGGCGCCGCGCCCCGCCGAAAGCGAGCCCGGTTAAAGCCGATTTCGCCTCATGAGCCCGGAGTGGCGCGTTGCAGACTGCGTTCGCCCAGCCAGGGATAATGGCGACGCACCCGGGTGACGCGCCGCAGACCGAACGGTTCGATGGCGTGCGCTTCGATGTGCGCGATCGCGTCTTCGACCGAGTCGGTGGCGTAAATGAGCTTCAGGTCCGACCGGCTGATCATGCCGGCGTCGACCATCTTGCCAATGAACCCGGTCAATTCGCGCCAGTAATCGATCCCCATCACGACGACCGGAAAATTTTTGATCTTGCCGGTTTGAATGAGGGTGAGCGCCTCGAACAATTCGTCGAGCGTGCCGGCGCCACCGGGCAACACGACAAAGGCATAGGAATATTTCACGAGCAGCGTTTTACGCACGAAGAAGTAGTGCATGGTCACGCAGCGATCGAGATAGGCGTTCGGCCGCTGTTCGAAGGGCAGCTCGATGTTGCAACCGACCGAACGGCCTCCGGCTTCTTTCGCGCCGCGATTGGCTGCTTCCATGATGCCCGGCCCGCCGCCGGTCATGACCGTGAAGCCCAGCCGCGCGATGGCCGCGCCCATTTTCCGCGCCAGCTCGTAATAGGGATTGTCGATCTTGACCCGGGCTGAGCCGAACACCGTCACGCACGGCCCAACGAAATGGAGCACGCGAAACCCGCGCAAGAAATCGCGCATCACGCGCAGGAGAGTGACGAATTCGTCGAACCGCGAACGCGGTCCTTCCAAAAAAATCTCGTCAGCTCGTTGCGGTGGAGCTGTCAGGGCGGATTCCGTCAGGTCTGATGATTGGCTGGATTGAAACTTCTGCTCATCCACAGCGGGACAACTATGTCGGACAGCGAGCACATGTCACGCGCCGGCGCGGCCCAGCGATTGCAAATGGCACACCGGCGACATGACAACCGTCAGTTTTTCCGCGAAAGTGCGGATCGCGTCTCCAACTCGCTACCATGTCCGACCACCTGACCATCGACACGATCGACGAAGAGCTCGCGCCCGGGGCGCGCAATGCGGTTGAGGTTTGTTTGCAGCTAAAGCCGCATGAACGGATCACCATCATGACCGACGAACCGACACGCGAAATTGCAGCGGCGTTGCAGGCGCAAGTAGAACGAATCGGCTCGACGTGCAGCATGTTTACGCTGGAACACCACGCGCGCCGTCCGCTCAAGTTCATGCCGGAGATCATTCTCGAGGACTTGGCCATGTCGCAGGTGTCGATCTTCGCCGCGCAAAGTCGCCCCGGAGAACTGGCGGCGCGCCGCGACATGACGGCGGTAGTCGATCATCATGGGATTCGCCACGCCCACATGGTCAACATTACCCGCCAAATTATGCTCGAAGGCATGCGCGCCGATTTTCGCGCGATCGATGCGTTGAGTCAGCGGCTGATCGACCGCGCCCGACGCGCGCAGCGTATCAGCTGCAAAACGCCACATGGCACGGATTTCGAAGCCGAATTATCTCCGGAGCTGAAATGGCTCAAAACCAGCGGTCTCATCACGACCGCGAAATGGGGCAACCTGCCAGGCGGCGAAATTTTCACCTCGCCGCTCAACACACACGGCCGCTTTGTTATTGATGGCGTCGTGGGAGATTATCTCTGCGCAAAATACGGCGACCTCCGCGCCACGCCGCTCACCCTCGAAGTGCGCGACAATCGCATTGTCGATCTTGCCTGCGAGGACAAGGAGTTGCTCGAGGAATTCCGCGTCTACACGAGTACTGACGAAAATAGCAATCGCGTCGGCGAATTCGCCATTGGCACCAACACCGCCTGCACGCACGTCATCGGCAACATTTTGCAGGACGAGAAGATCCCCGGCATCCACATCGCCTTCGGTGATCCCTACGGAAATCACACCGGTGCGAAATGGTCTTCCTCCACCCATATCGATTGTGTCGGCCGCGACTTCGACATCTGGTTTGACGGCGAGCAGGTGATGCGGCGGGGCAAGTTTTTGATATAGTCCGCCAATGGTCGATGAAATCCGGCGGCAGATTGGGCGAACCCCTTTCATGCCATTTTCAATCCGCACATCTGACGATCATGAGTATGTCGTCCCGACTCTCGATCACATCCACGTTTCGCCCCGGGGCACGCGCATCATTGTGATTGATGACGCAGATGTCGTCTCAGTGCTGCCGATCCTGCACATAAGCGGAGTCGTTCACCAGAACGGTCGCGGTTGATGAGCGGCGAGCTCGCGCGGCTCTTGGAAAACAATGTGGCTTGGGCGCGGCGCATGCGCGAGCGCGACGCGCGGTTTTTCGACCGGCTCGCGCACCAGCAATCGCCGCAATATCTTTGGATCGGCTGCTCGGACAGTCGGGTGCCGGCCAATGAGATTGTCGATCTTCCGCCCGGTGAAGTCTTCGTCCATCGCAACGTTGGCAATGTGGTCGTGCACAGCGACCTCAATTGTCTTTCCGTCCTCCAGTTCGCGGTCGACGTGCTCAAAGTGCGGCACGTGATTGTCTGCGGGCATTACCGTTGCAGCGGGGTGCGCGCCGCGCTCGACGGCGAACGCCATGGCCTGGTCGATAACTGGCTGCGGCACATCCAGGACGTGCGCGATCAACACGAAAACGAGCTGGCCAAGATCGACAACAGCGACGAGCGCGCCGCGCGTTTATGTGAGCTCAACGTGGTCGCGCAGGTCAACAACGTCGCGCGGACACACGTCGTCCTCGATGCGTGGTCGCGCCGGCAACCGCTCGCCGTTCACGGCTGGATTTATGATGTCGCGGACGGGTTGCTGCGCGATCTGCACGCCACCGTTTCGGAACCACGCTAATGCATCCGGATCGGCGCGCCGACTTCAACGCCGATTTCACCTCGGAGAGATACGCGGCGCTGTTGCGCTGCGTTAACCAGACCGAGAAATGGCCGGCTGATTTCCGGATCGCGGAGACACCGGTTTTTCTCACCCGCGAGTTCGCCGATGAAGTGGCACGCGCGGCCAGAGCGATTGTCGATCTTACGCGCACGCCGCAATTCGCAAAACACGCGGCTGCGGCCATTCCAGAAGGCTTGGAAGTGCCGAACGAATCGACGCATCCGAATTTTTTCGTGGTGGACTTCGCAATTTGCCGCGAAGCCGATCGGTTTTGGCCGCGCGTGATCGAGCTGCAGGCGTTCCCGAGCCTGTTCGGGTTTCAATTGCTGCTGCTCGGCTGCATGCGCACAGCTTATCCGGCCATTCCGCGTAACTGGACGTCGTCATTCGGCGGAATCAAAGACGAGCAGTATCTCGCGCTTTTACGGCGGACGATTATCGGCGATTCGAAGCCTGAGAATGTCATTCTGCTCGAGATCGAGCCGGAAAAGCAAAAGACGCGCGTCGACTTCGCCGCTACTGAGCGGTTGCTCGGCGTTCGGCCGGTCTGCGTGACCGCCATTAAAAAACGCGGCCGCCAATTATTTTACCCGCGCGACGGCCGGGAGGTGCGGATCGAGCGGATTTACAACCGCGTCATTTTCGATGAACTGCTGAAACGCGACGATCTCGATCTTGCCTTCAGCTTCCAGGACGAGCTCGATGTCATCTGGGTCGGGCATCCCAACTGGTATTTCCGCATCAGCAAACATTCGCTTCCATTTCTCAAAACCGAACACACCTCGGCAGCGTTCTTCGCCGACCAATTTCCTGCGACGGAGAAGATCGACAATTACGTCTTGAAACCCCTTTATTCATTTGCCGGCCTCGGCGTTGACATGGAGCCGACACGCGAAAAACTATCTGCGCTGCAAAATCCGCATGAATGGATTTTGCAGCACAAAGTCCAATACGTGCCGTTCCTCGAAACAGTCGACGGTAAAAAATCAAAGGCCGAAATTCGGATGATGTTCGTCTGGCCCGCCGAAGATCGACATCCGACCCTGGTTAACAATTTGGTCCGGATGAGCCAGGGCAAAATGATGGGCGTCGATTTCAACGTCGACAAAACCTGGGTCGGCGCCAGCATCGCGCTCCACGAGCGCTAGCGCGTCAGACTGCGCGCGATTTGATATTAATCTCAGACGTGAGCGTTTGATGAACCGGACATTTGTCCGCGATCTCCATCAGCTTCGTCCGTTGTTCCCGGCTCAGCCCACCTTCGAGATGAATCTCAACCTCGATCCGGTCGATGCGGCCTTCTTTTGTGTCGCAATCTTCGCAATCGCGGGCGTGAATTTTTGAATGGCGAAGGGAAACGGTGATCTGGTCGAGCGGCCAGCCGCGTTTCCGCGCGTAGAGACCGATCGTCATTGAAGTGCACGCGCCCAGCGCGGCCAGAAGAAGATCGTAAGGCGAAGCCCCGCTATCGGTGCCGCCGTAGGAAAGCGGTTCGTCGGCGCTGATTTGATGCGAACCGATGTCGATCTTTTGTGCGAAACCGGCGGCGTCTCCATGAACGACCACCGGTGCTTCTTCTTCCAGCGGCATCTCAGGGTGCTCCTTTTTTCATCATCGCGCGCACTTCGGCCGAGGTGCGGACGGGAATAATTTCGAACTCCATCAAATCTTTCCAATTGTCGATCCAGCGTTCGAGCAAAACGAAATCGTCAGTCTCCATGATTTGCCAGCAGGTTTTGAGATGGTGATCGATCCAGCTCGAAACGTAGTTCAAACCCTCCGGCATCATTCGCCCTTTCTCATCGAGCCGTTGGTAGATGGCCGGAGCGTCTTTGAACCGCTCGATCACCATGTAAAGCATGGCTTGTTCTGTAGTGGCGGGCGTGTCGCCCGCAACCCTTTAATTCTGCAGCCGGCACGGCTGCCTCTACAGCCCTACTTCAGCTCTTCGTTTGTTTCGGCAAAGGCGTTGACCGCGAATTCCAAATCTTCACGTGAATGGGCGGCGCTCACCTGGGTGCGGACGCGCGCCGTGCCGTGGGGGACGACGGGATAGAAAAAGCCAATCACGTAAACGCCTTTTTCGAGCATGCGGGCGGCGAACCGTTGCGACTTGGCGGCGTCGCCGATCATGATCGGGACGATCGGGTGAACACCGGACTTGATCGTGAGGCCGCGCTCCGTCAGAGCGGCGCGGAAATATTTTGTGTTCTCCTCAAGTTTATCGCGCAGCTCAGTTGAAGCGCTGAGCAACTCAAGCGCTTTGAGTGACGCCGCCACGACCGGCGGCGCGATCGTGTTGGAGAAAAGGTAAGGTCGCGAGCGTTGCCGCAGAAGATCGACAATCTCTTTGCGCCCACTGGTGAACCCGCCGCTCGCGCCGCCGAGCGCTTTGCCGAGGGTGCCGGTGATGATGTCGAGCTTGCCGAGCACGCCGCGATATTCATGCGTGCCGCGGCCTTTCGGACCGAGAAATCCGGTGGCGTGCGCGTCGTCAATCATGGTGAGCGCGTTGTGTTTTTGGGCAAGATCGACAATGTCGGCAAGGTTCGCGATCGTGCCGTCCATCGAGAAACAGCCGTCGGTCGCGACCAGTCGAAAACGCGCGCCGCGCGCTTCCTTCAGTTTCGCTTCCAGATCGGCCATATCGTTGTGCTTGTAACGAAAGCGTTGCGCTTTGCAGAGCCGGATACCGTCGATGATAGAGGCGTGATTTAGTTCGTCGCTGATCACGGCATCCTGATCGGTAAGCAGCGTTTCGAACAAACCGCCGTTGGCGTCGAAGCACGATGGGTAAAGAATCGTGTCCTCGGTGCCGAGAAATTTGGTGAGCGCGGCTTCGAGCTCTTTGTGAATGTCCTGTGTCCCGCAGATGAACCGCACGCTGGCCATGCCAAAGCCGTGGGTATCGAGCGCTTCCTTGGCGGCTTTGATCAGCTCAGGATGATCGGCGAGGCCAAGATAATTATTCGCGCACATGTTGAGAACGCGTTTACCGCCGGCCACTGCGATATGCGCGTCCTGAGGCGTGGTGATGATCCGCTCGGTTTTGAAGAGGCCCTGCGACTTTATTTCCTCGAGCGTACGCGCAACCTGCTGTTCGAATTGGGCGAGCATGCGGGATTGTCGAGCAAAGCCGGCGGGATGAAAAGGCGGCAAAAAGAAGTTGCGTCAGTTTGTGAATAGCTGTTAATAACGTGGCCGCCCCCAGTGAAGACCCCCCGGAACTGCGGTTACGCGCTCCTCGCGCTCGGTGCTGCGCTTTTCCTGAGCGCGTGTGGAACCTCTCGGATCAGTGGTCTACCGCCCTACGAACCGCCGCTGGCCAAGAGCGAGTTTCAAAATGTGCGCACGACCGCTTACACGCACACCGAATCGGACCATCGCGAGTTCGGCAACCGCAACGCGCTCGGCGGCGAATTGCACGCCGCTGGCCCGGCGATTCATCGCGCCGAGAATGTCAAACGCGCAATCGCCGTCTCGGACAGTGACGTGGCCATGCAGCCGTTTTCCACCGACGAGCCGGTGACAATCGTGCGCGTGAAAACCACAAAGACGACGCGCGTGACGAAAAAATCAGGCCGCGTGAAACGCGCCATCGCAGTGGCGAAACCGCCACGGATCGGCAGCGCAGCGGCCGATTGGGCGCGCTGGCCGATGGGCACGACCTTCCGTCTACTTTCGACGGGGCAAATTTATCGGGTGGAAGATTACGGCTGGGCCTTGAGCGGGCGAAACACGATCGATCTTTACATGGCAAACTCGCGCGACATGAACGCCTGGGGCGCGCGTGAGGAGCCGATCCAGGTTCTGCGATGGGGCGATCCGCAACAAAGCCTCGATTTCCTGCGCGCGCGCCAGGATTACAAGCACATTCGCCGGATGGTGCTTGAGCTCGAAGGCCGCGAAGAAGAAGCCGCCGCATTGCAGTGATGTCGCTGTCCAACACCGTCGTCGTCGCGGACGATCGCTACACATCGCCTTCGTTCTTGCAGACCGATATAAGTTACGTTATGCCAAGTCGAAATGGCGAGTCTGGACCTTGTCGACTCTTTATTGAACGCGGCGAACGAGCGCCGATATCTGAATCTGGCGATTCTATTGGCGGTGCCAATTATTCCCACCGTATGTGCGTGGATTTCGAAATGGCTCACAAATCGAAAAATCGCTCGTCTATACGAGGCTCGCCTCAAGGACAAAGACGCCGAAATTGAAAGACTTGTCGCACACAACAAACGGTTGGAGAATGCCTTGCTAAAGGGACAACGACCGTGACCTCCGCTGTGTTGAATACAATGTTGTGGGCTCTGGTTCTCGCATCATTCGGCTCCGTGTTACACGACAGAATCGTAATACGCCGTTTGCGGCGGGCGAAAAAACACGACTCTATTCTCTACCGATTTTGTAGAGTTCGAGATTCCATCGCGGAACTGGCAATAGCCGGCAAAATTTCGGAAGCGACGAGAATCTTTGAATTTTTCTATCTCGATAATGCCCATGTCATACATAACCACGGAACATCGGGCGTATGTTTTTCGAGTCTGCTTCGCGAGATCGATCGCACGATTGAACCGCTCTCAAAAGAGGAAACGGAATGGATCGAATTGCTCGTGTCTGAGATTAGACAGGCCGACGAAAAAGTGAGAAGACTTGTCGAAATTTATGACCAAGCTTTATTCGACGCGATCGTCAGTTCCTTGAATCTGATCATGGTCGATCGTTTGCTTCGAGCGATCAAGGCGAACTCGGAGGCAATTGTCAGCTTTCTCGGTCATCTGTTCTTCATTCCGAGGTCCACGCGGACGGCGTTCGTTTTATGGCAGGGTTTGCAGTCGTCGACGGCCCCAGCCATTGCGACACAGGCCGTTGCGTAGAGTGGGCCTGGCGGGGAAGGCTAGATAACTGACCCGCTCCGAATGGCAAAATAGTAATCAATGCGACTAGCGCGGTCTTTTGGTTGCTGCGAGCTTTCGCTCGATCAAGCCTTTAGCAGTGTTGAATTCGTCGGCGATTGAGGCGGGGCCATAGCGGCTTTGCTTTAGAATTTCGTCGGCGCCGGCGAGATCGCCGCGCGCAACGTAGGCCATGGCTTTGGCGGCGATCACGTTCGCCTTCTTGTTTTTTCCGACCAGACGCAGCGAGTAATCGAATGCGGCTTCGATTTCGTCAGGGGAAACGGTGGCCGGCGACAAATCGCTCGCCAGTAGTTGAGGATCTATTTCGCGCTCGAGGCGAAACAGGGTCGATTGCGGCAGATCGGCGACAAAACGGAAATAATCGCGAAGGCGCCAGGCTTGAATGTGAATCCACCAGGTCACGTAATGCGGGTAATCCTGGTGGGCGATGTAGCTTTTGCCGGCGATCAAATACGGGAAAAAATTTGACGCGATTGCGGTCGCGACTTTGGGCGATTTCATCGCATCGATATAGAGGAACTCGATCGGCTCGCTCGTCCAGCGCGCCTGGCGCAAGTCTTCCTGATGAGAAACGATTGATTCGTGCCACTGCTCGGTGCGTTTGAGGAACTCCGGCAGGAAACTTTCGCCCGGCCGAAACCAGCCTTCGAGGTCGGTCCCTTTCACCCAGGCCTCGTAGCCTTCGTTCCAGAGGAAAAGATCGTAAGCATGGATCTGCCGATCTTTGGCCTTGCGATTCAAGGCCAACCCTTCGGCCAGCGCGATGGTGGTTGCGCCGAGCAAACAACCAAGATCGACAATCGCTCCCTCGCCGCGGTAGCGCTGCGCCGCATATCTTCGCAGCCATTGCTGCTCGCGGCCTGAGGTCATTCCGAACTTCCAGCTTTTTCTTAGCTTGCGCAGTTCGCGGCGACGCTGGAATCCGAGGAGCTTTGCGACGCGATCCATTCCTCTACCGGTATACATCTTTGCGATGCCCGATTGCACCGATCTGGACCAGACGCGCAGAGTGATCGATTCGAAAAACAATGCGATAGTCGCCCACGCGAATGCGATAGCCGTCTCTTGCTTTGAGCTTCTTAACGCCGTGCGGAAACGGATTATCTTTGAGCGCGCGCAGCACTTCGGCGATTCTTTCCTGGGCCTGCTGCGGTAGATCAGCTAATTCCTTCTCAGCGGGGCGTTGGACCTGAACCGTCCAACTCACAAATTCAGATCGCGGAGGACCTCTTCAAGCGGCCGACTGGGTTCGTCGCGTCGGGACTCCAAAATCAAGCTGTCCTGCAAATCTTCGCGCAAATCTTCGTCTGAAACGAGCAGCTCGATTACTCGATCGCGTTCCTCTGGTGAAAGCGCTTTGATCTCGGCAATGACTTCAGCCGCGCTCATATCTGCAGGTTACGCCATTCAGTTGGACAAACAAACGACAAGAACTAACCCTCGCCCCAGTCGAGGATGATTTTTCCGGAGTTGCCGGATTTCATCAGCTCGATGGCTTCTTTGAATTGCGTGTAGGGGAAACGGTGAGTGATCACGGGTGAGATGTCGAGGCCGCTCTGGATGAGGGCGGTCATTTTGTACCACGTCTCGTACATCTCGCGGCCGTAAATTCCCTTGAGCGTCAACTGATCGAAGACGACCTGGTTCCAATCGATGGCGGCGCTGCCGGGCATGATCCCGAGGAGCGCGATTTTGCCGCCGTGGAACATATTCGGCAAAATGTCGGCGAACGCTTTCGGGTTTCCCGACATTTCGAGCGCGACGTCGAAACCTTCCTTCATCCGGAGCTTTTGCATCGCGTCGGCGAGTTTCTCGGTGCGCACATCCAGGGCAAGATCGACATGCATCTTGCGGGCGAGCTCGAGACGGTAGGGATTGACGTCGGTGATGACGACGTGACGGGCCCCGGCGTGTTTGCAGATGGCAATGGCCATGCAACCAATCGGCCCGGCGCCGGTGATGAGGACGTCTTCGCCGACGAGATCGAATGAGAGCGCGGTGTGCACAGCGTTGCCGAGGGGATCGAAACAGGAAAGAACATCGAGCGGGATGGCCGGATCGGCGTGCCAGCAGTTGTCCTGCGGAATGACCACGAACTCAGCCCAGGCACCGGGACGATTGACGCCGACGCCCTGCGTGTTCGGGCAAAGGTGACGCCGCCCGGCCAGACAATTGCGGCAATGGCCGCAAGTGATGTGACCTTCACCCACTACGAGATCGCCCTTGGCGAAACCTTTCACGTGATCGCCGGCAAGATCGACAACCCCGACAAACTCATGGCCGATGGTCATCGGGACCGGGATCGTTTTCTGCGCCCACTCGTCCCAGTTATATATATGTACGTCCGTCCCGCAGATGGAGGTCTTGAGGACGCGGATCCGGACCTGATCGCCGCTGACTTCGGGCACCGGCACCTCTTCCAGCCACAGACCCGGCTCGGCTTTCGCCTTGACCACGGCCGGCATCGTTTTTTGCACGAACAAAGGTTAAGCGAATGAGCAAGGCAGGAAAACAGGAAAACCGGAAAACCGGGACAACTGCTTGCCTTGGTCAGTTTCGTCCGGGATGATGCAAAGCCATGCCGGTAACACTTGAACGAGCAGAGCCGACGACGGTGACGCCGCGTTCGGTGTTTGTCTGGCGGTTTATCAGCACCATCGCGCTCTGGTCGATCGCGCTGCTCATCGCGTTTTCCGGCCATGAATTCTTCTTCACCGCGTTGATCTGCATTTTCGGACTGATCGCGCTCTGGGAATTTTACCGCATGCTCGATCACCGCGAGCTGCCGAATTTTAAAATCACGGGGATGATCTGCGGCGCGTTCATGCTCGCCGGCAGTTTTTATTACTTTGCGAAGATCGGTCCTGCCGGTTCCTACGATTTCGAGATCGCGGTGCTGCTGTTTTTCCTGCTGACGATGTTTGGCCGGCAAATGTTCGCCCGGTTGCGGCACGACGAACCGCTGCAAACCATGGCCTATACCTTGTTCGGCCTGCTCTACGTCCTGTGGCTGTTTAACTTTACGACGAAGATCCTTTACCTGACCCCGCGAGCGGCCGGCGGCGCAGTGACGGGGCAGTTTTATCTTTTGTATCTCATCGCGGTGACAAAATTCAGCGACATGGGCGCGTATCTGATCGGGAGCGCGCTGGGCCGGCATTTGATGACGCCGCACATCAGCGCGCGCAAAACATGGGAGGGGTTTTTCGGCGCGCTCGTGCTGGCGCTGCTCTGCAGTTTGGGGCTTTTCAAATTAATGCCGGGACACTTGTCGATGTTGAACTGGACGCACGCCATCGTTCTCGGATTGCTCCTCGGGTTCGCTGCCATGATTGGTGATCTGGCGGAGTCGATCGTCAAACGCAGCACGGGGGTAAAAGATTCGGGCAGGTTTCTCCCCGGCATTGGTGGCGCGCTCGACTTGATCGACAGCCTGCTCTTCACGGCGCCGCTGCTCTTTTTCTACCTCCGGCTCGTCATTCACGTGCCGTAAGTCGATATGAATCGGATCGCGAACCTGGGGGAACGCATGCGCCCTCGTTGGAGACATTTGAACGCACACCGCAAGAGCTTTTCGGCGAGGGCGCCGAAAAGAGCACGCGAGGCGCGTGCGCTCCCCAGACGATCGCGCCGTAACCATCCATGAAATGTAAACGCGTCGTTCTTTTGGGCGCGACGGGATCGATCGGCGAGAGTGCGCGCAAAGTCGCGCGCGACATCCCCGAGCGGATGGAGATCGTCGGGATGGCGGCGCACAGTAACGCGGAAAAGCTGGCGGCAGCGGCCAATGAAGTCCGGCCCGAAGCAGTTTGCCTCGTCGACGAGACAAAGATCGACATCTTGCGCGCGGCACTTACCTGCGAGCCGCGAATCTTTTCCGGCGAAGCGGGGTTGCGCGAGATTGCCTGCCTGAAAAATGCCGACATGGTGCTGGTGGCAATTGTTGGCACGGCCGGTCTGCGTCCGGCCCTGGCCGCGATCGAAGCGGGCAAGGACCTCGCGGTGGCGAGCAAGGAGATTCTGGTGATGGCGGGCGAGATTGTGATGCGCGAAGCGCGCAAAAACGGCGTGCAAGTGTTGCCGGTCGATTCGGAACACAACGCCATCTTCCAATGCTTGGAAAGTGGGAGGGGCCTGGGTGCCCTGATTGGTCGCGGCGCTGAGGCCGCTCCCACATTTCAATCATCGGATGTTCGCCGGATTATTCTCACCGCGTCGGGCGGTCCATTTCGGGAAACACCGGCGGCCGAACTTGTCGATGTTACGGTGGAACAGGCGCTGAAGCATCCGACCTGGAACATGGGGCCGAAGATTACGATCGATTCAGCGACGCTCTTCAACAAAGGACTGGAGATGATCGAGGCGCACTGGCTCTTCGGCGTCGAGATGAAGCGGGTCGAAGTAGTGATTCACCCCCAAAGCATTGTTCATTCGATGGTCGAATTCGCCGATGGCTCGACCCTGGCTCAGTTAAGCTATTCCGATATGTGTTTTCCAATTCAGTACGCCGTGACCTGGCCGGAGCGGGTGGCGAATACTTTGCCGCCGCTGGACTTTTCCCGGGTCTCGAAACTGGAATTTTTCACGCCGCGTTACGAAGCGTTTCCCGCGCTCGGGCTGGCACGGCGGGCCGGAGAAACAGGCGGCACTCTGCCTGCTGTGATGAACGCGGCCAATGAGGTGGCGGTGGCGGCGTTCCTGGATCGACAAGTCACGTTCCCCGGCATTTGGGAAATCGTTGAAAGAGTAATGGACGAACACGAAAACATGGCGCAGCCGGACCTGGACGCGATTCTCGCGGCCGATGGGTGGGCGCGCGGGGAAGCGGCGAAACTCGTTAAAAGGTTGCAGGGTTAAATCGGCGGCGCGCTTGCGCGCGTCTTACTTCTCACTAATCACTTCTCAACATGGTTCTCCACGTCGTGCGGGTCGTTTTCATCCTCCTGGAAGTGCTCGTGCTTTTCAATTTGCTCATCGTCGTCCACGAGATCGGACATTTTCTGGCGGCGCGCTGGCGCGGGCTTTACATCGAAAAGTTCGGGATCTGGTTCGGCAAACCGCTCTGGAAAAAAACGATCAACGGCGTGCAATATTCCCTCGGCTCGCTCCCGTTCGGCGGCTTTGTCGCCCTGCCGCAGTTGGCGCCGATGGACATCATCGAAGGCAAAGCCGATGTCGATCGGGCCAAGCTTCCGAGGATTTCGGCGCTTGATAAAATCATTGTCGCATTCGCCGGCCCGCTTTTCAGTTTTCTGCTCGCGATTGTTTTTGCCATCGTTATCTGGGCGGTTGGCCGGCCGGTGAGCGAATCCGAAGCCACCACCACGATCGGATATGTAATTCCGGATTCGCCGGCGGCGCAGGCCGGCTTGCAAGCGGGCGACCGGATTTTGGCGGTGGACGGACGCGCGGTCTCGCGTTTTGGCGGAATGGGCGAGGACAGCATTACGTGGCGGATCGTGCGCAGCGAGGGGGAAACGATCCCGATTACGTTCGAACGAATGACGAACGGGCGCGGCGAAATTAAAACAGTCGAGGCGCGGCCGATCATTCCCGAAACGAAGCGCTGGACGCGGAAGGCATTTCGGCAGATCGAGATTTTGCCGGCTGAGACGCCGGTCGTAGCGAAAGTCGAGCCCGGCAGCCCGGCAGCGAATGCGCGATTGCAACCGGGGGACCAAATCACCGAGATCAACGGCGCACCGCTGCACCACATTTTGGGCGTGGCCGATTACATCCGGGCGCATCCCGACGCGTCGCTCACGCTGACGGTGATGCGGCAAGGGCGAAAAGTAGTCACCCCGTTTGATCCCGGTCATCCAGAGATTGGGGCGGTTTCAGAAAATAGTCCGGCCGAACGGGCCGGATTGGAGAAGGGCGATATGGTGGTGCGCGTCGACGGCCAGCCGGCCAAGAGCGCGCTGGCAGTATCCGATTACATCAGGCGCCATGGCGGACAACCACTGACCTTGTCGATCTTACACGGAAAGGAAGAGCGCGAAGTGACGGTCACGCCTGAGACTCCGCTCGACGAAAGGACCCCGCGAATCGGGATTCAATGGTCGGAGGACTTTGGAATCACGCTGGATGATTACGGGCGCATGACGGTAAACCATACGCCGCCGTTCGAGCAGATCCGCGCCGGGACATTATCGATCGTGCATACGCTCGGGGCCGTGGCCTCGCCGAAATCGGACGTGAAACTCCAGCACATGAGCGGACCGGTGATGATGCTGCGGGTTTATTATTTGATGTTCGAGAACAAGGAGGGTTGGCGGATGGCGCTCTGGTTCAGCGTGGTGCTGAACGTCAATCTCGCGCTGCTCAATCTGCTGCCCATTCCGGTGCTGGACGGCGGGCATATTCTGCTCGCACTCGTCGAAGCGGTGCGCCGGCGGCCGGTCAACATGCGCGTGCTCGAAATTGTGCAAACCGCTTGCGCGGTTTTGATCATTGGCTTCATGGTGTACATCGCGTTTTTTGACGTGCAGGACCTCTTCGGCACGCGCCGGGAGCGGCCGAAGTTTTTGCCCAAATCGACTCCGGCCAAATCGACGCAGCAATAAAGCCGCTGAGGCGTTGCGACTGGTTGGCGTCGCCGTAGAGTCACAGCTGCGGTGAAATATTGCGCGAATCCATTCCAATATGAGCGACGTGTCACGCGCGAAGTGATGGTCGGCGGCGTCGGGATTGGGGCGCGCAATCCGATCCGGGTCCAATCGATGATCACGTGCGACACGATGGACACCGAGGCGTCGATCGAGCAGACGATCGAGCTGGCGAATGTCGGCTGCGAGATTGTGCGCATCACCGCGCCGACCGTGAAGGACGCGCGCAACCTCGAGCCCATCGTGCGCGGTCTGCGCTCGCGCGGCTGCGACGTGCCGATCGTGGCCGATATCCATTTCAAACCGGAAGCGGCGATGGAGGCGGCCAAATGGGTCGACAAGGTCCGCATCAATCCCGGCAATTACGCCGACACGAAAAAGTTCGTCATCCGCGAATACAGCGACGAGCAATACGCCGGGGAACTGGGCCGGATCAGGGAGCGATTTTCGCCACTTGTCGATCTTTGCAAAAGGCGCGGAATCGCCATGCGCATCGGGACGAACCACGGCTCGCTCTCGGACCGCATCCTAAATAGATACGGGGACACGCCGCTGGGAATGGTGGAAAGCGCGCTGGAGTTCGCCCGGATCGCGCGCGATTTGGATTATCACGCGTTCGTGTTCTCGATGAAGGCGAGCAATCCAAAGATCATGATTGCGGCGTATCGTTTGCTCGTGGCGCGGCTGAATGAGCTCGGGCCGGACTGGAATTATCCGCTCCATCTCGGCGTGACCGAGGCGGGCGAAGGGGAGGACGCGCGGATCAAAAGCGCGATCGGAATCGGCTCGCTCCTGGCGGACGGAATCGGGGACACGATCCGCGTGTCGCTGACGGAGGATAGCCCGCACGAAATTCCGGTGGCGCAGGCATTGGTGGAGATGGCGACCAGAGCAGCCGACACGGCTGCCACCACAGAAATTCACGCAGATGTCGATCTTTCGTTTGATCCGTTTTCCTATCAGCGCCGGGGGAGCGAGAGGATTGTTGTAGCCGGGATCGGTGATCCCGACGCGCAGGTCAAAGTGGGGGGCGAAGAATTGATTCGTGTCGTGGTTCGTCAGGCCAACTACGCAAAGATCGCGCATAAGATCGACAAGATGGGCGATTACAAGCCGGAGATCGTATACGAAGCGGCCGCGGTGGCCGAGGTCGATCCGCGGGATGAAGCGGCGCTTGGTCAACTGAATGAGCAGCGCGAAGCGCAGTTCGTAACCGTGAGGGACGATGTCGATCTTGCGGTGATTTCGGCGTTCCGGTTGCTGGCGACGCGATTGGCGGCGCGACACCCAATTTTGTTAAAGGATGTTTTGGTTGGGGCGGTTGAGCGATCCGCGCCCGGGCGGTTGGGGTCAATCGCCCCTACCTCGGATTTTCTGCAGGTGTTGCTCACGGCCTCGACGAATATCGGCTCGTTGCTCTGCGACGGCATTGGTGATGCGATTCTCGTGCAGGGTGAAGAGGCACCGGGGCAGGCGTTGCGATTGAGCTACAACATTTTGCAGGCGGCGGGGTCGCGCATCTTCAAGACCGATTACGTGGCCTGCCCGTCGTGCGGGCGGACGTTGTTCAATCTGCAAACCACCACGGCAAAGATCAAAGAGGCGACGCAGCATCTCAAAGGAGTGAAGATCGCGATCATGGGCTGTATCGTGAATGGTCCCGGCGAAATGGCGGACGCGGACTTCGGTTACGTAGGCGGCGCACCGGGCAAGGTGAACCTGTATGTGGGGAAAACCGCCGTGAAATTCAATATTCCCGAGGCGGAAGCAGTCGACCGTTTAAAAGACCTGATCCGCGAACATGGGAAGTGGGCGGAGCCGGTTGAGCGCGCGCCGGTCCCGGTTTGAGGTGCAAAAGCATCGGCCTTTCGAGCGACGTCGCCAGACATTACAAAATTGTCATTGACCGGGTTATTCCGATCGGTAAGAATCGGCGGCGCCACTTGAACACAGAAGCATAGTCGCATTTTCCGCTGGCGTGCCTGGCGATCTGCGAGGCGCGCCGGAGGGGGTCAGAGTCTCTCTGATATTTTATTTAAAAAAAGTGAGAAAGATTCTTGACCTTTGCGTTTTTGTGCGAAGAGTGCGCACTTCACCTCAACTCGGAACCCTATGAAACATCACCTCAAATCCATTCTTTCACCCGCGCGGTGCGTTCTGGCCAGCGTCTTCACCTTTACAGGTGCTGCGTTGCTTTCGGTCGCGCTTAGCACAACAGCGGTTGGCGGCAAAGGCGGCGGCGGCGGGACGACGACGGTCGGGCCGAACGCGAGCGCCGATGCCTTCACTGTTGGCGCGACGGTCGACACGGCCAGCGTCATCGTTCAGCTCACGGGCGAACCGTTGAGCACTTATCCGGCGACGAAACCGCCCCCGGGCAAGAAAATCGATTTCAACAGCAATACGGTGAAATCGTATCGCGCCCAGCTTGCGGCCGCGCGGAATTCGTTCAAGCAGTGGCTGAAGACGAACGCCCCCGCCGCGAAAGTTACTGGCGAATACGACATTTCGCTCAACGCGGTGGCGGTGCAACTGAACGGCACGCCGATCACTACCATCCAGCAATACGGGAATGTTTCGGCCGTCGAGTACCAGGGGCTTTACTACCCGATGGATGTGAATGATCCCGACCTCAACCTCATCAAGGCAATCGACGCCTGGAATGCAGGTGGCGGGACAAATCAGGCGAAGGGCGATGGCGTCAAAATCGCCATCATCGACACCGGCATCGACATCACGCATCCGTGTTTTAGCGATGCGGGTTACCCGATGGTCCAGCAGCTCGGCGACCATAATTTCACGAACAATAAAGTGATCGCTGCGAAAGTTTTTAATAACAAGACGCCTGGTCGCGGCTATACGGCGGAGGCGCTGCAAGAGCATGGCACACACGTCGCGGGAACCGCGGCCTGCAATCAGGACACCGATACCAACGTCGACGGCGTGGCGGTGCCCTACGATATGTCTGGCGTCGCGCCGCGGGCACTGCTCGGCAACTACAATGTCTTCCCGGGTGCGGTGACGAACGCGCGCTCCGAAGACATTCTCAACGCGCTGGAAACGGCCTACGCCGACGGGTTCGATATTGCGAACATGAGCTTGGGCGGCAACGCCAGCGGCATCCAGGATCTGCTCACCAAGGCGATCGACGATCTCGATCAGGCCGGTTTCATCAGCGCGGTCGCTGCTGGCAACAGTGGACCCAACCCCTACACGGTTGAATCGCCCGGCTCGGCCGCGCGCGCGTTAACCGCGGGCGCGGTGACCGTTGGCCATTACATCGGCGTCAATGTCATTGATAATACGAACGCGGCGAACTTTGCTGCGGCCACGGGCGACTTTGGCCCGACGAGCAACATCACGGCGCCCTTGAGCGCGAACCTCGGCCAGTTCTGCACTGCCAGCGGAAGTTTGACCGGTCAGATTGCGCTGATCGATCGCGGCACCTGCACGTTCTCGACGAAAATTCGCAATGCACAGAACGCGGGCGCCGTTGGTGCGATTATTGTCAACAACGTTTACGGGCCGCCGATTTCGATGGCCTCGGATGGCACTCCGAACCAACCGACGATCCCCGGCGTGATGGTCTCCTTCGCCGACCGGTCGAATATCAACGGCCGCGCAGGTGACAGCTTCACCATTACCTCGACCAAGTCATACGTGTATAACTCGGCCGATAACGACTATCTCGCAGGATTCTCCAGCCGCGGACCGACGGACGTCGATTTCCGCGTCAAACCCGATGTGAGCGCGCCCGGCGTTAACGTGCTGAGTTCACTTCCGGCGTTTGCCTGCGCCAATCCGCCGTGCTTTGCCTTCTTCCAAGGCACCTCGATGGCGACCCCGCACCTGGCGGGTTCGGCTGCGGTCGTGAAGGCACAGCATCCAACCTGGTCTTCGGCGCAAATCCGTTCGGCGGTCGTGAACACGTCTGACGCCACTGCGGTTAAGGACAGCACAACCGGCCTTCCCATCACCGACGGAAACGCGGTTGGATCGGGCCGTGAGAACTTGCTCTCTGCCGTTGGCGCGAGAGCGGCGCTGGATCCGGTGAGCGTTAGCTTCGGTTCGGTGCCGTCGATTTCCGGCATCACCCAGACCTTCAACGTTACGGTCAGCAACGTCGGGAGCAGTGCGGCGACATTCTCGTTCTCCGTTGGCTCGAGCAGCGGAACCGGTGTGAGCTACTCGGTCAGCCCGAGTTCGCTCGCGCTCGGTGCTGGTGCTTCGGGCACGATCACCGTCACCATGACTGCAGCCAAAGGTTCATCCTTCGGCAGTCATCAGGCTATCTTGTCGGTCAATAATGGCGGACAAGTAGCCCACGCGGTCGTCTTCACCTACGTTAAGTAATTAGCGAAATTTAGATTCGCTCGACAGGGACGCGGGAAACCGCGTCCCTGTTTTTTTGTACCGCAATCGCGTCGATCTCGATCAGCTCGGCTAAGAGACTTTTGCGCTCGTGATTTTCCAACGCGTGAGGAGCATCGCTGCAGCAAATCACCATGACAAAAATGTAATGTTAAAATCGTTGATCTATTCCGGTCTCACCCGGAAGATTTGGTCCCTCGGTAAAATCCTCAACCAGTTGTAATCCAATTCACCTATGAAACTTCGTCTTTGGTTTAGTCATCCAACAACCATCCTCTCTTATTGGCGTGTCGCACTTAGCGGCACTTTTTTGTCGGCAGCGGTGGCCACGGCTTTTATGGCCGCGAGCAATAGCGTGCCGACAAGCAATGCGCCCGGCGTGCGTACGCTGCATCGGGTATTCAAGAAAGAGGCCGAGTTCGGTCTCGCGTCGCGCAATGAGGGTTATGATGAGGCAACGAGCAGTGAAGATCCGAATGCCGCCCTGGAGGAGGACTATGCGAATCGCGCGTATCCGGCGGATTACGTCCCGTTCAGCTTTACGGTGAACGCGCAGGCGGCGTGGGCCAAAATTAAGTCGCAGAAAAACAAGAACAAGGTTGGCAACTGGACACTGGCCGGTCCGAGCACAGCCAATTTCCCCGGGATCTTGACGTTCACCGGCGCCGATTACACGACTTCGGGCCGGATTACGGCATTGGCGATTGGACCAACTTGCACGACGAACAACTGCACCCTGTGGGTTGCCGCGGCGGGCGGCGGTGTTTGGCGCACAAACAATGCACTCTCTGGTAACGGGCCTTCCTGGACATTCCTTTCGGGTAGCTTCAAGACCAACGCGATCGGGACACTCACCTATGACGCTGCAACCGGCACACTCTATGCCGGAACCGGCGAGCCAAACGCATCGGCTGATTCGGAAGCCGGCTTCGGTATTTACAAATCGACGGACAAAGGAAATACGTGGACGCAGCTGGCCTCAATGACGACCGTCCCGGCAATGGCGACGCCGTGCGGCACCGCGCCCGCCTACACGGGCCCCGCTTTCGATGGGCGCGCCATTTCCTCAATCATCGTTAAGGGCAGTACGATATATGTAGGCTCAACTCGCGCCGTGCGCGGCGTCAGTTCCGTCTCCAGCGGTGGCGCCGTCACGCTCGCTCCAGGGCTTCCCCCTTACGGGTTGTGGAAGTCAACTGATGGGGGCGCAAACTTTACCCTCCTCGCTCCCGAGGGCGTCTGCCTGAACCCGCTGCTGGCGGGAGATGCCGGTAAGATCCAGGCGAGCTTTGGTTCCGCGCGCGGGGTCAACGATGTCGAATTCGACCCCGATTACGCGACGAATATGACGCTTTATGCAGCCGCATTCCCGCGGCTTACCGCCAGCGGTGGCGGTGTTTGGCGCACGACCGACGATGGCGTCACCTTCACCCAGATCAAAACGGCGCTCGCTCCGAACAATATTAATGATCGCGCCGAATTTGCCGTAACGAAACTCGGCAGCGGCACGACGCGCATGTACGTGGGCGATGGCAACACCGGTGCACCGGCCGCGCACGTTTATCGCAGCGATGATGTCGCCACGGGCTCGCCGGTCTTCACTGATCTAACCGCGGCGGAGTCACCGGCTGGCCAAACCAGCGGCTATTGCACCGGTCAATGCTGGTACGACAACGTTGTCTATACGCCGCCGGGATACCCAGACACTGTTTATATCGCCGGCTCCTACGATTACGCCACCTACGGTGGATCGACGAACAGTCGCGGCCTCCTTTACTCGACTGACGCGGGCGCATCGTTCACGGATGTGAGTTGGGACGCCAGTAGCTCGACTGCACCAAACGGCATGCACCCAGATCATCACGCCGTCGTGACCTCGCCGGGCAACCCCGGCTTGTTCTTCGATGGCTCGGACGGTGGCTTGATGCGCTCAACCGGTAGTTTCGCCGATATTTCCTCGCAGTGCGCCGACCGTGGACTGACCGGCAACGATCTGCTGCTGTGTCAACAGTTGTTGTCGCGGGTTCCGACTTTCCTTTACAGCCTGAACAAGGGTCTCTCCACGCTGCAATTCCAGAGCCTCTCGGTGGCGGCGGATAACTACAAGCACCTGCAGGGCGGCACACAGGATAATGGGACATTCGAGACTTACGGCTCGTCCGTCGTCTGGCCGCAGATTATCTACGGCGATGGCGGCCAGTCGGGTTTCAACGTGGGCAACTCCGCGCAGCGCTTTAACAACTTCTTCGCGCAATATACCGACGCGAACTTCCAGAACGGCGATCCAACCAAATGGGTGGTAATCTCCGGACCGCTCTTCGCCGAAGGCTCGCAGTTCTATAAGCCGATGATCAACGACCCGACTGTCCCGGGAACCATCTTCGTGGGTGAATCCAGCGTGTGGCGAACGCAGGATTGGGGCGGTGACCAAACCTATCTGGAGACGAACTGTCCTGAATTCACGACCTCGGGCTCTGACCCGGCTTGTGGCGATTTCGTGAAGATTGGAAATGGCGTTCCGTCCACGTCCCTGGTTTCCTCGGCGTGGGGCGATCGCTCCGGCGGTAACGTCGCCGCGACCGAGCGGGCGCCGGGCGACACCGGCACGCTATGGGCGGCGACCACCTTGGGTCGCGTGTTTATCTCCAAGAACGCTGATGCCGCTGCAGGGTCGGTGGTTTGGACGCGACTTGATTCCCTTGCCACCAATGATCCCGGGCGCTTCATCAGCGGGATCTTTGTCGATCCAACGGATGCGAATCACGCCTGGATCTCCTACTCCAGTTACAGTTCGCTCACGCCGACGACTCCCGGTCACATATTCTCGGTGACCTACGACCCAATCGGCGGTACGGCGACATGGACAAACCTCGACGGGACGGGCACAAACGCCTTCCCCGACTTCCCGGCGACGGACGTCGTTCGTGATTCGAACGGCGATCTTTATGCCTCAAACGACTGGGGCGTTCTGCGCCTCGTCGGCGGCAACCCCGCCAATGGCTGGACGATGGCCGGTAACGGACTTCCGCAAGTCGAGGTCGCCGGTCTCACCATTGTGCCCAGCGCTCGTAAGCTTTACGCTGCGACGCATGGCCGCAGTGCCTGGCAGTTGACACTGCCATAAACGGCGACGCTGCAAATTTGGGCGGGACAGCTAAACACTGTCCCGCCCATTTTTTTTGCCTGATTTGACATAGAGCGTCCGGCGCGGTTTAATCCTCAGGTAGTTTTCTTCCTCGCCAGTCACTCTTTGGCCGAGGCAATTTGCAGAATCGGCAGCTTTCATAATCAGCAGTTTTTCACCCCAATTTCGTGAGCCATGGCCGGGCACAGTAAGTGGTCCAAGGTTAAGCGCTTTAAAGGCGCAATCGACGCAAAACGCGGTCGGATTTTCAGCAAGCTGTCGAAGGAGATCAGTCTGGCTGCCAAAGCCGGTGGCGGTGACCCCAACGCGAACCCCCGTCTGCGCAGCGCCATTCAGGCGGCCCGCGCCCAGAGCATGCCGAACGACAACATCGACCGAGCGATCAAGCGCGGCACCGGCGAGGGCGACGAAGCGGCTCAAATTGACGAGATCCTCTACGAAGGCTACGGCCCGGCCGGGGTGGCTTTAATCGTGGAAGCGGCGACCGACAACAAAAATCGCACTGCCGCCCAGGTCCGCAGCATTTTTACGAAGAACAACGGCAACCTCGCCTCGGCCGGCAGCGTCTCATACATGTTTCACAAAAAGGGCCAGATCACCGTGCCGCGTGATTCCATCGGCGAAGACCGGCTTTTCGAGCTCGCTCTGGAGGCCGGGGCCGAGGAGTTGACAACCGAGGAAGATCGGTATGTTATTACCACTTCACACGATCAGCTCGATGCCGTAGCTGAGGCGCTTAAAAGGGCAAATGTGACGACCGATGGGCAAAAGTTTACCTTCATTCCCGATACGACGGTTCAGGTTGCCGATGAAACCGTGGCGCGCCAGGTGCTGCGCTTATGTGACGCCCTCGAAGAAGACGACGACGTGCAAAACGTCTATTCAAACCTAGACATCCCGGACGAAGTGCTGGCCAGGTTGCCGGCTTAAAAATTTAGTTGCTAGCGCAGAAAATCGACGGTCGCGCTCTGCCGACGCCAATATCCCCATTTTTAGCTATGAACGAGGAAAACGAGACCCAATCTCAGCCGGTCGAGACTCCGCCGGCGGCGGCTCCGGCCGAGCAGCGCCGATTTCGCCCTCGCCGCCGTTACGGCCGGCGACGCTTCCGCGACCGCGCCGAGCGGTTCGGCGGCGAAAACTCCAACGAAGGCGACAACTACTCGGGCAACATGGGCGATCCGGCCGCTGCTAACACTGAAGTCGCCACGCTTGATCGACAACCGGGCGAAGGTGCGGCCGAAAACGGCGAACCGGTCCAGACCGAGCCCGAGTACGGCGAGGGTATCATTGAAATTTCCGGCAAAGGCTTTGGTTTTCTGCGCGATCCGAAGCGTAATTTCGTCCAGACACCGCAGGACATATTCGTTACCCCCGAGATTGTGCGACGCTTCGCTCTGCGCGACGGCATGTGGATCTATGGGGAGACGCGTCGCGGCAATCGCGGCCCGCAACTGATCAAACTCGGGACCATTAATGGCGACGACCCGGCCAAGTACCAGGGGCTCCGCCCGTTCGAGGAGCTCACCACGATCAATCCGAACAAACGGATCAAACTGGAGACGGTGCCCGACCGCTACACCACGAGGATCATGGACCTGATGACGCCGCTCGGCATGGGGCAGCGCGGTCTTATCGTCGCTCCTCCGCGCACCGGCAAGACCACTTTGCTTCATCACATCGCCGACGCGGTCACGAAAAATCACAAGGACATGCACGTCATCATTCTGCTGGTTGATGAACGTCCGGAAGAGGTCACCGATTTTCGCCGCTCCCATCCCAGCGCCGAATTGATGGCCAGCTCCAATGACAGCGACATCAAGAGCCACACGCGCATCGCGCAGCTCGCGATCGAGCGCGCCAAACGCCTCGTCGAAGCGGGCAAACACGTGTTTATCCTGCTCGATTCGATCACTCGCACCGCCCGCGCTTTTAACAATGCCCTCGGCGGCGGTGGCCGCACCATGAGCGGCGGCATCGATGCCCGGGCCATGGAAATCCCCCGCAAAATCTTCGCCGCCGCCCGCAACACCGAGGAAGCCGGCTCTCTCACTATTGTTGCCACCGCGCTCATCGAAACCGGCAGCCGGATGGACGAGCTCATTTTTCAGGAATTCAAAGGCACCGGCAATATGGAGATGGTGCTCGACCGCAAGATTAGCGACCAGCGCATTTATCCCGCGATCGACATCTTTCTCTCCGGCACACGCCGCGAAGAGTTGCTCCTCCAACCGTGGGAGCTGGAGAAGATCAATCTCATCCGCCGCGGTTTGGCTGGTCATAAACCGGAAGAAGCCATTCAGCGTTTGCTTATGTTCGTGAAGAAATTCCCGACCAACACGCAGATGCTGAAGGAAATCCCGGGTTAACCTGTAGCGGCGGTCTAGGACCGCCGAGTTGTCGATCTTGCAACGACGTTTCTGGCCGCGTCGTTTGCGTTTGCGAAAAATTGCGCGGCGATTAACCGGTCGGCCCAGGCCGGAGCCTTTCTCGGAATTGAGCAGACCGGGAACTCATCGCGCCGTGCTCACGGCTGTGCAACGCGCGGCGCCGGGCGGCCTGCGTGGCGATCATCTCGACATCGGCAGCGGCACCGGCGATTTACTTCGCCTCGTCGCAGACCAGTTTCGCCTTCGCTCCTTTGCCTGCGACTATACCGACCAGCTTATGAAAAACCCCGGTCAAAAGGTCGAGATTGTCGATCTTAATCGCGCGCCGCTCCCTTTCGATGATAACCGCTTCGCTCTTGTCACCTGCGTGGAGACGATCGAGCACCTCGAAAATTTTCGGGAATTGATCCGGCAGATTTATCGCGTGTTGCAGCCCGGCGGCGTGGCTGTTTTCTCCACCCCCAACATCCTCAATCTGCGTTCGCGTTGGCGTTTTTTTACCTCGGGTTTTTACAATCTCTTCGGTCCGCTCGCGATTGATGAGGCGAATATCCAAAGCACGCGCGGTCACATTAATCCGGTCAGTTGGTTCTATCTCGCGCATGCCCTGCTCACGGCCGGTTTCAAAAACCTCACCTTCAGCGTCGACAAATATCAGCGGCGATCGTTTCTCGCTTTTCCCTTCGTGGCCCTGCCCATTTATCTCGGCGACCGCATCGTCTCTTATCGTGATCGCGAGACGTACCGGGCCTTGAACGATCGCAACATCGACATCGTCCGCACGATGAACTCGCGCGACCTGCTTTTTGGGCGCACCTTGATTGTCACCGCCACCAAGCCCTGTGGAAACGGCCTGCCCTCAGGCCGTCTGCGACCCGAACAGCCGACGGCGTGAGGGCACGCCGTCTCCAAAGCGCCATGAAAGCAAAGGATGTCGAATGGGAAGTGCTTCCCCCGGAAGAGAAACAGCGCCGCGCCGCGCTCGAGCCATTGTTTCGCTGGCTCGCTCTCATCATGGACGAGTTTCTGCGCGTCCCCGGAACAAAATTCCGCATCGGTCTGGACCCGATAATTGGTCTGCTGCCCGGTTTGGGCGACACCGCCTCGGCCATCACGTCGGCGCTCGCCTTAATTTATGCCGCCCGCAGCGGGCTGCCAAAAGTCGTGCTCGCCCGCATGGCCGCAAACATCTTGATCAATGAGCTGGTCGGCATCATCCCCGGCGTGGGCGATGCGTTTTCTTTCTGGTTCAAATCGAACAAGCGCAATTACGAATTGCTCCAGCGACACCGTCTCGGGCCTGGCCGTCCGGGCAAAGGCGATTGGATTTTCGTCATCGCAGTGCTGGCATTAATCTTCCTGGTCATCTGCGCAGGCGTCGTGGTAAGCGTGCTTCTCCTGCAGGCGGTCGGCCGGGCTCTCACTGGCCGTTAGGCGATCGACCGCCTGATGTATCGTTCATAAAGCGCTTCAATCGTGGCCCGGGCCTGCTGGTAATCGTGCGCGAACGCGCCGGGTTCCTTATAGCCGAGGCGTTTTGAGAGCTGGTCTTGTTGAATCGCGTCGGCCGGCAAGGTCGAGACCGGAGTGTGCTCGAGCCGCCGCAGCACTAATTCGCAGCGTCTAAGAAATTCGTACCCTCTGATCGCAGCAGCGGCATCGGCTTTCGAGATAAGATTGCAATCCCGCAAGATCGACAATGCACAATGCCAGTTCGGCTCCCAGACCGACGACCGCATCTGCAACGCCTGGACCAGGAACTCTGCTTCGACCATTCCGCCCGTGCCGGTTTTGAAATCGAGAAACTCCGAACCGCTGCCTCGTCCCTGTCGCACTCGCTCGAGCATGTTGTCGATGCGAGCGAACAGATCGGGCTGTTGGCCGGCCTGTTGCCAGACCCCTTTGGCAAGCGACATGAACTCTTCCTCGCGCGGACCGGTCACGGCGCGGGCGCGGGTGAGCGACTGCATTTCCCACAGCTGCGCGCGACCGGCGTAGTAGCGGCGGTAGGCCTCGACCGACCCAACCAAAGGCCCTTGCTCGCCCTCGGGCCGCAGCCTTGCGTCCACGCGCGGAAGACTTCCCTCGGCGCTCGGCTGCGCCATCATCGACAATAACTTTTGCGCGGGGCGCTCGTTTTCACCGACAAAAAGCACATCGAGGTCCGCCCCGTAGCTGATTTCCCGTCCACCAAATTTACCCAGCGCGATGATGGTCAGATCGTCGTCGCCGGCGATTTGATTCACGGCGAGCAAACAAGCTTCAGCCAGATCGGACAACTCACGGCAGATCAGGGTGACATCGCTCAAACCGAGCAAATCGCGCAGAATAACGCGAAGAATCTGTGTGTGCCGATACGCTCGAATACGCTCGAGAGCCGCCTCGCTCGTCCCAATGGATTTGAGCGCACGCAGGTGATCGGCCACGCCTGCGGGTCGATCAAGCACCTGACCGCGGGTGTTCTCTTCGAGCAGATGCGGCCGGCGCACGAGCAAATCGGCGGCGAAGCGGCTGGCATCGAGAGTTTTGATCAGTAGTTCGAGCAAGCGGGGATTCACCACCAGCAACTCGAATAGTTTGCTCCGCAAGCCGTAAGCTTCAGCGAAGCGGACCAGCCGTGTCAGGGCCGCGTCTGGATCGGCCACCCGCGCAAGTTGAGTCAAAAGCAGCGGCTGGAGTTTGCGAAAACCCTGCCGCGTCCGGCGCGAAACGTGGCCACTGCCGCCATGCGCCTGCGCCAGATCGGCCAGCGCCCGCTCTGCCAGGGCGCGGCTGCGAACAAAGGAAAGCTCGATCGCGCCGATATCGCCGGCCGCCGGAGCGTCGGCAATGACACGCCGAAAAATCTCGCGCACGGCCAGCGTTTCCTGCTCGAGCGCGCTTTGAAATTGTTCGGCTGATATAAAGCCGAGGCTCAGCGCGAGTCGGCGCAATTGCTCGGGATTTGCCGGAACGGTGTGGGTCTGCGCTTCCGCTTCAATTTGCAGGCGATGCTCCGTCCGGCGCAGAAAACGGTAGGCGCGCTCAAGATCGACAACTTCACTTTTTGGAATCAACTCCAGCCGCGCCAGACCGCACAATGCCTTCAGCGTGCTTGGTTCCTGGAGAAAGATATGCCGCGCGGCATGGACGAACTGAAGGGTTTGCACAATGAATTCGATCTCACGAATTCCGCCGCGCCCGAGTTTGACGTCGCGCCCCAGGTTACTGTGGCCGACCACGTCGCGCTCGATTCTTCGCTTGATTTGCGCGATCTCTTCGAGCAGGTCCGGTGTCGGGCTTTTTGGGTAAATGAAAGGCTGAAGCTGCCGGAGAAAATCGTAGGCCACTTCGCGGCTGCCGGCGATGCCGCGCGCTTTGATCAGCGCGAGCCGCTCCCAGGTTTCGCCAAAGCCGCCATAATAATGCTCCATGCTCTCGAGCGAGCGCGCCAGTGGTCCGGCCGATCCTTCCGGGCGCAACCGCACATCCACGCGCAAGAGCGCGCCTTCCGGGTCTGTGGCGGAAAAACTGGCGAGGATTTTTTCTCCCAGGCGATTGAAAAATTCGTGATACGAGAGCCGCGGCGACAGCTCGCCCTCCTCGCCATAAACAAAGATAAGATCGACATCGGAGCTGTGGTTTAATTCCTGGCCACCAAGTTTACCGAGGCCGATCACGCAAAATTCCGCCTCCGGCGATCCATACTTGTTTCGCAACTGCGCATCGCAATGCTCGAGCACGCGCCGAATGCAGATTTCGGCAACGTGTGAAAGTTCGGCAGTCGTTTGCTCGAGCGGCGCGACATTCGCGACTTCACGCAGCGCGATCCGGGTGGTCTGACGGCCTTTCCACCGGCGCAAGGCGCGAAAATTTGACGCCGCGATGGTGCCGACGTCGTCCAGCGCCGTCTGCAAATCATTTGCGATTTGCGCGCTGCTGCGCGGGGCGAGGGAAACCTCCGGCGTAGCCAGCCAGGTCAAAATCGTCGGGTCGCGCACCAGTCGCGTCGCGCAAATGCTGGAAACGGACAGCAAGTGAAGCAAAGCGGTTTCCCCGAGCGGAAAATCTTCGATCAGCTGGGCCAGCGGCGGCGCGGACCGCGGCCAGGAGCCTTCCAGTTGTAAAAGGGTTCGTTCAACCTGCGACGGGTTGAGCGTGTCCGCGGCCTTTTTTGATATCCAATCCACACCGTCGCTCACGTCGCCCCAAGATAACGACTTTTGCGCGGCAGCGACATACCGCCGGTTTTCCCAAGCCGGGAGCGCGTGGACGGCGGTCAGATCACCGCTGTTTCTCGAGGATTTTGTCCCGGGCGTGATCGAGACTGCGTCGTTCGCTCCGACTCAAACTGGCCAACCCATTGGCAGCGATTTTATCGAGCAACGGGTCGATGGTTTCGACCATGAGTTCCTCGACGGTCATGCGCGCGAAGCGTTGCGCAGCTTCGCGGCGTTCGCGGAGGAAACGTTGAATAAAAGAGGGCCGCCCGAAGCCAAGCAGATGGGCATAGAGCCAGCCCGCTGCGCAACCTCCCAGCCACGCGCTGTGCGTGACCACGGGAGCGCGATCGAGGCAGATCAACCCCACCGCCAGAACGAACATCGCCCGGGCAACATGTTTGGCCTTCACACGGAGGGGCAGACCAAAAAGCACGTTTCCGGTTACATCGAGTTCGGGAAGAATCGCCGCGTAGGCGATCATCACCGCAAGCACTCCTCCGGAGGCGGCAAACAACACCGATTGTGACGGCATGAGAAAGAGGTGGCCTAATTCGCCGCCGATCGCGCCGGCGACATACAGATACAAAAAGTGGCGCCGGCCGAGAATGGGTTCGAGATCGCGACCGAGCCAGTAAAGCACGAGCACGTTGGCCAGGAAATGCCATGGTCCCGAGTGCAAAAGGGCCGCGCTCACGAACTGCCATGCGTAGGCGTCGCGCACGCCCGCATCGCTAATGGCAAGGTAGGCGCGCGCGAATCCCGGCTGGGAAAACTCGACAACCAGTTGCGCAATGAAGAAGGTCGCGTTCGCCGCGACCAATCCGAATAAAATGACCGGCGCCCGCTCGCTCAGCGACCGGGTCGAAGCCGATGATTTTCTCCCGGAGATCCGCATCGTTCGAGAGTATCGCAACGGCGAAAAATTGTCGATTAGCAAGTCGCGCACGTATTCGCTGCGCAGGCGAAAAACTAGCGCCGCTGAAGGATTACGGCGCGCCCGTGGGCGCCAGCACGCGCAGGCGCTGTTCGCGCACAGCGAATTCGACCGGACAATTGCCGACCAGTTCGCCATCCACTTCCACCGGCACCTCCTCGGCGCTGGTGATTCGCACCCGGCTCGTTTGAAAATATTCGACCTCGGGCAAGCGGATCTCGGAGCTGAAAAAAACATCCTGCAGATATTTGATGATCTCGAGATAGCCGAGCTGTTTGAACGCGACGACATCGAGCAGGCCATCATCGTTGAGGGCGTGCTTGAAAAATGGAAACGGTCCGCCGTAATGCCGGCCGTTACCAATCAGCACGAAAGAGCTTTCGCTGATCGGACTGTTTTCTGATTCCAGAAAGAGACGAGGCGGCTGCCGGGCGGCAATCTGCGCGGCCGAAATCAAATAGCTGATCGGACCGAGGCTGCGTTTCAGGGCCAGGCTGGTTTCCTTGACCGCTTGCGCGTCCAGGCCGACACCGGCGAGTTGGACAAAATATTTTTTGTTCGCGCGGGGAAGATCGACAACTCGCGTGTGATCGGCCTGAATGATCTGCCAGCAGGATTGGAGGTCATTGACGGGCAAGCCCAGTTCAGTGGCAAAAACGTTGACCGTGCCCACGGGCAAAAGACCGAGAGTCGCCGCGCTGCCGGCGAGACCGTTGACCACTTCATTGACCGTGCCGTCGCCGCCAGCCGCGACAATCTTCTTGAAACCTTCGGCCGCGGCATGTCGTGCGAACACTTCCGCTTCGCCTGGCTGCGCTGTCGCTCGCACTGGACAATCGCGCGCCAGCAGTTCCACGTGGTCGCGCCATCGGTTTGCCCGGTCGCTGTGTGCCGCCGGATTAAGAATGACGATGGCGCTGTTCATCGCGATAAAACTTGCCGCCGGCGTTTGATCTTTGCTTCAGACCTGCCCGGCGTAAGTTGCCTGGGTGCGACGACTTTGGCGGCTTGCATTGGCTGTGGGTGGGGCGGTGATTGGTTTGGTCGCGATCAGTTGGATCGGTCTCAACCTCTATGTGCAATCACAGGGGACACAAGCGCGCATTGAGCAGGAACTCAGCCACCGGCTCGGCACCCCTTTGCACATTCGCGGCATCAATGTCACTCCCTGGGGCGGCCTGACCTTGACCGGTATCACCATGCCGCCGCTTTCACCGGTCAGCCCGAGCAACTTTTTGGATGCGAAGAGTTTTTATCTGCACGTGCGATTGCTCTCGCTCCTGTCACGCCGGCTTGTCATCAGTAAAGTTTCCCTCTCCGATTTGACCGTTGTTTGGCCGCAGGATGCCGCCGGTCGCTGGCACCTCCCGGGGGGAGAGGCGACAACCATGCATCCGCGCGCGCCTGCCGCGCCCGCGTCTACTACGGCGCCAGTCGCGGAGCCCGCCGCACCTGCGTCTGAGCCGATTCAAGCCGGTCCGCTTGCTCCCGCCAAAACGACAGTACGTCTGGTGCCGGAGGTGCGGCGTCTGAAGATGAGCGGCGGCAATTTTAAATTTCTCGATCGCGATGGCAAAACCGTCGCCGTTTTCGAAGGCGTGAGTTTTCAGTCCAAGATCCGCAGTCCGCTCGCGCTCAATGGTAATGTCAAAATCGCAAAGGCGGCGTTGCGCGACCGGGTTTATATCGGCGAGCTGCGCTCGCCGTTGCGTTACGAAACGAGCGCGCTCGAGTTGTCGAAGATTTCGGCTCAAATCGGTCACGGCAACATCAGCGCGCATTTTGCCATGCAGCCCGAGCTGCCGGATTCTCCTTTCACGGTCGGCGTCGAATTTCACAACGTCCAGGCCGACCAAATCGTGACCGACGCGGGCGGGCCGAAGGGAATGGTGCAGGGCAAATTAGAAGGCAAATTCGAGGCCGCGGGCAAAACCGCCGATCCAAACGCATTGACCGGGTCGGGTGAGATTGTCCTCCGCGATGGTCAGCTCCAGCAATACAGTTTGCTCGTCGCTCTTGGCCAGGTCCTTCAAATCGAAGAGCTCACCCAGCTCCATCTCGAACAGGCGGAAGCAAAATATCATCTTGCCGCCGGATTAATTAACGTCGATGAGCTTGTTTTGCGTTCGCCGAACATGCGGCTTTCCGCGAAAGGCAGCATCACCTTCGATGGGAAGCTTCAACTCGACTCACAGCTCGCGATCAATGACAAAATCAGGGCGAAGCTTTTCAAGCCGATCCGCGATAATTTCCAGCCCGACACCGAAGCCGGTTATTCCGCCGTGAATTTTCAGGTCGATGGAACAATCGATCGGCCCAGGTCCAACCTGGTCGATCGGATGGTCGGCCGCGACCTGAAGGATTTTGTAAGCGGTTTACTCGGCGGCCGAAAAGTGAAGAAGAAAAAATCAACCGACGCGCTGCCCGCAGAAGCCGACCAGCCCATGGCGGCGCCGACGATCGCGCCTGATGGGACGGAAGCGGTTGCGACCCCTGCACCCTCTCCGCCATGAGAGTCGTCGCCGGTTCGGCCGGCGGGATCCAACTCGAGGTGCCGAGGCGCGGCGTTCGCCCCACCATGGACCGCGTCAAAGCTGCCATCTTTTCCAGTCTGGCCGATAAAGTGGCCGGCGCGCGTGTCCTCGATCTGTTTGCCGGCAGCGGCGGGCTGGGCATTGAAGCCCTCAGTCGCGGGGCTGCGTTCGCTCTTTTTATCGAGCAAGATCGACAATCGATCGCCGTCATCGAACATAATCTCGCGAAAACGCGTCTCCCGGGACGCGTGTGCCAGCGGGATGTGTTCGAGTTTTTGCCCAAGTTCAATTCGCCGGACAAATTCGATCTGATCTTCGCCGATCCCCCATATGAGCAGACGATGCGCGGCGACCGGTTCACCGAGAGATTATTGACTGATAAAAATTTGCCGCGGCTGCTGGCGCCGGGCGGCGTGTTCGTTTTGGAGAAGCGTCCGCGTGAAATTTTTGTTGAACCAAAGCTCTGGCGCACGATCCGCCGCAAAGCCTACGGTGCCACCGAAGTGCTGTTCCTCGCCCGCGTCATTCCGAGCGAAGTCGAGGAATCCCGTCGTGCTACCTGAGATATATTCACGGGGTGTTTCGACTTCGGTCGACGTGACCACCGCATAGGATGATCCGCCTCATTTATAATTTGCTCTGGCCGATCGGGCTCCTGTTTTTTCTGCCCGGCTACCTGCGAAAAATGGTTCGACGCGGTGGCTATCGAGAAAAATTTGGGCAGCGCCTCGGCATCTATGACGCCGGAATCCGGGCGCGGCTCTCTGGCCAAAGATCGACATGGTTGCATGGCGTGAGCGTGGGTGAAGTGGGGATCGCCCTCAAGCTCGCGGCAGAATTGCGTGTCTTGCAAGCCGACCTGCATTGTGTCCTCACGACCACGACCACCACCGGCTTCGCGTTCGCCAACCAACACGCGCCGGCCTGGATGGAAGTAATGTATAGCCCGCTCGATTTCTGGCCGATCATGCGCCGCGCCTTCGCCCTTATCCGGCCCGAACGCGTCGTTCTCATTGAAGCCGAGGTCTGGCCAAATCTGACAGCCGAGGCGCATGCGCGGCAGGTACCGATCATTCTGGCAAATGCGCGACTCTCCCGCCGATCTGAAAAGCGATTCCGGCGGTTTCGTTTTTTCGTCGCGCCAACTTTCCGGCTTCTCGATCTGGTCTGCGTCGTGGAATCCGGCGACATCGATCACTGGATCGCGCTGGGTATCGATCCGGCGCGGATTCGCCACACCGGCAGCATTAAATATGACCCTGAGAATGTTACGATCGATCCGAGCGGCCCGGCCCAGGTTTTGCGCGATCTCAAGATCGACAATCGCCGTCAGATTGTGCTTGGCGGAAGTACGCACCCGGGAGAAGAAGAGATTCTCGCCCAGGTTTTTCGCCAGCTCCGGTCGGAATTTGTCGATCTTTTCCTGATCATCGCTCCCCGGCACGTGGAACGCGCTTCCGAAGTGCACCGGCTCGCCGTGCAGCTCGGCTTGCGCGTAGCGCTGCGCAGCCAATCGCACGGCGCGGCCGAAGACGTGAATTGTTTGTTGCTCGATACCACCGGTGAACTTCGAAACTGGTATGCCGTCGCGACCGTGGTCTTCGTCGGCAAAAGCCTGCTCGCTCACGGCGGACAAAATCCGGCGGAGGTCATTCTGGCCGACAAACCGGTCATCTTCGGCCCGCACATGGAAAACTTTGCGGTCTTCGGCCGTTCGCTGGTCGAGGGCAATGGAGCGGTCCAAGTCAGTTCGGCCTACGAACTGCATCGGGCGATGGCCGATCTTTTGCGCGACCCAACGGCGCGCGACCGGCTCGTCGCCAATGCGCGAAATGTTCTCGCTATTCATCGCGGCGCCACCGCGCGCGCCGCGGCGCTCATTCTCGAGGTTCGGAGCGGCCAATTTGTCTTGCGCCCGCGGAGTTGAAATCGATATTGGGCGGCTCTCGTGACCCTATCGTCTAGAGGCCCAGGACACCGCCCTTTCACGGCGGTAACACGGGTTCGAATCCCGTTAGGGTCGCCATTCGACTCGGCCATTCGCTTCGCTCATGTTCTCGCTCATGACTACGCTTCGCGCAGCCAAAGCTCGGACACTTTGGAACGCACATCAGCGGCGGCGAGTGTAACGTTTCTGGAGCTGTGCGCAGACCGGTGATCGCAAAGCGACTAATGCAGTCCTTGGGCAACAAGCTGATACCGCCAGGCGGGCATTGGCTGACGCTGGGGCTGACCGGCATCCTTTTCCTCCTCGTCATCGCATTTGTCGATCTTCGGCCGGTGGTCGAGGAAAATTTCTTTTTCTCAATCAACGACCCGGCGTTTCAGCAGTCGCGCCAGATCGAGCAAACCTTTCCGTCGCAGCCGCAAATCATTCTGGCGGTCTCATCGAGCGACATTGCTTCGCCGCGATATTTGGAACGGATCGCCCGGTTGACCCGCGAAGCGCACGACATCGGTTCGGTCAACGCCGTCAAAAGCGTGACGGAAGGGCCGAAGAGTCTGGAGGATGCGCTGAAAAGCCCGTTCTGGAGCCGGTTGCTCGTCGCCGAAAATCGCAAGTCGACCAACGTGATCATTTTCATGGAAGGCAAGAGGACCGAGCAACCGGTCACGCGTCTTTTGCGCATCATTCACGAGATGGATGGACGCGATTTCCGCATTCACATCGCCGGTCCGCCCTACGTGGTGGAAATGCTCCGGCGCAGTCTCGTGCACGACTTCCGTTACTTCAGCCTCAGCGCCGTCATCTTGTTTGGACTCATGATGGCGGCGATGTTCCGTTCCTTACGCGTCTTCGTCGGGATGCTCGCCACCTGCACGAGCGCCGTCCTGCTCACCCTGCTGCTCGAGTCCCTGGTCGGAAAAAAGATCGGAATTCTCACCGTCAACCTCGGCACGATCGTGTTCGTCATCGCGTTGTCGCACCTGGTTTACATGACGTTCAATTGGCAGACGCTGGCCGATCGCGCGCATCGCCTTGGCAAAAAATCACCCGATCTCGCGCGGTCGGCGCGGGCGATGACGTTTCCGCCCTCTTTTTGGTCGATGGTCTGCGCGTCATTAGGCTTCGCCAGTTTGCTGATCGTGCAGGCGAAACCGCTGCGCGAACTCGGTTTTGGCGGCGTGATCGGGACGGTGGTCGCGTTTGCCTGCGCTTACTTGATGTATCCGCCCTTTCTGCGCTGGGCCGTGCCGCGGGAGAGCACAATTGTCGAGGCGGAGCCGCCGCACTGGTTTTGGTCGCGTCGCTTCGCTTTGTTCTCGCTCGGTGTGATTGTTGCCTGTGTCGCGCTCGGCTTTGGACTGCCGCGAGTCGATACCGATCCGAGCCTGCTCGATTATTTCAAGCCGCACCAGGAGTTGCGCGACGGTTTGGAGTACGTCGACCGCAACGGCGGCTGCAATCCGCTCACCCTCATCGTCTCGGCTGCCGATGGCAGCAAACTCAACACCGACGCCGCCTATGAGCGCATGTGGCGGTTGCACGGCGCACTGGAAAATTACCATGACGTCGGCGCGGTCATCTCGCTTCCGACCCTGCTGGCCGAGGGCGATCGCACGCCCTTTTCGTTCCTGCTCAGCTACGAAAAAATGCTCGAGATCATGGAGCAGCCCAAGTACGCGCGCGTGGCCAAAAGTTTTGTCACCGAAGATCGCAGCGAGGCCAACTTCCTTCTGCGCATGATCGAGAACCGCCGGCAAAAACTGCGGCTCGAAGTGGTGGACGATTTGCGCTCCATCACCCGCAAGAACGGATTCAAGGCCGAGCTCGTCGGTGGGATTTATTATTTGCAGGGGCGCTTGGCCAAGCTCGTTCGTGAAAGTCTGGTCACTGGTTTGTTCTGGCTCAACGTCCTCTTTATTGGAATCGCGTGGGTCGTGGCGCGTTCGCTGCGCGGCACGGTCGCGATGATCGTGAGCCTCACTCTGGTGCCGTTGTCGATGTTGGGTGGGATCGGCTGGTTGCGGGTGCCGGTCGACATTATCTCAGCGCCGGCGACAAACGTTTGCATCGGCATTGCCATCGATTCGATGATCCATCTCGTCTTCGGGGTCCGCCGCGCCCAGCGTGATGGAAAAAAGGGTTGGTCCGCCTGGGTCTTCGGCCGCGAGGAGCAATGGCGCGGCATCGTCTATTCCGACGTCATCTTCGCCGCCGGTTTTGCCATCTTCGCTCTATCCGATTTCCCACCGACGCAACGTTTCGGCCTGGTGGTCCTCGCGGGCCTGGTTATCGATATTTTGGCCAATCTTTTCGTTTTGCCGTTGCTCGGCGGGGCCGGGTGGAAAAAGAAATAGCCGCCTACTCGCGGCGATTTTAAGCCCAAGGAGCGCGTTGCTTCCGGCCCGGCGCTCAATTAGATTTTGGGCATGGCGCAGCTCTACGTCTCAAAGCGGACCGAGACGGTGAGGATGTTCAAGAGCGATTTCGTGGAGTTTTTCTCCCATGTGCATCCGGTCACGCCGCTGCTTCTCTATCTGCCAATCGTCGGCTATGCGCTTTACGTCGCCTTGTGGCGAAACGGGTTGTCGATCTTGGCGGTCATCTGCCTCTTCGCGCTTGGGATGGTGATCTGGACCTTGCTTGAATACATCATCCATCGCTGGGCTTTCCATTATGAGCCGGTGACATCGCTGGGAAAAAAGTTCCATTTCATCGTGCATGGCGTGCACCACGATTATCCCAATGACGCCACGCGGCTTGTCATGCCGCCGGTCGTGAGTATCCCGTTGGCCGTCGTTTTTTTCCTCGTCTTTTGGGCCTTCTTCGGCCCGGCCGCACCCGCCATGTGGGCCGGGTTCGTTTTTGGTTACGTTTGTTACGACAGCATTCACTACGCGATCCACCATTTCCCGATGAAACGCCGGCTGTGGAACCGGCTGAAGCAGCATCATTTGCGGCACCATTACCACGACGACCGTGCCGGTTATGGGGTCAGCAATCCGTTCTGGGACTACGTTTTTGGGACAATGCGAAAATAGGTTTTCGCTTGGTCGCCGCGCGGCAATCGGCCGCCGGTTGTCGAGCTGAACTAAAGCTTGCCGCCGCTCTGGCAGACGGTACAATTGCGGCCCCGATATTGAACTTCCCGGCTGCGAAAGGCGCCGGGAATTCTTTAAGGAATGACATGGGCAGTTATTTGCCATCCAATCACCAATCTTTCGTTCCCGGCCGATTTTTCGCTTCGGCCAAGCTTTCTCCCCCTCGCCATCTCGCAGACGCAGTTTTCGCTGCCCTCAGCCTAAGATCGACAATCGGGCTTAAACCATCGGAGGGTTTGCCATGATGGAGGAAGACCCGGCCAAGCTCAGTTTGAGCAACTTTCTCGCGGCGGAAAGCCGTGATCCCCTGCAGGCGCCGGCCAGCTTCACGGCGTGGATGCACGTGGGCGCATGGGCGGTGAAACTCTACGAGCCGGAGCTGCTCGCCAGCGCCGACGCGCGGACAACCATCAATTACGGCGGCAAATCGCACTCCGTCATCAATCTTTGCTCGTACAATTACCTCGGGCTGGCGAATCATCCCGACGTCATTGCCGCCGCGCATGAAGCGCTGAACACCCACGGTCTGGGTGCGTGCGGCTCACCCATGCTCTCCGGCATGAGCGATCTGCATCGGGAATTGGAGCGGCGCATCGCCAGGTTCCTCAACCGGGAAGACGCCATGCTTTTCAACAGCGGTTTCGGCGGCGCGCTCGGCACAATTTCCGGTCTCCTGCGCAAGAGCGATGTCGCCCTGCTCGACAATCGTTCCCATCTCAGTCTTCGCGATGGCGCGGTCCTTTCACGGTGTCGCACGGAAAAATTCGAGCACAATGATCCGGCTTCGCTCGACACGGCGTTGCATCGGCACAGCGGCCGGCGACAGCTCGTCATCGTCGAAGGCATCTATTCGATGGATGGCGATTTTGGCAATTTGGGCGAGCTCCTCGGCGTCGCCGAATCGCATGGGGCCCGCGTCTTCATCGATGAAGCGCATTCCATTCTCGGTTGCGGCAGACACGGGCGGGGCGCGGCGGAGCATTTTGGCGTGGAAGAACGCGTTCCGCTGGTTTACGGCACCTTTTCGAAAGGCTTCGGCGCGCTCGGCGGTTTTGTCGCCGGTTCGAAAGAGACGCTGCAATATTTGCGCTTTTACGCGCATCCTTATGTCTACTCCTGCGCTTTACCGCCTGTCGTGATCGCCGGGCTTCTCGAGGCGCTCGAGATCGCCCTTCGCGAAGGGGCCGAGCTGCGCAAGATTCTGTGGGAAAACGCCGATTATTTTCACGCCAAGCTGCACGAGCTCGGCATCGACACGGGTGCATCGACCACCTACGTGATGCCGATCGTGATTGGCGATCGCGAGCGGATGTACCGGCTGGGCCACGAATTGCGGCGGCGCGGTCTCTGGGTGGCGCCGGTCGATTATCCGGCGGTGCCGCAGAACCGGATTTGCTTTCGTGCTTGCGTGACGGCGCGGCATACCCGCGCCGACCTGGACGAAGCGCTCAATATCTTGCAGGACACTCTCGCCCCTGCTGCGTTGCAAACGGCCTAGGTTTGCAGCCTCGGCCGTGCTGTCTTGATGCCTGTCCAACTTCAGCAGATTCCTTCGCAGCCGATCGAAGCGACCTACAAGGCGCGCGAGGTCGAGGGAATTGTCGATCTTGGCTTTTATCGGCCGCTCGGCTATCGGCTCGCGCAAATCTTTGCCCGCCTGAACTTCACGCCCACCGCTGTCACTCTTGTCGGCGGCGTCTTTGGCATCATCGCGGGTCACCTTTATTTTTACCGTTCGCTCGCCGTCAACATCGCGGGACTAGCTTTCCACGCGCTGGCCAACGTTTTCGATAACGCGGACGGCCAGCTTGCTCGTCTCACCAATCAGCAAACCCGGACCGGTCGTATCCTTGATCCGCTGGTCGATCATCTCGTCTGGTTCAGTATTTATTTTCATCTCGCGTTGCGCCTTGCCGATGGAAGTGCGGCGATTTGGGTCCTCGCGGTCGCCGCCGGGATCAGTCACGCTTTGCAAGCTGCGGCCGCCGATTATTGGCGCAACGCCTACCTTTATTTCGCAAAAGGCCGGCGCGAGTTCGATTCCGCGGCAACGATCAAAGAGGAATATGATCGCTACGACTGGAGCAACGATCCGTGGGCGAAATTTCTTCTCCTCCTCTATCTCAACGTCGCGCGCGAGCAGGAACTCGTCTTGCCCGGGGTGAAAAAGTTGCACGACAGAGTCAAGGCCGCTGCCGTCAATGAAGTCCCGGACTGGTTTCGAGCCCGCTACCGCGCGGATGTCGTTGCCACTTTCAAGTGCTGGGGCCTGTTGATGACGAATACGCGGATGCTGATCTTGTTCGTTGTTTTCCTGCTTCGACAGCCGACCGGTTTTTTTTGGTTAGAGCTGACCGCCGGAAATCTTCTTCTTTTCTATCTCATCCGGCGGCAGGAAAAAATATCAGGCGCGCTGACCCGGCTGCTTGCGAGGCCAAGCCAAAGCGCGTGACCGCTCTTTCCAGATCAGCCCTTCAGATCATCAACGTCCACTCGCGCGCGGAACGGGATCAATTCATCAAGTTCCCGTGGCGTATTTACAAAGACGATCCGGCCTGGGTGCCGCCGCTCCTTATCGAGCGCAAAGCCTTCCTCGATCGCGAGCGCCATCCGTTTTACAAACACGGCGATGCGTCGCTCTTTCTCGCTCGCGACGGCCGGGAGATCGTTGGCCGGATCATGGCGAGCGACGATCCGAATTACAACTCGCTGCACGGATCGAATGTCGGATGTTTCGGATTATTCGAGTGCATCGACGATGTCGATGTAGCACGCGCTTTGTTTGGCGCCGCCGGCCACTGGCTGCGTGCGCGCGGCCGCCGCGACATGATGGGGCCGATCGATTACTCGACCAATTATGTTTGCGGTCTGCTCATCGAGGGATTCGAGCATCCGCCCACCATCCTGACCGGGCATAACCCGCCTTACTACGCGCGTTTGCTCGAGGCATGCGCGTTCGAAAAAACGAAGGACTGGTATGCGTGGTGGCTTGTCCCTGCGCCAGAGCCAATCCAACGCTTGCGCAGGATCGTGGAGCGCCGCGGCCAAAAACAGCCGGTGAAAATTCGTTCCATCGATCTGCGTAATCTCCTGGCCGAGAGCCGTCGCCTCGCCGCCGTCTTTAACCAGGCGTGGAAAAACAACTGGGGCTTCGTCCCGTTTACTGAAGCCGAAGCCGAGCACATGGCCCGCGAGATGCGGCCAATCATCGATCCGCGCATGACCCTCATCGCCGAGGTCGGCGATCAACCCGCGGCCTTCGTCATCTGTGTCCCGGACATCAATGTGGCCTTACGCCACCTCAACGGCCGGCTGACCCGGTTTGGTTTGCCCATCGGCTTGTTGAAACTGCTCTGGCTCCGCCGCAAAATTCGCCAGGTGCGCTTCGTCGCACTCGGCGTGGTCGAGAATTATCGCCGGGCCGGCATTGCCGAAAACCTGGTCCTGCGCGTGATGGAAGAAGGAGCGCGCCGTGGGTTTGCGGGAGAGCTGAGCATGACGCTGGAAGACAACGTGCTGGTGAACCGCTTTATCGAAGCAATGGGCGCGCAACGTTACAAAACCTACCGGATCTACAGCCGGCGGTTGGAGATGCTGTAAATTAGGAGCAGGAGCGTGAGCAAGCCGCAGGATGGATTCGTTTCCCGTTTTTTGAATCGGCCGATCTCACGATGGATCACCCGTTTTTTGATCAAACTACCGCTCCATCCCAACGTCTGGACATTGTCGATCTTTGTTTTACCCGTCCTCGCCTCCGCCTTTTTGTGGCGCGGCGATTACGGCAGCATCGTCATCGGCGCGGCGCTCTACCAGCTTTACAGCATACTCGACGGTTGCGATGGCGAGATCGCGCGCGCCCGGAACCTCGAATCGAAGCGCGGCGAATTTTTAGACTTTTTCTGCGATCTTTTGGCCGCGCTTCTCTTTGTCGTGGCGCTGGGCTTTGGTCTGCATCGCGCCGGTGAAGGAATTGTTTGCGCCGTCGTGCTCGTCGCCACCGAGTTGGTCCTTGCGCTCAACCGGCATGAGGCGAGCGTCGGGTCCACACATTTGTATGTGCGACATCGAAAAATGGTCGAGCATTCCGGACTGATTCATCTCGGCGACAGGTTTGTCTGGTGGATCATGCAACTGACCAAACGAGACGTCGCGATCCTCTTTTTCCTGTTTCTCGCGCTGATCGGTCGCGCCGGATGGATTTTGCACGTGTGGCTTGCGGTTGCGAGCGTGAGTCTAATCCTGAGCAGCGTGGCCGCGATTAGAGCCGGCGCCGGCAAGTCGATCGTGCCGCGAGCCTAGTTGTTTTTCCGCGCGCGCGAACATCTCCGGCGTGTCGATGTCCTGCCACCAGGCGGCGCCGATATCGATACCGCGCACGAGACCATCCTCGGCCATGGCGCGCACGCCGTCGGCCAGGGCGCAATCGCCGCCGATCTTTGCTCGCTCGAGATACGCGAAGAATTCGGTCGGGCAGACAAAAAGCCCGGTATCGATTGCGTTGTAGTGTGCGAGCTCTTTGCCGATGGCGACTACGCGGTCGGCCTGCATTCGCACTTTCATTGCGTCATCGAGGTCGAAAATTGTATCGAGCTTCCGGTCGATGGCCAGGTTGAGCCGGCCGGGTTCGGCTTCGCGCAGGACAAGATCGACAATGTAAGGTTCAAAAAGGTGGTCGCCCATGGTGAGCAGGAATGGCCCGGAGACGTAGGGCGCGGCGGCGAGCGCGGAGACGCCGTTCTTCAGTTGCCACTGCGGATTGTCGATCCAGTGGATGTCGATCTTGCCCGGCACATGCGGTTCGAGGGCGGCCCGGAGCGCCGCGCCTTGATAACCGACGACCGCATGCACGATTTCGATTTCTGCGGTCACCAGTGCATCCAGCGTGTAGGAAATGAGCGGGCGACCTCGCAGTTGCGCGAGCGGTTTGAGGCGTTTCTTATCGCCGCTGCTGAAGCGTGAACCCGATCCAGCCATCAATATTACTGCCTCGGTTACGCGTTCCCTCATATGCCGTAATATTTTTTCAGGCCCCAGATCTGCAGGCGTTGCGGGAGAAACCGGAAAATCAACGGCGCAATCCTGGCCTGAAAAAAGCCGCCCACCGTAATCAGCGGCGGCGGGTTTGTCGTTTCGATCAATTGCACGACATGTCGCGCGACCAGGTTCGGCTCGGGCGCGCCGGTCATGTTGCGCTCGATCACCTGCCAGGTTTGCGCCGCCCGCGCCGCATAACGCGGATCGTCTTCGCCGGTTTTGCGCACCGATTCGTTGAAGGGCGTGTGAATATCGGCCGGCTGAAGATCGACAATGCGGACCCGCGGGTTCGACAGCTCCAGTTGGAGGGTCAGGGTAAAAGCGGCCATGGCCGCTTTGGCCGCGTTATAAGGCGCCATGAACGGCAGGGGCAGTCGCGCCGCCAGAGAAGTGATGTTGATAACAAGACCGCTTCCGCGGGCATGCATCGCCTTGAGCGCGAGCTGGGCCAGATGCAGATGTCCGAAAACCAGGATGTCGAATTGTCTCGAGACGGCCTCGCTCGGAACATTTTCCGCCGGCCCGAAGTGACCGCTGCCGGCGTTGTTAATCAAAACGTCGAAGTGGCCTGCCTCAGCGAGCGCAGTGTTGAACGCATTCTCGATCGAATCGTGGTCGGAAAGATCGAGTTGCACCGGGTTGAAGTGCGCCAGCTTTGGCAGACGTGCGGAGTCGCGCGAAGTGCCCCAGACTTCGTAATCCCGCGCGACCAGCGCCTCGGCAATGGCCAGGCCAATCCCTGAGCTCGCGCCGGTGACAAAGATCTTTTTCATGATCAGCCAGCCGAAGATAGCAAGCCCGGAATGATTTGGCAGCGGGAAGGAAGAGATAGGCTATAATCGGGCCTCTTGAGCTCGACCATCGGACGCTGGGCCAGTTTCATTTTAGGCCGGGGCGCACCGCGAGATTTTCGCGAGCGGCGTTCGCGGGGGATTTTTCAGGGGACTGCTTCCGGGGTCGCCTGGCGACTGGTGGCGATCGCGGTGATGCTCGTTTCGGTTCCGCTCACCATCGGCTATTTGGGCCGCGAACGCTACGGCGCCTGGGTCACCATCACTACCGTCCTGACCTTTCTCGGAATCACTGACTTCGGACTCGGGGCCAGCCTGACGAACGCGCTGGGCCGGGCGCAAGCGACGGACGCGCGCGAGATCGGTCGCCGTTATGTCTCCTCGGCGCTGGTCACGCTTTGCTTGATTGCCCTGGCGATCATCGTGCTGGCGAGTGCGTTCGCGCCGCGGATCGGGGCATTTTTGTTCCCGCAGTTGCAATCGCCGGTGGCGCGCGCTGAGGTCGTGCCGGCCGTGTGGCTGGCCTTGTCGATCTTCGCGCTCAATCTGCCGTTGGTGATCGTCGCGCGGGTGCTGGCGGCGCACCAAAAAAGCGCGATCGCCAATCTCTGGAACATCGCCGGCACCCTGGGAAATTTGATCGCTCTTTTGATCGTGATTTGGTGCCGGGGCGGCCTGCCCTGGCTGGTGGCCGGCTGTTTTGGTTTCGGGTTGCTCGCCAATGTCACCAGCGCGATCTGGCTCTTCGGTTTTCATAAACCATGGCTGCGGCCGAAGTTGGGCGCGGTCGATCCCGCGTTCGTCAAAGTGCTTTTCTCCGATGGCTGGAAATTTTTCATTATCAGCATCGGTTGGATGATCAATTGGCAGACCGACAACATCGTGATCGCGCACTTTCTCGGCGCTTCATACGTGACGCCGTACGCGGTCACCTTCAGCTTGTTCGGCATGGCCTCGGGCCTGCAAATGCTCGCCTACCCGGCGCTCTGGCCGGCCTACACCGAGGCGTTTGCCCAGCGCGATTACGATTGGATCAAACAAACGCTGCGCTCGAATTTCAAATTCAGCTTCTTCACTTCGCTTGCGATCGCGACTGTGCTCGTGATTTTTGCCAAGGAAATCATTCGCCTCTGGGCCGGCGCGGCGGCCATTCCTCCATTCGCCGTCATCATATGGATGGCGCTTTGGCGGCTGATGATTTCGACCATGTTGGTCGGCAGCTGCGTCCTCAACGCGACCGGTCACCTCAGGGGGATGACCATCTATGGAACCGCGACGGCGCTCCTCAACCTCGTCTTGTCGATCTTGTTTGCCAAACTCTACGGCATTGCTGGCGTTGCCGCCGCCACTGCCATCGCCTACGCCCTCAGCAGTTATGTCCCAACGTTCCTCGAGGTGAGGAACGTCGTCAGAAAATTCCCGACTTCGAAGCGCGAGGAACCACGACCTTTGACGCCAGTGTCTGTTTAATTGGGGAGCGCGGGCGCCTCGCCCGCTGTGTCACGCGCCTCGCGGGACACCCCGTCTTAAGGCTGTTCGGCGAGGGCGCCGAACAGAGCGGGCGAGGCGCCCGCGCTCCCCAGATCCTGCGACTCAGCTCCGGCGATCGACCAGAAGCAACCGCACTCGGCTGGATTTGATGTAAATGACCACTGAGCGCCTGAATTCGGCCAGCGGCACGCGCCGCCAACCTTGCGGCAGCGCGAATTTCTCGTCATCGGTGTAAACCGCGGTTGCGCCTTGCGTTGCTTTCAACACATCGTTCGCGCTCGAGATATTTGGTAACCGAATGGTCCTGAACTCGGGCGCATACCACTCGACGTGGCGTCGCGAGCGATTGCTGAGAACCAGCGCGACGCGGCCGCGCATTTCCGGCGGATAGAGTTCCTTCAGATATTGCGCGAACCGCTCCGGGGGTGCGTCCTCGCGGTGGTTGACGAGCGCAATTGGCACCGAAGTGAGAAGAAGAACCGCTGGCAGCGCAAACGCGAGGCCATTCCACGGCGCTCGCAGTCGAAGAAAACCGCGGAGCAAGGCGACGAATACCAGCGGGTAGACGACGAGGTAATAGCGTTGCGTCGGCGGAAGCGAGATGAAGACGATGGCGACATGGACGAGTACCCACGGGGTATGAAATCGCCAGAAGTCACCGTCCTCGGCTTTACCGCGCCACGCGAGATACGCGCCGAACCCGCCCAGCACGATTGCGCTGCCGGCGATCAGCGCGGTCCATGATTGCAGGAAGCCGAACCCGAGGCCGAACATTCCAAAAAAATGTTGGAACAAACGCACGCCCAGATAGCGCGGGCTCCAATCTCCGGCGCCAATAAAAACGTCAGGGCGATTGTAGCGCCACTGCCACTGGCCGTAGACGAGTTGCGGATAAACAAGCCACCACGGCGTCTCCGGATGCAACTTCCATTGCGAATACCACATCGGGCCGAGCCAAACCAGACAGCCCGCGACGAGCGCGCCCCAACCTAAGATCGACATCTTCCTGCCGGCCCGTCCGCGTTTGAGCGCGATTGCCAAAATAACGATCACGACCAAAACCAACTGAGGCCGCATCCCAATCGCCGCCGCGCCGGAAACGGCAAGACCAAGCAAGGCGGCCAAAGTGCCGCGCCGCGCAAAACACACCGCCGCCAGAATCGCAGCGCTGATCAAACCAGCGGCCGGCGCGTCGCTTAGCACTTTGGTCGCCGTCATCCACACGACCGGTGTGATCGCCAGACAGTTCGTCACCCACCACGCCAGCCGCTCGCTTGCCGTGCCGTAGCTCCGCGAAGGCGGGTTAAACTGCACCCGGATAATGAGGAACCACGCCGCGACGAAGAGCGCCCCGCCCAGTGCCGAAACAAAGTGCAGCGATAGTTGTGGGCTCGCGCCAAAGCATTTTGCGCCGATCCACCCCAAAAAAATATAGAGCGGATAACCGGGCGGATGTGGCTGGTGCTCCCAGACGTTGAACTCGCGCACCCCCATCGCGAAATTCACCGAGTCGATCTCGTCCAGACCCGGCGAGCGCGACAAAAAATAAAGCGCAAAGGTCGCAGCGAAAATGATCGCGCTCTTGCGCCACGGCAACGCTGATTCTGTTACCGATGCATTCGGCGAGCGCAAACAACTCCTCATCTCTGCGACAAAGATAGCGCCTCGGGCTTGTTCTGGGGAGCGCGCGCTGCCAGCCTGCAGCATTCGGCAGCTTGCCGAATGCATCGCATGAGAATCACTCCGTTTGCCACCAGGTTCGCGGCAAGCTGCCGCGAACGACAGGCTAGCAGCCTGTGCTCCCCAGATCGGTCAGGCGCGTAGTTGCTCTGGCTGGAAAACCACTCCGCGCTGGCCGCGCGGATGACTTGCGACGATGCGGCCGTCCATCATTTCATGAATCCAATCGCACGCCTCGGCGATGGCGCCATTGTGCGTGGCGAGGAGCAGGGATTTGTCTCCTTGTTTGACGAGCGTTTGCAGCAGCTCGAACGCGCGCTCGGAATTTTTTGTGTCGAGGTTGCCGGTGGGTTCGTCGGCCAGAATGACGCGCGGATCGTTCGCCAGCGCGCGAGCGATCGCGACGCGTTGTTGTTCGCCACCTGAGAGGTGACGGCTCGGGCGCGCACCTTTATTGCCCAATCCCACCGCTTCGAGTAATCGCGCCGCCCGCTCCCGCATCTCTTCTTCCGGAAGCTGACCGAGGCGGCGCATCGGGATCATGACGTTTTCTTGCGCGGTAAAATCTTCCATTAAAAAGTGGAACTGGAAGATGAAGCCGATGAACTCATTGCGTTTGCGCGCCAACTCGTTATCGCTCAGGTGCGACACGGGCTCGGATTCGATCACTACCGAGCCGCCATCGGGCGGATCGAGCAGGCCGAGAACGTAAAGCAACGTGCTCTTTCCGCAGCCGGACGGACCGACTACGGCGTGGACCGTGCCCGGCTCGAGATCGAGCGATACGCCGCGCAGCGCGTGGACGCGCTCTTCTTCCTCGCCCAAATAGCGCTCGATGTTTTGGCAACTAAGCGAAGTTTGGCCGCTCATAGCAGTCGAGTGCTGTAGCGTGCGCTGTCCTCAGCGCAGCGAAAGATCGCACACACGCGCAAAATCCGCTGAGGACAGCGGACTCTACAGCAATAGCGGTTGCTCATACGCTTGAGCCGCGAAGAGTCACCACGGGCGGCAACTCAGCGGCGCGACGGGCCGGGACATAACTGGCGATGAACACAGCGATGATCGCGAGCAGCGTGGCCCAGAAATAATGGCGCCAGTTCCAGGTGACCAAAAAATGATCGGCGTAAAGCAGACCGCGGATGCGGATCGGGATGTGGCCGACACCCCAGGTCAGCAATGCGCCGAGCAAACAGCCAAGCAATGATCCCACCGCGGCAATGAGCGCACCCTGCCAGAGGAAAATCGCGGAGATGTCGATCCTGCGGTAACCCATCGAGCGCAGAATCGCGATCTCCTTCACTTTCCCGAGTACCGACATCGTCAGCACGTTAAAAATGCCGAAGCCGGCGAGCAGAATGATGAGCGAAACGGTGATCGCGGCTGAAATGCGCAGCGTGGTGAACAACTGCAAATTGGCCTGCTCGCGTTCCTGCCAGCTGTTGGCAACGTGCTGGAATAGCTGCTCGAAATGATTCGCCAACGCGGGCGCGCGTCCCGGGTCGCGCAGCTTGTAGATGATCATCGAGGCGCCGAAGGGCCGCTGCAGGAGATTTTGCGCGATGCGCGCATGCGAATAAACACGGGTAGAATCGATCGACCCAACGCCGGCGCGGGCAATCGCGGCGACGGTGAATCGCCAGTACTCCCCGTTTGGGGAAAGCAGTTGCATCGTGTCGCCTTTTTGCACGCCGAGATCGTCGGCCAGGCGCGAGCCGACGATGAGCGAGCTGGTGTTGTTACGAAAATCGTCGTAGCTGCCGGCGATGAGTTGTTTCAAAATGTCGGTCGTGCGCGCATGTTGTGGCGGGTCGATCCCGAAAAGATCGACAGTCGCATTCTGGAACCCGGCCCGCGCGCTGACCGTTCCTCGCAAGACCGGCGAACAGGCGACGACGTTGGAAAATTGCCGGCTCACCCGCATGATCTCGCTCGCGTTCGTGATCCCTTCGAAGACAGCGCGCAACGACGTGTTCGACTTCGCCCGCGCCGGCACGGCCAGGCTTTCGTAATGCGGCCGAAAACGTGACCGCACCACCAACGCGCCGTTGCTCCCGATCGTCGAGTTGATGAAATGCCGCGCAAAGCCTTCGGTCTGCGCCTGGGTGCAGACAAAAAAGCCGACGCCGAACACGACGCCGCTCAGGCTGAGAAGCAGGGCGCGTTTGCGGTGCCGCACGAAACGCAGCGCGATATAAAGCGGCGGGGTCATGGGCCTTTCGGTGGGCTGGGAAGATTGATTTTGCGTTCGCGCACCGCTTTACCCGGCCGGAACTTGTCCTGGTCGGTCACGACGATGTGCTCGCCCTCCGCTAAACCGCCCAGCGCTTCGGAATAATCGAGCGTCTTATAGCCGATTTTCACGGTGCGGCGTTGCACGACGCCGCGTTTCACGACCAGCACTTGATCGACAAGCAGCGCGCGCGTCGGGACGAGCAACGCGTTGGCATGGGTGCCGGTGATGATATTCATCTCGCCGGTCATCCCCGCCATCAGATTGTCGGGTGGATTCTCGAGTTCGAGCGCGATCGTGTAACGCTGTGTGGTCGGGTCTGCCGCCGGTTGCACCGCCGTGACGTGCGCCGCGAATGTGCGCGTGCGATAAGCGTAAAGCTGCAGCGTCGCTTTCATCGTTGCCTTCACTTCGCCGACGTCCTCTTCGTTGACCTCGCCGCGCACATAATTTTTTGCCGAAGCGACCGTGAACAGCTCGTTGCCTTCGGCGACCAGCTGGCCGTCGATGGCGCGGATATCGGTGAGTAACCCGTCGATCGGCGCGCGCACCTCGGCATTCTTCAGCTGCGCTTCGAGCTTTTTCACGGTCTCATCGAGCGCTTGCAAGTTGCGATCGCGCTCGATCCGTTCGGCTTCCAAGGCGCTGCGCAATCGCTGTGTTTCGGTCTTGGCCTTCTCGTACTCAACCGTCGGCACGTTGCCCGACGCCGCGACTTGCTCGAGCCGTCGCAGGTTGTCTTCGGCCGCCTTTAACGGCTCTTCGGAGGGCAACGTCAATTGGGCGCGTTGCCGGGCCGCGTCCAGGTCGGCGCGCGCTTGCTTTAGTTGTCGCGCGGTCGCTTCATCCGCGATCGTCGCCAGCAACTCGCCGCTCGACACTTTTTTGCCGATCGCGCCGCGGCCGGCCGCGACTGATTCCGCCAGTTTGATGAATCCCGCATTCTGCGCGCGGATCGGCAGCACGAACGTCGGCTCGATTCGCACCGTCCCGTAAACCGCCGCGATCGCGGTCCCGCGCCGCACGGTCGCCACTTCGGCCACCGGCATGAACAAGTAGGCCAGCGCCAAGAGCAGCAGGAGCAGCGCGCCACCGAGCCACAACAGCGTTTTTGTTTCCGGCAATTTCAAAGTAAGTCCGTTTCAATCACCGAAGAAACTGACGCGGGCAATACAAAATCGAAGACTCCGGTAGCGGCGCTCTATGAGCGTCGCATTAATTCGTCCGACGGTCATAGACCGCCGCTACAGATTGTCGTCCGAAAATTGAAAATAATGCCCGGTCGCGCGGTCCCACTCCGCGCGCGCGACGTTGTGCTGATAAATCGCACTCAGCAGTCCGCTTTTGGTTTGAAGCAAACCATTTTGAGTCAGCCGATACTCCAGTTGCGACGCCAGCCCGCCGGCCAAATTTTGGGCGACGACGGTGGCACTTTGCTCAGCCGAAGCCATGGCCTGAGCGAAGGATTTTTGGCGCGCCTCGATCGCTTCCAACTCGTTGCGAATCCTCCTTAATTCGCGAGTGATGCTGGCTTCGAGTTTACGGTAGGCGAGATCGTTCGCCTCGCGCGTGCTGCGTTGCTGGCGCACGGCGCCGCTGATTCGGCCGTTGTCGATGACCCGCCAGGTGAATCCGACGCCTTCGCGCGCCTCCGACCCGACCAAATCGTCCGTCCGGCGTGTGGAGCCCTCCTCATGAATGCCAGTGACCGGCACGTAATTGCCAAGGAAATTTGCGCCGATGGCCGGATAATATCCGGCTTCAATGATCCGCTGCTGTTCATTCGCCGAACGGATGATCAATCCCGCCAGCTTTAGATCAGCACGGTGCTCGAGTGCTCGCGCCGTCGCCGACTCAAGATCGACATCCATCGGTGCGAACTCGAGTTCGCCCTCCGGTTCGGGCAATGATGCGTTCGGCCCAAGATTTTCGCCCATCGCTTCGGCAAGTTTCAACCGTGCTTCGTCATAACCACGCTTCGCCGTCTCGATGAGCGAATCCAATTCGCGCGCCTGCACCGTTGCCTCAGTGAAAACGCTCCGGTTCACCAAACCGGCTTCGTAACGTTGCTGTTGGCTGGTCGCGTTTTGGTCGAGCCGCTCTCGCTGCTCTTCGCGGATGGATCGCAGCTCGCGCTGATAAAGCGCCGTGTAAAACGCCAAGCGCGCGGCGTGTAGTTGCTCGACTACGGCCACGTTGAGCTGCTGTTTTGCGATGAGAAGATCGACATCGCCCAACCGGCGCGATGGGGGGATCGCGGTGTTGAACAGAGCCTGCGCCAGGCTGCCACGGCCGAAGCCGAACGGTTTTGTTCCTTCTTCGCCGGCGCGGTCCCCGCCTTGCACGCCGCCGGGCACGCCGGCTTTCGCGGTCGGCCACATAAGGGAGCGAAGGACCAGCCGCTGCCCGGCCGCCTCCTCCAGCTTCGTCTTCGCGCCATGGATAATCGGATTTTTCTCCAGCGTCCGATCCATCACTGCGTCGAGCGTAATGCCACTAGCGATTTGCGCGGAGGAAATGAGGAAGATCGTGCAGGCGAGCGGCACGATCCGGATTGGGGAGCACAGGCTGCCAGCCTGTAGTTTGCGGCAGCTTGCCGCGAACCGCTTTGCACGCGTCGCAATTTCGTGGCTGCAGATGCATTCGGCGCAGCGGCCGAATGCGACAGGCTGGCAGCCTGTGCTCCCCGGAAACAGTCTTCGCGCTCTCATCGTGAATTCGTCAACGCATCCGCCGGATTGAGCTGGGGCTTTTTCTCCCCGCGCATGAACGCGAATGTCTCGCTCGTGAATGCGCACGCCCGCGCCAGCCGCGCCAGCGCCGCGTTATGCAGATAAATCGCGCCGAGCCGCGTCGTGCGCGTCCGGGTCACGTCCGAAGCTGCCTGCAAGATGTCGAGCTGCGTGCCGAGACCAGCGCCGAAATTGCTCTTCGCGACGGCCAGCGATTCGTTTGCCGTGTGCACGTTCTTTTCTTCCGATGCGAGGATGCGGTCTGATTGCTGCAGATCGAAGAACGCGCTGCGCACTTCCGACGCAACTGTGCGCCGCGCTGCTTCGAGCGCTTTGACGGCCGCGTCGCGCCGGGCCCGGGTCGCCTGCATCCGGCCCTTCGTCGCGAACCCGTCGAAAATGTTCCAGGTGGCGCTGACACCCGCGACAAAGCCATGATTGAATTCATGACCCACGTCAGGGTCGCGTTCATTGTAAACCTCGTAGCCGCCAAACACCCCAAACCGCGGGCGCAGCTCGCTTTGGTCGACCGCGTATTGTCGATCTTCGATCTCGATTTCGCGCTGCCGCGCCTTGATCAGGGGCCGCTCGGTATCGGCACGAACCAGACATTCATTCAGCGTGGGCGTGCCCGGTTGATATTCCAACTCGCCGGCGATTTCGAGCGGTGCCTGCTCGGAACCAGGCGGCAAATCGATCCCGAGAAGTTCAGCCAGGCGCAAATACGAATTCTTCAACTGAGTTTGCGCATTAATCAGCTCCGGTCGTTCGTTGGCCAGCGCCACTTCGGCCCGTTGCACGTTCAACGTGCCGACCAGGCCGGCGCGCAAACGTTCCTGCTGGTTTTTCGCTTCTTCCTCGAGCGAGCGGACCGAATCCTGGTGCACATGGATCTTGGCGCGATTGAGGAGCGCTTCATAAAACGCGATCCGCGTTTCCATTGTGATGCGGTTGACCGTCTCCTGGAGCTCGTAATCGGCCTGCTCGATCTTGAGCCGGGCAATAGCGATCCGGTTCGTGGTTGCCCCGCCGGTGTAAACGTTTTGCTGAAGGCGCAGAGAAGCGTTGTAATCCTCGTCGCGTAGCCGGGTTTGTTCCTGATGCTGCCGCTTGTCCGCCACTCCTGTCGAAACCAGTGCGGGGAGATAACCGGCTCGCGCCTCGATCAATCCGCCCTGGGCAGCCTCCATCTTCTTGCGCGCAATAGCGATTTCGGGGTTCTGCGCCTGGGCCAGAGCGACCGCCTGGTCCGCCGTATACGTCGGGACGCCGCCCTGCAAAGCGCCCCGCAGGGCGAGCAAGATCGACAATGCCACGGCTCGGAAATCCAGACGCATTCGGTTTTTTCTCCTCGGCGATCCCCCTGTTTTAACCAAAAATCCCCTCTGCCGGTTACGTTTATATCAGTCCTTGCAAGCCGCCGCGACTATGGAAAAATGGGGCGAACTTGCGCTTGCCCCTCCCGCGGCGCACCGGCTAGCTTAGCAGCTTTCCCATGAGAAAAATTAGAATCGCTATCGTCGGCGTAGGCAACTGCGCCAGCTCGCTCGTTCAAGGGATAAATTTTTACCACGGCTCATCGGGCAACGGGGCCGGAGTCGGTCTCATGCATCGGCAGATCGGCCCATATCGGGCTTCTGACATCGAGGTCGTCGCGGCATTCGATATTGACCGGCGCAAGGTCGGCCTCGACGTCGGCCGCGCCATATTCGCCCCGCCCAATTGCACCAAGGTTTTCTGCGAAAAAATCCATCTCACCGGGGCCATCGTGAAGATGGGCGTGGTGTTCGACAGTTACGCCGACCACATGCGTGACCAGGACCCGTTGCGCACGTTCCTCCCGCTCGAAAAGGAATCCACCCGCGAACAAATCGTGGCCGAGCTGCGCGATTCCGCCGCCGAGATCATGGTCAATTATCTCCCGGTCGGCTCGGAGGAAGCGACCCGCTTTTACGCCAGTTGCGCGCTCGAGGCCGGGGTGGCGTTCGTCAATAACATCCCCGTCTTTATCGCCAGCGACCCGGTCTGGGCGAAACGGTTCGCCGACAAAAACCTCCCCATCGTCGGCGACGACATCAAAGCCCAGCTCGGCGCCACCGTGCTTCACCGGATGATTGTCGATCTTTTCCGCAAACGCGGAGTAAAGGTCGAGCGCACCTACCAGCTCAACACCGGCGGCAACACCGATTTCCTCAACATGCTCAACCGCACCCGGCTCGCCTCGAAGAAAACGTCCAAGACCGAGGCGGTGCAATCGGTCATTGGCGAACGGCTCGCCGACGAAAACATTCACATCGGCCCGAGCGATTACGTGCCCTGGCAACTCGACAACAAGATTGCCTTTATCCGCGTCGAAGGCCGCCTCTTCGGC